>ERZ894183.26-NODE-26-length-120898-cov-14.852817_pt1 | contig 120898 bp, 72 predicted proteins | sample MGYA00380279_ERZ894183 | MGnify/ENA primary metagenome ERZ894183 (study PRJEB32331, sample SAMN06328422) | human gut metagenome | biome: human gut microbiome; feature: stool | host: Homo sapiens | collected 2013-06-26 ... | reverse complement strand
TCATTGACTATAAAGAAGTAGTACAAATACGCTCTTGAGTTCTCAAACCACCACCACTCACCCACCTCGCAATCCGGAACCATCCGGACCACTCGCTGAGCGGCAGCAAGAGATAAACTTACAGCACGATCGCGATCCGCGCAACCCGGGCCACATGAACAACGCGCGAACCGTTGGAAATCCAACGTTCCATCGGCGTGTCGAAACTTGACAAACCAGGCCCGACCAACCCCGCAACCACCGAAACCATCCCCGCAATCGCCCATTCCATCCCCGCAAATCCGCAATCGCATCCGCATTTTGTAACCGCAAAACGGCGTTACGGGTAACAAAAGCCGGAAGGGAAAGCCAAAACGGGACGGTCACGGGAAGAAGAACCAGGAAACTGCGACACGAATCGCAAATGCTACCAGCGGCGCCCGCAATGCTTGCCACCGATGCCAGACTTGCCATTCGCACCCCACGGACCGCGGCCTTCGCCATGCAATACACCCAAGTGATGTTTCATGGCAACCAGCATGATATGCGTATCTTCCAAACCGAGGTGACGTTCCGACTTGCTCTCGTCAAGCGCACCCTGGCGTTTGGCGTACGCGTCCAACGTGTTATTGCCGTACGGATGCTCGTCGTCCGGAATTGACCCTTCATCCCAACGGCGGCTCATCGGCAACGTGTCGATAATCGTAATCTTGCCCGCACGGTAGCTTTCCGCATATCCAGCCACATTCAACATGAAGAAGCTATGTTCGAAACGAGCGTTGTGCGCTACGTACGGTTGCTGCTCCAATCGCTGCAGCAAACCGATTTGAGCCTCCGGCCACTCATCGAACAGGCGGAAGCCGGACGCACGATCACGTACATCGATACCGGTCAAATCGAGAATCAGCGGATTACCGAGCGTCGCGTTCTCGGCAGGAACGCCGAACGACAGACGCGACTGACCATACGCATCGCCCGTTTCGTAATAACTCTGCTCGTATTGGTATCCAGTAGGTGCGGCAGCAGGGCGAGGGGAAATCATGTTCATATATTCAAAGCCGACGTCGATGATGTACACACGCGCCGGGTCAGTACCGGTGGTTTCGATGTCGATTCCCATGACATTGTCCACATCGCGTCCAGGAAGATAAGCGTCACGCCAATCCGATTTGCGGTATTCAGCCATCCGACGCAACTGCGCCGCTTCAGCGGATTTCGTTTCCGAACCGTAATCAAACAACGTGGAGCCGCCCGGACTGGTTACTCCACTCAGGTTCGCACGCGACATGGCATAGTCACTGGCTCGCTTCTGACTTTTCTCTGCGGCACGACGGGCGGCGCGGCCGTTAACGATGTCAGCGGTTCGATCCTGAATATCATCCAACGCCACTCCCTCGGAAGCCAAAGCCGAACCGGGCAGCAGCACCGGAACCGTCACGCGCTCACGTCGTTCCTCGGTGACCGTCCACAATCCCATCGCCACGCCAATCTGTCGCAGAACAGCGATTTCGTCGCACAACCGACGGTTCGCGTAAGCAAGCGCGCGCGGCAGCCGATAGGAAGCGATAAGTCGGTCGTAATCCATCATGAACGTGCTGTTGCACTGCGCGATGGTCGGTTCGAGCCGATCTCGAATCGCAAGATCATCTTTCAACAGGGCGTGCAGCTGCGGGGCGGAAAGTTGCGGCGACGAGGACCGCAGCATTGCCAACAAATCAACGTGCTGTCTTGTGGCGGCACCAATGCCGTTACGCAGGTCAAGGGAAGACACCCATCGCCAGTCGATCGGCTGGTTGTCGGCGTCATTCGGCATCGATGCCGACCATTGTTCGATGTCCTGCTTCGCGTCATCCAGCCAGGAAAGATTCATCGTCGATTCGTTCATACCTGCCCATCGTAGCCGATACCACCTTCAGCGTGTAAGAATGTGCAACAAACCAACGTGCGCATTCCTCTTTGTGAGAACACAACCATGCGAGTTCGAATGACGGTGTTCATTACGAAACCGCGCGCGGATACCTCCGTGCGAAGCGGTTGCCATACGAATTTTCACATAGCGCAAATGTGACCATTTCCCAGCAAAAATCCAGAATCGACTTTCATTTTTGAATCCCGGAACGCAATAAACGTTCCAAATCAACGAAAGGAACTGCAATGTCAGAAACACATTCCACCACTGAAAACAACAATTCGCATTGCTGCGACAACACCTGCGGCAATGCCGACGACCGCGTTGTTCCTGACAGCGTGGAAATCAATCCGCTGTTCGCCCGTCCGAAGGAAGCCCAGGCGTTCTCGAAATTTACCATTCCACAGAAGAGTAGTCTGCCGGAAACCGCCTACCAAGTGGTGCATGACGAGGCCATGCTGGATGGCAACGCGCGACTCAATCTTGCAACTTTTGTGAGCACGTGGATGGACGATCATGCGAACCGCCTGTACATGGAGGCGGCCGACAAGAACATGATCGACAAAGACGAGTACCCGAAAACCGCCGAAGTCGAATCGCGCTGCTGGCACATGCTCGCCGATCTATGGCATGCGCCCGATCCAATGAATGCCATCGGAACCTCCACCATCGGCTCGTCGGAAGCTTGCATGCTGGGCGGACTCGCGTTGAAGCGCCGTTGGAAGGAAGCCCGCGAAAAGGCCGACCTGCCGACCGATCATCCGAATCTGGTGATGAGCAGCGCCGTGCAGGTGTGCTGGGAGAAGTTCTGCAACTATTTCGACGTGGAACCACGCTATGTGCCGATTTCCGAGGACCACAAAGTGCTCGACGGCCATGATCTCGACAAGTATGTCGATGAGAACACCATCGGCGTGGTGGCCATCATGGGCGTGACCTATACGGGTATGTATGAGCCGGTCGAACAGATCAGCGAAGCACTGGACCGCATCGAGGAGCGCACCGGACTTGATGTGCGCATCCATGTGGACGGCGCTTCGGGAGGTATGATCGCACCATTCATCCAGCCGGACCTCGCATGGGACTTCCGCGTCAAGCGCGTTTACTCCATCAGCACCTCCGGTCACAAGTACGGTCTGGTCTACCCCGGTTTGGGATGGGTCGTATGGCGCGAAACCGCTGACCTGCCGGAAAGCCTTATTTTCAAGGTGAGTTATCTCGGCGGCGAAATGCCGACTTTCGCACTGAACTTCTCCCGTCCGGGCGCACAGGTACTGCTGCAGTACTACATGTTCCTGCGTTTGGGATTCGACGGGTATCGAAGGGTGCAGCAGACTTCGCATGATGTGGCGAAATATCTGTCGGGCGAGATCGAGCAGATGGATGATTTTACGCTGTGGAACGACGGTTCCGACATTCCGGTGTTCGCATGGATGCTCAACGACAAGCCGGATCGCAAGTGGAATCTGTACGATCTGCAGGATCGGCTGCGCATGAAGGGATGGCTGGTGCCGGCTTATCCGATGCCGGTGGATCTGACGCAGGTGACCGTGCAGCGCATTGTGGTGCGTAACGGTTTCAGCCACGATATGGCCGAAGCGTTCATCAAGGATTTGAAGTCGTGTGTGAAGTATCTGGACGGACTGCGCTCACCAATGCCAAGCGAGGCTCGTGCATCCGGATTCCACCACTGATATTTCGCGGTCATTCCACGAATTCCATCGTTTCCCGCATTAAGGAAATTCATGTTCATTCCCACAACGATTATGTTTACGAAAGCTGGCTGCAATGACAGTTCATATGAAAAAGCCGCTTGCTGTGGTAGCGCACGATGCAAGCGCAGCTGCACATCCCGGGTCCGCACGTTCCACGACGAACGCTGCGACGGCACCGACAACAACGCCACGCAATCCGTCTGCCGTCGCAGGAAACCGCAATCGTACGGGCATACCTGCGCATGCCGGGGCGAATAGAGGGAACGGCGCTGACGGGCACGGCGCAATCGCAAGCACGGCAACCGTTGCCAATAAAACCGGCAAAACCATGATGACAGTCAGCCAACTGGCGATGTTGACCGTGGTGGCGGTGGCCTCGCTACGCTCTCTGCCGGCCATGGCCGATTATGGTCTCGCTTCCATTCTGCTGTATCTCATTCCGGCGGTCGTTTTCCTGGTGCCGACCGCGCTGGTGTCTGCCGAACTGGCCACCGGCTGGAAAGGTGGCGTGTACGTGTGGGTGCGTGAGGCGTTCGGCAATCGCATCGGATTTCTCGCCATTTGGCTGCAGTGGATTCAGAATGTGGTGTGGTATCCGATACAGATTGCGTTCATCGCCGTCAGCCTGTCGTATGTGTTCGGCATGGGTGGCTTGGGCAATAATGGCGTATATGTGGCCGCGGTGATCATCGTGTTGTATTGGGCAAGCACGATGGTGGCGTTGCGCGGCGGCAATCTGTTCGCCAAGGTCGGGGCGATTTCGGGACTTATCGGCACGCTGTTTCCTGCGTTGCTGCTTATCGTCTTCGGCATTATCTGGCTGGCGATCGGTAAGCCAGTGCAGACCTCCCTGCACGCATCCGCGCTGCTTCCGCCGTGGACGGGCATCGCGTCGATTGTGCTAATCGTATCCAATGTGCTCGCCTACGCGGGTATGGAGGTCAATGCCGTGCATGCCAACGACTTGGAGCATCCGGGACGTCAATTCCCACGCGCCATTGCACTAGCGACCGCGCTGATTCTGCTGGTACTTGTGCTGCCGACTTTGGCAATCGCCTTTGCTGTGCCGCATCGTGAGCTGGGGCTCATCGACGGCATCAATCTGGCGTTCAGGGAGTTCTTCGACCATTTTGGCATGGGTTGGGGCACCCCGGTGATTTCGCTGCTCATCGCGCTAGGCGCGTTCGCTTCCGTGGTGGCTTGGATAGCTGGTCCTTCTCGCGGTTTGCTAGCGGCCGCCCGCACGGGACTGATGCCTCCCGCGCTGCAGAAGCGCAATGCCCACGACGTGCAGGAAGGCATTCTGATTCCGCAAGGCATTATCGTGACCGTGCTGGCGTTGCTGTTCGTGTTGATCCCCAATGGCAACACGGCTTTCGCGACGCTGGTGGATATGGCGACCGCGCTGTATCTGGTGATGTACATGTTGATGTTTGCCGCCGCGATTCGTCTGCGCGACACCCATCCAGAAGTCCGCCGCACGTATCGAGTTCCTGCGATTCGGTTGGTCGCGGGCGTCGGTTTCGTCGCTTCCGCCGCGGCATTCGTGTTGACTTTCGTGAGACCGGCTGGTTTCACCGGTTTGGATAGCGTTTCATATGCGATTCTTGTGGCTGTAGTCGTGCTTGTGCTCGGTTTACCGCCGCTGGTGTTGTATGGAATGCGCAAGCCTGGCTGGGATCTGCGTTCGGATGCCGAGCGGAACACGGATACGTACGATGTGCTAGTGAATCCGGAATACTGAAATATTGGAATATTTGGAATACTCATGTTTCGAACATTCCAATAATCCCGAATATGATGAATGCCTCCCAAGTGTTCGCCTGGGAGGCATTCATCGTTCTTGTCTCGTTCGTTTACGCGGTTACAGTTCGAAGCCGAGTTCGGCCGCCGCTTCGGTCGGTACCGGATCCTCGCACCAGAAATCCTCAAGGTTCTCATTGGTGGTCAGGCTTCGGATTTCGGCCTGGTCGATGTACAGTTCACCGCTCAAATGGTCGGTTTCATGCTGGAAGATGCGGGCCGGCCAGCCGTGCAGATGTTCCTCATGCTTGTTGCCGTCCTCATCCTGCCAACGGGCGGTGATGTCAAGCCAACGCTTGCGTACGGCCTGGTAACCGTCGAAGCTCAGGCAGCCTTCGTAGAAGCTGCGGGTTTCGGTGCCGATCGGCTCGTAGCTGGGGTTGATGATGGCGTGGAAGGGGAATTCCGCGGCTTCGCGCGGATCGCCATCGTCGCCTTCGCATACGTGGTCTTCGACGACGGCCAAAGCCAGACCGAGACCGATCTGGGTGGCTGCGAGGCCCACGCCCGGCGCTTCCAGCATGGTGGTGCGCATGGTGTCGATGAGCTTGTCAAGCGTTTTGCGGCTCAACTGGCCGTCGTAGGCGATGGTCTGCTGGCGTAATACCGGTTCGCCGGCCTGCACGATCGGCATGATTTTCTCTTTGCCGCCGGTTTTGATGAGCTTTTCGACCTCGCGGTTGAGTTCGAGGTCCACTTTCGAGTTGTGTCCGAACATGGGGCATATCTCCTTGCGGGCTCTTACAGGGTGAGTTCGTCGGCGACGACCTTGGCGAGGCGATCGCACACTTCGTCTGCCTGCTGCTGGGTTTCGGCTTCGGCCATGACGCGCACGAGCGGCTCGGTGCCGGACGGACGCAGCAGCACGCGGCCGGTGTCGCCCAGCAGCTTCTCTTCGCGTTCCACCGCGGCCTGCACCTTGGCGTTGGTCTTGGCGGCCATCTTGTCGACGTTCGGCACGTTGATGAGCGTCTGCGGCAGCTGCGGGAAGTCGGCGGCCAGTTCCTTCAGGCTCTTACCGGATTTGACGACCTCGTTGCACAGGGTGAGCGCGGTCAGGGTGCCGTCGCCGGTGGTGGCGAATTCGCGGTTGATCACGTGGCCGGACTGCTCGCCGCCGAGCGAATAATCGCCTCGCAGCATCTCTTCGAGCACGTAACGGTCGCCCACGTTGGTCTGCACGGTCTTGATGCCCATGGAACGCAGGGCCAACTTCAGACCGAGGTTGCTCATCACCGTCACGACGAGGGTGTCATGGTTGAGCTTGCCCGCGTTCTTCTTGGCGCGCGCCAGAATGCCCATGATCTGATCGCCGTTGACCATGTTGCCGTCCTCATCCACGGCAAGGCAACGGTCGGCATCGCCATCGAAGGCAACGCCCATGACGGCGCCGGAGGCCTTGACCATGGCCTGCAGCTGCTCAGGATGGGTGGAGCCGGCGTTCTTGTTGATGTTGTAGCCGTCCGGCGACGCGTTGATGACGGTCACGTCGGCGCCGGCGCGGCGCAAGGCTTCCGGAGCGACCACGGACGTGGCGCCGTTCGCGCAATCGGCCACGATCTTCAGGCCCTTCAGCGGCGTCGGCTGCGACTTGTCCGGACCGACCGGCGCGATGGCGGAAACCAGATGGTCGATGTACAGGTTGGTGGCGGTGGCGGTGTCATGGCTGACACGACCCACGCCGGCGCCGGTAGGACGATCCCAATCCTGGCCGAGCACCGCTTCGATCTCATCCTCCTTGGTGTCGGGCAGCTTGAAGCCGCCGCGGGCGAAGAACTTGATGCCGTTGTCGGGCATCGGATTGTGGGATGCGGAGATCACCGCGCCCATTTCCACGTTGAGCACGGACGTCAGGTATGCGACGCCCGGCGTCGGGATGATGCCGGCGTCGATCACGTCGAAGCCGCCGGCGGACATGCCAGCGGACAATGCGGCGGCGAGGAAATCGCCGGAAACTCGTGTATCACGACCGACCAGCGCACGGCGACGGCTTTCGAATTCGCTCCGCTCGTCATCGCCCAGCACACGCACCGCGGCGTCACCCAAATCAAGCGCCAGCTGTGCCGTCAAATCCCTATTCGCCAATCCTCGAACGCCGTCGGTTCCGAACATACGTGGCATGAGTCTCAAATCCTCGCTATCTGCAAACGATATTTCCGTGACCTATCGTACTCAACCGTGCCGCCGAAACCAGCAGGTGACGACGCAATCGCATAACACTTCACAATTCAAAGCATTTCACGGCGCGCAATGCCCTTTTCGTGTCGCACGACTTTGATTTCAAGGCGGAAAATCAAGTCGTGCGACAACACTTGATAAAGAAATACCCCCTAACTATCATTTTCCGTTGAAAACCAGCGAAAAATAAGAGTTAGAGGGTATGAAAGCCAGCACGCCTGTCGCACGACTTTGAAAATCGCACCCAAAATCAAAAGTCGTGCGACGACATGACGGCTCTTAAGCGGGAACGTTCCTGTCGCCCCTGCTATCAGAGCGCGGCGTTGAAGTCGCGCACTTTCAGCGTGCGGTGAGAAGCCTCGACGTTGCCACGCACAATGCGCTGCAAGGCGTTGTCCGCGTCCTTATGGGAGGCGAGCCAGGCGTCACCCAGCTCCACGAGCTTCGCCGGATCGGCATAGCCCGGATACAGGCCTTCGAGCAGCGCTTCCGCCATGTGGAAGGTCTTGTGCTCCCAAATCCAATCGGCGACCTCGAAATACTTCTCGGCGTACGGTTCGGCCAAGTCGGCGCGCGGGGTGGCTGCGAAGCCACCGGCCACAGCCTCGAGCTGCATGTTGGTCAGCTCGTCGTTGTGCAGGGCCTCGTTCCAAGCCCATGCCTTCGCTTCGGCGGTACCGGCCACGGCGCGTGCGCCATAGGCGAACTCACGGTTCTCGGTGGTTTCGCGCTTGGCCAGTTCGGTGTGGATTCCCGCCTGGTCGATCGCGTTGACGGTGCTCAGCGCGTTGATGATGGTCCAGCGGAAGTTGTTGTCGATTTCCAGACCGTCGAATGCCACGGAACCGTCGAGCAGGCCCTTCGCGTTGGCGACGAACGCCTCGTCGCCCGGCTCGCCGTAGCCCAGGTAGGCGGTGACGAGCTGGAACTGTTCGTCGGAGCCGGCCTTGGCCTGACCCGCCAGCTTGAACAGTTCGGCGGCCACATGCTTCACGATCTCGGCACGCTCTGCCGGAGCGGTGTAATGCCATGCGGTGGTGCTGACCTGTGCCAGCGCGTAACGGAAGGTGGTGGACTCGTGTTCGGTGGCGAGCGCGGCCAGCGAGGTGTCGATGAACTGGCGTGCCGGCAGTTCGCCGTCGCGGGTCATGTCCCACAGGGCGAGCCAGATCACGGAACGGGCGAGCGCGTCGTCGAAGCGGTACAGGTTGCTTGTCGCGAATGCGAGGCTCTTGTCGTCGAAACGCAGCTTCGTGTAGGTCAGGTCGTCGTCGTTCACCAGAATCAGCGACGGACGTGCCTTGCCGGCGGCAGCGTCGACGACCGTCAGTTCGCCGTCGACGTCCAGTTCGAAACGGTCGGTGCGCACGATCTTGCCGGTTTCCGGATCCTCGTTGTAGAAGCCGACGGCGAGACGGTGGGCGCGCAGCACGGGATGCTCGGCCGGAGCGGTCTGGCGCAGGGCGAGACGCTTGATGGTGCCGTCCTCGTTCTCTTCGACTTCGGTGGCGATGGTGTTGATGCCGGATTCCTCAAGCCACTGGGCGCTCCACGCCTTCAGGTCGCGGCCGGAAGTGAGTTCCAGTTCGGCGAGCAGGTCGGCGAGGGTGGCGTTGGAGTAGGCGTGCTTGTTGAGGTAGTTGTTGATGCCCTTGAAGAACTTCTCACGGCCCACGTAGTACACGAGCTGCTTCAGCACGGAGGCGCCCTTGGCGTAGGTGATGCCGTCGAAGTTGACGTAGGTGTCGTTGAGGTCGTTGATCGGGGCGACGATCGGGTGGGTGGTGCTCAGCTGGTCCTGACGCAGCGCCCAGCTCTTTTCGCCGGAGCTGAAGGTTGCCCAGGCGTCCTTCCATTCGGTGGCTTCGGCGGTGGCGAGGGTGGACGTGAACTCGGCGAAGGATTCGTTGAGCCACAGGTCGTTCCACCACTTCATGGTCACGTAGTCGCCGAACCACATGTGGGCGAGCTCGTGCAGCACGGTGACCACACGGCGTTCCGCGTAGGCGTCGGTGACCTTGGATTCGAACACGTACTGGTCGCGGATGGTGACCATGCCGATGTTCTCCATGGCGCCGGCGTTGTACTCCGGCACGTAGATCTGGTCGAACTTGGCGTACGGGTACGGCACGCCCCAGGTCTTGGCGTAGAAGGCGAAGCCTTTCTTGGTGATGTCGAACAGGTAGTCGACGTCCTTTTCGAAGGCTTTGGCGAGCGCCTGGCGACAGTACATAGCCATCGGCACGGTGCGGCCGTCCTCATTGGCGTATTCGGTGTGCCATTCGGCGTACGGTCCGGCGCAGATGGCGGTGAGGTAGGAGCTCATGGTTGGGGTCGGCTCGAACACCCACAGCTTGGTGGTTTCGGCGGCGTGATCGCCGAGCGTGCCTTCCTCGGTGACGGTTTCGTTGTCGGTCACGGAGGAGGTGGGCATGTTGGACGTGACGATCCAGGATTTGGCGGCGAGCACGGAGAAGTCGAACACGGCCTTCAGATCGGGCTGGTCGAACACGGCGTAGACGCGACGGGCGTCCGGCACCTCGAACTGGGTGTACAGGTAGACGTTGCCGTCGGACGGGTCGACGCTGCGGTGCAGGCCTTCGCCGGTGTTGGAGTACTGGCACATCGCCTTGACGGTGACCTCGTTGTGCTCCTTGAGGTTCTTCAGTTCGATGCGGCTGTCGACGTACGCTTCAGCCGGGTCGAGGGTTTCGCCGTTGAGGGTGATTTCGCTGACTTCGTTGGCGATGAGGTCAAGGAAGCTTGACTCCCCCGGCTTCGCGTCGAAGGTGATGGTGGTTTCGGAGCCGAAATCCTTGGCTCCGCGGGTCAGGTCAAGCTTGACCGTGTAATGGATTGGCGCGGCGATGATGCTTTTGCGTTCTTCCGCTTCGATTCGGGTGAGGTTTGCTCCTGGCATGTCACTCCTTCTTTCTGGTAACAGAAGGCGGCGCGATCAGTTGTGCCGATCACGTCGCCTTGATTCAATTTATGGTAAATTTACGGCTTATTTCGCGGCGTTCAGTCCCATCGCGTCGTCCACGTCCTGCGCGATGTCGGCGACGACGGGGACGATCATCGGCTTGCGGTGCAGCTGTCGTGCCACCCAGCCGCCGAGCGTGCGTCGCATGATCTGCTGCAGCTTGTAGGTGTCGCGCGTGCCCTGCATCATCGCGTCCTGCAGCTGCTCGACAATCTGGTGACGGACCTTGTCGAACTCGCTTTCGTCTTCCGCGACCGCGTTGAGGTAGATCTTCGGGCCGGTGATGACATCCGCGGTTTCGGTGTCGACGACCACGAAGCTGGACACGAAGCCTTCGGTGCCGAGGATGCGGCGCTTCTCGAGTTCTTCGTCGGTCAGTTCGCCGACGGAATCGCCATCGACGTAGACGTAGCCGCACGGCACGGAGCCGACGACCGCGGCCTGGCCGTGGTACAGGTCGACGACGTCGCCGTCTTCGGCCAGCACGACGTTCTGCGGATCGACGCCGGTCTTGACGGCGATCATGCCGTTGGCCACCAAGTGGCGGTTTTCGCCGTGGATAGGCATGGCGCACTTCGGCTTGACGATGTTGTACATGTACAGCAGCTCGCCTTCGTTGCAGTGGCCGGAGACGTGCACGGCGGCGTTGTCTCGGTTGACCACGCGGGCTCCGAGCTGCACGAGCTTGTTGATGACCTTGTAGACGCCATGCTCGTTACCTGGGATCAGGGAGCTGGCGAGAATCACCGTGTCGAACTCGTTGATGGTGATGTCGCGGTGGTTGCCGTCGGCGATGCGGCCGAGCGCGGCCATCGGCTCGCCCTGGGAGCCGGTGCACATGTAGACGAGCTTGTCGTCCTGCACGTCATGGGCCTGCTTCAGGTCGATGACGGTGTCCTCGGGCAGACGCAGGTAGCCCAGATCTGCTGCGATGGACATGTTGCGGACCATGGAACGTCCGACGAACACGACCTTGCGGCCGTACTTGTGGGCGGCGTCCACGACCTGCTGCACGCGGTGCACGTGGCTGGAGAAGCTGGCCACGATGATCTTGCGAGTGGCCTGTGCGAACGCCTGGTCGAGCGCCGGACCGATGGAGGTCTCCGGCTTGACGAAGCCCGGGACCTCGGCGTTGGTGGAGTCCATCATCAGCAGATCCACACCCTTTTCGCCAAGCTTGCCGAATTCCACCAGATCGGTGATGCGGTGGTCGAGCGGCAGCTGGTCGAGCTTGATGTCGCCGGTGTCGATAAGCGAGCCGGCGGGGGTCTGCACGAACACGGCGAGCGCGTCCGGAATGGAGTGCGTGACGTTCACGAATTCCAGGTTGAACGGGCCGACCTTGAGCTTGTCGCGTCCCTTGACCTCGACGAGCGTCGGGTTGATGCGGTGTTCCTTGCACTTGGCCTCAACGAAGGCGAGGGTGAGCTTGGAACCGATCAGCGGAATGTCCGGGCGGAGCTTGAGCAGGTACGGCACGCCACCGATATGGTCCTCGTGGCCGTGGGTGAGCACAAGCGCCTCGACCTTGTCGAGACGGTCCTTGATGTAGTGGAAGTCAGGCAGGATGAGGTCCACGCCCGGCTGCTCCTCTTCCGGGAAGAGCACGCCGCAGTCGATGAGCAGGATATGCCCGTTGTATTCGACCACGTTCATGTTGCGGCCGATCTCACCCAGACCGCCGAGCGGCACGATGCGCATGGAGCCCTTGCGGTACTTCGGCGGGGCGATCAGCACCTCGTCCTGCTGCGGCGCGGTGGATTGCGGCGCGGAATGCGACGGACGACGGTTCGAACCGTTGCCGCCACGGGATCCACGGGAGCCGCCGTTGCGCGAGCCACCGTTGCCACGGCTGCGGGTGGAGGACTTGGCCTTCTTGATGGCGGTCTTCTCGGACTTCGCGGCCTTAGTGGTCTTGGATGCCTTGACTGCGGTTTCAGTGCGCTTGGCAGCTTTGCTGCCGCGCTTGTGTGTTGTTGTCTTTGTGGTTTCTTCTGTAGCCATTTCCTAGTTGGATTTCTATTACTAATTGTCTCCGCCTATGCGGAAACGAGGAATTTGGGTGCCTGCCGGCGTTCATGCGCGACAGGCCAGTCGCATCATGCGATTCGGTTCACAGCAGTCCCGCGGCGCGCATGCCCTTTTCCGCGCGCACGAGTTCCGCTTCGCCCGGACCGACGTTCGGCAGGCGCATTTCGGTGGAGTCGAGGATTCCACGCACCTTCAGCGAGGCCTTGGCCATCACGGCCTGGAAGCCATTGCCGTTCATCGCTTCGACGAGCGGCGCCAGCTGCACGGAGATGCGCTGCGCTTCGTGGATATCGCCACGATCGAACGCGTTGGCGAGGTCACGCATCGGGCCGGCGGCGGCGTGCGCGATCACGGAGATGATGCCGACTGCGCCGACGGACAGGAACGGCAGGAACAGGCCGTCATCGCCCGAATACCAGGTCAGGCCGGTTTCCATACGCTTGCGTACCGCGCCGGCGATGTCTCCGGTGGCGTCCTTGACGGCCTTGACGTGGTCGAGCTCGGCCAGACGGCGGTAGGTCTCCAGCTGGATGTGCAGTCCGGTACGGCCCGGCACATCGTAGATGATGATCGGCTTGTCCGCGGAATCGTTGACCGCCTTGTAGTGGCGGAACACGCCTTCCTGCGACGGACGGGAGTAATACGGGGCGACCACGAGCACCGCGTCGGCGCCCGCCTCCTGGGTCTGCTCCACCATGCGCACGGTGTGCGCGGTGTCGTTGGAACCGGCGCCGGAAATGACCGGCACGTCCACGACTTCCTTGACGGCCTGAACCAGCTCGACCTTCTCCTCCATGTGGGTGGTCGGAGATTCGCCGGTGGTGCCGTTGACCACAAGACCGTCGGCACCATCCGCCACGAGCTGCCTCGCCAGCTGTTGCGCGGCTTCGAAATCTACGGCTCCGTCGGCCTTCATGGGGGTGACCATGGCCGGAAGGATACGTCCGAAGGGAGCAGGATCGAGCAGATGCATTGTACCGTCGTCAGTCTTAGGGCTTGTCATACGGCTAACGGTACTTCCCTCTGCGGACGCTTTCGATTTCGCGAGATGCGAAAAGTCACATTTTGGAAGGCCTGCCGACGATGACCGCGACGACGCACTGCAGGAAAGCGACGAACGTGAACACCATCAGCGGCACATGGTGGCCGCCGGTGGCCTGGACCAGCACGCCGAACATAAGCGGGCCGAGCGACGCGATCAGATAGCCGAACGACTGCGCAACGCCCGACAGCACCACGGTTTCGGCGCTGTCACGGCCGCGCAACGCGATCAATGCGAGCGCCACCACCAGGGACGCGCCTTGCGCGCAGCCGCCGACGAACGCCCATACCGGCATGAGATGCGGCAGCAGCAGCATGCCAAGGCCGGCGATCAGCATGGGAGCGCTGGCGGTAAGCGCCGCGCAGACCTGGTTGCCGCGCACGTTCATGAGCTTAGGAATGACCAAGCCGGAAAGGATGCCGATGCCTTGGAAGATGAACAGATGCACGCCGGCGGTGGAGGCATCGTAGCCGATGGACGCCGAGATGGACGGCATCCAGTTGGACATGGTGTAGAAGGCGGACGATTGCAGTCCCATGAAGGCCGTCACGTACCACGTCATCGGACGGCGCAGCACGCGGGTGAACACGCCATGCGACGATTGCGTGGAACATGCCGGTCGCTGTGCGGAATGCGGGTTTTGTGCGTTGGCCGTCGTGCTGCGATCGCCAATATCATCGATATCGCCAGTATCGCTGGTTTCGATGGTGCCGCCGGCGGAAGCGATAACGACTTTGCGATTGTGCAGGATACGCAACGCCCACAGCACGGCGACGACCAGCGGCGGCACACTCCAGAAGGCGAGTGACGCGCGCCAACCGCCCCACATCTGCGCAAGCGGCGCGGACAGCAAACCTGCGGTGGCGCTGCCGGCGGTGATGCAACCGGAATAGACGCCGGTCGCCATCGCGACATGGCCGGCATAGTCACGTTTCGCGATCACCGGCACAAGAACGTTGCCGACGGCGATGGCGGAGGCGAACACCACCGTGCCCAGCCAGATGCCAACGCCGCCGCCGAACGAGCGGATGGCGTCGCCCGCCGCGATGCACAGCAGGGCCAGCAGAATCGACATGTCGATGCCGATGCGGCGTGCAAGGAACGTGACCAGCGGGCTGACCGCGGCGAAGGCGATCAGCGGAATCGCCGTCAATACGCCCTGCACGCCCTCACCCCACGCAAGGTCGGTTCCCATTTGGGCGAGGACCGGCCCGACGGCGGCGATGGCGGGCCGCAGATTCAGCGATACGAGGAAGATCAAAGCCACCCACAATCCGGTGGAGGACCGGTCGTACGCCAGCATGTTTCGTTTTGAATTCATTCCGTTCCCATTCCCGCTTCCACTTCCGTTTACCGCCGTTCCAACGGGACGTGCCGCGCCTAGATTTTCCCTATCAATCTTCAAGCTCATCGAGCGCATCGAAGCAATCGTTGATGCCTTCGATACGCGCGTGCACCTCGTCTTCGGTATCGACGAGGCATTTTCCGACTTCGTCCACCATCAGGGCGATCAGGGCGAACGCCGCGGTGAAGCTCGTCAGCACGTGGGAGTTCAGCACCACTTTGAAGAAGGCGACGTTACGGCCGATGACGGCGTTGCGCGCCGAAATGTCGCCAATCACCACCACGGTCAGGCCGCGCTCAAGCATCACGTCGATGAGCCGCGAGAAGAAGGGAAGACGCCGGCCCACGCCGATGATGACGATTACGTCGCCTGCCGCATAATCAACCAGATCTTCGCCTATGGACTGGCCTGGATTCGGCAGAATATCAACGTTTCCGCGTAGCCGCATCAGCTGTTCGCGCATGTGCAGCGCCACGGGATAGCTGCTGCGGTACCCGACCACCGCCACATGCGGGGCCGTGGCCATGGCTTGGCATGCGGATGACAGTTGCGCGCGGTCGATGCCTTCAAACGTGCGTTTCAGGCTTTCCTCGTCACGGCGCAGATGGTCGGCGACCAAATCGTCGCACTGGGTGTGCCGTGAAAGCTCCGGAGAGCCAGGACGATGGACGCGACGCACGTCACGTCTGAATTCGCCCGCGTTCGCATAGCCGAGCTTGCGGTACAGGCGGCTGAGCGTCGGCTGCGAGATGCCGCTCAACTGCGACAATTCCACGGAATTGCAGACCAACACATCGGTCAGATGGCCCAGAATGAACTGCGCGGCCTCACGTTCCGTCGCAGTCAGCGAATCGAAGGATTCCCGGATGCGCGCCACCAAGCCGAGGTCCGCGGCAGCATTGCCTTCCTCGTCCATGGCGTCCTTCGAAGCCCCCATATTGTCTGAAAGCATAATTCCAGAAGTCACGCTCATCGCCCTTCCCTGCAGTACATTCTCACGCGGCGCATCCGCTCTCCTGACGATGCTACCCCTTGCTTTCCGGGTTTCACCAGGTTTGGCCGCCGACAACCGTCACGACGAATGAAGAATTTCAGATGCCGTAAGCACTGAAATGCATCCATCACAGGCAGTGGCGGCGCCTCTTGGCAACGCGACCCACCATCAGGAGATGACCGACCATGGCAAAAACAGCTTACCCCACACAATCAACATCGCATATCGGGCGGATTCGGCATAGAAGAAACGGTGCCAAACCAGCGAAATGGGCGACTAACGCGGCAACAAAATCCCCGACTGTTGCGAACACTGTTGAACCGGCATCGCGCCCGGCCGAATGCGAGGCGAACGCGGTGCGCAAGATCGTACGGCTGGTGGCACGCACCGGCTGCCGCACGCATATTCTGCACGTGTCCAGCGGTCTGAGCGTGGACGTGCTGCGGCGGGCGAAGGCCGAAGGACTGCCGGTCAGCGCGGAGACCTGTCCGCATTACCTCACGTTGGATTGCGACCATATTCCCGACAACGCCACCGCGGTCAAATGCTGTCCGCCGATTCGTGATCTGCATGAGCAGGACGCGCTATGGGCGGGGCTTGCCGACGGCACGTTGGATGGTGTCGTCACCGATCATTCCCCGGCCAGCGCGGATATGAAAGCCGGCACACTCGCCACCGCGTGGGGTGGCGTTTCCAGTCTGCAGGTCGGATTCCGCGCGGTGTTGACGGGTGCGATGCGGCGCGGCTTGAGTTTGGCCGACGTCGTGCGGTGGATGTCGTGCAACACCGCACGGCTTGTGGGACTTGACGATCGTGGCGATATAACGCCGGTATTGCGGGCCGATTTGGCGATTATTCGCCCGTACGAACGGTTTGTTGTGGATGCTACCGCTTTGGAAAGCCGCAATCCGATCTGCGCCTGCGATGGCATGACGCTTAACGGCGTCGTCACGCGCACGTTTGTAGCGGGGCGGGACGCGCTCTCCGGAGTGCGGGAGGGAAATCTTATCGTTCGTCCGTGAATCGGAATCCGTAAATCAACCATTCAACAAAAATCCCCAACCCGCCGACGGCCGGATGTCATTCGATGTCGGCAGATTGGGGACGGACGAGAATCAGGTCTCAGCCCAGGTAGGCGGCCGGGTTCTGGGCGAACTTGTCGGCGCAACCGGGGTTGCAGAAGTAGTAGGTGACGCCGCCGTATTCGCGGGTCGCGGCCGCGGTGGCCGGATCGACGCTCATGCCGCAAACCGGATCCTTCGCAACGTTCGCCGCGGAATCGCCCATATTCGAAGCCATGCCGTGGCCGTCATGACCGCCGCAGCAGTGTCCGGCGCCCATCGCGCCCATGTTCTCGGCTTCCTTCTTGGCCTTGTGATCGCTGAACAGTCCCATGATCGTTCCTTTCCGACTGTGCTGGTTGCCATTATTTTTGCTCGGATCGGGCTTGCGTACCCGATACGTCTTGTTTTTCGCCGCCTCCGCGTCCGGATCGAACAGGCGCAGCCGGCTTGCGTTCGTCACCACGCACAACGATGAGAACGCCATCGCGGCGCCGGCGATCATCGGATTCAGCAGCATTCCGGTGAACGGATACAGCACGCCGGCCGCGATCGCGATGCCGATGCTGTTGTAGCCGAGCGCGAATCCGAGGTTCTGCGCGATGTTGCGCATGGCGGCATGCGTCAGGTCGAGCGCGTGCACGAGCCCCATCAGCGATCCGCCCATCAGTGTCACGTCGGCGGATTGGATGGCCACGTCGGTGCCGGTGCCGATGGCGAAACCGACGTCGGCTCGGGCGAGGGCGGGCGCGTCGTTGATGCCGTCGCCGACCATCGCCACCGTATAGCCTTGCGATTGGAGTTTTGCGATTTCGTCGGCCTTGCGTTCCGGCCGCACGCCGGCGATCACATGACGTTCGTCGATACCGACCTGGCTTGCGATGGCGCGTGCGGTGGTCGGATTGTCTCCCGTGAGCATGACGGCTTCGACGCCACGTTTGCGGAGCAGTTCGATGGCTTGGCGCGAGTCGGCTTTCGGCACGTCGGCGACGGCGACGATGCCGGCGAGATGGCCGTCGATGGCCGCTAGGATCGGCGTTTTGCCTTGCTGCGACAGGAGTTCCATGTCGGCGATGATGGCGTCGAGGTTCGTATCGTGGATGGTCTCGGAGGCAATTTCGGAGGTATCGGACGTAATGTCGGGCATGTCGACGTCAAGGTCGTCGATCAGGTCGGTGTTGCCGACGGCGACGGTGTGCGGCAGACCGCGGAAGGTGACGCGCGCGGTGACGCCACGGCCGGCAATCGCCTGAAAATCGGTGGTTTGCGCGAGTTCCGCAACGTCCGCGACGTCGGCTTTTTCCGCAGCTGCGGCAACGATCGCAGCAGCGAGCGGATGCTCGGAATCACGTTCGGCGGCGGCGACAATCGTCAGCAAATCATCGGGACGCCGATGCCACACGCCCAACGGCAGCACATCGGTAAGGGTGGGTTTGCCGGCGGTGATCGTGCCGGTCTTATCCAATACGACGGCGTTGACTTTGCCGCATGTTTCCAACGCTTCGGCGGAACGGACCAGCACCCCCATGCGAGCCGCGCGGCCAGTCGAGACCGTCACCGACAACGGAGTCGCCAGTCCGAGCGCGCACGGGCAGGCGATCAGCAGCACCGATACCGCGGCGACCAGCGCGTGCGTGACACGCGGTTCGGGGCCGAACGCGAACCACAGCGCGCACGACCATACGGCGATGAGTACCACGGCCGGCACGAAAACGCCGGAGATACGGTCCGCCAATCGTTGCACGGGGGCTTTCGAGCTTTGTGCGGCGGCCACCATGCCGATGATCTGCGCGAGCACGGTGTCCTTGCCGACTTTCGTGGCGCGGTACCGCAGCGAGCCACCACCGTTGATGGTGACGCCCGTCACTTCGCTGCCCTCGGTTTTGGCGACCGGCATGGCTTCGCCGGTGATCATCGATTCGTCCACGGTGGAGCTGCCGGATATGACGATGCCGTCGACCGGCAGCTGCTCGCCGGGGCGGATGGCGATGATGTCGCCGACGCGCACGTCATCGATGGCGATGCTGGTTTCCTTGCCGTCTCGCACCACGCGGGCGGTTTTCGGTTGCAGACCCGCCAATGCGCGCATGGCTTCACCGGTGCCTTTGCGGGCGCGCGCTTCGAGCAGCTGGCCGACAAGCATAAGCGTGACGACCACACCGACCGCTTCGAAATACGGTTCGCGCGCGTTCTCGGGCAGGATGCCCGGCGCGAAGGTGACCACGCAGGAGTAGGCGAATGCGGCCAGCGCGCCGAGGCTGACGAGCGCGTTCATCTCCGGCGAGCGGTGGGCGATCGCGGCGAAACCGCTGCGGAAAATCGGCAATGCCGCATAGCCGACGATTGGCAGCATCAGCAGGAACTGCAGCCAGTTCGGCATCGGATACAGCATGAGCATGGTGGAGCCGAATACCGGAATCGTGCAGACGGCCGCCACGATAAGACGGGTGATGAGGGCGCGAATTCCCGATTCCGATCCGCGCGATTTGCCCGAATCACCCGAACCGGACGTTTGGACGGCGCCTTTTTGCGCGCATTGCACGCCTGTTTCCGCGGAACCGGATGCGTGGGCACCGTCAGCAGTCGCGCGAATGTCCGAATCGCCGGAATCGGACATACTGGCGCCGACGGAACCAACCGCGGAACCGGCGGCGGCACCGACACTTGCATGCTTTCCCGGCAGTATGCGCAACGTGCCGTGCAGCATGTTCATACCGCATGCGAAGGGATACTCGCCCGGCTGGTCGGGATGAAGCGTCAGCGTGGTCGTGCGGAAGGCGGGCAACGCAAGATCGACCCCGAAATCGGAGAACACGACATGCGACGAGCATTCGCCGTCTTCCTTGCGATCGAAGATCAGCCGCAACGGCATGCCCGCTTCGGCTTCGATGACGGCTGGGTTATACCCGCCTTTGACTTCGACGACCGCTTCCTGCACGCCGTCGCGCAACGGCGCACGATATGCTTTGCGCGGTGCGAAGAAGAACCACAGCACGCCCGCCGTGACGAGCAGCGCCATAATAAGCGCGATTGCGATGTGCATATTCCAGCCGCCTTCCGTCCGTAATTGGCTTTCGATTTCGGCAAACACCATCACAATATACCCCTATAGGGTATATTGGCAAGAGGGACGAGCAAACTTCAGCCGTAGATAAAATTTTCAGCGCAGCGAGGAGGACGATATGAACGCCACACAACATGGGTACGCAAGCGACCAGAAGAGGATCATCGCACGATTGAATCGCATCGAAGGGCAGGTGCGCGGCATTCGGCAGATGACGGAAAACGGCGAATACTGCATCGACATTCTGACACAGATTTCCGCAGCGGACAGCGCGCTGAAGTCGGTGGCGCTACTGTTACTTGACGACCATCTGCACCATTGCGTCGCCAAAGCCGCGGCGGAGGGCGGTACCGTCGCCGACGAAAAGCTGGCGGAAGTCAGCGCCGCCATCGCACGCCTTGCCAAATAATCGGAACAGATCCGCCATAAAAAACTGCCGACGGGAGACACATGCACCCGTCGGCAGTTTGAAAAAATACGATTACAGGTCGAGGAAGTGGTCGAGGCCGACGGTCAGACCCGGGTAGGTTCCGGTGGAGACCTTGCGCACGGCCAGCAGCACGCCCGGCATGAAGGAGATGCGGTCGAAGCTGTCGGCGCGGATGGTCAGCTGTTCGCCGGAGTTGCCGAACAGCACCTCCTCATGGGCGTTGAGGCCACGCAGACGCACGGCGTGCACGTGGATGCCGTCCACCACCTGGCCGCGGGAGCCGCCATCGGTTTCGGTGGCGTCCGGAACCGGACCCAAGCCGGCCGCCTTGCGCGCTTCGGCGATGCCCTGCGCAGTGTGGAAAGCGGTGCCGGACGGAGCGTCCACCTTGGTCGGGTGGTGCAGTTCGATGACTTCCGCGGATTCGAAATACGGCGCCGCGACCTTTGCGAAATGGTCGGCGAGCACCGCGGAAATGGCGAAGTTCGGCGCGATGAACACGCTCTGGCCCTCACGCAGGGCCGCGGCGAGCGCGGCGCGCACCTGGTCGAGCTTCTCTTCGGTCCAGCCGGTGGTGCCCACCACCACGTCGACGCCCTGCTTGACGAGCGCGAGCACATTGCCCAGCGACACGCTCGGCACGGTGAATTCCACCACGACGTCGGTGTTTTCGGGGGTGATGGCGGTCAGGTCGTCACCTGCGTCGAGCGCGAGCGCGAGTTCGGTGTCGGCGGCGGCATTGACGGCGTCGACCACGTGCGAACCCATGCGGCCTTTGGCACCGACTACGGAAACCTTGATCATTGCAGCTCCTTGATGTTTTCGCGGACGCGCATGTTGCGCATGTCGTACGTTTGCCGTGCGCATGTGTTCGAAATCGCGTGTCCGCGTCCATAACGTGTTCCACTTATGAATCTAAAGAGACGCTTCGACGCGGAGGCAGGCGGCTATGACGCTTGACGATCGAACGTCGGTCAGCCGCGGCGGCGCACCAGCAGCCAGCCGATCAGCGCGAACGGAATCGAACAGCCCACGAACACGGCGGGCAGGCTCAATCCCGCGCTTGGATTGAAATGGTCGAGCACGATGCCGGTGATCATGGAGCCGAACGACGCGCCCATCGTGCCGGCGGTGCTCACCCAGGACAGGCCTTCGGTGAGCGATTCCTCGGGCACGGTCTCCTTGACGACGAGGTTGCCGGAGGCGAACACCGGCGAAATGGTCAGGCCGGTGAGGATCTCCACCAGTCCCATCACGATCAGGTTGCCCTGGCACAGGTGGATCACCACGAAGCCGACGGTCATCAACGCGAGGAACATGATCATGTGACGCCAGCGGGAGCCTTTGAGCTCGCGCGAGCCGAAGACCAGCGCGCCCATGCAGGATCCGACGGCCAGCATGGCGAGCTGCACGCCGAGCACGGAGTCGAGGTGCAGCGATTTCATGACGGCGGTCATGGATGTATCGAACGCGGTGAACGCCATGTTGAACACGATGAACACGGCGAGGAGCGGCAGCACACCCGCATAGGTGAGCACGTTGCGTTTCCTGCGGTCGCGATCGCCCGTCTTGAGCCGATCCAAATCGAAACGGTCCGCGGAAACCGCGGCACCAGCGGCACCGCCGGCCGCCAATCGCACGTCAGCATCGTCCGTATCGGCCGCGACGACCGTGATTTCGCGCAATACCGGCGGTTGAGTGTCACGCAATGCGAAGAACACGGCACCGCCGAACGCGCAGGCGAGGGTCGGCACGAACAGCTGTGATACGGGATGCACGGACGCGGCCAGGAAAGCCGCCAGAATCGGCCCGAAGATGAACACGATCTCGTCGATGGCGGATTCGAGCGCATACGCGGTGTTGAGCAGGTCCTCCTTGTCGGCGCGGTCGAGCACGTACGCCCAACGGGTGCGCACAAGCGCGCCGAACGAGAACTGCGTCATGCCCATGACCACGGCAAGCACGAACAGCAGCGGAATCGGCACGCGCATCAGCGCGGCGAACGCGAAGCCCAGCATGACGATGATCTGCACCGTCAGGATCACCGGACCGACCTTGCGCTGGCCGAACCGGTCGAACAGGCGCGCGTACAGCGGCGTGACCGCGGCGGTGGCGAGCACGTACGCGGCGCTCATCACGCCGGCGATCGTCCAATTGTCGTACATGTGGTTGAGCGCGAGCACGATACCGAGGCCCATCATGGACATCGGCAGTCGCGCGATGGCTCCGGACACGCAGAACGCCTTCGTGCCGGGAATGCGGAAAAGCTGCGCGTATGGCGATTGCGTTTTCTGCGATTCGTGCGGTTCGTGCGATTGCGATTGCGGTTTCGCGCCCGTCACGCCGTCACCTTTCCCCGGTAGATGAACATGTCGTCGAACAGTGGCGGCACTTCGCCGTCGGCGCTGCCGCCGAGCCGGGCGACCGTCTCGCTTGCCGTGCGGTGCGCGATGCAGTCCAACCCCTTGTGGTCGTAGAAGCTCACGTCGCAGTCGGAATCGGTGTGCAGGTAGAACGCGGGCACGTCCCATGCGGCGAAATGCTCCTGCATGCGTCTCCAAAGCCGCCCGCCCACACCGTGGCCGCGCACGTCGGGGTTGACGATGAACAGTTCCAGCTCGCCCATGGTGGTTTCGTTGGCGCGCCCTTCGCGTTCCAGATCGAGTTCCACCGAGAAGCCGGATTTCAGCGCCGCCATATGCTTGGCGGCCTCCGGATCGGCGTCGATGCGGCGTTCCAAGGCCTTCATTTCCTCGCCGACTTCGATTTCGTCGAGCTGCGGCGCCTCGCCGGCGACGCGGATGAACGTGACGCCCGCGAGTGTGCCGTCGGCGGCGAACGCGCCGTTGGCGAACGTGGTCGGCAGCAGGTAGTGCAGCACGAAATATCGGGAGATCAGCCGCGACATGTCCGCGCCGACCTTGTCCACATCCTGCGGCCAGGTACGGTCGAACAGGTCGACCACCGCGTCCAGATCGCCCCAGCCGATGGGACGGAAGACGATTGCCGATGCGTTGTTTGTTCCGGCACCCATGCCGGCGTTCGGGATTGCGATTGCGCTGTTCGCAGCCATATCAAACACTCCTTAACTGTCGTTGCGTCCGGCATGTGCGCCCGCCCACACATGCTGCACGAGGGTAGCGGCGTTCCTCCACAACGCTGCCTGCATAGCGGTTTCTCCCGCAGGCAGGCCGGAAAGCGCCGCTCCCCCGCTTTCTTCGGTCAAGGAGCCATTGCGCACCGGCACTAGTCGTTGTCGGATTGCTGCGGAATTCCGTAGCTCAACTCGGCAAGGATCTCTTCTTCTGTTTTGTCGAGGGCGTCAAGCTCCCGATCGGCCTCGTGAGGCTCACTCACATAGTAGAGACAGGCGTCGATTGCATCCAACGGCACCCCTTCCATCGCCGCGAGCAGCAGGCGGTACAGGTCGAGCTGTGCGAGCTTCTCCTTGATTTCGTCCGGTTTGCGTGGTTTTACGCCGGTTTTCCAATCGACCACGGTGTAGCGTTTCGTCTCGTCCGTTTCGTCGAGACCGCCGAAGAACACCGCGTCGAGTTTGCCGTTGACGATGGTGCCGAGCTGGGACATGTCGACGACGAGCTGGCGTTCCGCCCATGCTGGACGTCGTTTTGCCCACGGCGAAGCGACGAGACGACGCTGCCAAGCGGCCAGTTTCCGTTCGTCTCGCAATTGGGCGTCCTGCGATGGTGCGTCCTGCGATTGCACGCCGCCGTTGTCCGCGTCGACTTGCGTATCACCTATCAATGCGATCAGTTCCGCACGCGACTGCGCGGCCATACCGGCAGCACCTTCCGTACCACCGATGCCGTCGACGTCCGCATCCGCCATGATGAAACGCTCAGCCCATGCGTGGAACCGCGTGCCGAGCTGTGCCGCCGGCGAGGCGACGTGCGGAATCGGACGGACCAGACCACGCCAGTAGGCGCGGGAGTCACGCTCGCCCATGGAGCCGGCGCGCGCTTGCAGCGAGGTGACGTTTTGGCGGCCGGCAGCAAGGATACGTTCGCCTTTGGCACGCACGGCCTCGTCGAAGGCGTCCTGCGATTCGCCTGCGTCAGCCACGTCCGGTTCCGGCATGAGATGTTCGTCGGCGACGAGCAGTTTGGCGAGACGCAGCAGTGAGTTTCCGGTTTCCGGCGATGGCGTGGCGGATTCATCGGCAACGTCGCCCTGCGTTCCCGTGGATTCAGCGATATTCGGTTCGTCGGATTCGACGGCACGTACCTGTTCGGCCGCGGCACGCAGCTTGTCGGCGACATCGGCGCTCAGATCGCACGGCCAAGGCAAAGTATGGTCGTCCGAGACCGGTTCGAGCGGCGTGTTCCACGCATCGCCCACCACGGCATTCTCGAAATCGCGGGCGTGTTCGCCTACGAAATAGCCGTCGGGCAGGTCAAGTCCCAGCGTGTGCGGGGAGCCGTCCACATCGTCGGACAGGTTGTCCGGTTCGCGTACCGCGGTGACGATTCCGTTCATCGAATCGCGCGTCTCCAGCCAGAAATTCGACGGCGCGGCGCTTTTCTTTCCCTCCGCCAGGCGGGAGTCGCGGCTCGTCTCGTTGCATCCGCTGTATACGAGCAGCGCCTCGTAGCGGGCGCGCGTCAACGCCACGTAGGCGAGACGGCGTTCGTCGGCGTGCAGTCGGCGGCCGTATTCCTCCTGTTGCGTCAGGTACAGGCTTGCCGGATCCATTCCTTCCATATCGTCGACGGCCATGGTTCGCAAGGTGCCGAACACCTCGTCGTCGATCACTTCCGCATCGTCCAATCCGTCGAGCGATTCCACGGGATTGCCCCCGATGGGCGCGTCGTGCGGGAATCGTGGCAGGATATCCGCGTCGGCGCGCACCGGAACCGGCACCGCGGACGGGTCTTCCAGCCAAGTGTGGGCTTTTTCGAAGTATTCCGGCGGCTCCCATACGCCGTCGCGCCGACCGCCCGGATGGTCTTCGTCCGTTTTGACGCTCAGGTGGTCGCCTTGACTGGACGGGAAGGTGCCGTCGCGCATGCCGACCACGGCCACGGCGTCCCATTCCAGGCCTTTCGACTGGTGCACGGTCATGAGCACCACATCGACGGGGGTATCTGGTGCGGTGGCGTTGTCATCGGACGCGTCACGCAGCGAATCCACCCACGAGATGAACGCGCGCAGGCTTGGCGTGCCCTGCGCGGCGATTTCCTGCAAGTAGGTGTCCACCAGAGACAGCATCGCGTCGAGTGACGAAGCGGCATGCGATGCGGCACGATTGCCGGCATCCGGATGCCGCATCCGTTCGGCGAGCAGCAGGTCGATGTCCAGTCCGAGCGCGGTGATGGCCGTGCGTACCACTTCCGGCAACGGATGGCCGGCCGTGCGCTGCACCTGTTGGATGACGCGACCGGCGTGGATGACGCTCGCGGCTCCCGCACGGCTCAATACGCCGTCGACGAGGTGCCGCAGATCGCCGCGCAGCAGCACGTCGATCAGGAAGACGGCGTTGGGCACTTGGTCGCGGTAGGCGCGCACGGTGGCGCGGATGTCGGCGTCGGACGGATTCGCATCCGCCTCCACAATGCCGGCCGACACGAGCGCGCGGTAGCGTTGCGCGGTGTTGAGCCGTTCGGCGATGCCGGCGAGCGCCTGCAGATCGTCGGCGGACAGGCCGAATCGTGGTGTGGCGAGCAGCCGCATGAGCGCGGCGCTGTCGGTGTGGTCGCATACGACGTGCAGCAGGGCGAGGATGTCTTTGATTTCGGGACGTTCCAGGAGTGCGGCCTGGCCGACGACGAGTGTGGTGAGGCCGGCTTGTTCCAGTGCGTCCTCGTAGGCTGGCATCTGCGTTTTGGAGCGGAACAGGAGCGCCACGTGCGGACGGTTGTCTTTGGCTCCGTCGGCGAGCTCGTTTTCGGTTGGCGTGTGCAGTGCGATCGCTTGTTTGGCGAAGCGTACGATGGCGTCGATTTCCTGGCCGAATGTGGCGTAGCCGAGCACGCCGAGCGTACCTTCGGGGGCATTGTCGATGTTGGCGAGCGGGGGCACGTCCACTTCGCGCATAAGCGAGCTGCCGCGACGTCTGGCGGGCAGGCGCAATGGTTTCGTCAGATTGTTGGCCGCTTCGAGCACCATGCGCGAGTTACGTCGGGTGACGGTCAGCGTGTAGGGCTTGTCGGTGGCGTCGTGGCCGAAGTCGTGTTGCAGCATGCGGAATGCGCCTGGGCTGGCTCCTCGCCATGCGTAGATCGATTGGAAGGGGTCGCCGACGGCGTTCACCGCGCTGCGATGGGTGGAATCGGCGTGGAACAGTGCGGTCAGGAGGGCCGCCTGCGTGGTGGAGGTGTCTTGGTATTCGTCAAGCAGCACGTGCGTGTAGCGTTTGCGGTAGGTGGCTCCGATGGAGGGGAATCGGGTGACGAGTTGGAATGCGGCGATGGTGAAGTCGCTGAATTCGGCCATGTTGAGGGCGCGTTTTTCGGCGTGGTAGTCGGCCACGAGGTCGAGTAGCAGGTCGCGTTTGCGGGCCGTGCCGGCCAATTGCGCGGTCTTGTGGACGCACAGTTGGTGGCATTGGGCGCGGTATTCGCGTTTGCGCGCTTCGAAGGCGGTGTCGGATTCCTTTTTCTTCTGTTTCGGAGCCTTGCCCACTTTCGGCTCGTCATCGGGAACGTCCTCGTCTTCAAGCGCTTTGGCCACTTGCGCCACGAACGCCTTATCCCATGCGCGCACGCGTTCCACGGCTTCGTCGAAGCTGGTGCAGTCGCTGCCGATCATGGCTCCTGCGATGGCGTTGGATAGGGTGAACACGTTGCCGGCGATGGTGGAGAATTTGCCGAGTTCGTCGCCGCCTTGGTCGAAGGCCATGAGCTGGTCCATGTGCTTGTCGAGCACGGTGTGGATGAGCTGCAGCGCTCCGGCTTCGCTCAATGGCTGCGTGTTTTGGTCGAAGCCGACGAGCAGGCCGTATTGGCGCACGATGGTTTGGAAGAACGCGTCATAGGTGGAGACTTCCGGTTTGAGGAAGGCGACGCGTGTACCGCGTCCGGCTTGGTTGCGTGTCACGGCAGCGGAGACGCGCGAAAGCAGTTCGGAGGCGGCTTTGCGTGTGAAGGTCAGGCCCAGAATCTTCTCGGGACTGATGCCCTGGTCGATGAGGGTGATGATGCGGCGGGTCATGGTGTAGGTTTTGCCGGAGCCGGCGCCCGCCACCACGACCACGTCCTCGTATGAGGGGGCTTGGATGACGGCGGCCTGTTCCGGACTGTCGGTGAATTTCGGCGTGGCGGCCGGCACAGTGCCCATCGCATCGCCCTTTGCTGTGGCCCCGTTCGTTGACATGCTTCCGTTCATACCGTTACTCCCGTTCATGCCACGGTCCTTTCGAATACGGTGTTCTGCTCGCCTTGGCAGGCCGGGCAGACCCCACTGCCGTACGTTCTGCAGTATCCGACGTGTTCCACGGTCGGACGCGCGGTGATGCGGGTGGCCCGGCTCGCCGCGGCCGCATAGAAGACGCGGGAGATCATGGTCAGCGACCATACCGTCATCTTCGACCGCGATTCCAGAAGTTGCTTCCAATGTTCTTCGCTGACCTGCGCCGGCCGTTCGACGTCGTCGAGGCCGCTGGTGAAGACGCTGGCCATTTTGGGCACGTATTTGCGGGGTATGAAATCGCCCGCGTTGATGCTTCCGCCGGCGAACAGCGCCTGCTGGTGGTACGCTTCGTCGCCTTGCCCTTTGCGTGGCGCGGGTGCCGCGTATTCCATGACGTGGAACAGGGCGCTTTGGGTGATGTCCGGCATGGTTGCGATCGCCTGCGCGCCGCGTTTTCCGTCGTGTTCCGGGAATGCGAGGCCCAGCTGGTAGCAGACGAGCTGCAGGTCGCTGAACAGGGAGCGTCCATTCGGCACTTTGCCGGTTTTGTAGTCAATCAGCCGTACCTGTTCGCGGCCGTCTGCGGTACGGCGGTGTTCAAGACGGTCGATTCTGCCCGACAGGCGTACGGTGAGCCGGTCGCTCATGCCGGTTTCCGGCCAGCCGCCGACGAGCGCGCCCATGATGGCGATGAGTTCGTCGCGGGAGATCGGAGCGTTGCCGTCGATGGCGTTGTAGGCGTCGAGGATGTCGTCGAAGTCGAATTGCGCGGCGAACTGCCGTTCCGCTTCGGCATGGTCCAATGTTCCCACGGTGATGGTTTCGGTGTTGTTCGACGGGTATCCCGTACGGTTCGACTTGACGAAATATGTGGCGATGTTGCGCAATGCGACCGACGCCTTCGCGTCCTTGCCGAGCGCCTTGTACCGTTCCTCGGGGTCGTCGATGGCGTTGAGGTCGCCACGTAGGGTCTTGTATCGGCCGATCATCCATTGGGTGATTTCGTCGATGTTGTCCTCGTCGCTTACTGCGGTGTGGTTTTGGGGCAGGTCGAGGCCGGCTTCGGTGGCCTGTTGCGCGACGGCGTGGATGAGCGAGCCGAAGCTGGTGGCCGCGCTGCCCATGCGTGGGCCGGCGAAACGGTTCTCCAGCATCCAGCACACCGGGCACGCCCACAAACTGTCCACGGCGGATGGAGAAAGGGTGACCACGTCGGATTGGCCGTCCGTTTTTTCGATGGATTCCGGTTGTTCGATAAGCTTCGCCTTGTCGGCATGCTCCGTTTTCCCGTCAGATTCCATCTTGCCGTCGATTTCCGTCATATCGTCGGCTCCCGCATGTTCCGTAAGGAACGCCCAATTGTCGGGATTCGCGGCGGCGATGCCATGCGATGCCAACAACGCCAAGGCTTGCGCGGCATCGCGCGCTTGGGGGGAATCGGCCGGCGCATGGGCCAGCACGCTTCGCGCGGCGGCGACCAGGCCACGTGGGTCGGCCTCCAGTCCCGCGTATTCGCCGGCCTCGCCGACCGCCGTGTACACGCGTGTTTCCGCATCGGCATCCCGGTCGCGGTCGAACCATTCCGGCAGGTAGCCGTAGAGGAAGTCGGACGGCACATGGTCTTCGTTGAGGACCGCGCTTACCGTCACGCGCTCATCGGCGCGGGTGAGCGCCACAAGGAGGCTTTTCTGTTCGGAGGCGAGCACCGCGGCGAGCTGCGCGTTTTCGCGGCCTGCGGAAGTGACGATGTCGTCGGACAGTCGTCCATGCAGCATGATGTCGGCGAGCTCCTCCCCGCCGAACAGGGTGTTGCGCGGCGCGAGGTTCGGCCATTGGCCTTGTTGAAGCGCAGGCATGAACACGAGTTTCCAATGTTTTCCGGCAGCTCCGGCGGGCGTGGCGAGCGTCACGGCCTGATCGATCGGCGCGGTGTGCGCCAGGGAGTCGGCTTCGATGGCGAGCGCGCGGACCTGTTCGATGAACGCGTCGATGGTGTGCGCTGCCGTCACGCCGTTCGATTCGCCGCCGGACGCGTAGCTGAACAGGCGCATCGCGGTGTCGAGCCGGTCGTTGGCCGCGCGGCCTTCGGCGTTGTTGCGCAACGCCGTTTTCTGCCAGATTTCGGCTTTGCCGAACGCCTGCCATGCACAGTCGAGCACGTATTGCGGTTCGTGGGATGTCAGGCGTGCCTCCGACCGCAGAGTATCGTCGAGCGTTTTCCACAGGCGTGCGAAGGCTTGCGCTTGGGGGTCTTTGCGGCCCAGTACGGAGGCGATCGCGTCGAGCACGCGGTCGGTGTCGCCTTCCAATAGCAGGATGTACAGCGCGTTCATGCCGAAGGATGGTTCGTCCGCGTCCTCAGCGGCACGCTCTCCCGTCATCAGCCGGTCGTCGGTGTCGATTGCCGGCAGGCCCATGTCGGCAGCGTTTTCCGTGTCCGACGCCGATGCCGCCGCGCGTGCGGTGCGGAAGGTTTCGACGTAATCGTTCCAATCGTCGATCAGCTGTGGCAGCAGCGCGCGTCCGGACGTGTCGGACGTGGTCGGATCGGCTGTATCGTCATGCAAAACCGTGGCCAGCGAGCCGAGCGCGTTCATCGCCGATTCGACCACGCACAGCCGAGCCGGACGTTCGCCGGGGGTGGTGATCAACGGCGAGTTCATGATTGATGCGACGCGTGAGCGCACGTATGCGCCGGCCGTGTCGAGGTTCATGGACGAGGTGGCGATGCCTTGCCGTTTCAGTTCGGCCAGTTCGATCATGGAGAACAGGCCCTGCACGAACGGCTCGTCCTTGAGGGGGCGGATCACGCTCGAATAGCGTACGGGCACGCCGTCGGCGCGTAGCCGTTCGCCGAACGTGCGCACGGTGGCGTTGTCGTGGGCGATCACGGCCATGTCGTTCCAGTCGCGGCCGTGTTCGAGATGTTCGGTTTTGATTTTCCACACCACGTCGTCGAGTTCTTCGACGGTGGAACGGTACATCGCGGCTTCAAGACTGCCGTCGTGCGTCTCCGGTATGGCGATGGCCGGCATTTTGCCGGGGCGGTTCGCCAGCGCGTCGTCGGTCGATTCCGTGCTGGCGATGGTCAGGCTCACGCGGCTCACCACCGCGGCCAGGTCCGTGCCTTCGGCCATATGGGACGGTTCCAGCCGTACCAGTCGCGCGCCCAATCGCGATTGCGCCATGTTGAACAAATATTCAGGGTACGATCCGCGGAACGTCTGCACCGCCTCGTCGGGGTTGCCGACGAGCAACAGTCGCACGCCACGGTTGCGCAATGCGGTGAGAAAGTCGAAGCCGGCGAGTGTGGCGTCCTGGAAATCGTCGACGATGACGAGTTTCGGCAGGTCGGACGTTTCGGCTTCGCTCACGGCGGCCGCGGCGTCGATCATGAGCTGCGAGGCGTCGAGACGGTATTGGTCCGGATATGCCTCGTTGATGGCCTGGTTGTATTCGGCACGCAGCGCGAAGGCGAGCCGCCATTGCACGCGCAGTCGTTCGCGTCGTTCGTCGAGCGCGCCGTGTTCGTCGGCAGCGCGGGAAATCAGCGCGTCTTCGAGTTCCGGTTTCGCGCCGATCTCGTTCATGCGGGCAAGCATGTCGCGCAGCTGGTTGGCGAAGGCGTCGGTGGCGTCGTCCACCACCATGCCCGACCAGTCGGCGACCACGAAGTAGGTGCGCAATAGCGCGCAGGTGGAGCATTCGTCGCCGTGCTCGGCATGTTCGACATGCCTGGCGAGCACACGGCGGATGACCACGTCCTGTTCGGCCCCGTTGAGCAGTTTCGGCAGGGGTTGCCCGGCATGCGATCGCACGGCGGTCATGATGCGGAACGCGACGGCTGGCAGGGTGGTGACGGGGCGCGCCTGCGAGATCGCGGACAGTTCGCGGATCACGGTGTCGCCGAGCCGGTCGGCCACCTGTCTGCCGGAGACCGTCATCACGGCGTACGCGTCGCCATGCCGCTTCATCGCGGCGACCAGCATGTCCAGCGCGAACCGGGTCTTGCCGCTGCGGGGTGCCCCCGCAACCAATGTCACGTCATCGAGATCGTCCACATCCATCATGTCTCCCCAGCTTAGCCGAACGGTCCGGCCACGAATCGCATATCATCGTCCGAAGCCGTCCTGAAAACGTCATCGTGGACACCGCCATCTTTATATATGGACATCGATACCCTCTACAAAGTTTTTCGGACACCGCCACCAATAAGATTGACTAGCGGCGCAGCCCGGGAAGGTTCAACAGCGAACAGACGGCCTGCCCATGACGACGAGTACGGTCGAAGCATAGACGCAACGCACGGAACCGGGCAGGAACTACAGGAAAGAGGAAGCATGGAAGCCTCAAGGAGCATTCCCCCTCAGATTCCCGGCTACACACTGATCAAACGGCTGGGCTCCGGTTCCGAAGCCGACGTGTACCTGTACCAGCAGCTTTCCCCGGCCCGTCAGGTGGCCATCAAAATCAGCAAGAACACGCTCGACCCACGTGCCGCGGTCCGCTTCCGTTCCGAAGCGAATTTCATGGGGCAGATCTCCACACACCCCTACATTCTTTCCGTCTATGAGAACGGCGTGACCGTCAACGGGCGCGGCTACACCGTGTTCGAATACGCTCCGGGCGGCAATTACAAGACGTTCCTCGAGCATGGCCGTCTCACCGCCGACCAGATGCTCACCGTCGGCATCGATCTGGCGAGCGCGCTGTTCACCGCGCATCGCAAAGGCATCATCCATCGAGACATCAAGCCCAGCAATATTCTCATCAACGCGCACAATATGCCCATGCTCGCCGATTTCGGCATCGCCGGGACCGTCTATGGGCGTCCGGGTGTCGGCTTCACCATCGCGTGGGCCGCGCCGGAGGTGCTTGCCCAAGGCGGTGGCGGCAATGAATCGTCCGATATCTATTCGCTTGGCGCCACGCTGTTCGCCATGCTGATCGGCCAATCGCCGTACGAGTATTTCTACGCCGATGTGCTGGGCGATTCCCAACGGCAGGTGCGGGCCGAACGGCTCAAGTCCGTCATTCTCAACAATCCGCTGCCCAAGCTCAACCGTCCCGACGTGCCGGCCGAAGTGGAACGGGTGTTGCGTAAGGCCTTGAGCCGTACGCCCGAGGATCGTTACTATTCCGCGTTGGAGTTCGCGCGCGACATGCAGCGCGTGCAACAGGCCTTGTATGGCCGTGCCGTGCAGACCACCGTCGAGGGTGTGCCGGATTATCCGCAGAACATGTACGCGCAGACTTCCGCATTCGACCAGTCCGCCCCGGTTGCGAAACAGCATGCCCGGTGGGCGAAGCCGTTGGCCGTCACGGTTGCTGCGGCGGCCGCCGTGGTCGTGATGGCGTTGGCGTTCGTCACCGTCGTCATGCCGAATATGGATGCGGCTTCCGACAACAGCAAGGTGCAGGTGCAGAACCATGGCGCCCAGAACCATGCCGAGGACGATCCCGATTCGGCGATCACGTCGGGCAGTGTGCCGAGCGTGCAGGATCTTACGGGCGAATACACCGCCGACGGCAAAGTGCGGTTCACGTGGGTCAATCCTTCTCCGAAGGATGGCGATTCGTACGCGTGGTCGCTGGTCGGCGATTCGGGAACCGACCCGAACGCGCAGGGCACCACCACGGAGTCGACGCGTATCGAAATCGATCCGGCCGACGGCGCGCAGACGTGCGTGCAGGTGAGTCTGGTTCGCGCGGACCGGCAGATGTCCGAGAATCCCATGATCGCGTGCGCGGCCAAGCCGTGAGTTTGCGGCCGGATGCGGGTGACATGAACCGATACGAACCAATACAGCCCGGCATGCATGCGGGCAAACAGGTAGGCGCATGCGGTCGGATGCGCGGTCAAGCAAAGTTTGGGCACAATCAGGGAAGAGCCAGTCGATGAGCAAGCATAGGAACGCCGAGAACCAGTCGGCGCAATCGTACGAACGGCAGTTGCGATTCGGGTCGATGCTGCGCAAGCTGCTGCCTTCCGGCAGTCGCCGGTGGATCACGCCGATCGTCATGCTGCTGCTGTTGCTGGGCATCGTCGCCGGAGCCGTCATCGTCAGTTCGGTGACGCAACGTCACGTGCAGCTCGACGATGGCACCGTGTGGGTCACTTCGCTCAAGGACCGCAAGGCCGCCCGTTTCAACGTGCGCAACCGGGACGCCGACGCGGGCGTCGCCTCCACTGCGGCCCGGTTCGACGTGGCCCAGCATGATGGCTCCACCGTGATCTCCGAAGGTACGAAGGCCAGCAACATCGAGGCCTCCACCGTCAGCGAAAGCGGCAACACCACCATCAAATCGGATATGCGGACCGTCGTCGGAGGCAACACCGCGGCGTTCATCAACGTCAAGACGGGCAATGTGTGGGTCGGGTCCGCCGATGATGTGAAATCCATGAATCCGACCACCGATTCGCCGAAGATGAAGCTGGGGTCGGGTGGCCGTATCGCGGTGACGCATGACGGTGTCGTCTACGGCTACCGCACGTCCGACGGCGCGGTGCTCAGTGTCGACGGACCTCAGGGAACACCCGGCAAGGATGCGACGATCAAGGGCGCCACGAATGTCGAATCGTTCACCGTGGTCGGCAAGACGCCGGTCGTAGCCGGTGCCGGCAAGGTGTTCTGGCCGAAGGGCAGCGCGGATATCGGCCTGCAGGGTCAGGCGGCGTTGCAGGCGCCGTCCACGGATGGCAGGCAGACTGGCTGGGTGGCGGTTTCCACGCCGCGGGGCATCGCCATGGTCGATTTGGGCAGCAAAAAGGTCACGCAGCTGCCGAATGCCGGCAAGGGCGATGCCGCGCAGCCGGTGTCCACCAATGGCTGCGTGTTCGCCGCGTGGGCGCAGAAGGCCAACAATTACATCAGGGTGTGCGCGGCGAACGACAAGGACGCACAGTTTTCCTCGTTGGAAGATGTCAATCCCACCTCGCAGCTCGTGTTCCGCACCAACCATCGTCTGGTGGTGCTCAACGACGTGGTCAACGGCAATGTGTGGAATCCGCAGGAGTCCACCAAGGTCATCAAAATCCAGTGGAACAAGGTGGAGACCAAGCAGTCGAAGCAACAGCAGCAGAACAACGACAGCGCCAACAACCAGCATAATTTCAGCAAGAACTGTTCGGCGCAGTCGGGGCAGATCAAGGCCGTGGACGATTCGTTCGGCGCGCGCGTGGGATCGCAGCAGATTCTCGACGTGTTGCGCAACGACGAGCAGACCGACTGTTCCGTGCTGCGCATCACGTCGGTGAGCGCTCCGGATGGCGCGAACATCACTGTCTCCCCCGTGTATGACGGCCGGTATCTGCAGCTCGACGCCTCCGGTGCCGCCGCGGGCAACGTGTCCTTCAGCTATGAGATTTCCGACGGGCGCGGGCAGACGTCCAGCGCCACCGTGTCGCTCACGCTGGCCGGCGGCGACGACCATGCGCCGCTGCAGAGCGACACTCCGCCGGAAATCGACGTGGAGCAGGGTGCTTCGTACACCGCGAACGCGTTGGGCAGCTTCTCCGACCCCGACGGCGATCCGCTGACCTTGGTGTCGGCATCGCCGCAGAACACCGATCAGGTGACGGTGTCCACGCGAGCCGACGGACAATTGGTCTTCAACGCCGGTTCGATGTCGTCCGGCAGGGCGGGCATCGAGGTCACGGTGTCCGACGGCCAGCAGACCGGCACCGGCATGATCTACTTCTCCGTGAAACCGGCGAACACGCTGGGCGCGGTCATCGACCCCGTGGTCAAACAGACCACGCCCGACACCCGCACCACCATCGCGCTCAAACCGTACGTGCACGGCACGTCCGTCGAACCGGCCGAATTGACCGCGGTGGAGACGCCGTCCGGCGCGGCCACCACCATGAACGCCACTGACATGTCGATCACGTTCACCGCCTCCAATCCCGGCACCTACTATGTGCCGTACACCATCACGCAGGGTTCCATTCCGTCGACCGGTCTGGCTCGTGTGGAGGTGCAGGCGGTGGCCGGAGACGCCGCCAAGCCGATCGCGGCGAACGATGTGGCGCTGCTCGGTGCGGACAATACCGCGATCGTGGAGCCGCTTGCCAACGACGTCGACCCGATGGGCGGCGTGCTGTCGGTGACCAGCGTCACCGCGGACGCGCAAAGCGGCATCAAAACCGGTGTGGTGAGCAACAAGCGCGTCTATATCACCGCGCGTCAGGTGCCTACCGAGCCGGTGCGGATCTCCTACACCGTGGCCAACGCGGCCGGATCGTCGACCGGCGTCATCGTCCTGCAGCCGCCGGCGCTGACCACGTCGAATTCCGTGCCGAAGGCCGAGAACATCACCACACAGGTGCGCACCGAAGGCATCGTGTCCGTGGACGTGCTCGACCATGTCACGTATTCCGACGGCACCACGGTGAGCCTGCAGAACGACTTGCAGTATGACAAGAACACGTTCAAGGGTCTGGTGTTCGTGTCCGGCGACACCGTGCGCTATCAGGCCACCAGACAAACCGGCTCCTTCCCCGTCACCTACACGGTGAAGGACAATCTCGGCAACGCGGCCTCGGCCACCATCACCATCAACGTGCATCAGAAGGACGCGTCCAACAAGGCGGCTCCGACACCGTCCGACGTCGAGGCGCAGGTGGCGGCCGGTCAGAAGGTGCAGATTCCGATCACGCTCACCGGCATCGACGCTGACGGCGATGACGTGCAGCTGCTCGGCTTGGGCAACAAAGCGCCGGAACTGGGCCGTATCAGCGAGGTGGGCGCCACGTATCTGGTGTATGAGGCGTATGCCGATTCGTCCGGAACGGACACCTTCTCCTACGCCGTGGAGGATTGGACCGGTCAGAGGGCCACCGCGCAGGTGCGTGTGGGCGTGTTCAAATCCGGAGCCGATTCGGGTGTGTACGCGCGCGACGACGAGATCACGCTGCGTCCGAACACCGCGGCCACCGTGCCGGTGGCGCAGAACGACATTTCCGGGGACAATACTGATCTGACCGTGTCCAAGGACGTGGAATCGCAAGGCATCGGCGGCATTCAGGTCGTCGACAACATGCTGTCGTTCACCACGCCGAAGCAGGCGGGCACGTATTACGTGGTCTACACCGTCAAGGACAAGGCTGGCCTGTCCGATTCGGCGACGTTGACGGTGAATGTCGACGAGAACGCCGCCATCGACCCGCCGACCGCGTACGATTACCGTGTTCCGGCCGCCGCCACGATCGACAAGAAATCCGTGGACGTGGACGTTTCGCAGTGGATCGCCAATCCGTCCGGCACCGCCGACGAGCTTCAGGTGGGCGTGGATCCTTCCGCGACCGACCATGCGCATGTCAAGGGCGGCAAGGATTCCACCATCATCACCGTTGATCTGACCGATGAGGCGCGCGCGGTGCCGTACACCGTCACGAACACGACGTACGGCATCACGTCCACCGCGTTCATCCAAGTGCCCGCATATGGCGTGTTTCCGCCGGTTCTGCGTCCGAAGGCGCCGGCGTTGAAGGTCAATGCGCGTGAGACCATCACCATCAACATCGCCGACTACGTGCGTGTGGGCGCGGGCAAGACCGCGTATGTGGACGGCGCCGATTCGGTGAGCGCCACGAAGGCCGCGGACGGCGACCTGTACGTCAACGACCAGACGTTGAGGTTCACCGCGCCGAAGGATTACGCGGGTCCCGCGTCCATCACCTTCACCGCGGTGGACGGCAAGCGAGACAAGAACGACAAGGTGAAGATCGTCAATTCGGCGGTGCTCACGCTTCCGATCACGGTGATCGGACGTGAGGTTCCGCCGCCGACGTTCTCATCCTCCACCGTCGATGTGGTGGCCGGCGAGAAGGCCACTACCATCGATCTGACGGCGCTGACCCATTCGGCGTCGGGCCTGTACGAGGATGAGAAGCAGTACTCGTATTCCGGCGGCGTGAATTCCGGCAGTGTGGATGCCAGAGTGTCTCCCTCCGGCACGTTGACCGTGTCCGCGGACAAGACGGCCACGCCGGACACCACGGTGAGCGTGCCCGTCTCGATCAAATATGCGAAGGGTACGGTGAGCGCCGGTATGACCGTGCGCGTCACCGCGTCCAACAGGCCGCTCGCCCGTGTCACCGAGAAGACCGTGAAAATCAAGGCCGGTTCCAGCGAGCAGGTGAATCTGCTGTCCGACGCGTACAATCCGTTCCCCGACACTCCGCTGACGGTGACCGGATGCACGTCCGATGGCGCGTCGAAGCTGACGGTGGATTGCCCGTCCAACGGCGTGGTGTCCATCAGGGCGGCTTCCGACATCGGCGCGAGCACCAACAAGGTGGTCGTCACCGTGCGCGACGCCACCAAAACAAAGGAACGTGAGGTGACCGGCACCATCAGCGTTTCGGTGATGGACAAGCCTGATGCGCCGCTGCTTTCCGCGGTGTCCGGCGACCCGCAGGATGGCGCCGTGAATCTGAGCTGGACGGCCGGTTCGGCCAACGGCAGCCCGATCACCGAATACAAGGTGATGTGGGGCGGAGACGCGTCCGGCGAGCGCTCGTGCGGGCAGAAAACCTCCTGTCTCATCGACGGGTTGAAGAACGGCAAGACCTACTCGTTCAAGGTGCAGGCCAGGAACGAGGTCGGCTGGTCCAAGGATTCCAACGCCGTCGAGGGCACGCCGGACAAGCTGCCTGATGCGCCGACGGATGTGACGGCCAGTGTGAAGGGCAACACGGTGAGCGTCACGTGGAAGGCTCCGGACGGCAATTTCTCGTCGGTGAACAATTACGAGGTGACTTTGTCCGGCAGGAACGCACCGTCCAAGCAGACGACAAATTCCACCGGAATCGATTTTGTTTTCGATAACAACGCGATTTCCGACGGCGACTCGTACACGGCTACGGTACGCGCCCACAACAAGGTGAATTGGAGCCAACCGTCCAAGGCGTCCGACGCGGTCAAGCCGTGGGGCAAGCCCGATGCGCCGAAGATCTCCGTGACGAACGACGACACCACGGGAACCGTCACCGTCGAATCCGTGGGCAACACCCACAACGCGGGATGCAAGGCCGTCGAGATTTCCGGAGATGTCAGCGCAAGCATCGACGGATGTTCCGGATCCTACGATTTCAAGATTCCGGACCATGATCTCAACACCAGGGAATACACCATCAAGGCGGCGGTGGTCGGCAAGGAGAAAACGACCAGTGACGATTCGACCGTACGTTTCACACCGAAATACGCGGTGAAGGCGCCCGAATCGGTCAGCGTCAAGGGGCATGACGACGTGTGCGTAGTCAGTTGGAAGGAGAACGGCCACGCCGACGGGTTCACGGTGAGCGCGGACGGACTCGGCTCCTACCATGCCGGCGCTTCCGAACGATCGCACGATTTCCCGCTCAAGGAATGGCAGTTCTGTTCCTCGGGTTCCGTCACGCAGCATTTCAATGGCGCGGCAAGCACCTCCAAGTCCGGCAGGGCCGATCCGGCATACGTCCGCAAGGTGAAGGCCGCCGTCAAGGCGCCGATGCTGACGTGGGACGCCAATGATCCGAACATCATCAAGGTCAGCGGCGGATCGGTGAACATGTACGGCCAGCCCGGCAGAACCGTGATCACCTTCACCGCGGACGGCAAATCCTATGACGTCGCCTGGGTATTGGGCTCCGACAAACTGAACGTCAAGGATGTGCTGCCGACCGGAGTCGATTACGCGTGGAAGGCGAAGGTGGTGGGCACCGACACCGCGCTCAACAACGAGGACAATGGCGGCACACTGCTGGACCATGACAGGTACAAGGCTCCCACGCCGAAACCCGAACCGTCGGAACCTTCAGAACCATCAAAACCGTCGGAGCCATCGGATTCTGACGCGTCCACGGAAGGCGAAGCGGCCACGCGGAATGACCGGCCTGTGGCATCCTCCGTCGCCCTGTCCACCGTCGACGGCGCATCCAAGCCTTGGATCCGCGGCCTGGCCTACTACGCCAGATGGTGAAACGGACGATCACAGCAATCGCAAACACAACGAACCATCCACACGAGCAACACAACAAGCAAGGAGCAACCCATGAGCAACGATTTCGATGATGCCACCCAGCTGGGTTCCATCGGCCATAATCCAAGCGTTCCCAGCCAACCCGGCCAGCAGCAGCCGGCGTTCCACACGCCGAATCTGCCGGAGCAGCCGCAAGCCGATGAGGATCCGGAGGGCACGCTGCTGAGCGCGCACGGCACCGCCCAACCGGCGTTGCCGCAACAGTCCGCCCCGGCAACGCCGAACCAGCCGCGGTTCCGTCAGCCGATGCCGCAGAACCTTCGCCAACCGGCCGCCAATCCGGCAGTCGCAATGCCCGCGCAGCAGCCCGTCCAGCCAACCCAACCCGTCCAGCCCAGCCAGCCTGTACAGCCCAGCCAGCCTGTACAGCCCGTCAAACAATCCCAGCCGGTCGTCGACACGTCCATGATGACCGCACCCAGCAAAGACATCACCGAATTCCATGAGAAGTTCGCCAAGCTCGTAGACAACGTCTCCCAGGTCGTGGTCGGCAAGGAAGCACCCATCCGCCAATGCGCCACAGCCATGGTGGTCGGCGGGCACATCCTGCTCGAAGACAACCCGGGCACCGGCAAAACCCAGCTGGCGCGAGGCCTTGCCAACTCCATCGACATGTCGTTCAAACGTATCCAGTTCACCCCGGACCTGCTGCCGTCCGACGTGGTCGGCGTCACCTTCTACGACCAGAAGAAGGGCGAATTCGAATACCGCGAAGGACCGATTTTCGCGTCCATCGTGCTCGCAGACGAGATCAACCGCGCCTCGCCGAAGACTCAGTCCGCGCTGCTCGAGGTCATGGAGGAGCAGAAGGTCACCGTCGACGGCGTCACCCATGAAGTGCCGCAGCCGTTCATGGTCATCGCCACCCAGAACCCGATCGAACAGCTCGGCACCTACAAGCTGCCGGAAGCGCAGATGGACCGTTTCCTCATCAAAACCACCATCGGCTATCCAAGCCACGACGTGAGCGTCAACATCCTGAAACAGGTCAACGTCACCGACCGCGCCGCCACCGTGCATCCGGTGCTCACCAGCGAAGACGTGCTGCGCATGCGCAACATCAGCGAAACCGTGCATCTCGACGACGCGATCCTCGAATACATCGTGCGACTGGTGGAAGCCACCCGCCACAACGAACGCATCCAAGTCGGCTCCTCCATGCGAGGCGCGCTCGCCTTGACCCGCTGCGCGCGCGTATGGGCCGCCTCCGACAACCGCGGCTACGTAGTGCCCGACGACGTCAAAAACCTCGCCGTACCCGTGCTCGCGCACCGCATCACCCTCACCGCCGAAGCCACCTTCGCCGGAAACACCCCCGAACAGATGATCGGCCAGATCCTCGAAGACGTGCCGGCCCCGACCCTGGGCGCCAACGCCTGAAACACAATCCGCCCCCGGCATACGCACCACACAATCCGAAAGGTCAAGGAATGCGGCATTCGCACACAGTGCAGCGCAGACGGACCATCCAACGATCCCTACGCCGCCTCAAACATCGCATCAAGCGACTGGCCACCTCATACGTGTCGCCGCTTGGCTGGGCGGTGGCGGCGCTCGCCGTCGCCTCGCTGGTGGCGTTCGTCCTGCTGGGGTGGCATGAGCTGCTGGCCATGGCGGTGGTGTTCGCGGTCATGCTGGCCGCGGCGGTCATGCTTTCCCTTGGCAACACCTCGTTCCAAGCCACCATCGACGTGTCCAGCAGACGCGTCACGGTGTCAGACACGGTGAAAGTCGACGTCTGCGTGGACAATCCGGGCCGCACCCCCACCACGTCGGCGCGCGGCGACCTGCCCATCGGAGACAACCACGAACGGTTCGCCATTCCCATGCTCGCCGCAGGCCAGTCACGCCAGACGACTGTGGAATTCACCGCCGTCAGCCGCGCGGTGCTGCCCATCGGCCCGCTATCCATCCGCAAAGGCGACCCGTTCGGTCTGATCCGCCACGAAAAGAAACTCGTGGACCAGATCAACGTGTTCATCCACCCGCAGACCGTGCTGCTCAACGCCCTGAACGCCGGCATTCCACGCGATCTGGAAGGCCAGCCAAGCGGCGAAATCGTCGACGACGACCTCGACTTCTACGGCCTGCGCGAATACGAGCCCGGCGATGACGTGCGCAACGTGCATTGGCTCAGCTCCGCGAAAACCGGATCGCTTATGATCCGCCAATACGAAGCCACCCGCCGTACCGACACCGCTCTGACCATCAGCGTGAACCCGGATGATTACATCGATTCCCAGGAATTCGAACTGGCCGTATCCGTCCACGCCTCCATCGGCGTGCAATGCCTGCAGCAGAACCGGCCAGTCACCGCGCATGCCGGTTCCACGCACGCCATTCCGCGCAACGCCACGGAATTTCTCGATGGCTGCAGCGGCATCGACCCTGACATCGACGACAATCCCAACCTCGCGCAAACCACTCTCGAACATGCCCCCGACGCATCCTTCTACTTCTTCACCGTCGGCAGGCTCAAAACCATCGACGACATCAAACACATGGTCCTCGCACTCCCCCGCTCCGCAACCTGCGTGGTGCTTCAAGCCGCAACCGGCCAACCGCGCGCCATCAAACGCTACTCCGACTTCACCTTGGCAACCGTGGGAGACCTCAACGACCTCCCCATGATCATGGGGGTGCTGGCATGAGCACCACATTCACCAACACCGGCAATTTCACCGGCAACCTCACCGGCACAGGCACCAACTCCGCCAACACCAACACTGGCATGGCGACCGGCACAGGCACCGGCTCATGGGCGAACTCCACCCACTCCGTCATCTGGATGTCCCGCAGCGGCAAGTCCCCAGCCATGCCCAACACCAACCAGCCGCACGCCGCGCAATACGCAAGCCTCACGGTCGCCGCCCTGCTGACCATCGCCGCAGCCAGCAACCTCATCGACGTATACGGCTCCGCCCTGTCTTGGACGAGCGCCGCAATCCCCGCCACCATCATCGGCTCGCTCGTGGCGCTTGCCGGTCTCGTTCCCGCGTTGCGCCTGTGGTGGCAGATGCTGTTCATGGCGTGTGCGCAGCTGGTGGTCGGCCCGGTCATCTTCCTGAATGGCACCACCATCGCCCATGTCATTCCCACATTGCGCACGTTGACGCAGGGGTGGATGCGGATGCTCGGCTCGTTCAAATACCTGCTGGCCATCGACCCGCCGACCGGCACCGGCGACGGCTCGCTGCTCGCCGTGTGGACGATCTGCCTGTGGGCCGCGCTGCTGGCCGGTATCTTCGCGGTTGCGGAGGATGGCCGGCTTACGATGGTCGCGGTCGTTCCCGTCGTGGCGAATCTTGCGATCTGCGCGCTGCTTGGCACGTCGAGCGGCTTCTACCGTATGGCGATCGGCACGATTATGGCGGTCGTGCTGGTGGTTTGGGTCAGCGCGCGTTGGAAACTGTTGGAATTGGGCCGTTGGCTCAGTTCCGTAGTCATCGTGCTGCTGGCTTCGGCTGTGGCGATCGGCGGATGCTTGGTGGTCGGGCAAAACCGCACCATTCTGCGCGACCATTATGATCCGCCGCTGAGCCCGTACGATTACACCAGCCCGTTGAGCGGCATGCGTTCGTATATCAAGAACCATAAGGACGATGTGCTGCTGACCGTCGACGATCTGCCGGCCGGTTCCACGGTGCGTTTGGCGGTTATGGACCGTTTCGACGGCAATGTGTGGAACCTGTCCGATTCCACCATGGCTTCGGATTCCTCCAACTACCATCGTGTGGGCGATTCCATCGCAAACAACGCCACCGGCAAGCGGTTCACCGCGAAATTCACGGTCGATGACGGTTTGAGCGACTATTGGCTGCCGATGGCCGGCGCGGCTTCCAGCGTGAAGTTCGCCACATCGTCGGACGCCGATTCGTTCTACTACAACACCGACACCATGTCGGCGATCTACCCTTCGCGCACCTCTCCGGGATTGTCCTATACGGAAACCGGCGTCATTCCACGGACGCCGACGGATAAGGAGATCGCCAAGGCGAATGCTTCCTCCATCAGCCAGCCCAAGGCGGAGGATGTGCCCGATTGCGTGGATAAGCTGGCCACCGCGATTGCGGGCGGCCAGTCCAAGGGCGGCGAGGCCGCGCAGTCTCTTGCCGACAAGCTCAGGGAATCCGGCTGGTTCTCCCATGGTTTGAATGGCGATTACCCATCCAGAGCCGGTCACGGCAACTATCGCATCGACCAGCTGCTCGCCGGCAGTGCGATGGTTGGAGACAGCGAGCAATACGCTTCCGCGATGGCGCTTATGGCCCGCAGTCTCGGCTTGCCGAGCCGCGTGGTGCTGGGCTTCCTGCCGAAGAACGACGAGGGCGAGATCAGTGACAGCCGCACCGAGAAGCATGGCAAAACCACCACCACGAAATTCACCGGCAACGATGTGACCGCTTGGGTGGAGATCAAGCTGGACGGTTACGGATGGGTGGCGTTCTACCCGACACCGAAGGAAACGAAGGTTCCCGACGAGAACCAGAATCTCACTCCGCCCAATCCGCAGACCTTGGTGCGTCAGCCTCCGGTGCCGCTTACCGATCCGCTGCGTGACGACAACCAAGCCAAGGGCAAAACGTCGCTTGGCGGCAGCATGGCCGACGAGACGCCGACGAGCCTGTTCTGGCAGCGTTTCGGCAGAATCGTCAGAAAAGTCGCCATCTACGGCAGCCCTCTGTGGACGGTGCTCATCGTCTGCGGCCTGCTGCTCGCCATCAAGGCGATCGCCCTGGCTCGGGCTCGCAGGCATGGCAGCGCATCGCAACGCGTCGCTGCCGGATGGCAGGCGGTCGCGGCGCTTGCCCGGCAAAGCGGCCTTGACGTCCAAGGCACCAGAAACGAGCAGGCGCAGGCCATCGTCGAACAGATGGGCTTCGATGCCAATACACTGCTCGAGCTGGGCAGGGAGGCTGATTACGCGGCCTTCTCCGGAGGCGATGTCACGCAGGAGCATGCGGAACGCTACTGGCATGACATCGCCGAAGAACGAAAGTTCATGCTCGGCTCGCTGCCGACGTTCCGCAGGTGGCGGGCGAAACTATCGCTTGCGGACGTGTTCCACTTCCGGAAAATCCGCTTGCGGAAAATCGGTGTGAAAGGGCGGGACTCATGAACGTCAAACATATTGAGGTCGGTCTGAACAGCAATATCGGCTTGCGTAGGAAAGACAACCAGGACAGCGCCTGCGCAAGCCACGGCGTGTATGTGGTGTGCGACGGCATGGGTGGCGGCAAGGGCGGCAAGCAGGCCAGTTCCGATGTTGCGGAACGGTTCGCGCGTTTGGCCGAACTGCCGACGCGCGATCTTGACGCGATTGACGAAACGCTGATCCTTGCCCAGCAGGAGGTGCTCCGTCTGGGTGAGCAGCTCGGCGGCGTTGCGGGCACTACCATCAGCGGCGTGCTGCTGCCGACGCGTGTCGGCGATGACGCGATATGTTCCGACGAACGGTGTTGCATCGTCAATGTGGGCGATTCCCGCACGTACCATATGCGCGCCGACGGCAATGGCGCGTGGCTGGCGGATTCGCTGACGTGCATCACCCGCGACCATTCGGAACGGCAGAACGCCATCGATTCGGGGCAGATGCTGCCCGATGAGGCGAGCCGTTGCATTCCGCGCAACATCATCACGCAATGTGTCGGCGCGCCTGCCGGCATCCAGCCTGACTGGTACGCCGCGCGTGCGGACGGACGGTTCATCATCTGTTCCGATGGGCTGCATGCGCAGATCGGCCGTGAGCAGCTTGCCGAGATCGCGGCGGCGTACGCCGACCCGCAGATGGCCGCGGACATGCTGGTACGCACCGCGCTGAACGCCGGCGGCCGCGACAACATCACCGTCATCGTGGTGGATATGCGTTCCGATATGCCGTGCGACGAGGATTGGAACGTCAGCAAGATCGGCGATGACGAGGATATCGACGATGCGCTGGACGGTACGTTGCAAACGTTACGAGTCATTCAATAAGATGGTTACAGACCACGAGACAAGGAGATCATGATGGTCGATTTCGATGCCGCGGTGGCGGCCGTGCAGGATCCGAACGCCGATCCCGTGTTCCTGGCGAAAATCGCGTACGAGAATCCGGAATTCGGTGCGAATGTCGTTGCCAATCCGCGAGCGTACCCGGGTCTGAAGCGTTGGGTCGCCGAATTCGGCGATGAGCGCGCCCGCCAGCAGCTGGTGGCGATGGGCTGGCCGGTTCCGCAAAATGGCGTGCAGCCGCAGCCGGTTGCCGAACAGGTCCAGCCGGAACAGCAGTATCAGCCGGCAGTGGCGGAACAGTTCCAGCAGAAGCAGCAGTATCAGCCGGAACAGCCGGTGAACCAGCAATACGGTCAGGACGCTGCCTATGCGGCGTCTAACGAGGCTTCGACCGAGTATGTCGACCCATACATGAATCCCGCCGATTTGTCCGAAGTGGCCGATTATTCATCGAGCCAGCCGCAGAACGAACCGGAACAGCAGTATGCCGAACAGCAGTATGCCGCGGCCCAGGAATCGCCGGCAGACGCGGGGTTCACCGCGGAACTGGCCATGACCACCACCGATCAGATGCTGATGGCCCGTATCGCCAGCGAAGCGCCGGAGCTTCGTCCGTGTCTTGCGCGCAATCCGTACATCTATCCGGAATTGCTTGCCTGGCTTGGCCAGTTGAACGATTCGGCCATCAACGCGGCCATTCGTCTGCGCCAGCAGTGAGCTAACGCCGATTATCAGACCATTTGAAACATAAGGGGTTGTCGCGGGAATCTCCGTGACAACCCCTTATCGTCTTACCGCTAACCGTCCGCGCCGACGCTGTCAACGCAAATCGTCAACGCAGTCCGTCAGCGTAATCGTGTCTTCACTGACAAACGTCCTCACTGTTTGCGGAATTGGAAGAACTGGTCGCCGATACGCACCGTGCATGGCGCCTCCAGCTGCATCGGCTTGTGTTCCACTTTGGTTTCGACATCGTCTTGGATGATGTACGTGCCGTTGAGCGAACCGTAATCCTCTATCCACAGCGTGCCATCCTGGTCGAAGCTGATCGCCGCATGGTTGCGTGAGATTGTGCGCGTCGGATCCTCCAGCTTGACCGATTTGGCGCCGGCGGGCACTTCGGCCGAAGGCTTGCGGCCAAGGAGCACGCCCATATCCACGATCACCTGCTGTCCGGTCTGCTCGTTGTCCAGCACGTACGTGTGCTTCGGCTGCTTCATGGTGAAGGCTTCGGAAAGCACGGTGCCGTCCCAGTCGATATCGTCCTCGTCCGAAATGGCAGCGTCGCCCTTCGCAACGGAAACATCCTGCATATCGTGGTCGTCCGATTCGTTCTGTGCGGCGAGCCGTTCGCGTGTTTCCAAGGAATCGGCGGCATTGTCGACGGGTTCGGCTGTGGGTTGCGCCATCACCGTGACGTCATCGTCATACCACCCTGGTTCGGGCGGCGGCGGGTAAGGTAGAAAACTCATACTCCCATTGTAGGAAGGTGACGTCCATGCCGTCTGACGATACTCATTCTGCAATACGATGCTCGCATATTCCATCTCAAAATATTATGCTGTAACTCGTCAAAAGAGACGGACACGTCGATGTTTCCCTCCGTGTTCACGGATTCGACATTCAAAAAAAAGGAAAAAGGCTAAGAAGGACTTTTCTCACGGCGCACACTCCTCCGTATGGTCAACCGCAGAATGGTCAACCGCAGTATAACCAGCCTCCGCAGCCGCAGGCGCCAAACTACAGTCAGCCACAGCCGGGCGGGCTTCAATACGGACAGCCGCAACCGCCAATGCCCGGCAACTTTCCTTCCCAGCAAGCCGGCGCCGCGGCCAAAAATAAGCCGCCGGTCGCCATTATCATCGGCGCGGTGGCCGCAGTCGTCGTCATCGCGCTGGCAGCGGTGTTCTTCCTTACGAATCGCGTCAGCCGTTCCGATTACGAGGAAGCGCTGGTCCAAATGCAGGCGTTGGAAAGCAGCTATACAGCCATCAATGAGGAATTCAGCTCGGCGGCGAGCGCAACGGACAACGATTCATCCTCCGCTTATGACGAGGGCAAGAAGAAGTTGAAGACCTTCAAGCAGGACAGCGACAAGCTGGCTGCCATGAAGGCCGTGAAGAAAGACAAGAACGTCAAGGAGAAGTACGAGACGTTCGAGCAGGACCGTGCGAAATACGAGAGGTACATGAACGATCTGGCCCAGACCATGCCCGCGCTCATGAAGATGACGCATACCTGCACGAAGCTGCCGAAATTCGACTCCGCCGACATGTCTTCGTACTATCGCGATCTTTCCAAGGCGCTCGAAAGCTGTGCCGCCGACGCCGGCGATCTGGCCAAGGTTCCCATCAAGTCCTATGCCGAGTATGGCGCGGATATGCAGGAAAGCGTCAGCAAGAAGAAGGACATTGTGGATCAGATGGCCGATCTGAATCTCAACGATATCGAGTATGGGTCCGCCGATTACGAAAAGCTTCAGGATCTTCATGCGAAGATGTCCGACATCGATTCGCCGACCCTGGATCAGTCCGATTTGCAAAAGGCCGCGAAGGAGGCCGATCTCAGCGGTTCGTTGAAGGATCTGGAAACCACGCTTTCGGAGAAGATCAAGTAACGTCAAAAGACGACTGCGAAACCCTCCCCCGCGATTAATCCACAACCTCGCAATCCCACGACATATAGATATAGCGAAAGGCGGAACCGACCGGTATTGGTCGGTTCCGCCTTTCGCTATGTCAGATGATTCGTCTGTCGACTATCGTGAGGGGAATCTCACAGGGTGTCGCCCAGATCGGTCTGGCCGCCGTTGTCGTCCAGGAAGTCATCCGGGTTGAAGTCATCGCCCAGCTTCAGGTCGCCGAAGTCGATGTTGGAGAAGTCCACATCGGACAGGTCGGTGTCGCCGAAGGAGCTGTCGGTGCCTTCGCCGCCCAAACCGAAGTTCGGGTAGATGGTGTCGCGGATGGCCTTGTCGGGCTCCACCGTGGCATTGCGGTAACGGGCGAGGCCGGTACCTGCCGGGATGAGCTTACCGATGATGACGTTCTCCTTGAGGCCCTTCAGGTCATCGACCTTCTGGTTCAGGGCGGCTTCGGTGAGCACGCGGGTGGTCTCCTGGAAGGAGGCCGCGGACAGCCAGGAATCGGTGGCCAGCGAAGCCTTGGTGATGCCCATCAGCTCCGGACGGCCGGCGGCCGGCTTGCCACCGTTCTTCACGGCTTCCATGTTGGCGGCCTTGAAGCGTGCCTTGTCCACGAGTTCGCCCGGCAGCAGGTCGGTGTCGCCGGAGTCGATCACGGTGATGCGACGCAGCATCTGGTGCACGATGACCTCGATGTGCTTGTCGTGGATATCCACGCCCTGGGAGCGGTACACGGTGTGCACTTCCTCCACGATGTTCACCTGTGCGGCGCGCGGGCCGAGGATGCGCAGGATCTTCTTCGGGTCGACGGAGCCTTCGATGAGCTGGGTGCCGGCTTCGACATGGTCGCCGTCCTTGACCAGCATCGGCGCACGACGGGTCACCGGGTAGACGATCGGCTCGACGGAGTCGTCGTCCGGCTTCAGGGTGACCTGACGGCCGCGCTCGGTGTCTTCCACCTTGACCACGCCGGCGAACTCCGCGATCGGAGCCTCGCCCTTCGGGGTACGGGCTTCGAAAAGCTCGGTGACACGCGGAAGACCCTGGGTGATATCGGAAGCGGAAGCGACGCCGCCGGAGTGGAAGGAACGCAGCGTCAGCTGGGTACCAGGCTCACCGATGGACTGTGCTGCCACGATGCCGACGGCCTCGCCGACGTCCACCAGCTTGTTGGTGGCCAGGGACCAGCCGTAGCACTTGGCGCACACGCCACGCTTGGATTCGCAGGTCAGCACGGAACGGGCCTTGACCTCTTCCACGCCGTGGGCAACGAGATCGTTGAGCACGTCCATGGACAGGGCGTCGCCGGCCTTGTACAGCACGGTCTCGCCGTCGGCCGGGTCGATGACGTCGGCCGCGAGCAGACGGGAGTACGGGCCACCGTCGGCGGCCTTGACCAGGTGCAGGTTGCCTTCGGCATCGCGTTCGCCGACCTTCATGGTCAGGCCGCGCTTGGTGCCGCAGTCCTCCTCACGCACGATCACGTCCTGGGAGACGTCCACCAGACGACGGGTCAGGTAGCCAGACTCTGCGGTACGCAGTGCGGTATCGGCCAGACCCTTACGCGCGCCGTGCTGGGAGATGAAGTATTCCAGCACGGACAGGCCCTTACGGTAGTTGGACTTGACCGGTCGAGGAATGATCTCGCCCTTCGGGTTTGCCACCAGGCCTCGCATACCTGCGATCTGGTTGATCTGCATCATGTTTCCTCGTGCACCGGACTGTACGATGATGGCCAGGTTGTTCTTGGAATCGAAGTGTTCCTCAACCGCCTCGGAGACCTCGCTGGTGCACTTGGTCCACAGGTCGACCAGTTCCTGACGACGCTCCTCTTCAGTGAGCATACCGATTTCGTAGTTCTCGTTAACCTTGTCGGCTTCGCCTTCGTACTTTTCGATGTACTCGTCCAGTTCCGGCGGCTGGATAACGTCGGAGAACGCGAAGGACACGCCGGACCACGGTGCGCGGGTGAAGCCCAGATCCTTCAGGGCGTCCAGCGTCACGGCCACCTGAGCGGTGGAGTAACGGGTCGCGATGTCGTCGACGATCTTGCTCAGACGCTTCTTCGGCGCCTGCTCGTTGACGAACGGGTAGTCGACCGGCAAGGTGCCGTTGAACAGGATACGGCCGTAGGAGGTGGCGAACAGGACGGAGCCGTCATGGAAACGCTCCTCCTTGACCACGTCCGGGCTGCCCGGTTCCGGATCGACGACCTTGACCTCGCCCGGCTCCCAGTCCTTCGGCAGCACGAAGTCCTGCGGAAGGCGGATGAGCACCTTGGCCTGCATGTCGATCTCGTGCTTGTCGAGCGCCATTTCGGCCTCTTCCAGCGAGGAGAACACGCGGCCCTGGCCCTTGGCGCCGTCGATGACGGTGGTCAGGTAATACAGACCGAGGATCATGTCCTGGCTCGGCATGGTCACGGTGTGGCCGTCTGCCGGCTTCAGGATGTTGTCGGAAGCCATCATCAGGGAACGGGCCTCAGCCTGGGCTTCGGCGGACAGCGGCAGGTGGACTGCCATCTGATCGCCATCGAAGTCGGCGTTGAATGCGGCGCAGGCAAGCGGCGGCAGGTGGATGGCCTTGCCTTCCACCAGGATCGGCTCGAATGCCTGGATGCCCAGACGGTGCAGCGTAGGTGCACGGTTCAGGAGCACCGGATGCTCGGAGATGACCTCTTCGAGCACGCCCCACACTTCGGAGTCCGCGCGGTCCACGAGGCGCTTGGCGCTCTTCATGTTCTGCGCGAAGCCCTGGTCCACGAGGCGCTTGATGACGAACGGCTTGAACAGCTCGAGGGCCATCGGCTTCGGCAGACCGCACTGGTGCATGCGCAGGGACGGGCCGACCACGATCACGGAACGGCCAGAGTAATCCACACGCTTACCGAGCAGGTTCTGACGGAAACGGCCCTGCTTGCCCTTGAGCATGTCGCTCAGGGACTTGAGCGGACGGTTCGAAGCGCCGGTGACCGGACGGCCACGACGGCCGTTGTCGAACAGGGAGTCGACGGCTTCCTGGAGCATGCGCTTCTCGTTGTTGAGCATGATCTCCGGGGCGCCGAGCTCGATGAGGCGCTTCAGACGGTTGTTACGGTTGATCACACGACGGTAGAGGTCGTTGAGGTCGGAGGTGGCGAAACGGCCACCGTCGAGCTGCACCATCGGGCGCAGGTCCGGCGGGATGACCGGGATCACGTCGAGCACCATGGCCTCCGGCTTGTTGCCGGTGGTCAGGAACGCGTTGACGACCTTCAGACGCTTCAGGGCGCGGGCCTTGCGCTGGCCGGTGCCCGTGTCGATCTCTTCGCGCAGCTGCTTGGAGGCTGCCTCGAGGTCGAAGTCCTGCAGACGCTTCTTGATGGCTTCGGCGCCCATGCAGCCTTCGAAGTAATCGCCGTAGCGGTCTTCCATCTCACGCCACAGGTCGACGTCGCCTTCCATGTCTCCCGGCTTCAGGGTCTTGAAGCGGTCGAACACGGCGCTCAGACGCTGGATCTGCTCGTCGTAGCGGGTACGGATGGCGGCCATTTCACGCTCGGCGCTGTTGCGCAGCTTGGCGCGTGCGGAGCCCTTGGCTTCGCCTTCGGCTTCGAGCTCGGCCAAATCGGCTTCGACCTTCTTGGCGCGCTCCTCGATTTCGGCGTTGCGGCGCTTCTCGAGGTTGGCGATCTCGTTGTCGAACTCCTGCTGCAGGTCCGGCAGGTCCTGATGACGCTGCTCTTCGTCCACCTTGGTGACCATGTAGGCCGCGAAGTAGATGACCTTCTCGAGGTCCTTCGGCGCGATGTCCAGCAGGTAGCCCAGTCGGGACGGCACACCCTTGAAGAACCAGATGTGGGTCACCGGAGCGGCGAGCTCGATGTGGCCCATGCGCTCACGACGCACACGGCTCTTGGTGACTTCCACGCCGCAGCGTTCGCAGACGATGCCCTTGAAGCGCACGCGCTTGTACTTGCCGCAGGCGCATTCCCAGTCGCGGGTAGGTCCGAAGATCTGCTCGCCGAACAGGCCGTCTTTCTCCGGCTTCAGGGTACGGTAGTTGATGGTCTCCGGCTTCTTGACCTCGCCGTAGCTCCAGTTACGGATGTCGTCGGCGGTGGCCAGTCCGATCCTCAGTTTGTCAAATTCGTTGACGTCCAGCACTCTATTGTCCTGTCTATCGATTCTTAATGCTTATCACGTTGTTCGGGGATTGGCCGCGCTGCACGCTGTGCTGCAGCGCGGCCAATCCTTTCAATCACTGGAATTCGGGCTCCTCGGCAACCTGGTCTTCCTTGGCGGCGGCGTCAGGACGCGCACCGATGTTGAAGCCGAGGTCATCGGAGGAAGTGGACGGATCGTCATCCTCGTCCTTCATGTCGATGGCCACGCCTTCGGCGTTGAGCACTTCGACATTCAGGGACAGGGACTGCATTTCCTTAAGCAGCACCTTGAAGGACTCCGGGATGCCTGCCGGCGGCAGGTTCTCACCCTTCACGATGGCGCCGTAGACGCGCACGCGGCCGTCGACGTCATCGGACTTGGTGGTCATCATTTCGTGCAGCGTGTAGGCGGCACCGTAGGCCTCGAGGGCCCACACTTCCATCTCGCCGAAGCGCTGGCCACCGAACTGAGCCTTGCCGCCCAGCGGCTGCTGGGTGATCATGGAGTACGGGCCGGTGGAGCGGGCGTGGATCTTGTCGTCGACCAAGTGGTGCAGCTTCAGCATGTACATGTAGCCCACGGAGATCGGCTTCGGGAACGGTTCGCCGGTACGGCCGTCGAACAGGGTCGCCTTGCCGTCGGGGCCGACGAGCTTGTTGCCGTCGCGGTCCGGAAGGGTGCAGCTGAGCAGGCCCTTGATGGTTTCCGGACGGACGCCGTCGAACACCGGGGTGGCCACCGGAGTGCCCGGAGCGCCCTTTTCGGCGCCCTGCGGCACGTACTTCTTCCAAGCGGCCTCGGCATCCGGGTCGAGGGAGATGTCCCAGCCGGCGTGCGCGATCCAGCCGAGGTGCAGTTCCAGCACCTGGCCAAGGTTCATTCGAGAAGGCACGCCCAGCGGGTTCAGCATGATGTCGACCGGAGTACCGTCGGCGAGGAACGGCATGTCCTCTTCCGGCAGGATGCGGGAGATGACGCCCTTGTTGCCGTGACGGCCGGAGAGCTTGTCGCCCTGGGTGATCTTACGGTGCTGTGCGATGTAGACGCGAATCATCTGGTTCACGCCGTTCGGCAGTTCGTCGCCGTCTTCCTCGGCATCCTCGCGGGTGATTTCCTTGACCGCGATGACGGTGCCGGTCTCGCCGTGAGGCACGCGCAGCGAGGTGTCACGCACCTCGCGGCTCTTCTCACCGAAGATGGCGCGCAGCAGACGCTCTTCCGGAGTCAGCTCGGTCTCGCCCTTCGGGGTGACCTTGCCGACCAGAATGTCGCCGGCTTCGACTTCGGCGCCGATGCGGATGATGCCACGCTCGTCGAGGTTGGCCACCGCGTCCTCGCCGACGTTCGGCAGGTCGCGGGTGATCTCTTCGGCACCCAGCTTGGTTTCGCGGGCGTCGATCTCGTACTCCTCGATGTGGATGGAGCTCAGGGTGTCGTCCTGCACGAGGCGCTGGGAGATGATCACAGCATCCTCGTAGTTGTAGCCGTTCCACGGCATGAAGGCGATGAGCAGGTTCTTGCCCAGTGCCATCTCGCCCTTCTGGGTTGCCGGACCATCGGCCAGCACGGTGCCGGCTTCCACGCGTTCGCCGTCGTGGATGAGCGGGACCTGGTTGTAGCAGGTGGTCTGGTTGGAGCGCTGGAACTTGGCCAGCTTGTAGGAGCTGGTGGTGCCATCGTCGTTCATGGTACGGATGATGTCGGCGGACACGTAGGTCACCACGCCCGGCTTCTCAGCCAGGATGACGTCGCCGGAATCGACGGCGGCGCGCCATTCGGCGCCGGTGCCCACGAGCGGACGCTCGGATTCGATCAGCGGCACGGCCTGACGCTGCATGTTGGTGCCCATCAGCGCTCGGTGTCCCTCATCGTGCTCCAGGAACGGAATCAGGGAGGCGCCGACGGAAACCATCTGACGCGGGGAGACGTCCATGTAATCGACGGAGCTGACCGGCACATCGACCGCTTCCTCTTCGCCGACTCGGGCAAGGGCCTGCTTCTTGACGAAGTTGCCGTTCTCGTCGAGCTCCTGGTTGGCCTGGGCGATGACGTGCTCGGCATCGCGGTCAGCGGTCATGTACTCGACTTCGTCGGTGACGTGGCCGTTGACGACCTTGCGGTACGGGGTCTCGATGAAACCGAACGGATTGATGCGTCCGAAGGTTGCCAGGGAGCCGATCAGACCGATGTTCGGGCCTTCAGGAGACTCGATCGGGCACATACGGCCGAAGTGGGACGGGTGCACGTCTCGCACTTCCATGGAGGCGCGGTCGCGGGACAGGCCGCCGGGGCCCAGAGCGGACAGACGACGCTTGTTGGTCACGCCAGCCAGCGGGTTGTTCTGGTCCATGAACTGGGACAGCTGGGAGGTTCCGAAGAACTCCTTGATGGTGGCGTTCACCGGACGGATGTTGATCAGGGACTGCGGGGTGATGGCCTCGGGATCCTGGGTGGTCATACGTTCGCGGACCACACGCTCCATACGGCTCAGACCGGTGCGCAGCTGGTTCTGGATCAGCTCGCCGACCTGGCGGATACGACGGTTGCCGAAGTGGTCGATATCGTCGACGTCCACGCGCAGGTCAACGTCCTGGCCGTCGCGCTTGCCCGGGAACTTGGTCTCGCCCGCATGCAGGGTGACCAAGTACTTGATGGTGGCGATGATGTCCTCGCGGGACAGGCTGCGGTCGTTGACGTCCTTTTCCAGACCAAGCTTGCGGTTGATCTTGTAACGGCCGACGCGGGCCAGATCGTAACGCTTGGTGTTGAAGTAGAAGGAGTCCAGCAGGTTCTTGCCGGCTTCCGGAGTCGGGGTGTCGGCCGGACGGATCTTGCGGTACAGGTCGGTCAGGGCCTCGTCCTGGGTCTGCACGGTCTCCTTGGCGAGAGCGTCCATGACCAGCGGGTAGTCCTTGAAGGCGTCGGCAATTTCATCCTTGGTCATGCCGATGGCCATGAGGAACACGATGGCGGACTGCTTGCGCTTACGGTCCACGCGCACGCCGAGGACGTCGCGCTTGTCGATCTCGAACTCGAGCCATGCGCCACGGCTCGGGATGATCTTCGCGCCGAAGACCTCCTTATCGGAGGTACGGTCCTGGGAACGGTCGAAGTACACGCCCGGGGAACGCACGAGCTGGGACACGATCACTCGCTCGGTACCACCGATGATGAAGGTGCCGTGCGGGGTCTGCAGCGGGAAATCGCCCATGAACACGGTCTGGGACTTGATTTCGCCGGTGTCGCCGTTCTCGAATTCGGCGTTCACGTACAGCGGCGCGGAGTAGGTGTAATCCTTCTCCTTGCATTCCTGCACGGTGTGGCGCGGCTCTTCGAAGTACGGATCGGAGAAGGTCAGGCTCATGGTCTGAGCGAAGTTCTCGATCGGGGAGATCTCCTGGAAGACCTCGTCAAGACCGGAGGTGTGGGGCACGGTGTTGGTGCCGTTCTCCAGATCCTCCTGGACTCGCTTCTGCCAGCGCTCGTTGCCGATGAGCCAGTCAAAGCTGTCAGTCTGTACACCCAACAGGTAGGGTACATCAATAGGCTCGCGGATGGAGCCGAAATTCACACGGTCCGACGCCTTGTGCAGATCAATATCATGCTGGTCGGCGCGTGCGATGATGGTGGTGGTGTTCGTCGTAGCCTCAGCCAATGGACGTTCCTTATCGCTCGCTAATCGTATCGATATGTTTCCCCGGAAGCGCTCTCATTGGCCACCATATGCCTAATACGCGGGCGCCTCTTCCTTGTCAGCGTGCCCGCTATATGACACGCATCTACGCAAAGTCATTAGAATAACATAACCTGTAGATTTTATTCCACTGTGATGCCGACCGGTTCCGACTTGGTTTTCGCATGTCCTTTGACCGACAGTTGGGCCGAATACACGCCACGGTCCACGTTCGGCAGGTCCGCCGCGTCGGCGCATTCGCTGCCGGAACGCACGCCCGGCCAAGTGATCGTCTGCTTGACCTCGTCGCCCTTGGCTATCAGCCGGTAATCCGTGTCCACGGGGCATACGTTCGATTTCCAGACCACGTCCTTGCCCGACTTGATCGTCAGCACCATGCCCGCCTGGGACACGTCGATCAGACAGCCAGCCTTGCCGGAACCGTTGTATTTCACGGAAGCGGTGAAGTCCATCGTGCCGCCCACACCGAAGCTCGATGCGGCCGGAGTAAGCGACAGCGCGACGTTGGATGCGTCGCAATCGGGAACACTGCTTTTCTGCTGTTGGGTCGGCGACGGCACCTCCTTGCGGGAGATCGCGTAAACATCGGCATGGTGGATTTCGCGGTTGACAGCGACGACGCCCTGCGTCAGCGAATACAGGCAGAATACGATGAAGCTTAGCACCAGCACCGTCGCGATACCGAAAACGATGCGGCGGCGGCGATACATCGCCTGCTGTTGTTTCGTACGTTTCTTACCGGTCCGCGGGGAGGTCTTGTAAGCCATGGCTCCCAGTCTAGCGTGTCATCCTCCGTGCGGCACCGCGGCCGCACGCACCACGCATGCCGTGTACGTTACACCGGCAGCCGCACCCCTCCCCCGGGCAGGATTTCGATCAGACCGTCCTCGTCAAGCGACGCGATGCATTTGTCCAGCTGCACGTGGTCTTTCCACAGCCGTTCGACGCTCTTGCGATCAAGCACCGTCTCGCCATCCGGCAGGCCGCGCAGCGCGTTCAGCACCAGCCCGCGCACCTGCCGGTCCGTACCTTGGAATCGTTGGCGTGGTCGCGTACGCCGCTGCCCCAATCCCGGTCTTCCGTTGCGTAGGAACGCGCATTTTCCGGCGATCGGACAGGCTTCGCATAATGGCGATTTCGCAGTGCACACCGTCGCGCCGAGTTCCATGACGGCCTGGTTCCACACGACGGACGGGCGATCGAAACGACGGCATTTCGCGGAATCATCGTCCGGCAGCAGCCGTTTCGCCAGCGCGCGTTCCGCGGGACTTGCGCTGCCGCCGAGCGATTCGACGCCGACGAACGCACGTGACAGCACACGGCGGATGTTCGTGTCGACCACCGCGATACGTTCGCCGAAAGCGAACGACAGCACCGCGCTTGCCGTGTAATCACCGATGCCGGGCAGAGCAAGCAATTCATCGTACGTATGCGGCAGCTCGTCGGCGTAATCGTATGCGATGACGTGCGCGCATTCCTGCAATCGCAGGGCGCGCCGCGGATAGCCAAGCCGCCCCCATGCGGTGATCACGTCGGATTTCGGGGCGTCGGCGAGCGCAGCTGCGTCCGGCCATCGGTCCATCCATGCGGTCCAATACGGCACGACGCGGCCCATCTGCGTCTGCTGGCTCATCACTTCGGAAACGAGCACGCCCCACGGTGTGGTGCGGCCGAATCGCCATGGCAGGTCGCGCGCGTTGGTCTGCCACCATTGCGCGAGCATCGTTGCGATTTCGTCAGCATCGGAAGCATCGGAGGTGACGGCGGTGGCGGAATCGGCAAAGTCGTCAAAGTCGGCGTCACGTACGGCGGTGTCGTATGTGGTGTTCGTGTCGTTCATCGTTCCTATTCTTAGCATTTATGACGAACGAAGAACATACCGATAACGCGCAGGGCGCAACGCGCGACGCCGAGACGCAGGCGGCCGAAGCCAAGGTCGAGAAGATGTTCGAATACGGGTACCGCAAGTCCAATTACGGCCCGGACGAACTGGTGACCGACGCGCACGGCAATCCGATTTCCGTGGTGGACGCGATGCTGAGCGCGAAGGACGCGGCGAAGGCGGAGACCTCCACCCCGCACCTGTGCTACTACTCCCCGCGTATTCCGGGCAACACGGGTTCCGCGATCCGCCTGTGCGCCGTGACGGGAACGATTCTGCACCTGGTGGAACCTTTGGGTTTCAATCTGCGGGATACCAAGCTGCGCCGTGCGGGGCTCGACTACCATGACATGGCGCATGTGGTGCTGCACCCGAATTTCGAGGATCTGGTGGAATCGATGCCGGATTCGCGCATCATCGCCTTCACCGCGCACGCCACCAAGCTGTACACCGACATCGAATACAAGCCGACCGACATCCTGCTGTTCGGTCCGGAACCGGGCAATATCCCCGATCCGATGGACATCATGGCCGGCCCGCATGTGGCCGAGCAGGTGCGTCTGCCGATGCGTCCTTCGCTGCGTAGCCTGAATCTCACCAACTGCGCCTCCATCGCCATCTACGAAGCCTGGCGACAGTTGAACTTTGCCGGCGGTAAGTAAAAACAGTTTCACAAACGCAAAAGAGCCCGGCCCTCCGTGCAGGAAGGTCGGGTTCTTTCGTAAGAACGTCAGTTCTTGAAGGAGTGGATCGGCGCCGGAATGCGGCCGCCACGGGTCACGAAGGCCTCGCAGCTGGTCTGGTTCACCGGAATGATCGGCGCGTAGCCCATGAGGCCGCCGAAGTTGGCCATCTCGCCCACGCCCTTGCCTTCCACCGGGATTACACGCACGGCGGTGGTCTTCTGGTTGACCATGCCGATGGCCGCCTCGTCGGCGATGATGCCGGAAATGGTGGCCGCGGTGGTGTCGCCGGGGATGGCGATCATGTCAAGGCCGACGGAGCATACGCAGGTCATGGCCTCAAGCTTTTCGATCTTCAGGCAGCCGTTGTTGGCAGCGTCAATCATGTTCTTGTCTTCGGAGACCGGGATGAACGCACCAGACAGGCCACCCACGTAGCTGGAGGCCATGATGCCGCCCTTCTTCACCTGATCGTTCAGCATGGCCAAAGCCGCGGTAGTGCCAGGAGCGCCAACCTGCTCAAGACCGATCTTCTCCAGCACTTCACCCACCGAGTCGCCTACAGCCGGGGTCGGAGCGAGGGAAAGGTCGATGATGCCGAACGGTATGCCAAGGCGACGGGATGCCTCCTGGGCCACCAGCTGGCCGACGCGCGTGATCTTGAACGCGGTGCGCTTGATGGTTTCGCACAAGAACTCGAAATCCTTGCCCTTGGCCTCGTCCAATGCACGGGAGACCACACCCGGGCCGGAAACGCCGACGTTGATGACCGCATCGCCTTCGGTCACGCCATGGAAACCGCCGGCCATGAACGGGTTGTCGTCCGGGGCGTTGCAGAATGCCACGAACTTCACGCAACCGTAGGAGTCGTTGTCTGCGGTGGCGTGCGCAATGTCCTTGATGATGTGGCCGAGCAGTTCGACGGAGTTCATGTCGATGCCGGTTTTGGTGGAGCCCACGTTCACGGAGGAGCACACGATGTCCGTTTCGGAAAGCGCCTGCGGCAGGGACCGGATAAGCATCTCCTCGGCCGGGGTCATGGACTTGGATACGAGTGCGGAGTAGCCGCCGATCAGGTCGACGCCGACCTTCTTGGCCGCGCGGTCGAGCGCGTGCGCGATCTTGACAAAATCCTCGGAGCTCTTGCAGGAGCTTGCGCCGACCAGGGAAATCGGGGTGACAGTGATGCGCTTGTTGACGATCGGGATGCCGAAATCGCGTTCGATGGCCTGGCCGGTGGACACGAGGTCCTTGGCGTACGTGGTGATCTTGTTGTAGATGTTCTCGCAGACCTCGTCGACGCTGTCGGCGGCGCAATCCAGCAGGCTGATGCCCATGGTGATGGTGCGCACGTCGAGCTTCTCCTGCTCGATCATCTTGTTGGTCTCGTGGACCTCCATGATATTCAGCATGGTTTTTCCTTACGATTGGTACGATTCGTGGCTTCGGTTGCTTGCATGGCTTACGTGTGCCGCGGATCAGACGCGGTGCATCTTGGTGAAGATCTCCTCGCGCTGGCAGCGGATGCGCACGCCGATCTCCTCGCCGAGCTTGTCGAGGTCGTCGACGACTGTGCCGAATTCCTCGTCCGCGTTGGAATAATCCACAATCATCATCATGTTGAAGAAACCGTCGATGATGGTCTGGGAGATGTCGAGCACGTTGACCTGGTGCGCGGAAAGATAGGTGCAGACGCGGGCGATGATGCCGACAGTATCCTGACCGACGACGGTGATGATTGCCTTGTTCATGGAACTCCCTAAACGTGAGGTGTGAATATCCAGTTACCGTCTCGGCAAATTGCCGGACGTGCCCTCCAGTATAGGAAAGGCACGTGCCAAAACACCCCTCTCTCCCGCTTTTCGCATTACATGGTGAGACGCCACACGCGCATGTCAGTAGTCAAACGTTTACCTAGGTCGTCACCGCCCACGGATTCACCCGCGCCGTGTCGCAACACAGCATGACATGCAACATCCGCCGGCAAATTACAACGCAGCGCACATATCGTGCCCATATCTCGCACATATCGCGTACATACCCCTGCACATACGGCAGCGGCCCCGCACCCGCCGTGTCACAAGGAACACGCAGGAACGGGGCCGCCGGATACGGCTCTACGTCTTAGCGCCAAATACCGTTCAATGCACGCGCATCAACCGCATCGATCTTGCCGGACGACGCGATGCGAAGCTCACCGTCGCCATCAGCGCCTTGGAACAGCATGCTTCCTGCCGTCTGACCGCCATTGAGGAACACTTCGACAACATTGCGGTCGAAGAACACCTCCACCTGGCGAACATCGGTGATGCCGCTGTCGAAGTCGACATCCTCCACCGCAGTGCCCTTGGCCACCAGGCGGGTCACGCCATCAGTGCGCTGCAGCAGCAGTTCGGTCGGCCTGCCGTCCTGCGGGTTGACGCCCTTCGCCAGCACCATGATGGCATCGGCATCATCCGCCAGATGCACGTTCGCATAGTATGCGTTGCCGGGAGCCGTAACGACCATATCCCCGCCATCGCCGTGCACGGCAAGACGCTCGCCGAGCAGCTCGCGGTACACTTCGCTCACCGGCTTGCTGTACAGCCTGCCGTCACGCACATGCAATTCGCGCGGCAGCGACATCATGCCGTTGGCCAGGCACGGCTGTTCGACACGCATCTCCGGAAAATCGGTGAACCAGCCGAATACGATGCGACGGCCGTTATCGTCGGCGAAGCTTTGCGTGGCGTAATATCCGGTGCCGAAATCGCACCAGTCGCTGGCCTTGACATCCAGTTTCGGACCATTATCGGTGTTCACCAAGTCGCCGGCATACCAGCGCACCTGCTGGAAACGTCCCTGCTTGTCGCGGTAATGCATCAGCGCGCCCACGGCAACGGTCACGCCGTCGACCTGGAACAGGTCAGGGCATTCGTAGGTGCGTGCGATCTGATGACCGAAATCGGCGAGCACCGGCCCTTCGTAGCGCCATGTCACATTGCGCTTGAGCGGTTTCTTCGCGGAGAACAATGTCATGGCGGGAACGGTGGCGTTATTCGGCTGGTCGACCCCCGGCTTGCCCTGAGGAGAATAAGTGAACCAGCCGCCGGTGTTCTGGGTGCTGATGCCGGGAACCGCACTATCGGCGGCGTCTGCGCCAAATTCCGATACCGGCAGATTGGTGGCGGTTACCATATAGGCACGATCCGGGTCGAGCGCCTCGCCGCCCATGCCGCATTCAACCTTCGGATCACGGAAGTCATAGCCAAAATCGTCATTCGCGCGCAGCGCCACCGGCGATTCCACGCGAACATGCACGCCGTCCTCGCACAGGCAGGTGGTCTGGTATTCGGTGACGGAGGATTCGTCGCCGCGGGTTTCCAGATGACGGGTCAGGTACAGGCGGATGGCGTTTGCCTCGTTGCCGGCGACCGGATTGTCATGCTCGTCCACGGTCACGGCCGAACCGGAGAACGCGCCGCCGACGATACGCTCGTCGGTGTGCAGTTCGGGCTGCGGTTCCAGGAAGACTGGCAGATGAGTCCAATGCACCAGATCACGGCTTACCGCGTGCCCCCAATGCATATTGTCCCAGCCGAAACCATACGGGTTGAGCTGGAAGAACAGGTGGTAGCGCCCTTGGAACTGGCACAGGCCGTTCGGATCGTTCATCCAACGTGCGAACGGTTCGAAATGCGCGCCCGAACGCCCGAAACGGTTGTAGATCTGTTCCAGCGTGGGCTGTGCAGGCCAATCGGTGTCGCTTGGATTCATGTTCACGTAGCGAACGCCGTTGTCAAGCAGGTCATCGCATTCGGAAAGGTAGCCGAAGCGTACAACCAGGCCGCTTGCCGCCACGGTGACGGTGGATTTCTGCGGCACCGCAATGGAGAAATGATGCCTGCGTTCGGCGATGGGCATGGTGTGCGCCGCGATTGCGACGCCGTTGCCGTCCGCAACGGTGACGACGGCGTTCCCCTCGCCACAGCGTTCGGCGAACAGATCGAGCTGCCGGTAGCCGCCGGTTTCGACGGAGATGGAATAGGTATTCGACATAGTAGACCCCTCTACACGTGTGAAATGAATATGGAAAATGGATGGAAATACTCAAAGACGCAGTGCCGTCAGGAAACGATCGAATCGCGTTCGATGATGCGGCATCGCAACGGTGTCATCGGGCCGTTCTCCAAACGCCTGATCGAATCCTCACTGCGTGCAAGGCTTTCCGTGGCGGCTTCATCGTCGATCATGGCGACCAGCTGATGCACCGCTTCGAAGCCCATTTCGTAGTGAGGAAGCTCCAAGGTGGTCAACGCGGGCTTGAGCACGTCCGTAATGAGCGGCTGGTTGTCGATGCTGATCACGGAAACGTCTGTGCCGATGCCGACCGACCGCTCTCTGGCCGCCTCGTAGATGAAGGTCGCGCGCACATCGTTGAAGCAGAAGATGCCGTCCGGCTTGATCTCGTCGAACACGCGACCGGCTTCCGAAGCGGCGTTTGTGGCCTCTTCCACGTTGACGACCAACTGCTCGTCGAAGGGGATGCCCGCGTCCGCGAGCGCTCGGCGATACCCGGCGAACCGCTCCCCCTGGGCGATAATGGTGATTGAGGAACCGTAGTAAACGATGCGTTTGCAGCCGGCCTGAATCAGCCGATTGGTGGCATCGTACCCTGCCATTTCGTCGTCGGGGTAGATCGAGGGAATCTTGCGATTCTCGTCTTCGCTGTCGACGACGACCGTGGGGCTGCCTTCGAGTTCGGCGGGGATCTCCACAACACGGTGGTACATCATGGCATACAGGAAACCGTCCACGCGGTACTGCCGCAGGGCCGCGATCTCCTGGTTCTCCAGTTCCCGATCGTTTCCCGTGTTGACGGTGAGCAGAATATAGCCGAGTTTGCGCGCTGCCTCCTGCGCTCCCACCAGTACGCGCCCGGCATGTGGCGAGGTGGCGATCTCATCGGTGATAAAGCCGAGGACATACGACCTGCTGGTGCGCAATGTACGCGCCACGGAGTTCGGCTTGTATCCCATTGATTGGGCCGTTCCGCGCACTCGTTGCGCCACCGCCTTGCTGACGCGATTGCGGTCCTTGTTGTTCATGACCAATGACACGGTGCAACTGGAGACGCCGGCCTCTTTTGCGATGTCTTTGATCGATACCAATGGTTTTGCCTCGTCTGCTTGGCGGCTTTGTGAAGCGGATTCCATTGTATGCCCACCTTTCTTTGGCGACACTCTGCCGTTCAGCTTTTCGCGTATCGGATGCCCGGCTGCTCCCGGTCATGGATGTCCATTCCCGGAATCCGGCCGAACGAGTACACGATCCACGCAGTGCAGAACATCGGCAGCGACATGCCGAACACCATGAGCAGACCCGGCCATTGCGCCCAGGCAAGGATCGCCAGCAGTGCGAGTCCAATCTGCAGCAGGGTGCACAGCGGACGGGCCACGATCATGGTCAGTGTTGTGCGGACGATCCACAGCGGACGTTCGTCATAGTTCGCGCGCACCACCCAGACCAGCATGGTGAAGGCCAGCAATACCAGTGCCAGCACGAACAGTACGCCGGAAACCGCCACGTCGAACGTTCCGCGTGCATGCCAGTTCATCATGTAGTAGTCGATGGCGAGCACCACCCAGCATACGGCCAACGGCCAGCCGAAGAGATTCGCCTGCTTGAGCTCGTTTTTCCATGCGCCGTGGAAGATGCCCCATACTTCCTTGGCACGCATCGACCGATCCTCAGCACGCAGCCACGTGCGGAACGTGGTTTGCGCGGCGGCGCAGGATGGGAAGAATCCCAGCACCACGGCACCCAGCAGTGTGTGCACGAGCATGGCGATGTTCACCACGAAGATCGTGAGCAGCAGACGGCAGAACCGTTCATAGGCCACGGAAAAACGAGCGAGCATGGCGAATCCCTTTCAATCAGCCCTTGACGGCGCCGAGCATGACGCCCTTGTTGAAGTACTTCTGCAGGAACGGGTACAGCACCAGCAGAGGCAGGGTGGAGACGATGATGATGCCGAACTTGATCTGGTCGGCCGCCTGCTGTTGGGCCGCGGCGTTGACGTTCGTACCGGTGCCTTGCGCCACCAGCAGCAACTGCTGCAAGACCACCTGCAACGGCTGCTTTGTGTCGTCGGTGATGTAGATCAAGCCTGTCATGAAGTCGTTCCAGTGGCCGACGAAGTAGTACAGGCCGATGACGGCGAGGATGGCGGAGCTCAACGGCAGCACGATCTTGAAGAAGTAGCCGAAGTAGCTCAGGCCGTCGATCTGCGCAGCATCATGCAGTTCCTCCGGAATGGAGGTTTCGAAGAAGGAGCGCGCCACGATCACGTTGTATACGGAGACAGCGCCGGGCAGGATGAACACCCACATGGTGTTGTTGATGCCGAGGGCTTTGTACAGCAAATAGTTCGGAATCAGGCCGCCGCTGATGAACATGGTGACGGTGAACAGGAACATGATGACGCGGCGCGGCTTGAATTCGCGGCGGGACAGCGCGAAGGCGCAGGGGATGGTCACGGCCATGTTGACCGCGGTGCCGACCACCGAGTAGATGATCGTGTTGAGATAGCCCTGCCAGATGCGATGGTTGGCGAACACCTTCGCATACCCGACGAAGGTCACGCCTTTGGGCAGCAGGGTCACTTCGCCGCCGGCCACGGCATTCGGGTCGGAGAACGATGCGATGACCACGAACCACAGGGGGTAGAGCACTGCGACCACGGTGAACACCAGAAGCAGCACGATGACAAAGTCGACGGCCAGATCACCTGGCGTTTTCTTCTGACGTACATGCTTGTTCCAGGGAATATCGTTCTTGCTTTGGGCAACGGCCCCGGTTGTTGTTGCAGACATGATGACTGCCTCCTAGAAAATGCTCGTATCGGAAACGCGCTTGGCGATCGCGTTCGCGGTGATCAGGAAGACGAAGTTGACCAAGGTATTGAACAGGCCGATGGCGGTCGAATACGAATACTGGCCGTTAATAATACCGATCTTGTAGGTGTAGGTCGCGATGACCTCGGTGGCCGGCATATTCAGCGAATTCTGCATCAGGTAGATCTTGTCGAAACCCACGTTGAGCACGGAACCCATGTTCATGATGAGCAGGATTGCGCAGGTCGGCATGATCGCCGGCAGGTCGACGTAACGGATCAGTTGCAGACGGCCGGCGCCATCGATCTTCGCGGCCTCGTACAGCGAGGTGTCCACGCCGGCGAGCGCGGCCAGGTAGATGATGGAGTTCCAGCCGACGTGCTGCCAGACTTCGGAGATCCAGTAGACGGCGGTGATGGCGCTGGTGGAGCCCATCAGCGATTCGTCGCCGAAGAAGCGGCCCAGGATGCCGGAGCCCGGGGACAGGAAGATGTTGAGCATCGAGACGATGACCACCACGGAGATGAAGTGCGGCATGTAGGTGACGGTCTGCACGAAGCCCTTGATCTTCTTCGAGCCGATCTGGTTGATGAGCAGGGCCAGAATGATCGGGAAGATGAAGCCCATGACCAGCGTCCACAGGGAGATACGGACGGTGTTGGTCATGATCTCGCCGAAGAGCGGGTTATGGAAGAACTCGTTGAAATATTTGAGCCCTACGAACTTGCCGCCGGTCAGGCCCTTGGTCGGGTCGAACTCGCGGAAGGCAAGCTGGATGCCCCACATCGGCACGTAGGCGAACAGGCCGACGAAGAACAGGGCGGGAGCGGTGAGGATCCACAGCTGCCAGTAGCGGCGGAAGTGGTCGGCGATGCGATCGAGCAGACCTGGTTTCTTGCGGTCGGGAGCCGCTTCCATCGCCACGGTCCGTGCAGCAACGCCTTGCGATGTTTGTGCACTCATGTTGGTCTCCAATTTAGGATGATTGCTAGGGAACAAAAATGCGGGGTCCGGCGGCAGTCACGGGAGAGAAACGAACCCGTGCGATGGACCCCGCGGTATTACTTGGCTACTTGGTGTACTTGTCGTACCACTTCTGCCAAATCTTGATGTTGGCGTCGAGACCGAGGGTCGGTTCGGACACCTTCTTCACGTAGGCATCCCATTCCTTGTCGATGCCGCCCTTCTGGACCCACTTCGCGATCTGGTTGTTCGCGTAGTTGGAGATGGCGGTGTTGTTGTTCTGCAGGGTGTTGGAGTCCTCGGTGTCGGGGCGCACGTAGATCGGCACTACGTCCTTGATGCCGTCGACGCGGTTGCGTGCTTCACGTACGGCCAGATCGGATGCGGTGACCTGATCGGCGTTGGTGTCATTGACCATCTTCACGTCGTCGCGGATCCAGCCACCGAAGCGGTCCTGCAATGCGATGGCACGGGTGTCAGGATAATCGGCGTAGGCTTTAGCCTTGTCGATGGTGTACTGGTGGTCGCCGTCATCGGAGACGATATCCGGAATAGAGCCGAAGAATCCAGCCACGGAAAGCTTCTCGCCGTACATGGCGTCGATCACCTTGTAGATGGCGTCCTGGTTGGCTGCGTTCGGGTTGACGGTCAGGCCGGAACCGGAGTAGGCCCAGCGGCAGGCGTCCTGGGAATAATCCCACTTGACCTGGGAGTCGGGCGTGGAGGCGTCCTTCTTCAGCGGCGGCAGGGTGACGTACTGGTCGCCAAGCGCGTTGCCGTATTCGGAGTAGTTGGACCAACCGAAGGAGACGCCGGTCAGCGCGGTCTTGCCGTCACTGACGGTCTGCGAAGTGTATTGCGAGGCGTCGCGGGTGAGCACATCCTTCGGGATAAGGCCCTTGGCCATGAGTCCGTGCAGGTAGGAGACGACGTCCTTGAGCGCGTCGGAGGTGTAATAGCTCTTAACCTTGCCGTTGTCCACATAATAGCCCTGTTCGGAAGCGCCGCCGCCCATGAAGGAGGTGACCACGCCTTCGGAGTTCATCAGCGCCAGAGGGCTCCACAGGCCGAAGCCGAGGCTGCGGATATTCATCGGCACCTCATCGGCCTTGCCGTTGCCGTTCGGATCCTGGGTCTTGAATGCATCGAGCACGTTCTCGAGCTCGTCCCAAGTGGTCGGCATCTGGAGTCCCAGCTTGTCCAGCCAGGTCTTGTTGATAAACATGTGAGTGCCGGAAACCTCGTAACCCTTGCCGCGGTCGGAGGGCAGCATGGCGATCTTGGTGCCATCGGTAACGTACTTCGCAGCGCCCGGCTGGGCCTTGAGGAACTTCTTGACGTTCGGCATCTTATCCAGATGCGGCTTGAGATCCTCGAAGTAGGTGCTGTACTTGGCCGCATCCACCATGCTGAACAAGCTCAAGCCAATGTCCGGGAATTCACCGGCGGCCATCTTGGCGCTCTTCTGCTGACCCCAAGCGTTGTCGGCGACTTCCTGCCACTTGATGGTGCAGTCGCAGGCGGCTTCCAGATCCTTGGTGTACTGGGTGTCCTGCATCGGATGGTCGGTCACGTTGCGACGAACCAGAATATTGACGATCGGCTTGCCGTTCTCGTCCGTGGTGGCCTGCTTGTTGCCGCAGGCGGCAAACGTCGTGACCATAGTCGCGACTGCAGCTATTGATGCCAACAGGCGAACACTTCTTCGTGCCATGATTAGGCTCCTTCTTCCTTGATGTTTCCTCCTCGCACCGATGTAAGACGCACCGGTACGACCCCGTCAGCCACTTGCTTTGTGGTTGTTTCTTTGCGGTGATTAACACTATAAATCGTTAATCGTTTAATGTCAAACGTTAATCGTTTATCTCAATAGTTAGCGCTCTCATCAACCAGTCCCCCCAGCGTCGCAAACGTAAACTTCGGCTCCATACTGCCGTTCTTGCAGAACACCGGAATCACCCACATCGCGACACGCCGTTAATCGTATAACGTATCGTTTTTCATCAAATACACGTACAACCCGTCCGTTGTACGCACAAAAGCGTAGCCGAACATGACGGCCACCAAGTCGACACGTCGCTACTTACGAAAGGTGCTCCCCTCCTTCAGAAAGAAGGAGGGGAGCACGAATACGATCACAGACAGCACCAGCCCAAACACGTAGCCGCACCGGGAGCCGGGATGAAGCATTCGGCATCGTACCTGCTGGTCATCGCCGTGGAATACGCTGGTGCGCCATCTGGTCCACAAGTAAATCGTGCAAAACGCGCGTTGGCGCACGTCCTTTTTCATGGGCGTGCGCCAACGCGCATTTTTGCATCGGCTTCTGCGATCAGGCCTCGCGGCTCGCGGAAGCCGCAGCGAACGCCGGCAAGGCGCGAGGCGCGTTGAAGCCTTCCTTTTCGAAGCGGTCAGCAATCTTCTGTGCGATCTCGTGGCCCTGGCCCTTGTCCACCAGCGCGATGATGGAGCCGCCAAAGCCGCCGCCGGTCATACGTGCGCCGTACGCGCCGTTGACACGAGCCACATCCACGGCAATATCCAGCTCGGGCACAGTCACTTCATAATCCGCAGCGAGCGAATCATGAGACGCGTTGAACAGTCGGCCCGCCTCGTCGATCTTGCCGTTGGCGAAGGCACGCACGAAGGAGTTGACACGGGCGATTTCGGTGATGACGTGGCGCACGCGCTTCTTCATCGTGTCGTCTTCCAGCTTGTCGAGCGTTTCCTTGAGCGCCTGGAACGGATCGTCGGACTTGGCGATGCTGTCGGCGACCACACGCAGGTTGGCCACGCCGAGGATTTCGGCGGCCTTCTCGCAGGTGGCGCGACGCTGGGCATACTGGCCGTCGTTGAGCTGATGCGGAGCCTGAGTGTCAAGCACCAGCAGTTCCAGACCGTACTTGTCGAGATCGAATTCCTGCTGGGAGACGTTCTCCAGCGGGCTCAGCTCTGGACGGCAATCAAGACGCAACGCATGGCCGAAAGTGCAGCGCATGGATGCGTTCTGGTCGAGACCACCGGTGGACGCACCCGCCATGTCGTTTTCCGATTTGATGGCGGCGTTGATCAGCGTCACACGACCGGCATCGGATGCGCCATAACCCAAACCGTACACATCATCCAGCGCCAAGGCGGTGGAGCAGGTCATGGCTGCGGAGGAGCTCAGACCGGAACCGAGCGGTACGCAGGAGGAGAATGCCGCGTCGAAGCCCTGCACCGCATTGAAGCCGGCTTCACGCAATGCCCAGGCAACGCCTACCGGGTAGGCGGCCCAGCCTTCCACACCACCGGCCTGCAGACCATCGAGGTCGGCTTCGGTAACGTTTCCGGAATCAACGTCGGAAACCACGCGCACCTTGGTGTCTTCACGCGGCTTGAGCGCGATGAACGTGCGGTGCGGCAGTGCGATCGGCAGGCACAGGCCCGCGTTGTAGTCGGTGTGTTCGCCAATCAGGTTCACACGGCCCGGTGCGGCCCATACGCCAGCCGGTTCCTCACCGTAGGTGGCTCGGAACAGGTCGGTCGCGTTCTTCACACCCTCGTCATGCGAGAGCGGCTCAATGAATTCAACAGCAGTCATTGGTGTTTTGTCCTTTGGGTTTTATTGGCTTTCAGCCTTCGATATCGATCGGTCCGAGCTCGTGGAAGCGCTTGGCGATGAGTTCCGGCGTGGTGTCGGACACCCATGCGGCCATGCCTGATTCGGAGCCGGCCAGATACTTGATTTTGTTGGCGGCGCGGCGGAACGAGAAGAACTGCAGGTTGAGGCGGTAGTTTTCGCGGCGCTTGTCGTGGATCGGGGCCTGATGCCATGCTGCGATGTACGGCAGGTCCATGCCCTTGCCGTCACCCTTGTCGAAGAACGCGTTGCCGCGCTTGAGCAGGGTGGAGTACATGACGGCCAGATCCCAACGCTCCTGATCGTTGAGCTCGTCGAGGGTGAGCACGTCACGCACCGGGGCCACATGCACCTCGAGCGGCCAGCGTGCCGCGGCCGGCACATAGGCGACCCAACTGTGGTTGCGCATGACGATGCGCTCCCCGGCCTCGATTTCGGAGTTCATGAGATCCTTGAGCAGGTTGCCGCCGGTCTTCTCATGGTAGGCTTCGGTCTGCTTGAGTTCGGCTTCCATCTTCGGTGCGATGAACGGATAGCAGTAGACCTGGCCATGAGGGTGCGCCAGGGAGACGCCGATTTCCTGACCGTGGTTCTCGAACGGGAAGATCTGCTCGATGCCCTCCATCTTGGAGATTTCGGCGGTGCGGAACGCCCATGCTTCCACGACGGTGCGCAGGCGGGAGACCGGCAGGTCCGCCGGCAGGCCGTCTTCATCCGGGTCGAAGCAGATCACTTCGCAGCGGCCTGCGGCGAGCTTCTTCTCCCACAGCGGGTTGCCGTTGACGTATTCCACGGCTTCGGAACGGCCCGGCACGCGCACCATCGACGGGAAGCGGTTTTCGAACACGACCACGTTGTAGTCGGTGTCCGGCACTTCGCCGTCCTGGTACGGATCGCCCGGCTTGCGTGCGGCCAGCGGGTTGCCCTTGGCGGTGGCGCCCGGTCCTGCGGTGATCGGGCGGTTCATGCGTGCGGTCGCCATCGGAATCCAATCGCCGGTCAGCGGATCGCGGCGCATTTCCGGAGCCGCGTACGGCACTTCCTCGCCGGCCGCGTTGAGCTGGTTGGAGAAACGGTACGGAAGTTGGCGCGGATCCTTCAGTTCGCGAGTCTTGACGCCGGAGACGTATTCCGGATCGTCGTCAAGATAGAAGAAATCACGTCCGTCCGCGAGCGTGGTCGGCGTGATACGGATATGCTCCTTCGCATATTCTCCCGAAGTGTAGTTGACGAAATCACCCATGTGATTATTCACCTTCCTGAACCGGCTCGGCCTGGCGTGCCAGAACGAGCTCTTTGACCAAATCCCTTGTTTTCGACACCGAATCGGGGTCCAATCCGTCATCGGTGATGACCGTATCCACCTGGTCAAAACGTGCGAACAGCGACAGTGACGTGCAGCTCCACTTGGTGTGGTCGGTCAAAATTATCGTGCGATCGGCAATGTCCATCATCGCCATATCGGTTGCGGCTTCCAGCGAGTTCGGCATGAGGAAACCGCGCGGAATGGACACGGAATGCGTGCCCAGAAATACGGTGTTGACGCGCAGCGAGGCGACCACTTTGTCTGCGATCGGGCCGACGAGCGAATTGGAGCGCGTGGTGACGCCGCCGGTGACGATGACTTCCACGTCTTTCGATTCGAGCGCCTGCACCAGCTCCGCCACCGGAATGGAGTTGGTAAGAATGGTGATGCCCGACGATTGCTGCGATTCAAGCAGATGTTGCGCGAACACGTACGCCGTGGTGCCGCCGCCGATGGCGATCACGTCTCCGGGGGCCACGTATTTGACGGCTTCCTGTGCGATGGCGTCCTTCAGACCGATGTCCATCTGCGACTTTACGGAGAACAGCGGTTCGCTCAGCAGCGTGCTGGTGCTGACGGCGCCGCCGTGCACGCGCTTCAGCAGACCCTTGTCCGCCAGATCGGCGATGTCACGGCGGATGGTCATCGCGGAGACGCCCAATTCCTTGGACAGTGCAGTGATGCGCACCGCACCACGGGTACGCAGACGGCTCAAAATCAAATGCTGGCGTTGCGACGAAATCATATGAACATTATCGCACATGTTCACTCAAAAATACAACTGAGTTGAGCGTTTCGCGCGTGTTTCACGCAAAGCCGCACCACAATCGACTCAAATTCAGCTCAAAACGAACAAAAACGAACGTCCTATCCGCCGCACCGACACACATCGGCTTTTGCCCAAAATGCCATGCGAAACCAATGAAAACGTGCGAGAATAAGGAACCATGACATACGTTTCCGAAAACTTTTGGCACGACGCAGTGAACAAAGCCACCACCGACCTTTTCACGTTCGGCTACAAGCACATCATCAAACCGCATTTCATCTTCAACCAGACGCCCGACGTGGCCCACAGCCAGATGATCGATTTCTGCAAGGTCACCCGCAACATTCCACCGCTGATGTGGCTATGCCGCGAAATGCTCGACTACACCGACCCGATACTGGAAACCAACGTGATGGGCGTCGACTTCGCCAATCCGTTCGGCCTGTCCGCCGGCCTCGACAAGGATTGCGAGATGCCGGTGCTGCTCGACAACGTCGGCTTCGGTTTCGAAACGGTCGGCTCCACCACGTCGCGCCCCTGCCCCGGCAACCCGCGCCCATGGTTCCACCGCCTGCCTGAATACGATTCGATGATGGTGCACGTGGGCCTTGCCAACGAGGGTTCCGCGGTGGTGATTCCGCGCGCCGAGAACGCATGGACGAAGGCGAAGAGCATGCAGGTGTCGGTTTCGATCGCCCGCACGAACGACAGCAAGACCGGCGATCTGGACGAAGGCATCGAGGATTACTGCATTTCGATGCGCCGCGCGGCCGGACGCACCGCCATGGTCGAAGTGAACATCTCCTGCCCGAACACCATGGCCGGCGAACCGTTCAACCAAAGCCCGGAAGCGCTCGACAAGCTGTTCACCGAACTGGACAAAATCGACCGTCCGCAGCCGACGCTCGTCAAAATGCCGCTCAATAAGACGTGGCCGGAATTCAAGGATCTGCTGGACGTGCTCGCCGAGCACAACGTGCAGGGACTGTCGATCGCCAATCTGCAGAAGGACCGCACCGGCATGTCCATTCCGCGCGATTGGGAGGGCGGACTGTCCGGCTCGCCGTGCTACGCGGCCAGCAACGAACGTATCAAGCAGGTCTACCGCGAGTATGGGGACCGGTTCGCAATCGCCGGCATCGGTGGCGTCTTCACCCCGCAGCAGGCGTATGAGAAGATTCGTTGCGGTTCGTCGCTGGTGATGTTCATCAGCGCGCTCATGTACCGTGGTCCGCAGCAGATCACCGTGTTGAAGCGTGGACTGGCCGAACTGCTCAGGCGCGACGGGTTCGAACATGTCAGCGAGGCGGTCGGCATCGACGCGTGAAACTTTTTTAATTGCGATTTAAGTTGCGATTTAAAAAGCGATTTTTCGACAATATAAAGGCGATTAATAAGTAAAAAACAGAGGCGCGTCTCCGTGGGAGGGCGGGCGTCCTGTTCACGACACACTCAAGGCCGTTCGGCCAGGCTTACGGTCGTGAACAGGACGCCCGCCCTCCCACTCGTTTTTTTGTTATGTTGCGTTGGGTTGTGGCTACTTTTCGCAATAAAAAAGAGGAAGAAGGGAGGGGAAGGGTCAACGGAAGGCGCCGCGGAGGTATGGCGGCTGGTAGGGGGCTTCCTCGACCGGCACGTCCAGTTTGTGGGCGGCACGGAGCGGCCAATACGGGTCGCGCAGGGCGGCGCGGCCGATTTCCACGGCGTCGGCGGCGCCCGACTTCAGAATCTTCTTCGCCTGCTTCGGCTTGGTGATGAGCCCGACTGCGGTGGTGGGAATGCCCGCGCGACTGCGCACCTGTTCGGCGAACGGCACTTGGTAGTCGGGCTTCACCGGAATGGTCACGTCGGGAATCAATCCGCCTGTGGACACGTCAATCAGGTCCACGCCGTGGGCCTTCAGAATCTTAGCCAGTTCAACGGTCTGGTCAAGGTCCCAACCGCCTGCGGCCCAGTCGGTGGCGGAGACGCGCACCAGCACCGGCATGGTGTCGGGCACGACGGAACGAATCGCATCCACGACTTCGACCAGCATGCGGACGCGATTGTCGAACGATCCGCCGTACTCGTCGTCACGCTCGTTGATGAGCGGGTCGAGGAACTGCGACAGCAGGTAGCCGTGCGCGGCATGGACTTCCACCGCGTCGAAGCCGATGTTCATGGCACGCCAGGCGGCGTCGCGGAACTGGTCCACGATGGTGTGGATCTCATCGACGCTCAGCGCGCGCGGACAAGCCAGGGAACCGTATGCGTTGGCGCTTGGGCAAACCGTCCGCCATCCGCCTTGCTCTTCCGGCACGCTCTGTCCATCGAAACCGATCGCGTGGCAGCCGGTGGAACCCTTGCGTCCGGCGTGGTTGAGCTGCACCGCCATCGTGGCACCCGCTGCCTTCGCGTCGGCCACGATCCAACGCCATGCGTCCATCTGTCCGTCATCCCACAATCCCAGATCGCACGGCGAAATGCGGCCTTCCGGCGCGACGGCGGTCGCTTCCATGATGATCATGCCGAAGCCGCCCATCGCGCGCGAAACGTAATGCTGGTAGTGGAATGGCGTGGGCTTGCCGTCCTGCGCCAATGCGGAATACGTGTCCATTGGCGGCAGCCAGATGCGGTTGCGCACGGTGACGCCACGCAACGTCATCGGATCGAACGGTTTGACCGTCTTGTTCTGCTTGCCGTTCTTCTTGTCTTCGCTCATTGTCATCTCTCTTATGAATCGTTGGTATCGCCTGAATCGTCGATATCCGCACCGCGTTCCCACGCGACGGGCATGGTACCGATTGCATTGTAAGCAGAACGCCCGCCGGTTGGGGCGGGCGTTCATGGACTGTTCACTTTGCCATGCGATTTACGCTCCGGTGACGTGGGCAGTCAGTGCGGTCAGTCGGCATGAATAGCCGACAATCGCAACTATTGATGCTGCTGGTCACTTTGCTGCTCGGCAGGCTGTTGCTGCGATTGCTGCTGCTGGCCTTGGTTGGTCTGCTGCTGGCCTTGCTGCTGGCTTTGCTGCTGGCTTTGCTGCTGACTGTTCTGCTGGCGCTGGTATTGGTACTGGTTGTATGTTCTGGTGGCGCCCTTCGAAACCGTGTACTTGTCGGCACCCTTTCCGTAATCGTTGTCGATCGGCGCGTTGATGGCGGCAAGATACGTGTTCATGAACTGCTTCCACGCCGGCGTTGCGATGTACATGCCGTACCAGGACGGGCGGTACACGCCGTTGATGGTCTTGTTGTCGAAGGTGTTGTTGATCGGGTCCTGCGCGTCGGCGACCGCGACGAACGCCGCGACCTGGTTCGGCACGAAACCTGCGGTGGTCATCACCGTGTTCTCGTTGGTACCGGTCTTGGCGAAGGTCTTGCGATTGTTGTCAAGCTGCGTGGTCGACGCTTCGCCGCCAGGCTGCACGACACCTTGGTTCAGCGCGTAGGACACGGTCTGCGCGATGTCCGGGTCGATGGCCTGATGGCAGTTCGCGGACGGCACTTTCACCTTGCTGCCGCTGCGGTCGGTCACCTTGGTGATGGCGATCGGAGTGCATTCCACGCCGTTGGCGCCCATGGTGGCGTACACGTTGGCCATGGTCAACGGCGACGCCTGCACCGTACCGATGGTCATTGGCGGCTGGAACGAGTTAGCGGAGTAGATGTCGGACGCGTTGGAGATGGCGTTGTGGTAGCCCATCTCCTTGGCCGCGTCGGCGATCGCGCACAGACCGATGTTCGACGCCATCGAGGCCTGCGTGGTGTTGTGCGACTTGATCAGACCCTGCAGCGGGCTTTCCGGAGAGGTGGTGCCGCCGCCGGAATTCTGCACCCTCCACGGGCCGACGAAACCGTAGCCGTTGCAGTTGAACTTCGACGTGTCGTAGACGGTGGATGTGACGAGCGACTCGTTGATGGAGTGGCCTTTCTGCATCCACGCCACCATGTTGATGGGCTTCCAGGTGGAGCCGACGTTGAAGCCCATGCCGCCGCCGTCCTCTTGGTCGACCATGTAGTTCATGGAGGTCTTGGTCTCGTCCGTTCGGGCGTCATCCGTGGCGTCGTAGGTTCGGTTGATGCCGAACGACAGGATTTCGCCGGTGCCCGGTTTCATGGCCGCGATCATCACTTCGAATCCGGACGGGTCGGTGGCCGGCACGGTGCTGTTCGCCGCCTGCATGGCCGCGTTGTTGGCGTTGCGGTCGAGCGTGGTGACGATCTTCAGACCGCCTTCCTTCAGCAGCTTCTCGCGTGCCTCGTCGTCCTTGCCGAACGCCTTGTTCTTCAGGATCTGGTTGACCACGTATGAGCAGAAGAAGCCGGTGTTTTCAATGGCCGACTGGCAGCCGGAGCTCACGTCCTGCAGGTTCAGCGTGTCCTTCAACGGCGTGTTGATGGCGTCTTTGAATTCCTTTTCGGAGGTGATGTAGCCCTGGTCGTGCATCAGCTGCAGCACGATGTTGCGCTGGTGTTCGGCTTCCTTCTGGTTGGCTTCCACGGAAGGATCGAAGTTCTGCGGATTCTTGGTGATTGCCGCGATGGTCGCCGCCTGGGTCACGTTCAGTTCCGAAGCGGAGACGTTGAAGTAGCGTTTGGCGGCCATTTCCACGCCGCACAGGTTGTTGCGGCCGAACTGCGCGATGTTGAGGTAGCCCTGCAGGATCTCGGCTTTGGAGTATTTCTTTTCGATCTGCACCGAGATCAGCATTTCACGTAGCTTACGTGCCACGGTGTCTTCCGTCGCATGGTATTCGGCGATCGGATCGTCGTCTTCACGGGCTTGGGTGGACAGCACGTTCTTGACGTACTGCTGCGTCAGCGTGGAACCGCCCTGCTGGTCGCCGCCTCTGACGTAGGTTTGGAAGAACGCTCGGAACACGCCCTGCACGTCCACGCCGGTATGTTCGAAGAAGCGCTTGTCTTCACGGGCCACGACGGCCTGCTGCATGGCTTTGGAGATTTTCTTCAGCGGCACGACCTCGCGGTTCTGCGTATAGAATTCCGCGAAAGCGGTCTTGCCGTCGTTGAAATACATCGTCGAGCGTTGCGGGAGCGAGGTCACATCGAAATCGATGCCTTCGACCGCAAGGGACGGAATGACGGCTTTGGCCGCGTTATTGGCGGCGAACACAGCGGGCATAAAGAAAATACTCGTCACAACGCCGCCGCCCACGCATAACGTGATGTATGCGATTACCAATGCGAGCACACGTTGAACGGTAAGGGTCTTCTTCTTGGGCATGACGCCCATTCTAAAGTGGCGGGTCTACTAAACACATGCCCGCCAACGCATGTGCCGGAAGCCGTCACGGGTTTCTCACAAAACAGACAATTTCTTAGGAAAAGTTGGAAATCAGCCGAAAACCAGCCGAATGTCATCGTCTTGATCGGCGAATCAGCATGCCCGGCTGGTAGATGATGATGGACCGGCCTTCCCTGGCGATCCATCCGCGGTTAGCGAAATCCATCAACGCCTTGTTCACCGTTTCGCGTGAGGATCCGACGAGCTGCGCCATCTCCTCCTGTGTCAGATCGTGCGGCACCTTCAGGCCGGCTTCGACCGGTTCGCCGAATCGTGATGCCAGATTGAGCAGTGTTTTGGCGAGTCGTCCGGGAACGTCCATGAACACCAGATCGCATATGCGTTCGTTGTTGCTGCGCATGCGGTGCGCCAATACCTGCAGCATGTCCACGGCCACGCGCGGATGTTCGTCGAGCCAGTCGAACAGCGCGTCATGTTCCAGCCAGACCACACGCGTGCCGTTGGTCATCGCCACCGCCGAAGCGGTACGCGGTCCGCCATGCGGATCGAACACCGGAATCTCGCCCAGCACTTCGCCGTACGCGTGGATGCTCAGCAGCTGCACACGCTTGTCGGAGGATTGTCTGGTCAGTTTGACGCGGCCTTCCTCCAGCAGATACATGCGATGGTCGGTGTCTCCCTCGCGGAAGATGAAATCGCCCTTGTCGTATTCGGCATGCTGCAGATACGGCAGCAGTTCCCGGGCTTCTTCGGACGAAACCTGCTTGAACAGCGCGGTGTGCAGCAACGTCTCACGCTCATCGTCGAAACCACCAAAACCATTGATTCCGTTGGTTCCATTCGGGGTGACCATCGACGTGCCTCCGTTCCGACGTGCTTCTGCGTTTTCCGTTGTCGACATCCATGCCAACGCTCGTTAAGTCGGGCACCATCGACCATTCGGGCTACATTGTAACTCGAACGGCGGCGTCGACCAGTCGCGCCACTACCTCGTCTCGGCCCATGCCGGTTTGAGAGCGCATGGGATCGACATGTTTTGCCGCTGATTTCACCGCTTTGTCGGACATTTTCTCTCGTGAGATGTTCAACACGCGGGTCATCTTTTCCGCGTCGATGTCGTAGGCGAGCGTGACGTGGTGCAGAATCGCGCCGGGCCCGCCGTGGGTGGGCGCGAACCGGCGTTGCGCGGCGCCGCCGAGTTTGCCGTATTGTGTGGCGATGTCGTTGAGTCCGGCGAATCGTACGTTGAGGCCGAGGGCGCGTAACGCTTCGACGAGCCAGTAGTCGCAGAGTTTGTAGGATTCCTCGACGCTCATGCCGTGGGCGAAGTCGAGTGGCGCGTACAGCGAGTAGGTGATGGTGTTGCCTGGTTCGATGAACATCGCTCCCCCGCCGGTGCAGCGGCGGACTATGCGGAATCCTTCGTCTTGCGCGGTGTGCACGTTGACTTCGTCTTCGAGCGACTGGAATCTGCCGATGACCACGGCCGGCTCGGCCCATTCCCAGAAACGCAGGGTGGGTTCGCGGGTTCCGGCAGCCACTTCGCGGGCCCATTCGACGTCGAGGTCCATTTGTTCCTGCGGTTTGCGGGGGTCGTCGTGCACGATGTTCGGTTTGAGTGCGTGCCAGCGTCGCGCGTATTCCGCCCAATTGCCGGTTTCGGCGATTTCGCCGGTTCCAACGGTTCCAGCGTTTTCGTCGCTTTCCGCGGTTCCAGCGTTTTCAATGTTTTTTGCGATTTCCGCGGTTTCCGCGGTTTCCATTGGGCTGGTATGCCGCCGAATGCGCAGGTCGTCGCGTGGTTCCACTTTCGTAACATCATTACCGCCGATACCGGCAATGCCATCGGCGCCATCGATGCCGTCAATCGCACGTTGAAAGGCGATGGCGATGCCACGCGCGCCCATGCCGACGATGCGCACGTCCGGATGGTGCAACATCGTCCGTTCGACGGCGGCGGTCACGTCACGTTCGGAAACCATCGAACCGCTGAGGCAACGGGCCGCGCACTGTTCCAGCGCACATTCCATGGAATGCAAGAGATTCCGCGTTCCGGCATCGTCCCCGTCGAGGAAGAAATCGCCGTCGATATGGCATTCGATAACAGTCGATGATGCAGCCGGCCCAGCGTATGGAACCGTTTTCACGGCATTCGTATGAGCCGAATCAATATAGTCCGAATCGGCGTAATCCGAATCGGTACAATCCGGATCGGCATGAGAAAGCCGGACAGTCACTCCAACGAGTTTGCCGCCCGGCTGTTTGTAAAGTCCTCGAGTCATCAATCCTGCAGTTCAACGCCTTGAGCGTCACGGTGCCATTGCGAGCCGTAGTGAGAGCACAGAATCAGGATGCCTTCCACCAGTCCCCAGATGCCTGCGACGGCTGGGCCGATGATGAGAATCCAGCCGATGACGGTCAGCAGCAGCTGTGCCACGGCCTTGCCGGTGTTGCCCAAGTAGAAGTTGTGCACGCCGAAGCAGCCCAGGAAGATGCCAAGCAGACCGGCGGCCAGTTTCGACTTCTGGGCGTATCCGGCCGGTGCGACGGGCTGGCCGTATGCCGGCTGCTGCGCGTAGGCGGGCTGGGTATAGGCGGATTGGTTGTAAGACGGGGCCGCGTAGCCCTGCTGTCCGTAGTTCGCTTGATTGTAATCCGGCTGGGCGTAAGCGTTGTTGGGGTCATACGCCGAGGCTGCCGGCTGACCGTACGACGGCTGCGCAGATTGGGCAGGCTGGGACGGCTGGCCATACTGACCGTACTGGTTGTACGATGCGGCATTCGGATCATATACCGGAGCAGCGGGCGTGGCCGGCTGAGCCGGCTGGGTATAGACGGGAGCCGTACCGTATGCCGAGGCCGGAGTCGCCGGCTGACCGTATGACGGCTGAGCGATCTGGGCCGACTGTGCGGTCTGGCCATACTGGCTGTATGCGGAAGCGTTCGGATCGTACGCCGGAACGGCAGGCTCGGCCGGCTGAGCGGTCTGAGTGTATGCGGCGGAGTTCTGATCGTATGCGGGGGTTTCCGGCTGCGACTCCGGATGATTCATCTGCGCATCGTTCTGTTGTGGAATGTACGGTTGGTTGTAGTCGGCCTGGGCTGCGTTATCCGACGTTGGATTGTTGACTTGACCGGCACCATTGAAATCGGCGTTGTTATCACTCATGCCTCAACAATATCCCAAGGTTTGCCCGTCATCGGGCGTTTACCACTGGCACGAACCCCGAAAAACACCTGAAAAATCCCCTGATTATGCGAAGACGCCCACCGTTCCAAGGAAAACCTTGTTTCGGCGGGCGTCTCACCAAATGGAACATCCAAATGGAATGTCAGCGAATGCCAATCACATGCGGGCCAGGATGTCGCGTCCCACCTCGTCGGTGGTGCGCGTGGTGGAGCCAAGCTCTTCGATGTCCGCTTCGACGGCGGCATCGATCTTGGCCGCGGCATCGTCGAAGCCGAGGTGGCGCAGCAGCATGGCGGAGGACAGGATGGCGGCGGTCGGGTTGGCCTTGTTCTGGCCGGCGATGTCCGGAGCGGAACCGTGGATCGGCTCGAACATGGACGGATACTCATTGGACGCGTTGATGCAGCCCGAAGCGGAATAGCCGACGCCACCGACCACGGCACCGGCCTCGTCGGTGATGATGTCGCCGAACAGGTTGTCGGTCAGGATCACGTCGAAGCGGGACGGGTTGGACACCAGGAAGATGGTGGTCGCGTCGATGTGCAGGTAATCGTGAGAGACTTCCGGATATTCCTCGGCCACCTTGTCGACGATGCGCTGCCACATGTCGCCGGCGTTGACCAGCACGTTCTTCTTGTGCACGAGAGTCACATGCTTCCTGCGCTTCATGGCCAGCTGGAAGGCGTAACGCACCACGCGCTCCACACCGTAGGCGGTGTTGATGGACACTTCGGTGGCGACTTCGTTCGGGGTGCCACGGCGGACGGCTCCGCCGGCGCCGCAGTACAGGCCTTCGGTGCCTTCACGCACGACGACGAAATCGATGTCACCCGGGTTGGCGAGCGGCGACGTGACACCCTTGTACAGCTTGGACGGACGCAGGTTCACGTACTGGTCCAGGTCGAAGCGGAGCTTGAGCAGCAGGCCGCGTTCCAGAATGCCCGCCTTGATACGCGGATCGCCGACGGCGCCCAGCAGAATCGCATCGGTCTTCTTGATACGCTCCTCTTCCTCCTCGGGGAGGATCGCGCCGTCACGCAGATAGCGTTCGGCACCGAGGTCGAAATGCTCGTAATCGAATTCGGCGACGCCTTCGGCCGCCTTCTCCAGAGCCTTCTGGGCCCACGGAGTCACTTCCTTGCCAATGCCATCGCCCGGAATGACGGCGATGGTGTACTTCTTTGCAGAATCACTCATAGCACGCGACTCTAGTCAACGGACCAGCACGTGGACACGTAACGCTCAACTAGTGGACACTCCTTGCCGCGTTCATGTGCGAATACGGTTTCACCCGGCTTCAAACGCCACGAACAACGAACGATCCAATGATCCGGACGCAACAATCCATACACCGTACATGAAAAAAAAGGGGGCCGACATGAAGGCCGACCCCACCCTTGGATTCCAACACTCAGCGAACGCTCTTGGGTTTCACATAATCCTCGGCGACGGAACCGAAATTCGTGCCCGAGAATTTGCCCGATTGTCTCACTATGGCATCGAACGCTGCCAACCCGTTCAATCCCGTGTAGGAATCGGAATACGCGCCGGAATAGCTCGCCGAAGATCCCGTCGAACCGGACGATTCCGGCTTCACTACCCTGTTCTCCCGCGACCACAACGCATACAGCGTGCCGTCGCGATCGATGGGCATCAACGATTTCCCGGACGAATCAAAGGAGACCACGCTGACTGCGAGCGCGTCGTCTTTCACCGTGCTCCACCCTTCGAAGGTGTAGCCGTCAAGCTGAGGCTCGTTGGCGATGTCCGCCGTGGGCGAGACCAGCGAATCACCGTCGTAGACTTTCCGCTCGGCGTACAGGGTCTTCGCATCCTTGCCGGCGGGCGCATGCCCTCCGTTCAGATCGAAGGTTATGGTCCACTGGTGCGCGGTGCGCACCCACTGCGCGGTCAGGGTGATGTCGCCGGTCACCTTCGAGCCGAAATCGTAGCTTTTGCCGTCATACTGCCAGCCGGTGAACCGGCAGTCGTCGCGTGTCGGCGACGGATCAGGCGCAACGGCCACTCCTCCATTGTCCACGGTCTGGCTGTTCACGGCACTGCCGCCGGCCGTGTCGAAGGTGACCGTCCATGTCTTGACCCACTTGGCATACAAGGTCATGTCGGCGGTTACGGCGGTGCCAGCATCATAGTCCGTCTTCCGCTGTTCGTCGCTGGTCAATCCTGCGAAACGATATCCACCGCGGGAAGGAGCGGAATCGGGGATCGTAAGCTTCTCCCCTTCCTTGACGAACAACGTCATATCCTGCGGCAGGTCCGACGAATAATCGTCGCCGTCATTCAAATGAATGGTGACGGTATGGTACGTCGCGCCCGCATCATCCCACTTGGCATACAGCGTGATATCGCCGGTGACGGGCATGCCGAAACCGTACGGCGTGGTGCCGGCCGCATCCGTGGTCCAGCCGACGAACGTGTATCCGTCACGGGTCGGTGTGGCAGGTTGCGTCGCGTAACCACCGTACGCAACCTGTTGCGCATCGACCGCGCTGCCGCCTTGCGAGTCGAAGGTCACGGCGTACATGTTCGGCGTCCACTTCGCATACAAGGTCACATCATCGTTCACCGCAGCCGTGAAATCGTATTCGCTACCCGAAGTGTCGGCGCTAGTATACCATCCCGCGAACGCGTATCCCACGCGCTCAGGATTTTCCGGTCGTACGGCCAATTTCCCTGTTTGCACCTGTTGTGCGGCGATCTCGCTGCCGCCTTGGACGTCGAAGGTCACGGTTTTCGCTTCCGTCCACTGCGCATACAACGTTATCGGCGCGCTCACCGTGGTGGCGAAATCATACTCATGTTCACCGGCCACGTCCGTGGTCCACTTCGAGAACACGTAGCCGTCGCGAGTAGGCGTTTCGGGAACGCTCGCAGTGCCTCCGATGGCGACCGCCTGTGCGGGAACGCTGCTGCCGCCTTGGGTGTCGAAGGTTATTCCGGCCACGTTCACCGGATGCGTGTACACGGTCGGATCCCCGCTGACGATCCAGAATTCCGCGACGCCGTTTTCCACGTTTCCCGCGGTCATGCTGATCACGGATTCCGGAATCTCGCGATCGTTGTCGTCGCAGTCCTTGCCGGTCCATGATGAGCCACCGTTGCGAATGATGAACCATGGGTTGCGCACGCCTTTGGCTGTCTGGCTCAGCGTGTATTCCGCGACCTCGCCGAATTCGTCATGGGAGGTGAATTCCTGGGATTCGCCGCTGGTGCTTTCCGCATACCAAGACCACAGATCCCAGCCTTTCCACGCGTCGGATTCCATGCTGTATTCCTGATAATTGCCGTCGGGACGGTAATAATGCAGTTTGATGGTCAGGTTTTTCGGATTTTTGATGTCATTCGGCTGCGGTGTCGCCGAGGGAGACGCTTTTTCCGAGGATCGGTCGGAAGCGGTATCGGGTTGCGCGCCGTCCACCCACGCTTCGATGGCACCGCTCACATGCGCGTCACCGAATTTGGCGAGTTTCCACACGCTCGCCTCATATTGTTCGACGGTTCCCGCGGACGCTCCAGTCGCATCGGCACCATCCACGATTCTGAAATGCACTGTTGCCAGATCGCCGTCCAGTTCGCCGCTGGCTTTCCTGCCGTATTGCGTTGGCGTGCTTTCGAATGGAATATACGTGGCGCTTTCCATGTCGTCGCCGTTCCACACCTTCACGCCGGATGCGTTCTCACCGACGCCGGAGACGGAACGGAAGTTGACGGTCACTTTGGTTTTCGCCGCATGGTTGCGCGTGTAGGGCACGCCCGTCTGCTGCCGGTGCCCGCTGACGTTGATCATAGTGGCGCCGACCTGTGCCGTATATTCCGTTCCCCGCTTGCCCCCGTTCCAGTCCGTGGAGTCCGAATCCCCGGATTGTGTGGATGCGAAATGGTATTTCACCGCGCTTAGGTTGGCCCCTTCCGGCAGATCGGCCTTATACCAGCCTGCCGCATTCGTGGAATCGGCTACATCGACCGCGCTCATCGCAATGCTACCGCTGCCGTTGTCGGACGTGTAACGCACATACACCTGCCCGTCCCACGATTCGTCGGGCTTGTAGTAGATGGTGAGGGTTTTGTCACCTATCAGCGAACTGTTCGGCGAATCCTTGTATTGCGGAGCGTAGGTGCCGCTAGGTTCCGTGGTTTCCGTCCACGCGCCCTTGACCGCACCGGCATAGATGGCAATGGCGCTTCGTTTGCCGATGGTCGCTTTGGCGTGACCGCCGCTGACGGTCACGGTTTGCGAGCAGGTGCGGGAAGCGTACACGTTGCAGTATTCCCCGTCCGGCAACGATGTCGTATAGTCGACGTCATGCTCCTGCAGGGTGTTGTTCAATGCGAGCAGACCCTTGCTTTTCCCGTTGGCGTCAACCCTTTCGAAGGCGATGTCGTTGGATCCGGATTCCTGCCAGTTGCTTACGCTGGTGCCGTTCACGGCATTATGGAATTTGATCATGCCTCGGATTGACGTCCACCGCTGTTGGCAGTTCCAATCGCCATACTCCATCTGCGTTGGGTCCTTTTGCGTGGAGCACACGTCGTCCATGCTGATTTTCGGCACGGTGGTGTCAGTCGAATCCTTGACGCCGTCATCATATTGGGTGCTTTCATTGAATGCGTAGTCTGAAAGGATCTTCGGATGCCCGTAGTCGTACCCGAGCATGAACGCGTTGGCGAGCTCGTATCGGGCGCCGGAAACGGGTTTGAGCGTTTCCGAACCGCGTGCGGTATCCCAGTTGGACACGAATACGGTGGCATTATCGGCGTCGTCGAGCAGATCGCTGGTGATGTTCTTCAAATTGGTGATGGATCCGTTGAAATCCTTCAACAATGAGTACGCGTACGAGAATTCGGTGACCTGTCCGTTCTTTTCGTATCGTTCCGGCGCGAATTTTTCGGATTCTCCATTATGGTAGATGACTTCCTGCGACCATGGGAAGCTTTGTTCGTCCGTAATGCCCGCTTTGGTCATGAACTTGCGTTTGATGGATGCGATGTCGTTGGGATCCATATGTTTTGCGGAGTCGATGCGGAATCCGCGTACGCCGTCTTCCCATAGGTGCGCCAAGTATTCGGCTTGGATGTTTTGCACGCGGTCGCTGCCGGTGTTGATGTCCCACATGGTCGACAGTCGGCAGTTCCACACTTCGTCGGCGTTGGTGTAGTCGGAGATGTTGTCTGACACGTTCGACTTGCAGGTGTGGAAGTCGCCGCTGGGAAGGCCGTATTGGTGGTTGTTGCCGCTTTCCTCATACTGGTAGATGCCGATTCCCGGGTATCGTCCGTATGATCCGTTGTATTCGGTTCCGGCCACGCCATACTGGTCGTCAACCCATGACACGTCATGTCCGGTGGTGTGGTTGAGCACCATGTCGGCCACGATTTGCACGCCAGCCGCGTCGCATTGGCTGATCATGGTTTTGAACTCGTCTTCCGTACCGAAACGCGAGTCGAGTTTGTAGCTGACCGGCTGGTAGACGGTCCACCATTGCGTGCCTTGGATGGATTCCTGCGGCGGGGAGACCTGCACGTATTTCACGCCTTCCGGACCATAGGTTTTCGTGCATTCGTCGCCAATCGTCTTCCATGATTGCTGGAATGCGATCATGGTCACGTCAGTGGCTGCCGGATTGGTCGGATCGTCATTGCCAAAAGCCACCGATTGCGCGCTGAGTCCCGCGAGGGAAAGCGCCAGGCCAAGTGCCGCGGCCGCGATGCGGCGCACCGAACGCATGCCGGTATGTCGTGCAGCCGCGTGACGGGCCATGCGGTAATCCATCCGATTCCCCTGTTTCGCTCCGTGACGCCTCATCGCGCGTCTCCTTCCTTGTTGGTCTTGTTACGTTTGGCGATGCCGTAGCCCATGCCGATCATGCCGAGCGCCACTACCGCGAGAAGTGTGCCGTAGCACCATCGTTGCCCGCCCGTGGAGGGAAGCACGATGGAGATGGTGTTGGTGATGGTGGAGATTCCGGTTTTTCGGTCATCGTTGATGACCGGCTGGCAGTAGCCGTCCACTCCGCTGATCGTTTCGCCCTTTTCGTTGGTTTCCTTCACCGTGTACACCTTGTTTTCATCTAGGTCGGTGAACGTGTATTGCCAGTTGTTGTCGTCGCTCAACGCCACCGTCTTGCCGGTGGATTGGCCGTTCGCATACAACGTCGCATATACCGCTTTCGGACGTTTGCTGCTGTCGCCGTAGTCCTTCCACACTTTATGCACGCTGTGGCTGGTATGCCCCGGCGTGTAGGTGTTGGTCAGCGTGTACGCCCAGGATTCCGCATTCTGACCGCTTTCGCTTGTTTCATCCGCCTTGTCGGATTCGCCCGACTCGTTGGCCTTGCCCTCGGCGCCGTCAGCCGCAGCGACTTTGCCTCCGGTGAGCGTCGGCGTGTAGTTCTTCACGGCCTCTTCGGTCACCGAATACTGGATTTCCTTGCCCTTGTAGTATTTGGGCAGGTTCGTGAAGGTGTAGGTCCACGTGTTCGCGCTCACCTCTTGCGAAGTGGTCGCTTCGCTTGTTCCGTCAGCCCCGTTGACGTTGGCCGTGGTGGCCTGCGTCGCTTTGGCTTTCTTCGAGGTCAGCACCATGCAGCTCACACCCCATGGATTCGTGCCATCCGTCGCGCCGGTGTTCTTGCACTCGCTGTTGTGTTGCGGTGAGGGCCATCCGGGCAGCGTCTGGTTCTTCGCATCGGTCCACACGCTGGAAAGCACCCAGATCGTGGCCTTGTCGCCCGGCCGTTTCACCTTGCTGGGCGCATCGGTGTCATCCCACGTCTTGTCCACGCTCAATGTCGTGGTTTCGGGCGTATGCGTGTTGGTCACATCGAACGCGCAGGATTTGACCGTGCTCGTCACCGCACAGCGTGTTTCCGTACCGCCGGCGAGCGTCACGTCGCTTGCCGTATAGCCATCTACGGATTCCTCGGTTACCGTATACGTGTACGGATTGTTGTACAGGTTCTGCTTGGGAAGACCTTCGAACGTCCACGATTGCGTGTTGCTGCCGTTGGTTCGCACGGTTTGCACCACCAATTGTTCGGTCACGTCTTCCGTTTCGTCGGTACTGCCGCTCTTCGGCTGTTTGCTGGTTCCCCAAATATGGAAGGTCAGCGTCTTCGGCCGTTTGCCATCGTTGTCATCCTGATCGTTCCACGTTTTGTTCACCGTGATGCTTGCCGTTTCCGGCTCCCGAATGTTCAATACCGTGAATTCGGCGCCGTCGATGTACGGACGTTTGATCACGGAAACGCGGTATTCCTTACCTGTGAGCTCTTGGGTCAGTTCCTCGTCAACCGTGTAGTTGTACCTGTTGCCGTCCGCATCATATCGGGGCAGATCGGTCCACGTGTACGTCCAGTCGCTGGTGTTCTTGTTGTACAACGTCACCGTGTACTTCGCATCTTGCAGCTGCTTGGAGTTGCGCAGCAGGTGGAATGTCACCGATGTCGGACGCTCCGAATAGTTGTGGTCGGACCAGATTTTGCGCACGCGCACCATGGTCGTATCCACGCGATCCTCGACGCGGATGGTGTTGCCATCCACCAGCTTGCCGTCCACGTATGCTTCGCCGCGGGAAATGGTGAAGTTGATCGCGTTCGCCTTTTCATACCCGACCGGCGCCTTGGTTTCGGTGAGCTTGTAGACGCCGTCCTGCAGCTGGAATTGTTTCGGCAATCCGCCGCCACTCGTCCAGGTGATTTCGTCGATCGTCTTGCCTTCGAAAGTTTTGCCGGTTATGGAGAATTCCGCTCCAGCCAGCTCGCTGCCGCCGCCGACCTTGGTTTTGGAGAACAGGATGCCGCTTTTGCCCGGCTTGTCTTTCATGACGACGGTATTGGAATCCTGCTTGGCGCCGTTGACGGTCACGCTGCCGTCGAGCCCGACGCTGAATACGATGTCATCCGCGGTTTCATAGCCGTCCGGCGCCACCTTTTCACGCAGGGTGTAGGTGCCGGGTAGCAGGGTGAGTTCGCCGGGTTCGCCGCCCTTGCTGGTCCAGGTGATCTCGTCGATCGCCTTGCCGTCCAAGGTGGTGCCGGTGATGCTCATCTGCGCGCCGTCGATATTGGTGATGCCATTGGTGAGACTGTTTTTATTGACGGTCACCTGATGCGTCCGGTACTGGTCGGTCATCACGATGGTATTGTCCTGCACGTCGGCATATGTGCCATCGGTTTGCTTGATCTGCACGCTGAGCTTGCTGGTGACGGCGTCGCTCACGACTTTGAATTCGACCGGATCCGCTACCAGATAACCATCCGGCGCCTTGGTTTCGGTCAAGGTGTAGGTGCCGGGCTTGAGCTTGATGCTCTCCGACTTATCCCGCTCACTTACCCAGGTCTGCGCTTCGAATTCGGCGCCACCATTCAGCGTACCGGTGAGGCGCATGGTGGCACCTGCGATCTCCGTACCCTTGAGGTCCTGCTTGGAGAACCACACCTCCTCGTTTTCGGGGTGGTGCGTGTTGGTGATGGCGAAACCTTGGGTTTGCGAGCCGGTGATGTGCGTGGTGTAGCCGCTCACCGTATCTTCGCGTATGGTATACACGATCTTCTTGCCATCCTCGTAGACGGGCAGATTGGTGAACGCGCTGTCGTTCCGCCAGTTTCCAACCGCATTGAGCGTCACGCTTTGATCGGTTTCCTCTCCGTTTTTCAACAGATGCACGGTTACGCTGTCAGGGCGCTTCTGGTCCTGGTTGTCGGCGTCGTCCCATGCTTTTTCAACGCCGATCGACGTGGTTTCGGGCGTGTGCGTGTTGGTGCATTGTTCGGTGGCAGCCGAACCGTCGGTGTTGTATTGCACGTCAGCGCATCGCGAGTTGTACCCGTGCGTCGTGGTTTCGACGGCCTTGTAGGCCGCGGTTTTGCCGTCGACTTTCACCGGCAGTCCCATCCATTGCACGTTATCGCTCTTGTCGGGATTGAGTATGCGGCTTTGCCCGTCGACTTTCGTATAATCGGCATCGCCGTCGGTCTTGCGGTACAAATCGAAGGTGACGGATGCGCGTTTGCCGTCCTGGTTGTTATTGTCGTTCCATGTTTTCGTAACAGTCAACGACGTGGTTTTCGGTGCGTCCTCCGCCTGCACGTGACCGATGCCGTCGCTATCGGTCACATTTTTGCCGTCGACGGTGATGGTGCCGTCTTCGCCGACCAGAATGATGATCGGATCCATGACTTGGTATCCGTCCGGTGCGTTGGCTTCGGTCAGCTTGTACCGTCCGGGCAGGAGTTCGAGCGTTTTCGTCTCGCTGCCGGAGGTGGTCCATGTCCAATCGGATTCCACCTGCGACGATCCGACACGAGTCAGCTGCATGGTGGCACCGTCGACGGGTACACCGGCATTCGCCGCATCCACCTTTGTGAATTGCACCTTGAACTTCGCTTTGTGGTCGTTGCTGCAGTTCCAACGGTAGTTGCCCAATGTGATCGTGTTGCCGTTGCTGTCTTTGGCTACGGCGACGATCAATTTGCCGCTTTGCCCGTCTACGGTAACGGTTTTGTTGTCGTATCGTCCATCGTATGCACCGGCAGCGGTCTGCGCGTCATGTCCGGGGAATATCACATAGAGCGGAGCGGATTTCTCGTATTGCGAATCAGTGCTGCCGGGCACTTTGCCGTCCGGACCTGTCAGCTCGGTGACCTTATATACGGTGTCGTAGTCCAGCTGCAGTCGGTCGGATAGTCCGTTGGATGCTCCTGTGGTCAGCCGCTTGGTGATTTCTTTGTCAACCGTACCATTGCAGGTGCCATCGGCATCGGCCGTAGACGACACGAAGTTGCATCCGGTGACGCTTTCCACTTTGAAGGTGGCGCTGCCCGCCGGCTTGCCGAGATCGCCGTCGGTGTATTTGTAAATCTGCAGCGTGCTTTGATTGTATTTCATACCGCCTTTGCTTTGCTGCACGGTGCCGGTGATCGTGTTTTGCGATGTTCCGCCGTTGTTCTCATACCCGGCGAGCACGATTTTGTTGCCGCCCAGCGATCCGAAGCTTTCGCCTGGTTTGAGCTGCACCGCGGCCGTGTAGGTGATGGTGCATGCACGGGCGTCGGGAATGGAGAACACTAGTTCGCGGGTCTGCGGATTGTATGACCATGTTGCACCGTTGATGGCGGTTCCATTGTCGGAGTCCATGATCGACACGCTGTTGGCGTTGAGGTCGAGTGCCTGACCCATGGTGTCGGTCAGAGTGAGGTTGTTGCCTTTGTTAAGCGTGTCCGCATTCGGGTTGACTTTGACCGTGTAGTTCACGTTCGGCGCGGTCGTGGCATCGTATTTGCCGTTTTTGTCAAGAAGTTTCGGCTTGCTCGCGCCCACTGTGGCGGAAGCGTCGCCTCCGGCGCTGCCATCAATGTCGATGTGCGCCTTGTTCTCGTAATTTCCCCAATCAGGTGCGGTGATCGGGTCGATGCTCGTCTCATACACGATGAGCACACCAGCCGAGGTCTTCGCCTGGCTGAACGCCGGGGTACCCTTGGCTATGGTGAAGGTCACCGTGCCGTCGCCGTTGTCTTTGGCGCTCACTCCGGACAGCATTTTTGTGGTGCTGGAAGCGTCGAAGATCTTCAACGATTTCGCGTCGTACCGCGTGTGGACGGGCAACGTATCGGTCACCACGATGTTTTCGGCGTCCGACATCACGTCATGCACTTTGATGCGCCAGCGGATCACGCCTTTGGAGTTGGCGGTGTAGCCGTACCCGTATTGGTCCCAATACTGGTTGGCGTCTTCCTTGCCGAGCACGTCGCCGCGATGCTGGTGTTTCGCCGTGGAGGTTTTGTTCAATGCCGAAGCTCGGTTCCACACGGTTTCGTCGGTCACACCGTCGTTGACGGTGGACTGGTATTGCACGTACACCGTAGTGCCTTTGGGCAATGATGCGAACACGATGGTGAATCCCCTATCGGTGGCCTCTGTCGTGTATCCGCCCGCGTATTGCTGCGTCAGGGCGGCGTCGGTGTACACTTTAATGCTGTCTTTCACCAAGGTTTGCTTGGATCCCAGATCCTTGCCGCTGTCGTCCACATCCAGCTTGTCGGTCAGTTCGGCGTTGGTGAGGTCTTCCAAGGCTTTCATGCTGGTCACCCACGTCAGGTTCTTCGCTTCGGATGCCGGCGACGTGCATGTTTTCTTCAGTTCGACCGCGTCCGTGCCGAGTTGAGGTTCGGCCGTGGCTGTTTTGCCGGTTCCATCCTGAGGTTTTACGGTGACTTCGTTCTTGTATTTCTGGTGTTCGCCGCTTCCTTCGACCGGCACGTTTTTCGCTTCGGTCCAATACTGGATTTGGAAATGGTCGTAGCCGCCGGAGGGCAGGGTCACGGTGCCTGCTACGAGATCGCTCCAGCTAAGTTTGATGTAATGCTGCGGATTGTACGGGTCGTCGTCCGTATATGCGCCGGGCGAGCCGGTCGGACACACGGATTTCCAGTCGCCGCTGTTGTAGCAGCTGAGCACCAGATCTCCGGTCGGTTCCTTGAGGTTGTTCTTGTCGAGCAGATCTTTGACGGTGGCTCCGTCGACGGATTGGCCTTCGCCAGCGCCGATGGTGATGTTCCAAGTGAAGCCTTGCGTGCCATTTTCGTCTTTTGCTGCGGTTGCGCTTTTGTTCACATACCAGTCGCTGTAGTTGAACCAGATGGAGTTGCTGGTTTCCTTCTTGTTGACGTCTTCGTTGCTGGAATAGGTCACCTTGTTTTTGTTTTCGGTGGCATTGCTGCAATTGCCGGCCTCGCGGCATGCCTTGATGACGCTGTCTTTGTCGGCGTTCACCGAGTAGCGCACGTATAGTTTCTCACCGTCGCCCATGGAGCCGATGGTGACGTTGAAATTATGGTCGTCGGTTTTGGAGGATTGCCATGCGCCCGTGTATTCGTTCTTGCAGTCGGCGTCGGTGTAGATGTGCACGGATCCGTCCACGAAGGTCAGCAGGCCGCCCATGGTGTCGTCTATGGTCACGCCGGTGTTCGTGCCTGTAGAGGTCACTTCCAAAACGAAATCGTAGGTGGATGCGTCGGAAGTGGAGATTGCCGGGCGTTTGACCACGTTGACGCTGTGTTTGCCCTCCACGTTCACGGTGATGGTGCCATATCCGGGGAAGGTAAAGCTGGTATCGCCGCCAGCCGAACCACCGGTTTTGTTCGAGGTGATGGTTCCGTCAGTGGTCACGAACGCTTCGATGTTGGACCCCGCCGATTCGCCGCGGGTGTAGGTGGCCACCATTTTGTCGCCGTCGATGGTGTAGTAGCCGACCACGTCGCCACCGTTGTAGATCGGGTATTTCTCGTTCGATTTGTATTCCAGATTGCCGGGAAGGTCGTAGACGAAGGTGTCGCCCTCGTTGATTTTGACGTCGTTCGGCACTTTCCAATGCAGTTCGGTGCGGATCTGATCACCGTAGTTGACTTGCATGCCGGAAATGTACGGCTTCCACGTCTTGCCTCCGTCGGAACTGATTTCGAAGGAGGTGTCGTCCTTGTCAACCCAACCGAGATCGCTGATATTGTATTCCTCAGCATACGCGCGTTGCGGCGCTGCGATCACACTTGCGAAGATCATCGCAACGATTGCCACCAACGCGGCAATCGTTGTCATTCCATGCCGCTCACTTACGGCTTTATGCATGCCTGCCATTCTTCCCCCTGGTCGCAATGCAATCTAGTCGGTTTTACCCGTAAACCTACTATTTCTCTGGACCTTACGAAACCACCCCGCACAGACAATGAAACACTCTGAAAACGGATGCAAGCATGACCTTATAAAAGGTTTAACATGCCGTCAAAAGTTGAAAAAAACGTTTGACGGAACACCCCTAAATCGGAGGATTCTGCAAGAAACGCCGAAAACAATCACCCGACCTGTTTCAATGTTTCATGAAACAAACTGCAAATGGAAGCGTTTGCAAAACGGGGTGCGCCATACGGTGCACCCCGTCACATAACAACAGACCGTTCCGAAACCGACCTCATCCGAACATGAAAGGTCCCACAAACCGGATCAATGCGTGATACCCATCATCGAAAGACACCAAGCATTCTCATAGGAGATCTCCTCCCACTGCTTGTACCTTCCAGACGTACCCCCATGACCAGCCTCAACCTCAATCTTCGCCACGGCATCCACGCCCGCACGCTGCAGTCGGGCCAACCATTTCATCGGCTCCACATACAGCACACGAGTGTCATTCATCGACGTGGTAATGAAAATCTTGGGAAAAACCGCAACCCGCGCATCATTTGCATCAGACGGCGCATTCTCATACGGCGTATATTCCTTCATATACCTGTACACGTCCGCATTATGCAGCGGATCGCCCCACTCATCCCACTCCGTAACCGTCAACGGCAACGACGGATCAAGAATCGACGTCAACGCATCCACAAAAGGCACATCCGCCTCAACGCCCGCGAAACATTCGGGAGCCATATTCGCCACGGCACCCATCAACAGGCCACCGGCGGAACCGCCATCGGCCACCGTGCGAGCAGGCGACGCCAAACCGGCACGCTGCAACGCACGCACGGCATCAACGAAATCCTCAAACGAATGCTTCTTATTGAGCAAATGCCCCTGCTCATACCAGGCACGACCCATCTCACCGCCGCCGCGAATGTGCGGCACCGCATAAAGCACACCACGATCAAGCATGCTGATGCGAGACACCGAGAATCCCGGATCCGAACTGATCTCATACGCGCCATACCCGGTAACGAACATCGCCGAATCACACGCGGGCACATCCCTGCGCCACACCAAGGAAACAGGAATGCGCTCGCCATCGCGGGCGGTAACCCACACCCTGCGCTCCATGTATTCGCGCGGTTCAAATCCACCAAGCACCGTGGCACGCTTCAACAGGCGATCCTCGCCGGTCGCCGGATCGATATCATGCAGTTCGCCGGGACGCGTGTAACTGGAGAACGAGTAGCGCATGCGGGGCGCATCATACGAAGGATTACCTCCCACACCAATCGAATACAAGCGCCGGGTCTCCCCCGGCATCGCATCGGCGGTCGCGCCATCCGATGAGGTCATCGCCTTGCGGGAAACCCCATGCACGGCCGACCCCTCGCCTTGCGCGGCGGCCAATTGGTCGAGCGCGCCCCACACTTCGGCACGTTCCTCGTTGATCTCGTCCACCGACTCGTCGACATCCCAATCGTCTTCCAACGCGTGGGGAACCAGCTCGGTGAACTTCCATGGACGCCCCGCAAGAAAATCCTCCGCAGCGGCATCCTTCGTCATCACCGCAATATGCGTCAGGCTTTCCGCCCGGTACTGCAGCGCCACATAATGCCGGTGAATCGAGATCCCCTCAATGCCAAGACCATGCGCACCCTGCAAAATGGCTGGATTGCAGGGATTGGAATACGGTGTGCCGATCGGCATCCCAGAAGCGCCCGGTTCGACCTCGTCGCCATACTCGCATCCGTACGGCGAACCGACGGCCACACGCACGCCCTCACCCAAACGGTACGGGGGCTCATGGGAGCGCATGTCGATCACATCGATTTCGAAATTCGGGTTCAACGCATTGTGATAGACCACGGCGAGCGGAATATCCTCACCGCGTTCGCCGGCACCTTCGAAACGGCTGAAACTCACGTCGTATTCCACGTCCTGCTCGCGCGGAATGAACGCGCGGAATTCACCTTCCGGATCGTCGGTGGAAAGCAGCAGCACTTCGGTAGTGGTTTTCGATCCGGTGCCGATCACCAGATTGCGTTCGTCGAACGACAGGCCGATGCCCACCCAGAATCGTTCGTCCTGTTCGTGATACACTTCCACATCGTCGGTGACGGGGGTGCCGACGCGGTGCCTCATCACCGCGTATGGACGCCACGCGTCGTCGAGCTTCACATAGAACACCCATTGCGCGTCCGGTGTGAAGCAGGCGCCACCGATGCCCTTGAACACTTCCGGCAGTTCCTTGCCGGTTTCCAAGCTGCGGATGCGGAAATCGTAACGTTCGTCGCCGCTGGTGTCGGTGCCGTACAGCATCCAACGTCCGTCTTTGGAAATATCCATGCCGCCGATACGGAAGAAATCATGGCCTTGCGCTTCGGCATTGGTGTCGAACACCACTTGTTCGCCGTCGATAGGCACGCCGATTTCAATGGTTGGCGGATCCCAATCGTCTGCGCTTCGAATCGGCACACGGCATTGCACCGCATACTGCTGGCCCTCCTGGGTGCGTACGAAATACCAGTAGCCATCCATGCGTGTCGGCACGGACATGTCGTTTTCCTGAACGTGCGACTTGAGCTCGTCGAACAGTGTGGAGCGTAGGGTTTTCAACGGTTCCATGCGCTGCTCGCAATACCGGTTCTGCGCGGCGACGTAATCCTGCACGTCATGCGATTCCTTGTCGCGCAGCCATTCGTACTCGTCGATGAAGGTGTCGCCGTGGAATACGCGCTCCTTCGGCACACGCTTCGCGATCGGCATCCCGCATTTGTCTTGCACGCTTTCGTCGCTTTCTCGCGCGCCCGTTGCGCCCTGTTCACCCCGAAAATCAGTCATGCACGCGATTATACCGGCATTGCATTCCCAATCCCACGCGGCACGCAACCCCTGCTCTGGGCGTACGAAAAAGTCAGACGCCCATCTGTTGTTTCAGGTACGGCAGCATGGTTTTCATGATGTTCGATCCGGTCGTTCCCGTGAATACCGGCACGTCGGTGACCGGCATCGGCTGCGTGGCCACGCGCCCGGCGACGGAACCGAAATTGCCGGTCACTTCGCGCGGGGACAGCTGCCGGATGCCGATCGCCAGCACACGCCCCGGGTAGCGGCGTGCGATTGTGGCGTATGTGGTCGGATCCTTCTGCCCGTCGTCGCCGATCAGAATGAACTTCATATCGGGAAAATCGGCCATGAGCTGTTCGGCGTATTCAAGCTTGTGCTGCACGCCCGACGGAATGAAGGTTTTCGGCCTCGGGTCAAGGTCGCGCAGCAGCAGCGGACCTTCCGGAAAACCGTGGTTCGTAATGAAATGGCGGATCGAGCTTTCCACATTCCATGGCGAAGTGGACAGGTAGAAGAACGGCGCGTCCGGGAACATGTCCGCGATGCGGTTGAACAGCAGGTTCATGCTGGCCACCGGCACTTTTTTGCGCGGATTAAGCAGCAGCAGATTGTAGGCGGCCTTCATCAGACGCGGCGCCTGCGTGACCATGATGGTGTCGTCCACGTCGGAGATCACGCCCACTTTGGTGCCGCTGGGAATGGTGAAAAGATTGGCGTTGACCGGCTTGCGGCTACGCACTTTGTACGAGACGTTGTGGATGCCCGGTTCAAGCGAATGCTCGGCGACGAGGTCGAGGTAGCCGGCATCGTCGGATGCCGCGAATTCGCTGGAAATATCAGGATTGCTGTCGATCGCGTCGTACACTTCCGACGCACCCACCTGCACTGTTTCGATGGGCACGTCATCGATGGCGATCCGCACTTTGGTATGCGGGGACGGCACCATCAGCATGCCACGTATGCCGCGAATCAGGCGGCCGGCCTGCCGTTTGAACGGGCCGTATACGGTACGGCAGATCAGTCGGGAGTAGTGTTCGGTGCCGTAGCCGACGTAGGGTTCGACACGTGGATACCAGTCGAGCGACCGTACCAATGCGGTCGAGAATTTCAGCCAGACACTGAATGCTTTGGTGATCGTGCGGCGGAACAGCCTGGTCAGCGGCGGTTTGACTTCAAGACGCTCATGTCTGGAGGCCGCGTCGAAGGTGGTGACCACCTTGCGTGCCGGAATCGGCACGGTGGGCATGTCATCGCAAGAATCGTCCATCCGCTCCCCCATACGCTGCTGTTCGCGCTGCTGGTCGTGCTGCGGCGCGTGCTGCGGCGGGAACTGCGGCAACGGCTGAATTTCACTCATATGCCCACTATAGGGGTCGCGTTCGAACAAACAGTAACGCCACCGAGAAAATCAGGGAACTTTCAGGGCCCCGCAAGGCACTTCCCATAAAAAGGCTGCGGCCGGCGGGTACGATGCGCGACCGTAAGCCCGGCCGAACGGCCTTGAGTGTGCCGCGCATCGCACCCGCCGGCCGCAGCCGTAATTAAAACTAGACGTCCGTGCTATTCAGTCAGCCACAATCTTGGCATACTCGTCAGCGCTAAGCAGGTCAGGCTCGTCATCCTCAAGCTCGATCTTGAAAATCCAGCCCTCGCCGTACGGATCGTCCGTCACAATGCTCGGATCGTCCGCAGCCTCGTTGTTGACGTAGCGGATGGTGCCAGCCACCGGCGAGACCAGCGCGGTGACCGCCTTGGAGGATTCGAATTCCGCCACTTCGTCGCCAGCTTCGACCTGCGTACCGACTTCAGGCAAATCGATGTACACGAGTTCGCCGAACTGTTCGGTGGCGTATTCGGTAACGCCCACCATGGCGGGTTCAACGGAGGAATCCACCCACACGTGCTCGTCGGAATATTCGAGGTGCTCGGGCACGTCGAGGTTCACTTTGCTATCGTTTGCTTCGCTCATGCCGCCCATTGTACGGCGTATGCGAACGCCGCGCACCCGCGCCACGCGTAACGGGTCAGCGTACCGGTCCGGATGGCATGGCGCCGACTACCTGCACGATGGTGCCTTCCGGACAGTTGTCGTAGATCCACTTGGAATCGGCTTCGTACATGTTCACGCAGCCGTGGGAGCCGTAGTGCGCCGGGTCGCCGTGGGCGATGCCGTAATTGTTCCAGCTTGCCGTGTGGAAGCCTTCGCCGCCGTAGAAGTAGCTTACCCACTTCACACCCTTGGACAGGTAGCGCGAGCCGTCGTCGTTCAGGCCGGTCATGTCCTGGATCTGATACTTGAGGTAGATGTAGAAGGTGCCCAGGTCGGTTTCGTGCTTGCCGGTGGTGCCCGTGCACACCGGGAAGGTCTTGACGGCCTCGTCGTTGTGATACACGGTGGCAGTTTGCGCGGTACGGTCCACCACGATGCGGTATTCGCTCTTCTTCTGCACGGTTTTGAAGTTCTGCACGTCGCCGTCCACCGGAATGGTGGCGCCTTGGCCGTTTTTGAGCGCTTCGCCGATCTTCGGTGCGAGCGCCTCCATGTTCTTGACCTTCACGCCGTTCACGCCTTTGACGATGGTGGCCAGCACTTTGCCGCTGTTGTCGACGGCGTCTTCCTGGTCGACCGCGTCCTGGTTGAGCTGGGCTGGGACCTGCTGCTGCACGTAGTTGGTGATGGCGTTGTCATCGTAGGACAGCGAAAGCGTGCCGTGTTCGAGGTCGGCGTCGGTTTTCAGCCATGAGGCCACGACTTCGGCTGGAATCTGGAAGGTCTTGCCTTGTCCGTTGTCCAGCACAATCGGCGCATTCAGTCGCGCGTTTGCCTGGTCGGCCACGTTTTGGGCTTCAGGCAGTGCGACCGGCACGTCGATGGTTTCGTACGTGATCGTCACGCTGCCGCTGTGCCCTGGGTTCGCGATGGCTTTGGCGACCGTGTCGATCACGTTGTCCACCTTCGGGGACCTGCCGCCGCGGCCTTCCACTGCGACGAAGGCGCGCGCGTTGGCATCGTACGATGCGGTGGACGGTACCGCGCGGTCGGTGTCCTGCACGAATTTGTCGGTGACGAACGTCCTGAGGGCCAGCTTGTTGGACTTGGCGTTCAGCGGCACGTTCTTCTTGACGAACGGGTTGACTTCGTTGATGTATTCGAGTGCGCCGTTGGTCTGGTGCTTGGCGGCGAGCAGTTCCGTGACCGTCTTGTCGACGTTGTAGCTCACGCCGAGGTCGCTCAGGCTGCCGGAAGCGTTGTTGCCGTTGCCGTCCTTGATGTTCACGGTGGTGTTCTTCACGGCGGCCGTCACCGTGTTTTTCAGCTGGTCGGCGGTCTGTCCGGCCACACTGGTTCCGCCGAAGGTCACGCCCGGCGCGGCCTTGTCTTGGAAGTACCAGCGTGCGGTGAAGAAGCCGGCGATCGCGGCGACCACCAGCACGGCGAGCACGATTCCGGTGATGATCAGCGGCAGTTTGCGTTTCTTGGCCACGACGGCTTCTCCTTCGACCGGCATGGTGAGCACGGGAATGGCGGGAGCGGGCGTGGATGAGGGCATGTCACCGGTAGGAATGGCACCAGTGGGAACAGCTCCGTTGGGGACAGTTCCGGCAGGCGTGGTTTCGGCGGCACCGGCCGTCGGGAATGACTGGAACGGCTGGGTCTGGTCCGATGCGAAATTCAACGGCGGCATGGTCTCGGTGGCGGCGTTGGACACGTCGTCCTGTTCGGACACATCGGCCACGTCGGCGAGATTGATCGTATCGCCGTTCTCACCAGACTGCGGCGGCACGGCATTCACCCCTTCAAACGAGATGCCGGCGAAACTGTTGTCCGTATCGTTCTGCCCACTTCTATCAGACATGTATGTGGTTTCCTCATTCACTCTCTTCACGGTACATACCATGCAGCATGATACGCAGACGAGTGCCCAAACGAATACCTAAACAAGCTCCCCCGGCAACCGCCCCGAAGACAGGCTCAGCCGATACCACCTTTTAATGGCAGGTCTTGTCACGGCAGGTCGTGGCCGAGCCATTCCTCAATCATGTAGCGTGCGATCGTGGCTTTGCCCGGAGCCTCCATACGTCCCGAAACCAGTTCGCTCATGTATTCGTCGCGTGTGACCCAACGCGCCTGCAACGTTTCCTCGCCGTCCACGTGCACGTCGGTGGTGACCGCCACGCCTTTGAACGCCATCATGAGAGACGAGGGGAACGGCCACGGCTGGGAGCCGAGGTATTTGAGTTCGCCTATTTCGATGCCGACTTCCTCTTTGGCTTCGCGCCGGCATGCGTGCTCCAGGTTTTCGCCAGCCTCCACGAATCCGGCCGAAACCGAGTACAGGCCGTTGTTGCGCCACGCGCTGTTGTGCTGCAGCAGCAGACGGTCATCATGGTCGACGATCGCGGTGATCACCGCTGGCTCGATTCGGGGGAACAGCAAACGATTGCCATCCTCGTCGTTCGTGCAGTGCTGAGCCCAGCCGCCGAGCGCCGGTTCGACGGGCGCGCCGCACGTCGGGCAGTGACGCTGCCGGGCGTGCCACATGCTGAGCGAGATGGCGGAGGTTGCCTGTCCGGCTTCGCGTGCGCTGGCGTGGGGCGCGAATCCGCGCAGGTCCACCCAGTCGAATCGGGTTGCCGCGCTTTCCAGCAGCGATTTCGCGTTTTCCTGCGATTCATGCGCCGGCACTTCGGCGAACGCGTCGTCCGCTCCCCCGCTGCGAGCCGTCGCAGCCGTAATCGTCGTATCGTTCGGCTGGACGTGCGTCACGTCCACGGCGACGACGTGCTCGCCCAATCGTCCGCCGTACGAGCCGAGGAATATGGCGAGCGCCGATGGGTGCGATTCGAGTTCCGCGGCAACGTACGCGCCCGGCAGTTGGGCGAGGCGCATTTTCACGTTGGCGTAGTCGGCGATGGCGCCTTGGCCGTGCGGCACGGCCACTTTGCCGTCTTTGACGAGGATGACTTTCGTTGCCGGTTCCGCCAGGACTTTGGCGAACAGGTCGGGTTCGCCGCGTCGTGCCACTTCGTAGTCGATGTCTCCTTGGGCGAGTGGCAGGAACGGCAGGGTCTGCGTCAATGCCAGTGGTGAGAACACGCTCATGGTTGTGTTGCCTCTTTCATGCGTGTTATATACGGAATATATTCGTTATACATACGTAGTACATATTTCGTATATACGTTTTATATATTTTCTCTATATCTTGTCGATACGCCGGATGGTCTGCCACAGATAATCGTCGCAGCCGGCTCAGCCGACTCGCTTCACCAGTTCCAGTAACGCGGCGGCCACCTGGTCGGGGTGTTCGTACGCGCTGAAGTGGCCGCAGTCGTCGATCACCGTCATCGTCACGTCGGTTTTCGTCATCGCGTCGGCGACCGGCTTCATCACTGCCGGCGGGCTGGACGGGTCCTTGTCGCCGCAGATTACTGCGACTGGCACGTTGATGTTCAGCAGCACATCGTTCAGGTCGGGACGGCCAGCGGCCATGCGTTCGCGCCAGGCGATGCCGTCGGCGGGCTGTTCGTTGATCCACGTTTCGAACTGCCTGCAGTAGGCGTCCGACTGTTTCACGGTGGAGTCGGCTTCCGACGGCACGGCGAATCCCATGACCGGCTCGTGTGTGCCGGTCGTTTCGCAGTCGGTGGCGATTGCGACGCGCTTCAATCGCATGTCGGCGGAGTCGGCGTCGGCTTTCGTGTCGCACAGGGCGAGCGCCGCCACCGCTTCCGGATGCAGGCGTTGGATGTCGAGAATCAGGTAGCCGCCCATCGACAGGCCCACCCAGATGGCTTTGCCGTAGCCGGCGGCGTGCAGCAGGTCCACGTACGCGTCCGCCATGCGGTCCAGTCCGTATGGGAACGCGCCGTCGGCGTCCTTGCCGCCGCTGTCTTCGTCGGACGGAATCGGTCCTTCGCCGGCGCCGGGCATATCCGGAGCCCAGATCGCAAATGGTTTCACGCCTTGTTTCACAGCTTGGTCGCGTAAAGCCGCCGCGCACTCGTCCCACATGCGGTGGTCCACCGGGAAGCCGTGCACGAGCACCACCGGCGTGGTTTCGGTATCGTTGCCGCCGTCCGTATATACGTTGTTGTTCAGTTCAATCGTCATATTTTTCTAATCCTCCCCTATCTGCCTGTTCGCCTAGTTTGACTAGCTCTTGCCTCGCGTGCGCGGCTTGTCCTACTTGCCGGTCCATGCGAGCGCCTGCCGCACGATGGTGCCGTAGCCGTTGGCCATCTGCCCGACGAAGGTGTCGAGCATGTCTCCGGACGGGTCGACCCATTCCACGTCGAGCGTCTCGTCCTGCGGCTTGCAATCGCCGGCGATCGGCACCACGTAGCACAGCGCGATCGCATGTTGGCGTGGATCGTAATAGTCGGATAGGCCGGGTGTCGGGAAGAATTCGGCCACGGTGAACGGCTGCAGGCTGATCGGCAGCTGCGGCAGGGCGATATCGCCCAAATCTTTTGCGACGTTGCGCGCCACCGCTTCACGCAACGATTCGTGATAGAGCACACGTCCGGCGATCAATGTGCGTTCGATACCGCCGTCGTCAGTGACGCGCAGCAGCGAGCCGATTTGCGCCACCCTGCCGAGATCGTCGGTGCGCACCGGCACGACCACGACGTACGGAATCGGTATTTCGCGGCGCATGCGGTTGATTTCGTCCGATGGGAGCCATCCCGGAGGGTTGCCCATTCCGCGGATGAAATCCTCCGGCGTAATGTCGTCGAATTCCCCGCGATGGCGGTTGGCGTCGAAATCGCCCTCGTCGGGCACTTCATCATTCATCACTGGCATGGTTCCATTATCACGCACGGCATGTGAATGTCACGTGCTTCCGATTCTTCCCATAGCGCAATCGGGTGCGGCAGTGTGTTTGCGTGGCGTGCGGCTATATACTTTTCGCAAACGGGCTTTCGCAATATTGCGCAGCATTGCACGATATTGTTTTTTGAAATCGGCTTATAGCGTAAGCCGGGGAATGGGGAACGCATATGGCAACGCATGCAGTCACTTCGCAGGATTTCAACCAGGTCGTCGAATCCAATGATCTGGTGTTCGTGGATTTCTGGGCCACGTGGTGCGGTCCGTGCCGTGCATTCGGCCCAACGTTCGAGAAGGCAAGCGAGGCGAATCCGGACGTCTATTTCGCGAAGGTGGATATCGATCAGAATCCCGATCTGGCCGCCGCGGCCAAGGTTCAGGCAGTGCCGACGCTGATGGTCGTCAAGAAGCAGCAGATCATCTTCCAGCAGGCCGGCGCGTTGCGCGCTTCCGATTTGGATGATCTGATCAGCCAGGCCAAGGCGTTGGATATGGATGCGGCCGCTTCCGATGGGGACACCGCTTCCAGCGGAGACGCCAAAGTGAAAACGCCAAGTAGTCAGTCGGAACGATGATTCGGCCCGTCGCCTGCGCGTTGCATACGTTATCTTCAAGTTCCTTGGGGTGCGGTAGACTATATGCAGTTGCGCGCATTCCGGCGGAACCCTAGCGGTTGTGCGCCGTGCCCTAGGCACGGAATCCGCCGAGGAATTGTACCCGATGTAGGAGCAGAATGGCTAGCCATAAGAAACATGCCCAACCAACTACGTTTGCCTTGCCGGGCAAATCTCAGATGGTGAAGATTGTCGCAACGGTTGCGGCAGTGGGGCTGTTGGCCACTGGCGGCATCGTGTCGCATAATCTGTACGCCACCGCGGAGAAGTCTCCTGCCAAGCAGGTCACCGCGTATTCCGTCACCGACAGCATCGAAGCCTCCCGTGGCAACGCCCGTGAGGCGCTTTCCGGAGATACTTCGTACGTCACCGTGAAGATCAACGGCAAGACCCGCGTGGTTCCCGGCATGCATTTCACCGACGTGAAGTCCGTGCTTGACGCGGGCGACATCACCCTTGATACGGAAGACACCGTTTCCCCGTCTTTGGATACGAAGGTGAACGAGAACACCGTCATCAAGATCGAACGTGCCGGCGCTTCCGTTGAGGTGTCTGATACGGATATCGCGTTCAACACGGTCAAGAAGGAGACCTCCAGCCTGCCGAAGGGCCAGGAGAAGGTCGAGACCGAAGGCGCGAACGGTGTTATGGAGACCACGAACCTCGTCACCAAGTCCGGCGGCAAGGTCATGTCTTCCAATATGATCAGCTCTTTCGTGAAGAAGGCTCCGACCGACAAGGTGATCCTCGTCGGCACCGGCTCCTCGTCCACGCCGTCCGCGGCCGCAGCGTCGATCGGCACCACCGTGCCGGCTGGCGAAATGCAGCAGTGGGCTCACGATTATCTGCTGTCCAGCGGCTATTCCGAGGCTGATTTCACCGCGACCGTGTACATCATTTCCCACGAATCCGGTTGGAATGTTTCCGCCACGAACCCGTCTTCCGGTGCCTACGGCCTGCCGCAAGCTCTGCCCGGTTCGAAGATGGTGAGCGCCGGTGCCGATTGGGCCACCAACTACCAGACCCAGCTTAAGTGGTTCTGGGGCTACTGCGCACAGCGCTACGGTTCCATCCAGGGTGCCTACACCTACTGGCAAGCCCACCACTGCTACTGAGTTTTAGTTTTTCAGACAGGAGAGGCTCCGCACACATTGTGCGGAGCCTCTCCTGTCTTATACGCCTTTTTATATTTCATATGGAAAGATGCAGGCCATTCATGGCGTTACGGTTGTTTATGCACGCAATTCATTCATCGCTTTTATCGCGGCCCTTTTGGCCATCTTACGCGTGAGCGAACGGCCAGACGCAACGGGCTCGAAAAAGCCGTCATGCTCTTTTTCCACCGTCCATCGCCAACCAAGCACGTTATTTTGAGCGACTCGAATACTGAACGAAGATCCTACACGCCCACTACCTGCCACATTCATTCCAAGCTCCCTTTTCAGGATTTTTGGGCTGGATGCATACGTACTCATTATTAGCGTTTATGAACGTTTCGCACAGCCTATCAAGATACTACATATAGTACAGCACTCACATCAAGAGAACTGTACTATATGCGATTTTTCAAGCTGAGCGGAATATTGTTCACTTACTCGCCATCTTTGGCTGTATGATGCGAACCTTTGCGGGGACCACGCTTGCCGGACACACCTTTTGCGGCATCGGCCACAGCAAAAATGACAACCTTCTCATCCGGGTAGGACTCGCCATTCATGGCGAAATAGGCGATCTGGTCGTCTGCGACCGGCGGGAAGGTGAAATACTTCTGCACCGCTACCAGCACATCGGTGGTACGCACGGTCACGGAAGAAGCCTTTCCTGCAGCGTCAGAGTCGACGCCATCGGCCTTGCTTCGCTTGGTCTTGCAGAACTTGATGGCGTTCTCGTCTTTGGCGTCGCATGCCTGGACTGCGATCTTCTTCTGCTTGTCATTCACCAGCAATTTCACGTATGCCGGGCATCCGAGCGCTTCGGTCACGCCTTTGGAAAAGCGAACGGATGATTCCATGACCGTCATGGTCATCTTATTGGTGGTGGTCTTTTCTCCCACTGCTTCAAATCCGTCAAGAACAGACATGCCAACCCCTTGAAAATATAGGATATTAATTACATGCAATATAATACAACAATTCGCATAAATACACCCTTTTTTCACTAATAAAATAGGGGGTATCTCCGCTTTCCGGCAGAAATACCCCCTGTATTTCCAAGAATATAGCAATAATTCATAGACTTCATTGAACAAGTTTTCATTGAGATGAATTCAAGGAAATCATGCACCAATAATGTCGAGAATTACCGCGCCATATTTCAATAGTTGTATTTCACATCATTGGTCATTTTGCCACACGGCGTCTGATCGAGCTTCATATCAGCCGTGGCCTTGTCAGACACGGTCACGTCGAACTCGTACGTCACGCTCTTGCCAGGTGCGATGTACGCCATACTGGAGTTCAATGGCTTGCCGTCCATGGTGGCATTGCTACGGTCACGCACATCACCGGTCACGGCGATTGATCCAATCGAACCACCTGCAGGCGCGTAAATCAGCACACGCTGCGCGGATGTGCCACTCGGCGCCACGGGCACGCCACCAACGCCCTTCTGCTCACCACCGAGAATGTAACTCGTGCAGGTAGCCATTTCCGTGGAAGTCATACGGTTGGTCAGCGTGTACTTCACGTGGTAGGTCTTGTCACCTGTCTTGGTCACTTCGCTGGTACGGTCGATATACCAACCCATCTTCGAAGGATTCTGCTCGCTGATGTAAATGCCCGTTTCCGGATTGGTCTCGCTCTCAGGCGCATTCTTGGCGAGTCCAGCACCTTGGAAGTACTTCGCTTCGTCATCGTGGAACGTGTAGGCGTAGAAGTGGCGGTTCTCGGCCAAATCACCGATGCTTTGCGCCACCTTCATCATCTTGTCCACAGTCATGTTGCCAAAAGCGCCGTCCATCACCGTTTTGGCAATGTACTCGAAGTATTCGTCCTGCTGTGCCACAGGAACGTCCTTGTAGATGGTGTTGAGCATGTATTCGGCGGTGTTCTCGCCGGTAAGCACAGTGCCGTTGGACAAGGTGACTGGTCCGTTGATCTCCACCATTTTCTGGATGAACACCGGATCCACGGAAATCAAACCGTCGATGTTGCAGGCATATTGCGAACGCTGCCATGAAGCGTTGAGCATTTCCGCGTTGCGGGAAACATCCGGCACCGCGAAGGTGTCTCGCACGTCGAAGGAGAAACCCAACGGCCTGTTGAATACCGCATGTTCCTCAGCGGTGCCGTTGTTGCCATTGACGAACTCACCATTCGGGTGGAAGTCCCCCACCGCGATTTTGCCATTATCCGCAGTCATGGTGCCGAGAGAGCCAACCAAGCCGCCGCCGGAACGTGTTTCGGATGTGGTCTGTGCCGCCAGCAAGTATGTGCGGGCACCGTTCTGGCCGAGGAAGGAAGGCAGCATGTGAGTGGCGTTGCTGACCTGTCCAACCAAATCGGCGATATTGTCAAGCTGGTCCTTGCCCTGCTGATAGGCTTTCTTCACCATGCCGATTTTCGGCTCGGCAAGACTGTTATACTGCTTGTTCTGCTGCTGCACCTGCTGGTTGAGCTTGTCGAAGTTACCTTGCGCATCGGCGATTGGCTGCAGATTAAGTTGCCCTTCCGCACCGGAAAGATTGGCCCCGGCAAGCTGTTGCACCGCAGTGGTCAACGATGGCAGTGTCTGCTGTGCAAGATTGTCCACGACTTCCGTCATGCCTTGCACAGTGGCGATGTCACTGCCGACGAACGGCATTTTCGCAGCCACGTTCCATAGTGAACCGTGCGCAATCTGCTTGGCCTGCGCCGTCTGCTGCTGAGCCTGCGCGATGTACGCCTGCGACGCGGCGGCATCCTTGAGCTTTGCAGGGTCATTGATTGCGGATAGTGAGGATATGGCTTGCGATTCGTGCGCCTTGACGCTTTTTGCCTGCTTATACAGTTGCATACCGAACACTGCGGCAATGGCGAGTAGCACGATCAGCACCGCAAGTACAATAAGCGTCACATTCCGTGCCGTATGTTTTTCCCGTATTGCTTGAGCATGTTGCCCCATGCTTTGCTCCTCAAATCATTAAGCACTCAATTTGACTATTCCAGCGCATTATTGTGCCACATGGCACCCCTTTTTTCGGCCGCCAAATGAAATTTCCCTCTGTTCCATCACAAGAACAGAGGGAACATCACAGAAAACCCACTTATTGGCTCAGTACGATCCACGGCCAGTGAAGATTACCATCACGGTTTTGGCAAGAATCGCAAGATCTCCAGCGATGGACCAATTCTCAATGTAGGAGACGTCCAAATATTCGCTTTGCTCCTGTGAAAGATCGGACCGGCCGGACACCTGCCATGGACCGGTGATGCCCGGCTTGACCAGCAGTCGGGCGGAATATAGGGAACCATAGCGGGCCACTTCTTCCGGCAATGCCGGGCGCGGACCGACCAGAGACATATCGCCCTTGAGCACATTGTAGAACTGCGGGAACTCATCCAAAGAAGTCTTACGGATGAAGTGACCTACCTTGGTGATACGCGGATCATCTTTCATTTTGAAGATGAACCGGTCTTCCTGCCCAGTTTCCTCAGCGAGTTTCTTCTTCAGCTCCTCAGCATTGGTGACCATGGAACGGAATTTATACATTTTGAACGGCTTGCCGTGCAGTCCGATACGGGTCTGAGAGAAGAACACCGGACCGCCATCATCAAGCTTGATGGCGATGGCGACGCCGAGAAGAATCGGAGAGGAAATAATCAGCGCGCACAGTGAGCCGATGATGTCCAGCAAACGCTTGATTACGTTCGCAGCTCCCGTGTACTGCGGCAGGGAAGTCAACAGAACCGGCTGTTCCGTGGTGTTTCGCAGATACAAACGGTGACCGCTCACATCCGCCAGGGAGACCGCCAAGGCAAGTTCCATACCCAGCGACTCCACCGCAAGAGAAAGACCATGCAGCATTTCGGAATCACGCGAAAGCACGTCAGCCACATAGACTTCCTGTACACCAAGGCTTTCGCAAATACGTGGGAATGCCGAGTTGAAAGGAATCACCTTGAGTTTGCTGGAGCCTTCGATATTGGCATCCGGTGTGTATGAGGTAACCACATAAGCGTCTTTTGAAGCTGGATCCGCTTCAATTGGACATACAGCAACTGGTTCGTACCCCCAATTCATGCAGTTGCGCATGGTCTGCAAGGCTTTGTTGATGCCATCGGAAGATCCGATGACCACCGTTCTGTACTTGCAAGAGCCTTTGCTGCGGTGACGATGCAACGCTTGACGCATCTGCCAGCGTGCGATGATGTCCAAGAAGAAGGCGATGACTGGCGCGATAATCAACGCAGTACGGGGCAATGCAAGTTTGAAAATAAATGCAAGGCTGCAGTATGAGATGATGGTCAGCAACGACGCATTGATGATTTTGGCATACAGCTCATAGCCGTCCGCCATAACATGGCGGTGGTATGTGCCCGCGAATGCCAAGCACAGCAACCAAATCAGGCTGAACAGAATGAGGAAAAGCCAAAACGGCATCACATCGCCGATGGCATCGAAAGCAGCACCGTTGATTACAAGGCTGACGGTCAACGAAAGCAGCATCACTGCCAAATCGATGGCGATCAGGCTGGCGACGAAGGCGAAACGCCACCGGGGAGTCGATTCAGCCTTGCCGCGCCTATGTCCTTCCTTTTCCGCAGGAAACGGGGTATTGGAAAAAGTCATCGGCTCGAACTGCTTTTGCAGACGCTGATTCTGCATGGACGCGTATGCCTGTCGATGCGCATTGGACGAGACGATATGAATCTCTTGAGTCCTCATACCTTGCTCGCCGTTTGGTGCGCCGGATTCACCGGTATTCACGCCTTGCATGTATCTCCCTCCCCTTCAGCTGCATACGGCAAACAATTTACCACAGCCCCCCCCCCCAGAAATTAAGAGGGACCTATGGGGGTACCATTCGCTATATCCAAATCCTTCTCCGGTATGGCTTATTCGCCAGCAGTACCTGTATCTGAGTTGTCGTTACCGCCGTCCGAACCACCATTGCCGTTGTCGTTCGAATCGCCATTACCACCGTTACCGCCGGTTGAACCACCGTTGCCGTTCGAATCGCCATTACCACCGGTCGAACCGCCATTACCGTCGTTAGAACCGCCGTTACCGCCGGTCGAACCACCGTTACCGTTGCCGGTCGAATCGCCATTACCACCGGTTGAGCCACCATTGTTATTGCCACCGGTCGAACCACCACCGTTCACACCGTTTCCAGAGCCCGGACCAAATTGCCACGTATATGTGTAGCGCCGGTTCGTAGTGCCGTTATTGGTATTCGAATTGGTATTCGACTGGGCATTAGCCGCAGTTTGCTCCGCCACAGACTTGTTCACGCCGTCAGAAGTCGAGGAAATCACCTTCGAAGCGTTCTGCATGGCCATAACATCAGTGCTTTTGCCATCAAGGAGTTTCTGAGCAGCGTCAATCGCCTTGGCAAGCGCGTCACGTGTCGACTCGTCCGCGACCTCGCCTGCAGAACCGTCAAGCAACGTCTTTGCGTCAGCAATGGCCTTCTGCAATGCGGCAGTCGTCTTATTCACTTCCAAAGCTCGCTTGCTGGCGTCCACAGCTGTGGCTGCTGCGGTAACGGCCTTGGTCTGTTCTTTGATATTGCTGATCTGCTTGCTCATGCTACGGGCGTGCGCACGCAGTGTGGTTTCGGACAGCAACACCGAGCATCCGCCGACCGTCTTGAGGTTTTGCGCCTTGGTCACGGCCTGAGTGAGCTGGTCGATTGTGGCGGCATCCGCCACCTGGTTTGCCGCAGTGCCCTGCAGACTAGTTGCTTGTTCGATGGCGTTTTGCAGTTTTTCGTTGGCTTTGGAGTATTTGGATTTCGCCTTCTCACATACCACCACTGCCGCACGCTGTTCTTTCGAATTGATACGATTGCGTACCACGATGACGCCGGCGATAGCAACCGCCACTGCCGCAATCGCAGCGACAATGGCAATAATCTTCCACTTGTCCGCAGATGGCTCTTTCGGCGCGACCGGAATGGTTTTCAACGGATCATGTTCCGGATCTTCCGCGGCCAGCTCCTCTAGGTCCGTTATGCCATCCGAAGTGTCAAAGGCCTGAGTCGCTTCGGCGTCCTGTTCATCTGTCGAAGAGACGAGGGGCGGCAGAGTGGCGGTTTCCTCGGCATCGGCCGGTGCAACCGCATCATCGAAATCGACGGTATCGAGCGGCATACTGGGTATATCCGCGATTGTTGGCGCAGCCGAAACCGGCTGTTCCGTTTGCGCAGGTACGGAGGAAGCGATGGTGCGGGGCTCAGCAAGCGGGGTCTCATCCGCACCATCGGCTTCTTCCGAATCGGTAGGCTGCAATTTGGGGAAGGTCAGCGGAGGAATATCCCAGCTGGTGTCCACCACATCCCGAGATATGTTGGACAAAATACCGTTCATAGACCGGGAATTATCGTTCTCAGTTGCCATACACCCCTCATTCCGTGAAGAAGGGAACCATCAGTGCCGCTTCTTCCCCTTCGCGCGATGGCTGCTGCGCGGCGCACCATCCTCATAGTAATAGTAATAATTGGAATGCGTATTGGTCTTCTTCGGATCTGCACGATTGAAGATGAAGCCAAGCACCGGCACCTGCGCGGTGGCGAGCGTGTCGGCCGCCTCCTGCAGGGACTTCTTCTCGCACACGTTGCGGCTGACCACCAGCAGAAGGCCCTTGGCCCAACGGCCGAATACCGCGCCATCGTTGGACACCGTCAACGGGGCGGTATCAATAATCACGTAATCGTATTGGGTGAGCGCCTGCTCCACCATGAGCTTCATGGTTTCGGAGCTCAGCAGCACGCCAGCGTTCGCCGGCCTCTTGCCGCCAGGCAGAATGTGCAGGTTCGGCTTCCAGTAGCTCTGCACCACGTCCTTCGGGCCCATCTGTCCGGACAGCACGTGCGCCAGACCGGCGGCACCTTCAATGCCCAAGTGGTGAGCAACGGACGGGTGGCGGAGATCAGCGTCGATAAGCAGTACTTTCGCACCATCTTCAGCAAGGGCCACCGCAGTGTTGATAGCCATGGTGGTCTTGCCTTCGGACGGCTGCGCAGACGTGATGACAAGCAGCTGGCCCACGCCTTCGGTGCGGTCGGTCTGCAGGAAGTCGATATTCGTGTGAATACGGCGGAATTCCTCGGCAATAGCGCCGTTAGGCTGGCTCACCAGCACCGGACGCTTATCATCAAGCGAAGCGTCCATCGGAACGGAGCCAAGAGAAGATGCTCGAACGATGCTACGCACATCGGAAGTCTCTTCAACCTTAGTGTTGAGGAGGTCCTTGATGAGTGCGGCGAACACGCCGATGATGATGCCGAGCACCACACCGACAGCCAAATACAGGGCAGTCTTCGGCGAAGACTTAGACGTCGGGACCTGTGCCTTCTGCACGATGGAAAGCTTCACCGGGGACTTATCTCCGGAGTACAGGTCGCTTTCAATGACGTTCTTCAGCGATTCGGCAACGGAATTGGCGATGTCCGCGGCCTGCTTCGGATCTCCATCCACCACGGCAATGTTAACGAATGCGGTGTTAGTCGGATTGGTGACGGTGACCTGGCCGGCAAGATCCGTCACGGTTTCATCCAAGCCAAGATCATCAATAACCGGCTTGAGCACCTTCGAAGTGGTGGCAAGCGTCGGGTATGAAGTGATCTGGTTGGAAATGTAGCTGCCGCCAGCGGACTGCTGGTTAATGTCGACACCATTTTGAGAAGCATTGTAAGTAGCCATGGTCTGAGCCGTAGCCGTATACTTCGCCGGAGCGAGGAAGGTATAGGCGCTCACGCCTGCCACCACCACCACGAATGCGATGATCGCGGTGACCAGATGCTTACGAATGATTTTGAACAGATCCATCAGAGTGATGCCGTCATCCGCTTCCTCAACTACCCCTTGCAGTGCGGTAGGCTGCTGCACATTAGCGTTCTCTACAGAAGTCACTGAACTTCCCCATCTCACGTTGACAATATCCTTTCCAAGGATAATCTTCCCCCTCGAACTATTCGGGCCCTACCGGGAGAACGACAAGGCAAGCTGGAAGAATACGCTGTCCCGTCAGCAAGGCGTGTATGTAATTACCAATACCGATAACGGGAAACTGTATGTGGGAAGCGCCACCGGAAGGAACGGCATATACCAGCGTTTGCAGGACTACATCCGCGATGGTCACGGAAACGATACGGGGCTGATTGCCATTGTGAAACAGCACGGGTTGGAGTACGTGCAGACGCATTTCCGCTACACGCTTCTGGAACATTACGACTTCACCGTGCCTAAAGACGTTGTGCTCGCCAGGGAATCCTATTGGAAGGAGGCTCTGGATACGCGCAAGCATGGGTATAACGGTAACTAGATATCTCCAATACGGCAACAATAAGCACAATGAAACCACCGCCTTTAGCAGAAAATTGCAAAATGAGTGTATTTCTGAATATAATCTTAGTATCAAAGGAGCAAAATATACTTACGAGGCAACCCGATGCTGATTGATTTTAGTTTTTCGAACTTCAGGAGTTTCCGAGACGAGCAGTCTTTCTCCATGACTCGCGAAAAACGGTTCATGGAATCTGATGAGTCTCTCCATTCTCCAATCGCAGCCATATACGGCGCCAATGCATCGGGAAAGTCCAATTTTCTGAAGGCATTGCGCGCTATGCGCAACATGGTGGTAAATAGCTACAGCCAAGGGGATGCAAGCAGTCCTATTCCCAGGGAACCTTTTCTGTTACGAAAGGATCCTTTCTCGCATTCGTCCATGTTCTTCCTTGCATTCATCGCGAACGATGGACTGAAATACCAGTATTGGTTCCGCTATGACAATGAACGGATTCTTGAGGAAGATCTCATCTTCTTCAAAAAACTGCAAGGACGTTTTTCCACGCACTCCTCTCTGCTGTTTTCCCGTTCCTCAACGGATGGGGTGAAATTCGGTCCTTCCTTCAAAGGACCTCGCTCACAAGTACGCAAGACCATAGAACTCAGGCCGAATGCACTTCTGCTTTCCGCAGCCGCAGCTGCCGGTATTGAGTCCATTCGGCCGGCATTTTCATTCTTCCAAAGTGGCATAGCCTATTACGAAGCAAGCGCTTTCGAACAGGAGCAGCCTACGCTGTTGGATGAGTTCAAGAAAGAGACACCGCTTTCGAAACATCTGGCCACATTGATTAGGTATGCAGACTTCGGCATCAGTGACGTGAAAAGCGTTCCTGTGGACGTCCCACCGGATCTCTGGGCTCAGTTCAAGGAAGAGATGCATAAGCAACTCGGCATGGATGAGAACAAAGTGGATGAGACATTCAATGTCAAGAACGCTTCCCAGCTGATGTTCACTCATACCGGCGAATCATCTTCCACAGGATTCGGTCCTGATGATGAGTCCAGGGGCACCGTTGCTGCGCTGTCATTCTTCTCGCTTGCTCTTCGCCAGCTGTCGAAGCAGTCGGTGACGCTTATCGACGAGATCGATACCAGTCTGCATCCGGCTCTGGTGAAGGAGCTGGTGGCGCTGTATGCCGACGCGGAAACGAATCCTCACGGTTCCCAGCTTATTTTCACGACTCATGACGTGTCGCTGATCAATCAGTCCGGTTCGGCAAAGCGTTTACTGGCACCAGATCAAATCTGGCTTGTGGAAAAGAACAAGGAAGGCGTTTCGGAATTGTTCCCGGTGACCAATCTGGGTATTCGGAATATGGAAAACATTGGCAAGAACTATCTCAACGGCGTCTACGGCGCCATACCACGGCCTGATTTTCATACCGTTTTCGCCCAAATCGTGAATGTGGTTGATGCCTGATGTCGAAAAAGCGAAACGTTCCTGCACATGGACGTAAAGCCGCACGGTCGCGCCGACCGCGCAAGAGACGCTTTCTTGTCGTGGCCGGCGGAGCAGTCACTGAGAAACAGTATTTCAAGCAGCTTGAGTCCCTATACGATGTCATCATTGACTATCAACAGAAGAACAACAGCCCTAAGCAGCTCGCGAAGCTCGCTGTTAAGTTGAAGAGGGAAGACAAGCGAGATACTTCTACAGATTGTTATGAACGAATCTGGGTGGTGGTCGATGTTGACGATTTTCACGACCACGGCGAAGCAGCGAGAATCTGCAATGACAATGGAATCGAACTCATCATTTCCAATCCTTGCTTCGAGGTCTGGTTGCTCGACTATGTGAAGGCTTGCCCGTCAAGCTATACACTGACACCTGATGTCGAGTCAGCTGCAGCAGAAGCTAAAGTTGTCGGCGGAACCCGTAACAAATACATCAACACCGAGCTCATTGACAAAGAACATCTCGAGGCCGCAATACACAACGCCGCTCGGCACAATACAACGGAAAACCGCCAGGGGCGTAACAGACTCGCGCCTAATCATGAGCAGGAATACGCCCCTTGGACCGATATGCCAAAAGTAATCGAAGCACTGCAACAAGCTTCAGATAACAGCAAGTAACAGCTCGACCATGGCATGAGCAAGGAATTTTGTTGCCGTCGTCTCCCCGTGCATGATACATAAGAATATTCATTCATCGAGAGCACAAACCCCACGAACCGATGTTAAGTCAGCTTGCTGGTCTCCGCACAAGACCTGCTTTGAAGCATTGGACCCGAAACACCGCAGAGTAGACGGTCGCCTGGGCTTTCTCCCTGGAGACTGCTACGGGATCCGGACCGCCGTGACGGTCGGGCTGACTGTTCATCAGACCACTCATAAGTAATTGGATGACACCGCCAGGAACATTGTTCTCTTCCCGCGCCTCGATCTGGAATTCCCAGCGCTGGTCCCGCATGACCCTTGCCGCCTTGCTCAGGGTCGAGTCCTTGTTGTTCGGCTCCACCATGGGCAAAGCTATCGACTCGACGGCCTTGATGGCGGCCTCGTACGCAGCGGAATAGTTCGGTTCACGGCCAAACATGTAATGCCACGCTTCGGAAAGCTGCTGTCCGTATCCGCTCGATGAATCCATGGCATTATCCACCATCTGCTGCATAGCCGGATCCACACGCTCTTCCAGTCCACAGATTGAATTCCGCTCCCCCACCTTCCATTTGGAACCAGACTGATATGAACTGATTTTTGTTCCGCATTTCCCCTAACTCGATGGGAGATGATGGAACCATGGCAAAAGGAACGAGACACACGCCGGAGTTCAAGGCGAAGGCCGTCAGGCTGTTGACCGAGTCGCGCGGCTCGTATTCGTCGGAGACCAAGGCGATCGAACAGGCCGCCAGGGATCTGGGGGTCGCGCCGGAGACGCTGCGCCGTTGGCGCAGCAAGACGGACGCCACGGTCGCGGCGGAGGCCAAGCAGTCGGCCGAAGACGCGATGGCGGAGTTGAGGAGTTTGCGGGCCGAGGTCGCGCGATTGAGGCGGGCGAACGAGATATTGACGACGGCGTCGGCTTTTTTCGCGGCGCGGCTCGACCCGACACGGCGTTGATGGTCGCTTACATCGACGAATTCAAGGACCGTTTCAGGGTCGGGCCGATCCGCAGGATGCTGGCCGCTTCGCTGGACTGCGGGTTCATCACGCCGCGCGGCTACCGCATGTTCAGATCCAGGCCCGTCAGCCGCATGGCCGCCAGGCACGAGGCGCCGGCCCGCGGCATCCTCGAGATCCATGCCGATTCCTTCATGGCCGTGTACGGGTACCGCAAGACGCACGCCCAGTTGTTGGCGCGGGGCTGGGATCCGGCCGAGATCGGCCGCGACCAGGTGATGAACGTCATGCGGGAATCGGGAATCCGCGGCGTGCGCCGCGGCGGGACGCCCGTCACCACCAAACCGGCGAAGGGCGCGGGCGGCAGGCCCGACCTCGTGGAACGCGGGTTCGAGGCGGAGGCGCCGAACCGGCCGCACGTGGCCGACATCACCTACGTGCGCATGGCCAACGGCTCGTTCGGCCACACGGCGTTCGCCGCCGACGTGTTCGCCCGCAGGATCGTCGGATGGGCGTGCGCCACCACCATGGACACCAGGGAGCTGCCGCTGCAGGCGCTGGAACAGGCGATATCATGGGCCGCCTCGCATGGCGGCACGGACGGTCTCGTGCACCATTCCGACCATGGCGCGCAGTACATCAGCCTCGTGTGCACCACCAGGGTCGGGGAATTCGGCATGCTTCCCTCGACCGGCACGGTCGGCGACTCGTACGACAACGCCATGGCCGAGAGCGCCGACGGCGCGTACAAGACCGAGCTCGTCTGGCGACGCAAGCCCTTCCGGGATTTGAGGGACCTGGAATTGGCGACGTTCCGGTGGGTCTCGTGGTGGAACTCGAAGCGTCTGCACCAGTCCTTGGGCTACAGGACACCGGAACGGACCGAAACCGAGTATTATGCAAACCAAGCGGCGCAAGCCGCTCCACTATAAGGGCGGAACAAAAATCAGGCCATATCAGCCCGGTTTGCATGCTTAATCGAGTTATAGGATTCAGCCATCTCGAGCTTCCATTGTTCGAGATCGAAAGGCCAATTATCGTCGAGCTCAGAAGTAATGGCATGAAGTTTATCCGCAAAACAAGCTCTGCCAGCTGCACACTTGTCCACCCCCCCCTCTTATAGCAGCTGGTATCCAAGCGCTTCAAATCCAATGCTAAGCTGCACCACCCAAGCTTCAATAGAAGCGCCTCTCATAGAGAACAATGAAACAATAGGGTCAATTCCTCGAGCATAAGTATCCCGAAGTTTAAACCACGAATTTAGATCACCGTTGTCGAAATCAGAATACTTAATCAGATAATCGAACTGCCCAGCATGCGAGTGCACTTCGGAATGCGATTCAACGACCGCGCACCATCTTTCCTGGTACGGAATTCCACTTTCAGCCCGGAGAGGATCATCCCTTCTGGAAACCGCTTCTATTGAAAGAGGATGCTCCGTCCAACTTGAAATGCGAAGAAGATCACGCATGGCCCGATGTTTCTCAAGATGGGCTGGCCAGCTCTCAACATCATGAGAAGAACTCTCCATATAGACCAAATCATGAAGCTCAGTCGTATTCCCAGAAACCGAGGTGGTCCAATGCGGAACGAATTCGAATACGGGATTACCGGTTCCTATGTTATCTGGGCATTTAAGAGTATATTGCTTCCCCTTCACTCGGTTATCCCTATCAACAAACGGCTCCGATTCGAGGATACTGCTGATGCCAAGCCATTCGCGCAAACCGCCTAGGGAAGTACGCAATGCGTTAACTTTTGAATAATCTTTCCCCACCGACGCGTTGAACACCGCATACCTCGCATCGATGATCCCGTTGGCCCCCGTCACATAGTTTTCATGGAACGGTCCGGTTTGCAACCAAGCAAATCCACCGACCCCTGCGCATCATGAAACCAGATCTGTTTGGGCAAGTCATAGACATATTCTTTATATTCCGGATCGTCGCAGTACAGCACGCTTCTTGAGGTAAAGCAGCGTTCAAATATGCTACTGCCGCTATCCCAAGCAATAGTGGCATTGATATGACCGTCAAGAATCCGAAGAAGGGCTTTCGTATCAGGAAGCTTGTCATTTTCAAAATGGAGCATTCCCATCCTGACGACACCTTGTTCAGAAGTTTTATCTCCACTCACGAGTTTTCAATTCCAATCTTTTGACATTAGATCCGGCAATCCGCCACGACCGGCTACAACACACCCATTATAGAACAAATGTTCGACTGCATAAGACTGCGATTATATAGCGCCGCTCCATCATTCGCAACGACTGCGGCAGGCTGAGACTTCCCCGGGACTGAAACGGATATTCTTCTTCGCGTGGCCCTTCCTCGGCTAGCCTCAGACGCATGTGAATCAGGAAACGCAAACTCACGTTCCGGAGTCTTATGCTTACAGTGCTATACCCCGTGTTCGACTATGCCGATTTTGACCACGAAGCCCATAAATTGAATTCCGCAGCAAGCAGGACATATCAACATAGAACCATTGGCATCCGCGCAATAAATGTCTTTTCCAGATTATTAAAAAAATGACCGAACCCGACTACTTTTACAGTAAAATAGGTCAAAATCTTTGAAGGGGCAACGAAATGACGGCGGACAATCCATCCTTGACACCGGAGCAGCAACATGATTGCGAACGCTTGCTTTCCAAATCACAAGAGGCGTTCATTCTGGCAATAGAACTGTTCAATCGCCCAACCATCAGGTACAGGGTCGAAGGATGCGCGTTCTTCTTGTGCAACGCGTGGGAGCTCATGCTCAAGGCATATCTAATCAAACGCGATGGATACGAATCCATTTTCTATCCAGGTAAAACGCAGCGCACACTTTCTCTGGCGGACTGTATCAAAAAGGTTATGACCAACGACAAGGATCCTGTCCGTCTCAATCTCGAATCCATCGACGAACTTCGCAACACTGGCACTCATTTCGTGGTCGAAGAATACGAAATCACCTATGGCCCGATATTTCAAGCCAACATTCACAACTATGACGACAAACTCCGCGACTGGCACAGCATCGAAATATGCGACAGCATCCCTGACAACTATCTTGTGCTTTCCGTCAATCGTACCGATCTTGACGGTGAGACGCTGCGTGCCAAATACACCCCGGAAGTAGCAGCACGCCTGCTACGTATGCAAACATCTATAGATCAAACAGCTGAAGTAGAAAACAACATTAAATATTCAGCCTACTTCCACACTGAATTCGTTTTGTCTAAAAAACATGGCATTCCAATCCAAGTGGATAACAACGCCGATACACATGCACGCATCATCAAACAGCTCATCAACCCGACCGATAAATACCCCTATAGCATGAAAAAGCTCATCGAACTGGTCAATAGGAAGCTCAAACACCGTAGCATCAGCTTTGTATACAACAACGACCAGAACGCTAAATTTAGCAGGTATCATTTCAGACTCTTCATCGCCTGCTATGACATGAAACAGGAGAAAAAATACTGTTACGACCGTTCATCACCCGAGGAACGGAAAAACGGAAGACATTCGTACATCTATTCGGATCAGGCGGTCGAATTCATCGTCGATGAAATCGCCAAAGATCCGCAGCACATCATTCAAAAATTGAAAAACAAAACGACAAGAATGGAAAAATGATACAAGGCCAACCCCAGGGGCAAAGGAATTCTCGACCTAAAGTCTTACTCCCATTCAGGAACCCAGCCGTTATCCACTCAAGTTGGCCTTGTAGGAACAAACTTACACTACCCGTATGTCAATTGCCGCAAATCGACGGAAAAACATAGCGTGTCGGGTCTGATAAAACATGTCAATAACCGGGGCGCTAGCCTGAGCGTCGGAGGCATCCAGCACGCAAGCATCCCCGGCCCAGCGAAGAACAATCGCCGAATGGATTGTGCGGTACATAGCACGAGGCAAGCCACACGTCACTCAATAACAATCTAAGTGATCCATCGGTCTCATGCCAACACGATACGACCATGCGAAACCTGCAGCATAGACACCCCGCCCCACACCCCCATCTCCGCATGGTTCTTCCTCGACAGGGAACAGACCAAACCCAACCTCAAACGCACATGAATCATGGAATGTCCCTGTTCTAGAGCCTCATCCTCACAACGTTCTACCTCGTGTTCGGTAAGACCGGTCAGTTCAAGCCCTATGACAAAGAGAGCACTCCCTGTCAGTATGAGTTCATGATGATATATCGTTATCCACGTTGTCTTCGACAAGCAATCCCCCTAATTCATAAAAAGAGATATAGTTATCTCATGCCGTCGGGTGAAGAAATACAACGTAAAGGTGAGGAAGGCGCTCATCGAGCTAAAAGATGGCTCGAACGCACATTAAGAGCCAAAGTGAATATTTGCAGCTTTCAAGGCCACTGATTATTCCCTTTCAAGGCCACCGTTAT
>ERZ894183.22-NODE-22-length-125233-cov-27.531084_pt1 | contig 125233 bp, 105 predicted proteins | sample MGYA00380279_ERZ894183 | MGnify/ENA primary metagenome ERZ894183 (study PRJEB32331, sample SAMN06328422) | human gut metagenome | biome: human gut microbiome; feature: stool | host: Homo sapiens | collected 2013-06-26 ... | reverse complement strand
TTACGTGTAATATAGGTCGGATTATTGATGAGATTCGGAAAGATGATGGAAAATAAATATGGATAAAGCGGAGAAGTGTTTAGAAAGAAGAAACAATAAAAGAAAAATATATTACAGGACAGAAAAAGGTTATAATCTTGTGAACCAAGCCCAAGAAATGATCACAAGAGAACGATGTGTAGTATTGGATGAAAAGCAGATCTTAATTCCAGGATGCGAAATTTGGTTTACAGATGGTGAAGTGATTGATGCATTTGCAACTAAAGAAAATGAAACGTACTATATGTTCATAAATAAAGCCATTATAGAAGAACAAAAAGAGTATTTAGAAAAATTAAATTGGAAATTTTTAATTGATTCGGGAATAAAAGAAGAATATATAGATTCACTTATAGAATATGGACTATATTTTGTTATCTTTCATGAATACGCTCATATTTTATGTGGACATGTCGAAGCTAATTTGGAAGATCATGAGGATAAGAAAGCAGAAGAGTGTGAAGCAGACATGTTTTCCATGGATTATCTTATTAATTTTTTGCTTCATACAAAAGAATCAATTGAATGGAGTTCGGAGATTGAAAAATTATTTTTAGCAATTTATTTTATGATGGAAAATTCCCAAGCAAATGAATATCGAGAATTCTATAATGATAAATTAATTCAAAACTATTATGATCCAGAAAGAATTGAGAAAAGAGATCATCCGTTAAATGCACAAAGAATAATTTATTTATATGAAATGTTAAATATTCTAATTGTAGATGAGAAAGTTCAATTATTGCCAATTAGAGAGGGTATAATTAATAAATTAAAAATTGTAAAAAACATAAGTGAGAACAGAGATTCCAATGTTAAAAATTACAATGTAATTAATGATTCTATTAGACAGTTGAAACAGAGTTTGATTAATATTCGAAAAAAAATCCCGCGATTAACGGATTGATTTTTTGCGAATAGATTTAAAAGTTGAAACGAATAGGAAAAGCATACATAGCCAGTTGGTTCCAACTCAAGGAATCACCTGGCTATTTTCATGCCTGGGTATTATCCCGAATAATATCAATCTAAGGCAAGAAAGGAGATGAAAATTATGCCATATATACCACCATCGGTCGTGCGGGAGGTCAAGCGGATGGATTTGCTCACGTACTTGAAAAATTATGAACCATACGAATTGGTTCACTTTTCTGGTAACACCTACACTACCAGAACACACGACAGTTTGAAAATATCAAATGGGAAATGGATGTGGTGGAGCCAGAGAACCGGTGGCAGATCAGCACTGGATTATCTGATCAAAGTAAAAGGATACAGTTTTTTAGAGGCGGTTGAATTGCTTGCAGAAAAGGCAAATATTCAACCGCCTATTTCTGTATCTGAGAATGTTCCGATGGAGAAACAGTTATTGTTGCCAAAGAAAAATCAAGATGATCAGAAAGTGATTGCGTATCTTTCAGGACGTGGGATTGATAAGGAAATCATTCAGTTTTGCTTAGAGTCCGGAAGAGTTTATGAAAGTTCATTTCATCACAATGCGGTGTTTGTAGGGATGGATGAGAAAGAAAATCCGAAATATGCAGCTATTAGGGGAATCGGAACCAGTTTTATCGGAGAAGCAAATGGAAGCGATAAGAATTACTCTTTTTCCATTTTTACAGAGAAACCCCAAGATACGGTGCATCTGTTTGAGTCAGCCATTGATCTGCTATCTTATGCAACATTGCAGAAATTGGAGGGGAAGGAGTGGAGAAGAGAACATTTATTGTCATTGGCAGGTGTCTATCAACCAGCAAAAGAAATTGAAAAAAGTAAAGTCCCTGCAGCGTTGGTCAGGACATTAAAAATGCATCCAGAGGTGAAGACAATCGTTCTGCATTTGGACAATGACCGTATTGGGAGACTTGCCACAAAAGCAATTTCTGCAGTGCTTCCAAAGCAATATCAGGTAAAAGATGTACCGCCAAAACAAGGAAAAGATTACAACGATCTGCTCTGCATCAAGTTAAATCTGGCAATTACAAAGCGAGAAAAAAGCGCGAAAAAGAGTATGTCTGGTCATGAAAATATGAGAGATAGAAGGTGAAAAAGAACATGAAAATTGCAAAATATGAGCTGAAGGTCGTGCATAAGAAAAAGCTGATTTTGACGATGGAAGACGATGTGGACAGTGAAGAACTGTTGAAGATTTTTCTGAAAACACAGTTGAAAGAAGAAAAAGAACAGAGTGAATTACTTGGAATTATTGCTGAGAAAGTGTCAGAAGAAAGCTGTACAGAGCAGTGTGAAAGTTGTCAAAAGTATTGTCCGGCAAGTGAAGAATGTATGGCAACTGATGAAAATGTACGATGCACAAAGTGTGAATACTTGTGTGAAGCTTGCGGGATTTGTGAACTGAAAAAATAAAAAAGCAAGTGCTTTTTCGGCAAGTAAATCTTCTGATACCCGGAACAGTGAGACGGGTGCAGAAGAATACACAATACCAGCAAGCAACGCCTTTGGATTACCACACAGTTTTCCTGTCTGGCAGTCCGGCGGCAGCTTTGTCAGGGAGAATCCCTGAAACCCTCAGAAAATGAAAAAGGAGAAAGTAACAATGTTGAAGTTTATTTGTGGAGTATTAGTAGGTGGCATTATAGGAGTAGTGTTGATGTGCCTGTTACAGATTAACAAGATTCAGTAGACAAAAAGAAAGGAGATACAAGATGCTGGTTGAAGTATCAATGAAAGACAAGAAGAAAGCAGAAAGACGATATCAGGAATATTTAAAGAAAATGAACAAGAAGAAGGGAGAACAGAAGAAATGATTGCAAAAGAAATGATAGCAGAAAAGGTATTTGCGGAAGGTGTAGCAAAAGACATCCGGAATTTTCTTCCAGCTAAATATGAGAATGCAGAATTTCAGGTAATGCAGATGAATAAAAATAATGGAGTCCAGATGGTAGGAGTCCAGGTAAGACTGCAGGAAGAAAATGTGTGCCCAGTTGTCTATGTAGAACCGTTCTTCAATGAAATACGTTTGGGTGAACCCGTTGAGAAAGTGATGAATGAAATTGCAAGATGCATGGAAGAAGCAGGCAATGTTCCGTTTTTGCACAGTGGTATCAACCCAATGGATTATGATTCAGTGAAGGAGCATCTGGCAGTGATGCTTGTGAACACCCAGGCAAACAAACGAATGTTACAGGAAATGCCTCATGAAAATATGGAAGATCTGTCGGCTATCTGTTATGTGGATTTTCCGGTAGAGTCTAACGATGGAAAAGCGACTATGAAGGTGAAAAATGAACATCTTAAGATGTGGAATGTGGATGCAAAGGAAATGTTCCAGCAGGCCAGAGCAAATACACAGCCTGTAAATACACCGATTCTTCAGTCAATGGACGAAATGTTGTTGAGTATTTTTAATGAAGAAGGACATGCAACAAACCTGTTAGATGAAAATGTTGATTTTGGACTTCGTTCACATGATATGCTGTATGCACTTACGAATGTAGAAAAGCAATATGGAGCATCTATGATCACGCAGCCAGAAGTTTTAAATAAATTGGAACAGCTTTTTCCAGAAGGATTTTATGTGTTACCGTCATCTGTGCATGAAGTTCTGATTGTTCCGGATAATGGAGAGATGGAACCGAAAATGCTTGGTGAAATGGTACGGGAAGTAAATAAAAATGAAGTGGAACGGCAGGAGGTTCTCTCAGACAGAGTTTACAGTTACGATAAAGAAAAACACCAGATTCGCCAGGAACCAGATTCTATACAGAAAGTAAAGGAGATGGAGCGTTGAGAAAACGTAATGTAGCAATCCTTTTCCGATTGAACAAAAAAGAAGCAGAGGCATTGGATAAGAAAGTAAAGAGAAGCGGACTGAACCGGGAAGCTTACCTGAGACAGTTGATTTCTGGTGTTGTTCCAAGAGACGCACCGCCGCCAGATTATTATTCTATGATGCGGGAGCTGCATAAGATTGGAAATAACTTAAATCAGATCGCACAGAAAGCACATGTGTTAAATGTGGTAGATGTGCAGCGTTACGATAAGGAAGTGCGGAAGTTCAATGAAGCAGTCCGTAAGATTACAGAAGCAGTGATACTTCCAGAGAAAAATGAATCATGGCAGTGACATCAATCTGGAGCATCAAGGGGTGGATTGGAAAGGTAATCAATTATGCGGAGAATCCGGATAAGACGAAAGAGAACAATGAAGGGCGAATATCTGAGAATCAATCACGATCCACACAAGGACTTAATGATGTAATTACCTATGCGGTGAATGCAGAAAAGATCAGACGGAGGCAATTTGAATCTATGGAAATGGAACTTGTCGGAGAAGCGGAAGAACTAATGGAACAGTATGTATCTGGAGTGAATTGTGCACCGACAACCGCCAGAGAAGAAATGATTGCGGTCAAAAAGCGTTTTGGAAAGGAGGACGGAATTGTTGCGTTTCATGGCTACCAGTCTTTTGCACCGGGAGAATGTAATCCGGCAATGGCACATGAGATTGGAAAGAAGCTGGCAGAAGAATTGTGGGGCAGTCAGTATCAGGTATTGATTGCGACTCATTTGGATAAGGCGAATCATCTGCACAACCATTTTGTGGTGAACTCAGTTTCATTCATTGATGGGAAAAGATACCACAGGACAAATCAGGATTACCGGGATATGCGGATGGTGTCAGACCGTTTATGTAAAGAATACCAGTTATCGGTTGTGAGGCAGCCAGAACAGGGAAAAGGAAAACATTATGCCGAGTGGCATGCAGAACAGGATGGGAAGCCGAGTTATCACAGCATGGTAAAAGCAGATGTTGACGAGGCAATCCGAAAGGCGAGGACTGAAAAACAGTTCTTTTTTTATTTGCGGGAAAAAGGATATTCTTTTAAGTTCGGGAAAGACATTACCGTTCGTCCGGAAGGGCGGGAGCGTGGTCTGAAGTTAAAGCGGAATTTTGGAGAGAATTATTCACTGGAAGCAATCCGGGTTCGGATTCTGGAAGAAAATGAATTACCTGCCGAGAAGAAATTTCCGGTTCAGAGGCATTACCGGATTCGGGTATCCGGCAACTTCAAGCAGACAAGAAAAATCGGAGGACTTCGGGGATTGTATCTGCATTACTGTTATCTTTTAGGAATCCTACCGAAGAATCGCCCGTCAATATCTGCTAAACAGGTGCATGTATTGTTCCGGGAGGATTTATTAAAACTGAATACCATTTCCAAAGAGACAAAGCTGCTCTGCCATTATCACATAGATACTGCAGAGCAGCTTTTTTCGTTGAAAGAAAGTTTGCAGAAGAAAACGGAGCAGTGTGTGGAGGAACGGAAGCATCTGCGTTATAAGATCCGGGCAGACAGACCGGAAGAAGAAATACAGGAAATGAAAGAGCAGATAAAAGTTCTGACAGAGAAAATTGGAACGCTCAGAAAGGAGGCAGCACTTTGTGATGGAATTGCCGCACGTTCCAAGGTGATCGAAGAAAAATTTAAGATGATGCGGGAAGAAAAAGAGAAGAAGGAGGAACAAAGCCATGAACACATCAGGCGAAGCCGCTGATCAGGTAGTACGAATGTCGTTGGAAGTCGGTGAAGCAGCATTGAAGATCAGTGGTACAGGTGCGAAGCATCTGGCAGTGATGCTGTATACAGTCTTAAAAGAGAAGAAAAAGACAAAAGGCAGAGTAAGACTTGAAACATTGGTTAAATCAGGTAGACCACTGACGGTATTTTCGGTGAAAGAAAGTGATCTGAAACAATTTGTTCAGGAAGCAAAACGATATGGCGTGTTGTACTGTGCAGTCCGAAATCCAAGAGGAAGCAGTGACGGATTGGTAGATGTGATTGTAAAGGAAGAAGATGCACCAAGAATCAACCGTATCGTAGATAGATTCCAGTTTGCATCTGTAACAGAAGCAGCGAAGATTAAGACAGAAATTGAGCGGACACGTGCAGAAAAAGCAAAAGCCGGAAAATCAGAGAAGCAGGAAAAGAAGCCGGAAAAAGTACAGGTTCAGCAAGAAAAACAGGGACAGGCAGAGCCGGAAAAAGATTATCCGCAGAAATCCAAGGAGGATCAGCTTATGGACGAGTTGTTTAGAGAGTCGGTGAAGAAAGAGGGTAAGGAGCAAAACCCTTCTTTGGCAAAGACGACCAAATCCCGTCTGTCCGAGCCTACCTCAAAGAAGCAAGAGAAAACCGCAGAGGGTACTTCTAAGTTATTTACCCCGGAAAAACCAGAGAAACCATCGGTCAGAAAGGAACTTCGGGAAATACAGAATGCAAGGAAGAAAGAAGCGGAGCGGCGTGAGAATAGAAATGATCCGGTGAGAAATCAGGGAAATAAAGACCCGAATCAGATTCGCCACCAGCAGCCACAACAGAAACGAAAACCAAGGAAAGGGAAAGAGAGGTAAATTTTATGGATAATAGTTTTGATTCTTTATTAAATGCATCGGCTGTACCACAGGATGAAAAGGTACAGGCATTTATTGCGGAAAGCAAAAATAACAGGAATCGCTGCTATGAGTTGTCAGAGCAGGTAACCGCACAAGTGGCAACGGATGGGAAAATGCTGCAGAAGTATCTGGATGTACAGAGTACCTTTGATCGATATACTACCAATAATGCACTTCTGATTCTGGCACAAAGACCAGATGCACAGAAATTAGGTGACTATGGATACTGGAGAGATCATGGATTTTATTTAAAACGTATGGAACGACAGAATCCAGTTCTGATTTTAGAGCCAGGAAAAACATATAAGCGTGAAGATGGTACAGTTGGAAATTATTATAATGCGAAAAAGCTATATGATATTTCTCAGACAACAATGTCCGATACTACAATTCAAAAGTCAGAATATGAAGAACATGATTTAATCCGGGCGTTAGTCAGTACCCCTCCGGTAAATATTGTTGCAGCAGAACCAGAACAGATGCCGGATGAAAAAGGAGCATTTTTTAAACCGGAAGAAGGTTGTATTTATGTAAGAAAAGGGATGAGTGCACAGGAAATCTTTCAGAATCTTGTGCCGGAATTGGTATTTGCCGGATATGCGGATGGAAATCCACACTATGATAAAAATGAAGATGCATTTCATGTATCGTGTGCGTCTTATATGTTGTGTAAAAAATATGGAATGGATACCAGTCGATATAATTTTTTACATGCACCAGAGTTTTTTGAAAAAATGGAGACTCAGGAAGTGAGAGTGGAACTTTCCAGAGCCAGAGATGCAGCGAATACAATTTCTGCAAGAATGGCAAAGGTACTGGATCAGAATCGGAATGCAACTTACCGACAGTCAGAGGCTGAAAAAAACGGGCAAGACAGTTCTGAAAATGTGAAAGATAAGAAAGAAAATCCAGAGCCTGAAAAGAAAGAACAGAAATCCAGAGGACAACATAGAAAAGAAGCACGCTAGAAAAATTCGGGAAAGGAGAATGCAAAATGAGCAGTGATACGATTACGTTAGAACTGGATAAATATGAGAGTGGCGTAGTGTTCCATTCCCTAAAGGACAAGCGGAATCAGATGCTGAAAGAGGGAAAAGATACGGAGCTTGTCGATGACGTTTTAATGAAAGTTATTGAGAAAATCGAAGTACCGTCGGAGAAGGAAAAGCGAGGACGCAGAAGCCATGAAGAACGATGATGAGCAGAGCAGTCTGATGTTGGCGGTAATTGGAATTATCCCGGTTATCTGGTTTGCGTTACTTGTCGCACCTTATCTTTCGTCTGGTCTTATGGGGATTCTGGATGGAGTCCCGGAAGCAATGAACCATCCGTTTTCCATTCGGTTATGTGGGGACAGTGTAAAAACTGTCCTTATTTTTTTGCTGTCTTACGGCATGGGAATCGGGATTTATATTTCTGCCAAGAAACATTACCGACGAGGTGAAGAACATGGTTCTGCTAAATGGGGAAATGTGAAGAAAATAAATCGCAGATACAAGGAGAAGCGGTTTACAAAAAATAAGTTGCTGACCATGCATGTACGAATCAGCTACAATATGCGGAAACATTTGCGAAATGTATTGACGGTTGTGATTGGTGGTTCCGGTTCAGGAAAGACCAGATTTTTTGCAAAGCCGAATCTGATGCAGGCGAATACCTCCTTTGTGGTGCTTGATCCAAAAGGGGAAAATCTGAGAGATACCGGGTATCTTCTGGAAGAAAAAGATTATGAAGTAAGAGTGCTTGACCTGATAAATATGGAAAAGAGCCATTGCTATAACCCGTTTGTATATCTGAAGGACGATAACGATGTGCAGAGACTGGTAACGAACCTGTTCAAAGCGACTACACCAAAAGGCAGTCAGTCTAACGATCCATTCTGGGATACCGCAGCTTCTATGCTGTTGTTGGCACTGATTTTCTATCTGAGATATGAAGCACCGGAAGAAGAACAGAATTTCCCGATGGTAATGGAAATGTTACGTGCCGGAGAAGTCAGAGAGGACGATGACCAGTACCAGTCACCGCTTGATGAATTGTTTGAGCGGTTGGAAATGAAGAACCCGGAACATATCGCAGTAAAGTATTACAAAGATTATCACTCTGGTAGTGCCAAGACATTAAAATCCATTCAAATCACATTAGCAGCAAGACTTGAAAAATTTAACTTATCCAGTCTGGCAGCACTGACCGCAACGGACGATTTAGACCTGCCATCACTGGGAGAGCGAAAAGTGGCTTTATTTGCGTTAATCCCGGACAACGACACCAGTTACAACTTTCTGGTGTCAATTTTGTATACCCAGTTATTTCAGCAGTTGTTCTATCTGGCAGACCATAAATACGGCGGGAGACTTCCGGTTCATGTGCATTTCCTCATGGACGAATTTGCAAATGTTTCACTGCCTGATGACTTCGATAAGATTCTGTCTGTGATGCGTTCCAGGGAAGTGTCAGTCAGTATTATTTTGCAGAATCTGGCGCAGTTAAAAGCATTGTTTGAGAAGCAGTGGGAAAGCATTATGGGAAATTGTGATGAATTTTTATATTTAGGCGGCAATGAGCAGGGAACACATAAATATGTCAGCGAACTTCTTGGCAAGGCAACGATTGACACGAACACCTATGGAAAGTCAACGGGACATTCCGGGAACTATTCCACCAATTATCAGAATACAGGGCGGGAGCTGATGACACCCGATGAAGTTCGCATGTTGGATAACCGATATGCGATTCTTTTTATTCGTGGAGAAAGACCAATTTTAGACGAGAAATTTGATATTTTAAAGCACCCCAATGTGGGACTTACAACTGACGGAAACGGAAAACCATATCTGCATGGAGCAGTTGACCGGGCAGTGGCAAGTATTTCACTGGGAGACAGCTTGGAAGGCGAGTTCACAGATGATTCTCTGGAAGTGGAAGATTATGAATTATTATCCGATGAAGATCTGGAAGAAATCATTCAGAAATATCAGTAAATCCAAGAAAAATATATAGGAGGCTATCAAAAAAATGAAGTTAGATATGCGAAAGAAGCAGGAGAAGAAAGAAACAACAAAATCAACGAAGAAGCTGCCAATGACAGCAAAAATGAAACGTGCCATGGCAGTGTATATTGCAATGGTACTGATTATGACAGCAGGAGCAAGTACCGTATTTGCGGCAGACGATCCACTGACCGTTATCAATAATCTGTCCACGTTTATCTTTGGACTGATTCGTGCCATCGGAATGATTTTGTTGGGATTTGGAATTGTGCAGGTCGGTTTATCACTGAAATCTCATGATCCAAGCCAGAGAGCGAATGGATTCCTGACACTTGCAGGCGGTGTTATTATTACATTTGCAAAAGAAATCCTGAATCTGATTACAGGTTAAGAAGAATAGGAAATAAGGAAACGGGACGGTGCAGGTCCGAAAGGAATCGCACCGCCCAGGCTAAGACAGGAGGTGTTTAGAAGGTGTCAGATAACTGGGTAGTACAGAACTTGCAAAATGCCTTGGATACCTGGAACAGCAAACTTGCAGAAATCTGGCAGATACTCACACAGTCACCGGAAACCTTTAAGGGTGGCGGTATCTGGCAGGTGATTGTGCAGATCCATGGAGCATTGCAGGCAATCGGCTATGCTTTGTTAGTGCTTTTCTTTGTAGTCGGAGTGGTCAAGACTTGTGGAAGTTTTACAGAGGTAAAAAGACCGGAACATGCATTGAAAATTTTTATCCGTTTTGCGATTACAAAAGGCGTAGTCACGTATGGACTGGAGCTGATGATGGCATTATTCAATATCATACAAGGAGTGACCAGTACGATTATGCAGACCGCAGGATTTGGAAGTACGGAAGATACCGTTTTACCGGACGAAATCATAGAAGCGGTAGAAGATTGTGGATTTTTTGAAAGTATTCCTCTATGGGCGGTGACGTTGATCGGTGGACTTTTTATTACAGTTCTGAGCTTCATTATGATTATGAGTGTATATGGAAGATTTTTTCGATTGTATCTTTACACAGCGATTGCACCGATTCCATTATCTTCATTTGCAGGAGAGCCGAGTCAGAATATCGGAAGAAGTTTTTTGAAGTCATACGCAGCAGTGTGTCTGGAGGGAGCAATCGTGGTACTTGCCTGCATTATATTTTCATTGTTTGCATCATCACCGCCAGTTGTCAATCCAGATGCAGCAGTAGTCACTATGGTGTGGAGCTATATTGGAGAGTTGATTTTCAATATGCTTGTACTGGTCGGTGCGGTGAAGATGTCAGACAGGGTAGTGAGGGAAATGATGGGATTATAAAAAACAGAGTATGTATGGTAAGAAACCGTACATACCCTGTTGTATGTTATGAGCCTATTCTACAATGTCTTTGCTGTCATTATATCTCATATTTCCCTGAGAATCGAAATGAACAGAATCTAATGGAATCCCTCTTTGTCTGGCACGAGAAATCTGGAAGGACATATCGTCTTTCATAACTTTGTAGTATTGATGTTCCTGCCATTTGCGTCGCAGAGCAAAAATCCAGCTGAGAACAGAAAAGGCAGTCAGCAGATAGAGGATTGCAAATGCAAGTTTCTCATGAGTTGCTGCCCATGGATTCAGAATTGTGGAAACAGCAAGAAAGTATAACAGCGGTAAGGTCAGATTTAATCTGGCAGCAATCCGAAACAGCAGAGAAATCAGGAATAGAGCAACGGTAACAACAAGTGAAATCATAACAGTGATTGGCATAGGTCAGTCCCCCCTTTCATTTACCCAAAGTGTAACAGAACAGAAAAAATATAACAAATGTGCGATTTGGAGGTGTATCGTTTTGGAAGTAAAAATTAACAAGGAAATCAGGGATTACACGGAAGCAATCTTTTTCGGATTGTCCCTGAGACAGTTTATCTTTTCAGGATTAGCCTGCGGGATTGCCGTTGGGCTTTATTTTTTGCTTCACCCATACATGAGCATGGAAACAGTGAGCTGGATTTGTGTACTGGGAGCTGCCCCATGTGTAGTGTTCGGGTTTGTAAAATATCATGGAATGACAGCGGAGCAGTTTATCTGGGCATGGATAAAATCAGAAATCCTGATGCCGAAAAAACTGGTGTTCCGGTCAGAAAATCTTTATTTTGATGCGGTAGAACCAGTCATTAAAAAATATGAGAAAGAAAGTCTGAAGAAGGAGGGACGCAAGAAGAATGATAAAAACGCTGAGTAATATTTTCAAGCAGGATAAAGAAAAATTTGTAATTCCAAGAAGCGTACAGCAGGTAATTCCCATCGAGACTATCTGGTCAGACGGGATTTTTAAAATCGGGAGAAATAAATTTGCACGTACTTATAAATTTACAGATATCAACTACGCGGTGGCAAGCAAAGTAGATAAGGAAACCATGTTCCTGGAATATATGGATTTATTAAATTCTTTCGATTGCGGTGGAACAACAAAAATAACGATCAATAATCGCCGCTTGAATAAGGTGGATTTTGAAAAAGCAATCCTGATTCCGATGCAGGAGGACGGACTGGATTTATATCGGAAAGAGTACAACAATATGCTTTTAGATAAGGCAACCAGTTCCAACAGCATGGTGCAGGAAAAATATGTGACAGTATCCTGCTATAAGAAAACAATCGAAGAAGCCAGAACGTATTTTGCACGAGTGACAACAGAGCTGAACAGTCATTTTGCAAGATTGGGTTCCAAATGTGTAGAGATAAATGGAGAAGATAAGTTACGGATTCTGCACGATTTTTACCGTACAGGAGAAGAATCTGGTTTCCATTTTGATATTCAGGAGAATATGAGAAAAGGACACAGCTTTAAAGATTATATCTGTCCGGATACCTTTGAATTTGAAAAAGATTATTTCCGCATGGGAGATCGTTATGGAAGAGTACTTTTTCTTCGTGAGTATGCTTCTTACATCAAAGACGATATGATAGCAGAACTGACCGACATGAATCGAAATCTGATGTTGAGCATTGATGTGATTCCGGTTCCGACTGATGAAGCAGTACAGGAAGTGGAAAAACGTTTGTTAGGTGTGGAGACTAATATAACAAACTGGCAACGACGCCAAAATGCCAACAATAACTTTTCCGCAGTGATTCCTTATGATTTGGAACAGCAGAGAAAAGAAAGTAAAGAGTTCATGGACGATTTAACCACACGTGACCAGCGTATGATGTTCGGTATACTGACTATGGTGCATACGGCAGAATCGAAAAAACAGCTTGATGCAGATACGGAAACACTTCTGACAATCGGACGGAAAAAGTTATGCCAGTTTTCTGTTCTGAAATTTCAGCAGATGGACGGACTGAATACAGCACTACCCATCGGACACCGGAAGATTCCGGCAGTCCGCACACTGACTTCGGAGAGTGTAGCAGTGTTGATGCCATTCCGGGTGCAGGAGATTATGGACGCAGGTGGAATCTATTGCGGTGAAAATGCAATCTCCCATAACTTAATCATGTGTAATAAAGAAAAACTGTTAAATCCAAACTCATTCCTTTTAGGAGTACCGGGAAGTGGAAAATCCTTTAATGCAAAAATGCAGATTGTATTCCTGGCACTGGCAACGCAGGACGATATCCTGATTTGTGATCCAGAGCGAGAGTATGCATCATTAGTTGAAGCAATGGGCGGAGAAGTGGTTCGCATTGCTGCAGGAAGCCGGGACCATATCAATGCAATGGATATGGTAGACGGATATGGAGATGGCGGTGATCCAGTGATTGAGAAGTCACAGTTTATTTTATCTCTGTTTGAACAGTTGGATAAAAAAGGAATCAATGCAAAGGAACGTTCCATTATTGACCGATGTGTGGGAGAAGTTTATGAGGAATATCAGCATGGCGGAGCAGTGCCGACTTTGCGGGTGTTGCGTGAAAAATTTTTAGAACAGGAAGAACCGGAAGCACAGGATTTGGCACTGGTATCAGAATTATTTACCAATGGAAGTCTGGACGCATTTGCACATGAAAGTAATGTTGATGTGAATAACCGTATCATGGTATACGACATTCTGGATTTAGGAAAACAGTTAAAGACCATGGGACTTCTGGTAATCACTGATGCAATGTTGAACCGGGTAACGGAGAACTGGAAACAGGGAAAGCGAACCCATATTTTTTTAGACGAGTTTCATGTAGTATTTGAAAATGAGTATTCCGGAGCATTTTTTAACTCTGCATGGCGAAGATTTCGTAAGCGTAATGCATTCCCGACAGCAATCACACAGAACGTGGAATATCTGTTAGATTCTGTTCTTGCAAGTACGATGATTTCCAACAGTGAGTATATCGTGATGCTTAATCAGGCAGAGCCGGACAGAGCAAAGTTGGCGACACTTTTGAATATTTCTACAGAGCAAATGGGATATATCACAAATGCAGATGCCGGTTGTGGTCTGGTGAAATATGGAAGTTCGCTTGTACCGTTCGTCAATAGATTCCCAACCAATACAAGGTTGTATAAACTGATGACCACAAAGCCGGGAGAGGACAGTATCAACCGGGGAAGAATGTAAAATTAAAAATATTTTGAATAATGAAAAGCAAGGCACTGAAAATCGTCACAATTTGTGGCGTTTTTTAGTGCCGGAAAAGGAGCCAAATATGTCAGAAATCAGATTTTCATCAAAGGAACACGAAAAGTTTTTTTATCAGATGTTAGCTAAATGCGGAAAGCACGACAGTTATTACAGTTCATTTTTCTATTGTGTGGGAATTTCTGAAGATACCAGAAATCATGTTGATCGCATGTTTGATTTTAAAGAGCGTTTGATTAAACCAGAAGCATTGCATGAAGGGTGGCAGACAGGCGGTTCGGCACGATTGACCAGACTGGCTTTCAACTTGTGGAATGGATATGTGGAGAAGGGAGAAGAAAGTCTGTCTACCCCATACGAGATGTTCGATTGTGGCTATGCATCATATTTTTATGAAGCAATCCGCATGAAATACCCGGAATACTGCCGGGAACTGCCACAGGTGAGCAAAAAAGAAACTAATCATGAACGCTAGATAAAGATTCAAATGGAGAAAAGCGATGGATCGTAAGATAAAAACACGCCAAGTCCATAAGGATATTAAAGTATTAGATAAGACAGTTACAGTGACAGACCATGTTAAGCAGTCCTATGTCAGAACAAAAGAAAATATCATGCAATCGACGGAGAAATCTAGTGATAGAGAGAATAATCCGGTAGGTTATGCAGAAGATGCGGCCAGCAAGTATGCTGACCGCATCTTTCACGAAACAGGGCATCAGGTACGCAGACAGGCAGGAAAGATTATTGAACGGAAGAAAGAGAAAGCTTCTGTTTCTTCGACAGGCGAAGAAACAGTTTACCAGCCGAAAGAAGAAATTCGACCAGTACCGCCTTCAGGCGGAGAAACGGCACAGGAGCAGGGAAAAGAACTTGCTGTCAAAAAAATTAAGACCATTGAACGGGATAAAAGAACCATCAAGACCGGGAGAGCATCGGAACAGGTTGTAAAGAATACTGGAAAAGGTACTATCAAGACCTCTGGAAAAGCGGTCAAGACTGCAGAACAGACGGCAAAGACCAGTATTAAGACATCGGAGCAGACAGCAAATGTTTCTGTCCGGGCAATGCATTATTCCATGAAAAAAGCAGAAAAAGCAGTGCAGGCAGCAAGACAGACAGCACAGAATACAAAGATTGCAGTGAAAACGACAGCAAAGGCAGTAACACATGCAATAAAAGCGTTGATGGAAGCTATAAAAGCATTGTTAAGTGGATTGACCGCAGGCGGTTGGATTGCAGTGGTGATATTGATTATCGTCATTTTATTTGGTGGATTTCTTTGCATGACAGGCGGGGATAATTCCAGTACGGTTTCTTCTGTCAGTGCAGAAGTAGAAGCATATGAGCCACTAATTCGGCAGTATGCAAACCAATATGGAATTGGTGAATATGTGGAATTGATTAAAGCGATTATGATGCAGGAATCCGGTGGGAGAGGACTTGACCCGATGCAGTGTTCAGAGGGCAGTTTTAATACAAAATATCCCAAACAGCCGAATGGAATCACAGATCCGGAGTATTCGATTTCTTGCGGAGTGCAGGAAATAAAAAGCTGTCTGGAACGTGCAGGAGTAAAAAATCCTCTGGATATGGAAAATATTAAACTGGCATTGCAAAGCTACAATTATGGAAATGGATATCTGGAATGGGCGAAAGCTAGAGGTGGATATACCCTTGCCAATGCAGCAGAATTTTCTGATATGATGGCACAGAGAATGGGGTGGAGCAGTTATGGGGACAAGCAGTATGTACCACATGTGCTTCAGTATTATGCATTTGGAAGAATCCCGACAGGTATCGGCAATCAGGCAATCGTTCAGGTGGCAGCATCGCAGGAAGGAAAAGGCGGAACGACTTATTGGAGATGGTATGGATTTGGAGGCAGGGTAGAGTGGTGTGCCTGCTTTGTGTCCTGGTGTGCAGACCAGAGCGGTTATATTCAGAGTGGAGTCATTCCGAAATTTTCTCTTTGTTCGGACGGTGTGAAGTGGTTTGAAAGCAAAGGTAGGTTCCGTGACGGAAGTTATACCCCGGTGGCAGGAGATATTATTTTCTTTGACTGGGGAAATAATGGGACGATTGACCACGTTGGAATTGTAGAGAGTGTCAGCGGTGGAACCGTCAATACCATAGAAGGCAACAGTGGGGATAAAGTGGCAAGACGGAGTTACCGTATCGGAAGCAGTAATATCTATGGATACGGTGTCCCGGCATATTAAAAGGCAGGAGAAAAAGTGTGATAGTCTAATGGTGAATCTGGAGTATACAATTCCTGAAAATAGACTTGATTTTTAAATATTACAAGCGTAAGATTTAAGGAACAAAAAAATTAGAAGAAAGGAATATCTATGAAAAATAGACGAAAAAAGCAAAATATCCAAAAATCTTACGCTTGTAAGATTTTTGGGCTGATAGTAGCTATAACAGTAATTGCTGTTTCAGGAGGTGTTTTATTAAAAAGGACGATAACGGAATCACCAGAAGACACACTTGTGGAATATATGAACCATATTGAAAAAAAGGAATATGAAGTAATGTATACTATGATAGATTCAGATGAAAAAGTTTATCTGACAAAAGAAGAATACATACAACGAAATTCTAAGATATACGAAGGAATAGAGGTCAGTGACATTAAAATCAGTCATATAGCTGTGAAAGAGAAAAAAGCAGATACAGTTACGCTTTCGTATGAAACATCATGTAATACAATTGCCGGAACAATACAATTTGACAATATGGCGGAACTGAAGAAGACGAAACAGGGATATAAATTAGTATGGCAGGATAGCCTGATTTTTCCAGATTTAGAGAGTGATGATAAAATAAGTGTTACTACATCAAAAGCGGAGAGAGGAGAAATATTAGACCGAGATGGTAAAATGCTTGCAGGAAAAGGAGTAGCAACATCAGTTGGCATTATACCGGGAAAGCTGGAAGACAGGAATGTATCTATTGAAAAAATAGCGGAGTTATTAGAGATAGATGTAGAAACAATAAATAACAAACTCACAGCAAAGTGGGTAAAAGAAGATTCTTTTGTACCAATTGAAACTATTCCGAAAGTAGAAGAAATAGATTTAATGAAAATACAGCCAGAAGAAAAGACACTTGAGGAGCAGGATTGTCAGAATAAACTTTTGGAAATTCCAGGGGTTATGCTATCAGATGTGGAAGTTAGAACCTATGAGTTAGGGGAAGCAGCAGCTCATTTAATTGGTTATGTACAGTCTGTAACAGCAGAAGATTTGGAAAATCATCCAGGGGAAGGATATTCAGCTGAAAGTGTAATCGGAAGATCTGGGTTGGAAAAGTTATACGAAAAGCAATTAAAAGGAAAAGATGGTTGTGATATAAAGATTTTGGATAGTGATGGGGAAGTAAAAGAGGTTCTTGCAAGTATTTTTAAAGAAGATGGTATGGATATAAGATTAACGATAGATTCCGATTTGCAAAAATCATTATACGAGCAGTTTAAAGAAGATCCGGGGTGTTCTGTCGCAATGAATCCTTATACGGGAGAAGTATTGGCTTTGGTAAGTACCCCATCTTATGATAATAATGAATTTATACGGGGCTTATCATCAGAGAAATGGACATCATTAAACGAAGATGAAAAGAAGCCATTATATAATCGTTTTCGTCAAGTATGGTGTCCTGGCTCAACATTTAAACCAGTTGTGGCAGGAATTGGGTTGAAAACGGAAAGCATAGATCCAAAAGAAGATTTTGGAAATGAAGGTTTGGCATGGCAGAAAGATTCGTCTTGGGGATCTTATCAAGTGACAACACTTCATGAATATGAACCGGTTATTATGAAAAATGCAATTATCTATTCTGATAATATTTATTTTGCAAAGGCAGCTCTTAAAATTGGTAGTGAGAATTTTATGAATACTTTAAATGAAATAGGATTTAATCAGAATATGCCGTTTGAGATTGCGATGCAGGAATCAACATATTCCAATACAGATAAAATAGAAACAGAAATACAATTGGCAGATAGTGGTTATGGGCAAGGGCAGATTCTTGTAAATCCATTACATCTGGCAAGTATTTATACTTCATTTTTAAATGAAGGGAATATGATAAAACCGTATTTGAAATACAAAGAAGAAGCATCCGGTGAAACATGGATAGAAAATGCGTTTAGTAAAGAAAATGTAGAAGAAATTATGCAAGGGGTGGAAGGTGTTGTAAATGATCCGGAAGGAACCGGATATGCTGCACATCGTGACGATATTTTGCTGGCTGGAAAAACAGGGACAGCCGAGTTGAAGGCAACGAAAGAAGATACTTCTGGCAAAGAAATCGGGTGGTTTTCGGTGTTTACGGCAGATAAAAGCGTGGACAAACCAATTCTTCTTATCAGTATGGTTGAGAATGTGAAAGGAATCGGTGGAAGTGGTTATGTTGTTAAAAAAGATGCAACAGTATTGGATGAGTATTTTGAAGGATAAAAAAATTTTTATGGGGAATTATTACATATGTAAGATATTTGCGATGATATTGATAGTTCTTATTGTTTTTACAGGGTGCGGACAAAATCGAATTACGGAAAAAGAAGAAAAGAAAGAAACCGTAGAATCTGAAATGAATGCAGAAGTAAAAAAAACAGCACAAACTTTTCGGTCTGTTTATATGAAGGAGAAGTCGGAGTTAAATACATTAAAGGTGAAAAGAAAAATTATCAATTGTCTGGAAGAAAAAGGATATGCGGCAGTAGATTGTGATAATCAGATCGATATGGTCAATCGTGAAAAAGTGGAAGATTTTTGCAAAACAGCGGAGAAAGAAGAACAGGCAGCAGTAGATATTGTACAACCGAACAGAGATTCGCTACAATATTAATTTATGTATAATTATGTTGTAGGTACAAAAATAGTGTGACAGCGAGGTAGAGAAAATGGAAGAGCAGATAAAAAAGATTTATGAAAAGCAGAAAAATGGACGCATCAGGATGATACGGAATGTGCTGTTGATTTATGCAGCATTGATCTGTGTGGTGAGTATTTTCAAAGGAAATCCGTTCCCGCATCAGGAGACAGTACTCTTTTTCGATGTGAAGCAGCCGGGCTGGGTCACGACAGATCCCTGGCTTCTGTGGATTTGCGTGGTGGTTGATCTGATTGCAGGTATATTCATTTTAATCAGGGACATTCTCAGAGATTTTTCAAAAATTGACCGGATTCTGTCACAGCAATGTGATGCAGAAAAATATTCAGAAATGCTGGAAGAGTTGATAAAGTACGGAAAGAGCTTGGATTATCATGGATTTCAAAAAAGTGTCATGCTGATAGCTGAGTCTAAATATGTAGTTGCACTGATCGTAAATGGGCAGTTGCAGAAGGCAGAAGAGTATATAAAGAATGAATGGGAAGGAAAAAGAGAGGGACGTTCCTGGCAGCAGGTCATGACGAATCTCGAACTGTCGAAGAAATATCAGGAGAAAGATGCGGCAGGTTATTCGGCTACATTAGAAAAAGCAGGGAAAGTATTTCAGAAGAATCCACTGTTTATGGCAAAAAATTTGATGCTGAAAGGTGAAGATGAGGCAGCAGTAAGATTACTGGAAAATGATACGGAAAAGCTGCCTTATTATGAGGTTACACGCAGATTCCTGCTGGGAGTATGTTACTATCGAATCGGAAAAGAAGAGCAGGGAAAAGAATGTATGGAATATGTAATTGGGCATGGAAATACGTTGAAGTGCAAAGAAGAAGCGGAAAAATATGTAACAGTGTAAGTAAGGATGTTCTTTAAAATGACAGGGTAACAAAAATGGAGAAGATATAGAGGATGGTAATAAAATAGGATATATCGCACATAAAGATGGTGAATCTGGAGTATACAATTCCTGAAAATAGACTTGATTTTTAAATATTACAAGCGTAAGATTTAAGGAACAAAAAAATTAGAAGAAAGGAATATCTATGAAAAATAGACGAAAAAAGCAAAATATCCAAAAATCTTACGCTTGTAAGATTTTTGGGCTGATAGTAGCTATAACAGTAATTGCTGTTTCAGGAGGTGTTTTATTAAAAAGGACGATAACGGAATCACCAGAAGACACACTTGTGGAATATATGAACCATATTGAAAAAAAGGAATATGAAGTAATGTATACTATGATAGATTCAGATGAAAAAGTTTATCTGACAAAAGAAGAATACATACAACGAAATTCTAAGATATACGAAGGAATAGAGGTCAGTGACATTAAAATCAGTCATATAGCTGTGAAAGAGAAAAAAGCAGATACAGTTACGCTTTCGTATGAAACATCATGTAATACAATTGCCGGAACAATACAATTTGACAATATGGCGGAACTGAAGAAGACGAAACAGGGATATAAATTAGTATGGCAGGATAGCCTGATTTTTCCAGATTTAGAGAGTGATGATAAAATAAGTGTTACTACATCAAAAGCGGAGAGAGGAGAAATATTAGACCGAGATGGTAAAATGCTTGCAGGAAAAGGAGTAGCAACATCAGTTGGCATTATACCGGGAAAGCTGGAAGACAGGAATGTATCTATTGAAAAAATAGCGGAGTTATTAGAGATAGATGTAGAAACAATAAATAACAAACTCACAGCAAAGTGGGTAAAAGAAGATTCTTTTGTACCAATTGAAACTATTCCGAAAGTAGAAGAAATAGATTTAATGAAAATACAGCCAGAAGAAAAGACACTTGAGGAGCAGGATTGTCAGAATAAACTTTTGGAAATTCCAGGGGTTATGCTATCAGATGTGGAAGTTAGAACCTATGAGTTAGGGGAAGCAGCAGCTCATTTAATTGGTTATGTACAGTCTGTAACAGCAGAAGATTTGGAAAATCATCCAGGGGAAGGATATTCAGCTGAAAGTGTAATCGGAAGATCTGGGTTGGAAAAGTTATACGAAAAGCAATTAAAAGGAAAAGATGGTTGTGATATAAAGATTTTGGATAGTGATGGGGAAGTAAAAGAGGTTCTTGCAAGTATTTTTAAAGAAGATGGTATGGATATAAGATTAACGATAGATTCCGATTTGCAAAAATCATTATACGAGCAGTTTAAAGAAGATCCGGGGTGTTCTGTCGCAATGAATCCTTATACGGGAGAAGTATTGGCTTTGGTAAGTACCCCATCTTATGATAATAATGAATTTATACGGGGCTTATCATCAGAGAAATGGACATCATTAAACGAAGATGAAAAGAAGCCATTATATAATCGTTTTCGTCAAGTATGGTGTCCTGGCTCAACATTTAAACCAGTTGTGGCAGGAATTGGGTTGAAAACGGAAAGCATAGATCCAAAAGAAGATTTTGGAAATGAAGGTTTGGCATGGCAGAAAGATTCGTCTTGGGGATCTTATCAAGTGACAACACTTCATGAATATGAACCGGTTATTATGAAAAATGCAATTATCTATTCTGATAATATTTATTTTGCAAAGGCAGCTCTTAAAATTGGTAGTGAGAATTTTATGAATACTTTAAATGAAATAGGATTTAATCAGAATATGCCGTTTGAGATTGCGATGCAGGAATCAACATATTCCAATACAGATAAAATAGAAACAGAAATACAATTGGCAGATAGTGGTTATGGGCAAGGGCAGATTCTTGTAAATCCATTACATCTGGCAAGTATTTATACTTCATTTTTAAATGAAGGGAATATGATAAAACCGTATTTGAAATACAAAGAAGAAGCATCCGGTGAAACATGGATAGAAAATGCGTTTAGTAAAGAAAATGTAGAAGAAATTATGCAAGGGGTGGAAGGTGTTGTAAATGATCCGGAAGGAACCGGATATGCTGCACATCGTGACGATATTTTGCTGGCTGGAAAAACAGGGACAGCCGAGTTGAAGGCAACGAAAGAAGATACTTCTGGCAAAGAAATCGGGTGGTTTTCGGTGTTTACGGCAGATAAAAGCGTGGACAAACCAATTCTTCTTATCAGTATGGTTGAGAATGTGAAAGGAATCGGTGGAAGTGGTTATGTTGTTAAAAAAGATGCAACAGTATTGGATGAGTATTTTGAAGGATAAAAAAATTTTTATGGGGAATTATTACATATGTAAGATATTTGCGATGATATTGATAGTTCTTATTGTTTTTACAGGGTGCGGACAAAATCGAATTACGGAAAAAGAAGAAAAGAAAGAAACCGTAGAATCTGAAATGAATGCAGAAGTAAAAAAAACAGCACAAACTTTTCGGTCTGTTTATATGAAGGAGAAGTCGGAGTTAAATACATTAAAGGTGAAAAGAAAAATTATCAATTGTCTGGAAGAAAAAGGATATGCGGCAGTAGATTGTGATAATCAGATTGATATGGTCAATCGTGAAAAGGTAGAAGATTTTTGCAAAGCAGCAGAGAAAGAAGAACAGGCAGCAGTAGATATTGTTGTTGTATTTGATGAAGGGGAAATTATACAATATCATTTAGAGTCAATGAATGGAAAGATAAATGTTCGATTATGTCAGGTTAAATGGAAGGATAATAGCCCACAGGCTAATTATTATGATGAATATGAAGCATATGAGTGGAAATATACAGAAAAAGGATACTTGTTTCTGGAGGAATATCACCCACCGGGATTTGATGGAGCACCGGGTGAAACTGGATTCAGAGTGCAGCCATTAGATAAAACATGCCGGGAATTGAATCGAAAATATGTTATGCCGTTGGGGTATGCACTTAATAATCTGTTGATTACAAATTGGGATAACCAGAATTATACGGAACTTGATTTTTATGATCTTTATGAAAAAATGTATTATATGAAATATGGAAAGCAAGTTCCATATGAAGCAAATTATGGTGGAGCAGAATATGAAGTTCCAAAAGATGAGTTTGAAGAGGTTATAAAGACCTATTTACCATTTAGTAATAGCGAGATTGAAAAAGGAACTTTTTATAACTCTGATAATAGAACTTTTAGATACAGACCGCGAGGGTTATATGATTGTGAATTCCCATATGAGCCATATCCGGAAGTTATCTCATATGAAAAATTACAAGATGGAACATTAAAACTTACGATAGAAGCAGTATGGGAAATCAGAATGTTAGATCAGGCAATCACCAGTGAATTGATGATAAAACCTATGGAAGACGGAAGTTTCCAGTATTTATCAAATAAGGTAATCAAGTCAGATCAAAATGCAAATGCAGGGTGGTATATGCCAAGGTTAACAGAAGAAGAGTGGGAAGAGAATTACAGTAATAATTAGGGGGCAATATGAAAAGAAAAAGTATTTTGTTAGTACTTTGTATAGGAATGATTCTGACTTCCTGTGAAAGTAAGATATCGTTAAACAGCACAGATGTAAAAAATGAGAAGAATCAGAAAAACACTACCATGGAAAATCCGGATAAGGGATATAATCTACCAATCGATGAAGACAAGAAAAAGGAAGCTGTGAACGATTGTGAAGAAATTATGGGCATTATCCGAGATATTTATTCTGAATATAATGGAATACAAGAAGCAGATCAGAACACTGCTGAGCAAATGATGAATCGGATGAAAGAAATTATCAAACAAAATGGGAATCCGGTCATTGGTTCCGATCATTATTCTGTTATGGATAATTATCAGAAGATGGAACAATTTTTAAAATCTGCAGAACAAGAAGAAAAAGGAAGTGTAATTTTATATGAAGCAGATACAGATGGTGGAATTACCAGAAAAGAATATAGTTATGATGGAAAAGAAATGAGTGTGATGTCCGCAAAAATGATCTGGAGTGAGGATACAGAGCCTGTACTTACATACATATCGCTATCAAAAATAAAAGAATGGGCATATACTGAAAATGGGAATTTCTGTTATGAATTATGCGTACCTGAACCACCGGAAGTGACAGAGATTGTAGATGGAAGTTGTATTATCCGGGTAAAGCCTTTGAGTGAGGAGTGTCGGGAATATTCAAAAAAATATGTGAGTACGTTCGGCTATCATGGAAACAATCTGTTATGTTCAAACTGGAATGCGGAGGATATGCAGGGGTTGGATTATAATGGACTTTATGAATATTTTTATCAAATGAAATATGGAGAAAAATTTACGGCAGAAAAAGAGGTTGTGGGAATTCCAGCAGAAGAGTTCGAAAATGTAATTATGACATATCTTCCTGTTACAAAAGAAGAATTGAAAGAATGGGCGGTCTACGATGAACAAAGTAATATGTTTATCTGGGAACGATTGGGATATGGTAATTATTCACCAACACATTTTGGCTTGTCTTTACCGGAAGTAACAGAAGTCAGGCACAATGAAGATGGAACCATTGTTTTGACAATTCATGCAGTATGTGATTCTGTTGTATGTAATGATGTTGTTATTACACACGAACTTACGATGAAAATTCAGGATGATGGAACGATTCAGTATGTTGGAAACAGGATTTTAGATAATGGTATTGATAATATACCGAGGTATCAGTACCGGTTAGGTAATTTGCAGAATTGATCAGTAGAGAAGAATGAAATAAAGAGAACTGATAACGGGAAATTATGCTATCAGTTCTCTTTATTTATTTCCAAATACCAAGATTAGAAAGTACAGATTCTGTTATTTCGGTAGCCTGACTTCCAGTTGCACCAGAAGAGGATTGAATATTTGTTGCGAAGTAGTAAGTATTATTCGCTGTTTCAATGTATCCGATAAACCAGCCATTGACATCTTTACCATTGACACGCCCGGTTCCTGTTTTCCCGTAAAGAGAACCGGAAGAAGTAGTGGAAAGCAGCAGGGCTTTTTTTACTGCCTGGATATTTTTACTGTCAAAATGAAAATTATTTTGATAGAAATCCTGTAACAATTCCACCTGTTCTATGGGTGATATCTTCAGAGAGAAATCTGTCCAATAGAGATTTAGATTTGTTCCAGTATTTTGATTCCCATAGTTTATTGTCTGTAAAAATGTTCTTACGGCTTCAAAACCTGCCTGTGAATCAATTGCCTGAAAATACCAGTTTACGGAATTATGTATAGCTGAGGTTAAATCTTGATCGGCTTCCCATGAATTAAAAGGATATGGTTCTCCATTCCATGTGAAAGTGGAATGTTCTGGTGTAATAATTCCAGATTCCAAGCCAAGTAATGCATCATATATTTTATAAGTCGAATTCGGTGATACACGTGTGGAAGCATGATCCATATTATAAATATTCCATTTATCAGCAGACTGATCATATAAAACAAAACTTCCGGTGTAGTCCCCAAAATTGGAAGAAAGATTTAGCTGAGTAATATTCTTTTCGGTTGTGTCAAAATGATAGCCAGTCTGATCAGAAGCATAAACAGAAAGTATGGGAATGCATCCAATGATGATAGTAGAGACGAATATGCATATAAGATATCCACGAATTTTTTGTTTAAAAGTAGGTTGGTGGAATGATGCAATATTTAAAATGCGTCCTTTTAACTGTTTTATATTTCCACTGATTCCCATAGTAAGAGGGAATGGAGACAGAGCTATTGTTTCGGCAAAGTTAATCAGTGTATTTCCATATGACTTGTATTCTGTTTCTTTCAATAATTGTAATACAGCACTGTCGCAGGCAAGTTCGCGTTCCTGCCGTATTCTTTTTAGAAAATACCAGATTAGGGGATTGAACCAGTAGAAAACATGTACTGTATTTATCAAATATCCAATTAGAATATCTTTATGCTTGTAGTGCTGCAGTTCATGAAGAAGCATATATCGAATATCAGTTGAGCTTATAGTTCCAGCGTTAAAATCTGAAATCAAGTGAATTGGAAGATAAATGCGAGGATGCAGGAAACCAGCCAAAACAGGAGATTTCAAAAATGCTGTACTATAAATCGGAATGGTATGCTTGCTGTTCACTTCGTTTAAACATTCTATATAAAGAGCGTTTAGTTCTTCATTTTGAAGAGGTAAAGCAGAACTATGTAAGGCGTTTACTTGTCTTACTGAGCGGTAGAGAAGAAAAAACATTATGAATATACCGATACTCCAGAAAAATACAAGTAATGTGTGAATAAAAGTTGGTATTTGGGTGCTGACAGAGACAGCAAAATCATTTATTTTATCCAAATTATAACCATTACCAGAAAGAAAAGTGGTTTGAATGTCACCATTGGTACTTGAACTGGCTGTCAGCAAATGGCTCCACGATATAGAAGATGGGGCAGAGCTTATTGGTAAAAAGGGAACAATTAGAACGGCAAGAAATATAATCGAAAGATTATATTGCATACGTGCGGATAATTGCCTTTGCAATAAATTTTTTAATCCCAGTAAACTACCTAAAAAAATACAAATGATGGCATTACACAGTAAAAATCGAAAACTAAAATATATCAAAATATGCTCCTCCTCCCATGGTTAATGATTGGAAAGAAGATTCCGTAAGCTGGCAATGTCTTCTTCAGACAATTTATCATCCTCAATGTAAGAGGCAAGCATAGAAGTGATATTACCATTATAATATCGTTTTAAAAAAGAATTACTTTCCTGCCGAATATATTCGTCTTCTTTGACCAATGGAGTATAGACAAAAACCCGGCTTTGTTTTTCGTAGGTTAGTGCTTTTTTAGAAACGAGACGTTTAATCAATGTCTGAATTGTTTTAGAACTCCAACGGGAAATTTGTGTTAATTTTTCAGTAATTTCATTGGTGCTGATTGGTGCATATTTCCAAACGATTTTCATAACTTCAAATTCGGCTTCTGAAATTTGAGGCAGATTGCTCATGTGATATTCCTCCAAATCTTACAAATGTAATAAAAATATTATATATCTTAAAAGGTTATTCTGTCAACGAAATAAAAACTTGACTTTAAATCTTACAGATGTAATAATAGATAAAAATTACACTTGTAAGATTTGGAATATGAAAGGTTTTTATAAAATGGGAAGGGTAGTTGTTGTAACATTTGATGAAAATGAGGAAGAAAAATTAAATGAATTATTACATTTTCTGTCTGCTAAAAAATACTCTGAGATGCCTGGTAAACAAAATAGGGTACTTGATTACGGAGCATTAAAAATAAATGCGGAATATCGTTCTGTAGAAAGTAATGGTGAGCTGGTTCAATTGACGAATTATGAATTTGAAATATTATATTTGCTGGCAAAAAATCCAGGACGGATATTTTCAAAGGAACAAATATATACACAGGTGTGGAAAGAACCATATTATGGGGCAGAAGATAATGTTATGGGCATAATTCGGAGAATCAGAAAAAAGATTGAGCCAGATTCTGCAAAACCAAGATACATTTTAAATGTATGGGGTATGGGATATAAATTTAATGGTGAATTGATGAAATGATGAAATATAAAATTGGGCATAATAAGTAAAGATACCAAAAAAAGCAGGAGAAATTTTTATGGAAAATGATATTTGGAATGAAATATCCTCTTTTTTGAACCAGTTGCGTTGTGAGAATATAAACAGAGAAAGTTATATCTATTTCCAAGAACTTGCAAATATTCAGTTGAAGAAGAAAATGGAAAAAGAAAAGGTGAATAAACTTCTCGATCATATAAGTTATGAGGACAGGGAGAAGTTGAAGCAATATGGAGAAATTTTGGAAGAAGAAGCGTTTGTGTCAGAACAAAGGGCATATTGTCAAGGATATGTAGATTGTATTCAGTTATTGGCTGGTTTAGGACTCTTGAAAAAATCGACGGATATGGAAAAAATAATTAGCGAGATGAAAAGCAATTAAGTGTGTCGTGGAGGGAAATGTAGTATTTGATAGATAATAGGATGTTCGTAAAGAAGAAACAGTTATGTTATATCAAGTTGTAATGATATAGCATAACTGTTTTTAACATATGGTAATAGTATTTATTCCACTAATTTTAAATATCGGTAATTATCAGCTATTTATCGGTATTTTACAAGTTTTATTTTGTATCATTAGTAGTGTCTACGTTAGAAATAAAAGGATTAGAATCTAGCAGAGCTGTCGTAGTTGCAAGAATTACCTGTAACTGATAATCATTGCACTGATTTAAGAGCCGAAGAATCTGATCATATGTAGAATTATTTTTATTCTGATTTGGATAAACGTAGTCATCAGCAGAAATATTTAAAGTCTGCATGGTTTTACAAAATAATTCCAGACTGGGACCGCCTTTATGGCGTTCGAGGTCTCCAAGATAAGCCGCCGATATTCCGAGTTTTTCAGCAAGAGCTTCTTGTGTTAAATGCATTTCCATACGCCCTTGTTTTACTAAAGTGGCAAATAATGTTTTTGGAATATCCATGTTTGTATACCTCCATAAACTTAGTGTATTACCCTAAATTTGAAAAGTGAAAAGGGTGTAACATTAGAAAAAACACAGGGTATTACCCGATGAATGAGAAAGCATACAAATCTCTTTCGGTTAAAAAAAACAGATTCCGAAAGAGCAGTATTTGTATGCTTATTTTCTTTTCCGGAATCTAACCGGAGAAAATATGGTTCTTAGCAAGAGTTCAGCTAAAAAATTCTGTTCAACAGAAGGTATTCAATTAAAAAAATCTCAACAATTTCATTAGTAAATGTTGGAATTGAAACTAGGGTAAGAGCCAATAATGAATCCAGGGTAATAAAATATCGAATTAAATGCGTCCATAGGAGTGAAATCTGTCAGGGCGTTTTTTGTTACCTAAATATTGAGAATGAGCAATTCAAAATAAGGTCGATTGTTCGTATTCGTGCCCCGCCTACTGATCTGAATTCAAAAAAATTCAGATTGGAGGAAAGGTCATGGAAGGCAGACAGCCTAAAAGAAGAAAAGATAAATATAACCCATATGAAATCTATGAGAAGGACGGAAAATATTATGTTTCATTTCGTAATGGTGAAAAAGAGTACAAGGATTTGGAAATAGGAAAGAATGTATATGAAGCTTTTAATACGTTTGAATTGCAGGATGTGTCGCATATGAATGTTGTGGACAGGCATTTGGAACAGTCAGAAATCTGGGATTCCAGTTTATATGAACGGGTATTTCAGAAAGAGGAAGGTGTAGAGGATACTGTTCTGAATAAACTGGAAGCGGAACGTTTACATAGTGCAATTCAGCAGTTGTCGGAAATTCAGAGAAGACGATTGATGAAGTATTATTTTGAAGATAAGAATTATGAGCAGATTGCACAGGAAGAAGGCTGCTCTTTTCAGATGGTAGCAAAGTCTGTAAAAGCAGCAATCAGAAATTTGAAAAAGATTTTGAGATAGTGGGTTGAAAAATAGCGTTTAAGTGAGGAAACAGGTGGAAAGAGAAATATTTTGATCCACCTGTTTCTTCTTTTGTCACGAAAAGACTGGGGAGCGGGAAGAACCTTGACAAATTCATATACATTCATCAGGCACATTCCTGTTGTTATCGTGATGAGCGTAAGCCACATTAACAAATACGCCATAACACAGGCTGGGTAAAGACAGCGAAATCCCACCCGTATACTTCCTTTTGGTTTCAGTTTGTATTACCCGGACTGTTGAGCGAAAAATATCTGGTTATAACTGTCAGATTGCTTCTGGCAGGGCGATGACAGACAACAGGCATAATGATACTCCTGTCCGGTCATAAAGTCGTGTATACAAAATATTTCTTTGATGCCGCAACAAGTGAGGGCAGCTTCAGGAGATCCCTGGAGAGGAAAACTCCCAATCCCATATATTTATTTTAGATAAAATCCTGTGGAGCTGATTAGCAGTCAGCCGTCTGATGATTTCCCAATTACAAGTCGGGGCGTCGGGGACAAATAGGCTTGTATTTTACATATTTAGGGATAACAACAGTTAGAAAGACGAGAGGAGATATAGCAAAGATGGAAGATAGAAACGTCAGGCGTGGGGATATTTATCACGCCGACCTTGATCCTGTATTTGGAAGTGAGCAGGGCGGTTATCGTCCGGTGCTGGTGATTCAGAATAATATAGGAAATCAATACAGTCCGACAGTGATCGTGGCAGCAATTACAAGTAAAGAAAAAATGAAGCTGCCGACACACATTGCAGTCCCGGAAATGGAAGGTTTGGAAAAGGATTCTGTAGTGCTGTTGGAGCAGCTTAGAACTTTAGATAAAAGACGGTTGGAAAATTATGTGTGTACCTTAGATCGTACTGAAATGGAGAAAATCAATAAAGCAATCCGAAGAAGTACCGGGATACCGAAGATAATTGAAAAACCGTTAGTCGTGAGCTTGTGCAGAGTATGTGCAGGCAATTTTTATGAGGTGCCGGGACGTTATATCCGGCGGGTGAATCCGGAGCAGCGATATAAGGAATTATGTATGTTCTGCAATGTCCGGAATGGGTACGACTATTATATAGGAAGAAAGAACAAGTAACACGTAAAAGTCAAGTGTGCGATTTGAAAATTCGCACATTGGACGATGTAGACGAAAATGGATATCTTAGTGGTGTACCGTTTTTAGATGTTACACAGCTAAAAACTACCGGTAGTAAAGCGCAAAGATTAGGACGAGGAGGATAACGTCATGGCAATGATAGAGAATGAAATGGAAAAGAAAGTATATAAAGTAGAAGATGTTCAAAATTTGCTTGGGCTGGGACGCTCCAAGGCATATGAATTTATAGAAAATGTTTATTATGACAGAAAACCATTCCGGGTGTTGAAGATTGGCAGATCTTATCGTATCCCATGCAATTCTTTTGATAAGTGGCTGAATGGAGACGAGGAGAGAGAAAGAGTGAGAGCAGAATGAAACAGAAAGAAACGCAGCAGGAGACAATGTCAAAGGAAAAGAGAGTTGTCTTTTTTGAAGGAAAATCATGGTATCACAGAACCAAAGAGCTGCAGGACGATCTGACGACAAAATATGGGAAAAAAGGTGGCTTTGAAACGCCGGAAGAAGCAGAGAAAAGTTACTGGGAATATGAAAAAAGATACCAGAAGAAGCAGAGAAATCTCCAGATTGCAAAAATGCAAAAGACAGATGTGATGCTTGGGGATTATCTGGAATACTGGTTTGAAAATATTTTCAGTCCGAGAATTGAGACAACCACGAGAATGGTTGGAGCATATACCTTATATAATCTGATTCTTCCGAGTATGGAAGCGGATATCAAATTAAAATACATTTCAGTAGAGTATTTAGATGCTCTACTGGAACGTGTCGCAAAAATCTGTCCTTCAGCGGGAAATAAAGGGCGGGAGCTTTTGAGCATCGCCATGAAAGATGCAGCAGGAGATAAGTTCATAAGCTATAATCCAATGCCTGAGACAAAGCCATATCCGAGAGCAAAACCAAAGGTAAGGGTATTAAGCAAAGAAAAATTGAAAGTTTTTCTTGAAGCTGCGAGCAAGAATCCTTGGTATCTGGAAATTTTACTGGGACTGTTTTGTGGGTTACGAAAAGGAGAAATTCTTGGATTGAAATTTCAGGATTTTGATTTTGAAAAACAGACCGTCAGAATTAGCAGACAGCTTGTTGGAAACCTGAAACTGAAAGAAAAAGAATTTACGGTTACGGAATATGCTGTTATTGAAAGGAATCCAAAGACTGAGAACAGCTACCGGATATTGAGAGTGCCAAAAGTGGTGATGCAGGAAGTAAAACGCAGACAGCAGTTGATTGAATTGCGAAAAACTGATCCGGGCATAGAATACAAGAATTTTGATTATGTATGTTGTCAGGAAAATGGCGAACCCCGATCATTAACGGCAATGAATCAGGCACTTACGAAAATCTGTAACAGAAATGGATTGGCAAATATCACCGTACATGGACTCAGACATATGTTTGCGACCATTTTAATTGAGCTTGGAGTTCCTTTGTTTAAAATATCTGGTCTGTTAGGACATAGTTCCGTTCATACAACTTATGAATACTATTGTGAGATTATGGACGAGCAGGATAAGATTATTGCGTTTGTAAATAATACATTTGTACCACAACGAATTGGAACGGAGGGATAGCCATGCATAAGACCTTTGACTTTAAGAAATATGTAGAATATAAGGTCTATTCGGTGACAACAATCAAAAAGGGATATGGATTTCGTGTGTTGCTGACGTTTGTAGACGATAGTATAAAGACACAGCAACATGCGGGATTCACAACCAAAAGAGAAGCTAATGCATTTCGTGATGAAGTAATCGGACAGCTACATACCGGAACCTATATTGTGTATGGAAAAATCCGGGTAGAGGAGTTTATGATTTTCTGGTTGGAAGATATTATGCGTCCCCGAATAACAGACGACACTTATACAACTTACAAAAGTGCCATTAAGAATTACATTGTTCCACAGATTGGAAAGATGTATATGTCTACAATAAATCAGGGGTATATCAGAAAATTATATAATGCAGTTGCAGAGAAGTATGAATCAGTTGCGAAAAATGTCAGGACGATCATGAAAACATCATTGGAGTATGCATTTAACAAAAATGTACTGGCAACAAATCCAGCGAATGGAATCAATTTACCGAAGAAAATAAAAAAGACAGAGTATCGTGTCCTGAAAATTGACGAGAAGAAAACATTGACACTTCCGCAGGTGCTTCGATTGATTGAGGCAAGCAAGGAGACACCGATTCATATGCAAATTCTGTTTGCGGTATTGATGGGACTCAGAAGAAGTGAAATAAATGGTCTGAAATACAGTGATGTCGATTACATTCACAGGACGTTGAGAGTAGAGCGTCAGTTGGGAAAGAAGCCAAACAGTAAAGCAGAAGACTGTGCACCTAAGATGCTGACAAAGCAGGAAATTAAAACAAAAACACCTGCGGGTGTGCGTGAACTTCCAATACCGGATTATGTATTTGAAGCAATTCTGGAAGAACGGAAAACTTATGAGAAGAACCGCAGACGCAGACCAAAAGAGTTCCGGGACTGGAATTATATTTGTTGTTCTACATATGGGAATCCAAGGAGTAAAGGTTTTCATCAGAAATACTATAAAGACTTGTTGAAATCCTTGGATTTGCCCGATATTCATTTTCACCAGTTGAGAAATACCTATGCAACTATTTTGCTGAAGAATAGTTTTAATTCAAAAGGTGTTTCGCATTTATTGGGACATGCCAAGGAAATCATATCAGTAGATGTCTATGGAGATACGCAGGAAATCATAGAAGACTGTCTGGATGTATTGGAACCATTTATTGAAGAAGTTATTCCAAAAGAGCGGAAAGATCAGTATTATGATTATTCAGAAGTGATTGAAATAGACTTAATCCTGGAGGAATATTTCAACGCAGCATGATAAAAAATAGAATAGTAGTAAGAGAGAAAAGTACAAATAAGAATCGAACATTTGTACTTTTTTCTTGCCTTCATCTATATACTTTCAAAAAAATGTCTGATATAATAGGGACTGTTACAAGAACAAACAGTAAAAATATGACAGAACCGGAGCCTGGTATCATTAGGTATTTCCGAGTGCTGTTTTATCCGCAAAAATCAGTTTTGTGACTTTTATTCGTAACGAGACAAAAATGACCATTTCGTTACGAATCTGGATACGAATTTTTGGCTGATAATGATCATAGTAAAAGTCACAAATGGAGGGATTTACCATGAATGCAAAAAAAGGACATTCGCAATCCGCTGACAATAGTCAGCTACTTGCTCATAAAAGCAGCCCGCAGGGCGGACATGCTTTTAAATTAAAAGCCCCATATAAGCCAACCGGAGACCAGCCACAGGCGATTGCAGAGCTTGTGAAAGGGTTCAAGGAAGGCAATCAATGCCAGACTTTACTAGGGGTTACGGGTTCTGGAAAGACTTTTACGATGGCAAACGTGATCCAGCAATTACAAAAGCCGACACTGGTCATCGCTCATAATAAAACACTTGCTGCACAGCTCTACGGAGAATTCAAGGAGATGTTCCCCGATAACGCAGTAGAATATTTTGTCTCCTACTACGACTACTACCAGCCGGAAGCCTACGTCCCATCCTCAGACACATACATTGCGAAAGATTCTTCTGTAAACGAAGAAATTGATAAACTGAGATTATCGGCAACAGCAGCATTGATCGAGCGGAGAGACGTGATCGTAATTGCCAGTGTTTCCTGTATCTATGGTCTTGGTGAACCGGAAAACTTCGAACAGATGATGGTATCGCTCCGTCCGGGTATGGAGAAAGACCGTGATGAAGTGTTGCGCCAGCTGATAGACATTCAATATGACAGAAATGACATGGATTTCAAGCGCGGAACATTCCGGGTACGGGGAGATACGGTAGAGATTGTACCGGCAGACCGTGGCGATACTGCTATTAGAGTGGAATTTTTCGGAGATGAGATTGACCGGATTTCGGAAATAGACATGCTTACCGGTGAAGTGAAAAATACGCTGAATCATATTGCGATATTTCCGGCTTCTCACTATGTTGTTCCGAAAGAACGTATGGAGAAAGCGATTCGTAATATTGAGATTGAGCTGGAAGAACAGGTGAAATATTTCAAATCGGAAGGCAAGCTTCTGGAAGCGCAGAGGATTGCAGAACGTACGAATTTTGATATAGAAATGATGCGTGAGACAGGATTCTGCTCGGGAATTGAGAACTATTCAAGACATTTAGCGGGACTTGCACCGGGACAGCCGCCGAACACATTGATGGATTATTTCCCGGATGATTTTATTATTATGATCGACGAGTCGCACAAGACGGTTCCGCAGATCGGCGGCATGTATCATGGAGACCAGTCCAGAAAACGTACACTGGTAGAATATGGATTCCGTCTGCCGTCAGCACTGGATAACCGACCACTTAGCTTTGACGAATTTGAAAGCAAGATCGATCAGGTCATGTTTGTATCTGCAACACCGGGCAAATATGAAGAAGAACATGAACTGTTAAGAGCCGAGCAGGTAATTCGTCCGACAGGTCTTCTCGATCCGGAAGTGGAAGTTCGTCCGGTAGAAGGACAGATTGATGATCTGATCGGAGAAGTGAATAAAGAGATTGCCAATAAGCACAAAATACTGATAACAACACTGACCAAACGTATGGCAGAAGACCTTACTGACTATATGAGAGAACTGGGAATCCGCGTGCGCTACCTGCATTCGGATATCGATACACTGGAACGTACCGAGATCGTGCGGGATATGCGGTTGGATGTATTTGACGTACTGGTTGGTATCAACCTTCTGCGAGAAGGTCTGGATATTCCGGAAATCACACTGGTTGCAATTCTGGATGCAGATAAAGAAGGATTCCTGCGTTCCGAGACATCACTGATCCAGACCATCGGCCGTGCAGCGCGTAATGCAGAAGGACATGTCATCATGTACGCAGATACGATCACAGATTCTATGCGTGCGGCACTGGATGAGACGCAGAGAAGACGTGAAGTGCAGATGGCATATAATGAGGAACATGGCATTACACCGAAGACAATCCAGAAAGCGGTACGAGATCTGATCGCTGTATCCAAGAAGGTGGCAGCCTCTGAAGTGCAGATGGAAAAAGATCCGGAATCTATGAGCGAGAAGGAATTAGAGAAACTGATCAAAGAACTGGAAAAACAGATGAAGAAAGCAGCGGCAGACCTGAACTTTGAGGCGGCAGCAGAACTCAGAGATAAGTTAATTGAGCTTAAAAAGACACTGCAGGAAATAAAGATATAGAAAAAGGAGAGTATACACTCACATGTCACAGGAAAAAGATTCAAGACAATATATCAAAATCAGAGGAGCCAATGAGCATAATCTGAAGAATATAGATGTAGATATACCAAGAGACAAGCTGGTAGTTCTGACTGGACTCAGTGGTTCGGGAAAATCATCGTTGGCATTTGATACAATCTATGCGGAAGGGCAGAGAAGATACATGGAATCCCTGTCCTCTTATGCAAGACAGTTCTTAGGACAGATGGAAAAGCCGGACGTAGAAAGCATCGAGGGGCTTTCCCCGGCGATTTCCATTGACCAGAAATCTACGAACCGTAACCCAAGATCCACCGTAGGAACCGTAACGGAAATCTATGATTATTTCCGTTTATTATACGCAAGAGTCGGAATACCGCACTGTCCGAAATGTGGCCGCGAGATCAAAAAGCAGACGGTTGACCAAATGGTAGAACAAATCATGGGAATGCCGGAGAGAACTAAGATCCAGCTTCTGGCCCCGGTTGTAAGAGGAAGAAAAGGAACCCATGCCAAATTACTGGATCGTGCCAAGAAGAGCGGTTATGTCCGCGTCAAAATTGACGGTAATATGTACGAACTTTCAGAAGAGATTAAGCTGGATAAGAATATCAAACACAATATTGAAATTGTGGTAGACCGTCTGGTAGTAAAAGAAGGCATCGAACAGCGTCTGACCGACTCCATTGAAAATGTACTGAATCTGGCAGAGGGACTGATGACCGTAGATGTGATCGGCGGAGAGCCGGTTCAGTTCAGTGAAAGTTTTTCATGCCCGGACTGCGGAATCAGTATCGAAGAGATTGAACCGAGAAGCTTTTCGTTCAACAATCCATTTGGAGCGTGCCCGGAATGTTTCGGACTTGGATATAAGATGGAATTTGATGAGAATCTGATGATCCCGGACAAACGTCTCAGCATCAGCGAAGGTGCCATTACAGTTATGGGATGGCAGTCCTGCACAGACAAAAAAAGCTTCACTTATGCAATTTTGGATGCATTAAGCAAAGAATACGATTTTTCGCTGGACACTCCATTTGAAGACTATCCGAAAGAAATTCACGATGTTCTGCTTCATGGAACGAATGGAAAAGAAGTCAAAGTATATTATAAGGGACAGCGTGGAGAAGGTGTCTACGATGTTGCGTTTGAAGGATTGATCAAGAATGTAGAACGCCGTTACCGGGAGACTGGTTCGGAAACTATGAAAGCGGAATATGAAGAATTCATGAATATTACACCGTGTCATGCCTGCAAGGGACAGCGTCTGAAGCCGGGAGCACTGGCTGTTACGGTAGGAGATAAGAATATTGCAGAACTGACAGGAATGTCGATCGAGAAACTGCAGGCATTTCTGAAAGAACTGAAGCTAACGAATCACCAGATGCTGATCGGCGGACAGATTCTGAAAGAGATCAATTCCAGAATCCAGTTTCTGATGGATGTCGGACTGAACTATCTGACACTTGGAAGAGCAACTGGAACACTGTCCGGCGGAGAAGCACAGAGAATTCGTCTGGCGACTCAGATCGGTTCCGGACTTGTAGGTGTAGCATATATTCTGGATGAGCCAAGTATCGGTCTGCATCAGAGAGACAATGATAAATTACTTGGCACATTGAAGCATTTGCGTGACCTTGGTAATTCCGTAATCGTAGTCGAGCATGATGAGGATACGATGAGAGAAGCGGATTTTATTGTGGATATCGGTCCGGGCGCGGGAGAGCACGGCGGCGAAGTGGTTGCAACGGGAAATGCAGAAGAAATCATGCAGAATGAAAAATCTGTAACCGGAGCCTATCTGAGCGGAAGAATCAAGATTCCGGTTCCGGAGACAAGAAGAGAACCAACCGGATGGTTGAAAGTACTCGGAGCACAGGAAAATAACCTGAAGAACATTGATGTCAGCTTCCCGCTTGGCGTAATGACCTGTGTAACGGGTGTGTCCGGATCGGGAAAAAGTTCGCTGGTGAATCAGATCCTTTACAAGCGTCTGGCAAGAGACCTGAATCGTGCAAGAACCATTCCGGGCAAACATAAAGGCATCGAAGGACTGGATCAATTAGATAAAGTTATCAATATCGACCAGTCTCCGATCGGACGTACGCCTAGATCTAACCCGGCAACCTATACGGGAGTATTCGACCTCATAAGAGATCTGTTCGCAGCAACACCGGATGCGAAGGCAAGAGGCTATAAAAAAGGAAGATTCAGCTTTAATGTCAAAGGAGGACGCTGCGAAGCCTGCAGCGGAGACGGAATCATCAAGATCGAGATGCATTTCTTGCCGGATGTCTACGTTCCATGTGAAGTATGTAAGGGAAAACGTTATAACAGAGAGACTCTGGAAGTAAAATATAAAGGCAAAAGCATTTATGATGTGCTGGATATGACAGTAGAAGAAGCTATGCATTTCTTCGAAAATGTACCAAGCATCCGCAGAAAGATGGAGACTTTATATGATGTCGGACTTTCTTATATCCGTCTGGGACAGCCGTCCACGACGCTGTCCGGAGGAGAAGCACAGCGTATCAAGCTGGCAACGGAACTGAGTAAGAGAAGTACAGGAAAGACAATCTATATTCTGGATGAGCCGACGACAGGACTGCATTTTGCTGATGTGCATAAGCTGACAGAGATTCTGCACAGACTGACAGCTGATGGTAATACGGTTATTGTGATAGAGCATAATCTGGATGTTATAAAAACTGCAGATTATATTATCGATATCGGACCGGAAGGCGGTGACAAAGGTGGAACCGTGATCGCAAGCGGGACACCGGAAGAGGTAGCAGAAAGTCCTGTGTCTTATACAGGAAAGTATATAAAACCGATGTTAGGAAGGTAGAAATATGACATTTTGTTCATCTCTTCGGGCAGATTCGTCATATTGTAATATTTATGTAAAAAGCTTCACAAAGATTTAAGCAAAATGGGTCTTTTTATTTTAAATAATTTTGATTATAATGGGAACATGCTCAAAAATAGCATGCGTATGATCATATCTTACAAAAGATAATGATATAGACAGCTTGATGAAGGGAGAATTGGGAATGTCAGTAGATCTTGGAATTGATTTGGGAACAGCCAGTGTATTAGTATATGTAAAAGGAAAAGGTGTTATATTAAAGGAGCCTTCTGTCGTAGCTTATGACAGAGATACAAATGCGATAAAAGCAATCGGAGAGGAAGCAAGAATGATGCTTGGAAGAACTCCGGGAAATATTGTAGCGGTAAGACCATTAAGACAGGGTGTTATTTCAGATTATACAGTAACTGAAAAAATGATTAAATATTTCGTGCAGAAGGCATTAGGTAAGAGAACCTTCAAAAAGCCTAGAATCAGTATCTGTGTCCCAAGTGGTGTAACAGAAGTGGAACGTAAGGCAGTTGAGGAGGCTACTTATGCAGCTGGTGCAAGAGAAGTTCATCTGATTGAAGAGCCGGTTGCAGCAGCTATCGGCGCAGGAATCGATATTTCAAAACCTTGCGGTAATATGATTGTTGATATCGGGGGAGGAACATCAGATATTGCGGTAATTTCTCTTGGAGGAACTGTTGTAAATACATCACTTAAGATCGCAGGTGATGATTTCGATGAGGCAATTGTGCGTTATATGAGAAAGAAGCATAATCTTCTGATCGGTGAAAGAACCGCAGAGGATATTAAGATTAAAATCGGTACAACTTATCCGTTGATTGAAGATGAGACTTTGGAAGTCAGAGGAAGAAATCTTGTAACAGGACTTCCGAAGACTGTTACGGTAACATCAACAGAGACAGAAGAAGCACTTCGAGAGACTACCGGACAGATTGTAGAAGCCGTAATCAGTGTGTTAGAGAGAACTCCACCGGAGCTTTCCGCTGATATTCTTGACAGAGGAATTATGCTGACGGGAGGCGGATCCATGTTGCGTGGTATGGAAGAGCTGATTGAGGAAAAGACGGGTATTAATACTATGACAGCGGATGATCCAATGAAAGTTGTAGCAATCGGTACTGGAGAATATGTAGAATTTATGGGCGAAAGAAAAGGTATCTAGAAAACCAGGGTGAATAAAATCGAATGGAAGAGATTAAAGGATACGTAGAACATATCGTTTACAGAAATGAAGATAACGGATATACAGTATTCCATCTGAATAATTCGGATGGAGAGGTTACCTGTGTCGGAAATTTTCATTTTATAGAAGAAGGAGAATTATTAAGATTGACAGGAGGCTATACAACACATAAGATGTATGGCCTTCAATTCGCTGTGGAAGAATCGGAAGTATGTGAACCGGAGGATCTGATATCAATTGAAAGATATTTAGGATCCGGAGCGATAAAAGGAATCGGAGCCGCGCTGGCGGGAAAAATTGTCAAGAAATTTAAAGAAAATACTTTTCGGATCATAGAAGAAGAGCCGGAGAGACTGGCGGAAATCAAGGGAATCAGCGAACGGAAAGCAAGAGAGATTGCTTCTCAGGTGGAAGAAAAGAAAGATATGCGTCAGGCGATGATCTATCTGCAGAAGTTTGGAATTTCAACGACGCTTGCGGCGAAAATCTATCAGCATTATGGCCGTAATGTTTACCGCACGATTGAGGAGAATCCGTATCAGCTGGCGGATCATGTTCCGGGGGTTGGATTTAAGACTGCTGATGAGATTGCGGCAAAGATTGGAATCCACACAGATTCGGATTTTCGTATACGAAGTGGGATTTTTTATACATTGCAGCAGAGCGTGAATGATGGACATATTTATTTGTATCAGGAAGCACTGTTAAGAGAGACCAGTGAATTGCTTGGTGTTCAGATTCAGGACATGGAACAGTACCTGATGGATCTTGCGATGGAAAAAAAGATCGTTATGAAGCCGTCGGAGCAGGGAATGAGGATATATACGTCTCATTACTATTATATGGAATTAAATACAGCAAAAATGCTGCATGATCTTAATCTTGATTTTGAAATTGCAGATGCTAACTTAATACGCCGGATTAATAAAATCGAAAAAAATACAGAGTTGTATCTGGATGATATGCAAAAGACTGCTGTAATGGAAGCAGTAAGGCATGGTCTGATGATCCTGACAGGGGGACCTGGTACCGGTAAGACGACTACGATCAATGCTATGATACATTTTTTTGAAAGTGAAGGACTGGATATTTACCTGGCCGCACCGACAGGAAGGGCAGCAAAAAGAATGACTGAGGCAACCGGCTGTGAAGCACAGACGATACACCGTCTTCTGGAAGTGTCAGGAAATCCGGATGATGAGACAATCGGGGGCTTCCAGCGGAATGCAGAAAATCCACTGGAAGCAGATGTAGTTATCATTGATGAGATGTCGATGGTAGATCTGCCGCTTATGTATGCACTTCTGAATGCTATCGTACCCGGAACACGTGTGATCCTGGTGGGGGATGTGAACCAGCTTCCAAGTGTAGGACCGGGAAGTGTACTGAAAGATATCATTTCTTCGGAGTGCTTTTCGGTTGTAAAACTGACGAAGATATTCAGACAGGCCGGAGAAAGTGATATTATTGTGAATGCGCATAAGATCAACCGGGGAGAACCGGTTGTTCTGGACAATAAAAGTATGGATTTCTTCTTCTTAAAACGTGACGATACGAATATGATCATCAGCAATATTATTACATTGATCCAGAAGAAACTTCCAAAGTTTGTGAATGCGAAAGAAGCGGATATTCAGGTTCTGACACCGATGCGAAAAGGACTGTTGGGGGTAGAGAGAATCAATAAGATATTACAGGAATATCTGAATCCGCCGAAACCTGGAAAACAGGAAAAAGAATACGGAGATCACCTGTTTCGTGAGGGGGACAAGGTGATGCAGATTAAGAATAATTATCAGCTTGAATGGGAAATTTCTACCCGCTATGGAATGACGATCGATAAGGGAATCGGTGTCTTTAACGGCGATATGGGAATCATACGTAAAATTAATACATATGAGGAAACGGTTACTGTTGAGTATGATGAAAAGAAGCTGGTAAAGTATCCGTATAATCTGCTGGATGAATTGGAACTGGCTTATGCTATAACGATTCATAAAGCCCAGGGAAGCGAATATCCGGCGGTTATTATCCCTTTGTTACAGGGACCAAGACAGCTATATTACAGAAATCTGCTTTATACGGCTGTTACAAGAGCAAGAAAGTGTGTTACAGTGATTGGAAGTGAAAGTGTATTTCAGGAAATGATACATAATACGAATCAACAGAACCGTAATACGAGTCTTGCAGAGCGAATCCGGGAATTAAATGAATCATAAAAAAATCAATAAGATTAAAGAATCAATCATATCTTTGCTCTGGCCGGAAGTTTGTCCATTCTGCCAAAAAGTATGCAGAGACGGCATCTGCAAAGAATGCAGAAAGAAGCTGGAATTACTGAAAGTCAGAGAACCAAGGTGTATGCAATGTGGAAAACAGATCCGTAGTGTAGAGCAGGAATACTGTTATGACTGCATGCATACACATCATTATTATGAACGGGGATTGAGTTTGTGGAACCACAAAAACCCCGTAAATCAGTCTGTTTATCAATTTAAGTACCATAACCAAAGAAGATACGGAATATTATATAGTCAGGAACTTGTAAAAGAATTCCAAAAAGAAATAGAAAGATGGAGGCCGGATATTATTATGCCGGTACCGTTGCATCCTTCAAGAAAGAGAAAAAGAGGATATAATCAGGCACAGATACTTGCAGAAGAAATAGGAAAAATCCTGGAAATCCAGGTGGACAGTAAAAGTCTGATAAGAACCAGAAAGACCAGTCCGCAGAAAAAACTAGGTCACCAGGAAAGAAAAAAGAATCTGAAGCACGCATTTGCAGTGAAACATACATTTCAGGCAGCAAAGAGAGTGTTGTTGGTTGATGACATTTATACAACGGGAAATACAATTGATGCAGTGTCAAATGTATTGAAACAGAAAGGTGTAGAGAATGTTTACTTTTTAACCATAAGTATTGGACAAGGGTACTGAGATTTGTTATACTTAAAATGATGTTTTAATGGAATTAATATCATGTTGAGGTGGATATATGTTAGATGAGAGAAAAGTAAAATTAATGACAAAACTTGCTCTCTATGAAGAGACACATGGAAAAGAAGATTTTAAGATCAGCTCTTATTATAGAAAAGACTATGCAAGTCTGCATGTTATCTATGCATTCTTAAGTGTATCGGTTGGATATGTATGTCTGGTAGGCGTGTTGTTGCTTGCCGGCGTGGAGAATATTATGGGTAATCTGTCAAATGGATTGATCATATTTTTATTTTTAATCATTTTGGCAGGTTATGTGGGTGTTGTGATTGTGTATTGCGGAATTGCCAGTCATATATATAATGAAAAACATAAAAAAGCAAGAAAAAGGGTAAAAAGATATAATCATAATCTGATCCAATTGCTGAAGATGTATGAAAAGGAGAAAAGATAGATGGATAATATATATGTAATACGGGGAAGAATAGAAGAACTCTATGGAAAACATTCTAAATTATTTGACAAGGCTTTTCAGTTCATACTTGCAATGATCACATTTTCGATGATCAATCAGAATACCGGATTCATGAAGTCGTTATCATCACCGGTAATTTCTCTGGCACTGGCTGTAGTTGCTACATTTCTGCCTCCGATGGTGATTGTTGTGATAGCAGCGGTATTAGTTCTTGCACATACGCTGGCAGCGTCGATAGGAATATTTGCTGTATCGGCAATGATTTTCCTGATCATGTATATTTTCTATATCAGACTGGCACCAAAGATGGCGTTTGTTGTACTTCTTACACCGATTGCATTTGTTCTGAAAATACCATTTCTGGTACCTGTTGCGTGTGCACTGATATATACACCGGTAAGTCTGGTGCCGATGAGTTGCGGAACAGTTGTGTTTTATATGGTGGAATATCTTAAAAAGACAAGTTCGGCATCAAAAGCATCAGGAAGTAAAGCGATGCTTTCTGAGATTACAACTTATGTACAGAAAGTATTCCAGAATAAGGAAATGTGGATTTACATTGTAGCGTTTATTATAGGATTTTTTGTGGTTTATACAATCCGCAGACGTGAACTGGATCACGCATGGAAAATTGGGATTATAGCAGGAGCAATTGCTGATGTAGTGGTAACGGCAATGGGAAGCATTGCACTTGGAGTGGAGATATCATATGGATCTCTGATCTTCGGAAATATTCTTGCGGTAATTGTTGGAATGATATTAGAACTGTTCCTTTTCTCTGTTGATTATGCAAGAAGTGAACGGTTACAGTTTGAAGATGATGAATATTATTATTATGTAAAAGCAATACCAAAGGTGGCAGTAACAACTCCGGAGAAGACGGTGAAAAAGATCAATGAAAGACAGGAAACAGAGATTATTGATGCAGAAGCAGTAAAACGGCTTTCACAGGATGTTACGGAAGAGACTAAGGCAATCAGCGTGGAGCCGTCTGCAAATCACAAATTAAGAAAAGAAACATCGAGAAAAACACCATATAATAATTCGGAGTACAGAAGTCCTGCACAGATAAGAGCCAGTCAGGCCAAAAGACATTCACCGAAGAGAGGACCGATGCCGAAGAAACATGATATGAAAGATGTAGATAAGTTACTTTTGACACAAAGCCTTGAAAATGAATTTCATGCAAGTGGAAAGAAAACTGCAAATAAAAGAAAAAGATAGATATAGAATATAGTTGAAATGTTTCAGATAAAGAGGAGGTGAGAAGAATGGAACAGGCAGTGGCAGATTTTATAGAGAAATACGGAATAGGTCTGTATATTCCAAGGGTACATGTTACAGATGTGATAGAGGTTTTGATTCTTACATTTCTGATTTATCAGATTATTGTATGGATTAAGAATACGAAAGCATGGATGTTACTTCGGGGAATTATCGTTCTTGCCGGATTTATTCTTCTTGCAGCTATATTTAAAATGCATACCATCCTTTTTATTGCGAGAAATTCGCTGACGGTTATGGCAACCGCTGCGATTGTTGTATTCCAGCCGGAACTTCGAAGAGCACTGGAAAAACTGGGAGAAAAGCAATTCCTGACGTCGGTTGTGCCTTTTGAGCAGAATCGAGAGATACGTTTCAGTGAGGAAACCAGAGAGAATATTATCAGAGCCTGCTTTGCAATGGGAAAAGTAAAGACAGGAGCGTTGATCGTAGTAGAACAGGCAATTCGATTGACAGAATATGAAAGTACAGGAATTCAGATGGATTGTCTGGTATCCAGTCAGGTGTTGGAGAATATATTTGAACACAATACCCCTCTTCATGACGGAGCAATTATTATCCGTGGTGACAGGATTGTGTCGGCAACATGCTACCTTCCACTTTCCGACAATATGCGTATCAGTAAAGATCTGGGAACAAGGCATCGTGCCGCAGTTGGAATGAGTGAAGTCAGTGATGCTCTGATCATTGCTGTTTCGGAAGAAACGGGAGCTGTATCTGTGGCACAAGGAGGCAAACTGGCGAGAAATATTAATGAAGCGGAGCTTAGGATAAAACTGGAAGAAATCCAGCACAGAAGCAGTGAAACTAACAGAATACGGGCAATGTGGAAAGGATGGCGTGAGCATGCAAAAAAGAATAACTAAGAATCTTACGCTGAAAATACTGGCTTTCCTGATTGCAGTATTTCTGTGGCTGATCGTGGTAAATATAGATGACCCGGTAGACGATAAGACTTTCTCAAATATACCGGTTCAGGTAACTCATGAAGAAGTAATTACAGATAATAATAATACGTATCAGATTGTTGATAATACACAGGAAGTGAATGTAACTGTTACGGCGCAGAGATCCGTATTAGATAAAATTAAGGCAGAAGATATTCAGGCAACTGCCGATATGAAAGAACTGACACTTCGTACACAGGTACCAATTGAAATAACAATCAAAGGTTATGCCGGAAAATATGAGAAAGCGACGGCAAATCCAAGAAATCTGCAGATCCAGATTGATGAGGAAGCAAAAAATAATTTCCCGATTACTCCGACAACAACAGGTACTGTAAGAGGTGGTTATGAAGTAGGAGCACTGAAAGCGGTTCCGGAAAAGGTAACGCTTAGAGGACCAAAACGAATTATCAACAGTATAGCCAAAGTTACCGCCGAAGCAGATGTATCAGGACTTTCGGAAGATGAGACGGTGGAAGCAAAACTGGTTCTGTATGATGCGAATAATAATGTGATTGACCAGACACTTCTGGCAAACAATCTTGGAAAAGAGGGAGTTAGTGTAGAAGTAGAACTTCTTCAGGTTAAAAGTGTTCCAATAGAAGTTGATACGTCAGATGTATCAGCGGCAGAGGGGTATAAACTTGGAAAAATAACGGTAGAGCCGCAGGAAGTTGAGATTACAGGAGATAAAACGACATTAGCAGGAGTTTCCAAAATCAGTATTCCGGCAAGTGCGTTACAGCTGGATAATCTGACACAGAAGACGGACAAAACAATTGATATTTCGTCTTATATTCCAAGTGGTGTGTCTTTGACAGAACAGAATGCGAATAAGGTGGTTGTATCAATTCCGGTACAGCAGCCGGGAGCGAAAACATTTGAAGTATCTACAAATTCTATTGTTGTAAACAATATAGCAGAAGGACTGAGCATTAGTTATGGTTCAACGGTTGATCTTGAGATACAGATAAAAGGACCTGGGGATGCACTGAATTTGTTCTCGCCGGCAAAGAAAGTGAGTATTGATCTGAAGAAGTATACCAATGCAGGAACCTATACGGTTCCGGTATCTGTTGAACTTCCGGACGGATGTTCACTGGTGAATAATGTGAGTGTAGAAATTATTCTGGAAAAAACAAAACAGAATGATAAGACACAAAATGAAAATAGCAACAGTGAAGGTCAGACGAAAGAAGATGAGAAAAAGACAGATACAATCAGGTAAACAAAAGAGAATAATCATAAAACAAGTACAGAGGCTTGAAGATGGACGGAATAACAATTAGAAGCGAGGAGAGTACATTATGATCAGACAGAAAGTTACAATAACAAATCCAACAGGGTTACATCTCAGACCGGCAGGAATGTTCTGTAACATAGCAAGTAGATACAAATGCAAAGTAGAGTTTATGTATGATGACGATGTTGCAGCAAATGCAAAGAGCGTTTTAAGTGTTCTCGGAGCATGTGTGAAATCAGGAGATGAGATCGAACTTATCTGCGACGGGGAAGATGAAAAAGAGGCTATGGATGCCATGGTCAGTGCAATCGAAGATGGATTAGGAGAATAAGAGAATATTGGACGGCCTGTGTTTTCACACAGGCCGTTTTAGTATTGCCATGTAATGCCTATTTTATAAATGAACAAGGAGAAAGAAGCAATAATGAAAGATAAAATAAAAAATATACTGGATATAACGTTTTGGAAATTTGTATTGGTTGGAATTGTGAATACACTGGTCGGAACAGCTGTAATGTTTGCAGCATATAATGTGTTACATCTGAGCTATTGGATATCCTCGGCATCCAATTATGTTGTGGGGAGTATTGTGAGTTATTTTTTGAATAAGTATTTTACATTTCAGAATAAAGAAAAGTCATGGGAGCAACTGGTTAAGTTTGCGTTAAATATTACGGTCTGTTATCTGGTTGCGTACGGGCTTGCCAAGCCGCTTGTGTCATGGTTTCTTCACGGACAGAGTAAAAGTGTACAGGATAATCTGTCTATGCTAGTTGGAATGGGAGCGTTCGTGGTGTTTAATTATGTGGGACAGAGAGTGATTGTATTTAGAAAATAAGAAAATGTCCGGAAAAGCAAATAAAGATAGTAAGAAAATAAGAATCATGATATAGTAAAATATATAATACAATTTGATGATTTGAGGGGGGGAAAATATGAAAAGGATAATGACGGTAATGCTGGCTGTCATATATATTACGACAGGTACAATCAGCGTTATGGCAGGAGAACCGGAGAATAACGACGCTCAAAAAAAGGAATCTGTCTCTGATTCAGTGAAAGTGCAGACGAGTGAGAATACAGATGAGGACAGGCCGAAAGAAAATAGTTGGAGATATTCGAATGGTGAATTAATACCACAAGAAGATGATGCGACAAGTAATGCAAGGGCTGTTACAAATGCATGGAAAAAGGTCAATGGACAATTTGTTAACAGTCTTGGAAAACCAATCCCTGGTGCAAAGAAAAAAGGAATGGATATAAGTGAATATCAGGGAACTATTAACTGGGATACGGTAAAAAACAGATCGGATATTGATTTCGTTATTATCCGCTGCAGTTATGGTTCAGGCTATAAAGATCGTAAATGGGAGTACAATGTAAAAGAATGTGAACGATTGGGAATTCCTTATGGGGTATACATATATTCTACAGCAACAACGGTTTCGGCAGTAGAGAAAGAGGCTGAAAATGTTAAGAAAATGTTGGAAGGACACCAGCCGACATACCCCGTTTATTTTGACATGGAAGAGAATTCGGTTCTGAATCTTGGCAGTTCAACAATTGGAAAATTGGCAAATACATTTTGTTCTAAGATATCTGGGGCTGGATATAAAGTTGGGATTTATGCGAGCCTGTATTGGTGGAATAGTATATTGACAGATCGGGTATTTAAGAATGAGTCCTGGTCTAAATGGGTTGCGCAGTATAGTGCATCTTGTCAGTATCAGTCAAAGTATGATATGTGGCAGTGTACGTCTTCGGGAAAAGTAAATGGTGTTAGTACCAATGTAGATATTAACTTCTGGATGTCAGATGAACCGGTGATAAATCAAGATGCAGATCGGGTAATAGTTTCCGATGAGAATATCATTACATATACGTCGCATATGCAAAGTTATGGCTGGCAGGAGCCTGTAAATAACGGTTATCAGACAGGAAAGCCGGGTTATGGAAAAAGACTGGAAGCGTTTAAAATAAATGTCGGGGGCGGATATGGAGATCTAGGAGTAAGATATCAGGCATGTATACAGGATGAAGGCTGGAAGCCACTGGCAGAAACAGGGCAGCTCGCAGGAACTGAAGGAAAAAGCAAGTATATTCAGGCTGTGAAAATTAGTTTAACAGGAAGTCAGGCCGAGAATTATGATATATACTATCGTGTATATAGTCAGAACTTTGGCTGGCTGGGATGGACATCCAATGGACAGCCGGCTGGAAGCCAGGGATATGAAAAACGAATTGAGGCATTACAAATTGCTGTCTTATCAAAAGGAGCAACGATACCCGGAACAACAGATAATTCGTATAAGACTACAGGAAAGAAAGTAGAATATAGAACATACGTAGAAAAACAAGGATGGAAGAAATACAGTGCGGATGGTGAACAGAGCGGTACAATTGGTCAGGCAAGAGCGGTTCAGGGATTAGCTGTCAGAGTAAATGATACACAATATAGTGGAAATATAGTATATGATATGTATATGCAAAGTTATGGCTGGATGGGAGAAAAAGCCAATAATACAGCAGCAGGTATATTAAATGGCGGAAAGAGAATGGAAGCTATAAAGCTGCATCTCACAGGAGAACTTGCGGAAAAGTATGATATTTACTACAGAGTGCATACACAGACATTTGGCTGGCTTGACTGGGCGAAAAACGGAGAACCATCCGGAACAAAAGATTATGCAAAACGAATCGAGGCGGTTCAGGTTAAAATGGTTCCAAAGGGAAATCCTGCTCCGGGAGCAACATCTATAGCTTTTAAGGAAGCAAAAATAGCTTACAAAACGCATGTACAGACCTATGGATGGATGAGTAAGGTACATGATGGTGAGACGGCCGGAACAAGTGGAAAAGCCAAGAGGATGGAAGCACTGAATATAGCAATGGTAGATTCCAGTTATAATAAGGAAATTTCATATAGAACGCATGTACAGACCTACGGATGGCAAAAGTGGGTTAATGGCGGAAAAAACAGCGGAACAGAGGGAAAAGCTAAGAGACTTGAAGCAATACAGATTGAATTGAAAGATTCGCTGGCAGATCAGTATGATATATATTACCGGGTGCATGCGCAGACGTATGGCTGGCTTGGCTGGGCAAAGAACGGAGAAAAGGCCGGAACGGAAGGTCTTGCGAAAAGATTGGAAGCTATTCAGATCGTACTGGTGGAAAAAGGTGGAGCAGCACCTGGAAGTACTAATAATTTTTTTATAAAAAAAGATAAATAGAAAGAGCGGATGAGAAAAAGGAGGATAGGAAACAGGTTCGCTTTTGGCTGCCGGAAAAAGCAGCTTGAAATGAAAAATGGAGGAGGAAAGTGTTAGTAGGAATAACACATGAGGAAAAGAATGAAAAAGAAATTTGTTGCAATATGTATTTCGTTGGCAATAACACTAACAGGACCGGGAATGTCGATGGTTACCATGACGTATGCTGACGAAATTACGAAAGAAAATCAACAAGATCAGGAAATATCTAATGATCAGAATAATACGGAAGACGGGGAAAACAGTAATACAAATGACGGAAAAGAGACAGAGAATGATTTAATAAAGGGAAATGATTCTGACAGTCCACAGGAAAAAGCGGAAGAAAACATTACGGAAGAAGAGAGTAAAGAAGATAACATGGAGGCTCAGCAGGAAGAACCTTCAGAAGAAACAGATTCAGAAGAAACAGATTCAGAAGAAGCGGTTACACAAAGAAAAGTATTAAATATTAATGATGGCTGGAACTTTTCAACGAATGATACATCTACTGCAGGCTGGAATTTCCCGTCGGGAGCAGGAAACGGAGTAGTGAATCTGCCTCATTCTTGGGAATATGTTCATCCGAGGCAGTCATATATTCCACAAATGAATTCAAAGACTGTTACATATGAGAAGACAGTTAATATTTCAGAAATAAAAAATAAAAATCTTTTTATTAAATTCTATGGTGCGGCAAGAAATACGGAAGTATTTATAGACGGAGAGAAAGTAGGTACGCATGTTGGAGGATATTCGGTTTTTGTTTTTGATATTACCAATTATGTACAAGGTAAGGATGAAATAACAATTAAGGCGAATGTTACTAATATTGATACTGTTTCAATACCAATTAATGTAGATTATACACAGTGGGGTGGAATTTACAGAGATGTTGAATTGATTTCAACAGATGACCAGTATATTTCATTAGAAGATTATGGCAATAAGGGAATCTATATAGATTCCAATGTAAATGGAACAACTGCTGATGTAAATGTGAAAAATGAGATATCTAATAAAAGTAATGACGATAAAGAATTAAAAATCGTAACAGATATTTATGATGCAGATGGCAATAAGGTTACTGGAACAGAGCAGAAAGTAACAGCTAAGGCCAATAAAAATGTTCAGCCATATAGTACAAAATGTCAAATTGATAATGTTCATTTATGGAATGGAACAAAAGATCCATATTTATATACAGCAAATGTAACAGTATATAATGAAAATGATGAAGTACTTGATACGGTTTCGGATAATTTCGGAGTCAGAACATATGAGATAAAAAATGGAAAATTTTATTTGAATGGACAGGAGTATGAGATTCATGGAGTCGGTATGCATCAGGACAGAGAAGGATATGGAAATGCTGTGCCGGATGATTTGAAGGTACAGGATATGAATCTGATGCAGGAGATGGGAGTTAATGCAATTAGAACATCGCATTATCCTCATTCACAATCAACATACAATTTAGCAGACGAGAGAGGTATGTTGGTTTATTGTGAAATACCGTATTATTTGTTGTTGTCAAATGCGGAATCTTATAAAACATCTATAAAAGAAGAGTTAAAAGAGATGATTCGTCAGGGCTATAATCATCCGTCGATTATGATGTGGGGAATCGAAAATGAGGTTTATCAGCCGGCATCTGCAGCTGCATTTGGAAAAGATTTTCAGATAAACGAAAATACATTAGTATCCTTCAATTCATCAGTTGCAAAGCTGGCTCAAAAAGAAGATACAACGAGATATATAGTTCAGGCTCAGATAGACAGTAGTAATGCAAATAAGGTATGTGCTAAATGGTCTAAAAATGGCAATGTAGACTATACCGGAGTGAATTTATATGTGGGATTTAAGTCATCTGTTTCCAGTGCAGATGATGAAGGAAGAAAAGAGATCACAGATACTCTGAATAGAAAACTAAATGAATATAAGCAGACGTACAATGCCTCTTCTATGATGATTACAGAGTATGGTGCAGGAGCTAATATAAATCAACACGCAACGATGGATGAAAATTTTTCATGGTCTTCTGATGATGCATCGAAAGATAAACATTACGAGGAATATCAGTCGTTTGTATTAGAGACATATTATTCATTGATTCAAAAGCGAAAAGATATACCGGTAAGCTTCGTATGGAATATGTTTGACTTCTCCTGCTATAGAAATGAAGGAGGAATCCCGAGAAGAAATACAAAGGGATTAGTTTGTTATGATCATACGACAAAAAAAGATGCATTTTATTTCTATAAAGCAAATTGGAATCAACAAGATAAATTTGTATATTTAACAAGCAAAAGGTATACGGAAAGGGATACAAAATATCAGCAGATAAAAGTATATTCCAATTGTGAAGGCGTGGAATTGTTTGTAAATGGACAGTCTGTTGGAAAAGGAAGAAAACAGCAGTCAGGTGTATTTGTATGGGATGACGTAAAGCTGGATGATATGAATACAATAAAAGCAGTGGGAACGTCCGATGGACAGACATATTCGGATGAAGTATCTGGAATTAAAGCAGAAAATAAAAATAGTGCTACAAGTATAAAATATCAGACACATATACAGAGTATCGGTTGGCAGGAAGCAAAGAAAGACGGACAGACATCAGGAACGATAGGAAAAGGCCTGAGAATGGAGGCTTTAAAGGTAAAACTTCAAAATAAAAAATACGGAGGAAATATCGAATATCGTACACATATTGCCCAGAAAGGCTGGCAGGACTGGAAAAAGAATGGACAGACGGCCGGAACGACAGGGGAAAAACTGGCGATGGAAGCCGTAAGGTTGAAGTTGACGGGGGAACTTGCGGAGCATTATGATATATATTATAGAGTTCATTCACAATCTTATGGTTGGTTAGGCTGGGCAAAAAATGGAGAAATAGCCGGAACAGCAGGCCTCGCAAAAAGAATGGAAGCTATTCAGATTAAGTTAGTAGAAAAAGGAGGAAAAGCTCCGGGAACAAGTGAAAAACATTATGTGTCTAATCAGGGAGTATTTTATCAGTCACATGTACAGACCTATGGCTGGCAGACTTGGAAACAAAATGGAGAAACAAGCGGAACCAGCGGACAGGCAAAACGTCTGGAAGCAATAAAAATTAAGCTGCAGAAAATGAAGGTATCTGGAAACATTGAATATCAGTCACATGTACAGACGTATGGATGGGAAAAGAGCTGGAAAAAGAATGGACAATTAAGCGGAACCAGTGGTAAAGCAAAACGTCTGGAAGCAGTGAAGATACGTTTGACTGGAGAAATGAAAAACAAATATGATGTATATTACAGAGTTCACGCACAAAGTTATGGCTGGCTTGGCTGGGCAAAGAACGGAGAAAAGGCCGGAACAGAAGGTCTTGCGAAAAGATTGGAAGCTGTTCAGATCGTACTAGTGGAAAAAGGTGGAGCAGCACCTGGAAGTACAGAAAAAACATTTATAAAGAAGTAAGATAGAGAGCTTTAGTATATGAAAGAAAAGTCATTTGAAGTATGAAGTATCCATATTTCAAATGACTTTTTCTGTTGCAATAAAGGATTTCGCTTGTTATGGAACTGTGTTATAATTAGGAAAAATGAAGAAAGGGAGGAAGAAAATTTGAAAAGTAAAAAAGGATTCATTGCTTGCATATGTATTATGAGTATGATACTTTCCGGAATAAGTGTATCTGCAGCCAATGATGCGGCTACTGAAGAAGGACAATCGATGGAAAGTAGTCAGACGGATCAGAACCAGCAACAGATGAATGACGAAGCTGATCAGGAAATAAACCAGGAAATAGATGGAACACAGGAACAAAGTGAACTAACAGAGAATCCTGATACACCCGAAAATATCACAGGTGAAAGAACCGTTGTAAGTGTAGATGAAAACGGAAATGTATTCGATGTTGAAGAAGAAACGGATGGAGTAGTAAAAGAAGATTTATCTAATAAGGCAAGAGCTGCGGCAACCTATATTGTAAATTTCCGGGCGAATGCAGCAGGTGCTTCGGTTGGAAATAATACTACAGAATACAAAGAATACAGCACGAACGCCGCAGGTTACTGTTACGGTGGAGCGGGAGCTGATGCAGCATATCTGGGCACTGAAAATGGGAAAGTAAAATTTATGCAAAGTGGTGTTGTAGGATTAGTCGACCAGTCCAAAGTTCAGGTTGTTAATTTGAATTCAGCAAAAAGTTATAGCAACTATTATGCGGATGGTTCTTCTATTATCCATAGAATCTGTATGGATATGACGACACCGGGTTATGGCGGATCAGTTAATGTGGGACCGCAACAGTCTTATATGAAGACGGGCACAACATATTACAGCTATGACGGACATTATTTTTATACTAATTATGTGACGATGTTATCTGATTACAAGAGTAACACAAGAAAAAATTCTATTAATCCAAATAACCCGTATTATAATTATTATCAATATCTTCCGTTGCGTGGAAAGTCATCGTATTCTGCAAATGAACTTTCTACAATTATTAACAAACATGCTCAGAGCAGCTCGAAAATGTATAATAAAGGGGCAGCGTTTGTAAATAATCAAAATACATATGGAGTAAATGCATTGCTCATGACAGGTGTAGGCGCGTTAGAAAGTGCTTGGGGAACAAGCAGTATTGCAAAGCAAAAAAATAATTTGTTTGGGCTGAATGCAGTCGATACATCGCCTGGCCAGAGTGCGAATACATTTTCAAGTGTGGATGTATGCATAAAAGATTTTGCAGAAACTTATATGTCAAAACAATATTTAAGAGCCGGATGGGCTTATTATCACGGAGGCTTTTTAGGAGATAAAGCGAGTGGTATTAATGTAAGCTACGCATCAGATCCTTATTGGGGTGAAAAAATTGCCGCTCTTGCATGGAAGATGGACAGTGAAGGCGGAAAGAAAGATCAAAATAAATATTCGATAGGTATTAAGGACACTGTGTCAACAGCACATACAACATTAAATGTACGAAAAGAGGCAAGTACTTCTGTTACAAGTCTGTATAATACGGGAACTTCTTCCAATTATGCATTTCTGATATTGGGAGAATCCGGAGATTTTTATAAAGTGCAGAGTGATCCGGTGTTAAAAGCGGATAGAGGAGGAATTGAAAGTACTTCCGGAAAATATAATTCATCTTCTATGTATGCTTATGCAAGTAAGCAATATATTAAAAAGATTAATACAGGTACCTCTGGATTAAATGGAGAAAACACAGTACCAGACACTAAGAAAACGGGAGTAATTTATAGCACACATATACAGTCAGACGGCTGGCAGGCGTCTAAAGCCAATGGCGAAATATCTGGAACAACAGGTGAAGCAAAACGAATAGAAGCGATAAAGATTCAGCTTTCTAATATTGGTTATACCGGTTCAGTCCAATACAGTACACATGTGCAGTCAAATGGCTGGAAAAACTGGGTATCGGATGGTACGATCGGTGGAACGACGGGCGAAGCAAAACGCATGGAGGCAATACGTATCCGTCTGACGGGTGAAGCAGCAAATCATTATGATATTTACTATCGTGTACATACGCAGACATATGGCTGGCTTGACTGGGCAAAAAATGGAGAAATTGCGGGTACAACAGATGGTGCAAGACGAATGGAGGCAATACAGATAAAATTGGTTTCAAAAGGAAGTCCGGCACCTGGCAGTACAGTACAGGCATATGTACAACCATTAACACAGTACTCGGCACATGTGCAAACAGATGGCTGGAAAGAAAGTGTATATGGAGGTGGTTATGCCGGGACGACAGGCGAAGCAAAACGTATGGAAGCTTTCGGAATGAAATTGACAGATCAGAAATACTCAGGTGGAATTAAGTATCAGGCACATGTTCAAAGTAGTGGCTGGCAAGGCTGGAAAACGAATAATGCAGTAGCAGGTACGGTTGGTGCTGCAAAAAGAATGGAAGCCATAAGAATTGAACTTACAGGAAAAATGGCTCAAATGTATGACGTATATTATCGTGTACATGCGGAAACATATGGCTGGCTCGACTGGGCAAAAAATGGAGAGATAGCAGGAACAACAGGATGTGCAAAACGATTAGAATGTATACAGGTTGTTCTGGTAAAAAAAGGTGCGGCGGCACCAGGTAATACTCAAAAAACGCATGTGATCAAATAAAGTCATATTATGAAAAGGAGGCAGGATCATGTATAAGAAAATAATATCACTGACTGCAATTGTGGCAATGATTGTTACATTAGTTATGCCGGCCAGGGCATATGCTGACGAAACACAGGCAGAATCACAGCCTGTATTAAAATATTCGGTATTAATGTCAGGGGCTTCTGAGTGGCAGGAAGCAGACAATGGAGAATATGTGGGAGAGCCAGAGAATAAAGATGCTGAAATATCCAAATTAAAATTAGATGTTTTGGATTCTGTAACAGAGGAAAATTTGAATGGAATCACATATTCGGTAGCAGATCCAGAGGGAAATTGGAATGAGTATGTAACAGCCGGCCAGGAGACTGGATTTGACAGCGAACAGAAGATAGCTGCGTTCAAGATAAAATTAACAGAAGAATTGGCTGAAAAGTATAATATTTACTATCGCGCATATGTTCAAACTGATGATCAGAGTGAAGGACAGTGGCTTGGCTGGGCCGAAAATGATGCCCCATCCGGAACTAAAGGATATGATTGTGGCATAAAGGCCATTCAGGTTCAGTTGACAGAGAAAAGTACAAATGTCGATTTAGACACAGCAAATTCATACATAGTAAAGACGGATATAGTACCGGAGGAAACAGTGAAGGTGGTATATCAGGCTCATGTAGCAAAAATCGGCTGGCAGAAAAAAGTAGAAGATGGCGCACTGGCAGGAACGGAAGGAAAGGCGCTTTCTATTGAGGCGTTAAAGATTAAGCTTGCCGGATTATCAGAAGAAGATCAAAAAGACAGTAAAATTATATATAAAACTCATGTACAGTCATATGGCTGGCAGAAAGAAGTAGAAAACGGAGCACTTGCAGGGACAACCGGACAGGGAAAGAGAGTAGAAGCAGTATCTGTTCGTCTGGAAGGTGCTATAGCAAAAAAATATGACGTGTACTATCGTACGCATATACAGAGCTTTGGCTGGCTTGACTGGGCAAAGAACGGAGAAAAGGCCGGAAGCAGTACTTATGGAAAACGTTTAGAAGCAATTGAGATCAAATTAGTGAAAAAAGGTGAAAGTGCACCAGGAAGTACGAAGAAAGCTTATCAGGTACCAAGAATTCAGTATCAGACCCATGTACAGTCTATTGGATGGCAGAAAAAAGTAAGTGATAATCAGATTGCAGGGACAACCGGACAGGGAAAAAGAATTGAGGCAATAAAGATTACACTTCCGGATTCTGACTATACAGGAAATGTAGAATATCAGGCATATGTACAGGGAATTGGATGGCAAAGCTGGAAAAAGAATGGTGAACTTGCAGGAACAAGCGGTCAGAGTAAGAGAATTGAAGCAATCAGAGTGAAGCTGACTGGTGAGATCGCAAAGTATTATGAAGTGTATTACAGTGTACATCTGGCAAAGATTGGCTGGTGTAATTACGAATCTGCAGGAAGAGTAACAGGAACAATTGATCTTAGTAAGAAGATCGAGGCATTGAAAATATGCCTTGTGAAAAAAGATGCAGAAACGGCTCCGAATACAAGTGGTGTAAAATATGTGGAAGGATATAAGAGTGGTAACTTCTATTATAATGGATATATCAAAGGTGTAGGAGCGACAGGCAATGTATCGCAAGGAAATACAGTAGGGACAATCGGAAAAAAACAACAGCTTCAGAGCCTTACATTATATCTGGATCAGTCAAATAAACTTGCACCATCAGGAACGATTCAATATGCGACACATATTGCAAAAGAGGGCTGGAAGGACTGGTCTGATGCAGGTACAACCAACGGGGCATCTACAGGAACAAATGGAATGGAAGCTGTGAAAATCAGACTTACCGGTAATCTTGCCAAATATTACGACATATATTATCGTGCACATGTACAGGGATATGGCTGGCTTGGCTGGGCAAAAAATGGCCAGGCAGCAGGAACATCAAAAATCGGATACAGAATGGAAGGATTACAGATTCGCCTTGTATCAAAAGATGCAGCAGCTCCGGGGAAAAATGCTAATTATTATACAGAAAAGAAAAAGACTGCGACAATAGCAGTTAAAGACCAGATGCATCTGAAAGCATTGGCGTATGCAAGTAACACACGGTATCTCATTCTGGTAGATACGACAGCCAACAGAGTAGGAATTTATAGCGGTTCAGTCGGTAAATGGAATGAAGTGAAAAAGTGGGTTTGTACTACAGGAGCAAAATCAACTCCGACAGTGAAAGGAACATTTACTGTACAGGGAAAAGGAAAATCATTTGGATCTGGATATACATGCTGGTATTATACACAGTTCTATGGAAATTACCTGTTCCACTCCGTACTGTATAAACAAGGAAGTATGTCTGTAATTACAGATGGAAGACTTGGAATCAATGCATCACACGGATGTGTTCGATTAAACATTAATAATGCAAAATGGATATATGATAATATTCCGCGAGGAACAAAAGTTGTAGTATATTAGCAATAAAGGCAGGTCATTTGACCTGCCTTTGTTATACACAAATCTTTTTGTGAAATTCGGATTAATCTCGTTGGAAAAGATCACGGGTATATACTTTGTCCTTAACATCGTCAAGAACCGGATTATATCTGTTGGCAATAATAGCCTGAGAAAGTTTTTTGAACTGCTCTAAATTATTGACTACTTTGCTTCCAAAAAATGTGGTTCCATCTTCCAGGGTTGGTTCGTAAACGATGACAGTAGCTCCTTTTGCTTTGATTCGTTTCATGACGCCCTGAATACTGCTCTGACGGAAGTTGTCGGAATTGCTCTTCATCGTAAGACGGTAAACTCCTATAGTACATTCTTTTTCCTGGGCAGCAGAATAATCACCATGATTGTTATAATCATAATATCCGGCGAGATTGAGAACACGATCAGCAATAAAATCTTTTCTTGTACGGTTGCTTTCGACAATTGCGGACATCATGTTCTGAGGTACATTATCGTAATTGGCCAGCAATTGTTTGGTATCTTTTGGAAGACAGTATCCTCCATAACCAAAAGATGGATTGTTGTAATGCGTTCCGATTCTCGGATCTAGACATACACCGTTTATAATATCTTTGGTATGGAGTCCTTTCATTTCTGCATAAGTATCCAATTCGTTGAAATAAGAAACACGTAATGCAAGGTAAGTATTAGCAAAAAGCTTTACGGCTTCGGCTTCCGTAAATCCCATGAACAATGTATCAATCTGCTCTTTAAGAGCCCCTTCCTGAAGAAGTGCCGCGAATGTATGAGAAGCCTTCACCAGTCGTTCATCGGAAGAATCGGTAGATACGATGATCCTGCTTGGATAAAGGTTGTCATATAAAGCTTTTGATTCTCTTAAAAATTCTGGACTGAAGATAATATTAGCTGTGTTATATTTTTTGCGGACAGATTCGGTATAGCCCACAGGGATCGTTGATTTGATGACCATGATCGCATTCGGATTTACCTTTAATACAAGTTCGATGACTGCTTCTACTGCAGAAGTGTCAAAATAATTTTTGTTACTGTCATAATTGGTTGGAGCAGCAATGATGACGAAATCAGCATCTTTATAGGCGGAGTCACCATCAAGAGTAGCAGTCAGGTCAAGATCCTTTTCGACAAGGTATTTCTCGATATAATCATCCTGAATAGGGGATTTTCTGTTGTTGATCAATTCTACTTTTTCAGGAATGATATCTACAGCAGTTACGTGATTATGCTGTGCAAGTAATGTCGCGATGGATAATCCGACATATCCGGTTCCGGCTACCGCGATATTTAAAGGTGAAGGAGAAGGAAGCTTGGTATTGCCGGCATCAACAAATAATGTCTGGGGTTCAAAATCAAGCGTTTCTCCTAATTGCTCTAATTGAGGAATAGAAGGAATAAAATCTTCTTTTTCCAAACGTGAGATCATAGAACGGTTGATCCCTGTGATATCTGCAAGATCCTGCTGGGTCATGTGTTTTTCTTTTCGACGATTTGTTACAAGATTTGCGAGAAGTGATTGTGATAGTTTTTTCATGATTTGATATCCTTTCATTTATAATGAATACTAAATGTTATTTAAAACAACGTTTGAATTAAAATGACATAAATATTATATCATGAACATAAGAAAATCACAATGTTTTAGTGATAAAAAAGGGAAAGATACAAAAATGTGTTGCTTAAAATAACAATCGAAAGAAAGTACTGATACTTGTGGGAGAAATTTTGCATTATAAGGAAAGAGAGCGCAGGTTATGGAAAAAAATGGAGTCCCGTAAGATTAAAAGTGTCAAGGTTGATTGCCATATGGAAAAGTGATATAATGGCGAAAGGTCTAAAGAAGATTGGAGAGGACATGAAAAAAAAGCAAAAATCTATCAAAATAAATTTGATAATGAATACAATAAAAACGTTAATGAGCCTGATATTTCCGTTAATTACATTTCCGTATGCGTCAAGAATCTTAGGCGCTACAGGGATAGGCCGTGTTAACTATGCAAGTTCTATTGTGTCTTACTTTTCTATGTTTGCAGCGCTGGGAATTAGTACATATGCAGTAAGAGAAGGAGCACGGATTAGAGACGATAAAGAGAAATTCAGCAAGTTCTCACGTGAAATGTTGAACATAAATTTGTGCACAACGTTTATCGCTTATTGTGCATTGGCTGTTTTTTTAGCGTTACCTATTTTGGGAAATTACAAAAAGTTATTAGTAATTTCAAGTTTAAGTATCCTTTTTACAACAATAGGAACAGAGTGGATTTTTACAATCAAAGAAGAATATGCTTATATCACGAAAAGGGCAATCTTATTTCAGATCATTTCATTGATATTATTGTTTGTATTGGTTAAAAATAAAAATGATTATTACTGGTATGCGGCATTGACGGTTATTTCGTCAGGAGGATCTGCTTTTTTTAACTTGTGGCATTCGAGAAAAATAGTCGATTGGAAACAGAAAAAAGAAAGATTAGAATATAGAAAGCATTTAAAGCCGATATTAATGATTTTTGGAACAAGTGTTGCATCCAGTATCTATATGACAATGGATACAACCATGCTTGGGGCATTTCGTGGAGATAAGGCTACCGGAGTCTATACGGCAGCTGTAAAGATTAATACAATTGTAAGTACATTGATAGGAACGATATCAGCGACCATCCTGCCAAGAGTGTCTTATTATCTGGGAAATAATTTGAAAAAAGAATATGAGAAGCTGATGAAAGAATCTGTAGATATTCTTTTTATGATAGCGATACCGGCGGCTATAGGAATGATCTGTACCAGTGATATTTTGATATTAATATTTAGTGGCAAAGAATTTTTAACGGGAAGTACGGCGGCAAAAATTTTATCTGCTAAAGTTGTAGTTGGAGCTATTAATCGAGTGCTGGCTTATCAGATTTGTATTCCGCATAAAAAAGATAAAGAAGTATTGATATCAACAATTGGCGGAGCAGTGTTCAATTTAATTGCGAATGCATTATTAATACCAATGTTTGGTGTGACTGGAGCATCGGTGGCAACATTGTTCTCTGAAATAATTGTGTTTGTTATCTTGACTTACTATGCACGTAAGATATTTAATACAAAGATGTTATATACAAGAGTTATGGTGTACTTTGTAGCAAGTGTATGGTTTTTTGCGGGAAGATTTGTAATGAATATGATAACGAACAGTGTATTCATAACTTTAGTAGGAACGGTTGCGGGATGTTGTCTGGGATATTTTATTATTTTGACAATAATCAGAGATCCGTATTTGAAGCAATTTGAAACGCAGTTTTTTAATAAAATAAAAAAGATTAGAGCTCGATAACATTAAAAAGAAAAATGTAGAGGATAAAATATGAAAATAGTTTTTGTTATTTTACACTATCTGGCAATAGATGAAACGTACAAAAGCGTGGATTCAATTGAGAAAAAAATCGATACAGACATGTATAAGATAGTAATTGTTGATAATGCGTCCCCGGATAAATCAGGTGCATTATTGAAAGAACATTATAAAAATGATGACCATGTAGAAGTGCTTTTAAATCAGGAGAATCTGGGGTTTGCAAGGGGAAATAATGTGGGCTTCAGATATGCTGAAAAAACATGGAATCCATCATATATTGTGCTGATGAATAATGATGTTTATTTGTTAGATGATGATTTCCTTGAAAAAGTAGAGAAAGAATATAAAAGAAGTCAATTTGCTGTATTAGGGCCGATGATATTAAGTGCCGACGGCAGATGTGATATTAACCCTATACGAACGAATGCAATGAGTAAACAGGAAGTAGAGCATGATATTCAGGCGTATAAAATAAAAAGTGTGGTTTACAAATATCATTTGGAAAAGATAAAGAATATTTATCGAAAAATAAAACCGTTAAAAAAGAAAAAGAAAAAAGAATTTATTAAGAGATGCGAGTATGTTCAACTTCATGGATGTTTTATGCTGTTCTCAAGAAAATATATAGAAAAGTTTAATGGGTTGGATGATAGAACTTTCTTATATAGAGAAGAAGCAATTTTAATGAAGCATTTGACTGAAAATGGATTGAACAGTGTGTATTTACCGGATATTCATGTTTTTCATCGAGAAGATGCATCGACAGATGATATGATCAAGGAGAATAGAAAAAAAGAAATGTTTGAAATAAAAAATCATTTACAATCCCTGAAAGTATTAAAAGAAGTATATGATTTTTATGAAAACAAAAGAGGAGAAAATAAGTGATGGTAGAAAGAAAAATGGAAAAATCTATGGAAGAAATGGATTTGGAATATATTGCTAACAGTGATCTGGAATGGAGCAAATACAAAAATAAAACCATATTTGTAACGGGAGCGACAGGGCTTATAGGGTCATTACTGGTGAAAGCCTTTGCGTATTACAATTGTTTGCATCAGGGAAATATAAAAATTATTGGATTGATCAGAAATGAAGAAAAGGCAAAAAGAATATATGGAAAATGGTATAATAACTACGGAATTCATTTGATGATCGGTGACATTGAACAGATACCGGTAATAGCAGGAGATATAGACTATATTTTTCATACAGTCAGTATTACAGCATCCAAGATGATGGTGCAGCATCCGGTCCTGACGATACAAACTTCATATATGGGAACAAAGAATGTATTGGATTTGGCAGTAGATAAAAAGATTGAAGGAATGGTATATGTTTCTTCAATGGAAGTATATGGTATTCCGGATGAAAAGAAAGAGTATATAACAGAAAAAGATCTGGGGTATATAGAACTGGAAAATGTAAGAAGCAGTTATTCAGAGGGAAAAAGAATATGTGAATGCTTATGTAACGCATATGTGGCAGAATTTGGCTTGCCGGTGAAATCTGCAAGACTTGCACAAACATTTGGAGCGGGCGTATTACAGGAAGATAATCGTGTATATGCACAATTCGCAAGAAGTGCTATGAAAAAAGAGAATCTTGTTTTGCGAACAGATGGAAGTTCCGAAGGCAATTATTGTTATACAAGAGATGTTATCAGGGCATTGTTGCTTTTAGGATATTCGGGGAAAGTCGGAGAAGCTTATAATGTTGTAAATGAAAAGTCGCATATGACTATAAGAGAAATGGCAGAACTTGTGGCAAACGATGTTTCGAATGGAGAGATAAAAGTAGAATTTGATATTCCAGATGAGGCCAAGAGCCTGGGATATGCTCCAAAAGTGAAAATGCATTTGAGCTCGGAAAAATTAAATAAATTAGGCTGGAAAGCAGAAGTAGATATGAAAGAAGCATATTTGCGTATGATGAATGATATGGAAGCGTAAGGAGAATAGTTGGTGGAAAAAATCAGTGTTATTGTTCCTGTTTATAAAATTAAAGAACAATATTTAAAAGAATGTATTGAAAGTATATCGAAACAAACGTATTCTAATTTGGAAATTATTCTTGTAGATGATGGATCGCCTGATAATTGTGGAGAAATTTGTGATCTATATGCGGAAAAAGACAGTCGGATTATGGTTTTGCATCAGAAAAATCAAGGTGTATCTATGGCCAGAAATAATGCAATTCAAAAAGCAACGGGAGAGTGGATCACTTTTATTGATGCGGATGACTGGATTGAAAAAAATATGTGTGAACTGGCCATGGAAAAGCGTGACGGAAATGATATGGTTGTCTGGAACATGTATTTAAACAAGGATGCAAATCAGCAAATAAAGAAAAATTATGAAAAAAATCTTAGTGTTGATGATGAGAAGCTTCTTGAAAAGATTAATTTGAATTTTTTGAGAACAATTTCGCTGTCGAAAGATGAGATAAGGATTCCGACATTGGAGGGACCTGTTTGTCATTTGTATAAAAGAAGTATCATTAAAGAAAATAATATACGATTTGACAGCTCTTTGAAACAAGGAGAGGATAAACTTTTTAACTATGAATATCATAAGTATATAAAAAGATTTACATATATAAATAAACCATTGTATCATTACAGGCTGCACGGCGAGTCGACGACACACACGTTTTTTGCGGGAAATGCAGACACATCTACGCGTATTTTAAAGAAATACTATGAATTAGAACCAAGAATAAATACATCTGAGACATATAGAAATACGTATTGTGTCAGAGTTGGAGTTATTGCGTATTTTCTGATCGGAAAATATTTTTTACATCCGGATAATCCGAATAGGAAAAATGCATTTCGCGAATTTAAAATACTAATGAATGAAGAGCCATATAAGTCTGCTATTGCAGCAATAGATCTTCGGGTGATGGATCTTAATTTAAATAAAATAAAATTATGGCTGTTAAAACATAGAAAATACAGAAGTGTATTTTTGTATTATAACTTAGTTAATATGATACAAAAAATCAGAGGAGTAAAATAATTATGATAGAACCTCAAATGAGTGTAGTTGTTCCTGTGTACAGTGTGGAAAAGGAATATTTTGAAGAATGCATTTTGAGCCTGAAACAACAAACATTGGAAGCAATTGAAATTATTATTGTTGCCGATGGTGTGAAAAAGGAAATTTTAGATTTATGTAAAAGCTTTGAAGGACAGGATGAAAGAATCAGGGTAGTTGAACAGGAAAATCAGGGGGTAGCAGTAGCAAGAAATAACGGAATCCTAAATGCAAAAGCGCCGTATATAACATTTGTTGATGCAGATGACTGGGTAGAGCCTGAATTTTGTGCTTTCTTTTATGATAATTTTAAAAATAATCCAGATGTGCAGATTATATCTTCGGCAGCATATATAAATAAAAATGACGAAGAGATTGAAAATCCATTTTGGAATGGTGAAAAGAAATATTTCACAGGAAAAGAAAAAGAAGAAATGGAATTACAGGCTATTTTTAAAGAGGCAGCCAGTTATGTGCCAAGATTTGCAACATTTGGAACAACGTGGGCAAAAGCATATGATGTTGAATGGCTGAGGAAACAAAATATAATTTATGAGCCGGAATTAAGACGAGGGCAGGATACAGTCTTTAATCTGCATGCATTTGAGACGGCGGAAAAGGTATTGTATGTGAAACGTTTTTTATATCATTATCGAATGAATAGCGGTTCAACTGTGAATAAGTATACAGAGGGCACGATTGATATTCTGGAAAGAATATCCAGATATATATTAAAGTTTATCAAAGAACATGGAAAAGATGAGCGGTTCTATCAGGCGTACAATAATAAGAGTATTCAATTGTTAAGTCAGTCAATTAATAGCGATTATGCACATAAAAATAATCCAAAAAATTACCTGACGAGACGAAAAGAATTGAAAACAGTTTTAAGACGAAAGTGTTACCGGGATAATTTTAAAAATATAAATACTGAAAATATACCGGTCACAAGAAAGCTGTATTGGTCTTTAATGAAGTATAGAATGGTGGATCTCATTTATCTTGCACACTGGGTGTACAGAAAAAATAATTAGGAGGAAAGTTTTATGAATTATGCAGTGATTTTTGCTGGCGGAACCGGGACCAGAATGAATACCAAAACAAAACCAAAACAATTTTTAACATTACACAATAAAGAAATAATTATCTATACTCTGGAACATTTTGAAAATCATCCGGAAATAGATGGAATATCTGTTGTATGTATAGAAGGCTGGATCGATTATCTGAAAAAGCTGATTGAAAAGTATCAGCTTAAAAAGGTGAAATGGATTACACCTGGAGGAAAAACGGGACAGGAATCTATCTATAATGGTTTGAATGCGATGCGGGGACAAATAGAAGAAGATTCCATTGTATTAATACATGATGGTGTTCGTCCATTGATCAATGAAGAATTAATAAGTGAAAATATCAAAGTAGCGAAAGAAAAGGGAAATGCAATAACTGTTGTTGAAGCAACGGAAACGGTTATGATGGTTAATGAAAAAAATGAATTAACTCAAAGCGTTGAACGGAAAAAATGTCGTTTTGCAAGAGCTCCACAGACATATATATATGGACAATTGCTTGCGGCACATGATCATGCGAGAGAAGAGAACATTAATTCTTACATTGATTCGGCGACACTTATGCAGGCAGAAGGATATAAGTTATTCCCGGTAATGGGAAAACCGGAAAATATAAAAATAACTACACCATCGGATTTTTATACCTTTAGAGCGATTGTTGAAGCGGAAGAAAATTCACAGATCTTAGGATTTTAAAAAGGGAAGAGCATTTGCTCTTCCCTTTTATGTATTAGAAGTTAAAATATAATTTGCGACGGTCTCACAGGCATGTCCGGATTCATAGCTGCCGAGCGCATCCCAGTGCTTTTGGATATTTTTTTGATATTGATCATTATTAAATTGTTTAATGTTTTTAATTAACGCACTGTTTGACTCGGCTAAAGGATATGGCCAGGTGTGAATGTCGGAATAAAATCCACGATCCAGATCATAGTAGTTCAAATCCGTAGCATATAAAAAGCACGGGCGCCGTGTAAGTGAAAAATCCCACATAGAAGAGGAATAGTCGGTGATAAGAACATCTGCGGCATACAGCAATTCCTGCATATCAGGATAATTGGAAGCATCAATGTAATTGGCAGCATTATTTAACTGGTTCATAACAAAGTAGTGTGTACGGAATAGAATAAACCAGTTGCCGCCAAATTTTTCTGAAAGAGCAGATTGAATTGCCTTGCAGTCGAATAAATAATCAGAAGCCGCTTTTGATTCCCGATAAGTAGGGGCGTATAGAAGGATCTTTGCCTCTGAAGGGAGGTGATAGTACGCTCGGATCTTATCGTGCAATTCAGGATGATCATTATTGAACAGCATATCGTTTCTCGGCATTCCGCAGGAAAGAATGGTTCCGTCATGATGAAAACTTTGATGGATCGTTAATTCTGTAAATGCGTTTGAACTTGATACATATGTACAAGGTACTTCTCGTGCAATTTCCGCGCGGATCTGTTTTCCGGGGGTTTCTTTCTGATAGGCAGCGCCAACACGTTTGTATGCTCCACCACCATGCCATGTATTAATATAAACCTGACGTTTCATAATTGGAAACCATGCAGGAATTTCTGAATTGGTAACAATAAATTTTGAAGTCAGGCATACATGCAAAAAGTAAGGATGCAAATATTTGACGGTTTTAATTCCCTTATCATGTAAGTAAGAAAAGTTTTGAGGGGATTTAAAAGCCCATATAATCTCAAAATCAGGATGGCGTTCCTGCATGTATTCGGAAATATATTTGGGATTGCAAGAATATTGTGCGCCAAAATAGCTGAAAAATACAATTCTTTTTTTATGAAAGTGCCCGATGGACAGCAGTTTGAGAAAACTACGCAGCCTGGGGGCAATAAATGTTTGTAAAGTGTCGAACATAGGATACCTCAACTTTCTTTTTTCGTAATATTATTATGTAACCATTTTTGAAGAATAAAGTCAATAGCTTTTAATTTGCTTTTTAAGGTATTGTTCGTTATAATAGGGAAAGTGGTATGCTATAGGTATGAATAGTGAACGTGAAATGAATCCGAAATAAAGATAAAGTATAAATAGAATTGAGGAGTGTTATGACAGAAGTTTCAGTAATAATGGCGACATATAAAGAGCCTGAAAATCAGCTCAGGCGATCGATAGAATCTATTTTAAATCAGACGTATAAAGCGTTTGAGTATATTATTATTTTAGACAATCCGGATAATTCAGATCATATTAGAATTATAAAGGAATATCAACAAAAAGATAATAGAATTCAATTCCATATTAATGAAAAAAATCAGGGGCTGACGTATTCTTTGAACAGAGGTCTGTCGTATGCAAACGGCAAATATATCTGCAGGATGGATGCAGACGATATATCCGTTCCGGAAAGATTACAGTGGCAAAAAGAATATCTGGAAAAATGTAATGTGGATTTGATCGGGGGGATTACACAAGTAATAGATGAAGAGGAAAAAGTTATTTATTCCATCAAAAAAATCCCAGCGAATCCGGATAAAATAAAAAAGTGTATCCGCTATAATCAGGTTGTACCACATCCGACCTGGTTTGGAAGAAAAGAAATGTTTGAACATTTAAACGGATACAGAAAAATACCATTGTGCGAAGACTATGATTTTACTTTGAGGGCATTATTAAAGGGATATAGAGTATCGAATCTTAATAAAGTAGTGTTACAGTACCGAATGACATCTCAGAGTATTTCCAGAAACAATTTATTTGAACAGTTTTTATATGCAAAATATATAACGTGTTCTTATAAAAAAGGAAAGATTGCGGATGTTGAAAAAGCAAAACAATATGTAACCGAGAAGAACTCTTCTAAAAAGGCAGAAAAATATCTGAAAGCAAATGTCAGGTTTAATGAATTACTTAATGATATAGAGCAAAAAAGATATATTCATTTTTTTGTGGATGGAGTCAGATTCACATTCACTTCAAAAGAATATTTGGAAAAAGTATACCGCTTTTTTATGGTAAGTATAAATAGTTAGGATAAAACAATGAAGGAATATAAGAAAAAAATAGAATTTAAAGAAATACAATCGCTGGAATATAATTTGTTAAAAAGATTTGATGAATTTGCAAAAGAAAATAATATCATGTATTTTTTAAGCGGAGGTTCATGTCTGGGGGCAGTAAGGCATCAGGATTTTATTCCCTGGGATGACGATATAGATGTATGCATGTTACGTAAAGATTATGATAAATTAATTGCGCTGGTAAAAGATAACAGGTACCTGGATACTGAAAGAAAATACAAATTCTTATTACCGCTAGATGATAATTATATTTATCCGTACATGAAATTAGTAGATGATTCGACTATAGTATTTGAAAAGGATATAAAAAGACAATATGCTACAGGCGTATGGATGGATATATTCCCGATGGATATATGGCCGGATGAAAAAGAAACATTAAGAAAAATCATGAAAAAGCATCGCTTTTATAAGATGATGAATAAAATATATGTTGCAGGTAATCTTACAACGATGAAGAAAAGTATTTTAAACATTATCGGAAAAGGTGCATATAAGATACTTTTTAGAAATAAGGATTACAAATATTGGAATAAGAAAGTTATAGATATGGTAACTCCTTGTGAGGGAACATATGTAGGAGACCGCATATGGCCGGTAGAAGATAAAGAATTTTTCTCTAAAGAAGTATTTTCAGAGGCAAAATATGTTAAGTTCCGAGATGGAATGTTCCCGATCCCTGTAGGATATGAGGAGTATCTTTCGAAAATGTATGGAGATTATATGAAATTACCGAAAGAAGAAGATCGGGTATTTCATGATTTTGAAGGATATATAAAATAATATAAGCAAAGGAGAAAAGAATGAAAAGCGAATTATTGATAGTGATTCCGGCTTATAATGAAGAAGAAAATATAGAAAATGTAGTTACGTTCATTAAGAATAAGTATAGCCAGTATGATTATATTGTTGTAAATGACGGGTCTAAGGACAGAACCGCAGAAATCTGCAGGAATAAAGGATACGAAATGTTGAATCTGCCTGTGAATCTCGGACTTGCGGGAGCTTTTCAGGCTGGATTAAAGTATGCATATACGAAAGGATATTCGTATGCGATTCAATTTGATGCGGACGGTCAGCACAGACCGGAGTTTATTGAACCAATGTTAAATAGAATAAAAGAAGGATATGATATTGTAATCGGATCAAGATTTGTCAACCAGAAAAAAGAAAAATCATTAAGAATGGTTGGAAGTAAGATGCTTACTGTAGCCATCAAAATTACAACTGGAAAAAGGGTGGCAGATCCGACATCAGGAATGAGAATGTTTTCCCATAAAATGATTAAAGAATTCGCACAGAATTTGAATTATGGACCAGAGCCGGATACTGTATCATATTTGTTGAAAAATGGAGCGGAGATTTCCGAAGTACCAGTAAATATGGATGAGAGAGTTGCAGGAGAAAGTTATCTGAATTTGACGAATGCAGCTAAATATATGGTTAAAATGTTGATATCAATATTATTTGTACAAAACTTTAGAAAGAGGGGATAATATGTCAATTTTTATTAGAATTTTACTTGTTGTAGGAGCTATAGTATTATTGGCATTTATGCTTAGAAAGATACGCTTGGCAAAGTTAAAAATAGAATATACAGTTTTTTGGATTGGATTTTCATGTATACTTGTTATTATGGGAGTATTTCCACAAATTATGTCAGCTATATCGGAATTTCTGGGATTTAAATCAACGGTTAATATGGTATATCTGATCGTTATCTTTGTATTGATTGTGAAGTTATTTTATAATACAATTCAGATTTCGGCACTGGAAAATAAAGTTGATAGTTTGGCTCAGCAAATTGCAATAGATCGTAAAATTGATGCGGAAGAAAAGAAAGGGGAATAGTGGTGAAAGATTATCTGCTATGTACGTTATTTTACTGCGTTTTCACTTTGCTGTTAATTGTATTTGGAAATGCAATAAATAGAAAAAATAAAAGCATTTCAGAAAATTTGATTACAGGATATTTGGTGTATAGTTTTTGTGTTGCTATTATAGGAATTCCGCTGCAAGTTTTAAATGTGCCATGGATAGTGTTTGGAGTTTGCATGGGAGTGCTATGGATAGGAATAGGTCTATATATTTTATATAGAAGAAAGTATAATAATTTGGCTATATGTAAATTTCAGCTCAAAGAGTATTTAACAGATAACTGGATGATATATGTAGTTGGTGCTGTTATGATATTTATGCTGTTGTTTTATTATGCTGGTTTTTGGTTAGGTAATCATCAAGATGATGGTTATTATATTACAAAAGTGGCAACTCTTCCATATTCACCAATTGGAGGAAATTATAATTATTCAGTAGGAACAATGAATACTGGATTTAATAGTTATATTGTTAACACATGGGAATTAGAAGCATCAGTATATGTGAAAGTGTTGGGAGTAATGCCGACATTATTTCTGAGACTTTTTCAATCAGCTTTTTATTATTTTCTATATTTGAATCTAATCAAATGGGTAGCGGAAATAATTATTGACAAATTGAATGTAAAAGCGAATGTTAAGATGGCGCAATATGTATTGGGAATAGTTCCATTAATGTGTGCATATTACATTTTTTTGTCAGACACAGGGATATTAGTGCTTAGAGATGGATTTCATTTGAATACAGGAATGTTTTTAGGTGCATCATTTGTAAAATTATTTGGGTGTCTTTTGTTTGGAGTTGTTTTGCTACAATTTGATGCAAAGAAGAATATTGTACAGAGTCTGGTATATTGTATTATTATTAGTGTTGTTTTGATATCGAAGTCAACTATTGCACTTCCAATCATTATTGTAAGTGGCGTTGCAGCAGGTATTGTGGCGTTATGGCAGAATTTTGAAAAAAAAGGCAAAGTAATTAGCTTTGCATTAGCTTTTATATATATTGCTTTAGGAATTATAATTCCTAATTCTGAATCTATTCAAAAAACGGTGAAAGCGGATATCATTTCTACAAAAAATTCTTTACTTATTTATCCGTGTATTATTATATTTTTAGTAAGTTTCTTTATGCGGGAACAAGTTATATATAAATTGAATGCGCACGTATTACTTATGATAGCGATGATAGCAGTACCTCAGTGTAATGACATTTTTGAAGAATGTTCGGTATATGATTTTGTAGGAGGAAGAGCCTGGTCGGCAGTTGCGTATTATTTTATTATATTGAATGTTGTATATATATACATAATATTGCGGAAAATACATATAAAGGATTTTGTTGTTAGAATTGCTTATGGATTGATTGGTATATTAAGTTGTTCGATGATGCTGGCAGGATTTCAAAAGTATGGAGGGGAAATTTTACCACAAGAGGAATGCAAAAAAGCTGATATGAGACTTTGCCTGAGTGTTATTAGACATAATATGTATTTTGCGCCAGATTCAACAATTGAATTGGGACACCAATTAGAAGAATTGGCAAAGGAAAAAGATAAGAAAATAAATATTGTCATGCCAAAAGCTGTGTTGATTGATGGAACATTGCATTTTTTAGCAGTTTCTGTCAGAACATTTGCACCAGATGTTGTATCGCTGTCGGCATTGGAAAGATTTAATGGAACAAATAATTTAGAATATAAAGGGTATACACAACAAAAATACGATGGATTTGTTGCGGAACCTAATGAAACTACATACGAAGAACTTAAACAAGAAATCCAAAATTTAAATGTAGACTGCATTGTTGTAAAAAATCCAAATTGTGGTGAATGGTTAGAAAAAGATGGATATCAATATTATGCGACCGTTGGAGAATATTATATTTGGAATATGCGGTGAAGTACGGTAGCAGGAGGAAGAAATGTATAATAAATTTGAAGTTGTACTGTATAGATTTCATATGAAAAAGAAAAACACCTTACTCATTAAGGGATATTTCGAAGAGGGATGTAAAAAAAATAATTCTTTGAAAATAATGCTGGATCAGAAGGAATTAAACGTAGCAATTGATGAGGAAATTAATCAGGGCATTGCATTATCGTCAGAGCTTGGAACGAGTAGGGCAAAATATATTTATGAATTGCAAGTGGAATTGCCGGGAAACTGGGAAAAAGGACAAAAAATCAGAGTAATAAATTGTCTGAATGAGAAAGAAAAAGAAGAGTATAAGATTTCTGTAGCAAAACTCGTGAAAAATAAAAATCGGATTGAAAAATATGTCGAATGTGAAAAAGTAAGTGAAAAGGGCTTTGTTATAAAGGGATGGTGTATATATCAGAATAAAGTTGATATTATAGTAAAAGACGAAAAAAAGAATATTTTGCCAGTAAAAATAAAAGAAAAAAAGAGAGTTGATGTTTTTAACCAATATCCGGAATGCACGGAAGAGGATGTATATGGCTTTGAGATTGTATACAAAGGAAATGTACCGAAAGTTGTTTATGTTTATTTGGAAGAAGGAAATAAAAGCGCAAAATATGGTGTGACACTCAAAGCATCCGTTGTGAAAAAAGGTGTAAACAAGGTAAAACGATATAAAGATAAAGGCATGATCTACCTGAAGAAATACGGAATAAAAGATGTGTTCGAACGTGTTGAAATGAAATTATCCCGTAAAAATCATGAAATGTATGAATACTGGAGAAGGTTGTATGTTCCAACGAAAAAACAGTTGAAAGAGCAGAGCGAGCAAGCGTTTGAAATAGAACCTAAAATTTCTATTGTTGTACCATTATATAAAACGGATCAGAGATTTTTAAAGGAAATGATCGATTCAGTAAAGGGACAAAGTTATTCTAATTGGGAACTGTGCCTTTCGGATGGAAGTGGAAATCCATCACCATTAAAAGATATTTTGACAAAGTATGAAAATGAAGATAAAAGAATAAAGGTAATTCGCAACGATTTTCCGTTGCAGATATCTGATAATACAAATAAGGCATTAGAATTAGTGTCAGGTGATTGGGTCGCATTCATGGATCATGATGATTTGCTGACACCAGATGCATTTTACGAATGTGTGAAGGCAATCAATCAGAATGAAAATGTGGATATGATCTATACCGATGAGGATAAGATTTCTATGGATGGGAAAATTTATTTCCAGCCACATTTTAAATCAGATTTTAACATTGATATGTTAAGAGGAACAAATTATTTTTGCCATTTAACGGTGGTAAAAAAAGGATTGTATGAAAAAGCAGGAAATCTGAATGGAGAATTTGATGGAGCACAGGATTATGATTTTGTTTTAAGATGTGTAGAACATGCTAAAAATGTTGTACATATTCCTAAAGTTTTATACCACTGGAGAGCGCATAAAGATTCTACAGCAGAGAATCCTGAGAGCAAATTATATGCATTTGAAGCAGGGGCGAGAGCTGTTCAGGCTCATTATGACAGAGTTGGCATAAATGCAAAGGTTGAGTCAACAAAATACTTGGGAATTTACAGAAGCACATATCAATTACAGGAAAAACCGTTAATATCAATTATCATTCCGAACAAAGATCATATTGAAGATTTGGACAAGTGTATCACTTCAATTGAAATGAAATCAACATATAAGAATGTAGAATATATTATTGTTGAAAATAATAGTGAAGAAGAACGTACATTTGAATATTATAAAAAAATGGAAGCAGAAAATCCGAAAGTAAAAGTAGTGAAATGGGAGAAGGAGTTCAACTATTCAGCTATCAATAATTTTGGTGTTACCTTTGCGAAGGGAGATTATTATCTGTTCCTGAATAATGATACAGAAATTATAAATGAAAACTGTCTGGAAGAAATGATGGGGTATTGTCTGAGAAATGAAGTAGGAGCAGTAGGAGCACGACTTTATTACGAGGATGGAACAATTCAGCATGCAGGAGTAATCGTAGGATTACAGGGAGTAGCTGGACATGTATTTACTGGTCTGCCACATGACACACCGGGATATTTCGGAAGGGTGATTATTGCACATGACTGTAGTGCAGTTACAGCAGCTTGTATGCTGGTGAAAAAAGAAGCGTTTGAAAAAGTAAATGGATTTGACCCTGATCTGGCTGTGGCATTCAATGATATTGATTTTTGTTTGAAAATTCGCGAGGCGGGTTATCTGATCGTGTATAATCCTTATGCGGAATTATATCATTATGAATCAAAATCCAGAGGAATGGAAGATAATGAAAAAAAGATAAAACGCTTTATGGGTGAGATTAAAAAATTCCATGAAAAGTGGTTTGACATTCTTTATAATGGTGATCCGTATTATAATCCGAATCTAACCTTGTTGGAAAATAATTTTGACTTAAGACATCCATGTAATAAGAGGGTGTAATTCGATATCTTCATACTTTTAATAGTAAATAGATTGAAATAAAACAGAAAAGTGATGTATAGTATAGTAGCAGTATCCTAGGATACTGCTACTATACATTTACAAGCGAGGTACAACATGTGCTCTAAAATAAAAAGAATCATTACGAAAGTAAAAAAAGAGGGAATCGTAAAACCGATCGAACGACGTATTCAGAATCAGAAAAGGCAAAAAGAAGAACTGAAAATTATTCAAAACTATCATTTGATTGATGATAACGAACGTAAAAGACAAAGAGAAGAAGTATTCGAAAAGAATATAAAGATAAGTATAATTACACCATTATACAACACACCGGAAAACTACCTGATTCAGCTGATTGAATCTGTATGCAGTCAGACGTATGCCAACTGGGAATTGTGTCTTGCGGACGGAAGTGATGATGGACATGATGCTGTGGGAGAACTGTGTCGGAAATATGCTGAAAAAGATACAAGAATTGTTTACAGAAAATTGGATAAGAATGAAGGAATCGTAGGTAATACAAATCAGGCAATACAATTTGCCACCGGTGAATATCTGGGACTTCTGGATCATGACGATATATTGCACGAATCAGCATTATATGAATGTGCAAAAAGAATTCAGGATGGTGCAGACTTCGTATTTACAGATGAAATGAAATTCAGGGAATCCGTAGAAGATTCAAACGATATTGTCTGTAAATCAGGATTTGGAAAAGATGAATTAAGATCACATAATTATATCTGCCATTTTGTTGTGTTTGCAAAAAACTTATTAGATGGAATGTCAGAGCCGTATAGAAAGGAATGCGAAGGCAGTCAGGATTACGATATGGTACTGCGTCTGACTGAAAAAGCAGGGAAGATAGTGCACATTCCAAAGATTCTTTATTACTGGCGTGTACATGCAGGATCAGTGTCGATGGATTTATCCGTAAAACAGTATGCCGTAGATTCTGCGAAAAGGGCAATCGGTGAGCAGCTGAAAAGAACAAATGAATATGGGCAGGTAGAGTGTAATCTGCCATATCAGACGATTTACAGAATCAAATATGATCTGGAAAATACACCGGTAGTAAGTATATATATATGGGAGAATGGACAGGAAGATATAGGCGGTTATATCGATAAGCTGTTAAAAAAGACACACTACAGACCGTTAGAAATTATCTGTAATAGCAAAGAAGTGACATCTGTATCAGATAAGAATGTAAAGATCTTCGGTTATTCCAGAACTGAAGAAGAAAGTGCTTATGAGTGGATAAGAAAGGCAAGAGAACAGTCAAGTAGAATGTATCATATCTGTCTTAGCGGGTATTGCATACCGGAATCAGAAGAATGGATTGAAGAAATGCTGATGTATGCACAGAGACCGGATGTCGGGGTGGTATCTGCCAATATATGGGATAATAAAGGTCAGAGTTATTTCGCCGGCGGTGTACTGGATCAAGATTCTTTGACCGGAATTCATGTCATAAATAAAGGAATGGATAAAGCTGATCAGGGTTATGAGGCGAATATGCGTCATGTAAGAAATACGACTACAGCATCAGGAATCTGTATGATGGTACCGGAAAGAACATTTGAAAAAATAGGAGATTTTTCCACAGAGATGCAAGATTGTGCGGATATTGATCTGTGTTTGAGAAGTAGAGAAAAAGGTCTGTGGAATGTATGGGCATGTTTTGCAGATGTAGCTTATGCAGGAGACAACACGGCAGAAGACTATTGGAAACAGTGTGATTTATTTAAGAAAAAATGGAAAGAGACGATAGAAGCAGGGGATGAATTCTATCATCCGTTGTTGAAAGCATTAAAAAAGATATAGGAGAAAATATGGGTACAACAAGTTTGGCAAAAAAAGCATTTCATACAATACGGGAAGACGGTATTGGTGGATGTGTAAAGAAAACAAATGGATATATAAAAAAGCAGATAAAGAAAAGACGACGTGTAGAAAAAGTATATAAAGATGTATTATTTATCAGCGGCTGTAATGAAAATCTTCCGCATCCGTGGCGATACCGGGTAAAACATCAGAGAGAACAGCTGGAAGCTATGAATTACACGACAGATGAGGTGTATTTTCCGGAACTGGAACTGGATGCGATTCGTTATTACAGGAGCTTTGTGTTCTTTAGATGTCCGGAGACAGAGGCAATCAAAGAATTTGTGGCGTTGGCAAAATACTTGAATAAGACAGTAGTATATGATATTGATGATCTGGTTGTTGATACAAAATATACAGACCAGATTAAATATGTCGCAGCGCTACCGACAGAAGAAAAACAAGCCTATGATGCCAATGTGATGAGTATGCAGAGTATGCTGAAAAGCTGTGATTATGCTACAACGACCACGAACTGTCTGAAAAATGAACTGGAGAATTACTGTCCTAAGGTATATATTAACCGTAATGTAGCATCAGAAGAGATGATTCTGCTATCGGAACAGGCATTAAAGAATAAGCCTGACAATAAAAAGGTGGTTAAGATGGGATATTTCAGTGGAAGTATCACACATAATGCAGATGTGGAGTTGCTCCTGCCGGTAATCATAACGATCATGAACGATTATGAAAATGTAGAATTGTATCTGATGGGGGAAGTAGATCTGCCGGATGAATTAAAGGTCTTTGAAGCAAGAGTAAAAAAACTGCCATTTAGTGACTGGAGGAAACTGCCTGAGATCATAGCTGAAATGGATATTAATCTTGCACCGTTGGAAAATACCATTTTTAATGAAGCAAAATCAGAAAACAAATGGATGGAAGCGGCTCTGGTTAAGACCGTTACCGTTGCCAGTGATGTGGGAGCATTTCATGATTGTGTGGAAGATGAGATTACAGGTATTTTATGCAGAGATGCAAAAGAATGGGAAGATGCATTAAGGAAAGTCATTGAAGATTCAGAATATCGGAAGAAGATAGTGGAAAATGCTTATCTGAAATGCAAAGAAAATTATACGACATTCAGAACGGGATTACGTCTGGCAAAATTGTATGAAGAAGAAAAAAGTACGAATTATGTATTCGTACTGCCGGGATTAGAAATCAGCGGTGGTATCAAAGTTGCATTACGACATGCGGCGATGCTGCAAAAAAAAGGGAACGAAGTATCTATATTTACATTAGACAGTAATGAAAAATGGTGTGAATTCGAAGACTGTAGATTCCCGGTGATCAATCTGGAAGATACAACGATTGCGGGTAAGATCGATCATATGATCGCTACCATGTGGACAACGGTGAAAGTAGTAGAAGAGTATCCGTATGCGGTGAACAAATATTACCTGGTTCAAAATTATGAAGCAGGCTTTTATAAAGAGACAGATTCGCTGCGTATACAGGCGAATCAGTCTTATAGACCATCGACAGACGTGAAATTTATCACGATATCGAAATGGTGTCAGAAATGGCTGGAAGAAGAGTTCGGACAAATGTCTGTGTATGCACCGAATGGGCTGGAAATCGAAAGATTTCCGGAGCATAAGAGAACTTTGAATGGCAAAATCCGGATCCTGGTAGAGGGAGATTGTGCCGTGGATTATAAAAATGTAGATGAATCTTTTGAAATCATTGACAGATTAGATCAGGAAAAATATGAAGTATGGTATATGTCATACAATGCAGAACCAAAAGACAAATACAGAGTGGATAAATTTTTTAACAGGGTTCCGTATGAGAAAGTTCCGGAGATATATGCACAGAGTGATATTCTGATAAAGACCAGTCTGTTAGAAAGCTTCTCCTACCCGCCACTGGAGATGATGGCAACCGGTGGATATGTGCTTGCAGTTCCGAATGGAGGAAATATAGAATATCTGAAAGATAATGAAAACTGTCTGTTGTATAAGGCAGGAAATATCAGTCAGGCCTGTGAAAAGATTGAAAATCTGATCGCTTCAGAAGAATTGCAGCAGAAGTTATATTTGAATGGTCTTAAGACCGCAAAAGAAAGAGCATGGGAAAATGTAACAGATGAAATTCTGGAGATGTACGGCGCAAATTAGAAGCGAGACTTGTCTAACAGACGAAAAAATGCTATACTTAATAAGATTGTTCAATTATAACCAATAAAATCGGAGGAAGAATCGTGACAACGTATGTACAAAATTTTTTGAAATTTCAACCATTGTTGAAAGAATTGATAGCACGAGATATCAAGGTTAAATATAGAAAATCAGTATTGGGTGTTTTATGGACATTGCTGAATCCGTTATTTATGATGATCGTTCTGTCGGTAGTATTTTCGAATCTTTTTAAATTTGATGTAGAATATTTTCCGGTATATCTGTTGAGTGGACAGTTGATCTTCAACTTTTATTCGGAAGTAACAACCTGTTCTATGTCAGCGATTATTGACAATGGACCGCTGATCAAAAAGGTATATGTACCAAAATATTTGTTCATTCTGGCAAGAACATTTTCAAGTACCATAAATCTGCTGGCATCATTTACAGCTTTGATTGTTGTTATGCTTGCCATGCGTGTGGAACTGCATTATACAGTATTACTGGTATGGATTCCACTGGCATTTATTGTAGCGTTTTCACTGGGAATGGGATTGCTGTTATCAGCGATTGCTGTAAAATTCAGAGATATTATGCATCTGTATTCAGTATTTGTTACAGCACTGATGTATCTGACACCGGTAATCTATCCGATGTCAATCTTACCGGAGTGGTTAAAACCGATTGTATTACTCAATCCACTGACGAATATATTGCAGATGTTCCGTGGTGTAATGATGTATAATTCTTTACCGGGAATAAAATCTATCCTGATAGCTGCAGTAGAATGTGTAGTAATGCTTGTGATTGGATTGTATGTATTTTATAAACGACAGGATAGTTTTATTTTGGATATATAAGGAGAAGATATATGGATAATCAGGAGATTATTAGTGTAGAGCATGTCTCAATGCGGTTCAGCCTTGCATCGGAGAAAGTGACAAGTTTTAAAGAATATGTAATTAAGACTGCGAAAAAGCAGCTTTCATACGGAGAGTTCTGGGCTTTAAAAGATGTAAGCTTCAGTGTGAATAAGGGTGATGCATTAGGATTGATCGGATTGAACGGTAGTGGAAAGAGTACAATGCTTAAGGTCATTGCAGGTGTTTTGAAACCGACAAAAGGCAGTGTGACAGTCAGAGGATCCGTAGCGCCGCTGATCGAGCTGGGAGCAGGTTTTGATTATGATCTGACTGCAGAAGAGAATGTATATCTGAATGGTGCTCTTTTGGGATATCCAAGAGCGGAAATGGAAAAACATTATAATGATATCGTGGAATTTTCGGAATTACATGATTTTATGAATGTTCCGGTGAAGAACTTTTCGTCAGGAATGATCTCACGACTGGCATTTTCGATTGCAACGATAGGAATACCGGATATTCTGATCGTAGACGAAGTGTTATCGGTAGGTGATTTCAGATTCCAGGAAAAATGTAAGAACCGTATCAAGAATATGCTGGATAAAGGAACAACATTATTGTTTGTATCACATAGTATTGAGCAGGTGGAAGAACTGTGTAACAAGGTAGTATGGCTGGACAAAGGTAATCTGAAGATGGCAGGAGAGTCCAGAAACATCGCTGAAATATACAGTGCTTCATAAGATAGGAGTATATTGAAACAATGAAATCAAAGATAAAAACTATTTTTCTTATTCTAATTATAATAGTACTCGCTGCAGTATATGCGGTTATTGACAAGCCGGTATCTGTTTATGATACTTCATGTGATACCAGTAAATTTCAGGCGCAGGTATTAGAAGTCGGACAGATGGCTTCGCAGAAGTTCGTATGCGAAGAGGCGTATATGGATGGTATCTCATTAAAACTGGCTGCGAATGCAGTGCCGGATAAAGAAAAGGTATTAGTAGCATATGAAGTTGTAGATGACAGCACTGGTAAAGTAGTTGCCAAGGGTACGGAGAATCTTGGAAAATTACGCAGCGGAAAATTCTTCAAGATGAAATTCGACAGAGTAAATGATTGTAAGGATAAAGCATATACATTAAATTTCCAGGTTACAAAGTGTGATGCGGGAAATGTACAGATCTTTTATACCCCGGGAACCGATAAAGGGGAAGCACTCGTATATGCAGGAACACCGATTGATGGAATCGGAGTTATGCGTACACTGACGCATCGGTTTGATCTGGAAACATATATCGTAACATTATGTTTTGCTGCGTATATTGTGTTATTTATGAGATGGTTATATAAATTATTTAAGTAGTAAAAAGGCGGGCAGAAATTATATCTGGCTGCCTTTTTGGATTATATCAAAGTGTGCAGGGTGACGTCATGAAAGAAAAGATAAAGAAAATAGATAGCTATATAAAGGCATACGGGATAAGAAAGACTGTGGGGCTTTTGTATGAAAAGGCAACGCATAAAGATCAGAAAGACTATGAACGATGGCTTGAAAAACACAAGATAACAGAGACAATACGTGAAGCGCAAAAAGAGACGGTGTTCAATAAACAGCCATGTTTTAGTATAGTCGTTCCATTATATAAAACACAGGAAAAATATTTAAAAGAGCTTCTGGAATCTATCAAAGGTCAAACATATTCAAACTGGGAACTCTGTCTGTCGGATGGAAGTGGGCTGGATTCCCCGCTGAAAGAGGTTTTGAAAGAATTGGAATATAGTGACAGCAGAATAAAAGTCATTAGTTCGAAAGAACCCTTAAAGATAGCAGAGAATACAAATGCTGCAATTGAGATTGCAACGGGGGATTATATCGTATTTGCTGATCATGATGATATATTATCGATAGATGCATTATACGAATGTGCAAAATGTATCAATGAAAATCCGAAAGTAGATATGATATATTCTGATGAGGATAAGGTATCTATGGATGGACAAACATATTTTGAACCACATTTTAAGCCGGATTTGAATGTGGATCTGCTGTGTTCGGTTAATTATTTTTGTCATCTGGTTGTGGTTAAAAGACAACTGTTAGAACAGGCCGGGAATTTAAATGGAGAATATAATGGCGCTCAGGACTATGACTTTGTGTTGCGTTGTGTGGAAAAAACAGATGCAGTGTATCATATTCCGAAGATATTGTATCATTGGCGGGCACATATGGATTCAACGGCAGAAAATCCGGAAAGTAAACGCTATGCCTTTGAAGCGGGTAGAAGAGCAATTCAAAAGCACTATGAACGGATCGGATTAAAGGATGCATATGTAGAAGAAACAGCATATCCCGGAACGTATCGTACACGTTACAAATATGCAGACAAACCGAAAGTGTCGATCATTATTGATGAGATTACGAAGAAGGAATTACTGGGAAAAACTTTGCAATCAATAAAAGAAAATGATTATCCGGATTATGAAGTGATTATAGTAGATTGTACAGAGAAGAAAGAAATAGAAGAATTCGTTGAAAAGTATCAGGATAAGCGAATACGTGTAAAACGAGGGGAAAAGATATGGACAGCATCAAAACGGAAAAATGAAGGGGCTGGCTGTGCAAAAGGAGAGTATCTGATCTTCTTGGCTGGAAATGCAGAATTTGCGGATAAAGAAGGTATATCAGAACTGGTTTCCATGGCTATGCGAGGCGATGTCGGAGTAGTCGGGGCAAGAAGTTATTATAAGAACGGAACATTAGAACATGCAGGCTGTGTGATCGGAATGAATGGGACTGCAGGAAGCCTCTTTGAGCACACGCTTCGAGGAGAAAATGGATATTTTTCACATATTGTAACACAGATGCAGTATAGTGCAGTTGCAGGTGCGTGTATGATGGTGAAGAAAGATATATTTGAAAAAATGAATGGATTTGATGAGGGTTACAAAGGAGAACTGGGAAAAGTGGATCTTTGTCTGAAAATTAGAAATAAGCATATCAGTGTTGTTTATAATCCGTATGTGGAAATGGTGCGTTGGAGTAATGAACTGCAAAACAACGAAAATGATGAAAAAATTTTTAAGAAACAGTGGGCAGAAATATTGGAAAAGGGCGATCCGTATTATAACAAGAATTTGTCATTGAGTGTATCAGGATGTAATATAAGATAAGAATATTGTTATCAGGAATGAAAAAAGTATGAGGAAAAATTATGGGAAAGAAAAAAGTTGTTTTAGATCAATTTGATTTTATCCGTGCAATAGCATGTTTGGGAATTGTATTGTATCACTTTGCAGTAGAATATGGCTGGCCGGATATATTTAATAATTATGTTGGTGGTGTTACCTATGGAGATATTTACGTTACAGTATTTTTCTTCATTTCAGGTGCATTACTATTTTATAATCATAGTGAAGTAGATGATTTAAAATTATTTTATAAAAAAAGAGCATTATCTATCTTCCCGGCATTTTATATTGCATGGGGATTAATGTATATAAGGGATGTGCTGAGATATAAAAGTTTGTTTTACAGAGGAAACCCGGCCAGCATTATTTTGTCTTTGATTGGAATGGATGGATACCTTGCATTTAAGATAAATGATTATTATATTCTGGGAGAATGGTTTATAGGTGCGATTATCCTCCTCTATATTTTATATCCATTACTTACGTGGATGAAGAGAGAATATAAATGGGTTACATTTGGTTTAGTGATTCTTCTTTACATACTTTCCCTGAAAATTAATTTAACGGGGATGGTATCTTTTCGGATGTTACCATCCTGTCTGATTAGTTTTTATGCAGGTATGCTTTTTGTTGAACACAGAAAAAGTGCTGAAAAATACTGGTGGATCGCAGGAATTTTATTAGTGATATTGAAATGCATTGAACCGGGCAATATGAATATAAAAGGACATATTGCAGGTTTCCTTATGGCGTATATGTTATATGGTATTGGTACTTATTTAATGAAAATAAATATTATAAACAAGGTGATGAAATTTATTGGCGGCATTTCATATGAGGCCTTTTTGACACACCATGTTACGATTTGCCTGTTTATAAAGTTTGTACCGGCAGATGCGACGGTGATGATGCGAGTAATATTATTGATTGCAATTTTGGCGGCGACCGGTATTTCGGCTGTTGTTTTAAAACAGGTATGCAAAACAATCATGTCTTTAGGAAGAGCACGAAAGAAAAATATCGCTTAATAAAAATGTATGACAGAATTTAAAGAAGGTGAAAAGTATTGAAAAAACCAGGCTACTATTCATCCGGTGAATTTGCCCGCATGGCCCACGTGACCCTGCGGACAATTCGCTATTACGACAAACAGAATATATTAAAACCATCCTACGTCACAGAAGCTGGTGCAAGATTCTACACAGATGAAGACTTCGCCAGACTGCAGCAGATATTACTTTTAAAGTATCTGGGATTTTCGCTGGACGATATCCGTGATATGACGATCGATGATGCAGACTATCACTTCATGCTCAACTCTCTTAACATTCAGTTAAAATTAGTCCGTGACCGCATCGAACAGATGCAGCTGGTGGAACAGGCAATTCAGGATACGTCGGATCTGATACAGAAAGAACATTCCATCGACTGGAGCCAGATGTTGAATCTGATTCATCTGACCGGCATGGAGAAAAGTATGAAGAACCAGTATCAGGATGCGTCAAACATTTCCGCAAGAATTAACCTACACAGTCTGTATTCACAGAATACGAAAGGATGGTTTCCATGGATTTTCGAACAACTGGAATTAAAGCCGGGAATGAAGGTTCTGGAGCTGGGATGTGGAGATGGTACACTCTGGAACGTGGACAGGGATAAGATCCCGGAACAGACGGAGATTGTAGTATCAGATATATCGGATGGAATGTTAAGAGATGCAAGGCGTACGATCGGTGCAGACGACAGCAGGTTCAGGTTTCGTGTATTTGATGCGGGAAGAATACCTTATGATGAGGATTCATTTGATCTTGTAATTGCCAATCATGTGTTGTTTTATTGCGAGGATATTCCGAAAGTCTGCAAGGAAGTAAAACGTGTATTGAAGCCGGGAGGAAGATTTGTCTGCAGTACATATGGCAATGATCATATGAGAGAAGTCAGTGAACTGGTCCAGAAGTTCGATGACCGGATCGTACTGGCAGCAAAGAATCTGTATGAGCGTTTTGGAAAAGAGAACGGAGAAGAGATTCTTAAGAAGGATTTTGAAAAGATAGAGTGGAGGCGGTATGAGGATTCGCTTATCGTGCCGGAACCGGAGCCATTGATTTCTTATATCTTGTCGTGCCATGGAAATCAGGGACAGTATATTCTGGATCATTACAAGGAGTTCCAGTCTTATGTGCGTAAGAAGACGGAAGGCGGGTTCCACATTACGAAAGATGCCGGGATTTTTGTTGGGTATATTGGTTGAGAATAATAGAAATGTTATGTATAATGAAATAAATGTCTGAATTAATAATCTCGTTTTTGAAATGCAGTGTAATTCCTAAAACGCCTTAAATATTACAAGAAAGTTACAAAAAAATAAAAAAAGTACTTGAAGGTGACCTAAGGTCACCTTTTATAATACAATTAACACGAAAAACAGAGACTAGAAAATCTTAGAACTTGATAACCTAATATACAAAACGAGGAGGTTACTGAAATGAAAGGAATTATTTTAGCAGGTGGTTCAGGCACACGTCTGTATCCATTAACAATGGTAACATCAAAGCAGTTACTGCCAATCTATGACAAGCCGATGATCTATTATCCAATGTCAGTTCTGATGAACGCAGGCATTCGTGATATCCTGATCATCTCAACACCACAGGATACACCAAGATTCCAAGAACTGTTAGGAGACGGACATCAGTTTGGTGTGAATCTGTCTTATGCAGTACAGCCAAGCCCGGACGGACTTGCTCAGGCATTTATCATCGGAGAAGAATTCATCGGTGATGATACAGTAGCAATGGTTCTCGGAGATAACATTTTTGCAGGTCATGGACTGAATAAACGTCTGAAAGCTGCTGTTGAGAATGCAGAGACCGGAAAGGGAGCTACTGTATTTGGATATTATGTAGATGATCCGGAACGTTTCGGTATCGTAGAATTTGATCACGAAGGAAAAGCTATTTCCATCGAAGAAAAACCGGCACAGCCAAAGAGCAACTACTGTGTAACAGGATTGTATTTCTATGATAACAATGTTGTGAAGTATGCAAAAGAGTTAAAGCCAAGTGCACGTGGAGAACTGGAGATCACAGATCTGAACCGTGTATATCTTGAGAAAGGTGATCTGAATGTAGAACTTCTCGGACAGGGATTCACATGGCTGGATACAGGTACACACGAAAGCCTTGTAGATGCAACCAACTTCGTGAAGACGGTTGAGACGCATCAGCACCGTAAGATCGCATGTCTGGAAGAAATCGCATACCTGAACGGATGGATCAGCAAGGAAGAGGTAATGGAAGTATATGAAGTTCTGAAGAAGAACCAGTATGGACAGTACTTAAAAGACGTCCTGGATGGAAAATATAAAGAAAATCTGTACTAAAATCTATACTAAGAAATGATACAAAAAAGGAGAAAGCAAAAAATGACAATTATTGTAACCGGAGGAGCCGGATTTATCGGAAGTAACTTTGTATTTCACATGTTAAACAAATACCCGGACTATCGCATCGTTTGTCTGGACTGCCTGACATATGCAGGTAACTTATCTACACTGGAGCCTGTAATGGACAATCCGAATTTCCGTTTTGTAAAAGAAAGCATTACAGACCGTGAAGCGGTGTACAAATTATTCGAAGAAGAGAAACCGGACATGGTTGTAAACTTCGCAGCAGAAAGCCACGTAGACCGTTCTATCGAGAACCCGGAAGTATTCCTGGATACAAACATTAAAGGTACTGCAGTTCTGATGGATGCCTGCAGAAAATATGGTATCAAACGTTACCATCAGGTATCTACAGATGAAGTATATGGAGATCTGCCGCTTGACAGACCAGACCTGTTCTTCACAGAGGAGACACCGATCCACACAAGCAGCCCATACAGCTCATCTAAGGCAGCAGCAGACCTGTTGGTTCTTGCTTATCACAGAACATACGGATTGCCTGTAACGATCAGCAGATGCTCTAATAACTATGGACCATATCACTTCCCGGAGAAGCTGATCCCTCTGATGATCGCCAATGCACTGAATGACAAACCACTTCCGGTATATGGAGAAGGATTGAATGTACGTGACTGGTTATATGTAGAAGATCACTGCAAAGCAATCGACCTGATCATCCATAATGGAAGAGTCGGAGAAGTGTACAACGTAGGTGGACACAATGAAAAGACAAACATCGAGATCGTTAAGATCATCTGCAAAGAACTTGGAAAACCGGAAAGTCTGATTACACATGTTGCAGACCGTAAGGGACATGACATGCGTTATGCAATTGATCCGACTAAGATCCATAATGAACTTGGATGGCTTCCAGAGACTAAATTCGAAGATGGTATTAAGAAGACGATCAAATGGTATCTTGAGAACAAGGAATGGTGGGAGACGATCATTTCCGGAGAATACCAGAACTATTATGAGAAAATGTATGCTCACCGGGAGGAGATTTAAGAATGAAAGTATTAGTGACAGGTGTTGGCGGACAGCTTGGTCATGACGTGATGAACGAACTGGCATCCCGTGGTTATGAGGGAATCGGTTCGGACATCAAAGAAACATACAGCGGAATTCAGGATGGTACAGCGGTGACAACAATGCCGTATGTACCGATGGATATCACAGATGCAGCTTCGGTAGAAAAAGTTCTGACAGATGCAAAACCGGATGTAGTGGTACACTGTGCTGCATGGACGGCCGTAGATCTTGCAGAAGACGAAGATAAGAAAGACATCGTAAAAGCAGTCAATGCAACAGGAACAAAGAACATTGCAGATGTGTGTAAAAAGTTAGACTGTAAGATGGTATACATCAGTACAGACTATGTATTTGACGGACAGGGAGAGAAAGCCTGGGAACCTGACTGTAAGGATTACAAACCACTGAATGTATATGGAGAGACAAAACTTGCCGGAGAGCTTGCGGTATCGGAGACGCTGGATAAGTACTTCATCGTACGTATCGCGTGGGTATTCGGAAAGAACGGTAAGAACTTTATCAAGACAATGCTCAATGTAGCAAAGACACACGATACATTGAAAGTTGTAAATGACCAGATCGGAACACCAACCTATACATTTGACCTTGCAAGACTTCTCGTTGACATGATCGAGACTGATAAATATGGTTACTATCATGCAACAAATGAAGGCGGATATATCAGCTGGTATGATTTTACAAAGGAAATCTTCCGCCAGGCAGCAGAGCTTGGTCATGACGAATACGGCGAAGACAAGGTGACAGTTCTGCCGGTAACAACAGAAGAGTACGGTGTATCCAAAGCAGCAAGACCTTTCAACAGCAGACTGGACAAGAGTAAACTTGTGGAAAATGGATTTACTCCACTTCCGACATGGCAGGATGCGCTTGGAAGATACCTGAAAGAAATCGAATTCTAAATTTTATATAGGTGAAGAATAATCTCAGCCACATGATGTGGCTGGGATTAACTCACGTATAAATCATTTAAATCAATAAGGAGACGTAATAATGGGACAGATTAAAGTAGAAAAAAACGCAGGCGGTATCCAGGGACTCTGTGTAATTGAACCAACAGTACATGGTGACGCAAGAGGATACTTTATGGAGACATATAACCAGAAAGATATGGAGGAAGCCGGACTTACAATGCAGTTTGTTCAGGACAATCAGTCATGCTCAACAAAAGGAGTTTTAAGAGGATTACATTTCCAGAAAGAATTTCCACAGGGCAAACTGGTACGAGTCGTAAAAGGTTCTGTATTTGATGTTGCTGTAGACTTAAGAAGTGACAGCGAGACATACGGAAAATGGTTTGGTGTGGAGCTGACAGAAGAAAATAAGAAACAGTTCTATATTCCGGAAGGATTCGCACATGGATTCCTGGTATTGAGTGATATTGCTGAGTTCTGCTACAAATGTACAGACTTCTATCACCCGGGAGATGAAGGCGGTCTTGCATGGAACGATCCTGAGATTGGTATCGAGTGGCCGACACTGACAGGAGAGTACAAAGGAACAGCTTCCGGTGAAGGATATGCACTTGAAGATGGAACTGCGCTGAACTTAAGCGAAAAAGATCAGCTCTGGGTTGGATTAAAAGATACATTCCATTTTTAAATCGCCATGCGTTCGGAAGAAGCTGCCAGTGGCAGGTTCTGTAGATTTAAGATAATAAAAGCTTCGGATCATACGAATCCGGAGCTTTTTTGTTATCTTAAACTGTTATTCATATAATATTAAGAATATAAATATTGCTCAATTATTAACTATATGTTACAATAAATCGGATAAAAAGGGAAAATATGTAATAATATGTACGAGGAATATCTTAATGAGTGGTAAATTAGATTATATAAATATGATAAAAAAAGTATCTCCCTATAATTTGAAAAAGGGGATACTTTATTTGCGCCATTATGGACCGAAAGGATTCTGGATAAAATTAACAGAACGTTTCCAGAAAAGCGATATTGATTATAAAGAATGGTATGAAAATCACAGACCATCTGAACAGGAATTAGAAAGAGAACGGAAGCAGGTATTTGAATACAGTCCTAAGATCAGCATCTTGGTACCGGTATACAATACACCGGAGGTGTTTTTAAAGCAGATGATCCAGTCAGTGAGAAAGCAGACTTATACGAACTGGGAATTGTGTATTGCCAATGCTAATCCTTCTAATCAGGAAGTAAGTAGTATTCTGAATGTTGCAGGCAAGAAGGACAACAGGATCAAAGTAGTGGATGTTCCGGAAAATGAGGGAATTGCACAGAATACGAACAGAGCATTGGAGATCGCAACGGGAGAATTTGTAGGATTGCTGGATCATGATGATCTTCTGGAAGAAAATACACTGTATGAAATTGTAAGCTGCCTGAACAAAGATCGCAAGACAGATGTGCTATATACAGACGAAGATAAAGTGACGACAGATTTGGATGAATATTTTTCTCCGAATTTTAAGCCGGACTTTAATCTGGATATGTTGAGAGCAAATAATTACATCTGTCATTTTTTTGTTGCAAAAAAAGCATTAATTGAATCGGTAGGAAAGTTCAGAGCGGAATATAACGGGGCGCAGGATTATGATCTGATTTTACGATGTACGGAACAGGCGGAAAGAATCTCTCATGTTGCAAAGATATTATATCACTGGCGGGTGCATAAGGAATCAACAGCAGATAATCCTTTAAGTAAAATGTATGCATATGAAGCTGGAAAGAAGGCAATCGAAGATCATCTCAGACGATGCCATACAAAAGGAGAAGTCCTTCAGACGGAAAATCTTGGATTTTACAGAGTAAAATATCCTGTGACAGGAAATCCGCTGGTGTCTATTCTGATCCCGAATAAAGATCAGGCAGAGACATTAGATAAATGCCTGAAGTCAATAGAAAAACTGACGGATTATGAGAATTATGAAATTATCATTATTGAGAATAATAGTACGGAAGAGAAGACTTTTGAATACTATGAACAGATTTGCAATGATAAGATCCGTGTCGTATACTGGGAAAAAGAATTTAATTATTCGGCAATTAATAATTTTGGTGCAAAACAGGCAAAGGGAGATTATTTACTGCTGTTAAATAATGACATGGAAGTGATAAGTCGTGACTGGCTTACAGAGTTGCTTTCAACATGTCAGCGAAAAGAAGTCGGTGCAGTAGGCGCTAGACTATATTATCCGGATGATACGGTGCAGCATGCGGGAATTATCATTGGAATCGGAGGAGTTGCCGGCAGTGTCTTTGTCGGTATGAAACGCGGTTATACAGGATATATGCACAGAGCGGCTATCCAGCAGGATTTAAGTGCTGTGACAGCGGCCTGTATGATGATGAAACGTTCGGTATTTGAAGAAGTCGGCGGACTGGAAGAAGAGCTGAAAGTAGCGTTTAATGATGTGGATCTGTGTCTTAGAATACGGGAAAAAGGACATCTGATCGTGTATGATCCATATGTAGAGTTATATCATTATGAATCTAAGACCAGAGGAGCTGAAGATACGAAGGAAAAAGTGCGCAGATTTCAGGGAGAGATAGAATATATGCGCAGCCATTGGATTGGCATATTGAAAAATGGAGATCCAGCGTATAATCCGAATCTTTCCTTAAAAAAATGGGACTATTCCCTGAAAGTGAACTAACGGAGAAATTATGTGTGAAGTAACAATCGTAATACCTAATTACAAAGGAAAAGAGTATCTGTTTTCCTGTGTGAAAAGTTTGTATGAAAAGGATCAGACAGAAAAGAAAATCCTGATCATAGATAATGCCTCGAATGATGGAAGTATAGAGGAAGTTGTAAAAGAATATCCGGAAGTTGAATGTGTGATGCTGGATAAGAACTATGGCTTTTGCAGAGCAGTTAATATCGGTATTGAAAAGACAGATACAGCATATGTGATCTTGTTAAATAATGATACGGTGATAAAAGATAACTATGTAAAGTATCTGCTGGATTCGATTAAGAAAGATCCGAACATATTTTCTGTGGAGCCTAAGATGATCCAGTATCATGATCCGTCCAAAATTGACAGCGCAGGAACCTATTATAATGCACTTGGATGGGCATACGCATATGGAAAAGACAAAAGTGTGAAGAAATACAATAATATAAGAAAGATTTTTGCAGCATGCGGAGGGGCTTCAATCTATCGGAAAAAAGTATTTGAAGAGATTGGAATGTTTGATGAGAAGCATTTTGCATATCTGGAAGACATAGATGTGGGATATCGTGCCAGGATAGCGGGATACGATAATTTATATGAACCCAAATCAGAAGTGATCCATGTGGGAAGTGCGGCAAGCGGAGCAAGATATAATGAATTTAAAGTCAAGATGTCTTCACGCAATAATGTATATCTGATATATAAAAATATGCCGGTTGTACAGAAGATACTGAACAGTCCGTTCCTTTTTGTGGGATTTTTGGTGAAGTACCTGTTTTTCCTTCGCAAGGGATACGGAAAGCTATATGTCAATGGTATTAAAGAAGGGCTGCATATGGGGGAAAAATCAGATAAAGTAAAATATGAATCCGGCCATCTTAAGAATTATATAAAGATTCAGATAGAACTATGGATAAATATTTTCCGGCGTCTGGCATAGGAAAACGAAATAATAGATAAAGTTGGTGAGTAAAATTGATCAAGGAAAATCAAGGGTTATTAAATAAAATACATGTGGTACTGGATGCGGTAGTGATTGTAATTTCGTATGTGCTTTCATGGTATCTGAGATTCAGGAGCGGCATTTTTGAGATGGATCCGTGGTATCTTTCTCTGCAAGTATATATGAGTGTACTGATATTCATTATACCGGGATATCTGTTGCTATATTATATTTTTCAGTTATATACTCCGAAAAGAGTCAGAGGAAGAAGACTGGAAGCATGGAATATCCTTCAGGCGAACACGATAGGCTTTCTGGTATTTATTTTAGTACTTTATTTCAGACATCAGACAGATTTTTCAAGAACGATGATCTTTGTTTTTTACTGTATTAATATTTTTCTGGAAATAGTAGAGCGTAATGTGATCAGAATGGGACTTCGGAAGATCAGAAGTCAGGGATTTAATCAGAAACATATCTTACTGATCGGATACAGCCGTGCGGCAGAACAGTACATTGACAGAATCCTGGCAAATCCGGACTGGGGATATAATATCCGGGGTATCCTTGCCGATAATGTTCCTAGAGGAACAGAATATAAGAAGGTCAGGGTACTGGGAAGAATTGATAATCTGGAAATTGTGCTGCCGGAAAATAAACTGGATGAAATTGTAATTACACTGGGTCTGGCTGAATATCATAAGCTGGAAAGAATTGTTAAAATGTGTGAAAAATCAGGTGTGCATACGAAATTTATTCCGGATTATAATAACGTTATACCGACCAAGCCGTACACCGAAGATCTGCAGGGACTTCCGGTGATCAATATCCGAAGAGTTCCGTTAAGTGATCCGCTGAATAAATGGATGAAACGCGGAGTGGATATATTTGGAGCAATTGTAGCAATTATTCTCTTTTCTCCGGTTATGATCGTAACGGCAATTATGATCAAGAAGACTTCGCCGGGGCCTTTGATCTTTTCGCAGGAAAGAGTAGGGTTGCAGAATCGTCCGTTTAAAATGTATAAATTCCGTTCAATGATCGTACAGGATGAGAAAAAAGAAAAGAAAGGCTGGACGACCAAAGATGATCCGCGTGTTACGACGGTCGGAAGGTTTATAAGAAAAACAAGTATAGATGAACTGCCTCAGCTTTTTAATGTCCTTCGAGGGGACATGAGTCTTGTAGGGCCGAGACCGGAAAGACCGCAGTTTGTAGAAAAGTTTAAAGAAGAAATACCTCGGTATATGATCAAACATCAGGTAAGACCGGGACTTACGGGATGGGCTCAGGTAAATGGATACAGAGGAGATACGTCTATTAAGAAGAGAATAGAGCATGATCTGTATTATATTGAAAACTGGACACTTGGATTTGACTTTAAGATTATATTTTTAACATTTTTCAAAGGATTTATTAATAAAAATGCCTATTAGCTTTAAGGAGAAGTCATGAGTAAACGTAATAAAAAAAGATTAACCAGAAGACAGCAGGAAATACGAAGAAAAAGACTGAAAAAACGCAGAAGACGCAGAAGACTTGTAATTATTTTGGAATTGATCATTCTGTGTATTCTGGGAACAACGGCGTTTGGCTTATTTAAGCTGGGAAAAATGGAACGCACCAATCTTTCGAATATAAAGAACAACGGACTGAAACAGACCGGATATACCAATGTTGCATTATTTGGTCTGGATTCAAGAGAAAAGAATCTTGGAAAAGGAAACCGGACAGATACGATTATGATCGCAAGCATCAATAATGAAACCAAAAAAGTAAAGCTTGTGTCTGTGTACAGGGATACGATGTTAAAACAGAACGGAGAACATTATGATAAAGCCAATGCGGCTTATTCAGTAGGCGGACCTGAGACGGCAGTCAATATGCTCAATGAGAATCTGGATCTTAATATTCAGGATTATGTCAGTGTCAATTTCCTTGCATTAGCCGATGTGATAGATATGGTTGATGGTATTACGGTAAAATTAACGGATGAAGAAGTTGTGCATATGAACAACTATTGTGTAGAGACTTCTAAAGTAACAGGTAAGAAATATAAGAAGATCGAACCGGCAGTAGCCGGAACGTATAAATTAAACGGCGTGCAGGCGGTATCTTATGCGAGAATAAGATATACAGCAGGCGGTGATTATAAGAGAACAGAAAGACAAAGACTGGTCCTTAAGAAAACAGCAGATAAATTGAAACAGCAGGATCTGGCAACGCTTAATAAGATTATAGATAAGGTAATGCCGGAGGTATCAACAAGCTTCACTACAAAGGAGATATTAAGTCTTGCCACAGGTGCCTTTGATTATGAGCTGGGCGAAACAACAGGTTTCCCGTTTGATCTGGAAACTCCGGAACAGATACCGGGATACAGTGGTTCATATGTCATCCCGAAAGGACTGGAAGAAAATGTAATAAAGCTGCATCAATTCTTATATCTGAATAAGGATTATACACCGACGGCAACGGTTACAGATATAAGTAATACTTTGAATGATATGACCAAGGTATATCCAAATACAACAGAAAGCGGAACATCACAAAATGAATAAGAAGAAAGTAGATGTCGTAATTCCGGTATATCATCCGGGATCAGAATTTAAAAAGCTGATGGAGCGTCTGGAAAGACAGACCTATGAAGTAAACAGTATCTTTTTGATGCATACAACAGACGGACAGAGTCTGGAAAGCATGAAGGAACGTTATAAAAATGTGACAGTTGAAGAGATTACTCCGGATGAATTTGATCATGCCGCAACGAGAGACAAAGGAATCCGGCAATCGGATGCAGATATTGTGATCTGTATGACACAGGATGCCTGCCCGGATAACGAGTATCTGGTAAGTGAACTGGTACAGGCTTTGGAAGAAGCAAATGTTGCAGTTGCGTATGCGAGACAGCTTCCTAGAAAAGAAAGTACATTATTAGAAAGATATACGAGACAATTTAATTATCCGCCGGAAAGCAAAGTGAAATCTTCGAAAGATCTGGAAAAAATGGGAATCAAAACATTCTTCTGTTCGGATGTATGTGCAGCCTATAACCGGGATATGTATTTGAAAAACGGTGGATTCGAGAAAAAAGCAATATTTAATGAAGATATGATATACGCAGCGAAGGTTATAGAGAATGAACAGAAAGTATATTATAATGCAAAAGCAAGGGTAATCCATTCGCATAATTACAATTTTGCACAACAGTTTCACCGAAACTTTGATATGGCCGTTTCCCAGGCACAGCATCCTGAGATATTCCGGAAGGTAAGCTCAGAAAAAGAAGGAATGAAACTGATAAAGAATACAGTCGCTTTTTTGATAAAACAGAGAAGGCCATGGCTTGTTTTTAAACTTTTCACAGATTGTGTAGCGAAATATGCAGGATATCTTCTTGGACGAAAATATCAAAAACTGCCGAAAAAGATTGTATTAAAATGCACAATGAATCCGAGATATTGGACATAAACAGGAAAACAGGACTGAAAATATTGAAATTTAGAAAAAAATAGGGTAATATGTAAAAAGGTTTGTGTTAATTTAGGATAAATGCGGAAAGGATATGAAGTATGGCAAGAAATACAGGGAAAAAGGTCAGACGAAGAGGGCGTCGCAGAAAAAGAGGCTTTGCGACCTGGTCTATAGGGAAGAAAATAGGTGCTGTATTAGGCGGAACTCTTCTGGGCGTAGTAGTTATAGGATCAGTCATTCTGGCAAGTAAGATGAATAAACTGAGTTCGGTGAAACTCGATACAGATAAATTAAACATTTCTGATGAAGTAAAACATGAAAAAGGATACACGAATGTAGCGTTATTTGGTCTGGATTCAAGAGAAAATGATCTGGGCAAAGGAAATCGAAGTGATACGATCATAATAGCAAGTCTGAATAATGATACGAAAGAAGTTAAATTGGTATCTATTTATCGTGATACATTATTAGAATTAGATGACGGAAGTTATAATAAAGCGAATTCTGCATATTCTTTTGGAGGACCGGAAGGCGCAGTATCGCTGATTAACCGTAATCTGGATATGAATATTGAAAAATATGTAACCGTAAACTTTAATGCACTGGTAGATGTTATCGATGCGGTAGGAGGACTGGATCTGGAACTGACGCATGATGAAGTTGTGCATATGAACAACTATTGTGTCGAAACTTCAAAAGTAACAGGAAAAAGTTATGAGAAGATCGAGCCGGAAGTAGATGGTACATATCATTTGAATGGTGTGCAGGCAGTGTCTTATTCCCGAATCCGTTATACGGAAGGAGGAGACTTTAAGCGTGCAGAACGTCAGCGCCTGGTATTACAGAAAATTGCAGATAAAGCGCAGAACATGAGTGTCGGCACTGTTAATAAGATCATAGACAGTGTATTTCCGCAGATATCAACAAACTTTACACTGGCTGAAATGATCGGATATGCAAAGAATCTTACAAAGTATAAATTAGGAGATTCGATTGGTTTTCCGGCTGAAAATACAACGGATATGTTAAATGAAGTAGGAAGTGTCGTAATCCCGAAGACCTTGTCTTCGAATGTACTTGAGGTGCATAAATTCCTGTTTGGAAGTGATGGGTATTCTGTATCCAGCACGATTGAAGGCATTGAAAGTGGTATTACTGCAAAAGCGTCAGATAAGGCCAAAAGCGGTACAACGATCGAGGATGATGAGACACCGGGAAGTAAGGGGTATTCGGGAAATTATTCCAATAATTCATCCGGAACCGGTACAACAAGAAGTACCTACGGAACAACGGGTGGAAGCACTTACGGAACCGGATCTTACGGTACGTCAAACGGATATTCCGGAGGAACATCGACGGGAAGCGGAACGACCGGAAGTACAGGCAGCACTTCCTCAGGAACTACGGGAACAACCGGAGGAACAGAAGGGACAACAACAGGAGGTGGAACGACCGGAGATAATACAGGCAGCACTTCGGGAACCACTGGATCGACAGAAGGAACGGAATAAATAGTAATAAAAGATAAAGGGGTAGGTTACATGAGAAGAATTAAAAAGATATTTGTAACATTCTTGGCGATATGTATGATATGTCCATGTCTGTCGGTGATAACAGAAGCAGCGACAGCAGAACTGCGTTTTGCGGATCCGTCCACTACAGTAGGAGCGGAAGTTGATGTAAAGACCAAGCTGACTTCTGCTTCATCAATGCAGTCTATGGAAGCGACTTTAACGTATGACAAAAGTGAATTGAGATTTATCAGCGGTGATAATGCGACGGGAAAGGATGGAACCATTAAGATTTCCTGGACCGGAAGTGGAACAACTGCAGAATTTAATCTGAAGTTTCAGGCATTAAAAGAAGGTACTTCGAATATCGAAGTGTCAAGTGCTACAGGTACTGCGGAAGACGGAACGAACCTGGAAGTAACACAGGGAAGTTCTGCAGTTACGATCGGAGCTGGCGATCCGTCTCTGATTAAGGAAGAGACCAGTACCGAAGATACAACAACATCGACAGCAGATGGTGCCGTTGTGAAAGTGAACGGCAAGAAGTATGTTGTGACCAGCGATTTTTCGGAAGAGATCATTCCGGAAGGTTTTAAAAAAGGCGAGCTGACATTTGAAGGTTCAAAGTATTCTGTGATCACACAGGAGGCAAGTGGAATCAATGCAATGTATCTGACTGAAAAAGACAGCGATGATGCAGATTTCTATCTGTATAACAGTGATGATGGATCTTTCGCACCGTTTGAAGAAGTTGAGATTGCAAAAGACAGATATATTATCCCATTGATGAATGATGGAAAGATGAATCTGCCAAGCCAGTATCAGAAGACAACTCTGACATTAAATGGTAAAGAATTTGACACCTGGCAGGATACAAAAGACGCAGAATATTATATTATTTATGCTTTGAATTCTGACGGTGAAAAGACAACATATCGTTATGATACGACAGATGGAACCTATCAGAAATACACACCGGAATCAACCGGCAGTTCTTCTTCAGAAAGTAAGTTAAGTAACGGAAAAGGAATATGGGGAAAAATCCTTAATTTTGTAGAGAATTTCCTGGATATTGTAGTTATTATAGCAATTGCATTAATTTTACTGCTTGTTCTGGTACTTATTGTCACAGCAGTCAAGCTTAGACACAGAGATCTGGAATTAGATGATCTGTATGATGAATATGGAATTGATCTGGATGAAGAAGAGGAAGCATTAAAAGCTAAGAAAAAAGAAGAGAAACAGGAAAAGAAAGCAAAGAAAGCTTCAAAACAGGTTTCGAAAAAAGCATCTAAGAAATATGATGATGAAAATGAATTTGAAGGATACGATGAGGATGATCTTTGGGTTACAGAAAACATAGCCAAAGCCATGGAAAAACCAAAGAAGCAGAAGAGCGTCAAACACGCAACGGCAAAAAAAGCAGCTGCAAAGGGTGTACGTTCTTTAGATGAGACAGGTCCTGCTATCCGCAAACCTGTAAAGAACATTAATCTTCAGGATACAGATGATTTTGAAAAATTTACTCCTTTAGATGAAGAAGAGTTCGATAATTTTGAAGGATATTATTCAGATGATGATTACGATATGTTTGGTTCAAATGACTATGATTATGACGACGATGAGTTATTTGATGCAACGGCAGATCTCTTAAGTAATCACCCGGAAAAGAAGAGAAGTCATGCGGAGATGGATGACACATTTAAGATGGATGTTATTGATCTGGATTAATTACTGAATTAAAATTTTATAAGAAATAAAACCGGCCGCCTGATATCGGAAAATCTGATATCAGGCGGCCGGTTTTGCTGATACTTGAGCGTGTAAGACATGAAGATTACTCTTCAGTTTTGAGAAGATCTTTCAAAGAAGAAAACTGATATCCCATGGATTCCCATTTGTTAAGAAGTTCATCGAGGATTTCTCCGTTGGTTTTCGAAGTGTTGTGAAGTAGTACAATGGCACCGGGATGAATACGGCCGAGTAATTTGTCAAAAGCCTCTTCTTTGGATGGCTGGGCATCGGTAAGCCAGTCAACATAGGCGAGACTCCAGAAGAAGGTATGATATCCCATATCTTTGGCCATCTGTAGATTTTCGGTATTGTATTTTCCCTGAGGCGGCCGGTAAAATCGTGTCATCGACTTTCCGGTGATCTTTTTGAAAAGATCTTCGACATCTGAAAGCTCTTTTGAGAAGGTTTCCTGTGTCGCAATCTGTGACATATCGGGATGATGATACGTATGATTGCCGACGGTGTGACCTTCTTTTTGCATTTGTTTGATCAGATCTGGATTATCCTGCAGAAAATTGCCGACGACAAAAAAGGTAGCAGGAACATGATGCTTTTTCAGAGCCGCCAGGATAGAAGGGGTATTGCCATTTTCGTAACCACAGTCAAAAGTCAGATAAATCACTTTCTGATCAGTGTTTCTGGCATAGTAGGCATTATATTTTTTTAATTCATCGAATGAGGCATTTCCGACGGGAGCTTTTCCTTCCTCCTGAAAACTCAACCCCCAGTTTTCGGTGGTTGGGAGAACAAAGGAATGAGAAGAAGATATAAAAGTGCGGCTGGCCGGAGTCAAAGTTGTTTCACTGGCGGGGAAAATTCGGGCAATCAATCCTCCGGCAAAAAAACAGAAGGAAAAGAAGAAAAGGAGGATTAATGGTTTATATCTGGAATAAAGGGTGGAAAAAGAAAGATGAGTTTTGGGTATATGGAATCTGAACATAGAAACTCCGGAAAACTTTTTATACAGTTATATGATGCCCTAAGGAAAAAGATGTGCGGAAAAGGACACAAACTTGCAAAGAATAGGGAATGATAGTAGTATAGGAACGTAGAATTATTAAGAACAGATATAAGAAAGAATAAATGAAACGGGATGAAAACATGGCCAGAGAATATGTGAAAAAAGATAATATGCTGAGTAAAGAAATCCGTTATAAAAAAACAGAGAAGGGTATGATGATCACTGAATATTATGGAAATGACAGTTATGTGGTGCTGCCGGATGAGATAGAAGGTGAGCCGGTCACGATACTGGGAGATTATGCATTTTCCAGAAATCTTTCAGTTGAGGAAATATGGATGCCGTTGGAACTTAAAGAAGTTGGAAGATATGCATTTTACAGGTGCCGGAATCTGAGAAAATTAGTACTTGGCAACAGACTTCTGGATATGGGAGGTGGTGCGCTTACAGGCTGCCATCTGGAAGAAGTAGAGATATATCTTCAGGACGGAAAAAAGAGCTGTCTGAAGTCGATTGTAGAAGAGATGCGGTACCAGATGAGGATATATCTACATGCGCCTGAAGGAGGACAGGAAGCAAAACTACTCTTTCCGGAGCATTATGAAGAGGCGGTGGAGAACACCCCTGCAAGAATACTGGAAACGCATCATCACGGGGCAGGCGGATATTATCGTCAGTGTTTTTATGACCGTGAACTGGACTATCGAAAATATGATGAGATGTTTTATCATACGGTTGCGGAAGACACAGAGGAGACGGCAGTGGAACTGGCACTGAACCGCCTGCGGTTCCCGGCAGAACTTTCAGATAAGAACAGACAAGGTTATGAAGAATACTTAAAAAAGCACATGACTGCGGTGGCAAAATGGACGGTGAAGCAGGAAGAGGTGGAAGGAATCCGGTTCCTGCAAAGAAGAAAATTATGGACAGAACAATCTTTACAGGCGGGAATGGATTTCGCGGCAGAAGGTAGCAAAACAGAAATTCTGAGTATTTTTATGGATATCAGAAAGGATCAGTTTCCAAAGAAGAAAAAGACATTTGAGCTATAGAGTATTTATAAAACAAGTAGAGAAGAAAAGCAATGGACAGAGAAAAGATAGAAAATAACAGAGAAACCATAGAAAAGGACCGCCTGGAAAATATAAGCCGTAAGATTCTTGTTATGGCAAGGAATGAACTGTATATGAAGATGCGGTTTCTGGATGTAGCATTATCCAGTCTTCCGTTTGTACTTGATACGGGTGCGGAAGGTATGGGAACAGACGGACTGTATCTGTATTATGATCCACAATCTCTCGGGGGATTGTTCAGGGAAGACCAAGTGATGGTGAACAGGATCTACCTGCATCTGGTGCTGCATGGGATTTTTCGCCATATGATCCGCAGAAAAGGAAGAGAGGAACGGCTTTATCATCTGTCATGTGATATTGCTGTGGAATCGATCATCGATGAATTACAGTATCGGTGTGTTATGAAGGCCAGGTCGTTCCCAAGAAGAGAAATGTACCGTGAACTGAAAAAAGAAATGAAAACGCTTACGGCAGAACGAATATATGAAGTGCTGAGGAAAAAAGCGCTGACACAAAAGCAGCTTGAACAACTGGAGGTGGATTTCCGGGTAGACGATCACAGTTACTGGCCAAAAGCTGAGGAGAAAAAAAGACAGAATCAGATTGAAAACCGCTGGCAGGATATCAGTGAGCGTATGGAGACAGAGATGGAGACATTTTCCAAAGAAGCATCACAGACATCCGGAAATCTGATCGATCAGGTGAAAGTAGAAAATCGGGAGCGAATGGATTACCGGGAATTTTTAAGAAAATTTTCGGTGTTAAAAGAAGAGATGACGGTGGATCCGGATTCTTTTGATTATACTTTCTACAGTTATGGATTAACTATGTATGGGAATATGCCGTTGATCGAGCCACAGGAATGGAAAGAAGTTCAGAAGGTAGAAGAATTTGTTATTGTGATCGATACATCGATGTCCTGTTCGGGAGAATTGGTGAAAAAATTTCTGGAGGAGACTTACGGCGTATTAAGTGAAAACGACAGCTTTTTCCGAAAAGTGAACATTCATATCATTCAATGTGATGATCAGGTTCAGACGGATCAGAAGATCACGTGCGAAGAAGAGCTGAAAGAATACATGGACAAACTGGAATTAAAAGGCGAAGGCGGAACGGATTTCAGGCCGGCATTCTCGTATGTGGATGAACTGGTCCGCCAGCATACATTTGAACATTTACGGGGAATGATCTATTTTACGGATGGCCGGGGAATCTATCCGGCGAAAAGGCCTGTATATGAGACGGCATTTGTGTTCATGGAGGAAGACTATGAAGATGTAGATGTTCCGCCCTGGGCAATAAAGATCATCCTGGAAGAAGATCGGGATTTCTGATCAGATGAAATAAATAACAGCAAAAGAAGGGAATACAATGGATATAAAAAGAGCCAAAAAAGAAATCAAAGATTCGATAGAGGCATATCTTGCCAAAGATGAATATGGAGATTATATGATCCCATCAATAAGACAAAGACCAATTCTCCTGATGGGGCCTCCGGGAATCGGTAAGACACAGGTTATGGAACAGGTGGCAAAGGAGTGTAAAGTCGCACTGGTATCTTATACGATCACACATCATACCAGACAAAGTGCGGTCGGACTTCCGTTTATTGAAAAGAAGACGTACGATGGGAAAGAGTACTCGGTTACAGAATATACGATGAGTGAGATCATCGCTTCGGTATATGACAAGATGGAAGAGACAGGACTTAGAGAAGGAATTCTGTTCATTGATGAGATCAACTGCGTGTCTGAGACTCTGGCTCCGACAATGTTACAGTTTTTACAGTGTAAGACATTTGGTAATCAGAAGATTCCGACAGGATGGATCATTGTAGCGGCAGGTAATCCGCCGGAGTACAATAAGTCGGTACGGGATTTTGATGTGGTAACATTGGATCGAATCAAGAAGATCGATGTAGATGTGAATTATGATGTATGGAAAGAATATGCATACCAGGCAGATATTCATCCGGCGATTCTGGCATATCTTGAGATCAGGAGAGACTATTTTTACCGGATGGAGACGACGGTAGATGGAAAGGTCTTTGCAACAGCCAGAGGCTGGGAAGATCTGTCACAGCTTCTGAAGACTTATGAAAAGCTTGGAAAGAAAGCGGACAGAGAGGTTGTACATCAGTATATCCAGCACTGGAAGATCGCAAAAGATTTCGCCAATTATCTGGAACTGTATCATAAGTATAAAAAAGATTATGGTCTTGAGAAGATTATTGAAGGTGTCTATACCAGGGATACGCTGGAGAGACTTCGATATGCAGCATTTGATGAGAGGTTCAGTGTTGTAAATATGTTGATCGGCCGTCTGGGAAGCTGCTTCAAAGAATATTTCCTAAAAGACAGACTGGTTACAATGATATATGAATATCTGAAGTTGTATAAATCCAATCTGCAAATGGATCTTGTCGTCTGTGAAGCCAGAGAGCAATATGAAAAATTACGGAAAGAAGAACAGATGACAAAGCAGGACGAGCATGTAAGAAAACAGGTGCTGGATAAACTGGAATCTTACGAACAGCTTGCAAAAGAAGAACATCTGGAAGGAGAGGCAGCATTTGAACGTATAAAAGAGGTGTTTGGAAATGAAGTGGCAGAGAGAGAAGAACTGACAGAACGTACGCTTTCCGCATTGGAACATGCATTTGAATTTATGGAAGATGCATTTGGGGACAGTCAGGAGATGGTTTCTTTTGTTACAGAACTTAACACGAACTATTATAGTATTCAGTTCTTAAAGGAAAATGACTGTGATAAGTATTATCAGTATAATAAGAAACTGTTATTTGACAAACAGCAGGAGGAGATCCTGTCAGAACTAAATGAAGTAGAACAGGATCTGAACACTGCCATAAAATAGATGATTAGTATGTAAGTTTATATCCATGACGGATTTTGCGATAAATTTTCCAGATAATCATGGCCGGAAAGCTGAACGCAATATATAGTGATGATAGAATTCCGACACCCCCACCGACGATCATAAGAATTAAAATGCCAATATTCATAAGTCAAAGTCCTCCTTGTCAATGTTTTTATATATTGATGTTATATATGATGTGGAATTTTGCTTCCGGGTACATTGTATGGACTTTTGGTAAGAAGATAAAGAGAAACGGATGGATCTTAACACGGTATGAACAAGAATCGTTATTTTCTTAACATTGTTTTAGCGAAAGAAGTACATTTACTTTAAAGACAACAGGTGTTAAAATAAGCAATGAATGTAAACGAAGATGATATAAGACCCGGGGAGGTCTTAAACAAGATGAGATAAAGGAGAAATATATATGAAATGGAATCAGTTTCGTCTGAAGACAACAACAGAGGCAGAAGATATCGTCAGCAGCATGCTTGCTGATCTTGGAATCGAAGGAGTGCAGATCGAAGATAAGATCCCGCTTACACAGTCTGACAAAGAGCAGATGTTCGTAGACATCCTGCCGGATATGCCGGAAGATGACGGATGTGCATACCTGACATTCTATCTGGATGAAGAAGTAGACAAGCATGAGATGTTACTGAAGGTCAGACAGGAATTAGAAGAGATGAGAAGTTATCTGAATGTGGGAGACTGTACGATCGAGGAGTCCCAGACAGAAGATGTAGACTGGGTAAATAACTGGAAGCAGTATTTCCATCAGTTCTATATTGATGACATTCTTGTCATTCCTTCATGGGAGAATGTAGAGGCCAAAGACAGCGACAAGATGGTGATCCATATCGATCCGGGCACAGCATTCGGAACCGGTATGCATGAGACCACACAGCTCTGCATCCGCCAGCTTAAGAAATATGTGACAGAAGATACAGAGATCTTAGACGTTGGATGTGGAAGCGGAATCCTTGGAATGCTGGCGTTAAAGTTCGGCGCAAAGCATTCGGTAGGAACAGACCTGGATCCGTGTGCGATCGATGCAACCTATGAGAATATGGACAACAACGGAATCAGCAGAGACCAGTATGAAGTCATGATCGGTAATATCATTGATGATAAAGAAGTACAGGATAAGGTCGGTTATGAGAAATACGATATCGTAGCAGCAAATATCCTGGCAGATGTACTGGTACCGCTGACACCTGTGATCATCCACCAGTTGAAAAAGGGCGGTATCTATATCACAAGCGGAATCATCGAAGATAAAGAAGAAGTGGTCGTAGAAGCTGTGAAGAAAGCAGGCCTCGAAGTTCTGGAAGTGAACCACCAGGGCGAATGGGTATCTGTAACGGCAAGAAAGAATTAGAGGATTCGATATGCAACATTTTTTTGTGTCACCGGAGCAGGTGAAGGAAGAAAAGATCTACGTAGAGGGCGGCGACGTCAATCATATGAAGAATGTACTCCGCATGAAGACCGGTGAAGAACTTACGGTAAATGACGGAGAAGGCAGTCAGTACCTGTGTGCAGTGGAATCCTATGAAGCAGATATGGCAGTGCTTAAGATACTGGAGAAAAAGCAGGACGAGAGCGAGCTTGCATCAAAGATCTATCTGTTCCAAGGACTTCCAAAGCAGGACAAGATGGAACTGATCGTGCAGAAGTCGGTAGAACTCGGCGCATATCAGGTAATCCCGGTGGCGACAAAGCGAGCCGTGGTCAAGCTGGATGCGAAGAAGGCGAAGAAGAAGATCGAACGCTGGCAGCAGATCGCGGTCAGTGCGGCGAAGCAGGCAGGACGAGGTATTATTCCTGAGGTGGGAGAAGTATGCACTTATGCGCAGGCATTAAAGCAGGCAGAAGAACTGGACGTTGTCCTGATCCCATACGAACTGGCAAAAGGGATGGAAGAGACGAAGCAGATCATCGCAGGGATCAGACCGGGGCAGTCGGTCGGCATCTTTATCGGACCGGAAGGCGGCTTTGAGGAAGAAGAAGTAGCACTTGCCATGAAAACCGGGGCAAATCCGGTGACACTTGGCAAGAGAATCCTTCGGACAGAGACTGCAGGACTTACGATGCTTTCGGTTCTGATGTTCCATCTGGAAGGGTAGAAACATAATCTAATACTAAGAATGAAGAGTACAGGAAGTGAAGAAATGAAGGAAGTATATCTGGATAATTCGGCGACTACCATGGCATACCGAAGCGTCGGGGAACTGGTGCAGAAGGTCATGTGTGAAGACTATGGCAATCCGTCTTCTATGCATAACAAAGGTGTGGAAGCAGAAAAATATATAAAAGAAGCAAAAGAAACATTTGCCAGACTCTGGAAGGTACAGGAAAAGGAAGTGTATTTTACTTCCGGCGGTACGGAGAGTGACAATATGGCACTGATCGGCGCGGCAAGAGCGAATAAGCGTGCAGGCAACCACCTGATCACATCATCCATCGAGCACCCGGCAATCATCAACACCATGCGTTTTCTTGAGGAAGAAGAAGGATTCCGTGTGACCTATCTTCCGGTAGACCAGTACGGAAGAATCCGTCTGGATGCGTTGAAAGAAGCGCTGTGTGAAGATACGATCCTGGTATCGATCATGTATGTGAACAACGAAGTGGGTTCCGTACAGCCGATTCAGGAAGCGGCAAGTATCGTAAAGGCATATAATAAAGACATTTTATTCCATGTCGATGCGGTACAGGGATTTGGAAAATATAAGATCTACCCGAAGAAACTGAAGGTAGATATGTGCTCCATCAGCGGTCACAAGATCCACGGACCGAAGGGCGTGGGTGCATTATACATCGGTGAAAATGTAAAGATCCGCCCGATCGTCTACGGCGGCGGTCAGCAGCATGACATGCGTTCCGGAACGGAAAATGTACCGGGAATCGCAGGACTTTCCCTGGCTGCAAAGACGATTTACGATAACCTCGATGAAAAAGTGGAGAAGATGCGGGCGTTAAAACAGCATTTCATCGAAGGCGTGGAAAAGATCGAGAATACAACGATCCATGGTTTATACGATGAGACGTCGGCACCGCATATTATCAGTGTAGGAATCGCAGGGATCAGAAGTGAAGTGCTATTACATGCGCTGGAAGATAAAGGAATCTATGTGTCATCCGGATCGGCATGTGCGTCCAACCATCCGCAGATCAGCGGTGTGTTAAAAGGAATCGGGGCAAAACAGGAGTTTCTGGATGCGACGCTTCGGTTTAGTATGTCAGAATTTACTACACTGGAAGAGATTGACTATACGCTCGATGCACTATATAATATAGTACCGATGCTTAGAAGATATACCAGACATTAGAAAGTTACAGATAAAAGAGAAAGAGATCAGGAAAGGAATCAGAAGATGAGATTTCATACATTTTTATTAAAATATGGAGAGATTGGAATTAAGGGAAAGAACCGTCATCTGTTCGAAGACGCACTGGTGCGCCAGGTGCGTTATGCATTAAAAGATGTAGACGGACAGTTCGATGTACACAAATCACAGGCAAGAATCTATGTAGACTGTGAAGGAGATTATGATTACGATGAGACTGTGGAACATCTGAAGAAAGTATTCGGTCTGGTCGGAATCTGTCCGGTTGTCCGTATGGAGGACAAAGGATTCGAGGAACTGAAAAAAGATGTTGTCGCATATATGGATGAGATGTATCCAGATAAGAACTTTACATTTAAAGTAGAGTCCAGACGTGCCAAAAAGTCTTATCCGCTGAACTCTATGGAGATCAGCCGTGACCTTGGAGAAGCGATCCTGTACGCATTCCCGGAAAGCGGAATCAAAGTAGATGTACATCATCCGGATGTTATGGTGAACGTAGAAGTCAGGAATGAGATCTACGTATATTCACAGATCATCCCGGGAGCAGGCGGAATGCCGGTCGGAACCAATGGTTCGGCGATGCTTCTGTTATCCGGCGGTATCGACAGCCCGGTTGCAGGATACATGGTATCCAAACGTGGAGTAAGCCTTGAGGCTACTTACTTCCATGCGCCGCCGTATACAAGCGAACGTGCAAAACAAAAAGTTGTGGATCTTGCAAAGAAAGTGGCAAAATATTCCGGACCGATCAAGCTGCATGTCGTCAACTTTACGGATATCCAGCTTTATATCTACGATCAATGCCCGCATGATGAGCTGACGATCATTATGAGAAGATACATGATGCGTATCGCAGAACATTTTGCAAAAGAGGATGGCTGCTTAGGTATGATCACAGGGGAAAGTATCGGACAGGTGGCGAGCCAGACCATGCAGAGCCTTGCAGCAACAAACGATGTATGTACGATGCCTGTATACCGTCCACTGATCGGATTCGACAAGCAGGAGATCGTGGATGTATCAGAAAAAATCGATACTTATGAGACCTCGATCCAGCCGTTCGAAGACTGCTGTACGATCTTCGTGGCAAAACATCCGGTAACCAAGCCGAATATTGATGTGATCCGCCGTTCGGAAGAGAATCTGAATGAGAAGATCGATGAGCTGATGAAACAGGCGATTGAGACCGTTGAGATCATTGAAGTAAAATAAATGGAGTAAAAAAGAGGGCTGAACCCTTAAACAGGTCAGCCCTTTTTCTAAGTAAATCATTTACTTTTATTACTGATTAGTCACAAAGATATGGTTTTAACATTTCTATGATCTCTTCTACGTTGTCATCAGCGTGGATGTTCAGATCGATCGGTTTAGAAAGATCTAAGCTGAAGATTCCCATGATTGATTTTGCATCAATGACATATCTTCCAGATACAAGATCAAAGTCATAATCAAATTTTGTGATGTCGTTTACGAATGATTTTACTTTGTCGATTGAATTTAAAGAAATCTTTACTGTTTTCATTGGAATACCCTCCTTGATTCATTTCTTGTTCTATAGATATATTAAGAGTCAGACGAAGAAAAGTCAAGGAACAAATTGCCAAAGAATTCAGAAGATTTTCGTTAGATGTTACAACAATGTGTTAAAATAACGTTTTAAAAAGAAAGGAACAGATATATGAAGAAAGTAGCATTGCATAATCTCGGATGCAAAGTAAATGCATATGAGACGGAAGCCATGCAGGAACTGCTGGAAAAGCATGGATATGAGATCGTGCCGTTCCAGGAAGGTGCGGATGTCTATATCATTAATACCTGTACCGTAACGAATATGGCGGACCGGAAGTCCAGACAGATGCTTCATAAAGCAAGAAAGATGAACCCGGATTCTATTGTTGTTGCCTGCGGCTGCTATGTACAGGCTAAGAAAGATGATATCCCGGAAGGTATTGATATTGTCGTTGGTAATAATAAGAAGCAGAATATTGTTGAAATCCTGGAAAATTATGAAAAAGAAAAGAATCAGGATGGTCAGCGGGAAACATCAGACGAACAGGAAAAGGAAACAGAGACCTATCAGGAGATTCTGGATATCAATCATGAAAAAGTGTATGAAGATCTGCATTTAAGTACGGCGGCGGAACACACAAGAGCTTATATCAAGGTGCAGGACGGATGCAACCAGTTCTGCTCTTACTGCATCATTCCGTTCGCAAGAGGAAGGGTAAGAAGCAGAAGCCGTGACAGTGTGCTGGATGAAGTGAAGACACTGTCGGCCAATGGATATAAAGAAGTGGTACTGACCGGAATCCATCTGAGTTCGTACGGAATCGACTGTGACGACAACCTGTTGTCACTGATTCTAGCGATCCATGAAGTGGAAGGAATCGAAAGAATCCGTCTTGGATCACTGGAGCCGAGAATTATTACGGAAGAATTTGCACAGACGATCGCAAAACTTCCGAAGATGTGTCCGCATTTCCATCTGTCATTGCAGAGCGGATGCAACGCAACATTGAAGCGCATGAACCGCAGATACACAGCAGAAGAGTATTATGAGAAATGTCAGCTGCTCCGCAAATATTTCGACAACCCGGCACTTACAACGGACGTGATCGTCGGTTTTCCGGGAGAGACGGAAGAAGAGTTTGCAGAGTCGAAGGCATTTGTAGATAAAGTAGATTTTTATGAAACACATATTTTTAAATATTCCAGAAGAGAAGGAACAAAGGCAGCGGCTATGAAAGACCAGGTGCCGGATCAGATCAAGGCCGCAAGAAGCGCCGAACTTCTGGAACTGAACCGTAAGAAGCAGGCGGTTTATGAAGAAAGACTGCTTGGAACCACACAGGAGGTCCTGATCGAGGAGAAAATCGTGCGTGATGGAGAGGAACTTCAGATCGGGCACACGAAGGAATATGTGAAAATTGGTGTAAAAAATCCGAATAATCTTATTAATCAGCTTGTAAATGTAGAAATTGAAAACCAATTACAAATATTGCATTGAAATTTGAGATTTAATCATGTAGAATAAAATTGAAATATTTTTGGAGGACGTGATTATATGAAAAATATGACAAATACCCAGTTTTTCCAGGTAGAAAGTGGACCACAGATCAGCGCAAAGGACATTCTGGAGATTGTATATAAGGCATTAAGTGAAAAGGGATATAACCCGGTAAACCAGATCGTAGGTTATATTATGTCCGGAGATCCGACCTACATCACAAGCCATAACGGAGCCAGAAGTCTGATCATGAAGATGGAAAGAGATGAACTGGTAGAAGAGATGCTCAAGACGTATATCGAGCATAATGAGTGGGAATAATGACTATGAGAATCATGGGACTGGACTATGGATCTAAGACGGTAGGCGTTGCGGTCAGTGATCCGTTGGGAATTACTGCTCAGGGAGTAGAGACAATATGCAGAAAGGACGAGAACAAGCTCAGAAAGACCTGTGCGCGTATCGAAGCACTGATTGAAGAGTATCAGGTTACGAAGATTGTTCTCGGACTTCCGAAGCATATGAATAATGATATTGGAGATCGTGCGGAAAAATCAATGGCATTTGGTGAGATGTTAAAAAGACGGACCGGCCTTGAGGTCGTTATGTGGGACGAGCGTCTGACCACGGTAGAAGCTGAGCGGACTTTGATAGAGAATAAGGTGAGGCGTGAAGACCGCAAGAAGTATATTGATAAGATTGCGGCTGTTTTTATATTGCAGGGATATCTGGATTCACTTGCGCATACGCCCCTGGATTAAGAGGTGGATTATAGATGGAAAAGATTAAATTCATGTCCGAAGAGATGAATGAAGAAGTAGATTTTTATGTACTTGAACAGACAAAAGTTGGTGGGGTGTCTTATATTCTGGTGACAGATTCGGAAGATGATGATGCAGAATGTCTGATTTTGAAAGACACATCAGGAGAGAACCAGTCAGAGAGTGTATACGAGATCGTAGAAGATGATGTAGAGCTTTCTGCTGTTCTGAAAGTATTTGAAGAACTACTTGAAGATGTAGAGATTGAAAGGTAGTTTGGAATGTCTATCAGTAAAGAGAAGTTTAAAGAAATGCTGAGAGAAAAGGGGTTGAAAGTTACCAACCAGCGTATACTGGTACTGGAGGTCCTTGCAGATCATCGTGATAAGCATCTGACTGCAGAAGATATTTATGAATTAGTAAGAGAAGATTATCCGGAAATTGGGCTGGCAACAATTTACCGGACAGTGCAGCTGTTACTGGAAATGCAATTGGTGGATCGTATCAATCTTGATGATGGATGTGCACGTTATGAGATCGGAGAATTCTTCGATGGAGAAGAAAGACATCATCATCATCACCTGATATGCAGAACATGTGGAAAGATCATTCCGTTCAAGGATGATCTTCTGGAAAATCTGGAAGATAAGATCGAAGAGACAACGGGATTTCATGTGTTAGACCACGAATTAAAGTTCTACGGACAGTGCAAGGAGTGCCAAAAAAGAGGCAGAAAAATAGTACGGTAAGCACGTGGAGGTGTAATTTTGAAGAGAGAAAACAATGGAAAAATGCGTATCATTCCACTCGGAGGTCTGGAAAAGATCGGAATGAACATCACAGCTTTTGAGTATGAGGACAGTATTATTGTTGTAGACTGTGGATTATCTTTCCCGGAGGAGGATATGCTCGGAATCGACCTGGTCATTCCGGATGTTACTTATCTGAAGGATAATATCCAGAAAGTCAAAGGATTTGTGATCACCCATGGTCATGAAGACCATATCGGTGCACTCCCTTATATTTTAAGAGAACTGAATCTTCCGATCTATGCGACCAAGCTTACGATGGGAATCATCGAGAAGAAGCTGACGGAGCACAATCTGCTTCGCAGTACAAGAAGAAAAGTTGTAAGACACGGACAGTCGATCAATCTGGGTCAGTTCCGTATCGAATTTATCAAGACAAACCACAGTATCCAGGATGCTGCGGCACTGGCGATTTATTCACCGGCCGGTATCGTTGTGCATACAGGAGACTTTAAAGTAGATTATACACCGGTATACGGTGATGCGATCGATCTGCAGAGATTTGCAGAGATCGGAAAGAAAGGTGTACTGGCACTGATGTCGGACAGTACCAATGCGGAGAGACCGGGATTTACCCAGTCTGAGCGTACGGTAGGTATTACATTTGACCACATTTTTGCAGAGCATAAAGATACACGTATTATCATTGCAACATTTGCATCAAATGTAGACCGTGTACAGCAGATCATCAATACGGCATGTAAATATGACCGTAAGGTAGTCGTAGAAGGACGAAGCATGGTGAATATCATCCAGGTTGCACAGGAGCTGGGATACTTAAATGTTCCGGATAAGACACTGATCGAGATCGACCAGCTGAAGAATTATCCACCGGAGAAGACAGTTCTGATCACAACCGGAAGTCAGGGAGAATCAATGGCAGCACTGTCACGTATGGCAGCAGATGTGCATAAGAAAGTAACAATCATGCCTGGCGATACGATCATCTTCAGTTCAAACCCGATCCCTGGAAATGAAAAATCCGTATCCAAGGTCATCAATGAACTGACTGCGAAAGGTGCCAATGTTATCTTCCAGGATGCCCATGTATCCGGTCATGCTTGTCAGGAAGAATTGAAACTGATCTATTCTCTGGTAAAACCGAAATATGCAATTCCGGTCCATGGAGAGTACAGACATCTGAAAGCAAATGCAGGAATCGCCAAGATGCTTGGTATTCCGAAAGAAAATATCTTTATTCTGAAATCGGGTAATGTACTGGAACTCAGCGATAAGGAAGCAAAAGTTGTAGACAACGTGCATACAGGAGAGATCCTGGTAGACGGCCTCGGTGTCGGAGATGTCGGTAATATCGTACTCCGTGACAGACAGCATCTGGCAGAAGACGGTATCATGATCGTTGTACTGACACTGGAGAAGGGAAGTAACCAGCTTCTTGCAGGTCCGGATATTGTATCGCGTGGATTCGTGTATGTAAGAGAGTCTGAAAGTCTGATGGAAGAGGCGAGAAAAGTCCTTACAGAAGCGGTAGAAGACTGTCTGACACACCAGCGTAATGCGGACTGGAGCAAGATTAAGCTTGTGATTCGTGATACGATGAATGATTTCATCTGGAAGCGGACCAAGAGAAGACCAATGATTCTTCCGATTATTATGGACGTATAGAAAGTATAATTATAATTAAACGGGAAATGAGCCGCACATTGTATAAAACAGGCGCCTTCGAACGCAGTGGGCGAAGCCTGTTTTGTGCAGTGTACGGCTCATTCCCTTGTAGAAACTCAAGATGAAAAAATGTGTAACAGATAAAACCGTAACAAATAGAACAGAGGTAGGAATACTATGATCGTAGATGAACGTATGGTCACATACATCCGGTCGCTGGAACGTCCGGAGAATCCTGTCATAGAAGCAATCGAACAGGAAGCGTTAGATAGTTTCGTGCCGATCATCCGGAAGGAAACCCAGAGTTTTCTGAAAGTCATGATGTTGATGAACCGCCCGGCGAGAGTCCTTGAAGTCGGTACAGCAGTCGGATTTTCGGCGATTTTAATGAGCGAATATCTTCCGGAAGGAAGCCATATCACAACGATAGAAAATTATGAAAAAAGAATTCCGATCGCAAGAAATAATTTCAAACGGGCAGGGAAAGAAGAACAGATCACCCTGATCGAAGGGGATGCCCTGAAAGTGATGAAGACACTGGAAGGCCCGTATGATTTTATTTTTATGGATGCGGCTAAGGGACAGTATATCCACTATATGCCGGAGGCAGTGAGACTGCTTTCGGATGGTGGCATCTTAATGTCGGATAATGTATTACAGGATGGAGATATCATTGAATCCCGGTTCGCGGTTGAACGGAGAAACCGTACGATCCACAGCCGGATGAGGGATTATCTCTATGAATTAAAACACAGTGATGTGCTGGAGACATCGATCATCCCACTGGGAGACGGTGTGGCACTCAGCATTAAGAAGAAAAAAGAAGAGAAGGAGAATCGATAAGATGAGAAACAGACATCCAGAATTACTGATTCCTGCAAGCAGTCTGGAAGTGTTGAAGACTGCGGTTATGTTTGGTGCAGATGCAGTATATATCGGAGGAGAAGCGTTCGGACTTCGTGCAAAGGCAAAAAACTTCTCCATGGAAGACATGAAAGATGGAGTGCGGTTTGCACATGACCATGGCGCAAGAGTCCATGTCACCGTGAATATTCTTGCACACAATGATGACCTGGAGGGAGCAGCAGAGTATTTAAAAGAACTGAAAGAAATCGGTCCGGACGCCCTGATCATTGCAGACCCGGCAATCTTTATGCTTGCCAAAGAGATCTGCCCGGAGATTGAAAGACACGTCAGCACGCAGGCAAATAATACCAACTACGGTACATTTAACTTCTGGTGGAACCTGGGAGCAAAACGTGTGGTAACAGCCAGAGAGCTTTCGTTAAAAGAGATCAAAGAGATCCGTGCACATATCCCGGAAGAGATGGAGATTGAAAGCTTTATCCACGGGGCAATGTGTATCTCTTATTCCGGAAGATGTCTCTTGAGTAATTTCTTCACAGGAAGAGATGCCAATCAGGGAGCCTGTACACATCCGTGCCGCTGGAAATATTCCGTGGTAGAAGAGACGAGACCGGGCGAATATATGCCGGTATATGAGAATGAAAGAGGTACCTACATTTTCAACTCTAAGGATCTGTGTATGATCGAGCACATTCCGGAGATGATCGATGCCGGAATCGACAGCTTTAAGATCGAAGGACGTATGAAGACGGCCCTGTATGTGGCAACAGTTGCGAGAACGTACCGTAAGGCAATTGATGATTATCTGGAAGATCCGAAGAAATATGAGGCAAATATGCCGTGGTACAAGGATCAGATTTCCAATTGTACCTATCGTCAGTTCACGACAGGATTTTATTTTGGAAAACCAAGTGAAGAAAGCCAGATTTATGACAGTAATACGTATATCAGAGAGTACACATATCTTGGTATCATAGGAGAGATTAAAGACGGACTGTACAGGATTGAACAGCGAAATAAATTCTCGGTAGGCGAAGTGATTGAGATCATGAAACCGGACGGACAGAATGTAGAAGCAACTGTAGAAAAAATCATAGATGAGGATGGAAATGAACAGGAAAGTGCACCACATCCGAAACAGGTGCTTTATGTGGCACTCAGTGCAGATGCATCGGTATATGATATTTTAAGAAGAGCAGAAAAAGAAACAGAATAATCTTATGGAAAAGAAGGCAGTGATTCAGTGCAAAAATGGAAAAGCACAGAATCACTGTTTTTTGCATAGAATATAATAAAACTGCCGGGGAGGGAGCCGCTGTATTGAAATCATTTCCCCAACCCCTCACAGCAGCAGAAGAAAAGTATTATGTGCAAAAATATACAGAGGGTGATCTGGAAGCAAAGCATATTTTGATAGAAAGAAATCTGAGGCTGGTTGCCCATATTGTAAAAAAATATCAGCCTCCGCCGGAGGAAATGGAAGATCTTCTGTCTATTGGGACAATAGGACTTATGAAAGCTGTTGTTACGTTTGATCCGGAAAAAAGTGCAAGACTTGCAACATATGCAGCTCGTTGTATAGAAAATGAATTATTGATGCATTTCCGCGGAAAGAAAAAATCGTCAAAAGAAGTCTCTTTGTATGAACCGATCGGAACAGACAGGGAGGGAAATGAGATACAGCTATTTGATGTGATCGAGATGGGAGAAGAAGATGTTCATCGCAGGCTCGAAAAAAAAGAAGATGTCATACGATTATATCAGAAAGTTGAGTCAGAACTGTCTGCAAGAGAACGCATAGTATTGAAATTGCGGTATGGATTATATAATGAAGAAGAATATACACAGCGCGAAATCGCCAAAATGTTGGGAATTTCAAGATCATATGTTTCAAGGATTGAGAAGAGTGCAATTGAAAAACTGAGAGCCTTTTTTCCTTCTTAGAAAAGTCTTTAAGAAATCTTTAGAATTATATGGCAATTATTTTAAGAATCAAAGTCTATACTTAACACCATAAGAAAGAGACATATCAGAAGGTATGTGAGAAAGGGTGGCAGTTATGAAAGTACTGGTGTTAAGTGGAAGATTTGGAATGGGACATGAAATGGCAGCCAATGCAATCTGTGAACAGTTCCGTAAGCTTGATAAAGATACAGAAATTGTAAAAAAAGATCTCCTGGAAGAATTATATCCACATATCAGCAAACTTATTTTTGGGGGATTTCGTCTGATGGTGGAGCATTGCCACGGAATATATAACTTTATTTATAAAATGTCTGGAAAAATGAAAGTAGAAATGCAGCCGAGAGGAGCTGCGATTTATAAAAAGTTAAAGAAAATCCTGGAAAAGGAACAGCCGGATGTTATTGTCTGTACACATCCGATGTGTGTAAAGGCAATTGCATCATATAAAGAAAAGACTGGACTTTCGACACCGCTGGTTACATGTATTACAGATATCAGCATGCATCCGGAATGGAAAGCAGATCAGACAGATCTGTATCTGGCACCTACTAGGGAGATTAAGGAGCATCTGATCTGTGAAGGTACAAAAGCAGAGAATATTCTTGTAACAGGAATTCCTGTACGTCAGCAGTTCTTGAATATGGACAGGAAACATCTGGAAAATGAAAAAGAAGTTCGCAGAGTTCTTGTAATGGGAGGCGGACTTGGCCTCATGCCAGATTTGAGAAGATTACTGGGAAAATTGCATAGTATGCAATCTGTTCAGACCATTGTTATTACGGGAAAGAATCATAAAATGTACGAAGAATGGGTGAACCGGTATGAGGATGTCAAAGTACTGGGATATACAGAAAATATCAGTAAATATATGCGGTGGGCAGATCTTGTGATCACAAAAGCCGGAGGGATCACGTTGTTTGAAATTCTTCACAGTCAGGTACCGTTATTTGTGATTCATCCATTTCTGGAGCAGGAAATGAACAATGCAAGGTATGCGGCAGAAAAAGGATTTGCAAAAGTGGTATGGGGAAAACACGAGGATTATATTCCGGAACTGGAAAAACTTCTGAATGACAGAAAACTTCTGAAACAGATGGATGAGAATGTAAGACATGCCCGGAAGGAAATGATAGATGTTTCTCTGGATAAGGCGGTAGAGATCATGGAAGAGAGGATGACGGCATAATGAAGAAAGCAGTAAAGGCAGGAATTATAGGTGCAGGAGCACTTGGATATAGTATCATTCCAACATATCTGATGAAGTACCACTGGATTATCAGAGACAAAAAGATGGCGAAAAAAGAAGAAAAGGTTTTATATCTGACATTTGACGACGGACCTGATACCGTATATACGAACAAATTACTGGATCTTCTGGATCAGGAACAGGTTCCGGCAACCTTTTTTATGGTAGCGGAAGCTGCACAGGGACATCCGGATATTGTGAAACGGATGAAAAAAAGTGGATATTCGATAGGAATACATTCTTTGAGTCATCAAAGTGCAATGCTGTTCGGACCTGGAAGGACGAAAAGGGATCTGAAAGAATCCAGGAAGATTATGGGAAAAATGGGAATTGACGTAAAAGAATACAGACCACCGTGGGGACATTTGAACCTGATGAGTTTATACTGCATCAGGAAAATGCATTTGCAACTGATTTTTTGGGATGTAATGGCGCAGGACTGGTCTGCAAAGGAGACGGCAGACAGTATCTGCAATAAAATTCTTAGACGTGTATTTCCGGGAGCAGTGATATGCCTGCATGATGGAAGAGGAGAAAATGGTGCACCGGGAAGAACAATTGAAGCACTGAAAAAAGCAATTCCAATGTTAAAGGCACAAGGATATGAATTTAGAAGGATTGAAGAAAAGTATGAAACAGCAGGAAGGTCAGAGATCAGTTAAAAAATATATTGTGTTATTTATATTGCTGGTGCTCGTAGTCATATTTATTGTATTGAAGGGTGCGGATATAGAATCTGTATGGAATGCAATGAAAAATGCGGATCCGAAATGGCTGACGGCAGGCCTTGGTCTGGCAGCAGTGTTTAATATTGCAGAAGGTATTAATCTGAGAAAAGTTTTAGTATCTTTTGGATATCGGGTAAGCTTTAAAGAGGCTATGAAATATGCATATATTGGCTATTTCTTCAGTTCGGTAACACCATCGGCGACCGGAGGACAGCCATTGCAGCTATATGCGATGAGCAAAGATAAGATCCACGTGGCACATGGAACGATGGCACTTTTAACAGAGCTTACGAGTTTTCAGATTGCAGCATTTCTGATGGAAAACATTGCAGCGTTCTGGATTCTGACAGGAAGAATACACCTGAATAAAATTATGCTGATACTGGCATTGGTTGGTTATATTATGAATCTGGTTTTTATTGCCGCACTGATGATCGTGATCGTATCTGACAGACTGAAAAGAAAAATCGTAAAAGGGATTCGCTTTTTGGTTATGAAACTTCCATTTAGACATAAAGAGAAAATGGAAAGTAAAATCAATGATATATTACACGATTTTGAAAATTGTAAAGATTTTTTAAAAAAAGATCCAAACCTTACATTACAGGTAATTGGGGTGAGCCTGGTACAGATTATCTGCTGGTTCAGCGTTCCGTGGGCAGTATATCATGCAATGGGAGAAGCAGGCAGTACATTTGGAAGTCTTTTTTTACATCAGATTATATTATATATGACAACAGCGCTTCTTCCGTTTCCGGGAGCGGAAGGAATCAGTGAATTTTCTTTTGTAAAATTATTTGCCGGTATGTTTTCTTCGGCACCGGTTGCTGCTGTAGTATTGGTGAATCGCGGGATCAGTTTTTACTTCCTGTTGATCTTAAGTGGAATACTTGGTGTGGTGTTAGGACGTTTTAATGGAAGAAGTGCAGATCAAAGTGGAACGAAATACAAACTGCAACAGGAAACAGAAAATGGAACTGGAAAAATATTGACATAACAGAAAGAATAGGATATGATGATTGCACATTTAACGAAGATGAGGAATCATATATTCTGTTCTTTTTTCGTTTTATCCTATGCAGCAATGCGATGAGCAGCTGCTTCTTTAACGGCTATTTCGGCCGGAATATCAATTGTAAATTTAATTTAATAAGCTTGTACCGAAAAAAGCCGGGTGCAGGAATCACGATCGAACCTGGTGGATACGGATACAGAAAGGAGTATGTAGATGTCGTTTTGTACAGTTTTATCTGCAGCTGTTCAGGGACTGAGTGTAGAGATGATCAGAGTGGAGGCTGATGTCAGTAACGGACTTCCGATGTTTCACATGGTAGGATATCTGTCTTCGGAAGTAAAAGAAGCATCAGAGAGAGTGCGTACAGCAATTCGCAATTCGGGAATGAAATTACCGGCTAAGAAGATTATTGTGAATCTGGCTCCGGCAACAGTTAGAAAAAGAGGAGCGTCGTTTGATCTGCCGATTGCACTGGCGGTTCTGGCAGCAATGAATTATGTACCGGAAGAGGCACTAAAAGGTGTGGCAGTGATTGGTGAGGTGAGTCTGGAGGGGAAAATAAGAGGTGTGTCAGGTGTGCTGCCAATCGTTATGGAAGCTAAGAATCAGGGCTGTACTGCCTGTATTTTGCCGGAAGAAAATGAAATAGAAGGCAGGCTTGTGAGCGAGATAAAGATTCTTCCCGCTGATAATCTGGAAAAACTCTGCGCATATCTGAACGGAGATGAAAAAGAGATACATAGAAAAAAACAGGGAAGGTCCTCCGCACAAAGAAATATTTTCGAAAATAAAAAAGAGGATTTTTCAGACATATGTGGTCAAAATGCGGTGAAGAGGGCAGCGGAGATTGCCGTGGCGGGAGGACATAATTTATTGATGGCAGGACCGCCGGGATCCGGCAAGTCGATGATTGCAAGAAGGATTGCGACGATTTTACCGGAATTGTCATTGGAGGAGAGCCTGGAGATTACCAGAATATACAGTGTACTTGGAATGATAGATAAAGAGCAGCCTTTGATCACCAGGCGTCCGTTTCGAAGTGTTCATCATACCATAACGAAGACTGCATTAGTTGGAGGGGGAATGACACCAAGACCGGGAGAAATCAGTATGGCTCACGGAGGTGTGTTATTTTTGGATGAACTGGCAGAGTTTCCGAGAAATGTACTGGAAGTGTTGAGACAGCCTTTGGAGGAACATCAGATACATATTGCCAGAAATTATGGAAATTTTACATTTCCGGCAGAATTTATGCTGGTAGCAGCCATGAATCCGTGCCCATGCGGTAATTATCCGGATATGCAGAAATGTTCATGTACGCCGTCACAGATCCAGAAATATCTTGGAAAGATAAGTCAGCCATTTCTGGATCGTATGGATCTGTGTATTGAGACACCGAAAGTGGAGTACCAGGAACTGGATATAGAAAGGATAGGAAAAAAAGAGGAGGAATCATCGGAGGTAATACGAAGCAGAGTAGTAGAAGCAAGGAAATTACAGAAAAAAAGATACGAGGGAACGCAAATCCGTACAAACTCTATGCTTGGACCGGGAGAAATCAGGATCTATATTCCATTAGGCAGTGCGGAAAGAAAGTTGATGGAGAAGGCATTTGAAAGGATGGGGCTGACAGCGAGAACATATCATAAGATTTTACGAGTTGCAAGAACGATCGCTGATTTGGATTACAGTGAAAAAGTGACGGAGAAGCATTTAAAAGAGGCAATCGCTTATCGGTCGTTGGATAAAAAATATTGGGGACGTTAAGAAAGGAGAAAAGCAGATGATCTACGAATACTGGCTGGCAGGAATAAAAGAGATTACAGATCTGAAGAAGCAAAAACTAAGAGAGGTATATGGATCTGGAAAAGCCATATATTATATAGAAGAAACTAAGTTAGATAAACTGCGCTTTCTAAACGAGAAGGATGTGGCGATATTAAAGAATGCAAAAAAAGATACAGAACTTGAAGAAAAATGGAGAAGGACAGAAGAAAAAAGAATACAGTTTATACCGTACTTTTTAAAGACGTATCCGGAAAAACTGAAATATATTACCGATCCTCCGTATGCATTATATGTACTCGGACAACTTCCGGATGAAAAAAGAAAAAGTGCGGCGATTGTAGGGGCGAGAAACTGTACGGCGTATGGTGAACAGATGGCATTACAATATGGAAAAAGCCTTGCAGAAGCAGGAATACAGATAATAAGTGGTATGGCAAGAGGAATTGACGGTGCAGGACAAAGAGGAGCGTTAAATAGCAGTTGGGCTAAAGAAAGTGGTGTGACATATGCGGTACTTGGATGCGGAGTGGATGTCTGTTATCCAAGAGAGAATATAGGATTGTATATGGATATACAGGAAAAAGGAGGAATAGTATCCGAATTTTCACCAGGAACCCAGCCGTATGCGTGGAATTTTCCAAGAAGAAATCGAATCATCAGTGCGCTGGCGGACTGGATACTTATTATGGAAGCAAAAGAAAGGAGCGGATCATTGATTACTGCGGATCTTGCATTGGAGCAGGGAAAGGATGTATATGCTCTTCCGGGACCGGTAAACAGTGTGTTAAGTCAGGGGTGTCACAGACTGATCAGGCAGGGAGCGGGGATATTGATTACCCCGGAAGAATTGATGGATGAATGGAACATTAATCCGGTGGAAATCGGGCAAAAAGGAAACAAAAGTGAAAAAATGCTTGAAAGTCCTGAGTTTATGGTGTATAGTTGTCTCGATTTGTTCCCGAAAGGGACAGATCAGCTGATGAAAGAAACAGGACTTTCAGTTACAGAGTTAATGGAAAGACTGATCACGTTAGAATTAAATGGATATGTAAAGGAAGTATCCAGAAATTATTATATAAGGCTGCAGTAAAGATACAGCCGCTATTATGGAGGAAATTATGGCACGCTATCTGGTAATCGTGGAGTCACCTGCGAAGGTGAAAACAATTAAAAAGTTTTTAGGAAGTAATTATGTAGTGACCGCATCGAATGGTCACGTAAGAGATATGCCCAAGAGCCAGATGGGTATCGATATTGAAAATGATTATGAACCAAAATATATAACGATCAGAGGGAAGGGAGAAATCCTTGCAAAACTTCGCAAGGAAGTGAAGAAAGCTGACAAGATTTATCTGGCAACTGACCCGGACCGTGAAGGAGAAGCAATATCCTGGCATCTGAGTAAAGCGTTAAAATTAGAGGATAAAAAATTTTATCGAATCAGTTTTAATGAGATTACCAAGAATGCAGTAAAAGCGTCGCTTAAGAATCCAAGAGAGATAGACATGGATCTGGTAGATGCACAGCAGGCACGTCGTGTCCTGGACAGAATTGTAGGCTACAAGATCAGTCCGCTTTTGTGGGCAAAGGTTAAGAGGGGATTAAGTGCCGGCCGTGTACAGTCTGTTGCACTTCGAATTATTGCAGACAGAGAAGAGGAGATAGATGCATTTATACCGGAAGAGTATTGGACACTTGATGCGAATCTGAAAGTAAAAGGCGAAAGAAAACTTCTTACGGCTAAATTCTATGGAACAGAGAAAAATAAGGTGACGATTTCATCAAAGGAAGAACTGGATGCAATTGTCAAAGAAGTAGAGAATGCAGATTATTCTGTTGCAGACATAAAAAAAGGAGAAAGAACAAAGAAAGCACCGGTACCTTTTACAACCAGTACACTTCAGCAGGAAGCGTCTAAAGCGCTGAATTTTGCGACGGCTAAGACAATGCGTATTGCGCAGCAGTTATATGAAGGTGTTGACATCAAGGGCAGTGGAACGGTAGGTCTGATCACATATCTGCGTACTGATTCTACCCGTATTTCAGAGGAAGCAGATGCAGCAGTAAGAGAATATATCAAAGAAGGATTCGGAGAAGAATATGTAGCGGAGGGTGATGCAAAGAAGACTTCTGATAAGAAAATCATCCAGGATGCGCATGAGGCGATTCGTCCGACTGATGTAACCAGAACTCCGGCAGCAGTGAAAGAATTCCTGAGCAGGGATCAGTTCCGTCTGTATCAGCTTGTGTGGAAACGCTTTATCGCCAGCAGAATGCAGCCGGCGAGATATGAGACCACTTCTGTTAAGATTGCAGCAGGACAGTACCGTTTTACTGTTGCCGCATCCAAAGTTTCATTTGAAGGTTTCAAAAGTGTGTACACAGAAGCGGGAGAGGCAAAAGAAGAGAACAATGTATTATTAAAAGGTCTCGATATGGATTCGGTTCTTATGAAGGAAAGCCTTGATACGAAGCAGCACTTTACGCAGCCGCCGGCTCATTATACAGAAGCAACACTGGTTAAGACACTGGAAGAACTCGGAATCGGCCGTCCAAGTACTTATGCGCCGACAATTTCCACAATTATTGCAAGACGTTATGTGGCCAAAGAAAATAAAAATCTCTATCTGACTGAGATTGGAGAAGTTGTAAATCATATTATGAAGCAGTCATTCCCAAGTATTGTAGATGTGAACTTTACAGCTAATATGGAAAGTCTTCTTGATGGAGTCGCAGAAGGCAAAGTCAGATGGAAAACAATTATTGAAAACTTCTATCCAGATCTGGAAGCAGCAGTAGAAAAAGCTGAAAAAGAACTGGAACAGGTGAAAATAGAAGATGAAGTTACAGATGTAATCTGTGAACAATGTGGACGTAATATGGTAGTGAAGTATGGTCCGCATGGAAAATTCCTGGCTTGTCCAGGATTCCCGGATTGCCGTAATACCAAACCATATCTGGAAAAAATAGGAGTACCATGCCCAATCTGCGGAAAAGACGTTGTAATCCGTAAAACGAAAAAAGGAAGAAGATATTACGGATGTGAAGATAATCCGGAATGTGAATTTATGTCATGGCAGAAACCTTCCGATCAGAAATGCCCTCGGTGTGGAAGTTATATGGTAGAGAAGGGAAATAAGCTCTGCTGTAGCAACGAACAGTGCGGATTTGTAGAGAATCAGAAAAAAGATAAAAATAAGTAGAAAATAAGTGCGAAATTCATTGAATATTATAAAATTGTATGATAATATAGCCTCATAGGATGGAGGAGTGCAGATGAGCGTACAGTTATTAGACAAAACAAGAAAAATCAACAAATTGTTGCATAACAACAATTCGAGTAAAGTAGTCTTCAATGATATATGTGAAGTCCTTACAGAAATATTGGATTCAAATACGCTTGTTGTGAGCAAAAAAGGAAAAGTTCTTGGTGGAAGTAAATGTGAGGATGTTCCGTATATTGAAGAACTCATTGAAAAAGAAGTCGGGAAACATATTGATGATATGTTAAATGAGCGTTTGCTCAGTATCCTGTCAACGAAGGAAAACGTCAATCTTGAGACACTGGGATTTTCTGAGGAAGCTTCCAGAGGATATCAGGCGATCATTACTCCGATTGATATCGCAGGAGAGCGCCTGGGAACTTTGTTTATCTACAAGCAGCATGAAATGTATGAGATTGACGACATTATCTTAAGCGAATATGGGACAACCGTAGTTGGTCTTGAGATGCTTCGCTCTGTAAATGAAGAGAGTGCGGAGGAGACAAGAAAAGAGCATATTGTTCAGTCAGCGATCAGCACATTATCTTATTCAGAGCTTGAGGCGATCATCCATATCTTTGAGGAGTTAAATGGTTCCGAAGGAATTCTGGTAGCCAGCAAGATTGCGGACAGAGTCGGAATTACCCGTTCTGTGATCGTCAATGCTCTTCGCAAATTCGAGAGTGCAGGAGTGATCGAGTCCCGTTCATCCGGTATGAAGGGAACTTATATCAAGGTGGTAAATGATTATGTATTTACCGAATTAGAG
>ERZ894183.17-NODE-17-length-138382-cov-14.499895_pt1 | contig 138382 bp, 113 predicted proteins | sample MGYA00380279_ERZ894183 | MGnify/ENA primary metagenome ERZ894183 (study PRJEB32331, sample SAMN06328422) | human gut metagenome | biome: human gut microbiome; feature: stool | host: Homo sapiens | collected 2013-06-26 ... | reverse complement strand
ATTTTTCTTATAAGGAATTCTCATTTTGACTTGTACTATTTATATTCTAGCACCAGCCACATTCGTGGCAAAGTCGTGAATAATTCAGGTTTATGTAAAAAAAGATTGATATATCTTCTAATGTTAAATTAATTGAAGAAATTCAAAATGCAGACTTGAGTCAGCAAATGCATGGTAATTTTGAATTTATAGAGAGTAAAGACGTAACAGAAAGTTGTAAATGTATGTATCAGATACAGTCTGGAGAAATAGAGTTGTGCCATATTTTTTCAGATTATTCAAGTATTATGGAAAAGTGAGTAAAGTTTATTAAAATAGAAATACTTACATGATTTGGCAACCTATTTCGTGAAAAGCTGTTATAATGTAGGTATAAACTATGAGAAGCGATAAGGAGGTGCATATCATGATGGAAGAACATGTAGTATTAAGTGAACGACCGGTGATTGGCAGGAAGCCTATATGGAAAAATTAAATCAAGAGTACATAGCGTTGCTGAGCGGTGAGGGGAATGCATCTGATAAATTCTGGGAACTGGAGAAAAGAATCCGGGAGGATAAAAAAGACTGCGGCGTTCAGTGTAAGATGAGCAGATCAAATCAGTTTTATATTATGTCATCATTGCTGAATGAAGGGGCGATCACGTTTGATGACTTGGAGGATTTCAGCGATGATCTGAAAGCGATTATGCATCATTTTGCGGACATGTAATAATATAAAACATAACCATCCGGAAACAATAATGGAAAGGAATACAGCTTGAATATAGAAGCGTATGATACGGATTCATTAAGAGGGCTTGTTAGACGTCTTGAACATGAAAACAATTTGCTGAAAGAAAGGTTGAAAAAAGCAAATATCCCATATGAAGAAGCCGATCTATTTGAAGAAACAGTCGATCATAAGGAACAATATGACCTTGATCAGGGTGCGCGTATTACTGCGCCGGCATTCATTACAGAGGAGATGGCAAGACGTTTTTTCTCTATGTTTTGGGGAAGGGAAGACGTTTATGCAAAACGGGGTAAAAACGGCGGTTACTTTCCTCAGTGCGGCAACAGGTGGAACGGAAGGCTCTGTCCGAGGCAGAGAGGAGAAAAGGCACGCTGTAATGAATGTGAAAACGTAAAGTGGGAAAAACTGGATGTTAAAAAAATTATCACACACCTGTTGGGATATAAAGAAGACGGTTCTGATGTGATTGGGGTTTATCCGCTGCTGCCAGACGGAACCTGCCGATTTATTGTATTTGATTTTGATAATCATGAAAAAGGAACCGAAGCGACAGATTTTGCGAATACAGATCCCGAATGGCATAAAGAGGTAGATGCGCTTAGAAAAATGTGTGAGATAAATGGAATTAAACCGTTGGTTGAACGCTCCCGCTCCGGAAAGGGAGCTCATGTATGGATATTTTTTAAAAAGGCGGTTTCCGCATCGTTAGCCAGAAATTTTGGCTTTTTGCTGTTGGACAAGGGTTCCACGTTTATCAATCTGAAATCATTCCATTATTATGACAGAATGTATCCGTCACAAGAGATGTCAGATAGTCTAGGGAATCAGATCGCGCTGCCGCTACAGGGACAGGCGCTCAGGAATGGAAACAGCGCATTTGTAGATGAGAACTGGAACGCATATCCGGATCAATGGGATGTTTTATTTCATGGGATAGAAAAATTAAGCGCGGAAGATATAGAAAATTATATAGGAAAATGGCAGAGGGAGCTGTCAGAATCCCGCGGAATGTCCGGAGGATCAGAGATGGGATGCAGACCTAAACCATGGAAAAAGAAATGTGCGTTCAGAAAGGGGGATGTGACCGGCAGGCTTCATATGGTATTGGGAAATGGCGTTTATATTGATACATTGAACCTTATGCCGGGGATACAAAATCAGATCCGCAGTCTCGCTGCTTTTGATAATCCGGAATTTTATAAAAATAAAAGACTCGGATATTCCAATTATTATAATTTCAGCACGGTATATCTGGGAAAAGATATTGACGGATACATACAGCTGCCTCGTGGATTGAGAGAGAGGGTTTTAGAAGAATGCAAAAAAGCCGGGATTGAAGCTGATATATCAGATCAAAGGGAGAAGGGATGTCCAATTAGGGTTTCTTTTAATGGGGATTTGCGGATACAGCAGGAATTGGCGGCAGAAAAATTACTAATGCATTCGGATGGCGTGTTAAGCGCGGCAACGGCATTTGGAAAGACGGTTGTATGCAGTTATCTGATTGCGGAGCGTAAGGTAAATACGCTTATTTTATTGCAAAGTAAGGATTTGCTGAATCAATGGGTAGAGGAACTGGGCAGGTTTTTAGAAATCAAAGAAGAACCGCCGGAATATGAGACAAAGACGGGCAGGAAGAAAAAGAGAAGCAGTGTGATCGGGATTCTTCATGGCAGTAAAAACACGCTGACGGGTATCGTAGACGTTGCGATGGTTGGCTCCATGTATGCGAAAGGCAAGTTCAATGAGCGGATCAATTCCTATGGAATGGTAATTATGGATGAATGCCATCATGCGGCGTCTGCAATATCTATGGAACTGCTGCAGAAAATAGGTTCAAGATATGTATATGGTGTGTCCGCAACGCCAAAACGCGGAGACAGTATGGACAGGATTATTTATATGCTTCTTGGACCATTGAGACATCGTTTTACCGCGATGGAAAGGGCTGTAGAACAGGGAATCGGGCATTACTTTGTTCCAAGATATACAAGAGTAGTGGATACGGCGGACAGCAGGGAGGATATTAACAGTGCATACAGTTTGATCAGTACGAGCAGGGTGCGGAATGATATGATCATTCATGATGTGAGGATGAGTATTGCAAAGAAGCATACGCCGGTTATCCTGACCCGGTTTAAGGAACATGCAAAGCTTTTGTATGATGCCCTGAAAAAAGAAGCGGATCATGTTTTCCTTTTGTATGGTGGAAATTCCGATAAGGAAAATGCAGAGATACGCAGGCAGTTAAAGCTGGTTTCTGCGGAAGAATCCCTGATTTTGATTGCAACGGGACAGAAGATGGGGGAAGGATTTGACTTTCCGCGGCTTGACGTGCTGATGCTGGCGGCTCCGGTATCGTTTGAGGGGCGCCTGGAGCAATATGTGGGAAGATTGAACCGTGATTATGAGGGAAAAACTGCTGTTTTTGTATATGATTATATTGACTCACATATGAGATTCTTCCACAAAATGTATACAAAAAGACTGCGAACATACAAGAAGATCGGATTTTCCATATGGACAGAAGAAACACAATCAAAGCAGACGGTCAATGCAATTTATGATTCAGGTAATTATACGGAAAAATTTGAACAGGATCTTGCGGCAGCAGAAAAAATGATCGTAATTTCCAGTCCGGATATACGGCAGGAAAAAATTGACAGATTACTATTTCTAGTAAAAGACAGACAGGAACACGGCGTGAGAATAACCGTTATTACGACAGAACCGGATGAAGTAACCTATGGCAGAGCAGAGGTTTGCTATGAGCTGGTCAGTGGGATGCGTCAGACAGGGATAGACGTGGTGACAAAAGCGGAAGTGGAGGAATGTTTTGCGGTTATTGATGATGAATGGGTGTGGCACGGCGGAATGAACCTGCTTGGTAAGGCAGACAGCTGGGACAATCTGATGCGTATCCGGGATCATGAGGTAGCAGCTGAATTATTGGAAATTGCCCTGGGGCTGTCCACCTGACAGCCCCATCCCCTTCCTCCCGTTAATTTTCCCCCTCTAACTCAAACCCCTCCGCATAAAATCCATCCTTCCATTCAAACCCTTCCGTATCCACAAACACACATCCTTTTGCAGGAACAAACTTCATCTGTTCCCCGGTGCGCATCGCGGTAACGGATGTTACGGCGCGGTCTGTAGTGATTTTAAGCCAGCGGGGAAGCGCCGTTTCGGGCACGGTTTTTTCCGGGGTTACGATATTTTCATAGATCTCTCCGGCAAAGCGGTCGCAGACGATCAGTCCGGGATTGTCTCTGCGCCAGTAATCGTTACAGTGTCGGTTCGGCTTTGAAAAATAGGTGGAGATCGCCAGTCCCTCTTTCCGGAACGCTTCGTAGAGCGCGTCTATTCCCATCCCGTTTCCCATATTGACATCGTCCCGACGATTCTGGATTATTTCGGCGGCTTCCAGCCGCTGCGCTGCATTTTCGACGGGCGCTGTAAGCTGGCGGTCAATCTGCTGTCCTCGGACGAGCTGTACGATCTGGAAAAGGACCCGCAGGAGATGGAAAACCTGATCGAAAGGGAAGAATACGCAGAAATCCGTAACCGTCTGCACGACAGGCTGCTTGCCTGGATGGATGAAACCCGCGACCCGATGCGGGGATACAGCTTCCGCTGCCGCCCGTGGCGTGCAGACGCGGCAAAAAAGAGCTGGAACGACAGCGGCATGACCCGCCAGAAGGAACCCGATTACGATGAAAACGGGGAGCTGCGCTACATTGACGCCCTGCCCGCAGTGCCCTCCTCCTATACGGTAATTCCCCCGTCCGCAAAATAATTCAAATTTTCGCATAACCTGTAATAGATTTTTTGGAAGAAATCCGTTATACTAAGAGGCAGAGAAAAAGAATCGCGGCGTATAACGGTTTTGTGCCGGAGGACGCCCCGAAAAAGGAGGACGGTACTTATGCAGTACGGACATTTTGACGACGCGAAGCGGGAGTATGTGATCGACCGCGTGGATATTCCCGTGTCATGGACAAACTATCTCGGAGTGGAGAACATGTGCGGCGTTGTGAATCATACCGCAGGCGGCTACCTGTTTTACAAATCTCCGGAGTATCACCGGATTACCCGTTTCCGCGCGAATGCGGTTCCGATGGACAGGCCCGGACACTATGTATATCTGAGGGATGCAGAGAGCAAGGATTACTGGAGCGTATCCTGGCAGCCCGTAGGCAAGCCGCTGGATCAGGCAAAATACACCTGCCGCCACGGTATGTCTTACAGCGTATACGAGTGTGACTACAACAAGATTAAGGCGAGTCAGACACTGATGATCCCGATGGGCGATCCGGTGGAACTGTGGGACGTAAAGATCAAGAACGAGGATGACAAGGCGCGCACGCTGGACGTATTCGGCTACTGTGAGCTTTCCTTCCACCACATCATGATCGACAACCAGAACTATCAGATGAGCCTGTACTGCTCCGGTTCCTCCTATGAGGACGGCGTGATCGAGCACGACCTGTTCTATGAAGAGTTCGGCTATCAGTATTTTGCAGGAAACTTTGAGCCCGATGGCTTTGATACCGTAAGGGATACGTTCCTTGGCAAATACCATACGGAGGACAACCCGGCTGCTGTAGAGCAGGGCGAGTGCTTTGGCTCCACAGAGCTTGGCAACAACCACTGTGCGGCGCTGAAAAAGCAGATCGTGCTGCAGCCCGGCGAGGAGATCCGTCTGGTGTTCATGCTCGGCGAGGGCAAGCGCGAGGTTGGTCAGAAGATCCGCGAGAAATACAGCGATCTGGCAAAGGTTGACGGCGCGTTCGAGCAGCTGCGCGAGTTCTGGAATAGAAAATTTGAAAAGCTCAGCGTGAACACTCCCAATGCGGGCATGAACACGATGCTGAACACATGGACGCTGTATCAGTCCGAGATCAACGTTATGTTCTCCAGATTCGCTTCCTTTATCGAAGTAGGCGGCAGAACCGGTCTGGGCTACCGCGATACGGCGCAGGATGCGATGTGCGTTCCTCACTCCAACCCTGCAAAGTGCCGTCAGCGTATCGAAGAGCTGCTGCGCGGCCTTGTTTCCGAAGGCTACGGCCTGCATCTGTTCTCTCCCGAATGGTTCGTTCCGGACGAGTCCGTAAAGCCGTTTAAGTCTCCTACCGTTATTCCGGAGCCCGATCCGGACAGCATGGTGCACGGCTTAAAGGACGCCTGCTCCGACGACGCTTTGTGGCTTGTAACTTCTATTGTAGAGTATATCCGCGAGACAGGCGATTTAAGCTTTGCGGATGAAGTGTTTACCTATGCGGACGGCGGCGAAGGCACTGTTTACGAGCACATGAAGAAGATCCTCGATTTCTCCGGCAGAATGGTCGGCGCAACCGGCGTCTGCAAGGGCTTAAGAGCGGACTGGAACGACTGCTTAAACTTAGGCGGCGGCGAGAGCGCAATGGTTTCCTTCCTGCATGTATGGGCGCTGAGCCACTTTGTAGAGCTGGCAAAGAAGCTGGGCAGACAGGAGGACGTTGATACCTATACAGAGATGCTCAACCATGTGAAAAAAGTGTGCGAGGAGCAGCTCTGGGACGGCGAATGGTACATCCGCGGCATCACCAAGAACGGCAGAAAGATCGGTACGAGCGAGGATAAAGAGGGCAAGGTGCACTTGGAGTCCAACTCCTGGGCAGTCCTGTCCGGCGCGGCAGATCCCGAGCGCGGCAAAAAGGCGATGGACAGCGTGGACAAATATCTGTACACCCCTTACGGAATCCTGTTAAACGCTCCTTCCTTTACGGTTCCGGACGACGACATCGGCTTTGTAACGAGAGTATATCCGGGCCTGAAAGAGAACGGCTCCATCTTCTCCCATCCGAATCCCTGGGCATGGGCGGCTGAGTGTGTGCTGGGACGCGGCGACCGCGCGATGAAGTTCTATGACGCGCTGTGCCCTTACTGGCAGAACGACAAGATCGAGATCCGTCAGGCAGAGCCTTACACATACTGCCAGTTCATTTCCGGACGCGACCACAGCAAGTTTGGCTGCGCGCACCATCCGTTCATGACCGGTTCCGCAGGCTGGGCATATTACTCCGCAACCAGATATATGCTGGGCATCCGTCCCGACTTCGACGCGCTGGTGATCGATCCCTGCGTACCCGCAGACTGGAAGCATTTTGAGGTAAACCGTGTATGGCGCGGCGCAAAATACGAGATCGAGGTGGAAAACCCCAACGGTGTGATGAAGGGCGTTAAGGAGCTGTACTTAGACGGCGAGCGCGTGGATGCGATCGCAGCGCAGCCGGAAGGCACGACCCATCATGTAAAAGCGGTTATGGGCTGAAAACAGAACGGATAAAGGACGTTTTTTCAGGCGGCGTCCAAGGGCGCTGCCGGGAAAGCGTTTTTGCAGATAAAAAGGAGGAACATATGGTTAAGTTTGGAACCGGCGGCTGGAGAGCCGTGATCGGAGACGATTTTACAAGAGAGAACATCCGCATCCTTGCAAAGGCAATGTGCGTAAAAATGAAACGGGAAGGCGCGACGGATAAGGGCATCGTGATCGGCTACGACAGACGTTTCCTTGCAAAAGAAGCGATGCGCTGGGCGGCACAGGTATTTGCGGCAGAAGGCATCAAGGCGCTTCTGATCAACAAGTCCGCTCCGACCCCTCTCGTTATGTTTTATGTGATGAGACATGAGCTTCCCTACGGCATGATGGTAACGGCGAGCCACAACCCCGCTCTTTACAACGGCATCAAGGTATTTACCGAAGGCGGCCGCGACGCAAATGAGGAGCAGACCGGTCAGATCGAGGAGATCATCGCAGGGCTGAATCCGGAAGACATTCAGGAGCTGGAGTATGAGGATGCGAAGGCAGCAGGCCTGATCGAGGAGATCTACCCTCTGAACGAGTATCTGGACAATATCATTGACGCGGTTGACATGAAGGCGATCCGCGATGCGAACTTAAAGATCGCGCTGGATCCGATGTACGGCGTAAGCGAGACTTCCTTAAAGACGATCCTTCTGACGGCGCGCTGCGAGGTAGAGACGATCCATGACCGTCACGACACGCTGTTTGGCGGCAAGCTGCCCGCACCGAACGCTTCCACCCTGCGCCCGCTGCAGAACTTTGTTCTGGACGCGCACTGCGACATCGGTATTGCGACGGACGGCGACGCAGACCGTCTCGGCGTGATCGACGACACCGGACGCTTCCTGCATCCCAACGATATTCTCGTCCTGCTGTATTACTACCTTGTAAAATACAAAGGCTGGAGAGGTCCCGTTGTCCGCAATATCTGCACAACCCACCTGCTTGACCGCATCGCGGAGAAGTTCGGCGAGAAGTGCTATGAGGTTCCGGTTGGATTTAAGCATATTTCCGCAAAAATGGAAGAGACAGACGCCGTGATCGGCGGCGAGTCCTCCGGCGGTCTGACCGTTCGCGGCCATATCAAGGGTAAGGACGGCGTTTATGCGGCGAGCCTGCTCGTTGAGATGCTGGCTGTGACAGGACGCAAGCTGTCCGAGATCTATGCGGATGTGGAAAAGGAATGCGGTTCTATTTTCATGGAAGAGTGCGATTACCGCTTCACACAGGAGAAGAAGGTAGAGGTTCATCACACCCTCATGGAAGAGAAGAAGGTTCCGGAGCTGCCCTTCGAGGTGGATCACGTTTCCTATCTGGACGGCTGCAAGGTTTACTTCAAGAACGGCGGCTGGGTAGTAGCGCGTTTCTCCGGCACAGAGCCGCTGATCCGTATTTTCTGCGAAATGCCGACTGCCGAAGAGGCAAAAACAGTGCGTGAGATCTATGAGAAATTCCTTGATCTCGGAAAAGCGAACTAAATAATTTGATAAAAGAAACAGACTGAAAAGAGCGGATCGGCGCCGGATGGCGCCGGTCCTTTTTTTGTCGAAAAATAGCTCGTAAAAACAAGATGCCAAGAAAAGCAAAGAGAAGACAAGTTCTGCTCTACATTTTTGAATGGAAATTTCTTACAATAACAGGCATATAAAGACCGGGATGCAGGGGGGAGCGTTATGGAAAAGAAAAAGAGAAAGGCGGGAATAGGGTTTCTGGCGGCGGTCATATGTCTGGGGATGCTGGCAGGAAATCCGGGCATGAGCCGCGTTGTGACGGCGCAGGCGGCAGAGCAGCCGGGAAGCTGTCATACGGGGCGCAGCCCGACGGCGGAGGAAAGCGGGGCGGGGGGAGAGAAAGCGGATCCGGGAGGAAAAACCGAATCGTCAACGGCGGAGGAAACCGAACCTCCAACATCGGAGGAAGCTGAACCGGAGGCGGAAATCGGAACAGAGCCGGAGCTGCCGTCGGAAACCGAACCAGAAACTGAAATGCCTCTGGAAACAGAGCTGCCGTCGGAAATGGAACCAAAACCGGATCCGGAAGAGGGAACCGAAACGGAATCTGAATCAGAAAATGAATCAGAAAATGAATCAGAAACCGAAATACTTCCGGAAACGGAAACGACTCCGGAAACAGAGCTGGAAACCCTTCCGGAAACGCCGCTTACCGGAGAAGAAAAGACAGCGGAAACCGAAGCCAAAATCGAAACCACAACAGACACCTATGTGAAAAACGGCGGAGCCTACGAGCTTCCGTACATTCTGGGCACGTTCAACGCCTTTGTTTCGGGGGACTATTACGGAACCCATGTGGTCGGGCCGATGATCGTCGGGGGAAACACACAGTTGAACGGAAGTCTGGGCGGAACGACGCAGCAGGAAGGCGCATACCGCCACAGAGCGCCCAGCTATCTGCGCAAAAAAGCGTGGAACCGGGACTGCGAGGGGCATCAGAGCGTTCCCCGCATCATTACAGGCGACCCGGAGATGGACGTTTATCTGGGAATGGAAAATGCCGGGCAGAACGTGGGCAATACGCAGATCGGGGAGGACTGCCGGCAGATCCTTTTTACGGACGAATATCTGGACGAGGGGCTGGACGGGGGATTTAGCCGGGAAGCGTTTCAAAAAAAGCTGGAAGCGGCGGGAAAGCCGTGGATGGAATCCGGCGGGAACGACGGGGACGGAAACGGGACAGTTCAGACAGCGATCACAAGAACGGATCTGGAAAGTGCGCCGGAAGGGACGCTGACGTCGGGGGGCGCAGGCGGGAAGGGATACCGGTTGTACCGGGAAGGCGGCGCTGTGAAGGCAGAGCTGGACGCAGGCGGAAATTACCGGTTTGAGACATTTGAGGGAATTGACAGCATTTATTACCGTTACAAGGATGCAGAAGAGATGAAAAATACGATCACGGTCATCCGGACAGAGCAGGAGGGAGAGGTTGTGCTGCCTAAAATTTTAAAAACCGTCCGGGATGATGTGTACGGAAACAATTATGGGTTTGACTCCATCGAGGAGGGGCCGCCGTTTGCGGTATTGTATTTTGCGCCGAATGCGGAGCGGGTTTTCGTTGGATGTGAAAAAAGCGGCGAGGCAGAAAAGACGGATACGGCGTTTGAATGGAAGCCGGAGCAGGCGGTGGACATAAAGTCCAACGGCGGAAAGCTGGTCGGGCATTTGTGGACGCCGGGAGCGGACGTGGTGCTGCGGGGCGGCGACTACAGCGGCTGCGTGGTCGCGGACGATGTGGATGCGTCCGGCTCCGGCGCGGAAGGGCACATGTGGCCTTTTTCGGAGCCGGAGGAGAAGCCGGAAGAAAAACCGGAAGAAAAGCCGGAGGAAGAAAGAGACCTGACGGTGCAGAAGCGCTGGCAGGACGTGAGCGGGGAGACGTTTGCAGAAAACGGGCTGTCTCCGGTAAAAATTTTTTTATACCGGACGGTCAAGGAGCCGGAAGGCTTTCCGGTAAAGCTGGAGCTGTATTCGGGAATGCACCAGCATTTTGAGGGGGCGAAAAAGGCGGCGGAGATCGATCTGGGATATGTCGGGGAAAAGCCGGCGGTATTCCGGGTAGGCTGCATCGACCGGGTCAAGGGACAGCCTTTCAGCTACAGCGCGGGCGTCTGTGAGACGGGATTTTGCGTAGAAAGCGCAGGGGAGGCGTCGCTGACGGTCAAAAAACGCGGCCCGGAAGGGGCGCTTGAGGGGACGAGCGCATGGATGGATTTTGAGCTGACGGCAAAAGCGCCGTGTACCATAAAGGTGCTTTTAACCCATACGGCTTATAATTATTCCAATGGCACGGCGATGCCGGATGCAGAAACGCTCGTCGCGCAGCCTGTAGGGGAGGGATGGAACAGGGTGGACTTTACAAATGCGGAAAAAGTGACGGACGGACAGGGCAATCCGGTTTTTCTGGAGCTGGGGGCAGATAACGGCTGGACGGGGCGTTTTTATGATCTGCCGAAAAAGGATCCGTCTGGGAACACATATTTTTATAAAATTGCGGAGGAGCCTGTGCCGGACGGTTTTCAGGTCAGCTATGTGAATCAGATCAATTCCGGGGAGGGAAAAGCAGAGGTAATTAACCGGAAAAGAGGTCAGGCAGAGCTGATCGAGCTTCCCGAAACGGGCGGCTGTACGCCGGAGCTGTTTTTGGCAGCAGGCACAGCCTTTACGGGGGCGTCGGCAGTGCTGTCAGGCTGCGGCAGGGGGCACGCGATGCGCCGGAAACGGAGAAAAAACGCGTCTGGAAGATGGTTCAGACAATAGGAAGGAGCGCGTTTTTGCGCGCAGACAGGGGGAAAATGATGAAAAAATGGTTGAAATGGTGGACAGGGCTGCTTTGTGCGGCAGTTTTGATGCTGGGGGCATCTGCGACCGCGCTGGCGGCGGAAACGGGAAGCATTACGGTAGAGGGCGCGGTGGAGGGCGTCGATTATTCGATCTACAGGATATTTGATCTGGAAAGTTTTTCATCGGAAGGCGGAGGAACCGGACGGTATGCCTATAAACTGAGTGAAAAATGGAACGGTTTTTCGGCGGGGGAATATTTTGCGGTCGATGAAAACGGATACATAGACTGGAAGGCGGGAAACGGACAGGAGGCGGCGAAGGGCTTTGCGGAAGCGGCGTTCGCATTTGCAAAGCGGGAAAAGATCGCGGCGGAAGCGGCCGTGCAGGCTTCGGCAGGCGAAGGGAAGGAGGCTTCGGCGGTTTTTGCAAATATCCCGCTGGGGTATTATCTGGTGGATTCCACGGCAGGCGCACTGCTGTCTTTGGACACCGCCCGCCCGGACGCGACTGTAAAGGAGAAAAACGAAGCGCCGGGCATCGAAAAAACGGTTCAGAAGGAGGATGGAAATTATGGCGCGGATAACTCGGCGTCCGTGGGCGATACGGTAAGCTTTCGGGTTGTGATCACGCCTCGCCCCGGCGCAGAGGGTTATACGCTTCACGATACGATGTCGGAGGGGCTTGATTTTAAGGGCGTGAACGGGATCGTACTGAAAAAGGACGGCGCAGTATTAAAGGAGCTGGCGGAAGGGACGGATTACAGGCTTTGCCGGGGCAGCAGCTTACAGGCGGAGGACGGCTGTACCTTTGAGATCGTTTTTGAAAACGCCGTTTTCGGGCAGGTAACGGAGAAGGATGCGGCATACGCCTTGGAAATCCTGTATGACGCGGTGCTCAATGAAAAGGCGGTAACAGACGGCGGGGGAAATACGAACAAAGCGCATTTATCCTATGGGGATAAACACCGGACGGATGAAAAAATAACGACAACGTACAGCTTTGATCTGGCTGTTTTGAAATATGCGAAAGGGGAAAACGGGGAGAATAAGGCGCTTAAAGGCGCGCAGTTTTCCCTGTATCCGAAAAAGGGATGCAGTCCGGGAACAGAGCTTTCTTTCCGGCAGCAGCAGAAGAAAGAAGGTTACGAGGGCGTTATTTATAAAAAGCTGGCGGACGGGACAGACGGGATGACCGTGATTACCACGGACGCGACGGGACGTTTCCGGCTGGAAGGTCTGAAGGCGGGAACCTATTATTTAAAGGAAATCAAAGCGCCCGACGGCTATAATCTTTTGAAAAAGCCGGTAGAGATCACGATTGACGAAACGGGAAGCGTTCTGGTGGGCAATGAAACTGCGGACGAGGTGCTCGTGGAAAATAAAACGGGCGCGCTGCTTCCTTCCACGGGCGGCGTCGGAACGGGTATTTTTTACGGAACAGGGGCAGCGCTGATGGCGGGCGCAGGTCTGGTTTTTCTGATCGGGAAAAAGCGCAGGAAATAAAAGATGAAAAAGAAAAGCTTCAAAAAAACAGCTGCCCTCCTGCTGTTTCTGGCAGGGGCAGCGGTCATGCTGTATCCTGTGGCCAGCGACTGGGTCAACCGGAGGAATCAGTCGAGGGCGGCAGCGTCCTATTCGGGCGCGGTGGAGGCACTTGACCCGGCGGATTATGAAAAAATGCTTTCGGATGCGCGCAGGCACAATGAAAAGCTTGCAGGGGCGGGCAGCCTTGCGGCGGCGCTGGACATGGAAAAAGAGGATGGCTTCCAGACGTATCACAGCCTGCTGGATGTAGAGCGGGACGGTGTGATGGGGGTGATCCGGATCCCGAAGATCCGGGTGGAAATCCCGATCTATCATACGACGGACGAGGGCGTTTTGCAGGTCGGGATCGGGCATTTTGCAGGCTCGTCGCTTCCGGTGGGCGGGACGGATACCCATTGTATCCTTTCGGGGCACAGGGGGCTTCCGTCGGCAAGGCTTTTTACCGATCTGGATCAGCTGGAGGAGGGCGATCTTTTTTATATTGACGTGCTCAAAGAGACGCTTGCCTATGAGGTAGACCGGATCGATGTGGTGCTGCCGCAGGAGGCAGAAGGGCTGGACGTCATCGAGGGCGGCGACTATGTGACGCTGGTAACATGCACGCCCTACGGCGTGAATACACACCGGCTGCTGGTACGGGGCGCACGCATGGACCGGGGATAAAGGCGGATCCGTTCTGTCATGAAATTTGTTTTGCACCGGACTGTTTTCTGGGGTATAATAATTACATATGCGTTATATGCTGCGCAGGCGCGCAGGGCAAATTCATGACAGAAGGAAGAAGAAAAATGTATAAGATTTTGGCGAACTATTTGAGCAGCAGCCAGATTCTGGTGCTGGGGATGCTGTTTACCTTCGGGCTGACGTTTCTGATGCTGAAGCATCCGTTCCCGTTTCTGCCGAGCGATCAGGGGCGGGCGTTTGCGGTAAACGGGAATCTGTCGAAGGGGAAGCTGCGGGGAGTCGGGCTGACCTTTGTGATCAGCTTTCTGATCGGCGGATTTTTATTTTTGCCGGTGGACACGGAATATGTGATTTATGCGATCCTGCTGTTTGCGATGATGATGAGCGGCTATCTGGACGACGCGTCGGACAAGCCCTGGAACGAGTATAAAAAAGGGCTGATCGACCTTGTGATCTCGGTGGCTGCGGTGGCGACCTTTGTGAACTTTAATTCCACGACGATTATGATCGGGTCGGTGGAGGCAGCGATCCCTCCCGCCCTGTATCTGGTGCTCGGCGTGATCCTGATCTGGGTGTCGGTAAATGTGACGAACTGTACGGACGGCGTGGACGGGCTGTGCGCCAGCACGGGAAGCGTGACGGTCCTGGCGTTTGCGCTTTTGTTTTCGGAAGCCCTCGGGAAGTATGCGATGGCGGGCTTTCTGTTCGTTTCGGTGCTGTTTGCCTACCTGTATTTTAACAGCTCGCCGAGCAGTATGCTGATGGGGGACGCAGGCTCCCGTGCGCTGGGCTTTTTTATCGCGGTGCTGACGATGAAATCGGGACATCCGTTCATTTTTGTGCTGCTGGCTGCGGTAATGATCGCAGACGGCGGGATCGGTCTGGTAAAAATCTTTTTGAAACGGTTTTTAAAGATTTCCATTCTGAAAAACACGCGGACGCCGCTTCATGACCACGTCCGCAAAAATAAGGGCTGGTCGGACGCGCAGGTTGTAGCGCGGTATGTGATCATTCAGGTGCTGTTTGTGATAGCGGCAGCGGCGCTGATTTAACCGGGTTTGACCGGATGCAAAAGACAGGAAAAGAAAGATCCCGCAGGAGGCAAGACGCTTTCTGCGGGATTTCTGCCATCAGCGTCCTGATAATCGCAGTCAGAAAGCGGATCCGGGCTGAAAAATTACTGAAAATCGAAAGGATAAAAATGGATTTTTAGAAAAAAGCGTGAGGGAACGATTTCATGAGTTCACGAAAAATTCAGATATTCCGGCAAAATAGCCGGGAAATCCGGATATTTTCAAGTGAAAACATGGTATTTCAGACAAAAAACAGACGATTCTGCATGAATCGGCAGGTGTTGACAAAAGAGAGAAAATGGATAAAATGTAGCTTCAACAGGAAGAAAAGCCTGAAAATATAAGACCAAAACGGATATTGAAAGGATGTGACAAGATGAACCGCATGAAGATCAGACTGAATGGAACCGCAGATGTGAGAGAATTTGTATATGAGGCGGAAAAATGTGATTTTGACGTGGATATTCAGTACGAATCCACGATCGTAGACGCCAAATCCATTCTGGGCATTATCAGCCTCGGGCTGGCAAAGGTTCTGACTGTATACTGTCACGGCGAAAATCCGGATTTTATGAATAAGATCCAGAAGTTTGCCGCAGCAGTGTAAGTCCGATGATTTTTTAAAAATAAGAAGCGCTGCTTTGACGGCGCAGCCGGCACAGGACAGGCCCCCTTTTTATCCCCGCAGGAAAGCGGCGGACGAAAAGGGGGGTTTGCGTTTCATAAGCCGGTTTGCAGGACGCAGCGGTATCTGTTTTCACGGCAAAAAAATAATTTGATACAAATTTTTGAAAATACAAAAGAATTTTTTTGTGCAAAAAATTCTGAGAGCGATTTTTTGAAAAAAAGATCAAACGCAGCCCGTCGGTAAAATTTATAAAACACGGTCAAAATTAGCGGGAACGGATTGAAAAACATAACAAAACCGTGTGTTTTCGCGGGATTTTTACACCTGTTGACAAATTTCGCAAATTGGATAAAATAGAATCATCAAGAGGCGAGAGCGAAAAAAGCCTTTTGATAAATGCTTAATTTTATATTAAGCGTACCCCCTCTTTTTTATATACTATACCCCCCTTTAGAGCCCTTCTGCCACCCTCCCCCCCTTCAGGCAGAAGGGCACTTTTTTTGTTCGGCAGGGAAATTCCTTTCCTGCCGAATAAAAAATACGATTATGCGCACCCGCGCGAAGAAGAAACTGCATTTTACCGGAAACAGTCACCGGCTTTCGGCGCTTCCCCATTCTTTGACTTCTGCACTCTTGTCATTTTGATACCCGCATAGTACAATAAAAACCATAATTGAGAAATGTAACCGCCGTGTCCGTAGCGTTTCGGGCATGGCATGTTTTTTCGCGGAAAGCGGAAAGGACCGGATACAAATGAAGAAAAAACAGGCGGCAATGGCAATGCTTCTGGCGCTGACGCTGGCTGCAGGCTGCGCGCCGGGCAGGATCAGCGAATATACGGCGAAAGCCCAGCGCGCAGGGGAAGCCATGTTTGGAGACGGGGTAGAGGATGCGCTGGCAGAAAGCGCTGAAATGGCAGGATACACGGAAGCGGCGGAATATACAGAAGCGACAGAAGGCACGGAAGCGGCGGAGTCTATAGAGTCAGCGGAAGGCGCTGCAGAGACGGCGCATACGGAGGTTGCGGAAGGAACGGAAGAGGCGGAGCCTACAGAGTCAGCGGAGAGCACTGCCCCGGCTGCGCTCCCGGCGTTTTTATCCGAAGTCCCGGAGGAGATTTCTGCCCTGATGGCTCAGAAAGGTGCGGATTTTACCGGAAAGCTGGCGGGAAAGGACGAGCTGTTCTGGACGGAGGAAAAGGCGCTGGAAGCGGTGCTGTCGCAGGAAAGCTACGGCGATAAAACGCTGTGTATACAAAATATGGCGCGCTATGACGGAAAGGAAAAGGGCAGCTTTCTTTTGCTGTTTGAAAGCACGCCGCTGACGGCGCGGCAGAGGGTGCAGGGCGATTTGTGGTATTTTGACGGCAAAACGGCGGAAAAGCTTTCTGAGGATACGGTTTTTACCGGGATTGAGCTTGTCACGGGGGATGCAGCTCCCTATCTGATCGTGCGGATGCAGGAGGAAAAACGGGAGAAGGCGGCGGTGTATACTGTGACAGAAAATGGGGCGCAGGCTTCTTTTACAGACGCGGTTTCCATTCAGGCGGCAGACGGAACGATACGGGTGGATTATCCGGCGGAGGCGTTCCGGTATGATCCGCTTGTGGGGGTGTGGGAGGACGGAAGCGGAACTGTGCCGTATTTTTACGGGCGGACGGCGGACGGATTTGCGCCTCTTATATGGAAGGAACTCTCTGCGCAGGAGTATCTGGCATATGCGCAGGGGACGGAAGCGGACAGCGCCTATCAAAAGGAGCTGGAAGAGCGGTTTTATACGGCTGCAGAGGACGGATCGGAATATCAGTATGAGTTTTTTGCGGTCGGGGACAGACGGATCGGATACAGGCAGCGGCGTATCGGCGAAGCGTCGGAGAACGGTGGGGAGATCGGGCATGCGGTGGCGGAATACACCTGGCAGATTTCCGAGCTGGACGGTGGGAAGCTGACAAAGGACGGCGCATCCCTTGACGGGGAAGGATATTATTTTAAAAACCGGGCGGAGCGGGAGACGGAGCTGGAAGAGCTGAACGAGATTCCGGTACGGTATGAGGCAAACCGGATTCTGGCGGCGCGGCGCACGATGCGGGCGGCAGAGAAAAAAGCGCTGGACAGCGTGCTTGCAGCGCAGGAATATCCGGAGGATGCGTTATGCTTTGTTTCGGCGGCGGATTTTGACGGAGACGGGACAAAAGAGGCGTTTGCAGCGGTAGGAAGCTATGACGGCGCGTTCGGCGCGCCGGTGTGCGATCTGTGGTATGCAGGCGGGACGGCGCAGCTTCTTTTGGAGGGCGTGCCGTTTCAGTCAATGGAAAAAGTCGGGACGGCAGGCGCGGCAGCGCAGCTCTTCCACTGCTATGAGGACGGCGGGACGAGCGGATTTTTATTTGCGGTAAAGGACGGCGCGCCCGTAAGATGCCTTGAAAATATGGGGCGCTTTGCCGGAAACGGCGGCGGGGAGCTTTTGGCATGGGAAGCCGGAAGCAAAACGTCTGCGCCGGAATATTTTCATATGGAAAAAGGAACGGCTGTGCCTTATGGAATAGAGGAAATCCCGCTGGAAACGATACTGGATCAGGAAAACGGGAAAGCGGTGTATGAGAGTATTTTGCGGCAGGCTGGCGGCGATCCGGCAAAGGTAAGCTGCGCGCGGCGGGAAAACGGGCTGATCCATGTGACGTTTTCCGACGGGGATACGCGGTTTTACGATACCTACGAGATTCGGGACGAAAGGCTGGTGCTGACAGACAGCGGCAGGGGAGGCTACAGCCCCGAAGCCGTCCGGACGCAGACGGAAACAACAGCGCAGGCGGAAGAAACGGCGCAGACGGAAACAACAACGCAGGCGGAAGAGACGGTACAGACAGAAGAAACGACTTCAGAAACGGAAAAGGAATAAATCAGTATGGCATTTGCGCATTTGCACGTCCACACGGAATACAGTCTGCTGGACGGCTCCAATAAGATCAAAGAATATGTAAAGCGCGTCAAAGAGCTTGGAATGACGGCGGCGGCGATCACGGATCACGGCGCAATGTACGGCGTGATCGATTTTTACCGGGCGGCGCGGGAGGAGGGCATCAACCCGGTTTTGGGCTGCGAGGTATACGTTGCGCCAAATTCCCGCTTCGACCGGGAGCTGACGGGCGGGGACGACCGCTATTATCATCTGGTGCTCCTTGCGGAAAATAATAAGGGATATGAGAACCTGACAAAGATCGTGAGCCGCGGCTTTACGGAGGGCTACTATTATAAGCCCCGCGTGGATATGGAGGTGCTGCGGGAGTATCACGAGGGCATCATCGCGCTTTCGGCGTGTCTGGCGGGCGAGGTACCGCGCTATATCCAGAAAGGGCTTGTGGACGAGGCAAAAAAATGCGCCCTGAAATATCAGGATATTTTCGGGAAGGACAATTTTTTCCTCGAGCTGCAGGATCACGGCATTCCCCAGCAGCAGACTGTAAACGCCGCCCTTCTGCAGATTTCAAAGGAACTGGACATCCCGTTAGTATGTACGAACGACGTGCACTACACCTATGCGGAGGACGCAAAGCCCCACGACATCCTGCTGTGCATCCAGACCGGCAAAAAGCTGGCGGATGAAAACCGGATGCGCTATGAGGGCGGGCAGTATTTTGTTAAGAGCGAGGAGGAGATGAAGGGGCTGTTTCCCTATGCGTGGGAAGCGGTGGAAAATACCCAGAGGATCGCGGACAGATGCCATGTGGAGATCGAGTTTGGCAAGACGAAGCTGCCTCATTTTGAAGTGCCGGAGGGGTATGACCCGTGGACATATTTGAATAAGCTCTGTCAGGACGGGATGCGGGAGCGTTACCCGGAGGATAACGGAAAGCTTCAGGAGCGCCTGAAATACGAGCTGGACATTATCAGGCGGATGGGCTATGTGGACTATTTCCTGATCGTGTGGGATTTTATCAATTACGCGCGGGAACACGGGATCCCGGTGGGGCCGGGACGGGGAAGCGCGGCGGGAAGCATCGTTTCCTACTGCCTGCATATCACGAATATCGACCCGATCCGCTACAGCCTGCTGTTTGAGCGCTTTTTGAATCCGGAGCGTGTGTCCATGCCGGATATTGATATTGACTTCTGCTTTGAAAGGCGGCAGGAGGTCATCGATTATGTGGGCAGAAAATACGGCAGGGAGAAGGTGGTGCAGATCGTCACCTTCGGTACGCTGGCGGCAAAGGGCGTGATCCGCGACGTGGGGCGCGTGATGGATCTGCCTTACGCTTTTGTGGATTCCATTGCAAAAATGATCCCCAATGAGCTGAATATGACGATCGACAAGGCGCTTTCCGCCAACCCCGAGCTTCGCAAGCTCTATGAGGGGGACGAACAGGTGCACGAGCTGATCGACATGAGCAAGCGGCTGGAAGGTCTGCCGCGCCATACGTCGATGCACGCGGCGGGCGTGGTGATCTGTCCGGAAGCGGCGGACAATTTTGTGCCGCTCTCAAGAGGCTCCGACGGCTCTGTGACGACGCAGTTTACGATGACGACGTTAGAGGAGCTGGGGCTTTTGAAAATGGACTTTCTGGGGCTTCGGACGCTGACGGTCATCGACCATGCGGTAAAGATGATCGAAAAGGATACGGGGGTCCATATCGACGTGGACCATCTGGATTACGACGATAAAAAGGTTTTGGATTCGCTGTGTACGGGCAGGACGGACGGCGTGTTCCAGCTGGAAAGCGGCGGCATGAAAAATTTCATGAAAGAGTTAAAGCCGCAGAGCCTCGAGGACATCATCGCCGGGATTTCTTTATACCGCCCGGGGCCGATGGACTTTATCCCGAAATATATCCGGGGCAAAAACAATCACGACGCGATTACCTATTCCTGTCCCCAGCTGGAGCCGATCCTTTCCCCGACCTACGGCTGTATCGTTTATCAGGAGCAGGTTATGCAGATCGTGCGCGATCTGGGCGGCTATACGATGGGACGGAGCGATCTGGTGCGCCGCGCCATGAGTAAAAAGAAGCAGTCCGTGATGGAAAAGGAGCGGGCAAACTTCGTGTACGGAAATGCCGAAGAGGGCGTGCCGGGCTGTGTGTCAAACGGCATCCCGGAGCAGGTCGGTTTGCAGATCTATGCGGAAATGATGGATTTTGCAAAATATGCCTTCAACAAATCCCATGCCGCCTGCTATGCGGTAGTGGCGTATCAGACGGCGTATCTGAAATACTATTATCCGGTGGAGTTCATGGCGGCGCTGATGACTTCCGTGATCGACAATCCGGGCAAGGTGGCGGAGTATATCCTGACGTGCCGGCAGATGGGGATTTCCATTCTGCCGCCGGACATCAACGAGGGAGAGCCGGGCTTTTCCGTGTCGGGCAATGCGATCCGCTACGGGCTGACGGCAATCAAGGGCGTAGGGCATCCGGTGGCGGACGCGGTGCTGGCGGAACGGGCGCAGCGCGGAGCCTTTAAAAATATCCAGGACTTTTTATCCCGGATGACCGATTCGGATGTAAACAAGCGAAACGTGGAAAACTTCATCAAAGCGGGCGCCTTTGACAGCCTTGGCGGGACGCGGAAGCAGTATATGAGCATTTTTGCGCAGCTGATGGATCAGAACCAGCAGAACCGGAAAAATAATCTGGCAGGGCAGATGTCTTTGTTTGATCTGGTGGACGAGTCCGAAAAGGAAAACTATGAAATACGCCTGCCGGATGTGGGCGAGTACCCGAAGGAGATCGTGCTGACCTTTGAAAAAGAGGTGCTGGGCGTGTATGTCAGCGGACATCCGCTGGAGGAATACGAACAGCTCTGGCGCAAAAATATCACGAACACGACGGCGGATTTTATGCTGGACGAAGAAATCAACGACATCCATGCAAAGGACGGTGCAAAGGCGGTGATCGGCGGGCTGATCGCGGAAAAGAAGATCAAGTACACGAAAAATGACAAGGTAATGGCATTTTTGCAGGTGGAGGATCTGGTCGGCACGGTAGAGGTCATCGTATTCCCGAAGACGTATGAGCAGTATGGCGCGAAGATCATGGAGGACAACAAGGTTTTTATCAGGGGCAGGGTGTCGGCGGAGGAGGACAAGGACGGCAAGCTCGTGTGCGAATCCATTCAGGAATTTGACGAGATCCCGAAAAAAATCTGGATCAAATTTCCGACAATGGAGGAATACGCAAAGCGCGCGCAGGAGCTTCTGGCGGCGATCGCGGATTCCGACGGCAAAGACAGCGTCGTGATTTATATCGAAAACCCCCGTTCCATGAAGCAGCTTCCGCCCAACCAGAGCGTCTGCGCAGACCGGGCGCTTTTAGAGCGGCTGGAGAAGCTTTTCGGAGGGGATAACGTAAAAGTGATGGCGTAAAAATGATGTAGCCGATTTTTTGGGAAAAGCATTGAAAATGCGGTTTGATTGGATTAAAATATAGATAATAGATGTTCTGGGCATAAGGGAACACCGAACAGCGCCATGCGGCGCAGGACAGGAGGAACTATGGCATCTAAGATAAAGACAATCGGAATCCTCACCAGCGGCGGGGACGCGCCGGGCATGAATGCGGCGATCCGTGCGGTGGTGCGCAAGGCGATCTGCAACGGGGTAAAGGTAAAAGGGATCAAAAAGGGCTATCAGGGCCTGCTGAATGAAGAAATCGTGGATATGGACGCCCGCAGCGTTTCGGATACGATCCAGCGGGGCGGCACGATCCTTGGAACCGCGCGCTGTCTGGAATTCAAGACGGAAGCGGGACAGAGAAAGGGCGCGGAGATCTGCCGCAAGCACGGGATCGACGGCGTGGTTGTGATCGGCGGCGACGGCTCCTATAAGGGCGCGCAGGCGCTTTCCAGAATGGGGATCAATACGATCGGCATTCCCGGAACGATCGACCTTGATATTTCCTGTACGGAATATACGATTGGTTTTGATACTGCGGTAAATACGGCGATGGAAGCGATCGACAAGGTGCGCGATACCTCGTCCTCCCATGAGCGGTGCAGCATCATCGAGGTAATGGGACGAAACGCCGGTTACATCGCGCTGTGGTGCGGCGTGGGAAGCGGCGCGGAGGACATCCTTCTTCCGGAAAAATATGACTACAACGAGCAGGCGCTCATCAACAATATCATCGACAACCGCAAAAAGGGCAAGACCCACCATCTGATCATCAATGCAGAGGGCATCGGGCACTCTACCTCCATGGCGAAGCGCATTGAGGCGGCGACGGGCATGGAGACGAGGGCGACGATCTTAGGCTACATGCAGCGCGGCGGCAGCCCGACCTGTAAGGATCGCTATTATGCGTCGATCATGGGCGCGTATGCGGCGGATATTCTGTGCGCGGGCAGCACGAACCGTGTGGTTGCGTACAAGCACGGCGAGTTTGTGGACTATGACATCGAAGAGGCGCTTGCGATGCAGAAGGAAATTCCGGAATACGAATATCTGATCAGCAAGCTTTTGTCCACCTGACCGGCAGAAAGAGCAGATAAAATAGGGAGCGCAGGATTCCTGCGCTCTTTGTATTCAGTAAGCCGGCACGTAAAGCGCGCCGGCGTTTGGTTTTACAGAGGCGATAACGGAGGGAAATCAGATGATCACAGCGGCATCCAACAGCAGGATCAAGCGGCTCATACAGTTGAATCAAAAGGCGAAGGCGCGCCGGGAAGAGGATGTTTTTGTGGTAGAGGGCACAAAGATGTTTCTGGAAGCGCCGGCAGAAAAGCTGCGGGACGTATATGTTTCGGAATCTTTTCTGGAAAAATGCAGCTGCCGGGAGCGGCTGGAACAGACGGGCTATGAGGTGGTTTCCGATCAGATCTTTGCAAAAATATCGGACACCTGTACGCCGCAGGGCATTTTGTGCGTCGTGGAGCAGTTCCATTATAATATGGAAAGCCTGCTCCAAAAGGAAAATCCGGTATTCCTTCTTCTGGAAAATATTCAGGATCCGGGCAACCTTGGGACGATGCTGCGCACCGGAGAGGGCGCGGGGATTTCGGGCGTGATCATGAGCCGGGACACGGTGGATCTATACAATCCGAAGGTAATCCGTTCCACGATGGGGAGCATTTACCGGATGCCGTTTTTGTATGCGGAGGATTTTGCGGGAGCGATCGGAAGCGTCCGGCAGGCGGGTGTGTCTGTGTATGCGGCGCACCTGAAAGGAAAAACTTCCTATATAAAGCAGGATTACCGGAGGGGCACGGCGTTTCTGATCGGCAACGAGGGAAACGGGCTGAGGGAAGAGACAGCAGACCTGGCGGACGTTTATATCCGCATCCCGATGGAGGGGCAGGTGGAATCGCTCAATGCGGCGGTAGCGGCGTCGGTGCTCATGTATGAGGCGCACAGGCAGAGAGAGAGCTGAGGGAGGAATTTTTGGAATGAAGATCGGTTTTATCGGACTTGGAAATATGGCGCAGGCGATGATCGGCGGCATTTTGAAAAATAAGGTGGCTGCGCCGGAGGAAATTTATGGCTCTGCAAAGACCGCCGCCACAGAAGAAAAAATGCGGGAGCGCTTCGGGATCTGTGTAACGGGGGATAACCGGAAAACAGCGCAGGAAGCGGATATTCTGGTGCTTGCCGTAAAGCCGCAGTTTTTTGAAGAAGTGATCGGGCAGATACGGGAGCTTGATCTTTCCAAAAAGACGGTCGTGAGCATTGCGCCCGGAAAGAGCCTTTCGTGGCTGGAGGAAGCCTTTGGGGCTGAGCTGGCGTTTGCGCGGGCGATGCCGAACACGCCGGCGCTCGTGGGGGAAGGCTGCACGGCGGTCTGCTTTGGCGGCAGGATGGACGAGGCGGCAAGGGATGCCGTGATGCAGGTGTTAAGCAGCTTCGGAAAGGCGTTTGAGGTGCCGGAGCGGCTGATGGATGTGGCTCCCGGCGTGAGCGGCTGCGCCCCGGCGTGGGTGTTTATGATGATCGAGGCGATGGCGGACGGCGCGGTGGCGGAGGGAATGCCCCGGGCGCAGGCATATGAGTTTGCGGCGCAGGGCGTTCTGGGAAGCGCGAAGCTTCTTCTGGAAACCGGAAAGCATCCCGGCGAGTTGAAGGATATGGTCTGTTCCCCGGCGGGCTCGACGATCCAGGCAGTCCGCGTTCTGGAAGAAAAGGGGTTTCGCGGGGCGGTAACGGACGCGGTGATCGCCTGCATCGAGAAGTCCCGCAGCCTTTAAAATGTTACAAAATAATTACCAAACGGTATAAAAAGGGATCCGAAGGCAAAAATAGCCTTATCGGATCTTTTTTTATGCCGTTTTTATGCTGTGAAAACTGGTCCGGCAAATTAAAGCAATAAAGTGAAAATTGTATAATAGCGGCAAAAAAAGGGGAATTTCAACGAACATTTCATGAAAATGATGAGCAGCAGGAATATTATGTAATCTCAAAAAAGAGGAATTTCACAGAAATGTCACAATTCCCCCGAAAGCCTTGACATCATACGGCAATATTGCTATTATACTGGGCGTAACAAATGTTAATAAGTTTGTAACATTTGCAACGACTCTGTAACAGCAAAGGCTTCCCACAAGCTTTTGGACAGAGCACAAAAATGGAGGTTAAGATGAACACTAAAGGCAGAAAGTTGTTCCGTGGAGTGCTGGGTGCGCTGGCAGCCGTCGTGCTGATGGGCGTGGCATACACGACAACCGTTATGGCGAGTAGTATCGGAATGATTGATACAGCAGACCTGCTGGACATCCATGCGGAGGCGGACGGCGGCTCCGAGGTAGTCGGACAGGTAATGGACGAAGGACATGTTGCGATCCTTGCAAAAGGCGACGGCTGGGTTCAGATCCAGGCTGGTGATATTGTAGGCTGGGTTCCCGCAGAGAACCTGATCGAGACAGAGATTTCCAATGAGGAGGCGGTTGCCGCCAACGAAGAGGTGATCGGGGAGCTGGCAGAGGAAGCGGCGCAGGAAGGCGAAGCGGCGGATGACAGCGAAGCTTTGGAAGAGGAAGCAGCGCAGGGAAGCGAAGCGGTTGACGCAGGGCAGACAGAGGCGGCGCAGGGAAGCGAAGCGGTTGACGCAGGGCAGACAGAAGCGGCGCAGGAAAGCGAAGCGGTTAACGCAGAGCAGACAGACGCAGAGCCAGAAGATGCAGAAAATATTTCGGACGCGACGGCGGCAGACGCGGAGGCTTTTGCAAGAGAGGTTGCGGTAAGCGCCCAGAAGGCAGAGCTGCAGAAGGAACAGGCGGAAGCGGTACAGAGAGCCCAGAAGGAAGCGGAGGCGCTTGCAAAGGCGCAGCAGGAAGCGGCTGCAAGGGCAAGAGAACAGGCAGAGGCGCAGGCAAAGGCAGCTGCCGAGCAGGCAAGAATGCAGGCGGAAGCGGTTGCAAGGGCACAGGCGGAGGCAGCGGCAGCAGCCCAGTTAAAGGCACAGCAGGAAGCGGCGCAGGCAGAAGCGGCAAAGGCGGCGGAAGCAGCCCGCAGACAGGCGATTCTGGATGCAAACGGCATCACGGAGGAGGATCTGTATCTGCTGGCAAATATCATTTACTGTGAGGCGGGGTGCGAGCCCTACATCGGTAAGGTTGCAGTCGGCAATGTGGTAATGAACCGCGTAAAAAGCGACAGACAGCCGGATACGATCAAAGGCGTTATTTACGCAAAGGGACAGTTTTCTCCCGTGAGAAACGGATCTCTGGACCGCGCGCTGCGCAACGGAAGCGCGGACGAGTCCTGCTATCAGGCGGCGCTGGACGCGCTTTCCGGTTCAAAGCCGGTAGGCGACAAGCTGTTTTTCAGACGTGTGAACGGCCGTCCCGGACAGGTGATTGGTCATCATGTGTTCTATTGATCGCAGAGGATAATGAAATTTAGGAATGACGCGGGGCGGTGTACGCATAAAGATGTGTATGCCGCTTTTTTTGTTTGGCAGGAAAGCGTTTCCTTGACACCAAAACCGCAATTTGATATGATGTGTAACAAAAATGTAACATTTATAAAGAGCAGACGAGGGGAATTCAGAAATGAAGGCATTGGGGATTTTTTGCATGATAGGAGCCGGAATGATCGCAGGGGCGCTGGCGGCGGGAACCGATCCGGCGGTATTGCCGGCGGCAGGGGCAGCGGCGGTCGTATCGGCGGCAGAGACGGCGCAGAAGCCCGACTGGAAAAAAGGGGCAGGCGTAGGCGCATGGCTGGCATCGGAGACAGAAGATGGGCTGACGGGCAGAGAACAGCCGAAGGCAGAAGCGTCCGAGACAGAAGCATCGGAGCCGGAACAGGAAGGACAAAAAGAGAGAGGGCAGACAGAGACAGAACCGCAGGATGACAGCCTGACAAACCTCGTGATGGCGGACGTGCAGAACGTTTTGAACGTCAGGACAGAGCCGGACAGCGAGGCAGAGCTGGAAGGATATTTGTACGCCGACTGCGGCGGCACGATATTGGAGCGGCAGGACGGCTGGACGAAGCTGGAATCCGGGGCGCTGACGGGCTGGGCGAAGGACGATTATCTTTTGTTCGGGGAAGAGGCGGCAGACGCGGCAAGGGATGCGGGACGCGAGGTGGCGACCACGACGACGGGAGCGCTGCGGATCAGAAAGGAGCCGTCGGAGGATGCCGGTGTGTATGATCTTTTGGAGGAAGGGGCAAAATATGAAGTAATAAACGACGAACAGGTGGAGTTTGCCGGAGGGGACGCGGTTCCGGACGGCTGGGTTGCGGTGGACTACGGCGGCAAAACAGGCTATGTATCCGCCGATTATGTGGACGTTTCCTTTGAAGTGGACTTTGGGGAGACGGTGGAACAGGTCAACGCCCGCAAAGAGGCACAAAAGGAGCGCGAGGAAGCGCAGAAAGAGGCAGAGCAGAAAAAGGCTTCCGGCAAAAAGCAGCAACAAAGCGGATCGAAGAAAACAGAGGCGGCAGATTCAGAGGCGCAGAAGGCAGCCGTAGCGTCTGCGGATGACAGCGTCCTCTTAGCGGCGCTGATCCAGTGCGAGGCGGGAGACGAGCCGTATGAGGGACAGGTGGCAGTCGGCGCGGTCGTGATGAACCGTGTGAAAAGCGCGGCATATCCGAATACGGTAAAAGATGTGATCTACGCGTCGGGACAGTTTACGCCCGCAGGAAGCGGACAGGTGGCGCGGGTGATTTCTTCGGGAAAGGTAAAGCAGAGCTGCCTTTTGGCTGCGCAGGAGGCGATGGCGGGCAGCAGCCCGGTGGGCGCGGCGACCCACTTTAGAAGGGCGGGCAGCCGCGAAGGCATCGTGATCGGAAGTCACGTTTTCTGGTAAGGAAATCCGGGATTGGGGGCGGTAGAAGAACGGAACACCGCCTGAGAAGAAATATAGATATTTTCATAGCGCGCATCAGGGTGCTGGATGCGGTAGAGGATCTGGGCGGCAAGCCGGGTGCCGATGTCTAAGTTGAACACCTGAACGGATGTAAGTTCGTCCGCCGCCGGATTTTCTGCGATGTCGTCAAAGCCGGAGACGGCAACATCCTCCGGAACGCGGTAGCCGCGCCGCTTTAAAAGCTGGATGAGCAGGCAGGCAACATAATCGCTGACGCAGACGAAAGCGTCGGGCATCCGGGTAAGCGCGCTTAAAAAAGCGTCGATTTCCTCTTTATAGGTGTCCGCGCCGATCGCGCCGGTCATCGTAAGCTCCGGATGAAGCTCGAGGCCGTGGCTTTTTAAGGCGGAAGCAAAGCCCATAAAGCGTTCAAAGTTGGACTGGGCGTAGTCAATATCCCCGATGAAGCCGAAAACGCGTCTGCCCTGCTGGATGAGGGCTTCCGTGATCTGCGAAACGACGGAACGGCTTTCCATCAAAACGAGATCCCCGTTGAGGGCGGAAAAAGGAACGTGGGTCGCCGTGTCGAGAAAAACCTTCGGAACCGGCGCGTCAGAGAGCAGATGGAGAAGCCTCTGATGATACACGTTCATAACGATCATCCCGGAAACCTGTCCGTTTGTCAGAGTGGACGGAAGCTGGTAATCTTCGTCGATTTCTGACGGGAGATAGGTGTAGATCAGATTGACATTGTGAAAGGACAACTCCTTGGCGATCTGATGGATAATGCTCATCCAGAAAAGAGACGTTTCAGGACGGCAGACAGCCAGGGCGATGCTCTCGGGAAGCGGCGCGGCAGAAACGCCCGGATGGTCGGCTGAGGCAGCCGGAGGTATTTTATAGTTCAGTTCCCTTGCCCGGAGCAGGATCTTTTCACGGAGGGCGTCAGAAACATTGTCCTGCCCGCTGAAAACCTTCCAGACGGTAGTGCGGGAGATGCCGAGGGAAGCGGCGATGTCCTGCATGGTAGTTTTTTTCATAAAAATCCAATCTGCGTGCTGCGGCACGCCCGCTTTAATGATATGTTTGCGGCGGCTCAGGACGCGGGAAGGCATCCGATGGTCCCTGCCCGGCAAAACCGGGTAAAAGGCGCGTCGTGCTGAACTGCCGGATATGTTTCATCATATCATAGGAAATAGGCTTTTAAAAGGAAAGATTGTATTTTTTTGCGGCGGCTGTTATCTGCCGCATTTTTGTGTTATGCTTGGAATAGAAATATGGCGGTCGGAAGGAGTGGTTTTTTGGAAAAAGCATATAAGCTGGAATTTGGGAGCCATGCGGGCGGGGAACTGTTCATGACCTGCTGCGGCTGCTCGCGGACGGAGCCGCTTCACAGCTTTGGCCCGGCGTTGAAGCCGCATTACCTGATCCATTTTGTGCTGAGCGGCAAGGGTATTTTTAAGACCGACGGGGAAGAATATCCGTTGGAGGGAGGCTGCGGCTTTTTGATCGAGCCGGGGCAGATGAGCTTTTATCAGGCGGATGAAAAGGAGCCGTGGACTTATATCTGGGTCGGGTTTGCGGGGACGCGGGCGGAGGAATATGTGAAAAGTATGGGGATTTCCGCAAGGCATCCGATTTTTCATTCGGAAAGCTCGGACGAGCTGTACGGGATCGTGCGGGACATGATGGATCACAATACGTTCGGCGTGTCCAATGAGCTGCGGCGCAACGGGCTGCTTCATATTTTTTTGTCGGTGGCGGCGCAGAGCGCTCCGGCGGCGCGCAGGGAGGATCCGGATAAGGCGAACCAGTATGTGCGCCGGGCGGTAGAGTTTATCCAGCGCAATTACTGCAATCCGATCCGCGTCACGGACGTGGCGGATTATGTGTGCATCAACAGAAGCTATTTGTATACGCTGTTCCAGAAATCGCTGGGGATGTCGCCGCAGCAGTTTTTATCCACATACCGCCTTACAAAAGCGGCAGAAATGCTCATGCTTCCGCAGCTTCCTGTGGAAAGCATCGCGCTGTCCTGCGGCTATCAGGATCCGCTGGTATTTACGAAGGCGTTCCGGCAGATGAAAGGGATGTCTCCGACGATGTACCGCAGGCAGATGCAGCAGGATGAAAACCGCGTGAACCGGGAGCATTTAAAGCAGGTGGAGGAATTTATCGCAAAGGTCGGGCGGCTGGATCTTGGAGGGGAACCGTGAAAATGATCGGGTTGAAAATGAGAAATTCATCGGATTGGAAATGAGAAATCTATCGGATTAAAAATGCAAAATCAATCGGGTTAAAAATATAAAATCTATCGGGTTGAAAATGCAAAATTTATCGGGTTGATATTGTAAAAACAATCGGGTTGAGGCATAATAAAGGCAGAGGTGAAGCATGATGGAGAAAAAAGATTATTTGCCAAGACTGATTGACGATAAGATTGAAGAGTATCTGAGTGTGTTCGGGGCGGTATGTGTTGAGGGGCCAAAGTGGTGCGGGAAAACGTGGACCTCATCGTATCATTGCAGAAGCGGGATTTTTATTGGGAATCCGGAGGGGAATTTTCAAAACCGCCGATTGGCTGAAATGTCTCCTGCGCTGGTACTGGAAGGCGAAAAACCGCGTCTGATCGATGAGTGGCAGGAGGTTCCGCCAATCTGGGACGCGGTACGTTATCAGGTAGATCAGGAACCGCAGAAGGGACAGTTTATCCTGACCGGTTCGGCGACGCCGAATCACAAAGGGATCCTGCACAGCGGCGCGGGACGGATTGCCCGTCTGAGGATGCGTCCGATGTCCTTATTTGAATCGGGGGATTCGTCAGGAGAGGTTTCCTTGGAAAAGCTGTGCAAGGGGGACTTGAAGCCGGCAATGACCGGGGAAGTGGATTTAAAGGAGCTGATCCGGCTTATCATCCGGGGCGGATGGCCCGGCAGCATCGGTTTATCGCCGCAGCAGGCGGCGCTGCTGCCGGAGGAATATTTAAACGCGGTAATCGACGATGATGTTTACCGGATCGACGGGATAAAACGGAATACGATAAAAATGCGCCTTTTGCTGCGTTCGCTTGCCCGCAACGAAAGCACAACTGCGACAAATAAAACGCTGAAAAATGATATTCGGGAAAACGATGATGAAGATATTGACGTGGAGACGGTAAAGGAATATCTGGATATTTTTGAAAGGCTTTTTATTACAGATCATCAGCTGCCGTTTTCAGTCGGGGTCAGATCCTCCGTGCGGGTCAAGCAGGCGGTAAAAAGGCACTTTGCGGATCCGTCGCTGGCATGCGCCCTTTTGAAAGTAACACCGGAAAGCCTGCTCGGAGACTTGGAAACGCTGGGATTTTTGTTTGAAGCATTATGCGAGCGGGATTTGAAAATCTATGCGGAAACATTCGGCGCTTCCCTGTATCATTATCAGGACTATTCCGGAAGGGAAATCGACGCGGTAATAGAGATGCCTGACGGCAGCTGGTGCGCCTTTGAGATCAAGCTGGGGGCAAATCAGATCGACGCAGCGGCGGAGAATCTTTTGAAAATTCAGAAAGAGATACAAAACGATCCGAAGGGGAGGCCGCCGAAAGTCCTTTGTGTGCTTTGCGGTCTGGCGAATGCAGCATATCAGCGTCCGGACGGCGTATATGTCATTCCGCTTACCGCATTAAAAAATTGAGCTGTGAGAATACAGGGGGAATCCATGACAGAGAAAAAGCGGTGCAGCTGGTGCAATCTGAAAAACAAAACCTATATCCGCTATCACGATGAAGAGTGGGGCGTTCCGGATTTTGGGGAGCGGCATCTTTTTGAAATGCTGATTCTGGAATCGTTTCAGGCGGGGCTTTCATGGGAATGCGTGCTGAACAAAAGGGAGGCGTTCCGGAAAGCCTATGACGGCTTTGATCTGGAAAAGGTGTGTGCCTATGATGAAAAGAAGATGGCAGAGCTGGCGGAGGATGCGTCGATTATCCGAAACCGCTTAAAAATCCGCGCAAGCGTCGAAAATGCGCGGATTTTTAAGAAAATTTCAGAGGAATACGGAAGCTTTTATGAATACCTGAAAGTATTTACGGGAGGAAAGCTTTTTGCAGAGACGGGGCAGACGCATTCGCCGCTGTCGGATGCGGTCAGCGACGATCTGAAAAAACGCGGGATGCGGTTTGTGGGAACGACGATCATTTATTCGTATCTGCAGGCGGTCGGCGTGATCGATTCCCACGAGGAGGGATGCTTTTTGCATAAAGGGGGATAACTATCCCCTGTAATCCTCACGCACAAACGGCTCCTCGATCCTGCATTCCGTCAGGATCCCGTATTTTTTCGGACGGCGGTAGGCGTTGCCGTGCACTTCCTCCTGCCGGTAATTTCGGAGCTGGTCAAGGTCAAGCTTTGCCAGAAAGATCCCCTCGCTTCCGTCCGCCTGCAGGATGCAGGTATCGCGCGAGCCGGGGAGGGCGGGAAGATAAGCGACGCCGTCAAAGACGCTGGAACCGCCGTTGCAGTCCGGGACGGTATCGGGATAGTTGCAGGTGGCGATGGCGGTCATATTTTCATAGGCGCGGCCGCGAAGCTGGGAAAGCCGGTTGATCTCCATGGGACAGGCGTTTGGCACGAGGATGAGCTCCGCGCCCTTTAGCATGAGGATGCGGGCGCTCTCCGGAAATTCCCGGTCATAGCAGATCATCGCGCCGACCTTAATTTTACCGCAGGCAGTATCGAGGTCGGTCACAAAAAAATCATCGCCGGGGGTGAGGAAGCGCTCGTCCCCGAAGTCGCAGGTATGGACCTTTGCATAGGTCATTTTGCGGTTTCCGAAGCGGTCGAACAAAACGAGCGTATTGCGGGGCGCGCCGCTCCATTTTTCCAGCAGGGTAATGCCGATGGACATTTCAAGCTCCTGCGCAAGCCTGCCGAAGGCGTTTACAAAATCTCCGTCGGAAGGGATCGCTTCCGCGGTCCATTCGTCTGCCGGGCGGTTATAAATATTGTAGCCGTTGCTCCACATTTCGGGAAAAAGGGCGATGTCTGCGCCGGCTTCTTTTGCCCTGCGGCAGGCGTCCATGCCTTTTTCGAGATTCTTTTCAAGGCTGCCGCAGGGAGCGATCTGCAGCAGCGCGATATTCAGTATATTCATGAGAAAACTCCTTTTATAAAAAATGATCGATCCGGCAATGCCGGTCAGATGAGGGCGGCAGCACTATTCCCGGCATTTTTTCCGGTACGCGCTGGGACTCATATGGCAGTGCTTCTGGAAGCACTGGGCAAAATAGCTCTGGGAGGAAAAGCCGGAAAGCTCCGCTACCTGAGTGATATTATGGTCGGTGCTTGCCAGAAGCTCCTGACTGGCTTTGAGCCGGATGCCGCACAAAAAGCTCATCGGGGAGCAGCCGAAGCATTTGGTAAAAGCATGGACGAGATAATATTTATTCAGGTGGGAGATCTGCGACAGATCGTCAAGGGAAATGGCGCGGGCGTAATTGCTTTCGATATATTGCTTTACCTTGACGCACTCCTGACTGGATTTTACGGAAGAAACGTCAGAGGAAAGCAGACTGGAATGGCGCGTGAGGCGCACGACCATAACCTCGAGGAGATCCTGACAGATGAGCCGGTAGCCCGCGCCCTTTTTGGTCATTTCGGACAAAAGGGACTGCATGATATAACGGTAGTCCGAATTTTCGCCGCTGCAGTTAAAGATCAGATGCCCGGAGTGGTCGGGAAAATCAAAGTCCGCGCCCTCGACGCCAAGAATAATATATTCCAGCGGAATATCGCCAACGGAAACTTCCGTGTGGGCGATATTTGTATTTATAATAATGAAATCATCTTTTTTGACCGGAAAGATCTGGTCTTCGATCAGGTAGTTCCCGTTGCCCTTGATCACATAGCACAATTCGGAAAAAGGGTGGGTATGCGGCATGCTGGGCCAGTCGTCCTCGTATTTGGAATAGGTAACGTAAAGGAGGCGCAGCTTGAGCGGGCTGACATCGCCGGCGCTCATATCATATCTGGAAATCGGCATAAAAATCCCTCACAGCGTAAAAAACAGGACGGACAATTTTTTGAAAAGTTGCTTTTCTTTGTAAAAAAATTGCTTGTCCAAAATTCGGAAAAATGTCGGGACTGCACATGAAAACACGAAAAAAAGGATAATGCACAAAAAGAAATATATCAAAAAAATAAAATTAGGCATTCTGCCGAAGCAAAAAGGAAAATATTTTGTGCATATCGCGCTTTAATATGTTTGTCCTATGCAGATATTTTATCATACTATCCGAACAAAAGCAATATTTATAAAAAATGAAGCAATATAAGCCTAGTTTATATGTGAAATGGCAGTTATACTTAGTACATAAGCAAAACACGTTGTCACATTTTATAAGGAGGTTATGTATTATGAAAAAGAAAATGTTAAGTCTGCTTCTCGTTTCGGCGATGACAGCAACTGCACTGGCAGGCTGTGGAAGCAGCGAAGAGGCTCCGGCAAGCGCACCGGCAGAGAGCGCACCCGCAAGTGAGGCGGCTTCCGAGGCAGCACCGGCAGAGAGCGAGGCAGCAGGCACAGAAGCGGCAGCAGACGATGCGGCAGCGCCTGACTACAGCGGCGTAGAGCTTACATACTGGTCTATGTGGAACGCGGCAGAGCCTCAGGGACAGGTACTTCAGGAGGCGGCAGACGCATTCTCCGAGAAGACCGGCGCGAAGATCAACATCGAGTGGAAGGGCCGCGACATCAAGACAATCGTGATGGCAGCTCTGGAATCCGGCGAGAAGATCGATATTTTTGAAGAAGGCGACGCCAACATGGCGAAGGTATACAAGGATTATCTGTATGATCTGACCGATATGGCAGAGAAGGCAGGCTATGCGGACAAGAGCTTTAAGTGCCTGACAGATTATCTGGTAAATACGGCAGGCTTCCTGTGCGCAGTTCCCGAACAGCCTCAGGTAGGCGGCGTATTCTACAACAAAGATATTTTCGAGGACTGCGGAATTACCGAGGTTCCCGCTACATGGGACGAATACCTGGCAGCATGCCAGACAATGGTAGACAAGGGCTATCAGCCGCTGGCTCTGGACAGCACCTATGCAGATTTCCTGTTTACCTATCATCTGGACAGAGTGATCGGCAAGGATGCAATCTCTGATCTGGCTGTAAACGGCGGCTGGTCTGAGAACGAAGGCGTTATCAAGGCTGCTGACCAGCAGATCGAGTTTGTAAAGAAGGGCTATCTGGCAGACGGCGCTCCGGACGAGTATCCTGCAAGCCAGAACAAGATCGGTCTGACAGGCGAGGTTGCAATGGTAGTATGTGCAAACTATGTGGCTGCAGAAGTAAACAACAACACCGGCGCAGAGATCAACTGGGGTCTGTTCAACTATCCTGCAGTTGACGGCGGCGCAGATCCGAGCAACGCATACGCAGGCTCCAATGCAGTTGCGGTTACTTCCTACTCTGAGAACCCTCAGGCAGCATTTGACTTTATCATGTTCCTGACAACAGGCGAATTTGACCAGAAGATGGCTGATGCAGCTCAGCAGATCCCTGCTGACCCGAACAACACAGCACCCGCTCTTATGGACGGCTCCATCGAGACACTGCAGGCAACAGAGAATCCCCTTCCCTGGAATGCAGGTCTGAGCGACAATGCTGATCTGGCAACAAGCCTTAAGGACGTGATCATTGGATTATATGAAGGCAAGTATGAGACTGGCAAAGATTTCGCGGCAGCTATGGATGCACTGTATTAAGAACCGATGAAAGAAAAAGGGCGGCACTGACCGGGTGTCGCCTTTTTTGTCAGAAGAGGTGAAGGAAATGAAGAAAAACAAAGGCATGATTGCATGGTTTATAATGCCGTGCGTATTGACGCTGCTTATTATGTATCTGTATCCGGTGATCCGAACGGTTCTGATGAGCTTTTTTGCCATCGACAGCGTGACGGCGGATGCGAGCACATGGAGCTTTAACGGCTTCGGAAACTACGCGAGAATATTTGGAAGCGCCACCTTTTTGACATCCCTTTCCAATATGCTGAAGATCTGGCTGGTAGGCGGGATTTTTACGCTGAGCATCGCACTGCTGTTTGCGGTTATTTTAACAAGCGGCATCCGCTTTAAAAAGTTTTTCCGCGCGGCGATCTACCTTCCGAACGTAGTCAGCGCAGTTGCACTGGCAACGATGTGGATACAGTATATTTACAATCAGGATTACGGTCTTTTGAATCAGATGCTGGAAATGGTTGGGCTGGAAGGTGTGAAATGGCTCGGGACCGATACGAAGTTCTGGGCGATGCTGGGGGCGTTCATCTTCGGTGCGGTAGGCTATTACATGCTGATCTTTATCAGCGGTATTGAGAGAATCCCGCAGGATCTGTATGAAGCTGCAACGATCGACGGTGCGAACAAGATCAAGCAGTTTTTTAGGATCACGCTTCCGCTTTTGAAGGGCATTATCAAAACGAACCTGACCTTCTGGAGCATCAATACGATCACCTTCTTCCTGTGGACAAAGATGTTTTCTCCGATCTCATCGGAAGCATCCACGATCGTTCCCGTCGTATACCTGTACGATACGGTATTCGGCACAACGGGAAATGCGCAGCGTGACGCGGGCGCAGGCGCTGCAGTGGGTGTGATTCTGGCAATTTTCGTAGGAGTGATTTACCTTGTGACAAGCAAATTGCTCAAAGATGACGATCTGGAATTCTAAAAGAGCACAGGATACGCGGCAGGGCGGCAGGCTTTGCGCGCCTGTGAACGGAGGAAATCATGAGAAAAAAAGAAAAAATCGTTTATAAGGAAAAGATAAACTGGAAAAGGGAACTGTCCTTATTGCCGGGCTATCTGATCGTATCGGTCTGGGTGCTGTTTACAGCGGTATTTCTGGTATGGATTCTGGCGGCGAGCCTTTCGACGTCCAGAGAGATCTTTTCCGGTTCCGTATTCAAATTTGAAACCGGGCTTCATTTTGAAAACTATGTGACCGCATGGAAAACGCAGAATGTATCCGTATTTTTCGGAAACTCCCTGCTGTATTCGGTGGTGTCCTGCTTCTTCGTACTGCTGATCTCCGCCCCGGCGGCATATGTGCTGTCCCGGTTTGGCTTTAAGGGCAGCAAGCAGGTACGGGGCAGCCTGATCCTTGCAATGAGTATTCCGGAGGTTATGATCGTTCTTCCCATCTTTTCCCTGACAACGCAGTGGGGGATCAAGGGAAGGATCCTGTTAATGCTTTTATACATTTTCCTGAGAGTGCCTTATACGACCACCTATCTGCTGAACTTCTTTGCGACGCTGTCAAAGACATATGAAGAGGCGGCGGCGATCGACGGCTGCCCTCCGGCAAAGACGTTCTGGGTAATTATGCTTCCGCTGGTACAGCCTGCGATCATTACCGTGACGATCTTTAATTTCCTGAGCGTATGGAACGAGTTCTTCATGGCGCTGATTTTTGCAAGCTCCGCGGAAATGACGCCGGTAGGCGTAGGGCTTTTGCAGATCGTAAACTCGATGAAATATACGGGGAATTACGGCGGTCTGTTCGCTGCGGTTGTCATCGTATTTTTGCCGACCTTCCTGCTGTATCTGTTCCTGTCGGAAAAGATCATTGCGGGCGTTACGGGCGGCGGCATCAAGGGATGATTTTTTACGCGGCTTAATAAAACATAAGTTTGACATAAAAATGGAGGAGCAGCTAAATGAGCGAGATGAAAGGCAGAGTGACAATTCCCACAGACGTGGATGTGATTCAGGAGACGCTGGATCTGGCAAAGCGTTGGGGTGCGGATGCGGTAAGAGACTGCGACGGTACGGATTTTCCGGTTGAGTTAAAAGACGCGGGAATGAAGGTTTACTCCACTTATTACACCACGAGAAAGGACAATGCTTGGGCAAAGGCGAACCCGGACGAGATCCAGCAGATGTATGTGATGACGCCGTTTTATACGGCGGCAGCGGATACGCTGCGCATCCGTCTGATGAAAGGCCTGTATCCGGATATGCTGACGCCCAACTGCAGGGACGACATAAAGCGCTGGTGGGAGGTCGTTGACCGGACGACCGGAGAGGTGGTAAATACTTCCGACTGGAGTTATGAAGAAGAGAGCGGCGAGGTCGTGATCAAAAGCGAGCCGTTCCATGATTACACCGTAAGCTTTCTGGCATACATCATGTGGGATCCGGTGCATATGTACAACGCGGTCGTAAACGACTGGAAGGATGTGGAGCATCAGATTACCTTCGATGTGCGCCAGCCCAAGACCCATGCCTATACGATGGAGCGCCTGCGCAAATTCATCGCAGATCATCCGTATGTAAATGTGCTGCGTTTTACGACATTTTTCCATCAGTTCACGCTGATGTTCGACGAGCTTGCGCGTGAAAAATATGTGGACTGGTACGGCTATTCGGCTTCCGTAAGCCCCTATATCCTGGAGCAGTTTGAAAAAGAGGCTGGCTATCCGTTCCGTCCGGAATATATTATCGATCAGGGATACTACAACAACCAGTACCGGATCCCGTCCAAAGAGTTTAAGGATTTTCAGGCATTCCAGCGCCGCGAGGTGGCGAAGATCGCGAAGGAGATGGTTGACATCTGCCATGAGTGCGGCAGGGAAGCGATGATGTTTCTGGGCGACCACTGGATCGGCACGGAGCCTTTTATGGATGAGTTTAAATCCATCGGGCTGGACGCGGTCGTGGGAAGCGTCGGCAACGGCTCCACGCTGCGCCTGATCAGCGACATCGAGGGCGTAAAATATACCGAAGGCCGCCTGCTTCCGTATTTCTTCCCGGATACTTTCCATGAGGGCGGCGATCCTGTGAAGGAAGCGAAGGTCAACTGGGTAACGGCGCGCCGCGCGATTTTGAGAAAACCCATCGACCGGATCGGCTACGGCGGCTATTTAAAGCTTGCAAACGAGTTCCCGGATTTTGTGGAATATGTGGAATCCGTATGCGCGGAATTCCGTGAGCTGTATGAAAACATCAAGGGAACAACGCCTTACTGCGTAAAGCGGGTTGCGGTATTAAACTGCTGGGGCAAAATGAGGGCATGGGGCAACCACATGGTTCATCATGCGATCTACTTCAAGCAGAACTACTCCTATTCCGGCATTATTGAAGCGCTGTCCGGCGCGCCCTTCGACGTGAAGTTTATCAGCTTTGAAGATATTCTGGAAAATAAGGATATTTTAAAGGACATCGACGTTCTGATCAACGTGGGCGATGCGGATACCGCGCAGACCGGCGGCGAATGGTGGTGCAATCCGGCGATCTCTTCCGCGGTAAAGGAATTTGTTTATAACGGCGGCGGCTTTATCGGCGTCGGCGAACCGACCGGGCATCAGGCAAACGGACATTTCTTCCAGCTGGCAAACGTGCTCGGCGTGGAAGAGGAGCGGGATTTCACGCTCGGCTACGACAAGTACAACTGGGAGACGCACAGCCACTTTATTACCGAGGACGTAAAGGATAAGATCGACTTCGGCGAGAGCAGAAAGTACATCTACGCGCTGGAGGGCACGCAGGTGCTGGAAGTAGAGGACAAAGAGGTGCATCTGGCTGTCAACGAATTTGGAAAGGGACGCAGCGTTTATATGAGCGGGCTTCCGTACAGCTTTGAAAACAGCCGTCTCTTATACCGCGCGATCCTTTGGAGCGCAGGGGATGAAGCCAATATTCACAGCTGGTTTTCTTCCAACTACAACGTGGAAGTGCACGCATACATCAAGAACGGCAAATACTGTGTTGTAAACAACACATACGAGCCCCAGTCCACAACTGTTTACCGTGGGGACGGCAGCAGCTTCGATCTGGATCTGGAGGCAAATCAGATCGTGTGGTACGAGATCTGAGGATTTGAACCGGTCAGGCGCAAAGAGGGACAGCGCCTGACGGTAACTATTCAGGCGGGGTAAGAAAATAAAAAAACTGCTGCAGAAGCGAATGGTCTGCAGCAGTTTTTGATTTCTTTTTTTATTCCGCGTCGATTGTCTTGCCTTCTTTTACGACACAGATGTTGGTCTTGCCGGTGTTGATCTCGATCTCGTTGCCGTTGTCGTCATAGAACTTGGTCGGAGCGAAGTCTCCGTCCTTTTTCCATGTCACATGGATGCCCTTGCCGTTTGTAAAATAGTAGCCGTCCTTTGTGTTGTCGTGGCACTGGAAGGAAAGGTATCCTTTTTCGTCTCTTGTCTCGTAGTGGGCAAACTGTACGAGCACGTTTTTGAATGCGAGCTGGCTGTTGGTCGCCGCGTCCATATGCTTCTGGTCGCCCTTCTGCATGCCCTGGAAGCGGTAGTAAAGGCCGTCCTCCTCGTTGTACTCAAAATAGGTCTTGGTGATCGGGTATGCGCCGGATAAATCGATCTTGTTTGCCGGGATCGCATCGCTGTACTGCTCCAGCGTGTTGGGCTTGCTTTCGGGAGCAAATTTGAAGTGATCCTTCTGGTAGTTTTCCGTGTATGTCTCAGAGTAGCCCAGATCCTTTACCGCCTTTTCGATGCGGTCGCCGCTTGTGTAGGCGTTGTGGGGAGCCTTGCGGTCGTCGCTGCGGAAAAATGCGCCGTCATAAAGTCCCTTGGTCTGGGATTTGTCGCTTGCAAGGACTGCACCGGTAATGTTGTTCACATAAGGCTTATTGATGATGTCCAGGATGTAGAAGGGGCCGCCGATATGGGTGTAAAGCGCATCCCATTCTGTCGCCCAGTATACATAGTAGTCGCGGCAGCTTCTGATGTTGCCGATCTTGTCCAGATTCTTCCAGTCTTTAAAAACTGCCATCAGGCGGGTCATATTGCCTTCTACGCTGCATTCGTAAAGAATATCCGCATTGGAAAGGTTATAGTGGGGAAGCGCTGCGTTTTCGTTGGGGATCATAACCGCGATGGGGCGCTGATCCTCAATATCGCCGCTGATCCATTCATTTGTCAGATCGCTTCTTACCATTCCCTCTTCCGGGGGAACGTCTTCGTCAGCAGTCTCCGTCTCCGTTTCTGTCTCGGCAGCAGTGGGAGCTGTAGTGCTTTCCACAACGTTGTCAACCGGAACGGTTTCGACGGTATCATCCTTGCTTCCGCAGCCAAACAGCATCGTCGCGCATGTCAGACCGGTCAGAAGAAGTACGGCCAGTTTTTTCATGATATTTCCTCTCTTTCTCTTTTCGTTTCGTAAAAAAACCATATCCTTATAGATTATACCGTAGCGTAAAAAGTTTGTCACTATCAAAATAATTAAGAAATTTATAATTTAATGACAGTCAGTTTTTTCAATGCTATAATACCGTAAGAGGCTGAATGAAAAGTTGAAAGGAAAGGCAGTTAAATGAAAAGTAAGATCAATAAAAAGGCAATGACATATCTGGGGATCCTGTGCCTTACCTGCCTGGTGTTTTATTATCTGAGCATCCGGTCCGGGGGGCTGTCGGGCGGCTCCATATTTCTGATCGCGCTTATGTGGATGCCGGCGTTTGCCGCGGTATGTACGAAGCTTTTGTACGATCATTCCATAAAAGGGATCGGGTGGAGAATAAAAGGCTGGCGGCAGATCGGGATCGCGTATGTCCTGCCGCTGGTAAGCTGCGTTGTCGTATATGGACTGACATGGCTTACGGGGATGGGAGGCTGTCAGCCCGTGGGGATCATGCCGTTTCTGATCATGGCGACCCTGGGGCTGTTTGGAAGCATGATAACGGCGGTTGGGGAAGAAATAGGCTGGCGGGGATTTTTGCTGACGGAACTGCGCCGGACGCTGGATTACAGACAGTTAAACTGGGTCATCGGGATCATATGGTACGTTTATCATATGCCGCTGATCGTTTTCTCCGGTCGATAAGGGGTATACGCGGTATATTACTTCCGAATTTGGCATCGGTCTTGCCCTGTGCTACGCGGCGGTGGCTGCCGTTGTCTGGAGCCGGCATGAGAAACGCAATATTTCTGGTAAAATGCAGTAAATGATGATACACTTAAAAAAAACGGAATTTCAGAGGAGGACGAGATGAAGAAAATTATTGTAACCGGATGCAACGGCCAGCTTGGCAGGGCGGTCAATGAATTTTATAAAAATGATCCGGAGATCAGCTTTGTGAATACGGATGTGGACGAGCTGGATATTACCGACATCGGCGCGGTCATGAAGCTTGCAAAAGAGGTTCAGCCTTACGCGATCATCAACTGTGCGGCGTTTACGGCGGTGGACGCGTGCGAGACGCAGTATGAGAAGGCGTTTGCGATCAATGCCATCGGCCCCCGCAATCTGGCGATCGCGGCAAGGGAGACGGGCGCGAAGCTGATGCACATTTCTACGGACTATGTGTTTGACGGAAAAGGGACGAAGCCCTATGTGGAGACGGATGCGGCGGCTCCGGCGAGCGCTTACGGCTCTACAAAGCTTGCGGGCGAGCGGTTTGTGGAGCAGTTTGCGGACAGATATTTCATCCTGCGCACCGCATGGCTGTACGGCGACGGCAAAAATTTTGCAAAGACGATGCTGAAGCTGTCTGAAAGCCACGATGTCGTGCGCGTTGTCAACGACCAGTTCGGTTCCCCTACGAGCACGCTGGAGCTGACAAAGGCGATCGACGCATTGTTATTTACGGATAATTACGGGATTTTCCATGCGACCTGTGAAGGGAGCTGCAGCTGGGCGGAGTTTGCGGAGGAGATTTTCAGGCTCGCGGGCAAAAATACAAGGGTGGAGGGAATTTCCACGGAAGAATACGGTTCCCCCACGCCCCGTCCGTTATATTCCGTGCTGGACAAGCGGATGTTCCGCCTGACGACAGATTTTCGGTTTGCGGACTGGCATGACGCGATCGCGGTTTATTTAAAAGAGCTGTGACGGGGGACGTTCCATGAAAAAAACAGGGAAAAAGGGAAAGCTGTACTGGCTTTTCGGAATCCTTCTGGTGCTGCAAGTGATTGCAGCACTCTGTTTTTGTATGAAAAAAACGGGATTCCATTATGACGAATATTATTCCTATTATTCCTCCAATGTGACGATGGGGCTTGTGCCGACGGATCGGGAGTGGAAGCCGGGAAGCGAGATTTACAACGAATTTGCGGTACTGCCGGGAGAGCAGTTTGATTTTGAAACGGTCGTGCGGATGCAGACCTACGACGTGCACCCGCCGTTTTATTATCTGCTTCTGCATGGAGTGTGCTCCCTGACGCCGGGCGTGTTTTCAAAATGGCAGGGGCTGACGCTGAATCTGCTCTTTTTTATCGGAAGCTGGCTTGTACTGGCGGCGCTTGCATGGCGGCTTGCGGGAGCAGGCAGGGAAGGCATTTTGGAGGAGGGCGCTTCGGACAGGAACCTGCGGCTGCTGGCGGTTTTTGGCGTCTGCGCGCTGTTTGGCTTTAATCCGGCGGTCTATTCGGGCATTATGCTTGTGCGGATGTATATGCTGCTGGGGCTTTTGGTGCTGGCGGTGACGTGGCTGCATGTCAAAAGCCTGCAGGAGCGAAAAAGGGGCTGGCGTTTTTATGCGCCGCTGGCGGTCCTTGTGTATCTGGGCTTTCTGACCCATTATTATTTTGCGGTATACCTGTTTTTCCTTGCGGCGGCGATGGAGCTTTATCTGCTCTTTGAAAAAGCAGAGCAAAAAAGCTGGGGTCAGAAATGGAAGGACTGCATCGTTTACGCGGCGGTGGTGATCGGTTCGCTTTTGGCGGCGGTTTTGAGCTATCCCGCCTGTTTGGGGCATATTTTCAGGGGATACCGGGGAACCGAGGCGATGGGGGCGTTTTTTGACCTTGGAAATACGTGGGGAAGGCTGCGCTTTTTTGTGGGGCTTTTGAATGAATATGCCTTTGGCGGGCTTTTATTTGTGCTGATCCTTGTGCTGGTCGTGCTGGGAGTGACCGCGTGGACGCTTCAGCGGATAGAAAGGAAGCGTTTTGGGAGCGTGTCTGAAACGGCGGGACAGAAGGGAGTGGAAGACCCGGCGGCGCAAAAAGGGAGCGCGGCAGAAACGGCGTGCGCAGCGCAAAAACCGGCAGCCGGTTTCTGGGAGCGCTATAGGGCGCTGTGGATTCCGGCGGCAGCGTCTCTGGGATATTTTGCGGTTGTGACAAAGACGGCGCTTCTGACGGCGGAGGAGGCGAACCGGTATCAGATCCCGGTATACGGCATGCTGCTTTTGCTGGCAGTCCTTTTATTTTTGATGCTCGTCCGGCATGTGTGCAGCGTCTGCAGGTTCGGAAGGGCTGCCGCCGGGGAAGGCGGGTTCGGGAAGGCTGTGTCCCTGAAGGGGCAGGGGACGCCGGAGAGCGGGTTTGCGAAAAAGGGCGTGTGCGCAGCTGCCCTGGCGTTCCTTGTTTTTCTGGCGTGCGGGCAGATTTACGGGCTGCTGGATGGAAAAGTGCTGTTTTTATATGAAGAGGATGCGGAAAACATCGCGTTTGCACAGGAAAATGCGGATGTGCCGACAGTTTATTTTTATAATCCGGCGCTGCTGTGGATGATCTGGGACGATTCGCTGGAGCTGATGCAGTATGATGAAATTTATTTTGTAAGCCTTGCAGATACATCGGCGCTGGAGGACGAAAGGCTGGCGGAAGCAGAGCGGGTGCTCGTGTATACAGCGCGGACGGATGCTTCCGAAGCGGCGCTTAAGGCAGCGGCGGCGGGGATGGAGCAGCCCGCAAAGATTGAGAAGCTCCGGGAATTGCTGTATTGTGACCTTTATGAAATAAGAGTGGAATAGGGAAACGGCGAATGGTTCCGCCCTCCGGCAAAGCTGCGTGCTGCCGGAGGGCGGAGCTGTTTAAAGGGGCGTTTTTGAGTGAGATGATGTGGGGCAGGGGCTGGATTCCCAAATGTTTCATTGATTGTTTCCTTTTCGCTTGACATATATAGATGACCTATATATAATCAAAATATATAGATGATCTATATACTATGATGTTTTCACACACAGGCGATGCACGGCATTGTGTCACATGGAAAAGGAGGCAAATATGGCACTGGAGAAAAGCCTTGTCTCGGGCAGCATGACGATGCTGCTTCTGGGACTGTTAAATGAAAAGGATATGTACGGCTACGAGATGATCGAGAGCCTGCGGCGCAAGTCGGAAAATGTATTTGAGCTGAAGGCGGGCACGCTTTATCCCTTGCTTCACGGAATGGAGGAAAAAAATCTTCTGACGTCCTACGAGCAGGAGGCGGGCGGAAAGGTGCGCCGGTACTACCGCATTACGCGGGAAGGAAAGCGCTGCCTGAAACAGAAAAAAGAGGATTGGGACACCTACGCAAAAGCGGTGGAGAGCGTGATCGGGGGTGCGGCATATGCAGGAATCTGAACCCCGCATCGCGGAATACGTCAGGCTGTGCGTCGGGCAGATGCGGTGCCGCGCGATGCGCCCCGTCGTAGAAAAAGAGCTGCGGGCGCACATGGAGGATCAGGAGGAAGCGTATCTGGCGGAAGGGAAAACGCCGGAGGAGGCAGAACGGCTGGCGGTGGCGCAGATGGGCGATCCGGTGGAAGCCGGGATGGGACTGGACCGGGTGCACCGTCCGCGGATGGACTGGAAGGCGCTGGGGCTGATCGGCGCGCTGGCTTTGGCAGGGATCGTGCTTCAGTTTATATGGGCAGGACAGGGCGGAAATATGCAGACGGCACAGCGCTTCGCCATATGCACGGGGATCGGGCTTGTGCTGATGACCGGCGTGTGTTTTGCAGATTATACGGTGCTTGGAAAATATCCGAGGCTGTCATGGTGCGTTATGACCGCGCTGGCGGCTGCCGCCTATCTGGGAGCAGAGCGGATAAACGGCGCAGGCAGGGCGGGATACATGGTCATGCTGATGGTTCCGTGCTTTGCCGGGCTCGTATGGTTTTACCGCCGCCAGAGGTGGATCGGGATCGGAAAGGCGCTGGGCTGGCTGTTTTTGTCATGGGCGCTGCTGCTTGTGTGCGGCGGTCTGCAGGACGGACTGATGGTAAAAATATGGCTGTGCGGCTGCGTCGCAGTGTTGGCGTTCGCGGTCGGAAAGGGCTGGTACGGCGTCAAAAAAGGCAAGGCAGCGCTGGTTCTTTTGATCCCGGCTGTTTTGGCAGGCTTTTATATCGGAAAACTGTTTTTGCAGGGGGCGACATATCAGACGGAGCGGTTAAAGGCGCTGTTTGGGATGATGGCGGGCAAGGCGGTTCCGGAGCAAATGAATTATCAGTGGCTGGCGGTGCGGGAGACGCTGGGGCAGCTTCGGCTTACCGGCGCGGCTGCTGTGAAGGCGACCGGAGCAGTGCTTCCGGAAAATGAAAATTATGCGCTCCTGTGGATCTCAGAAAATTACGGGATCATTGCAGCCGTGATTGTGCTGGCGGTTCTGGCAGCGCTGGCAGGATTTTTGCTTTGGAGGGTTGGGAAGGAGAAAAACCGTCTGGGCGCACTGGCGGGAATCGGCTGTATCTATGTGTTTGCAGTATCGGCGGCGGTTCACGGGCTGGTAAATTTCGGGGTATTTCTGCCGGTTGACTGCGCGCTGCCGTTTCTTTCGATGAACGGCAGGCAGTGTATCGTGCTGTATGGGCTGATGGGTGTCTGGCTGTCCGTATACCGGGGAAGCTATATCCGCCCGGAGCCGTCCGGGGCGCGTGCGGCGGTTTCCGGAAAATAGGGGCTGAAACTTTTGCAAAAGGGCGCGGCAGCGGCGGCGCTGTCCATGAAAAGACCTATGAAAAATCCACGAAAAATTGATGAAAAAGTGCTTGCAGGAAGAATAAAGCATGGTATAATAAAAATACTGCGGCGCGGCAGAGTAAAAGAAATCTGCACGCGCCCGCTCCCGAAAAATAAGGAGGACGAATCATGCTGAAGAAAGCACCGATGAAGTTTGATAAAGAGCTTTTCAAGGGCAGCGTTATAAACAATATCAAGACGCTGTACCGCAGGACGCTGGAGGAAGCGACTCCCCAGCAGGTATTTCAGGCTGTTTCCTATGCGATCAAGGACGTGATCGTGGACAACTGGATGATAACCCAGAAGGAATATGAAAAAAAAGACCCCAAGATGGTTTACTATATGTCGATGGAATTTCTGATGGGGCGCGCTCTGGGCAATAACCTGATCAACCTTTGCGCATACAGAGAGGTTCAGGAGGCGCTGGACGAGCTGGGGCTGGATCTGAATCTGGTAGAGGATCAGGAGCCCGATCCGGCGCTTGGAAACGGCGGTCTGGGACGTCTGGCAGCATGTTTTCTGGATTCCCTTGCAACCTTGAATTATGCGGCATACGGCTGCGGCATCCGCTACCGTTACGGCATGTTCAAGCAGGAGATCCGGAACGGCTTTCAGGTGGAAGTGCCGGACAACTGGCTTGCAGACGGCTATCCGTTTGAGCTGCGCCGTCCCGAGTATGCCAAGGAAGTTAAATTCGGCGGCTGGGTAAGCTCCTATGTGGATGAAAACGGACGCACTGTTTTTAAGCAGGAAGGCTATCAGTCCGTTAAGGCGATCCCTTATGATATGCCGATCGTGGGCTACGGAAACGGCATCGTGAACACCCTGCGTATCTGGGATGCGGAGCCGGTGGAGTGCTTCAGCCTGGATTCCTTTGACAAGGGCGACTATCAGAAGGCGGTGGAGCAGGAGAATCTGGCGCGCAATATCGTCGAGGTGCTGTATCCCAACGACAATCATTACGCCGGAAAAGAGCTCCGCTTAAAACAGCAGTATTTCTTCATTTCCGCATCCGTACAGGAGGCGGTGGACAAATACATGCGTACCCACAAGGATCTGAAGAAGTTCCATGAGAAAGTGGCGTTCCAGTTAAACGACACCCATCCTACGGTTGCGGTTGCCGAGCTGATGCGCGTCCTGATGGACGACTATTATCTGACATGGGAAGAGGCATGGGACGTGACGACAAAGACCTGCGCGTATACGAACCATACGATCATGTCCGAGGCGCTGGAAAAATGGCCGATCGAGCTGTTCTCCCGCCTGCTTCCCAGAATCTATCAGATCGTGGAAGAGATCAACAGAAGATTTGTACTGCAGATCCAGCAGATGTATCCGGGCAATCAGGAGAAGATCCGCAAAATGGCGATCATTTATGACGGACAGGTTAAAATGGCGCATCTGGCGATCGTGGGAGGCCATTCCGTCAACGGCGTGGCACGCCTGCATACAGAGATCCTGAAGAATCAGGAGCTGAAGGATTTTTATGAAATGATGCCGGATAAGTTTACGAACAAGACAAACGGTATCACGCAGAGAAGATTTTTGCTTCATGCCAACCCGCTTTTGGCAGACTGGGTGACGGATCATGTGGGCGACGAGTGGATCACCGATCTTCCGGCTCTTTCCCGCCTGCGCGTTTATGCGGACGACGAGAAGGCGCAGCAGGAATTTATGAACATCAAGTACCGCAATAAGGTGCGCCTTGCAAAATATATCCGCGAGCATAACGGCATCGAGGTCGATCCCAGATCTATTTTTGACGTGCAGGTAAAGCGTCTGCACGAGTATAAGCGTCAGCTTTTAAATATCCTTCACATCATGTATCTGTACAATGAGCTGAAGGATCATCCGGATATGGAGTTCTATCCCAGAACCTTCATCTTCGGCGCGAAGGCGGCGGCAGGCTACCGCAATGCCAAGCTGACGATCAAGCTGATCAACAGCGTGGCTGACGTGATCAACAACGATCCCGTTGTAAACGGCAGGATCAAAGTCGTATTTATCGAGAACTACCGCGTTTCCAATGCGGAATGGATCTTTGCGGCGGCGGATGTTTCCGAACAGATTTCCACAGCCAGCAAGGAGGCGTCCGGCACAGGCAACATGAAGTTTATGTTAAACGGCGCGCTGACGCTTGGAACAATGGACGGTGCAAACGTGGAGATCGTGGAAGAGGTCGGCAAGGAAAACGCCTTCATCTTCGGACTGAGTGCGGATCAGGTAATCCAGTACGAAAACTTTGGCGGCTACAACCCGATGGATATTTTCAACAACGATCAGGACATCCGCCGCGTGCTGATGCAGCTCATCAACGGAACCTATTCTGCAAACGATACAGAGCTGTTCCGCCCGCTGTACAACTCCCTGCTCAACACCCAGAGCACATCCAAAGCGGACACCTATTTCATCTTGGCTGACTTTAAGGCTTATGCGGAAGCACAGCGCAGGGTGGAGGCGGCTTACCGCGATGAGAAGAACTGGGCAAAGAGCGCGATCTTGAATGTTGCGAGCGCAGGAAAATTCAGCTCCGACCGCACGATCGAGGAATATGTGGAGGACATCTGGCATCTGGATAAGGTAATGCTTCCCCAGAAGCCTGAAAAGACAAAATAAGCTCAGAAATAAAACGGCATAGATTGTTTCCGGGAAACGGCGCGGCTTCGGCTGCGCCGTTTCTTTGTGGTGTCTGTCAGAAAGTGCGGCTGTAAGGCTTCCATTTTTACTCCCACGGAAGCTTCCAGACCGTTTCCTTACGCGCCATGGCGGCGTACTGGGACGGCGGCATGCCTGTAAGCTGCTTGAACCGGCGTGAAAAATAGTGCACGTCGGAATAGCCGAGCGCGTCCGCGATCTGCGAAATATTCAAGTCCCGGCGGACAAGGAGCTGCTTTGCCGCAGAGATTTTAAAGAGGGAAAAGCTGTGCATGACGCCGTTTCCGGTGTGCGCAAGAAAAAGGCGTTCCAGCTGGCTGCGTCCGATCCGGTTGTCCCGGCAGATGCGGGCGACGGAAAGCGGTTCGCGGATATGGGCAAAAAGATAGGTGCAGACGCTCAGATAAACGAGATTGTCCGGGAAAGCAGAAGGGGATTTCATGAAAGGACTCCTTTGGAAACATGTATTGAGATTGTTCTGAAATAGTGGATACAGCGCAGAAAACAGGTAAAAACGTATACAGATACTGTTTTTATAGTACCAGAGCCTTGTCAGAAAAGACAGCAGGCGGCGGTTTTGAAAAAAATAAGATGTACAAACCACCCGAAAGGATGTTATACTGGAATCTAGCAAAAAGCGCTGCGGGGGCGCAGATGTGTGCCGCTGTGCGCAGGATTTTTACATTGGAGGGTAAGTATATGGGAAACTTGAATATGGAAGAGATCAGGGAAAAGGTAGCGTCGCAGTTTGCGATGGAGGGAACCTTGAAGGAGGTGGCTGTTTTTGGGAACGGCCATATCAACGACACGCTGCGCGCGACATGCGAACTGCCGGAGGGGGGCACAAAGCGCTACATCGTGCAGCGGATGAACGACGGCATTTTCAAAAATCCGGACGAGCTGATGGAAAATGTTATGAACGTCACTTCTTTTCTGCGTAAAAAGATCATCGCGGCGGGCGGCGATCCCGACCGTGAGACGTTGAATGTGATCCCGACAAAGGATGGGAAGAACTATCTGACGGACGAAAACGGGGATTTCTGGAGATGCTATATTTTTATTGAGGATGCGACGAGCTTCGATCAGGTGGAGAAGCCGGAGGATTTTTACAACAGCGCGGTGGCGTTCGGTAATTTCCAGAGGCTTCTGGCGGATTATCCGGCGGCGACCCTGCATGAGACGATCAAAAATTTCCACAATACCGTAAGCCGCTTTGCGGACTTTAAAAAGGCTGTGGAGGAGGACGTGGCAGGGCGCGCAAAGGACGTTCAGAAAGAGATTCAGTTCGTACTCGACAGGGAGGCGGACTGCCATGTGATCTGCGACGCGCTGGCAAAGGGCGAGATCCCGCTGCGCGTTACCCACAACGACACGAAGCTGAACAATATCATGATTGACAACCGTACCGGAAAGGGGCTGTGCGTCATCGACCTGGATACGGTAATGCCGGGCTCTTCCCTGTATGATTACGGCGATTCCATCCGCTTCGGCGCGAGCACGGGCGCGGAGGACGAGCAGAACCTGGATCTGATCTGGTGCGATCTGGAATTGTTTGAGATTTATACAAAAGGCTATGTGGAGGGCTGCGGCGGCAGCCTGACCGAAAAAGAGATCCGCATGATGCCGATGGGTGCAAAGCTCATGACCTTAGAGTGCGGCATGCGTTTTCTGGCGGATCATTTACAGAATGACATTTATTACAAGATTCATCGTGAAAACCATAACTTGGACCGCGCAAGGACGCAGTTTAAGCTGGTTGCCGACATGGAGGCAAAATGGGATAAGATGAATAAGATCGTGGAGAAATATATCTGATGCCTGCAATACATGTGATGATCAAGCCCGCTTCCGGGCTTTGCAATATGCGCTGCCGCTACTGCTTTTACGCGGACGAGATGGAAAACCGCAGTCAGGCGTCCTACGGGATCATGAGCATTGAAACGCTGGAAAACGTGATCCGCGAGACGCTTGCCTTTGCGGAGGGAAGCTGTACCATCGCCTTTCAGGGCGGGGAGCCGACGCTGGCGGGGCTGGATTTTTACCGGGAATGTATCCGGCTGGAACAAAAATACAATACCAAAAATGTCAGGATCGACCATGCGCTGCAGACCAACGGCTATGTGCTGGATGAGGAATGGTGCCGCTTTTTTGCAAAAAACCGCTTCCTGATCGGGCTGTCCGTGGACGGGATCAAGGCGACCCACGACTGCTACCGCAAGGACGCGGACGGGCAGGATACGTATTTTAGGATTCTGGAAGCGGCAAAGAAGCTGGAAGCAGCGGGCGTTGATTTTAACGTGCTGACCGTGGTAAACGGAAAGACTGCGCCGAAAATCCGCCGGATTTATGAGAATTATAAAAAGCTGGGCTTTTCGTGGCAGCAGTATATCGCCTGTCTTGACCCGATCGGGGAAGAGCAGGGGCAGCAGGAATATTCCCTGACGCCGGAGGCTTACGGAAAGTTCCTGATCGAGCTGTTTGATCTGTGGGAGATGGATTTGAAGCAGGGAAAGCAGCCCTATATCCGGCAGTTTGAAAATTATGTTGGGATTTTGATGGGGCACTATCCGGAATCCTGCGAGCAGCGCGGCGTGTGCAGCTTCCAGAACATCGTGGAGGCGGATGGCAGCGTGTATCCCTGCGACTTTTATGTGCTGGATCAGTGGCGGCTTGGCAATCTGAACGAGGACAGCTTTGAGACGATCCACAAAAGGCGGCTGGAAAGCGGCTTCGTGGAGGCTTCTTATAATCACACGGAGGAATGTAAGGGCTGCCGCTACTTTATGATCTGTCGGGGCGGCTGCCGCAGACACCGGGAGCAGACCGGGGACCGACCGGGCGAAAACCATTTCTGCGCATCGTACCGGATGTTTTTTGACGCGTGCCTGCCAAGGCTTAAGGACATCGCGCGAAGCTGCATGAGGTAAAGGAGGTATTTTCATGGTTACATTGGCAAACGGCGGCGCATGGCTGATAAACGGCGCCGAACTGATTTTGGACGGGGCAGAGGCTCCGGCGGCTGTGAAGGCGGCGCTGGGGCACTGCGTTGACAAAGAAGAGGCAAAAAAACAGACGATCGCATACGGTATTCTGGAAAACCATAATACCTCCGGCAGCATGGAAAAGCTGAAGATCAAGTTCGACAAGCTGACGAGCCACGACATCACGTTCGTGGGCATCATCCAGACGGCGCGGGCGTCGGGGCTGACGAAATTCCCGATCCCCTATGTGCTTACAAACTGCCACAATTCCCTGTGCGCGGTGGGCGGCACGATCAACGAGGACGATCATTTATTCGGCCTGACCTGCGCGAAAAAATACGGCGGCGTTTATGTTCCCCCGCATCAGGCGGTCATCCATCAGTTTGCCCGCGAGATGCTTGCAGGCGGCGGCAGGATGATCCTTGGCTCTGATTCCCACACCCGCTACGGCGCGCTCGGCACGATGGCGATGGGCGAGGGCGGACCGGAGCTTGTAAAGCAGCTGTTAAACCAGACCTATGACATCAACATGCCGGAGGTGGTCGGCGTTTATCTGACCGGGAAGCCGGAAAAGGGTGTCGGCCCGCAGGACGTGGCGCTGGCGATCATCGGCGCGGTGTTTGCAAACGGCTATGTCAAAAATAAAGTGATGGAATTTGTCGGCCCCGGCGTGGCGAATTTAAGCGCCGATTTCAGGATCGGCATCGACGTGATGACGACCGAAACAACCTGCCTGTCCTCCATCTGGCAGACAGACGATGAGATCCGCGATTTTTATGAGATCCATGGAAGGACAGAGGACTATAAAGAGTTAAAGCCCGGGGAGGCAGCCTATTACGACGGGCTGATCACGGTGGATCTGTCAAAGGTAAAGCCGATGATCGCGATGCCGTTCCACCCGAGCAACACCTATACGATCGAGGAGCTGAACGCAAATCTGACGGATATTCTGGCGGACGTGGAGAAAAAGGCGCTTGTAAGCCTTGACAACGCCGTGGAATACAGCCTGAAGGATAAGGTGCGCGGCGGCAGGTTTTATGTGGATCAGGGCATCATCGCGGGCTGCGCCGGCGGCGGCTTTGAAAATATATGCGCGGCGGCTGATATTTTAAGGGGAAGCAACATCGGAAACGACGCCTTTACCTTGAGCGTATACCCGGCCTCCATGCCCGTTTATATGGAGCTGGTGAAAAACGGCTGCGCGGCTGCGCTGATGGAGACGGGCGCAGTCATGAAAACGGCGTTCTGCGGCCCTTGCTTCGGCGCGGGCGATACGCCGGCAAATAACGCCTTTTCCATCCGGCATTCCACGAGAAACTTCCCGAACCGCGAGGGCTCCAAGCTGCAGAACGGCCAGATCGCTTCCGTGGCGCTCATGGACGCGCGTTCCATTGCGGCGACGGCGGCAAATCAGGGGCTTTTGACGCCCGCGACGGACTTTGACGGGCCGATCGGAAAATATAAATATCATTTTGACGCAAAGATTTACCGGAACCGGGTATTTGATTCCCGCGGGGAGGCGGATCCGTCCGTGGACATCCATTTTGGCCCCAACATCAAGGACTGGCCGAGGATGTGCGCGCTTCCGGACAACCTCGTTTTACAGGTGGTTTCGGAGATCCACGATCCGGTGACGACGACGGACGAGCTGATCCCCTCCGGCGAGACGAGCTCGTACCGCTCCAACCCGCTGGGGCTTGCGGAATTTACCCTTTCCCGCAAGGATCCCGCCTATGTGGGGCTGGCAAAGGAGATTCAGAAGGCGCAGAAGGCGCTGGAAGAGGGAAAAGATCCGCTGGCGGCAAAAAAAGAGCTGGTTCCGGTCATGGAGCAGATTTGGGCGCAGTTTCCGCAGGCAAAGGAAGGAAGCCTTGGCTTTGGCTCGACGATCTTTGCGGTAAAGCCCGGGGACGGCTCTGCGAGGGAGCAGGCGGCAAGCTGCCAGAAGGTGCTGGGAGGCTGGGCGAATATCGCCAACGAATATGCGACAAAGCGCTACCGTTCCAACCTGATCAACTGGGGCATGCTCCCGTTTGTGATCGAAAAAGGCGAGCTGCCGTTCCAGAACCATGATTATCTGTTTTTCCCCAATATCCGCCGCGCGGTAGAGGAAAAGGCGGAGAAGATCACGGGCTATCAGGTGTCTGCAGCGGGCTTGAAGCCGTTTACAGTAACGCTGGGCGAGCTGACGGACGAGGAGCGCAGCATTATTTTGAAAGGCTGCCTCATCAATTACAACAGAGTGGATGCGTGACGCTTCCGCTTTACAGGATAGCGAGTGCCCTTGTACACTGAGGGGAAACAGAAGCCGCGCAGCGCATAAGGCTGTCCGCCCTTTCATACAATGTCTGTGAACATCCAATGGCAGGGTATGGGAGGGATAGACATGCAGGAAAGAGAACTGGAAAAAAGAGCGGCAGGAGCCGTAAGAAGGAAACGGATGCAGGACCTTCTTACGGTTCTTCTTTTTATGCTGATGCTTCCTTATACATGCAGCGTCGTGGCAAGGACGGGGAGCGGGCAGACGGTGGAAACGCTTGCGGTCGGCGGGGCGGAGGGGAGCGTTTTGTGGGAATGCGCCGGACAGACCCGCAGGCTTTCGGAGGAGGATTTTTTGACGGGGGCGCTGGCGGCGTGTATCCCGGCGCAGTACCGGGAGGAGGCGCTGAAGGCGCAGGCGGTGATCTTAAGAAGCACGATGCTTGCCGGAAAAGGCGGCGCTGGCGGCAGGATCTGCGTCAGCGCGGAAGAAAGCGGGCTTGCGTGGCTTTCGGAGGAGGAGCGAAAAAAGCTGTGGGGCAGGGAATTTGAGGAGCTGGAAGCAAAGTGCCGGCGCGCCGTTGCAGATACGGAAGGAAAGTATCTGGCGTATGACAGCGGAGTTGTAAGCCCGCCCTTTTTCAGGCTGAGCGCGGGGAGCACCCGAAGCGGCGCAGAGATTTTCGGGCAGGAGCAGGCGGCGTGGTGCAGAAGCGTTGCGTGCGGCGGCGATGAAAATGCGGCGGATTTTTTGCAGGAAACGGTTCTTAGCCGGGGCGAATTTTCCAGAAAGCTTGCATCGGAGGGGATGAGCCTTCCAAAAGAGAATGCGAAGATCGTGCTGGAACGCGACAGCGCAGGCTATGTGCTGACCGTGTCCTGCGGGGAGAAAAGGATGGAGGGCGAGCGGTTCCGGCAGCTGTTTAGTCTGGCGTCCTCGTGCTTTTTTGTGCGGGAGGAGTCGGGCAGGATCCATTTACAGACAAGGGGGATCGGGCACGGGCTGGGCTTTGACCAGTATCAGGCGGATCTTCTGGCGGGGCAGGGCAAGCCGTGGCAGGAGATTTTGGGGATCTTTTTTGAAGAGCTGGAAATTGCGGAGGGATAAGCCGGTTTTTGCTGATTTTTGCCGGAGTTGTAAAAATCTGCATTTTGTGGTATGATGACTGAAATCTATGAACAACGAGGCGAAGCATGTATACATTTGAGAGCAGGGTACGTTACAGCGAAACAGATGAAAACGGACTTTTGAGCATCGCGGGGATCGTGGACTACTTTCAGGACGTGTCCACCTTCCAGTCGGAGGATCTGGGGATTGGCGTGGAATATCTGCGCAGCCAGAATATGCTGTGGGTGATGAGCGCGTGGCAGATCGTGATCCACAGATACCCGGCTCTGGGCGAGCGGATCGTGGCAGGGACGCTTCCGTATGCGTTCCGCAGCTTTATGGGGTTGAGGAATTTCTTTCTGGATACGGCGGACGGTGAGCGGCTGGTGGAAGCCAATTCTGTCTGGACGCTGATGGATTTCCGGAAGAGGACGCCGGTGCGCCCGACGCAGGAGATGCTGGAAAAATATGTGCTGGAAGAGAAGCTTCCGATGGATTATGCTTCGCGCAAGATCGGGATGCCAAAGGACGGCAGGGCGCACGAAGGCTTTGCGGTGGGACGCCAGCATTTGGACGGCAACCATCATGTGAACAACGGGCAGTATATCCATATGGCGATGGATTATCTGCCGGCGGATTTCAAGATCGGGCAGATGCGGGCGGAATACAAAAAATCCGCGCTTTTGCACGATGTGATCGTCCCGGTCGTGAAGGAAGAGGAAAACTGCGTGACGGTCTGCTTATGCAGCGAGGATCAAGCCCCCTATGCGGTGGTGGAATTGACAAGGAAACAGGAATATGCTTGAAATAGGGAAAATTCAGGAACTGACGATTGTAAAAAAGGTGGATTTCGGCGTTTATCTGGCGGAGAGCGCGGATGCGGCGGAGAAGGTGTTGCTTCCGGGCAGGCAGGTGCCGAAGGACGCAAAGCCGGGCGATAAGCTGAAAGTATTTTTATATAAGGATTCCAGCGACAGGCTGATCTCTACGACGGCGCGCCCGAAGCTTCTTCTGGGCGAGGTGGCGGAGCTTACCGTGGCGCAGACCGCGCGGATGGGCGCGTTTCTGGACTGGGGGCTGGAAAAGGATCTTTTCCTCCCTTTTAAGGAACAGACGAAAAAGGTAAAAGAGGGCGACCGCTTCCCGGCAGCGCTGTATGTGGACAAGAGCGGCAGGCTGTGTGCGACGATGAAGGTCTATCATTATCTTCACACGGACAGCCCCTACAAAAAGGACGATCAGGTAAGCGGCTATCTGTATGAGATCAGCCGCCAGTTCGGCGCGTTTGTGGCGGTGGACGGCCGTTACAGCGCCCTGATCCCGCCGAGGGAGATGTACGGCGAGTTAAAGGTAGGCGATACGGTTAAGGCACGGGTCGTAAAAGTACATGAGGACGGAAAGCTGGATCTGAGCGTGCGTGAGAAAGCGTGGCTGCAGATCGAGGCGGACGCCGAAAAGGTGATGGCGCTGATCGACAGCTTTGACGGCGCGCTCCCCTTTACGGACAAGGCGTCGCCGGAGGTGATCAAAAGGGAGCTTTCCATGAGCAAGAACGAATTTAAGAGAGCGGTCGGCAATCTTTTGAAAAACGGACGGATAGAGATCACGGAAAGGGCGATCCGCAGGATTTAAAGGGCAGGACGGCAGACCCTGTGGGGGCAGGGGCTGGCGGATGCCGGAACAGCAGGCAGGAATTATGAAAAGGTATTCAGTTTTGGGGATTTCCCTGATGGATTTTTCCGCAAGGGAAGGTTTGCGGAGGGCAGAGCGCTTTCTGCAGACGGGTGCGCTCAATACAACAAGCTACATAAACGCGCAGTCGCTGGCGGCAGCGTCGCGGGACGAACAGATCAAGCAGTATCTGGAAGAGATGGATCTGATCTTTTGTCTGGAACCGGATATTCTGGAAGCGGCGGGCATCGCTTCTCCGGGCAGGGTGCGGGAGATCGAGGACCGGGTGTTTTTAAGAGAATTTTTAAAGCGGCTCGGCAGGCAGCGGGATAAGGTATATCTGATCGGAGACACCGTAAAACAGGCGGAGGCGCTGCGGGAAATGCTTTTAAAGGTTCAGGAGAACTTAAATATAGCCGGCGCGCGGGGATACGAGGAATTTGAAGAGCAGCCGGAGCGGCTGATGAACGAATTAAACGAAGCGGCCCCGAAGGTGATCTTTTCGCGGATGACGTTTCCGACGGATCTGGCGCTGATGCACGCGGGCAGGAAATTTTTGAATGCGGAGCTGTGGGTGGCGCTTCCGGACACGAAATTAAAAGAGCGGCAGAAACCGACCTTCTGGGGGAATATCCGGAAAAAACTCTTCCAGAAAAAGGTAAATGAGTATAATCAGGAAAAGGCGGAACAGTAATCCCGTCTTTTTTTGGTACAGAAGCGTGAAGATTTCTGTGTCAAAATTGTGAACTTTGGGAAAGTGCATAAATTTTTTACGGTTTGCTATAGCTTTTTTTGTGGTTTTCTTTTAAAATATAGAAAGGGTTATAGCGAAATTGCAGGGCGGCGCAGCGGCTGTGCCGCAGAATGCGTTAATTCAATATGGAGGAGACGGGGTTATGATCTCAAATCAGATTTTACAGAGTACGCTTGAGGGATTCAAAGCGATCGCCAGAGTGGAATTATGTGTGGCGGACATGGACGGGAATGTGGCGGCGTCCACATCGGACAGCTTGGACGGCTGCCTGCCGGCAGTCAGGGCGTTTATCGATTCGCCCGCGGACAGTCAGGAAGTGCAGGGCAATCAGTTTTTTAAGATCTATGACGATCAGCAGCTGGAATACATCCTTGTGGTCGGGGGAGCCGGGGAGAATTTCTACATGATCGGGAAGATGGCGGCATTTCAGGTGCAGAACCTGCTTGTGGCGTACAAGGAACGCTTTGACAAGGACAATTTTATTAAGAACCTGCTTTTGGACAACCTGTTGTTAGTCGATATTTACAGCAGGGCGAAGAAGCTGCATATCCCGGCGGACGCAGACCGCGTGGTGTTTATCATCGAGAGCGGCGGCGGGAAGGACAACAATATTCTGGAGCAGATGCGTCCGGTCTTTGGAAATAACAACCACGACTTTATTACGGCGGTGGATGAAAACAACGTGATCGTGGTAAAGGAACTTGCTGAGGGCGATCAGGCAAAGGAGATCGGCGATTACGCTACAGGTATTTTGGAATGGCTTGAAAACGAGGGCGTATCGGACAACCGCGTATCCTACGGCACGATCGTGCGGGAGATCAAGGAGGTCAGCCGTTCCTACAAGGAAGCGAAGATGGCGCTGGACGTGGGAAAAATTTTCTTTGACGAACGCACCGTTATCGCGTATAGTGAACTGGGAATCGGCCGTCTGATCTATCAGCTTCCGATCCCGCTGTGCAAAATGTTTATCCGCGAGATCTTCGGCGGCAAGAGCCCGGATGATTTCGATGAGGAAACATTGACGACGATCAGCAAATTTTTTGAAAACAGCCTGAACGTTTCGGAGACGAGCAGACAGCTTTTCATCCACCGCAATACGCTCGTATACCGGCTGGATAAGCTGCAGAAGTCCACGGGGCTGGATCTGCGCGTATTCGAAGACGCGATCACCTTCAAGATCGCGCTGATGGTTGTGAAGTACATGAAGTATATGGAAACTTTTGAATACTAGGATGGTGACAAAATTTGGCGCAAAACGACAGGAAGAAAAAAAGAAGGCGGGAAGGCAGCGATGCTGTGATCCAGCTTGACAGGGTAAGCAAGTCTTATTCCACGGGCTCCCCGGCTCTGGACAATGTGAGCTTAAGCATCAAAAGAGGGGAGTTTGTGTTCATTGTAGGCGACAGCGGTTCCGGAAAATCGACGCTGATCAAGCTGCTTTTGCGGGAGCTGACTCCCACCAGCGGCAGGGTTATCGTAAACGGCTCCGACGTGGCGAAGCTAAAGCGGCGCGAGGTGCCGAAGTTTCGGAGAAACCTCGGGATCGTGTTTCAGGATTTCCGTCTTTTAAACGACAGGAACGTATATGAGAACGTGGCGTTTGCACAGCGCGTGATCCAGATGCCCACCAAGCTGATGCGCCGGAACGTGCCGAACGCGCTGGCGGTCGTGGGGCTTGCGGGCAAGTACAAGGCGCGGACGAAGCAGCTTTCCGGCGGCGAGCAGCAGCGCGTGGCGCTGGCGAGGGCGCTCGTCAACGAACCGCCGATCCTTCTTGCGGATGAGCCGACAGGAAACCTCGATCCGAAAAATTCATGGGAGATCATGAAGCTTCTGGAGCGGATCAACGAGGAGAAAGGGACGACGATCCTGGTCGTAACGCATAACAGGGAGATCGTCAACGCGATGGAAAAGCGCGTGATCACGATGAAGAAGGGCGTTATTATCAGCGACGAGGAAAAAGGCGGTTATATCGATGAGGATTAGTACATTTTTTTATACGTTGAAGCAGGGAATTATCAATATTTTCCGCAATAAGCTGTTTTCGCTGGCGTCGGTTGCCACGATCTCGGCGTGCCTGTTTCTTTTCGGCCTGTTTTTTACGGTAATTTTAAACTTCCAGCACATGATCCGGACGGCGGAAGAGGGCGTTTCCGTGACGGTCTTTTTCAAGGAGGGCGTGACGGAGGAGGAGATGGTTGCGGTAGGCGACCAGATCCGGGCAAGACAGGAGGTTTCGGAAGCGGTTTTTGTGACGGCGGACGAGGCGTGGGCTGAATGGGCGCCCGAAAACATCGGCGAGGATTACGAAGAGATCTATTCCGAAAACCCGCTGGAAGGCCTTGACAACTATGAGATTTATATGAAGGATGTGGCGCAGCAGGAGACGCTTGTGACATGGCTGGAATCGCTGCCGCAGGTAGACAGCGTAAAGCGCTCCGAGATGGCGGCGACGACGCTGACCGGCGTGAACATGGTTGTGGCGTATACGTCTGCGGCAATCATTGCGATCCTTTTGGCGGTATCCATTTTCCTGATCAACAATACGGTCATGATCGGCATTTCTGTCCGCAAGGAGGAGATCGAGATCATGAAATATATCGGCGCGACGGACTTTTTCGTTCGTTCCCCGTTCGTGATCGAAGGCATTCTGATCGGCCTGATCGGTTCCTGCATCCCGCTGGGCGTGATCTATCTTCTGTATATGCAGGTGATGGAATATGTGGCGCTGCAGTTCCCGGCGCTGTCCGGGCTGATGCAGTTCCTTCCGGTTTCCGAAGTGTACCGCACGCTCGTTCCCGTATGTATGGGGCTTGGCGCGGGCATTGGATTTTTGGGAAGCTTTGCGACGGTGCGTAAGCATCTGCGCGTCTGATGAGAGGGAACAGAATGCGGAAAAGGATAAGGCAGGGTCTTGCAGGCTGTCTGATCGCTGCGCTGCTTTTGGCGGCAGTCCCGGTAGGCAGCGTGCAGGCGGGCACGCTTGAGGACAGCATCAAGGAGAAACAGGAAGCGATCAGTCAGGCGGAGCAGGAAAAGAAAAAGCTCCAGTCCAGCATTTCCAATATCAAAGCGATGGTAAAGGATCTGGAAAAATCCAAAAGCGATCTGGAAACCTATGTAAAGGAGCTGGACGGCAAGCTGGCGGACATCGGGGCAAAGATTGACGAGCTGCAAAAGCAGATCGCCCAGAAAAAAGAAGAAATCGCGCAGGCGAAGGCTGACCTTGAAAAGGCGCAGGAGGTCGCGGACCAGCAGTATACGGATATGAAAAAGCGGCTCCGCTTTTTGTATCAGAACAGTAAGGGCAGCGGCTATCTGGAGCTTCTGGTAAGCGCGGAAAGCTTTGCGGATATGCTCAATCAGGCAGAATATGTGGAACAGCTGAGCGCTTACGACAGCCAGAAGCTGGAGGAATACCGCCAGAGCGTGGAATATATGAAGCTTTGCAAGCAGACGCTGGAAGAGGAAGAAGAGGTGCTTGCGTCCGCGCAGGCAAGCCTGGAACAGGAGCAGAAGGCGGTCGATACGCTGATCGGGGAAAAAGAGCAGCAGATACAGGCTTTTCAGGGAGACATCAACAATAAGGAAGCGGCGCTGAAGGAATACGAGGCGGATGTGGCGGAGCAGAACGCCACGATCGCGGCGCTGGAAAAGGCGGTTGCCGCCGATAAGGCGAAGCTTGCGGAACAGAACCGGATCAAATACGACGGCGGCATGTTCCAGATGCCCTGTCCCGGCTACAAACGCGTTTCCAGCGATTACGGAACGCGGATGCATCCGACGCTGGGCGTCCAGAAATTCCATAACGGCGTGGACTTTGCGGCGGCGAGCGGAACGCCGATCCTTGCGGCGTACAGCGGCAACGTGGTGGCGGCTTCCTACAACAGCTCGATGGGAAATTATGTGATGATCGACCACGGCGACGGGCTTTATACGATCTACATGCACGCGTCGAAGCTTTACGTTTCGTCGGGGCAGTCGGTCAGCAAGGGCGACCAGATCGCGGCAGTGGGCTCTACGGGACGTTCGACCGGGCCGCACCTTCACTTCTCGGTGCGCCTAAACGGCAACTACGTAAGCCCCTGGGGATACCTAAAGTAAACCCGCCGCCGAAAGGGACCCGCCGTCGTGTGGGCGGTAAAAATGAATAACAGGTGCGACAGACCGGAACGGGGGATTGGGGCTTCTAAATCCTTCGTTCCGGTTATATATATGATGATACCAAGGAACCAAGGTCAATGATCCGACGCAAGCTTGCTTGCAGGAGGATTTTTGACTTTGGTTCCCGCCAAAACATGAGTAAGAAGCCATTTTCTGAAAGAAAATGAGCGGATTACGAATGTTTTTGAGGATTGCGGAAGCGCGGAGCAATCCGGTATCAGGGATTATTTGTAAATGAAAAATCCAAAGAAGTGAAGAGTCATATAGATAACAGGTGGTAAAAAAATGGGCAGAAAAAGAGTTTTTGCAGGCGGGCTGATCGCCGGGGCAGCGCTGACGCTGGCTCTGGGCGGCGGTATTTTTACGGGGGTGCAGCTTTATCAGGGGATAAAGGCGAGCACGGAGGCAGGCTCGGAAGGAATTTCCGGAGACGGGGAGCTTCTGAGCGGGGAGACGATGCGCAAGCTGGGCGTTTTGGAGGAAATGGTAGGCGACTATTATCTGGAGGACGTCAGCGAGGCGGATATGCAGCAGGGCGTTTATAAAGGGCTGATCGAGGCGCTGGACGATCCGTATTCGGTTTATTACACGCCGGAGGAGCTTCAGGATCTTCAGGAAAAAACCGAAGGCATTTATTACGGGATCGGCGCGCGGGTTTCCATGGATCCGGACACGCAGCTTCCAAAGATCGCCAGCGTGATCTCCGGATCCCCGGCGGAGGAAGCCGGGATTTTAGCAAACGACCTGCTTTATAAGGTGGACGAAACGGAAGTGCAGGGCATGGATTTAAGCTCTGCCGTGGCGCTGGTAAAGGGCGATGAGGGCACGACGGTGCATCTGACGGTTATCCGTCAGGGCGAGCCGGATTATCTGGAGATCGACGTGGTGCGCCGCAAGCTGGAAAATGAGACGGTCACCCAGAAAATGCTGGAAAACAACATCGGCTATATCCAGATCCAGGAATTTGATGACGTAACGCTGGAACAGTTTCAGGAGGCGATGGGAGCCTGCCGGGGTTCGGGAATGGAAGGGCTGATCATCGACCTGCGCGGAAATCCGGGAGGGAACCTTTCCACCGTGTGCGACATCGCCCGGGAACTGCTGCCGAAGGGGCTGATCGTTTATACGGAGGATAAAAACGGAGAGCGCGAGGAGTACAGCTGCGACGGCGCAAATCAGCTGGAAGTCCCGCTGGTCGTTTTGGTGGACGGAAACAGCGCATCCGCGTCGGAGATTTTAGCGGGCGCGGTCAAGGATTACGGCATCGGCACGCTGGTCGGCACGACGACCTACGGAAAAGGCATCGTACAGCGGATCATGAAGCTTTCGGACGGTTCCGCCGTGAAGCTGACCGTAAGCAAATATTATACCCCCAACGGAAACAACATTCACAAGATCGGCATTGCGCCCGATGTGGAGGTTCCCTTTGAGCCCGAGCCGTATGTCGAGGACGGGACGGATAACCAGCTTGAAAAAGCGGTTGAGGTTTTGGCGGAGAAGATGGCGGCAGAGTAAATTTTCATTGACGCGGTTTTGGGCAGGGATTACAATAGGATCAGACACATAAGGAAAACCGGGTCCCGGTTGGCACAGCTTTGAGAAAAGAGGGTGAGCATATGAGAGGACCGATGATGATTTTTGCAGCAGCAGTTTTTCTTTTGTTGATCGTGGCTTATCTGGCGCACTGTAAGCGGTCAGGAGAGCGGATCGGGGGCAAATTGCATGATATGCTTTTGCTTGGTCTGATGCGTCTGGATATTGCGGTGACGCAGGGGCTTCACTATGTGCAGCTTGCGATTGCGTCTGTCTGCAAGGGCTACCATCCGGCAGGGATGGAAAGCTCGATCGCCCATAAGAGGGAGCGGATGGAGAACCATCGCAGAGCCATGGGCGAAGTAGAGTATGTGCGCCGCAGGCGCTACAACCGCAAGATTCTGGAGTAGAGCGGACTTAAGGAAGCCGCCGGCAGCGCCGGCGGCTTTCGTCCGGAAACTGCCGGAGGGCAGGGCAGCCGTGCGGCCAAACTGTTGCCGTTTGAAAATATTTTATGAAAAAAATTTTGAAAAATTGAAAATAGTGCTTGCATTTTATGAAAACCTGTGCTAAGATAAATTTCGTCGCTGAGACATACGGCGACAAGCGAATGCGACAGTAGTACAGTTGGTAGTACGCCACCTTGCCAAGGTGGAGGTCGCGGGTTCGAGCCCCGTCTGTCGCTCTTCTTAAGGAAGAACTTTGAATGATCAAGGTTCTTTTTTTTACCCAGTTACGGGAAGCCTGACCGTGGGTTATCCGCGGTCGGGGAGCAGGAAGATAATAGAGGATTACGGCACGGCTGCCGGTGCAGGAGCGTCGCAGGCAGCCATGACGGCGGGAAAGCGCATCTGAGGTTTTTCACCGTCCTGCGTTTACGCTCCGGAATGGAGATTGAAATGGAAAGGCCACATAACAGCATCGGACAGGAGTTTACGGTCCTTTCGCTGCTGAAATTTGTAGCGCCGACGGTGGTCATGCTGGTGTTCATGTCCCTTTATCAGATGGTAGACGGCGTTTTTGTATCAAAATTTGTAGGGGAAAACGCGCTGTCGGCTTTAAATATCGTGTATCCGATCCCGAGCATCATTATCGCGGTTTCCATCATGCTGGCGACCGGGGGAAGCGCGGTCATCGCCCGGAATATGGGAGAAGGGAAAAACCGGGAAGCGAAGGAAAATTTTTCCTTCCTCGTGCTGACAGGCGCGGCCGTGGGCGCGGTCATCGTGGCGGCGGGCGTCCTTTTTATCGAGCAGCTGATCTATCTGCTCGGTTCGACGCCGGCTTTATACGATTACTGCTATGATTATCTGTTGATCCTGATTCTTTCGGCTCCGCTGGCGGTTTTCCAGATGCTGTTCCAGAGCTTTTTTGTGACGGCGGGCAAGCCGCATCTGGGGCTTACGCTGACGGTTCTGGGAGGGATCGCCAATATCGTTCTGGATTATGTGTTTATCGTAGTCTGCGGCTTCGGGGTAAGCGGCGCCGCGCTGGCGACGTCGATCGGATATTCGATCCCCGGGCTGTTCGGGCTGGTTTATTTTACGGTAAACCGGAGGGGGACGCTGTACTTTGTAAAGCCGGTGCTGCGCTGGCGGCTTCTGCTCCGCTGCTGTGCAAACGGTTCCTCCGAGATGGTCAATAATCTGGCGGTGGCGGTCACGACGTTTTTGTTTAATGTGCTCATGCTGAAGTATGCGGGCGAAGCGGGCGTGGCGGCGATCACGATCGTGCTGTACGCGCAGTTTCTTATGACGTCCGCATTTATGGGATTTTCCAGCGGCGTCGCCCCGGTTGTGAGCTTTAATTACGGAAGCAGGAATGTGAGGCAGCTGAAAAAAATATTTAAGATCAGCGTCTGCGTGGTAGCGATCGTTTCGGCGCTCGTTTTCGGGATCGCGGAGCTGGGTTCGGACATCGTGATCTTGGTGTTTACGCCGGCGGGAAGCGAGGTATTTGCGCTTGCCAAGCATGGCTTCGCCATTTTTTCCGTCAGCTTTTTGTTTACGGGGATGAATATTTTTGCGTCGGCGCTGTTTACGGCGTTTTCCAACGGCAAGGTTTCCGCCATCCTGTCTTTTTTGAGGACGTTTGTATTTCTGGCGGTGTGCCTGCTCATCCTTCCGCTGTTCTGGGGAGTGGACGGGATCTGGACGGCGGTGCCGATCGCGGAGGCGATGGCGTTTTTCGTATCGGTCTATTATCTGGCAAGATTTAAAAAAGTATATGAATATTGAAGCGCTGCAGCGTACAGGGACGGCTCCGGGTGGTTCCCTGTACGTTTTTTATATGTTCATTTTTTCAGATATAAGGGACAAACAGGGCGCGGGAAAGGCAAATGTAAAAAATTTTACATGAATTTTACAAAAACAGTAGCCAGACTTTACTTCGAGCTGTTACAATAGTGGAGAAAATGAGAAATTTGTCGCAATTTGAAATGGAGAAAGAGAAAGAGAGGTTTCAACGTAAAAATGGACAACATTTCAATGCTGTTTATGTTCATCGGCGGCCTGGGCATGTTCCTTTACGGAATGCACATCATGGCAGAGGGCCTGCAGCACTTTGCCGGAGGCAGGATGCAGAAGCTTATGGGCTTTCTGACAAAGAACAAGCTCATGGCGATTCTGGCGGGCACGCTGGTAACCGCTGTTATCCAGAGCTCGTCTGCGACGACGGTCATGGTGGTGGGCTTTGTCAACGCCGGCATGATGAATCTGGCGCAGGCAGTCGGCGTGATCATGGGCGCCAATGTGGGTACGACGATCACCGCGTGGATGGTTTCCATGAGCGAGTGGGGAAGCCTTTTGAATCCGGAATTTTACGCGCCCCTGCTTCTGGGCATCGGAGCGTTTATCGTCCTGTTTGTAAAATCCGATAAGAAAAAACAGGTCGGCGAAATCCTGATCGGCTTTTCCGTTCTGTTTATCGGCCTGTCCTTTATGTCGGACGCGATCAAGCCTTACCGCGACGCGCCGATCTTTGCGCAGGCGTTTCAGGTGCTCGGCAAAAACCCGTTGCTCGGAATCCTGACGGGCGCGGTCGTAACGGCGATCATCCAGAGTTCGTCCGCTTCCGTCGGCATTTTGCAGACGCTGGCGATGAACGGCGTTGTAAACTGGAAGTCCGCGGTGTTTATTACGCTGGGACAGAATATCGGTACGTGCGTGACGGCGCTTTTGTCCAGCGTAAGCTCCGGCAGGAACGGAAAGCGCGCGGCGATGATCCATCTGTCCTTCAACGTGTGCGGCGCGGCTATTTTCGGCGTGATCATGTATATCCTGTTCGCGGTATTCCCGGAATGGGGGATGTCTACGATGAGCAGTGTGGAAATTTCTGTTTTCCATACGGTATTTAACGTGACCTGTACGCTGCTTCTGATCCCCTTTGCAAACGGCCTGGTTGCCCTTTCCGGCAAGCTGGTTCCCGGCAAGGACGACGACGGTATGGAAGTGGGCGCTGCCGTGAAGCTTGAGAAGCGTCTGGATAAGCGTATTTTAAACAACCCTTCCTTCGCGCTGGCGACCGCCCAGAAGGAAGTTGCTGCCATGGGGCGGGAAGCGTGCCTGAATCTGGAGCTGGCGCTGGAATCCGTTACGGAGGAAGGCGGAGAGAAGATCCAGCAGGTTTACGCGAGGGAAAAAGAGATCAACGGCATGGAGAAGATCCTGACCTCGTTCCTTGTGGAGGTGGACAATCTTTCCCTGACGGAAGAGCAGCATGAGCAGGTAAAAAACCTGTTCTATACGGTCAGCGACATCGAGCGCGCCGGCGACCACGCGGAGAATATCGCGGAGCTGGCGGAGAACATGCAGCGGGACCAGGTCGCTTTTTCCAAAAAGGGCAAAGCGGATCTGGATCTGATCTCTGCGCAGACGCTGCAGTCTTTACAGATCGCGGTAGAGGCGCGGGAGACGGGCGCTGTGGAGACGGCGGATTCCGTGCGCGTTTTGGAGCAGAGCGTGGATATGCTGGAGGGCGATCTGCGTGAGAAGCATATCAAACGTCTTTCCAAGGGCAAATGCGAACCGGAAAGCGGCGTAATCTTCCTTGACATCATCAGCAATCTGGAACGGATTTCGGATCATGCGGTAAATATCGCGGATTATGTAAAGGCGGAGACACATATCGGCCAGGCGGCGCAGAGCCAGCAGGGATAACGGAGATGATTTTCAGGGCGCGTGACAAAACGTGCCCTGATCTTACTTTATTCATGGTTTTTACGGAGGCAAAAGCCCGGAAACGGAGGCAGTGGCGATGATCTATATTATTGAGGACGATGAAAATATCAGAAATCTGGTGCAGGTGGCGTTAAAGGGATCCGGCTATGAGACGGCGGCATTTGAGACGGCTGAGGAGGCGCTGGGCGCTTTTAAGGTCAGGGAACCGCAGCTTGCGATCTTTGACCTGATGCTGCCGGGGATGGACGGTCTGGAGGCGATCCGCAGGATCCGGGAAAACGACCAGTGGAAGAAGCTCCCGGTGCTCGTGCTGACGGCGCGTGACAAGGAATATGACAAGGTTGCGGGACTGGACGGGGGAGCTGACGATTATATGACAAAGCCGTTCAGCGTACTGGAGCTTCAGGCGCGGGTGCGCTCTTTGCTGCGCAGGACGCGGGAGGAAGAGGAAACGCTCCCGAAGGTATTTGAATGCGGGCCGATCCGTCTGGATACGGACGCGCGGGAGGTGCGGGTTGGCGGCAGGGAAGTGATCCTGACTTATAAGGAATATGAGCTTTTGGCATATCTGGTGGAGAACCGCAGCCGCGTCGTTTCCAGAGATGAGCTTCTGGATAAGCTCTGGGACTGGAGGGCGGATGTGGAGACGCGGACGCTGGACATCCATATCAAAACGCTGCGTCAGAAGCTGGGCGAGGAAGGCGGAAAATATATCAAGACGGTCAGAAGCGTGGGATACCGCTTTACGCGTCCGCAGGAGTAAAAAGAGATGGCAGGGCATAAAAAAAAGATGTTTCGGAAAAATCCGATCCTGATGCGTTTTGCGGTGGTGCTGGTGCTTGCGCTTGCGATCAGCAGCCTGATCTCGTCGATTCTTCTGGGCGAGCAGATGAGAAAGCAGAATGTGGAGGTGCTGGAAAAGACGATCGCGGTGGTGGACTATTCTCTGGATTATCAAAAGCCCCTTCAGGAGCAGATCCGGTCGATCCATAAGGAGGCGCTGAGCGGGGACATCCGCGTGACGGTCATCGGCCTGGACGGGACGGTTCTGGCGGATACGGATCTGAAAAATGTGGATGCGCTGGAAAACCATCTGGGCAGGGAAGAGGTCGGGGAGGCGATTGAGCAGGGACAGGGCTATTCCACCAGATATTCGGAGAGTCTGGAACAGTATCTTTTGTATGTGGCAAAGCTGACCGGGGACAAAAGCGCGGTGATCCGGATGTCGGTTCCTTATACGAATATTTTCAGCTATATGGTCGTGATCGTCCCGGTACTTTTGGTCGGCATGGCGGTGGCGTTTATTGTCAGCGTCGCGGTCGCTGCAAAATTTTCGGGATATATCCGGTCGGACGAGATCAAGCGGCAGATGGTGCAGATGGAGAAGGACAAAAAGATCCGGCAGGATTTTTTCAGCAATGCGTCCCACGAGCTGAAAACGCCGATCACCTCGGTGCGGGGATACGCGGAGCTTTTGTGTCAGGATTTTGCACAGGATGAGGCGACGCGGAAGGATTTCCTGAACCGGATCATCAAAGAAACGGATCACATGACGGGGCTGATCGACGATATTCTCATGATCTCGCGTCTGGAAAGCAAGGACGCGGAGGTGACGCTGAGCAGGGTGCAGATGGATCAGGTGCTGAAAGAGGTGCTGGACTGCCTTGCGCCGCAGGCGGCGTCCTGCGAGGTGGAGATTTCAGGGGAGTGCCAGGGCGTGTGCCTGCAGGCAAGCCTGAAGCAGATGCGTGAGCTTTTGCTCAATTTGATGAGCAACGGCATCAAGTACAATCATCCGGGCGGCCATGTGTGGACGAAGATCCGGCAGGAGAAGGATGTGGTCTGCATCGAGGTAAAGGATGACGGCGTGGGCATCGAGCCGGAGGATCAGAAGCGGATCTTTGAGCGGTTTTTCCGGGTGGATAAGGGCAGAAGCCGGAAGATGGGCGGCACGGGGCTTGGGCTGTCGATCGTCAAGCATATCGCGGCATATTACGGTGGAAGCGTGAGCCTTGAGAGCACGCCGGGCGCAGGAAGCACCTTCCGTGTCGAGATCCCGACGTCCGGGATCAGCGGGCAGTAAAGGGAAAAATCGCCCGGCAATAAAGGGAAAATTTATCTGGGCTTCTGCCGCAGAGGGGGAGGCGTACAGCCGCCGCCCGCGCTGCCGCAGTTGACAATAAGAAGATTTGGCGTTAAACTAAACCATAAGTTCAGGTACGGCTAGTTGGAATTGCTTGATGGATAGATACCTGGGTGTTAAGGAGGAAATGAAAATGAGAAAGAGCACAGTGAAAAAGACTGCGGCGAAAGCACCCGTTGCAAAAGAAGAGGCTGTTCAGGCAGAATCCACAGTTTCTGTAAAAGCAGAGACGGCTGAGCCTGCAAAGAAGGAAGAGACAAAGGCAATCGTGAAGCAGGAGCCCGGCGTTGTCGCTCCGGTGGAGAAGCAGGAGACTGCGGTAGTGGCAGTTGAAAAGAAAGCTCCCGCAAAGAAGGAGACGAAAGCGGTAAAAGAGGAGAAGCCTGCCGCAAAGAAAGCGCCTGCAAAGAAGGCAGCAGCGGAAAAAACAGCTGCAGCAGAAAAGAAGCCTGCCGCAGAGAAGAAAGCCCCGGCAAGAAGGACCGCAAAAGCGGCAGAGCCTGCCGCAGAGGTTGAGATCCAGTTTTCCGGCAAGGAATACACGACAGAGAAGCTGGTTGCGATCGCAAAGGACGTATGGCAGTATGATCTGGGAGGAAAGCCGGAAGAGTTCAAGACGGTTAAATTATATGTGAAGCCGGAGGAAAACGCCGTTTATTATGTGATCAACGGCGAGACGACAGGAAGCTTCGCAATCTGAGAAAAAAGAGGCAGCCGCCGGACGGGGAGAAATCCCTGCCGGGGGCTGTTTTGGAATACAGCCGGTTTTAACGAAGGAAAGGAAAGGTCATCAGATGGCAAGTATCAGCGACGTGGCAAAACTCGCAGGAGTTTCAAGGAGCACGGTTTCTCTTGTATGCAATAATAAGGGCTATGTATCCCGGGAAATGAGGGAAAAAATCGAGCGGGCAATGCGGGAATTAAATTATACGCCAAGCGAGCTGGGACGCAATCTGAAAAAGCAGCGTTCCGGGATTATTGGCATTATTATTCCGGATATGGCGCATCCTTTTTTTTCGGGATTTGTAAAGTATGCGGAAAAAGCCCTCTATTCAAGAGGATATAAGACGATGATCTGTGGAACAGCCAGCCGGGAGGACGTGGAGGCGGAGTATCTGAACATGCTGGAGCGCCGTACGATGGATGGCGTTATTATGGGATCGCATTCTCTTGGAGTAGAAAAATACAGGGAGATTTCCAGACCGATCCTGGCATTGGACAGACATTTATCGGAAACGATCCCTGTCGTCCGCACGGATAAGGAACAGACGGGAATAGCGGCAGCCGAATTATTTCTGGAAAAAGGCTGCCGGAATGTGGTGCAGATGGCGAGTTCCCATACCGTAAAAAATTATGAGCATGAAAAGGAAGATATTTTCAGGAAGCTTCTGGAAGAAAAAGGGGTTTTGGTTACAGATATTCCCGTAGGATATAATGCTTTTACAGAGGATGCCTATCAGGACGCGGCGCGGCGGGTATTTGAGCTGTGCCCGGATGCAGATGGGATTTTAGGCGTCGATATGGCGATTATGGCATGTATGAAAGAAGCAAGGCGGAGGGGCAAAAGGGTTCCTCAGGATATACACATGACGGCGATCGACGGGACGTTTGTGACCCGGATCGGGGAACGTCAGGTTACGGCGATCGTCCAGCCTGTAGAAAAGATGGCGGAGGCATGTGTGGATCTGATTCTGGATATGGTGGAAAAGAACCTGAGTGTGCCGCTCCAGACGGTTTTCCCGATTTCTGTTCAAAAGGGGGAAACGATGTAACAGAGGGTATATTGTGGATTTTACTAAAAAGGAAATGTGTATTTTGGTGAAAGTGCAGATTTCCTTTTTATTTATGGGAAAAGATTGACACTGAAACATGAAAGGCTTATGTTGTTTTCAACAGGTATCGAAACGATTCGACAAATAAACGGCGCAGCCCCGAGGCTGCTTTCTTAAAACCCCTTATCGAATCGTTTCGATAGCAGATCCGCGGAATGTATGATATGAAAAATAGCCTGAAAGAAATTGTGGAAAAGGGAAAATGCCGCATGTGCGGCGGAAGGAGACGAAAATGAAAAAAGATCCATCATTAGCTGCCGGAAAAATTTTAGAAGCGTTCGGTGGAAAGGAAAATATCATAAGCGCGGAGCACTGCGCGACGAGGCTGCGCATTTCAGTGCATGATGCGCAGAAGGTAGATGCGGATGCTGTGCGTGCGGTTATGGGCGTGGCAGGGTATTTTGAAAAAAGCGGGCAGCATCAGGTAATTCTGGGAACGGGATTTGTCAATAAGGTATGTGATGAATTCAGAAAACGGGCAGGCCTGGATGAAGCACCGGGAAATACCGAAAAAAATCCGGGGAAACCGGGAAAATTACATTTCAGGGCATGACGAAGATGATTTCGGATATTTTCATTCCAATCATACCGGTTTTGCTTGCTACGGGTATTTTGATGGGAGTAAGAAGCCTGCTCGTCAACGGATTTGGGATTGCCTTTTCGGCGGAGTTTGACAGCATTTATACGATTCTCACAGATACGGCATATACATTTATTCCGGTGCTTGTCGCATGGTCTGCATGCAAAAAATTCGGAGGCTCGCCGATTCTGGGGATTGTACTGGGGCTGATGCTGGTATCTCCCAACCTGCCGGATAAATGGGCGGTTGTGAATGGAACGGCGCAGGCGCTTCAAATCGATATGGGATTTTTGACGCTGAATATTACAGGTTATCAGAGCTCGGTAATTCCGGCGCTGTTTATGGGATTTTTTGCGGCGACCTTGGAGAAGAAGCTTCATAAGATCATTCCGGATATTGTGGATATGTTGCTTGTTCCGTTCCTGACACTGCTGATTTCCCTTCTGGTCGGTCTGTTTGCGGTAGGGCCGGTGCTTTCGGCAGTAGAAAAAGGCATGACGGATCTGATCCTGATGCTGCTGAAGCTTCCGTTTGGAATCGGAGGCATCGCGTACGGCGGACTGATCCAGATACTCTGCTCTGTTGGAATGCATCATACCGTGACGTCCATTATTGTGAGCATTTTTACAGAGACGGGAGTGGATTATATTAACCCGATGGGGGCTGCGGCGATCGCGGGGCAGCTTGGAGCAGGACTGGCAGTTGTAATGATGCAGAAAAACCGTCAGGCGCGCGCCAATATGATTCCGGCATTGATCCCGGCGCTGTTTGGGATTTCAGAGCCGGTGATGTATGGGCTTACCTTCCCGAGGATTAAGCCGTTTTTTATGGGATGTCTGGGCGGAGCTGTATCCGTCTGAGGACTGCGACAGTTTTGGGTGCTATACGGGGATGGCGTTAAACGACGGCGATAAAGTCAGAATTTATTACAGCGGTATTATAGATGAGCGGAAGGAACCGTGCGTTGCGTACGGTGAATTTAAAGATGGAAAGATTACGGGCAGGCATTTGATCATAGAACGAGATGCCCGGATTAGCGGCAGGGATTTTCGTGATCCGTGCGTTTTTAAGCGCAAAGATGGATTTTACATGCTGATCGGTGCGCAGAATCCGAAAGGGAAGGGAAGTATTCTTTTATATAAAGGAGACGATCCGGAAAAATTCCGATGCAAAGGGGAATTGGAGATGGGGGACCGTTTCTTTGGATATATGCTGGAATGCCCGAATTATTTTGATACAGAAGACGGAGGGGTGCTGTTTTTTTCGCCGATGGGGATCGAAAGCGGAAACAAATATGATTTTAAAAATGTATTTTCTGTGATATATGCAAAAGGAGAAAGGCTGGATATGGAAAACTGCCGGGTTGCTTTTGACAATTTTTATGAAATGGATAAAGGGTTTGATTTTTATGCGCCGCAGACATACCGGGATGGAAAAGGGCGTCAGATTTTAATGGGATGGCTTGGAAACTCAAAGAGCGAATATCCGACAGATAAAAATAACTGGGCGCATATGCTGACAATGCCAAGGGAAATTTTGTGGGATGGGGACAGGATGGTGCAAAGACCGCTGAAAGAGTTGGAACAGCTGCGGGGAAAGAAAAAGGAAATCCGAAGGGAATGCAGCGTGCAGGAAAAAGCGGGGATTCCGGATGTGATTTTGCCCGAGGGAAGGTGTTCTTTTGAAATAGAGGCGCAGGCGGAAGGCGATTTCTGGATAGAGCTTTCAAACGAAGCGGGAGACCGCGTATTTTTTCAAGGGGACAGCAGGGAGTATGTACTGGACAGGGGAGGGATGAGTTATGTGTATGCAGAGCGCTTTGGAACAGTACGTTATGCACAGCGTCTGGAGAAGCGGCAAAGCCTGCGCGTGTTTGCAGACCGGTCCAGTCTGGAGATTTTTGCGGACGGAGGAAAAACAGTATTTACGACGAGAGTTTTTCTGGAAGGGCAGATTACGTTGCGCGTAAGGGGGCTGGAAGGGACGATGTATTTTTTAAATGGGATCGAAATGGACAGGAGCGCGAGGCGCTTGACAGGTGTGAAGGATATTGAAAAATAAAGTTTTGAGACAGGTAAGGGCGGAGAAATCCGCCTTTATACTTTTTTCATACTTTATTCACAAGTATTTTCTGAAAAGCGGTTGACAATATGCAGGGGGAGTGCTATCTTAAACATCAGAAAGCATTAGCACTCAAACGAGATGAGTGCTAATAAGACAAAAGGCAGGTGAGAGCGTGGAACTGGACGAGAGAAAAAAGAAGATTCTGCAGGCGGTGATCCGGAACTATCTGGAAACGGGAGAGCCGGTGGGCAGCAGGACGATTTCCAAAGATACCGATCTGAATCTGAGTTCCGCGACGATCCGCAATGAGATGTCTGATCTGGAGGAGATGGGCTACATCCTGCAGCCCCACACCTCGGCAGGGCGGATCCCTTCCGACAAGGGCTATCGCTTCTATGTAGATACGATGCTGGAGGAGAGGGAGCGCGAGGTCGAGGAGCTCAAAGGGCTTCTTCTGGAGAAGGACGAGAAGATGGACACCTTTTTAAAGCGGGTGGCAAGGGTTCTGGCGACCAACACCAATTATGCGGCGATGATCACGAGCCCGCAGTGCCAGCGCAACAAGTTGAAATTCATCCAGCTTTCCAGAGTGGACGAACATCAGATCCTGGCGGTTGTGGTCGTAGAAGGCAATGTGATCAAAAATACGATACTCCATGTGGAAGAGGATCTGGACGACGCGGCGCTGTTAAAGCTCAACATCCTTTTGAACACACACTTGAACGGGCTTTCCATCGACGAAATCAACCTCGGGATGATTTCTGCGATGAAGCAGCAGGCAGGGATACACAGCTCGATTGTGAGCGGCGTGGTGGACGCGGTCGCGGAGGCGATCCGGTCGGATGAAGATCTCAGGATCTACACAAGCGGCACGAACAACATCCTCAAATATCCGGAGCTGACGGACAACCGGGAGAAAGCCAGCGAGCTGATCAATGTTTTCGAGGAAAAGAAGGCGCTGGGAGAGCTGGTGCAGGAAACGCTTTCCGATGAGAACAGCACCGGTATTCAGGTCTATATCGGCAATGAGACGCCGGTCCAGTCGATGAAGGACTGCAGCGTGGTAACGGCGACCTATGAGCTGGGCGAGGGCATGCGCGGTACGATCGGCATTATCGGCCCGAAGAGAATGGATTACGACAAGGTCATCGGCACGTTGAAGACGCTGATGAACGAATTGGATACTTTATATAAAAAGTAGAAAGGAAGGCAGACGTGGCAGACGAAAGAATGGACGAAGAATTAAAGCAGGAGAACGCCGGTCAGGAGCAGCCTGATTGCGAAGACGCCTGCGATACAGCGGCGGAGCCGGAAACGGAGGCAGAAGCGGAAGACGGCGGACAGGCGGAAGCGGCAGACGGCGACGGCAAAGAGAAGAAAGGATTTTTCTCCAAGAAAAAGAAGGAAGATCCGATGAAAGCGCAGGTCAGTGAGCTTCAGGACAAGGTAATGCGCCAGATGGCTGAATTCGAGAATTTCCGGAAGCGCTCCGAAAAGGAAAAGGCAGCGATGTTCGAGACGGGCGCCAAGAGCGTGATCGAGAAGATCCTTCCGGTTGTGGATAATTTCGAGAGAGGGCTGGCGATGGTTCCGGAAGAGGAAAAGGAAGCTCCTTTCGTGGACGGCATGACAAAGATTTACAAGCAGCTTCTGACGGAGCTTGAAAATCTGGGCGTGACCCCGATCGAGGCGGTCGGCAGGGAGTTTGACCCCAACTTCCACAATGCGGTAATGCAGGTCGCAAACGACGAGCTGGAGCCGGGAACGGTGGCACAGGAGCTCTTAAAGGGCTACATGTACCGGGATTCCGTTGTGCGTCACAGCATGGTTGCGGTCGTTCAGGAATAACGGCGGGGCAGACAGCCGGGATTAAGAAGCTTTGATGCGGCGGCGCAGATGCGCGAAGGCATTTTTTATAGAAGAGCAAGAGACATATTTTTCAGATAGCCCTTTTCAGGGCAGAAGGAGAAAAGGTATGAGCAAAATTATTGGTATTGACTTAGGTACAACAAATAGCTGCGTAGCGGTTATGGAAGGCGGCAAGCCCACCGTTATCGCAAACGCGGAGGGCGCAAGAACAACACCTTCCGTAGTGGCGTTCACAAAGACGGGCGAGAGACTGGTAGGCGAGCCTGCAAAGCGTCAGGCTGTTACAAACGCAGACCGCACGATTGCTTCCATCAAGAGACATATGGGAACCGATTACAAGGTTGACATCGACAGCAAGAAATACTCCCCTCAGGAGATTTCCGCGATGATCTTACAGAAGCTGAAAGCAGACGCTGAGAACTATCTGGGCGAAAAGGTATCCGAGGCGGTTATTACCGTTCCCGCATACTTCAACGACGCACAGCGTCAGGCGACAAAGGATGCCGGCAAGATCGCAGGCCTGGAAGTAAAGCGTATCATCAACGAGCCTACGGCGGCAGCCCTGGCTTATGGTCTGGACAATGAAAAAGAGCAGAAGATCATGGTATACGACTTAGGCGGCGGTACGTTCGACGTTTCCATCATCGAGATCGGCGATGGCGTTATCGAGGTTCTGGCAACCAATGGCGATACCCATCTGGGCGGCGATGACTTCGACAACAAGATCATCAACTGGATGGTTTCCGAGTTCAAGGCACAGCAGGGCGTAGACCTTTCCGGTGACAAGATGGCAATGCAGAGATTAAAAGAGGCTGCGGAGAAAGCGAAGAAGGAGCTGTCCAGCGCGACAACGACAAACATCAACCTTCCTTTCATCAGCATGAACGCAAACGGCCCTCTGCACTTTGATATGGATCTGACAAGAGCAAAATTCGACGAGCTGACAAGCGATCTGGTAGAGCGCACAGCGATCCCGGTTCAGAATGCGTTAAAGGATGCGGGCATCACGGCGTCCGAGCTTGGCAAGGTACTGTTAGTCGGCGGTTCCACCCGTGTTCCTGCCGTACAGGAGAAGGTAAAACAGCTGACCGGCCAGGAGCCCAGCAAGTCCTTGAACCCTGACGAGTGCGTAGCGCTGGGCGCTTCCATCCAGGGCGGCAAGCTGGCAGGCGACGCAGGCGCAGGAGACATTCTTTTGCTGGACGTAACACCCCTGTCCCTTTCCATCGAGACAATGGGCGGCATCGCAACCAGACTGATCGAGAGAAATACAACGATCCCGACAAAGAAGAGCCAGATCTTCTCTACTGCTGCGGATAACCAGACAGCTGTTGACATCAACGTTTTACAGGGTGAAAGACAGTTTGCCAAGGACAACAAGTCCCTCGGCCAGTTCCGTCTGGATGGAATCCCGCCGGCAATGCGCGGCGTACCGCAGATCGAGGTTACATTCGACATCGATGCGAACGGTATCGTAAATGTATCCGCAAAGGATCTGGGCACGGGCAAGGAGCAGCATATTACCATTACCGCAGGCTCCAACATGTCTGAGGATGACATCAACAAGGCTGTGAAGGAAGCGGCTGAGTTCGAGGCACAGGACAAGAAGAAGAAAGAAGCGATCGACACAAGAAACAGCGCTGATTCCTTCGTATTCCAGACAGAAAAGGCTCTGGCAGACGTGGGCGATAAGATCGACGCAGGCCAGAAGGCGGGCGTTGAGGCAGACTTAAACGCATTGAAATCCCTGCTGGAATCCACAAAGGATCAGGAGCTTTCCGACAGTCAGGTAGCAGACATCAAGGCGGCGCAGGAGAAGCTGATGCAGTCCGCACAGGCTCTGTTTGCAAAGGTTTATGAGCAGACACAGGGCGCGGCAGGCCAGGCAGGCCCCGACATGGGCGCAGGTCAGGCGGATGCAGGCGCAAACAGCCAGCCCGACGATGATATTATTGACGGAGACTTCAGAGAAGTATAAAATAGTACCGGGTTTCAAAAGAGCGGGGGGACCAATTCATTGGTCCCTATCCGTGCGTGTGGGGATAAGCTTTTAAAGGAGTTTTTTAGTTATGGCGGAACAGAAAAGAGATTATTATGAAGTCCTCGGTGTGGATAAAAATGCCGATGACGCCGCTCTCAAAAAGGCATATCGTGCTCTGGCAAAAAAATATCATCCGGATATGAATCCGGGCGATCAGGAAGCGGAGAAGAAGTTTAAGGAAGCGTCTGAAGCTTACGCGGTTTTGAGCGATCCGGAGAAGAGACGCAAGTACGACCAGTTCGGACATGCGGCGTTTGACGGCGGCGCAGGCGGAGCGGGGGGATTTGACTTCAACAGTGCGGATTTTGGCGACATTTTCGGGGATATTTTCGGTGACCTCTTCGGCGGCCGCAGAAGCTCCGGAGCAAGAAGCGGTCCCATGAAGGGCGCGAATCTGCGTACGAGCGTGAGGATCACCTTTGAGGAAGCGGTATTCGGAACCGAAAAAGAGATCGAGCTGACAGTCAAGGAAGAGTGCAAGACCTGTCACGGTACGGGCGTAAAGCCGGGCACAAGCCCGGAGACGTGCTCCAAGTGCGGCGGCAAGGGTCAGGTCGTATTTACCCAGCAGTCGTTCTTCGGGACAGTCCGCAACGTACAGACCTGTCCGGACTGCGGCGGCAGCGGCAAGATCATCAAGGAGAAGTGTACGGACTGCCGCGGAACAGGCTATGTCCCGATGAAGAAGCGGTTTGCAGTAACGATCCCGGCAGGCATCGACAACGGCCAGTGCAAGCGTCTGGCAGGTCAGGGCGAGCCAGGTGTAAACGGCGGGCCCAGAGGCGATGTGCTCGTAGAGGTGATCGTCGGACAGCATCCGATCTTCCAGCGTCAGGACGTCAATATTTATTCTACCGTGCCCGTTTCCTTTGCGGTTGCGGCGCTGGGCGGTGAGATTGTGATCGACACCGTGGACGGCAAGGTAATTTATGATGTAAAAGCCGGAACGCAGACCGATACGAGGGTGCGTTTAAAGGGCAAGGGCGTTCCTTCCCTGCGCAACAAGGATATGCGCGGCGACCATTATGTGACGCTTGTGGTACAGACGCCCGAGCATCTGTCCTTCGAGGCAAAGGAGCTTCTGCGTAAATTCGACGAAGCGTCGGGCGACAGCCTGCATGCGGCGGAGCGTCTGAATGAGGACGGGCATCCGCATCATAAGGAAAAGAAGAAGCGGGGATTTTTTAAATAGAAATTTTCTGAGCACATAAAATAAGAATCATGAAAGAATCCGGAAATTGCTCCGGGTTCTTTTTTGATATGAAGGGAGGAACACTTGTAGACATACGGAAAAGAAGAGAGCTGTAAAAATATAAATTTTCTGCCGGCAGCCGAAGCTGCTGGCAGTTTTAGTTTGGTTATATAATGGGTGGGACGTCTGCCTCACCGCATTGTATTGCTTTTTCCAGAGTATTCAATAATATGACCGGCCGCAGAAGGCTTTCCAATGGTTCCATCAGTGTATTTTTGCGGAGTGCTTTTATAAATTTTGAAAAACCATAGTAGTAAATATTGGAAATATCAATATTGTTGTTTATAATCTGAGAGGTGGTATATAGTGTTCCGAAAAATTGTGAAACCTCCGAAAAATTTATGGTAACGGTAAAAGTATCATATTTTGCCAGTGCAATAATATTGCCACAGTGCACATCTGCTTTGAAAGAACGAACATCCGGACCGAAAATCGTGGTTAGAATTTCCATGGCATGTCCGCCGTAGAAATAAATGCCGCCATAAGGAGAATTTATTTCGCCGGGAAAGTTAAAGCTTCCGCTGATGAGAGCATTTTGTTTTAATAGGTTCTGACATTCGGTCTGAAGCTTTAAAATGTCAGGGCAATATTTACAAGTAGATCCTCCGGCAAGTATTGTATTATTTTCACAAGCAGTCCGGATGAGATGGCGGCATTCTGCGGCATCAATTGTAACGGGTTTATCGATCCAGACGGGAATATGTCGTTTCAAAAAAGGAAGTGCTGTCGGGTAGTGCTGCCGGCCATGGCGATAGACGATCATGACGGCATCTACGGAATCATATAGAGCAGAAGGACTGGCAGCGATATTTGGAATTTGAGCTTTTTCGGCGACAGAAAGAGCTGATTCATAGGAGTCCCCCAGAATATGGGTGACTTTTACATCGGGGAAAAGAAAATTCCCGTTGGAGTCAGGCAGGTTTGCAAGTTTTGAAAAAGCAAGAGCGTGTGAATTATCAGAGCCGATGATACCTAGTTTAAACATAATAGCCTCCAATCAGATTATATATTGATCAGAATGATCCCGACAGTGCCGAAGAGGATTCCTAATTTGCCGTTGCGGGTCAGCTTTTCTTTAAAAAAAACGGTGGAGCAGAGGGTAACTCCGAGAATGATGCTTCCCTGTACAAGAGGGAAGAGATAGCTTCCTGAAAAATTTCCGGCTAAAAAAGTCAGCAAAAGATTCCCGAACAGCGAACTGACAGAAAGAAACAGGATTGGCAGAATATTGCTTTGTAATATATTCAGGGAGCAGGAAATACTTTGTTTATTGCGTGTAAATAAATAAGCAATTAAGTAACAGACAGACGCTGTTACAAATCCGGTCAGAATAAAACCTGACGACTCTTTGCCGGGGGAAATAAATTGCTGAGTTTTTTGTATAATTCCGGCGCTTCCGTTGCATAAAAAGGTAAGGATGCAGAACAGCATCCACTTTCGGCTGCGTGTAAATTGTTTTTCAGGTGCATTTAAAAAATAAAAAGCCTCTATGAAAAATAACAAAGACAGCACAAGAGAAACGGAAATCTTTTCGTGGAAGAAAAAAATTCCGGCAAGAACAGGAAGCAGCATACTGGAAGAAAGATAAAATGAAGTGTAGGACAAGGGACCGCAGGACACCGCTGAAAGATAAAATAAAATGGTCAAAGAAAATAAAATTCCGAATAAAATCCCGCAGCACAAGGAGTTTTTCCCGATTTGAAATACAGACGGGAAAAAGAATCCTGCAGTACCGATGATAAGGGAGGCAAACAGGGTAAAAAAGCAGTTTGTAAGAAGCTTTTGGGGGAAAGTATCAGCCCGTACAAGCTTTAAAGAAAGTGTTTGGGTGATAAAAAAAGCGATGGTAAGTAAAATCAGTAATTGGTTCAATTGGCGCCTCCTTGGTCGGGAGTAAGGATTGACTCCCACATAGCGATATAATCATCCTTTGTTTTTCGGGAAAAATCTTTCAATATTTTTTTCCCTTTTTTGGCATTATTTGATAGAAGGTCGGATGCAGCGGCAGCCAGAAGCATAGCAGGAAGCAGGATCGCCTGAAATGGATCTGTCATACAGAAATCCTTACTGTGGAGTTCGCCGCAAAATCCGCTGACGGTTGGTTGGATTACAGGGAGCAGGAAGGATAAATCTCCCAGATCCGTGCTGCCGCAAAAAGGCTGATGATAAAAAGCAGTTGTTTCGGAAGAAAAAAGCGGAATATTTTCTGCAAATATCTCGGAAAGCTCAAGGGATTCTTCCAGAGGGAGATAGCCGGGGAGATTGTGGATTGCACAGGATGCGCCGACTGCATAAGTCCCACCGTTAATCGCACGGTCTACTTTTCGATTTGCATCTGCCATGGCTTTTATATTTGCAGCTCTTACATAGCTTTCCATTCTTACATCGGCGGGTACGGTATTGACGATATCACCGCCTTTTGTAATGATTGGATGTACGCGGACATGATCTTCATCACGAAAGGTTTCCCGTATTGCGTGGATGCACATTAAAGCTGCAGATGCAGCATTTAGTGCATTCACACCAAGATAAGGAGCGCCTCCGGCATGAGCTTCTTTCCCAAAAAACTGAACGGATTTTCCGATAAATCCTCCGGCCTGGGAAAAAAGATTGATTTGGGGAAAGGCAGTATCTGTCAGGGCATGAACCATCATGGCAATGTCTACGTCGTCAAAACATCCTTCGTAAATCAGCTGCTGCTTGCCGCCCAGATAGCAGATGTGATTTTGAGACAGAAGCTGCTGGCGATATGAGATTTCCACATATTCTTCTGCAGGAACTGCAATCAGGCAAACATTTCCGGCTATAGAAGGGGCTGATTTGAGCAGTGCCATCCCGGCTCCGATCATGGCGGTCAGACCGGCAAAATGTCCGCAGGCGTGTGCGGCATGGGTTTGGGGATCAGCGAAAGGATGCTGGGGACTGATGACAGCATCCATTTCGCCTAAGATGGCAATTCTTGGGAGGGAAGGATCGGGAGAGTCTGAAAGCCATGCTTTGACCCCGGTTAATCCGTAAAAGGAAATTCTGTGCAGCCCCATACGGCAGAATAGATCCATTACTTTTTCTTTCGTGCGATATTCTCGATATCCAAGCTCAGGATGTCGGAAGATGTCATCTGCAAAGGCAAGAAGCTCATCTTTCTTATTCATGATAGTATTTTGAATTTCTGTTTTTACGGAATCCATGTCTGGTATGCTCCTTATTTGTTCAGGTTTTCAAGATAGTCTCTCGTAAAGGCATCATCATTTAAATGAGGATACATTTGATAAACTCTGTCGATTTCCTCTTTCTGTCCTGCGGACAAAGTTTCATCGGGATTCAAACAGCAGATGTGCTCCATTAACCCCTGACGGCGCAGCACTTCATGAATGCCGGCGATACAGCCCTTAAATTCATGATTTACGTCAAAAAAGGCTCCGTTTGCATCTGTTACCTGGGCAGCAAGAGTTAAAAAACTGACGGGAATCGTATCGCTGTCCCGATATTGTTTGAGTTTATTGAAGATCTCAACGGCATTGTGAGTCCATACCGACCAGTGACCTAACAGGCCGCCTGCAAAACGCTTTGTTACGGTTTCACCTCCGATTTGGAAGGTGTAGGGAGTAAGAAGGTCTGTAATAATGTTATCATCATTTCCGGTGTATAATGCAACTTCGTTTCGTCGTACTGAGCTTGCACATCCACGGACAAGATCCAGAGTCTGATAACGGTTGAACGGAGCACTTTTGATCGCGACTACATTCGGAATATCTGAAAGTTGTTTCCAGTATTCAAATGAAAAACGTCTCCCGCCAACAGAATTTTGGAGATAGAAGCCGATTACAGGCATAATAGAAGCTACCTGTCTGGTACGTTCCAGCATTTCCTCTTCCGACAGATGATTTAATCCGCCGGGGCTTAATAAAACAGCGTCATATCCCAGCTGCTTTGCCAGTTCAGCTTCGGAACATGCCTGACTGCTTTCACCGCATACGCCGGCAATGCGTACCAGGGTTTTTCCGGACATTTTTTCGTAACGGTCGATTTCGGATACAACGGTTTGCAGTACCGGGGCGAGGAGCTGATACCGGGGATCGCGGATTTCAAACTGGGTTGTATGGACAGCGGCGGCAACGCCTCCGACTCCTGCTTCAAGATAATAGCGAACCAGGCGCTGCTGTTTGAGAGTGTCAAATTGTCTGCTGGAATCCAGTACAAGAGGAATGGCGGGGATCATAGTTCCTTCTTTTAAAATTTTTAAAGCTTTTTCATGTCTGTTCATTTTAATAGCTTCCTTTCCTTTCTTCAAAATGTGTGGGTTTATTTAATACGCGTCCGCCATCCAGAATCCATTGTGCCTGCCAGTTGATCAGTGTTTCCAGCGGAACGGAGGGATAACCGAACAGGGAGAACATTTTAGACGCATTGTTTAAATAAGCCGTGTCGCTTTCTGTACCTGTGAAGGACGGAATTTTACCCAGAAGCCGTCCTAATTTAAGAGCGGTTTCTTTTACGGAAGCGGTTTCCGGTCCGGTTACATTCATATAAAAGACATCGCTGCTTGCATGAAGAAGCATACGGATTGCCGCTTCATTGGCATCCCCCTGCCAGATACAGTTGAAGCTGGGGGTGGTAATGCTGATCGGATGGTCTTCAAGGATATTTTTAGCGAGATCATATAAAACGCCGTAGCGGAGATCAACAGCATAGTTCAGCCGGTAAACGGCAACTTTAGTTCCGAATATTTTTGCAGCATATTCAAACATACGCTCACGGCCCTGACAGGACATGCAGTATTCGCCGACGGGTTCTGTAGGGGTATCCTCGGTGGCGCCGCCGCTTGAAACAGGAACTTTTGGATAAATATTTCCGCTGGAAAATACGACGATGCGTGAGTTGCGGAATTTTTCGGCAATTCGGGACGGCAGCCACGTATTCATTGCCCAGGTCAGGTATTCCTGACCGTCTGTGCCGAATTTTCGGCCTGCCATATAAATGACGTTGGGAGTTTCCGGCAAAACTTCTATGGCTCCGGGCTGCAGCAAATCACAGCTGATGAGTTCGATATGATGTTCTGTTAATAACTTGACAACGAGAGGGTCGCTGAATCTGGAAACAGCGATAACCTTTTTTTGATTTTCCAGACCGGCTGCCTTAATGGCATTCTGGATCAGGATACAAAGGGTAGGCCCCATTTTTCCGCCGGCTCCGAGAACGAGAATATCCCCTTGGAGAAGTTTGATATCTTCGATGAGTGCAGGGGAGGGGGTTGTTAATAACTGATCGAGTTTTTCTTCTGTCCACATTTGTTTTAGTCCTCCTGATATGGATATTTTGTTTGAGATTGGTGGCTCCATGCCGTTGTCTATATTATAGCGGAGGGGCTTTTAGGCTGTATATTGCTGGAATTAAAGGTATTCCTTTCAAATTTTAAGGAATGGAAAACATTAAAAATTGTTAATAAGTTTAAAATTTGTAAAAAGAAACAGGACGCGGAAAAAGAAAATTTATTTTTGAAAGATTAAGTTTTGAGGGAAGGTTATTAAATTGTGTCAATTTACGTTCCGGAGCACCCGGGATACAATGGATTCATAAATAGAAAACGTGAGAGCAAGAGGACAGTACGAAAAAAGACAGAAAAAGGAGGAACAGAATGAATACTGGCGTTTTGGCAGGAGGAAGATCCAAAGAGAGACAAAAGGAAGGAAAGGTCTCGGAAGCAGGCAGGAAAAAAAAGTTCCATAATAAGTGGATATTGGTAAAAAGAAATAAAGTATTATACTTATTTATTCTGCCGGCTTTTTTATATTTTCTTATTTTTGCATATGTGCCGATGTATGGAATTCAGATTGCTTTTAAAGATTTTGTGGCAACAAAGGGATTTGCAGGAAGTGAATGGGCAGATCCGATTTGGAAGCATTTCCAGACTTTTTTTAGCTCTGTGAATTTCGGAAATATTTTTAAGAATACGGTGGGATTATCTTTCTATTATATATTGGCAAGTTTTCCGGTTCCAATCCTTTTGGCGTTGCTGGTAAATGAAGTCAAGAACACGAGGTTTAAAAAGTTAGTTCAGAATTTTACCTATATGCCGTATTTTATTTCAACAGTGGTTCTGGTTGGGATGGTTCAGTTATTTTTAGCTCGTACAGGTCTTTTTAATCAGATTGGAGCATTGTTTGGGGCGGAGCCGGTAATGTTTTTACAAAAGGATGACCTGTTTAACGATATTTACGTGTGGAGCGGTGTGTGGCAGGTAACCGGGTATTCTGCGGTCATATACATTGCAGCACTGACCGGAGTATCACCGGAACTGCATGAGGCAGCGATCATGGACGGGGCATCAAAAATACAGAGGATTATTCACGTGAATCTTCCGGCAATCATGCCGACAATCGTGACCATGCTTATTATGAGTGTAGGAGGCATCATGAATCTTTCCTTTGAAAAGGTGTTATTGATGCAGACAGACTCCAATCTTATGGTATCAGAGGTTATTTCTACTTATGTATATAAGCTTGGAATCCAAAAAGCCCAATACAGTTTATCCTCTGCAGTGGGACTGTTTAATAATCTGATCAATGTGACGCTGCTGATCATTGTAAATAAGATATCTGCAAAATTGAGCGATACATCATTATGGTAGGCAGGAGGTGAAAAGAATGAAAAAAAAGATCAAAATAAACGGAGATAAAGTATTTGATGCAGTAAATATCCTGATTTTACTGGCAGTGCTTTTGATTTGCGCATATCCGGTGTGGTTTATTGTAATTGCATCGATCAGTAATCCGGATCTTGTAAATACAGGAAAAGTATGGCTGATGCCGAAAGACATTTCATTTACCGGATATAAAAATCTGTTTAATGACAGCAGTATTATGAGGGGTTATTTCAATACGCTGCTTTATACGGCAGGCGGAACCTGTATTAATTTGCTGGTGACTTTACCTGCAGCTTATGCGCTTTCAAGAAAGGATTTTGTAGGAAGAAAATTTTTTAATATCATGTTCCTCGTAACAATGTTTTTTGGAGGAGGCCTGATACCTACATTTATTACGGTAAAAAATCTGGGATTGTATAATAATCCGTGGGTAATGGTAATTCTGGGAGCAACCTCCATGACGAATATTATTATAACAAGAACATTCTTCCAGACAAATATTCCGGACGAGCTGCAGGAGGCTGCTCAGATTGACGGGTGTGGGAATTTAAGACTGTTTTGTCAGATTGTGCTTCCGATTTCTACTGCGATCATAGCAGTAATGGCTCTGTTTTTTGCAGTGACTCATTGGAACGGATATTTTACAGCTATGATTTATATCAGGGATGAGAAGTGGAAGCCGCTTCAGATCGTCATGAGAGAAGTTTTACTTCAAAGCCAGTTTAATGCGGAAATGCTTCAGCAGGGAGGGGATACTGCGGGAATGCTGCAGGAGGAGCTGAGGGCAGCAGAGCAGATAAGATATGCGCTGATTGTGGTTGCATCGATTCCGGTTATGCTGTTGTATCCCTTTATACAGAAATATTTTGTAAAAGGAGTTACGGTAGGAGCAGTAAAAGGATGAAATATTTATCCTGAAAAAAAGTATATCTAAGGAGGACAGACAATGAAGAAATGGATTGCAATGGTACTGTGCGGAGCACTGTGTGCAGGGATGATTGGATGCGATGGTCAGAATGCATCTGAAGGGGGAAATACAGAAGGTAAGGCAGAAACAGCCCCTGTGGATGCAGAAGAAAGCGGCAATGTAACAGCAGTGGGGGAGTATCCGATTGTAAAAGATCCGATTACGCTTAAAATTATGGGGAGAAAAGACCCGGGTGCTCCAAACTGGGATGAATTGGAGCTTTTTAAAAGGCTGACAGAGATTACCAATATTAATTTTGAGTTTGAAATGTGTGAGACGGAAACTTTTGCAGAGCAAAAGAATATTGCGCTGGTTGGCGGTGAGTATCCGGATATGATCTGGAGAGATGACGCTGCTGCAATCACAGATGAAGAAACCTATGGACCACAGGGAATTTTTATTGATCTGACAGATTTGATCGATAAATATGCGCCCAATATCAAGGCGTTGATGGAAGAACGGCCGGATGTGAAGGCGTCAATGACTGCACTGGATGGGAAAATTTATGGTTTGCCATATGTATTTGAAACGGCTACAGTACAGGGACATGTAGGATTTTTTGACAGTAGGTGGATGGAAAATGTTGGGATTTCCAAAGTTCCTGAGACAACAGATGAATTATATGAAATGCTGAAAGCTTTTAAAGAGCAGGACGCGAATGGAAATGGGGATCCAAATGATGAAATTCCATTTACCTGTGTAGGACTGACAACTACGATGCAGGATCTTTTGATTCCGGCATTTACAGGAGTTCCCAATGGTCTTGGATTTAATACAAAGGACGGAGAGGTTGTATATGCGCCTGCGATGCCGGAGTATAAGGAATTTTTGACATTTGCTAATAAACTGTATGAAGAAGGTCTTTTAGATCCGGAATTTTCTACGCAGACTGTTCAGCAGTGGCAGGCGAAGATGAAATCAGATATGTGTGGTGTGTATAGCGGATCGCCCACAGGTCTTGATCCGGAAACGACTACGACAGAGCAGCTGTCTCTTCCGCCGCTGACAAGTGCCACAAATGATAAAAAGGTGTTGAAGCAGCCTATAAATCTTTATCCGGGGCGTGCGTTTATTACTGATAAATGTGAAGATCCGGTTGCAGCAATCCGTCTTTTGGATATGTTTTATGCAACGCCTGAAAATGCGGTTGATGGATTCAGCGGCCTGACAGCATTTGCGGGCTGGGAAGGAGAGCATTGGGAATACACAGATGAGACAAAGAGTGCTTATCAGTGGATCGATCCGATTACAGGATTTGGGGACATTAACAAAACAGTATCTGTTAACATGGAATTACCTGGATATTTAAGTTTCCGTGCAATGCCTTCGGGAAGCCCTCTGATGGAAAATAAAGTAGAGCAGGTACAGGAAATGCAGGAGCCCTATTATACGGCATCATACCCCACCAATGCGAGATTTAGTACAGAAGAATCTGAAAGAGGAAATGTTATCGAGAATGATCTGTATAATCAGGTTGTAATGATGACAACAAAGTTTATCACAGGTGAGGAAAGCATTGATAATTTTGATGCTTATGTGGAAACTTTGAATCAGATCGGATTACCGGAATTGCTTACAATCAAAGAAGCTGCACTGGAAAGATGGAATGAAGCCATGAAATGATCTGGGGAGCAAAGAAAGTGGAGCCTTTGAAAAAGGCTCCACTTTTCAGAAGGGGGAAAAATGAAAAGAGAAATAAGTTTTGAAGATTATGGGATTACAGGACCTGAACAACCGGCAGATGAAGCGTTGGAGGAGATGCTGCATAATCCGGATATCAGAGTGATTCATGGCTATACAGATTTGAATTTTATAAAGAGGCATAATATTTGCAGGAGTAATATTATGCTGGATTTTCATAGGTGCAGGATAACTGCTAAGGGAATAGAAAAGGCATGTCATAATGATCCGTTAGGGGCGTTATTTCATTTTACAGGAACTATCGGAAAAGAGGAATATTTATATAGCCTAACAGAAAACTTGGAGGAACAGTTTGATATTTTTCCGGTGCCGGATTCAGATCATTTTCCTGTTTATAGCTGGTGGCAGATCAGTGTAAATGCATTGGAAGGAAGAGAAGAAAAAGAAATTGATAAGATGCTGATGGTAACAGAAAGGATAGATAAAAATCATGTCAGGTTTAATTATAAGATGGGATGGGAGCTGGAAAAAGGGAGGATTTTGAAATATAGGAGAATACAGCCCATTGAGAATGTAATGGTTCGCAATATGGTTTTTGAGGGAAATTTCGGAGGAGAAGAAGAGGGAATTGCTCCGTTGTCAATGGAGTGGGCAGTACATTGTAATGTTTCGGGAATATATGCCAGACATACATATTGGCCAGTTATTTTGCGGAGACATAACACCTATTTTCGGACAGAGGATTGCAGTCTGTTGAACCCAATAGAGGTTGTGGTTGGAGGAACGGGGTATCTGACACAGCAGATTCATTGTCTGTATGGTTCTGTGAGAGATTGTCAGGTAAGTAATGCACGGCATTTAAATGATTTTACCGGATGTGCCTATTGTACCGTTGAGAATTGTCATGGAGACGGAGATTTTCACGGTGCTTTTGTGACACATGGACAGTTTGAACATGACTTGACCTATGTAGGAAATTCAGGTCTGTTGTCCTTTGCCAACAGCGGACCGACATGGGGAAGCAGTGCGAAAAGGATCACTGTAATCAGGCATGTTGGGTGTTGGGGACTGGCATTTGCAAAGGTCAGTGACCTTACGCTGCAGGATGTCAGCATTTATAAGACAGAAAAATATGAGGAATGCGGGACGCTGCTGCTGAATGCCGATGGATTACAGGTAAGAGGATGCAGGGCAGACAGACTTGTACTGACACAAAGGAGCAGTAGATCAAAAAGACCATGTATTATAGAAGGGTGTTGTTTAGATGGTGAAATTGAAATAAAAAAGGATGGAGAAGGAGCCGTTACAAATAAGATCGTAGTACAGAATAATGCGATTCAAACCAGAAAGCAGGGAGAAACAGGGAATGGATAAATTAAATGTATTGGTAACAATACCGAAAGGAAACGTATTTGATACATTTTTTAATGAAGAGCGGATTCAGGAATTGGAAGAAATTGCCGTAGTGGAATGGAATTCTATGGAGCGGCAGTTTACGCCGGAGGAATTGGCGCATAAGCTTCAGAACAAAGAGGTATGCATTACGGGGTGGGGATGTCCTGTTTTGGAAGAAGATATATTAAGCCAAGCAAAAGAACTTCGTTTGATTGCGCACACGGGAGGAAGCGTGAAACCCTATGTAACCGATTCTGTTTATGAAAGGGGGATCAGGGTGGTAAGCGGAAATAAAGTGTTTGCAGAAAGCGTGGCAGAAAGTGTGATCGCATATGCGCTCACTTCTCTTCGGGATATTCCGTATTACAGTACAAGGTTAAAGGAGGGATACTGGCCGGAACAGTTTTGGAATAAAGGGCTTTTGGAACGGAAGGTAGGAATTGTCGGTTATGGTATGATCGCACGATATGTAGTGCAGATGCTGCAGCCTTTTCATAATTCGATCAAGGTATTTTCGAGACATATTAGAGAAGATGAGTTGGAAAAATGGAAAATGGAAAAAGCGGGGCTGGATGAAATTTTTTCTACCTGCGATATTATTTCTATTCACAGTGGGATGACAAAAGAAAACTATCATCTGATTACGGAAGAGCTTTTGAGAAAAATGAAGCCGGGAGCACTTTTGATCAATACGGCAAGAGGGGCTGTTATTGATGAAAAGGCACTGGTAAAAGTACTGCAGGAGCAGGATATCCATGCAGTACTGGATGTGTATGAAACAGAGCCGCTTCCGGAAAATCATGCATTAAGAAAATGTAATAACGCAATATTAATGCCTCATATGGGAGGACCGACGATTGACAGGAGACTGGCAGTTACAAAAATGGTCATAAAAGATATCAGGAATTATATGGAAGGGAATCCGTTTTATTGTGAAATTGACAAGGCTTATGCCGATAAAATGTCGGTATTTTGAAAATGAAAAGGGGATGTGAGAAAATGGAAAAAGTAACATTAGCTTTGATTGGGGCAGGAGAGAGAGGACAGTTTAATTATGCGCCGTATTGGAAGCTTCACAGCCATGAGATGCAGTTCGTGGCGGTAGCAGAACCAAACAGGAGCAGGAGGGAACGGTTTGCGACTGAATATTGCGTTCCGGAAAAAGGTATTTTTGAAAACGCAGAAAGCTTTTTTGCGATGCCTAAAATGTGCGATGCAGTAATGATCTGTACACAGGATACGCAGCATTTTGAGTATACATGCAAGGCAATTCGCAGGGGATATAAAATTTTGCTGGAAAAACCAATTTCTCCGGATATTAAAGAGTGTCTGGAACTGCAGAAACTGGCGGAGGAATACCACACAGAAATTATGGTATGCCATGTCATGAGATATACCAAGTTTTACAGAGTGATAAAAAAGCTGATAGAAGAAAAAGCAATTGGAGATATCGTGAGTATTGTGCATTCTGAAAATGTTGCCTATTGGCACTATGCGCATAGCTATGTGAGGGGAAACTGGCATCGGTCGGAAGACTCTTCTCCTATGATTCTGGCAAAATGCTGTCATGATATGGATATTCTTGCATGGCTTGTGGGGAGCAGATTAAAAAGTATTTCTTCTTATGGGGATTTACGTTATTTCAAAGAAGAAAATGCTCCGAAAGGAAGCCCGGAAAGATGTACGGATGGCTGTCCTGTCAGCGGAACGTGCCCATATTATGCGCCGGCATTGTACTTATCCAATGACGGGAAATGGCCTACGGCAATTACAAGTCTGGGAGTAGGAGAGGATATGGAAAAAAGGAAGAGGGCTCTGGAGGAGGGACCGTATGGAAAATGCGTATTTCGTAATGATAATGATGTAGTGGATCATCAGGTGGCGAGTATGCTGTTTGAGAATGGTGTAACAGCAGCATTTACAATGTGTGCATTTAGTAATGACTGCGACAGAACAGTGACATTTATGGGGACAAAAGGAGAAATACGGGCAAGTATGGATCGCAATACGATTACAGTAACCGAATTTGGGGCAGGAATTAAAACCGGAAATACAGAGGTAATAACAGTTGTGCCGGGAAATGCCGGACATAGCGGCGGTGATGAGGGGATTATGGAAGAGTTTATTGCGATACTGAAGGGAGAGAGGGTCAATGAAAATACGATAGCCCAGTCTGTCCACAGTCATATCATGGCATTTGCAGCAGAGGAGTCCAGAATAACCGGAAAAACAATAGAAATAGACGAGTTTGAAAAATACTATTTAAATCAAATCTAAAAGAATGAAAAAAAGCTTTTTGCCGGAAGAATACTTCTGAACAAAAAGCTTTTTCTTATAGCAGGAATATTTCTTTTTGCAAGGATAGACCGTATCAGTTGAATGGAATCGGATTGTTTTGATGAAGAGCCCTGAAATCTCCGGGAGTCATGCCTTCATATTTTTTGAAAAGACGGATAATACCGATTTCTCCGGCATAGCCCAGTTTTAAGGCGATTTCATTGACGGACATTTCAGTAGTTAAGAGAAGCTTTTTAGAAACCTTGAGCTTTTCTTTTGAAATACAGTCTTTTATATTTTCTCCCTGATATTTTTTGAATATATTGGAAATATATTGCGGGGTTACATGAAATTCCTCGGAAAGCGAGTTGAGATCAATCCAGCGTTCACCCGCATAATTTTCAATATAATCAGCGATAGAAGCGGAAAGTTTTTCAGGCTTGCTGATCATAACCTGATCCTCCATTTTTTTTGAGCTGATCAGATCAATAATATCAAAATATTTGTTTAAAGCGGTATCCAAGGAAGGAATATCATCAAAATTATTTATACTGATCTTATAATCAGGTGTTTCACCTCTTGCAATATTCATGCTGCTTAATTGTTTTATGAGGGTAGAATTTATTTCAAATAATAACCCTTTCAGTGCATTGGAGCTTAAATTTTTTCCATCTGTGTTGAGGGTGAAAATTTTGGTAATAAGGTTTTTGGTCTGGCTGAATTGTCCTGTTTTTAGTGAACTGATAAGTTGATATTCCATTTCCGGAGGGTAGTAATAATTGTTATTTAAATTTATCATGTGTTCAAACAGGGCAGGCCTTGAAGCGTGAAGCATGCGGCTATATTCAGAAGCTTTACATGCTTCGTCCAGACATAAAGGGAGGTCATTGACCTCGTGGACAGTGCTGATGCCAATATAACAAAAGAGATGGTTAGAGGTCAGAAAATCCAATAGTTTTGCAGAGACATCAATGGCAGAGTCTGTAATTGCCTCTCTGCTAAGATCGTTGTGTGGACATAAAACAAATAAGGTTTTTTGCTGCTCATAGTCAAGAGAATAGCTGTGAAACTGTGGGGCAAACAGCTCGTCCCCTACGTTGGAAGCAACTAGCCGGGCGAGGATCAGGTTTTCTTCCGGATTATTTCCTGTAAACAGAAAAGGGCTGCTTTCATCTATTTCAAGAGAAACGAGCAGGAAAAAGGAACTCTGGAAAGAAAGTCCCAGTTCGCGGAGACGTTCTATTGCATACTGAGGATTGTTTATAAGACCTTTTAACATCCTGTTCAAAATGGAATTACGTACATATGGTATCTGGTGATCAATGATAGTATTTAATTTTTTATCCTGTTGAAACTGATGGATAATGGTATCTCTGATCATTTGCAGTTCGTTCTGGGATTCGGAAGAAGGAAAATCCGCAGAATGATTGTTCTGGATCAGATGATTGATTTCTGAAATGGGGCGGTATGTTTTGTTGGTCAGAAAATACACCAGTATCAATCCGGCAGAAAGATAAAAAATGAAAACGATGGAAAAGCTCAGTAAAATATGTTTATTTTCTGCAAAGGAATGGTGTTTGGATGTCTGTATAATAAATTTCCAGCCGGTAGAATCAGCAATCTGCTTGCTGATTATTGTATGTCCGGATATTTTGCCGGTAGAAAAGGTATCTATATCTGAAATATTTAAGAGGGCAGCTTCTTTACTGGAAGTAATAATTTCATTTTTTTCGTTCAAAATATAGACATCAGAATTGGTGGACTGATGGATCAGTTCAGCGTCGCTGAACATTTTATCGGCATCAATCAGACATATTATCTGCCCGAGGGGTTTTTGTGAATTGTCTACAGGAAAGGTTTGGATGAAAGGAAGTATAGTTTGTTCATTGCAATCATAAGAATTCAGACGCTGTAAAGGAAGATAGGCCTGAAAATAGGAAGGATCCAGGTATTGTGCTTTGAAATCATCGTAGCTTACATCTGCAAAGGTATAAATAATATCATAGAATTGGCGGGAGGACATTCGGAGGGTAGGGGTAATGATTTCATCTGTATTTTTTATGTATACAAAATAATCATAAATTACGTCGTTATGATTTGACTTAGAAAGGATGGATTTTACATCGGAAAATGTAATATTAGAGAGACCCTTGGCATAGTTATATAAATCCTTATCAAAAGCAAGTTCAGTGCATAAGGATTCTACAGCGGAAGTATCAGCCTCTACGGAAGTATGAAGCTGGGTAAGTAAAAGCTGCCGGGAAAGCTCGGTCTGTGAGGCGATTTGTTTACGGATCTGGCTATAATAGATAAGATTGCTGCTTAATGCCAGAAACAGGATAGAAACATAGGAAAGCATAAGAAGGGTATAGATACTGCGTTTTTTGTGAAGATAAATTTTGTCTGTCAGTTTCATGGGTAAGCTCCTTGCTGTATAACTAATCATGCTTCAAAATAGAACATTGTTCTATAAATACAAAAGATGTAAAAGTAATGAGCGAATAATTATAAAATAAATATAATAAAAATTATTGAATAGTACTATTTTATCATAATATATACACATTTCAAAGTGAAAATAGTTAAAAATATATATTTGCTTTATTTTAACCTGTACCCATTTGCCGTTGGCGTTTTGTGCATTTTGCGGATGCACAAGCGCCTGTTTTTGTGCTATCATAAAATACTGATATAGTCTACCCGGAGGGAAAACCTTATGAAATGGAAAAAATTTAAGATAAAAACAGTAACCGAAGCAGAGGACATCATTATCAGCACCCTTTATGACATCGGGCTGGAAGGCGCGCAGATCGAGGACAAGGTTCCGCTGACAGCGATGGAGAAGGAGCAGATGTTTGTGGACATCCTGCCGGAAGGCCCCGAGGACGACGGCATCGCGTATCTGAGCTTTTTTGTAGAAGAAAAAGAGGACGGCAGCCTGGAATTAAACGGCGAGCCTGTGACGGAAGAAGAGATCTGCCGGCAGGTCAGGGAGGAGCTGGATAGCCTGCGTATGTTCTGTGAGATCGGCGAGGGCAGCATTGCGGTGGACGAGACGGAGGACATCGACTGGATCAACAACTGGAAGCAGTATTTCCACCAGTTTTATATCGACGACCTTCTGGTGATCCCTTCGTGGGAGGACGTAAAGCCGGAGGACGAGGACAGGATGGTGCTGCACATCGATCCGGGCACGGCGTTCGGCACGGGAATGCACGAAACGACCCAGCTGTGCATCCGCCAGCTCAAAAAATTCATCACGCCGGAAACGGAGCTCCTGGACGTGGGAACCGGAAGCGGCATCCTTGCGATCCTGTCTCTGATGTACGGCGCGAAGCATGCGGTCGGGACAGACCTCGATCCCTGTGCGGTGGAAGCGGTAGCGGACAACATGAAAAACAACGGCATTGCGCCGGAGCAGTTTTCCATGATGATCGGCAACATCATTACGGAGAAAGAGGTTCAGGACGAGGTCGGCTATGAGAAATATGACATCGTTGTGGCAAACATTCTGGCGGACGTGCTCGTGCCGCTGACTCCCGTGATCGTAAACCAGCTCAAAAAAGGCGGCGTTTATATTACATCCGGCATCATTGACGATAAGGAAACGGTCGTGACAGAAGCGGTAAAGGCGGCAGGGCTTGAGGTGCTGGAAGTGACCTATCAGGGCGAGTGGGTAAGCGTGACTGCCCGCAAGAACTAAAGAGGAAGCGGGACATGTATCAGTTTTTTGTAGAGCCTTCCCAGATTCAGGGAAACCGGATCGTGATCGCAGGAAGCGATGTGAACCATATCAAAAATGTGCTCCGCATGAAGCCCGGCGAGGAGATCGCAGTTTCCAACGGGACTGACGGCAAAGAATACCGCTGCGGCATTGAAGAGATTTTGGAGGACGAGGTGGTGTGCAGCCTCCGTTTTGTGAAGGAGGATGGACTGGAACTGCCCGCCCGCGTGACCTTTTTTCAGGGGCTGCCGAAAGCGGACAAGATGGAGCTTATCGTGCAGAAGCTGGTGGAGCTGGGCGCATACCGCATCGTGCCGGTTTCGATGAAAAGAAGCGTCGTCCGTCTGGATGGAAAAAAGGCGGGGGCGAAGCGGGAGCGCTGGCAGGCGATCGCAGAGTCCGCGGCAAAGCAGAGCAAGCGCAGGATCGTCCCCGAGGTAGGCGCGGTGTGCACGATGAAGGAGGCGCTGCAGCAGTGCGCTGCGATGGATGTAAAGCTTTTGCCCTATGAGCTTTCGGAAGGGATGCCCCGGACAAAGGAGCTGATCGGAGGCGTAAAGCCCGGTCAGGAAATCGCCGTTTTCATCGGGCCGGAGGGCGGCTTTGAAGAGGCAGAGGTGGAGCTTGCGCGCAGCGCAGGCTTTGAGGCGGTCACGCTCGGAAAGCGCATCCTGCGCACGGAAACGGCGGGACTTACGGTAATGGCATGGCTGATGTATCAGCTGGAAGAGTGACTGCATATGATAGGATATAATACAGTCAGAAAAAGCAGGTGAAATGTTATGGAATGTTATCTGGACAATTCGGCGACCACGCGGTGCACAGAGGGCGTTGCGCAGGTGATGACCGAAGTGATGTGCAGCGCATACGGGAATCCGTCCAGTCTGCATCATAAAGGAGTCGAGGCGGAGCGGTATGTCCGGGAGGCGCGGGAGACGATCGCAAAGACGTTGAAATGCGCGCCGAAGGAGATTTTTTTCACATCCGGAGGAACAGAGTCGGATAATCTGGCGATCCGGGGGGCGGCATACGCCAATGCGCGGCAGGGGCGGCATCTGATCACGACGTCGGTGGAGCATCCGGCGGTTCTGAATACGATGCAGTATCTGGAACAGCAGGGCTATGAGGTAACGTATCTTCCGGTAGATGAGTATGGGCGCGTGCGCCTTTCCGAGCTGGAGGCGGCGATCCGTCCCGACACGATCCTTGTGTCCATGATGCATACGAACAACGAGATCGGCGCGCTGGAGCCCATCGAGGCGGCGGGGGAGCTGATCAAGCGGGTGAACCCGAACACGCTGTTTCATGTGGATGCGGTGCAGGGCTATGGCAAGAGCCGTATTTATGTAAAACGGATGAAAATCGACATGCTTTCGGTTTCCGCGCACAAGATCCACGGTCCGAAGGGGACGGGATTTTTATATGTGGGCGATAAGGTAAAGATCCGTCCGGTCGTATTCGGCGGCGGTCAGGAGCGAGGGCTGCGCTCCGGCACGGAAAATGTCCCGGCGATCGCAGGCATGGCGCGGGCGGCAGAGGAAATTTACCGGAATCTGGACGAGGATGCGGAACGCATGTATGAGCTGCGCGCCCGTCTGGAAGAGGGGATCATGCGGCTGGAAAATGTGCGCTTCAACACCCTTCCCGGCAGGGAAAGCGCGCCCCATGTGCTGAGCGTATCCTTTGCGGGCGTGCGCAGCGAGGTGCTTCTGCATGCGCTGGAGGATAAGGGAATCTATGTTTCGGCGGGAAGCGCCTGCGCGTCAAATCATCCGGAGACGTCCGGCTCTGCGACGCTTCGGGCGATCGGACTGGAAAAGGAGCTGCTCAATTCCACGATCCGTTTCAGCCTTTCGCCGTTTACGACAGAGGAAGAAATCAATTATACCGTACAGGCGCTGGAAGAGCTGGTTCCGATGCTGCGCCGCTACACGAGACGATAAAGGCTGACAGTTTGACTGCGGCGGGACAAAGCCGCTGCACGAAAGAGAGAGGAAAACATGGTTTTTAAAGCTTTTTTGATCAAATACGCTGAAATCGGCGTAAAAGGCAAGAACAGGGATATTTTTGAGGAAGCCCTGTGCCGTCAGATAAAATATGCGTTAAAGCGCTGTGAAGGGGAATTTGCGGTGCGCCGGACGAGAGGACGCATCTATATCGACGTGCTGTCCGACTATGATTATGAGGAAACGGTGGAAAATCTGAAAACCGTCTGCGGCGTCAGCGCCATCTGCCCGATGGTGCAGCTGGAGGACGAGGGCTTCGATAAGCTGTGTGAGGATGTGATTTCCTATGTGGACGCGCAGTATCCGGACAAAAGCTTTACCTTTAAGGTACATGCGCGCCGCGCCCGCAAAAATTATCCGGTGGAATCCATGGAAATCAACGCCCGTCTGGGAGAGAAGCTGCTGGACGCATTCCCGGAGATCCGCGTGGACGTGCACCGTCCCGACGTGATGCTTTATGTGGAGATCCGCGAGCACATTTATGTATATTCGATCGAGATCCCGGGGCCGGGCGGAATGCCGGTGGGAACCAACGGCAAGGCGATGCTTCTTTTGTCCGGCGGCATCGATTCCCCGGTAGCGGGCTTCATGGTGGCAAAGCGCGGCGTGAAGATCGACGCGGTTTATTTTCACGCGCCCCCGTATACGAGCGAACGGGCAAAGCAGAAGGTTGTGGATTTGGCAAGGCTGGTTGCGAGATACAGCGGGCCGATCCATCTGCATGTGATCAATTTTACGGAAATCCAGCTTGCAATTTATGAAAAATGCCCGCACGATGAGCTGACGATCATCATGCGCCGCTATATGATGAAGATTGCGGAGGAGATCGCCAAAAAGACGGAATGCCTCGGGCTGATCACCGGCGAGAGCATCGGTCAGGTGGCGAGCCAGACGATCCAGTCCCTTGCGGTAACGAACGAGATCTGCACCCTTCCGGTATTCCGTCCGTGCATCGGGCTGGACAAGCAGGAGATCGTGGAGATTTCTGAAAAGATCGGCACATATGAAACGTCGATCCAGCCGTTTGAGGACTGCTGTACGATCTTTGTGGCAAAGCATCCTGTGACGAAGCCGAACCTGAACGTGATCAAGAGACACGAAGAAAATCTGGCGGACTGTATCGGGGAGATGATGCAGAGGGCGCTGGACAGCGCAGAAGTGCTCGTTGTGGAGGCGTAAGGGATTTTAAGAAAAAAGGTGTGCGCTGCAGCGCACACCTGCTTCCCGGCAGCCGGGATCTGACAGAGAGCAGGATTTTTCGGGCGCACAAAAAAAGGACTATGCGGTTTGCGCATAATCCCTTTGCTGCGTCGGAATCCCGATTAGATCAGGTAAGGCTTGAGGACTTCAAGAACAGCCTCAGCGTTGTCCTCTGCATGGATGTTTAAGTCGATCGGCTTGGAAAGATCCAGGCTGAAGATACCCATGATGGACTTCGCGTCGATTACGTATCTGCCGGATACTAAATCGAAGTCGTAATCGAATTTGGTAATATCGTTAACGAAAGATTTTACCTTGTCGATAGAGTTTAAGGAAATCTGAACTGTTTTCATTTTTTATTTACCTCCTTTAGGTTCATACCTTCTGCCCATATATTAACAAACTATAGCATCAAAAGTCAATTATCAAACATAACAAAAATGGTGGAGAATACTATGAAAAATGTTGCATTACACAATTTGGGCTGTAAAGTCAACGCATACGAGATAGAGGTTATGCAACAAAAGTTACAAGAGAGCGGTTACCAAATTGTACCTTTTGAGTCTGACGCGGACGTTTATATTATCAACACCTGTACCGTTACCAATATTGCGGACAGAAAGAGCCGTCAGATGCTCCATCGGGCAAAGCATAACAACCCGGACGCGGTCGTTGTGGCGGTGGGCTGCTATGTGCAGGCAGGCCGGGAAAACCAGATGGATCCGTGCATCGATCTGGCGGTCGGGAACAACCGCAAAAAGGACATCGCAGAGATTCTGGACGCCTTTTTAAAGGAGCGGGAAGCGGCGGAAAAAAAAGGGACGGATCCGGACGGACAAGCAGGACATTCCGCGGCAGCGCAGGTATTGGAGGACGCCGTGCCCGACATCGCCCGTGAAAATGTTTACGAGGAGATGCGCATGGAAAAGAGCGAAAACCACACCCGCGCCCACATCAAGATCCAGGACGGCTGCAACCAGTTCTGCTCCTACTGCATTATCCCGTTTGTGCGCGGCAGGGTCAGAAGCCGCAGACCGGAGGACGTGATCGCCGAGGTGGAAGGGCTGGCAAAGGAAGGCTGCCGCGAGGTCGTTGTGACCGGCATCCATTTAAGCTCCTACGGCATGGATTTTATCGGGGAGACGGACGGGGATTATCTGGAAGGCGGAAAGGATCTTCGGGGAACCGCTTTCAAACGCGCCTACCTCGTTTCTTTGCTGGAACGGATTTCTCAGGTGGAGGGCATCGAAAGGATCCGGCTGGGCTCTCTGGAACCGAGGATCATCACGCGGGAATTTGCAGAGCGGCTGGCGAAGATCCCGCAGCTTTGCCCCCATTTCCATCTGTCGCTGCAAAGCGGCTGCAACGAGACGCTAAAGCGGATGAATAGGCACTATACGGCAGAGGAATACTATGAAAAGGTGGAGCTTTTGCGCAGCGTGTTCGACCGTCCGGCGATCACGACGGACGTGATCGTGGGCTTTCCGCAGGAGACGGAGGAGGAATTTTTGGAGACAAAGGCATTTCTGGAAAAGGTGCGCTTTTTCGAGATGCACGTCTTTAAATATTCCCGGCGCAGGGGGACGGTGGCAGACCGCCTTCCGGGCCAGCTGACGGATGCGGAAAAAACGGCGCGCAGCGCGCAGCTTCTGGAACTGGATCGGATCAATTCGGCGGAGTACCGCAGCGCCTGTCTGGGGACGGACATTGAGATCCTTGCGGAAGAAAAAAAGGAGATCGGCGGGAAGGCTTACTGGATCGGACATACAAAAACCTATGTGAAGGCGGCGTTTGCGGCAGAGGACGGCGGGGAGGACTTTTCCAACCGTCTTGTGACGGGAAGGGCGGCGTCGTTTTTGAACGGCGAAATCCTGTTGCTGGATGAAATCCGTTGAATTTTTGCGGAAAGTAGGGTAATATAGAAGAACAGAAATGACTATGCGGGCGAAAGAAAACCCCGGACAAAGGACGTGACAGCATGCAGGATTTGGAAAATACCCAATATTTTAAAGTGGAGACAGAGCCGGTAAACGGTGTGAAGATGATTCTGGCGGAGGTGTACGAGGCGCTTTCGGAGAAGGGCTATGACCCCGTAAGCCAGATCGTCGGCTACATCATGTCCGGCGACCCGACTTACATTACAAGCTACCGCAATGCGCGCGGGCTGATCGGGCGCGTGGAGCGGGACGAGCTTGTGGAAGAGATGTTTAAGGACTATATCGAGAACAATCATTGGAAACAGAAGAAATAACGGCATACAAGGAGAAGCGGGATGCGAGTGATGGGGCTTGATTTCGGTTCCAAGACAGTGGGCGTTGCCATCAGTGACCCGCTTTTTGTGACTGCCCAGGGAATCGAGATCGTAAGAAGACAGGATGAGAATAAGCTGCGCCAGACGCTGAGACGTCTGGAGGAGCTGATCGTGGAATACGAGGTGGGCCAGCTGGTGATCGGCCTTCCGAAGCATATGAACGCGACCGAAGGGGAGCGCGTGGAAAAGACGAGAGAGTTTGCGGACAAGCTTTCCAGAAGGACGGGGCTGCCGGTGGCATTTGTGGACGAGCGCCTGACGACCGTGGCGGCGGACCGGACGATGATGGAGGCAGGCGTGCGCAGGGAGAACCGTAAGGAATATGTGGACAAGATCGCCGCGACCCTGATCCTGCAGGAATATCTGGACAGACAGAGGATGCAGGAAAGCGCTGCGGCAGAGACGGAAGAATGACACGAATACACAGCAGCATAACGTCAGAGTGACACAAAGGACACGGCGGCATAACTGCAGAGTGACACAATGACAGAATGATAGAGCGATAGAACGACAGGAGACGATGACGGTGGAGAAGATTACATTTTGCCCCGAGGACGGGGAAGCAGTGGATTTTTATGTTCTGGAACAGACGAGGCTTGGCGGCGTGGACTATATTCTGGTGACAGACAGCGAGGGAGAGGACGCAGAAGCGCTGATCTTAAAGGACGTGTCGGCGCCCGAGGATACGGAGGCGGTCTATACGATCGTGGACGATGACGACGAGATGGACGCGGTTGCGGCGATTTTTGAGGATATGCTCGAGGACGTTGAGATCGAGAAATAAACGCAGCATAAAATCGGGAAACGGACGCAAAAACAGAGAACAAATGTAAAATCAGGAAATAAACGCCCGCGCAGGACGGCGCACAGGGCTTGGTTTATAAATATATTTTAGAATGACGGAGGTAATTTTACTTGAAACGGACAAAAAAAGTGAATAATGCAGGCCCCGGACTTAAGGTGATACCGCTGGGAGGACTGGAGCAGATCGGAATGAACATTACTGCGTTTGAGTACGAGGACAGTATTGTTGTGGTAGACTGCGGTCTTTCCTTCCCGGACGACGACATGCTGGGAATCGATCTGGTAATTCCGGATGTTACTTATCTGAAGGAAAACATGGACCGGGTAAAGGGATTTGTGATCACGCACGGACACGAGGATCATATCGGCGCGCTGCCCTATGTGCTGCGCGAGTTAAACATCCCGATCTACGCGACGCGGCTGACGATGGGGCTGATCGAAAACAAGCTGCGGGAGCACAACCTTTTGGGGCACACGAAGCGCAAGGTGATCAAATTCGGCCAGTCTGTCAATCTGGGACAGTTCAGGATCGAATTTATCAAGACAAACCACAGCATTGTGGACGCGGCTGCGCTTGCGATCCATTCCCCGGCGGGAACGGTGATCCACACGGGCGACTTCAAGGTGGATTATACGCCGGTATTCGGAGAGGCGATCGACCTGCAGCGTTTTGCGGAGCTTGGCAAAAAGGGCGTGCTGGCGCTCATGTGCGATTCGACCAACGCAGAGCGCAAGGGCTTTACGCAGTCTGAGCGGACGGTGGGACGCACCTTTGACACGATCTTCCACGAGCATCAGGGCTCCCGGCTGATTATCGCGACCTTTGCATCCAACGTAGACCGCGTGCAGCAGATCATCAATACGGCGCATAAGTACGGCAGAAAGGTTGTGGTCGAGGGCCGCAGCATGGTAAATATCATCGAGACGGCGATGAATCTGGGCTGCATCAGCATCCCGGACAATACGCTGGTGGATATTGACCGGTTAAAGGATTATCCCGACGACCGCACGGTTATCATCACGACCGGCAGCCAGGGCGAAAATATGGCGGCGCTGAGCCGTATGGCTTCGAGCGTACACCGCAAGGTGTCCATCGGGCCGAACGATACAATCATTTTTTCCTCCAATCCGATCCCCGGAAACGAGAAGGCGGTAACAAGGGTGATCAACGAGCTGGAACAGAAGGGCGCGGAAGTGATCTTTCAGGACGTCCACGTATCCGGACATGCCTGTCAGGAAGAGATCAAGCTGATGTATACGCTTGTCCAGCCCAAATACGCGATCCCGGTGCACGGCGAGTACAAGCACTTAAAGGCGCAGGAGGGAATCGCACAGGAGCTTGGCATCCCGAAGGAGAATATTTTTATCCTCCATTCCGGAAATGTGCTTGAGCTGACCGAGGAGAAGGCGTCCGTTGTGGGGACCGTTCCGTGCGGCGCGATCCTGGTGGACGGCCTTGGCGTAGGCGATGTCGGCAACGTGGTGCTGCGTGACAGACAGCATCTGGCGGAGGACGGCATCATGATTGTGGTCGTTGCGCTGGACGGCATTACCGGACAGATCGCCAGCGGGCCGGATCTGGTATCCAGAGGCTTTGTTTATGTAAAAGAATCCGATGCGCTCATGGACGAGGCGCGTGATCTGATGGACCGCGTGATGGAGGGCTGCGTAAGCCGCGGCTGTACCGACTGGGGACGCATCAAGACGGCGATCAAGGACAATCTGGGCGATTTCATCTGGAAAAAGACGAAGCGCCGCCCGATGATTTTGCCGATCATTATGGAAGTATAAGGGCTGTGAAGGTACTGAACCGTTACGAAGGATCAAAATAACGTAAGAGAGGCATTGTAATGAGTAAGGTAGAGACAGCGCTGCAGGAGCTGATCGCGGCGGTGATTGATTCTCCGGAGTACCGGGAATTTGACCGACAGAAAAAGATCATGAAGCAGCATCCCGACTTAAAGCAGAGGATCGACGAGTTTCGTGAGGAGAATTTTTATCTGCAGCGGTCAGCGGAGTCTGACGAGCTTTTTGATAAGATGGATGAACTTTCCAGGCGCTATGAGGAATTCCGCAGGAATCCTCTGGTAGACCCGTTTCTGAATGCGGAGGTGGAATTCTGCAGGATGATCCAGGGGCTGAACCAGCAAATTGTGGAGGCAGTAAATTTTGAGTAAAAAGAGTGCAGGCAGAAACGGGAGCAAAAAGAAGGCGGCGGCAAAAAGCGTGGCGCAGAGCGCGGTCGGGACGGTGTTCAACATCGTCCTGGTCGTGGTTGCCGCGATGCTGATCTATCATTTTGCGGTTTCCGCTTATCAGTACGGCGTGCGCATCTACGGGGAGCCGCCGGTGTCGGAGGAGCCGGGCACGGAGGTGACGGTGACGATCACGGACGGCATGGATTTTAAAGGGATCGCAGAGCAGCTTTGCGATAAGGGGCTCGTCCGTGAAAAGACGCTGTTTTACATTCAGGAGCTTCTGTCCAATTATTCCGAGGATGGATTTACGGAAGGGGAATATACACTTTCCACGGCGATGACGCCGGATGAAATGATGGACATCATGGGAGCAGACGGAGAAGAAAAATGATAGTAGAAGAGAGAATGCGCACATTTATCAATTCTCTGGACAGGGGAAACCCGGAATGGCTGGACAGCCTGTATCGTCAGGCGGTGGCGGACAGGGTTCCGGTCATACGGACGGAGACGGGGAGCCTGCTGCGCTTTCTGCTTGCGCTTACGCGGCCGTCATCCATTCTCGAGGTGGGGACGGCCGTTGGTTATTCCGCTCTTTTGATGAGCGAATATATGCCGGAGAACTGTCATATTACGACGATTGAAAAATACGAAAAAAGAATCCCCATCGCAAAGGAAAATTTCCGCAGGGCAGGCAGGGAGGGAAAGATCACCCTTCTGGAAGGCGACGCGGCGGATATTCTGAAAGGGTTGGATGCGCCCTTTGACCTGATCTTTATGGATGCGGCAAAGGGGCAGTATCCCCATTTTCTGCCGGAGGCGGTGCGCCTGCTTGCGCCGGGCGGGCTTTTGGTGTCCGACAACGTGCTGCAGGAGGGCGACATCATTGAATCGCGCTATGCGGTAACGCGGCGCGACCGCACGATCCATACGCGGATGCGGGATTATCTGTACGAGCTGACACATCATGCGCTTTTGGAAACGGCAGTCCTGCCGGTCGGGGACGGTGTGACGCTCAGCGTGAAAAAAGGAGAACAGACAACATGAGAAAACCGGAACTTCTAATCCCGGCGGGGAGCTTAGAGGTGCTCAAAACTGCGGTCAATTTCGGGGCGGACGCCGTTTATATCGGCGGCGAGGCGTTCGGGCTGCGTGCAAAAGCGAAAAATTTTGGCCCCGAGGAGATGGCGGAAGGCATTTCCTATGCCCGCAAACGCGGCGTAAAGGTGTATGTGACCGCGAATATTCTGGCGCACAACGACGATCTGGAGGATGCTTCCGATTATTTTTTACAGCTGAAAAATCTCAAAACAAAAGACGGGGAGCCTGCAGCGCCGGATGCGCTCATCATTTCCGATCCGGGGCTGTTCATGATCGCAAAGCGCGTCTGCCTGGAGATGGAGCTGCATATTTCCACGCAGGCAAACAGCACCAACTATGAAACGTGGCTGTTCTGGTGGAATCTGGGCGCGAAGCGCGTGGTGTCGGCGCGGGAGCTTTCTTTAAAAGAGATCAGGCAGATCCGGGAGCACATTCCGTCCGATATGGAGATCGAGAGCTTCGTCCATGGGGCGATGTGCATTTCCTATTCGGGACGCTGTCTTTTAAGCAATTATTTTACCGGAAGGGACGCCAATCAGGGCGCGTGCACCCATCCGTGCCGCTGGAAATATGCGGTGATGGAGGAGAGCCGGCCGGGCGAATATATGCCGGTGTATGAAAATGAGCGCGGGACGTTTATTTTTAACTCGAAGGATCTGTGCATGCTGGAGCATATCCCGGATCTTTTGGCGGCGGGCGTGGACAGCTTCAAGATCGAGGGCAGGATGAAGACGGCGCTGTATGTGGCGACCGTGGCGCGGACGTACCGTAAGGCGATCGACGACTGTCTGGAATCCGAGGAAAAGTACCGCGCAAATATCGAATGGTATAAGGAAGAGATCGCGAAATGCACCTACCGTCAGTTTACCACGGGCTTTTATTACGGAAAGCCAAACGACGACGCGCAGATCTACGATTCCAACACCTATCAGAGCGACGCGGTCTATCTGGGAATCGTGTATGAGAAGAATGAAAACGGTCAGATCCGCACGGAGCAGCGCAACAAATTCTGCAAAGGCGATGTGATCGAGATCATGAAGCCCGACGGGCGCAACGTGGCGGCGAAGGTGCTTCAGATCAAAAACGGCGACGGGGAAGAGATGGAGAGCGCGCCCCATCCGAAACAGGAATTATGGCTGACGCTTTCGGAGCAGGCGGAGGTCGGAGACATCCTGCGGGTGACGGCGAAGAAGGAGACTGGCGATGAATAACGTATTGAATGTGGAAAAGCTGTTTGGCGAAAATGTTTTTACCCTTGGAAAGATGCAGGAGCGCCTGCCGCGCAAGGCATATGCCGAGGTAAAGCAGGTGATGGAGCACGGCGGCGAATTAAGCAGTGCTACGGCGGACGTGGTGGCAAAGGCGATGAAGGACTGGGCGGTGGAGCACGGCGCGACCCACTACACCCACTGGTTCCAGCCGCTGACCGGTATTACGGCGGAAAAGCACGATTCCTTTGTGACGCATCCGGACGAGAGCGGGAAGATGCTGATGGAGTTTTCCGGCAAGGAGCTGATCAAGGGCGAGGCGGACGCGTCCTCGTTTCCTTCCGGCGGGCTGCGTTCCACATTCGAGGCGAGGGGCTATACGGTATGGGACATTACCTCCCCCGCGTTTTTAAAGGAGGATGCGACGGGCGTGATCCTGTGCATCCCGACGGCGTTCTGCTCCTTTAAGGGCGAGGCGCTGGACAAAAAAACGCCGCTTTTACGTTCCATGGAAGCGCTTTCCACGCAGGCAATGCGTATCGTGCGCCTGTTCAATAAAAATACAACCGCCACGAAGGTAACGCCTTCCGTGGGCGCGGAGCAGGAGTATTTCCTGATCGACCGCGCAAAATATTTACAGAGAAAAGACCTGATCTTTTCCGGCAGGACGCTGTTTGGTGCGCCCGCGCCCAAGGGGCAGGAGCTGGAGGATCATTATTTCGGCGTCATCCGGGAACGGGTGGGCGCGTTTATGAAGGACTTGAACGTGGAGCTGTGGAAGCTGGGCGTAACGGCAAAAACCCAGCACAACGAGGTGGCTCCCGCGCAGCACGAGCTTGCCCCGGTATATGAGACGGCGAACATCGCGATGGATCACAACCAGCTTGTGATGGAGACGATGAAAAAGGTAGCGGAGCGCCACAACCTGCGCTGCCTGCTGCATGAAAAGCCCTTTGCCGGGGTCAACGGCTCCGGTAAGCACGACAACTGGTCGATCACGACCGATACGGGCATGAACCTGCTGGATCCGGGCGAGACGCCCAATGAAAATATCCAGTTTCTGCTGGTGCTTGCCTGCATCATGAAGGCGGTGGACACCCATGCGGATCTGCTCAGAAGAAGCGCTTCCAATGTAGGAAACGATCTGCGTCTGGGCGCCAGCGAAGCGCCTCCGGCGATCGTGTCGATCTTTTTGGGGACACAGCTCGAGGACGTGGTGCGCCAGCTTGTAGAAACGGGAGAGGCGCGCTCCTGTCTGGAAGGCTCCACGCTGCGCACCGGCGTTTCCACCGTGCCGGATCTGCACATGGACGCGACGGACAGAAACCGCACATCACCCTTTGCCTTTACCGGAAATAAATTCGAGTTCCGCATGGTGGGCTCTTCGGATTCCATCGGAAGCCCTACGACGACGATCAATGCCATCGTGGCGGAGGCGTTCTGCGAGGCGGCGGACAGGCTGGAAGCCGCAGGCGAGGAGAACTTTGAAATTGCGGTGCACGATCTGATCAAGGAATATATGACGAAGCATCAGCGGATCATTTTCAACGGGGACGGCTATTCGGAGGCATGGGCGAAGGAAGCGAAGAGGCGTGGACTGCCCGTGTTTGCGACGATGATCGATTCCGTGGAAGCCCTGACGGGAGATAAGGCGATCCAGCTGTATGAGAGGTTCGGTATTTATAATCGTGCCGAGCTGGAATCCCGCAAAGAGATTTTATATGAAACCTATGTAAAGACAGTCCATATCGAGGTCAAGACGATGATCGACATGGCGTCGAAGGACATCCTTCCGGCGGTAATGCGCTACAGCCACGATCTGGCGGAGACGGTTAGCCTGTTGAAGGCGGCGGGTGCGGACGCTTCCGTTTCCTCCGCACTTTTAAAGGAGATCAGCGAGCTTCTGGGCAAGGCTGCCGCTGCGCTGGAGGATCTGAAATGGAAGGAAAAGGAAGGCGAAGCGCTGTCGGCTGACGCAAGAAAGCAGGCGTTTTTCTACCGCGACACGATCGTTCCGGCGATGGAGGCGCTGCGCAGCCCCGTGGACCTTTTAGAGACGAAAGTGGACCGGGCGTACTGGCCGATGCCGGGCTATGCCGATCTTTTGTTTGAGGTATAAGGACGGTTCGGTATGGAGGTAACAATGGAAACAGTTTTGGTTTCGGTAGATCAGGAGCACCCCGATCAGGAGGTAATCCGGGCGGCGGGGGAGATCATCCGCAGGGGCGGTCTGGTAGCGTTCCCGACAGAGACGGTTTACGGTCTTGGAGGGGACGCCCTAAACCCGGAGTCGTCGCGCAAAATTTACGCGGCAAAGGGCAGGCCTTCCGATAATCCGCTGATCGTGCACATCTGTGAGTGGGAGGACATTTACCGGATCGCAGACCCCGTGCCGGAGGCGGCGGTCCGTCTGGCAGAGGCGTTCTGGCCGGGGCCGCTGACGATGATCCTGCATAAGACGGGGCTTGTGCCGAAAGAGACGACCGGAGGGCTTGACACGGTGGCAATCCGGTTTCCGTCCGATCCGGTGGCGCAGGAATTTATCCGGGCGGCGGGCGGCTATGTGGCTGCGCCCAGCGCCAATACGTCGGGACGTCCAAGCCCCACGCTGGCGCAGTATGTAAAAGAGGACATGGACGGGCGCATCGAAATGATCTTAGACGGCGGCGAGGTCGGCATCGGTCTGGAATCCACCATTGTGGATCTGACCGGGGATAAGCCGATGATCCTGCGCCCGGGCTTTGTGACAAAGGAAATGCTGGAAGCGGTTTTGAATCAGGTGGACGTAGACAGGACGATCCTGGACGCCAACTGCCATTTAAGGCCGAAAGCCCCCGGAATGCGTTACCGTCACTACGCGCCCAAGGGCGAGCTGACGATCGTTGAGGGAGCGCAGGAGACGGTGAGCGCGCGGATCTGTCAGGAGAGCCGGCAGGCAAAGGCAGATGGGAAAAAAGTCGGGATCATCGCGACGGACGAAACTGTTTTGCGTTATAAAAAAGAGAGCGGCGCAGACAGCGTCAAAAGCGTGGGAAGCCGCAGCGACGAAGCGTCTGTGGGCAGAAGCCTTTATCGGATCCTGCGGGAATTTGACGACGAGGACGTGGACGTGATGTTTTCAGAATCCTTTTCGGAGAGCGGCTTCGGACAGGCGATCATGAACCGCCTTTTAAAGGCGGCGGGACATCATGTGGAGCGGGTGTGACAGAGAGGAAAGCGCTGCCGTTTACCGGTCTGTCGGCAAACAGCAGCATGAAAGCTGCCGTCTTTAAGGGGCGGCAGGCATAAGGAGGAAACGAGTATGATAGCGCTGGCAAGCGATCACGGCGGATATGAATTAAAATGCAGACTGATCAGACATCTTGAGGAGAGAGGGCTTTCCTATCATGATTATGGCTGCTACAGCACGGAATCCTGCGATTATCCGGATTTTGCAAAGCAGGCGGCAAAAGCGGTAGCGGACGGGGAATGCGAGAAGGGCGTGGTGATCTGCACCACCGGGATCGGCATTTCCATCGCGGCAAATAAGGTAAAGGGCGTGCGCTGCGCGCTGTGCGCAGACAGTTATTCGGCAAAAATGACGAGACTGCACAACGATGCGAACATGCTTGCCATGGGGGCGGGCATTGTCGGGCCGAACCTTGCGCTGGAAATTCTGGACGTTTTTCTGGACACGCCTTTTTCGGAGGAAGAAAAGCACGCAAGACGGGTCGCAAAGCTGGAGGAATGCTGATCTTTTAAAACCGGGGGAGAATAGAGTACACAAGAGGAGGAAAATGCCATGTCAAAAGCAGTGGTAATGGATCATCCGCTGATCCAGCATAAGATCGGACAGATCCGTAAAAAAGAAACCGGGACGAAGGATTTCAGGCAGATGATCAGCGAAATCGCGACGATGATCTGCTTTGAGGCGACCAGAAATCTGGAGCTGGAGGACGTTGAGATCGAAACGCCGATCTGCACGACGACGGTAAAGCAGCTGAAAGGGCGGAAAATGGCGATCGTCCCGATCCTGCGCGCAGGGCTGGGAATGGTGGACGGCATGCTGCAGATGATCCCGGCGGCAAAGATCGGCCATATCGGGCTGTACCGCGACCCGGAGACGTTAAAGCCCGTGGAATATTACTGCAAGCTGCCGGCAGACTGCGCGGAGCGCGAGGTATTCGTGGTGGATCCGATGCTTGCGACAGGCGGCTCGTCGGTGGCTGCGATCCAGATGTTAAAGGAAAAGGGCTGCAAAAAGATCTGCCTGCTGTGCATTATCGCCGCTCCGGAAGGTGTGCGGGCGATGCAGGAGGCGCATCCGGACGTGGATCTGTATATCGGCGCGCTGGATGAAAAGCTCAACGAGCACGGCTATATCGTGCCGGGGCTGGGAGACGCGGGAGACAGGATTTTTGGAACGAAATAAAACCGGAGGCTGCAGCGAATGGATGATGGAGGCGGTATGAAGCGGGAAGATTATATTTCGTGGGACGAATATTTTATGGGAGTGGCAAAGCTTGCCGGAATGCGCTCCAAGGACCCGAGCACGCAGGTGGGAGCCTGCATCGTGGGGCAGGACAACAAGATCCTGTCCATGGGCTATAACGGCCTGCCGATCGGCTGCTCGGACGATGAGTTTCCGTGGGAACGGGAAGGCGATACGCTGGAAACAAAATACCCGTATGTGACGCACAGCGAGCTGAACGCGATCTTAAATTACAGGGGCGGAAGCCTTGCGGGGGCGAAGCTTTATGTGACGCTTTTTCCGTGCAACGAATGTGCGAAGGCGATCATTCAGAGCGGCATCCGGGAAGTGATCTATGACAGTGATAAATACGCGGAAACGCCTTCTGTCCGGGCATCCAAGCGGATGTTTCGGGCAGCGGGGGTGGCTTACCGCCCCTATTCAAAGAGCGGACGCGTCGTGAAAATGGAGCTTTGATGAGAAAACAGGGCAGAAAAAAAGAGGGACACAAAAACAGAAGAGGGATGCGGCTGGCGGCGGGAGCGCTGGCAGCCGCGCTGTGTTTTGGCATGACACCTCCCGTCCCGGTCCATGCGGATACGATCAAGGATCTGCAGAACCAGATCAGCGAGGAAAAGGAAAAGCGGGAGGATGCGCAGAACCAGAAGGACCAGACAGAGGACAACATCAATTCCCTGAGCGGCGCGCGGGATTCCCTGCAGGGGCAGCTGAATGGGCTGACGCAGGATCTGACGCAGATCAGCGCAAAGCTGGAAGAGATCGAGCAGAATATCATCGACAAAAATGCGGAGATCGAAGAAACGCAGAAAAAGCTTGCCCAGGCAAAGGAGACGGAGCAGGAGCAGTATGCGGCGATGAAAAAGAGGCTCCGTTTTCTGTACATGGACAATAACCGGACTTATTATGAGATCCTTTTTAATGCGAAGAGCTTTTCGGATCTGTTAAACCAGAGCACCTATATCGAGAAGCTGCACGAATATGACCGCAGGATGCTTCTGACCTATCAGGCGCAGCGTGAGGCGATCGAGGAGATGGAAGCGAAGCTGGAACAGGAGAAGGCGGATCTGGACGGGCTGCAGGCGCAGGCAGAGGAGCAGAAATCCAATATCATGGCGAGCGTGAACCAGACCCAGAGCGGCATCAGCGCTTATTCGGGACAGATCGCGGACGCGCAGGCGCAGGCAGACGCGCTGGAGGCGCAGATCGCGGCGCAGGATGAAAATATCGCGGCGCTGCAAAAGCAGCTGCAGGAGGAGATTGCAAAATCCCGGCTGGCGGCGCGTTCCACATGGCGCGATATTTCGGAGGTGACGTTTGCGGAGGGCGACCGCTATCTTCTTGCAAACCTGATCTACTGCGAGGCGGGCAACCAGCCCTACGAGGGACAGGTCGCGGTCGGTTCAGTCGTAATAAACCGCGTTTTAAGTTCCGTATTTCCGAATACGGTATCCGGCGTCATTTACCAGTACAAGCAGTTTGCGCCGGTGCTGGACGGGCATCTTGCGCTTGCGCTTGCCGAGAACCGGGCAACCGCCTCGTGCTATAAGGCGGCGGACGAGGCGATGGCAGGCTACAGCAACGTAGGGCACTGCGTGTATTTCAGGACGCCGATCCCGGGGCTGACGGGGATGCAGATTGGGGATCATATTTTCTATTGATTGCAAAAATCAAAAGAAAATATTGCACGGGTTTGTCTCCTTAGCGGTCAAAATCGTCGATGGGGGCGAGCAGGCTGTCCAGTCTGCCGCCGTAAATGCGGGAAAGAAGCCTGTCCAGGGAAAGCAGCGCCTGCCGAAGCTGCGCAGGCAAAAGCCTTCCGTCATCCAGCGCATCTACCAGCTCATCCACGTCCACAACGCGCACAAAGCCGTCCGGTTCGATGATAACGTCTACTAAAAGATCGGTAACGGTCAGCTTATGCGCTGACGCGTCATAATCCGAGGTGATGATGTCGCAGTAATAATAGAGCAGGGAACCGTCGGCGCGGTAGAACTTGCTGATCTTATATCCGTCTTTCAGATAATAGCAGGAAAAGCCGTGATCCATATTTTTTTTAGGGCGGATGGTTTTCCAAGAGGTAATGAGAATGCCGTTTGCGCATTTTAAGATGCGGTCATCCGGAAGGGCGATGCATTCCTCGGGGATGAGCCGCCGGCGGTACAGGATCAGCCCGTCGGGAGAGTCGGGGTAACAAAGGTCTTTTGCGTTTGAGGAAAGGGATGCAGGTGTGTGTTCCATAGAGCCAGCCTCCTTTGTAAAAGCGTTTGCCGCAGCGTATACGGATATGATTTTACAAAAATTTTACGCCACTGCATCGGGCAAGTCAAGGGGATTTCCGGGATCCGCTGGCGGAGGGGGGAGCGGATGCCCTTGCGCCGCCGGAGGGCGTGTGTTACAGTGTAAGAAGCGGTACGGTGTGCAGGAAGGCGCATACTTTTTTATACGCACTCGCGCGAAATGTAGGAATTGCCTGACGGCAAACGCGCTCGGCGCAGGTGTGTGCCAAGGCGCACACTTATTTATTGAAAAACGGAGGGAAATCAGGATGGAATATCAGGTAAAAACGATCGCATCCAAAGACGGGATCGAGAGCTGCGAGCGGTTTGAGATCAGCAATTTTATGTGGACGTGTCTGCAGCAGCCGAAGGCATGGGGCTGGATGGGCTACCTTGCGGGGGAGGGCTTTTATGTAAAGCTCGTATGTGAAGAAAAGGATCCGAAGCGCACGTTTACCAACTATATGGATATGGTGTGCAAGGACAGCGCGATGGAGGTATTTCTGGCGTTCCCGGAAGAGGGAGAGGCGCTGACAAACGACGTGATGTATCTGAATTTTGAGGCAAATTCCAATGGGGCGCTGTATGCAGCCTACGGCAAGGGCAGAAAGGGACGCAGCCGGATGCCGGAAAAATATCTGGAAGCATGTAATTGTCAGGCAAAGATCGAGGACGGATTCTGGACGCTGACCTATACGATTCCGGAGGAATATCTGAAAAACGAAGCGGGCGTGAAGGCTCTGGATCAGGATACGGAGTTTTACTGCAATTTTTATAAGATTGCGGAAAGCCCGGAGATCGAGCATTACGCTTCCTACTCCCCGATTGATAACGAGAAGCCGAACTTCCATTTGCCGGTATTTTTTGCGCGCGCCCATATCGTCTGACGCCGGAAGCCGGGCGGGGGATGAAAGCGCCGGGCGCAGGGGAAGAGAGAAGCATAGGGCGGACAGACATAAGACGGATAGGCATAAGAGAGATAGGGTTAAGACAGATAGATATAAGATAGAGAAGCATTAAGACAGAATGGAGCGCAGCACTATGAAAAATATGACATTATGGAATATTGCGCGTGCCTGCAAGGGAAAGCTTGTCGTTCCGGCGGGAAACAGCGCGGGGAGCTGCCCGAAGGCGGGCATGGCGGTCATCCGCGGATTTACGGGCAAGGAAGCCGGACGGATCGTGCTGGATTCGCGCAAGGTGGAGCCGGGAGACGTGTTTATCGCAACGAGGGGCGAGCGCGTGGACGGACATGATTTTATCCATGAGGTTTTTGAAAAAGGGGCGATCGGCGTCGTCTGTGAAAAAGACCCGGAACCGCTGACCGGGCCGTGCATCCGGGTAGAGGACAGCTTTGCCGCGCTTCGGCAGATCGCCGCTTTTTACCGGGAGCAGATGCCTGTCCCGATCGTGGGGATCACAGGAAGCGTGGGAAAGACGAGCACGAAGGAATTTGTGGCGGCGGTGCTTTCGCAGAAATATAAAACGCATAAGACGCAGGGCAATTTCAACAACGAGGTCGGCGTGCCGCTGACCCTTTTAGCGATGCCGGAGGATACGGAGGCGGCGGTCGTGGAAATGGGGATCAACCATTTCGGGGAAATGCACCGCCTGAGTGAGATCGTGCGCCCGGACGTCTGCGTGATGACGAATATCGGTCAGTGCCATCTGGAATTTTTGGGCAGCAGGGATGGGATTTTGCAGGCAAAGTCTGAGATATTTGACTGTATGAACCCGGAAGGCAGCGTATGCGTCAACGGAGACGACGACAAGCTTGTTACGATCCGGGAAGTAAACGGCAGAAAGCCGCTGCGCTTCGGGCTTTCGCCGGAAAACGATATTTATGCGGATCACATTGTAAGCCGCGGGCTGCTTGGCAGCACGGCGCAGATCCATGCGGACGGGGAGGTTTTTGAGGCGGACATCCCGCTGCCGGGTTCCCACATGGTATTGAATGCGCTGGCGGCAACGGCGGTCGGAAAGCTTCTGGGGCTGACGGCAGACCAGATCGTGGCAGGCATTCGGTCTGTGCAGGCGGTAAGCGGAAGAAGCCGCGTCGTTTCGGCAGGCGGCAAGGTGCTGATTGACGACTGCTATAATGCAAACCCGGTGTCCGCAAAGGCGGCGATCGACCTGCTGGGGCTTGCGGACGGCAGGAAGGTTGCGGTGCTGGGCGATATGTTTGAGCTTGGCGAAAAGGAAAAAGAGCTTCACGCGCAGGTCGGCGCATATGCTGCAGAACACGGCGTGGACTGCCTGTACTGCGCGGGCGCGCTTTCGGAGGAAATGTACCGCGCCGCGAAGGAGGCGGGCATCGCTGAGGCTGCGCATTTTGCGGATACGGACGCGCTGCTTCAAGCTTTGCCGGGACTTTTGCGGGCGGGCGATTCCGTGCTTATCAAAGCGTCCCATGGGATGGGGTATCACCGGATCGTGGAGGCGCTGGAACGATAAAGAGAAGAGGAAAACGGGAACTGTTTCAGAACGGCAGTTCCTGTTTTTTTGTGCGCTTTTTTCGTTCTCCTGTACCCTGAGGGGATGCTTATTTTAGAATGATCCGTTGGGGCAGACAGAACGATCCATTGGGGCAGAAAATATTCCATTGGTGCGGTGCGTCTTGTAATCTGCGCACAGTCTGGTAAGATAAACAGGCAGACGGGAAAACGGCTGTGTGAAAACTGCGGAAGCTTTCAGGAAATGCCGGATTGGATTTTGCGAAAGCGCGGCTGAATTACTATGCGTAGGAAGGGGGCGTGTCATGCCGCTGTTGGGGCTTTACAGAGGGACAATTTCAGAAGCGGCAGACCGTACCCGGCAGGATCAGGCATGGCGGGAGGCAGAGGAGACGGTGCGGCTGGTATGTGCCAGACGGGAGCAGGGGCAGGAAGAAGCCGGGACGGACGGCGTCTGGGAAACCGTGCGCGTGGCGGCGGATTCTCTGGAAGAGCTGGACGCCCTGATCCTGTATGCACAGGAAAGCGATCGGGCATTTTTGGAGGCAGAGCAGATCTGGGAACAGAGGAAGGAGCTTCCCGTCATTTTCGTGGCGAACAGCCCGGAAGAGGTATTCGCGGCGCTTTCCTATCCCTTTTTCCATGTGGCGAGGGGATATGCGCTGGAACAGGATCTGGAAGCGGCGCTGTGCAAGCTGGAGCGAATCAGAAAGCCTGTCGGGGCAGGAATGAGAAGCTTTGTGTGCCGCAGCGTCATGGGCGCAGGGCAGGAGTCGGAAACGACGACGCGCGTATTCCTGCGGGATATTTTATATATTGAGAGCCGCAGGCATGAGATCTGGGTGCATTGCCGCTCCGAGGTGTTTGTTACGGACCAGACGCTTTCCTACTGGGAAGAAGTGCTGAAAAGGGCGGGCTTTGTCCGGGTTCACAAAAGCTTTCTGGTCAATTTGTATCATGTGCAGAGGCTGGGGCGGGAAAACGTCCGTCTGGATTCCGGGGACGAGCTTCTGGTCAGCCGCTACCGGTATCCGGAAGTGAAAATAAGATTCGAGGATTATCTGCGCCGCGCGGAATTTTTCTGACGGGGCAGGAGGAGGTTTATCATGGAGATCATCACGGTCAAGCATCTGAAAAAGGAGTTTGCCTATTACAAAAAGGGCGCGGGCTTAAAGGGATCGGTGCACAATCTGTTCCATCGGGAAACGCTGATCAAGGAAGCGGTGCGGGACGTGTCCTTTTCGGTGGAGAAGGGGGAAATGCTGGCGCTTCTGGGACCAAACGGCGCGGGCAAGACCACGACATTAAAGCTTTTGTCAGGCATTCTGTATCCTACGTCGGGTGAGGCGACGGTCAACGGATTTGTACCGTGGGAGCGCAAAAATGAGTTCAAGCGCGGCTTCTCTATCGTCATGGGGCAGAAGAACCAGCTCTGGTGGGATCTGCCTGCCAGCGACAGCCTGTATCTGAACAAGTGTATTTTCGGGGTGGACGATGCAGAATACCGCAGGACGGTGGAGGAGCTGGCGGAGCTTCTGGATGTGAAGGATCTGATGAACGTGCAGGTGCGGCGGCTTTCTCTGGGCGAGCGTATGAAAATGGAAATCCTTGCGGCGCTGGTACACCGTCCCGGCATCCTGTTTCTGGACGAGCCCACGATCGGCTTGGACATCGTTTCCCAACAGAAGATCCGGGATTTTTTGAAATATTACAACGAGCAGACAAAAACGACGGTAATCCTGACGAGCCATTATATGCGCGACATCGAGGAATTGTGCAGCCGCGCGGTCATCATCAATCAGGGGCTCCCCGTATATGACGGCGCGCTGTCGCAGATCAATTCCCTGATGGGCGGCAAAAAGCTGCTGACGTTGTCCGTCAGCCGTCCGGTTCCGTCCGGTCAGGTGGAGATCTTTGGGAAGATCCGGGGAAACAGCGAGACGTCCATTGTGCTGGAAGTGCAGCGGGAGCGGCTGAAAGAAACGGCGTCCGCGGTGCTGGCAGCGCTTCCGGTGGATGATTTTACGGTAACGGACGTGCCGCTGGAGGAAAGCATCGCCAAGATTTTCCAGAAGGGGGTGGCGGTATGAAAACGTATCGCTGCGTATATCGGATGGGAGTGGAGCTTTCGCTGGAATATCGGGCGAATTTTGTGCTGAGCCTCGTAAGTACGATATTTCCCATCATCATTCAGACTTTTTTATGGAATTACCTGTACGGGCACGGCGATGCGGGCGCGATGACGGGCTACAGCTATTCTCAGATCATGGTGTATACGCTGCTGGCGGGGATGGTTTCCAAGCTTGTTTATACCGGCTTTGAATATGCGGTAAACGAGGACATCAAAACCGGCGGGCTGAACAAATATTTGGTGCGCCCGGTCAATTATTTTGCCTATCGCTTCTTTGACTATATGGGGGAAAAAAGTGTGCAGATGGGGCTTCTGGCGCTCGTATCGACAGGACTGATCGGCTTTTCGGCGGCATTTTTAGGGCTGGAATTGTCGGTGGGAAGGATTGCGGCATTTTTTGTATCGCTGGTGCTGGCGGTAATCTTGAATTTCCTGATCTTTTACTGTGTGGCGCTTGTGAGCTTCTGGCTGACGGATGTGCATCTGATCTTCGGGACGGTGAGCGTGGTGCTCGTGGTGATCAGCGGCGGCGTGTTCCCGATGGATATTTTCGGGGAAACGGCGGCATTTCTGATCAGCCTCCTGCCCTTTGGCTACACGACGCAGTTTCCGGTCAATATTGTAAACGGGAAGCTTTTGTGGGCGCAGGTCGGAAGCGGGTTTGTGTGCCAGATTTTATGGATCGCGGTATTTTTTGTGCTGGCAAAGGTGCTGTGGGCAAAAGGATTAAAGCGCTTTGCGGCGGTAGGAGGCTGAGATGGGAAAAGGATCGTTTGGGAAAATAGCGGAGCGGGCAGTCAGATATGGACGGCTTCTGGGTGTTTTTTTGAAAATGTCTTTGATGTCGCAGCTGGAATACCGCGCGAATTTTGCCGCGGGAGTAGCGGTGGAGACGGGATGGATGCTGATTAAGCTTTTGTATGTGGCGGTCATTTACCGGGCGGGCACGAATATCGGCGTGCTGACGCCGGATCACATCCTTTTGTTTATCGGCGTGTATGTGCTTTTGACAGGCGTATATATGCTTTATTATGGGAATTTTACGTCGCTTTCCACGATGGTGCGGGAAGGGCAGCTGGATATGTATATGGTAAAACCGGTTTCCCTCCAGTTTCTCGTGACGCTGCAGAAGCTGGATATTTCCCTGCTTTTACCGGACTTTGTAGCGGGCGTCGCGATGATCGCGATCGGCTGGCAGCGGGCAGGGCTTCCGGTTACGGCAGGGGCGGTCGCAGGCTTTATCTTCTTTCTGATCTGCGGCTGCCTGCTGACCTACAGCCTGTTTCTTTTGCCGAACCTGCTGGCATTCTGGACGACGGCGACGCAGGGCATCGGGGAGCTGACCGCCGCGCTGTGGGATTTCAACAACATGCCGCAGATGATCTATGGGAAGTGGATGCAGCGCATCGGCACGTTTCTCCTGCCAATCTTCGTGATCACCAACTTTCCGGGACTGTTCCTCATGGGGGAACTCAGCCTCGGGATGATGGCATGGGGCGTGCTCTCCCCGATACTGGTGTTTATCATCACGCGCATTGTCTGGAAAAAAGCGATTAAGAATTATACTTCTGCCAGTACATAAGCGGCAGCTGACTTCTTGAACGAAGGGGAATTTTCAAAGGCTGCGCCTTTGGTTAAAATTCCCTGTGAGTGAAAGCGGAATCTGCCGCCTTTGTCCCCGCTGCCCCTGCCTAGAACCTGCCTGACCAGGGCGGCTTTTACAATTATGCGTTCCGCTTTTCGTAGGCGTGGATCCAGTCCGCTTTCAAAAAGTAGATCAAAAAGATGATCGAGCTTAAGCTCCAGGTGAGCGGATATGCCCAGAAAATCGTAGTAATGACGGGCACGAGCTTTACCATGACGGTAATGTAGGTAACGCGGATGATGCACCAGCACGCCAGCATGACGAACATCGGTACGGTGGCTTTTCCCGCGCCGCGCATGATGCCTGCGATACAGTGGGAAAATGCCAGCAGGAAGTAAAACAGCGTCACGGTGCGCGCCTGTGTAACGCCGAAGGAAACGACCTGCGGATCGCTGTTGAAGGCGGCGATCAGGTACGGGGACAGGATGTAAATGCAGACGCCCACGAGCTCTGCAAGGCAGATCGAGCAGATGATGCCGAAGTGTGCCCCTTTTTTGGCACGGTCGTATTTTTTTGCCCCCAGGTTCTGGCTGATGAAGGTTGTCAGCGCCAGAGAAAAGCATGTGATCGGCAAAAAGCCGAAGCCTTCGACCTTGGAATAAGCGCCGCAGCCGGCGACTGCCATTTTGCCGAAGCTGTTGATATTGGACTGGACAACGACGTTTGCCAGGGCAATGATGGAGTTCTGCAGTCCGGCAGGCAGGCCGTTCTGGATGATCTGCTTTAGCATGGGCATGTCAAAGCGGATCTTGGAAAGGGTAACGCGGTATTCTTCCGGGCTTTTCATCAGGCGGCGCAGGCACAAAAGGGCGCTGACGAACTGGGAAATGATGGTTGCGAGCGCAGCGCTTCCGACGCCCCAGTGGAATACGCCGACAAAGAGCAGATCCAGCGCAATATTGATCATGGAAGACAGGATCAGGTAATAAAGCGGATGCCTGCTGTCTCCGATGGACTGGAGGATGCCGACCAATACGTTGTAGAGGACAAATGCCAGCGAACCGGCGAAATAAATCCGGAAATAGAGGATAGAGTTCGGCATGACGTCTGCGGGAGTTCCCATCCAGACAAGCATCTGGGGAGCCAGGATCAGACCAATGATGGTCAAAAGGACGCCTGCCACAAGGGCGAACGCCACGTCGGTATGGATGGCGCGCTGAAGTTTTTCAATCTGGCGCGCGCCGTAATAGCGGGCGACCACAACACCTGCGCCCATGGCGATGCCATTAAAAAAGCCGACCATGAGAAAGATCAGGCTGCCGGAGGAGCTGACTGCCGCGAGGGCGTCGCTTCCGAGAAAGTTTCCTACGATCAGGGAGTCGGCTGTGTTGTAGAGCTGCTGGAACAGATTTCCCAGAAAAAGAGGGAAAGCGAACATGATGATCTTTTTCCAGATCGGCCCTTCTGTCATCAATGTGCTGGATTGTGTTTTACTCATTTTCTTCCACCTGCTGTTGTTTTAAGTATTGGCGGAGCCGGAGTCTGTAACGGCGCCGCACAGACCAGTATAGCACAAAAAAGGAAATTAAGAAAAAATTTTGGATTTTTTTTAAAATCTTTTCCGGATTTCGACCTTCTTCCTAAAAAAGATGTCTTATAATAAGGAACATCCAATAACAGAAAACAGCAGGGGGAGGAAAAGGCATGGATAAGAGAAAATGGGAATTTTGCAGGCAGGTGGCAGTACAGCAGTGGAAGAATAATTTTCCGCTTTGGATTTCGGGAGCCTTTGCGGGGGCGATCCTTGTGTTTGTGGCGGTGTGCTGGGCATTTCAGGAAAAAGGGATCCACGCGGCGCTCATTCTGTGCTGTACGGGCATTGCGCTGTTTATCGTCGGGAAAAAGAGCGTCTGTCCGGACAAGGTAAGTATCGAGCAGATGGAGGTAGTCGGCGCGACACCTGTGCAGATCCAGAGAATCATCGGCTGGCAGATGGCGTGGATGTATCTGGCGGCGGTTCCGGTCGGAATGCTGGGAGGCGTGCTGACGTATATGACAATACTTGCGGGATAGGGAGATTTTACCTTACAATTTTGTAAGCATATGCGGCTGCCGGCGGATGAAAACATATCGAAAAGATGCGTGACGGACGGAAAAGAAGATGTTATAGTAGACCTGATGCGGGCGCATATACAGAAGCCTGCAAAAGGGAGGAAGAGCCGTCATGGCAACATTACTGCTTATTTTAATTTACATCGCGTTCATCAGCCTCGGGCTGCCGGATGCGATCCTTGGCTCGGCGTGGCCGGTGCTGCATCAGGAACTGGGCGTTTCCGTATCCTGGGCGGGCATTTTGAGCACCATTGTTTCCGCGGGAACGATCGTTTCGAGCTTTTTTTCAGGGAAACTGATTGAAAAATTTGGAACCGGAAGGGTCACGGCAGTAAGCGTGGCAATGACTGCGGCGGGTTTATGGGGCTATTGCCTTTCGCCGGGATTTTTCTGGCTTTGCCTGCTGGCAGTCCCGCTGGGCGTCGGTGCAGGCGCGGTGGATTCTGCGTTGAATAACTTTGTGGCGCTTCATTATGAGGCGGCGCATATGAACTGGCTGCATTGCTTCTGGGGCATCGGCGCGACGGCGGGGCCGCTTCTGATGTCGCTGTTTCTGACAAAGGAAAGCGGCTGGAGAATGGGGTATGGCACGATCGCGGCAATGCAGTGTGTTTTGGTGGTCTGTCTGGCGGCAAGCCTGCCGCTGTGGAAGCGTTTTGAGACGCGGCAGCAGGAGCAGGCAGAAGGCGGGGAAAAAAGAAGCGCCGGACTGGCAGAGCTTTTACGGCTTCCCGGGGCAAAGCCTGCACTGATCTCATTTTTTGCCTATTGTTCGGTGGAGGCGGCAACAGGGCTGTGGAGCAGCACTTTTCTCGTACAGCAAAAAGGGCTGGCGGCAGAAACGGCAGCGCGGTGGGTTTCTTTGTTTTATCTGGGGATCACGGTCGGAAGAGGGCTGGCGGGAATCTTTGCCCTGCGTTTTAACAACAAACAGATGATCAGAATGGGCGAGTGCCTTTGCCTTGCAGGCTGCATTTTACTTGTGATGCCGGGGGCGGCATGGCTGAGCCTGATCGGGCTGATCTGCGTAGGCTTAGGCTGTGCGCCCATTTATCCTGCGATGCTGCACGATACGCCGAACCGCTTCGGCAGGGACATCAGCCAGAGCATCATGGGGATCCAGATGGCGACCGCATATGTGGGATGTCTTTTAATGCCGCCGTTTTTGGGATTTCTCGGAAAGACGTTCGGCTTTGGGATCCATCCGTTTTTCCTGCTGACGCTGGCAGCGCTGATGCTTGTCACGAGCGAACAGGTAAACCGGGTATTGGGAAAACGCTGCGCAGCCTGATCCAAACCGGCGCTTTGGCGGGGAAGCCCCCGTCTGCCGGATGCTTACGGGGAATCCGGTTTTAGGAAAAGACTGCCTGCACGAGCAACATATAAAGCGCTGTGCCGCCTCCGATGGATAACAGAAGGCTGTGCTTCCATTTGTGGACGGCGACGACGAATATCGCAGCGATCAGTTCCGGAAGCCCGTAAGGCGCAGAGAGCAGGGAGACATTTTTAAAACAATATACGACGAGCATCGCGACAGAGGCGCTCGGAAGGACCGCCCCGAGGTACTGGACTGCCCGGGGCGTTTCTTTTCCGGCAGGGAAGAGAAGGAATGCCAGGGCGCGGGTCAGAAAGGTCGCGGCAGCGATCACGATAACGGTAAGGCAAAGCTGTAAAAAAGTCTGGGACGTCATTTGTCAAGCTCCTTTTGCAAAAGTAATAATCCGGCGAGAATGCCTGTCATGGAGAAAATGAGGAAGTTGTCCGGCCCGAACACGATGCGGCAGGCGGCGGTCACAAAAAGCCCCAGCAGGGCGGGCAGCTTTGAGGCGGATTTCTCCCACTGTTCCACAAAAATGACGAGAAACAGGGCGGTCATGGTAAAATCAATGCCCGTGGAGTCAAAGGGCAGGAATTTCCCGGCGACGGCCCCGATCAGTCCGCCTGCGATCCAGTACAGGTGGTCGAGCAGGGCGATAAAAAAGAAAAACCATGTTTCATCGATCCCCTCCGGCGGTCTGGCGCTGCAGAGGAGGGAATAGGTTTCGTCGGTCAGGGAAAAGATCATATACGGTTTTTTCCTGCCCATTTTCTGAAAAGGCTTCAGCATCGTCAGCCCGTAAAAAAGATGGCGGGCATTGATCATCAGCGTCAGAAGCAGCGCAGAAATCGGGGAAAAGGGCGAAGTCATAAGCCCGATCGCCGCAAACTGTCCGGATCCGGCATAGATGACCAGGCTCATGAACAGAGCCCAGACGGGGGAAAAACCGCTTTCAGACAGCAGTACGCCGAAGGCGATGCCGAGAAAAAGATAGCCCATCAGGACGGGCAGTGTATGGGGAAAAGCAGCGCAGAGCGCTTTTTTCTTCATTTGCGAAACCTCCTGTCATAAAAAATAGTTATGCAATATCACTGGAACGTATTACAGTGACAGATTAGAGACAGTGTAAGACTTTTGTGCGGAAAAGTCAACTTGTTCTAAGGCTGTTTGTTCCAAAGCTGTTTGGCGCCCGCCGCAGGAAACGGCGGAAAGAAGCGGTGAAGGAAGAGACGGGAAGGGCTGGAATTTCCCGCCGCAGCGTGGTAGACTGGGAAAGGCGATGAAATGCTTGTTTCAGAGCCGATAATGCCGGCGGGCAGACGATGCCCGGGGGTCAGACAGAGGAGGATAAAGAATTGGAAGAGCAGAAAAAAGGGATTGCGGACGTTCAGGAAGAGATGCCCGCAGAGACAATGGAGGATTACACAAAAGAGCTGGAAGCGTCTTTTCGGACGATCAATGAAGGGGATGTGATTTCCGGCACGGTAATTGACGTAAACGAAACGGGGGTAACGCTGGATCTGGGATATTATGCGCCGGGTGTGGTCGGGGCAGCGGATTTGAGCCGCGATCCGGCATTTTCAATTTTAGCGGACGTGCATGTGGGAGATACGCTGGAGGGCACTGTCGTGAAAAAAGACGATGGCGCGGGCAATATCGTCCTTTCCTGCGTGGAGGCGGCGGAAACGCTTGGCTGGGACAGGCTGAAACAATATCTGGAAGAGAAAATCGTTTTGACGGTAAAGGTAAGCGAGGCGGTAAATCAGGGTGTCGTGGCGTTTGTGGAGGGGATCCGCGGATTTATCCCTGCATCCCAGCTGGCGCTCGATTATGTGGAAGAAACGGAAGGGTTTGTGGGGAAAACACTCCGTGTGCGCGTGATTACTGTGGATTCTGACCGGGAAAAGCTGGTTTTGTCCGCAAAGGACGTTTTAAAAGAGGAAGAAGCGGAACGCTTAAACCATAAGATTTCCATGATCGTGCCGGGGACGGTTCTGGAAGGCCGCGTGGAAAGCCTGATGCCTTATGGGGCATTTGTGGATCTGGGCGACGGCTTAAGCGGGCTTGTCCATATATCCCAGATCAGCCAGAAGCGGTTAAAGAAGCCGTCGGAGGCGCTTTCGGTGGGAGATGTGGTCAGGGTTAAGGTGCTCAATACGAATGACAATAAGATCAGCCTGAGCATCCGGGCAGCGGCAGAGAGCGCAGAGCCGGATGAGATCGAGGAGAAGCAGGCGGAGGAGTACAGCTCGAAGGAATCGGTTGGGACGTCTCTGGGCGATCTGCTGAAGGGATTTCAATTTTAAAAACAGGGAAAAGCTGCGGAAAATAGGATTTTCCGGGCTGAATGTGCGCCGTGTCGGGAGTGGGGACACGGCGCATGTTTTTTTTCAAACTGATATGACTGACATGCTGCAAATATTGCTGTTTTTTGTCGAATTTTGTTGTATATCAAATATCGGAGTATTATAATTATAGATATTATGCATCGAAATATTGAACGTGTATTGTGCCGTAAAGTCCGCAGAAAGCGGCGGAGGGTATGCATGGGTCAAGGAGAAGGAGATATTATTACATGAAATCGGGGTGCACAGGCAAAAAATGGAAAAGGCAGGGAAAGCGCGCGGCTGCGCTTGTGCTCAGCGCAGTTTTGTGTGCGGGGGGACTGGTTCCCGCCAGCTACGGCATTGTAAACGCCGCAAATGAGAACGGTGCGGACAGCAGCGGGAAGCCGGAGTCGGAAAAGACCATAATAGAGCGCTGGACATGGGATACGGGGCTGGAGGAAGAAACCGGCGATCTGATCGTATGGTCGGATGAGAATCAGAGGTGGGAAGTGGCATTCCCCGGAGCCAATGAAGAAAATCCTGTTACGGAAAAGCATTTAAAGGAGCTTTTGCCCGGGGGGATCCTCGCAGAAACGGAAGACGTGGAGGACGGGACGGAGAGCCAGACAGATGACGGGACGCTGACGGAGACGCAGACTGATACGGAGCCGGATGCGGAGTCTCAGACGGAGTCAGATACAGAACCGGATATTGAGACTCAGCCTCAGACCGAATCGGAGTCGGATGCCGGAGTGCAGACAGAGCCTCAGACAGAAACAGAATTGCAGACAGCTCCGCAATCGGGCACTGAGCCCCAGACGGAATCAGATGCGGGATCAGATACTGAGCCCCAGACAGAATCAGGTGCAGAGCCTCAGATAGAACCGCCAGCAGAGTCCGGAACCGAAGCCGGAGTGGAAGCGGATTCCGAAGCCGGAACAGTTCCGCCGGCGGAATCGAAATCCGCAGCAGAGGGCGCATATTTTTCAAAGGAAACCGTGACCGCAGAATCTGAAAGCAGCAGCGAGACAAAACCGGAATCCGGGCAGGAGCCGGAAGCAGAATCGGTAACCGAAATAGATCCAGAGGCGGAAGCCACAACGGAAATGAACCCGGAAACGGAGGCAGAATCCGATTCTGCACCTGAAACCGGATCTGCGCCGGAAACCGAATCCGAATCAAAGCCGGAAACAACGCCGGAGACGTCAGAGACATTACAGCCGGAAACAACGCCGGAGACGTCAGAAATATCAGAACCAGAAACAGAGCCGGAAGTGCAGGCAACAACAGAGCCGGAAACAGAACCGGAAACACCAACACCGGAACCCTACGGCGAAAAAATCCCGCTGGAATGGGATTTTAAGGAGCTGCCGGAGACAGGCATTTTTGCAGGCGAGTATGAAATCAGCGCGCAGCTTCCGGAAGGCTATGTATTTGCGCAGGAAGGACGGGGAACGAGCGGCGGGAGCGTTGAAGTGACGCTTTTGCTGGGCGGGGCGATGGAATATATCGATCAGGACATACTGGACAGGCACATTGTGGAGGCGGCGAATCCGGGAAATGTGACCGTCAATCTGTTTGATTATTCCATGTGGAAGAGACCGGACGGCAATACAGACGCAGATCAGAGCCATGAAAATCACAATGGAGGGATCAATCGGGATCACGCACTTGTATTTACGTCGTATGGATCGCCGTCCGGTGTTGGAAACGGCTTAAATCAGTACCGTTATAACAGGGACAATCCGGAGACGGGCGGCATCAAGCAGGGAATCGTCAAAGAAAAGCTGGATGCGGGCGGTTATCCGGAATTAAATCTGGAAGACAATAAGTATGCGTCGTATAAGAATGACTGGACGCCGACGGACGCACAGAGGGAGGAATCGCTGTCCTATTTGTTTGACCCGGAACAGGAAAGCGAATGGAAAGAGTCCTATGAAGATGTAAAGGGGCTGTTTCAGTATAATGAAAAGGGCTATTACGAATACGACAGTGAAAACAGGGAAGGAAATCCGGGGAATTTTGCGGAGCTTCGGTCGGAGGACGGAAAAAATTATTTCGTCCTGTATGATAACGGGGCGGTATATTCAGGCGGCGCCAGCGGCATAAAGGGACAGTTTTTCCCGTTCAATCAGGGACGGGAAGTGTTCAAGGAAGAAACGGACGGAAAACTGATACCGAATGAGGAAAGAAAGTCCAACCAATATCCGTTAAACCACTATTTCGGCATGTCGGTAGAGGTTGATTTCCAGCAGCCCGCAAACGGAATGGTCGGAAGCGGCGCAAGCCCGGAGGAGATGAAGTTCCATTTTTCAGGCGATGACGATGTCTGGATTTTTATTGACGATGTGCTTGTGGCAGATCTGGGCGGCATCCGCGACAGGGCGGAGACAGAGATCAACTTTGCAACGGGCGGGATTGAAATCCGCTACATGGACGGCGGAGCGCAGAAAACGATAGAGCAGACAAATCTGGCAAAGCAGCTGCGCGATAACGGCGTTACGGACGGCGTCGGCAAAAAAACGCTGGAGGACGGTTCCCTCCATACGCTGAAAATGTTTTATCTGGAGCGAGGCGCTTATGATTCCAACCTTTGGCTGACGTTCAACCTGCTGGCGCCGGAGGCGGATTCTTTGGTAAAAGTGGATCAGAATGGAAATCGGATGCAGGGAGTGGAGTTTGAGCTTTACAGAAGAAGGGCGGACGCGGCAAATGACGGAAACCCTTATGATCTCAGCGATTTTAGAAGGATCAATGCAGGAAGCACGGATGAAAACGGACGCTTTGCCCTGACGGAAAACGGAAAGCCGCTTGTTTATAAGACGGGTCACAATATGCCGACAGAGCCGGAGGATTATTTTATCCTGAAAGAGGTCGGAGACACGGACGGATATATGACGAGGAACGAGATCCATCTGTATTATGACGGCGACCAGCTGCGGGTGGATGAAAAGAACCAGTGGGAAACCGGCGTGACGAGCGTAATGGATGCCAAGGTTACGGTCGGAGACGGAGGCCTGCAGTATGTTTCCAGCCAAAAGGAGCCGGAGAACAGCAGGGACGGCATGATCGTTGCGGTTCCTTTGTATAATGCGGAGGAGGGAAAACCGTCCGAAAACGAAAAGGGCTGGCATCCGCTGTACGGCTCGATCAGCAAGGGCTTTTATACCGAAAGCGCGGGGACGGACCAGAGAGAGCAGATCATCCGGGCGCTGTACCGGCAGCTTACGGGAGAGGATTACCGGAAATGGGCGATCGCGTGGGATGGAAATGCCGGGACTTTTCTGGGAAATCTGGAAAATCTGCCGGGAAGCACAGACCGGTATATTTATGTGAACCCGGACGACGGCGATCTGCTGCTGGCATATTATTTTGTACCGGATGTGCAGGGGGGAAGCCTTGCGGAAAAGGTGGAGACGCTTGTGGCGGAGGCGGAAAAACTGGGAGAAGACGGCTTTGTAGGAAAATATAAACCGGCGGATTCCGGCTTTGGACTGCTTGACGACGCGAATTTCCAGAGATTTTTCAGCGCGGACATCAGAGTTCCCAATATGGTGCGGGAGCTGCAGGTGATCAAGCAGGACTGGAACGGAAAGCCTATCGTTTCAGAGGACGGCAAAAATGCAGAGGCGGTCTTTGCCCTGTTTGAGTCAAGGGAAGAGGCTAAAAAAGCGACTGCAGAAAATTATAAAAATGCGGCGGCATACGGAACGACGAAAAACGGAGTTTTGTCCTTTTCCGTTGCGCCGGCAAGAATGTCCGATCCGTCTGCAACGGCAGGAAACGGCCATGTGCAGTATGCGCTCAGACCGGTAAAGGATGGAAAGGGAATACAGGAGCGTTATTTGTGGCTGAAAGAGATCAAAGCACCGGATGGATATGCGGTGAATAATGAGATCATTCCCGTCGTGGTAACGGAGGATTCCGTATATGCCTATGCGGGAGATCAGGGCGCAGAAGACGGCGTTCTGGTCAGGAAAGGAATCGGGCAGCTTGCGCAGAATATGATGTGGTATGCGACAGAGGACGAGCTGGATTCCACGCTCCGGGACGTGACGCTTCAGGCGCATTTGCGGCAGGGAGAGGATTTTGTGGCGTGGGATGCGCAGGCAGATCAGTGGGGAGAAGGCGATAATAAGTACGGAAAGCCGATCAATCTCCATTACGGGCTGAAAACCGGGACGGAATGGGGATATTTCTATGGAACCCATCCGGATTCGGACGGGAAAATCCCGCGCGCCTATGCGGAAGCGGACAGCGGCTGGCTGGGTTTTGAGCTGGATCAGAATTACAATGCCCACAAAAATGATGAAAAATACCCGTGGAGCAATAAGACGAACCTGACCGGGAAGGAGCAGGACGGGATCGCGCCGGTTTATGACGATACTACGGATCTTTATACGGCAGCCACAGGCGTGATCATCCGGGATAAGAAGGACGAACCGGGCGAAACGGAGCCTCCGACGGAAACGGAAACTGAAACAGGAACGGAACCCCCGACGGAAACGGAAACTGAAACAGGAACAGAACCCCCGACAGAAACGGAAACCGAAACAGGAACAGAACCTCCGACGGAAACCGAGTCTCCCTCCGAGCCGGAAACCGAATCTCCCTCCGGATCGGAAACACCCTCCGAGCCGGACAAAGATCCAGACAAAGACCCGGATAAAGATCCGGGCAGGGAAGAGCCGGATGAACCGGAAACGGCTTTAGAGCGGGAAATCCTGCCGGACGAAGAGTTAGAGCAGGAAGAGCCGCAGGAGGCAGGGACGGACGGAATGGCGTCCGACATGGAAAAGGCAGAGGCAGGTCAGACCGGGGACAGCGCAGAGCTGGGCATGTGGGCGATCATTCTGGTAATTTCGGCAATCGGGCTGATCTCTGTGATCTGCGGCAGAAAGAGAAAATGAGACGCCGGCTTATAGAAAGAGAAAATAAGGCTCCGGCGTAATTGACAGCACGGCATATTTGTGCTACTGTAGGCGTATCGGAAACGGCAGTCCTGCCGTTTCCAAAGATAGCAGAAAGCAATGATGGAGAGAGTACATCCGGGGAAGCTTTACAGAGAAGACCCCATTCCGGCAGAACGTATGTCCGCATAAGACGGACACGGACTTGCGCGGAAGGCTGAGAGGGGACAGGACGAAGCGGATGGAACATGGCTCCTGAGCGGCGCACCGAACCGGCACATGCAGATGAAGCAGACGCATGGATGGCAAGGCTGCGACAGGTTCCGCCTGTTACAGCGGCAGGGTATTGCAGAGGCAGCACCCGAAGAGGCATATTTTGTGAGGAATATGCAAATGGAAGTGGTACCGCGGGATATGCCCGTCTTCCTGATTTCAACAGAAACAGGAGGACGGGCTTTTTTATTACGATAGGAAAGTTCGTTTCATATCGTATAAAAAACACGTTTCTACGCACTTGCGTGCCTTTTGGATAAAAGAAGGCTTATGCGCAGAAAGCCGGACGAACCGCGGTGCACCGGAACAGTTTGCAGAATGGAGGAAGAGATGAACAAAGGTAAATTTTACATGACAACGGCGATCGCCTATGCGTCGGGCAAGCCCCACATCGGCAACACCTATGAGGCGGTTTTGGCGGACAGCATCGCGCGCTTTAAAAGAAAGGACGGCTACGACGTATTTTTCCAGACAGGGACGGACGAGCATGGTCAGAAGATCGAGTTAAAGGCGGCGGAAGCAGGCGTAAGCCCGAAGGAATATGTGGACAAGGCGGCTGCGGAGATCCGGCGGATCTGGGATCTGATGGGAACCTCCTATGACAAGTTTATCCGCACGACGGACGAGGATCACGAGAAGCAGGTGCAGAAAATTTTCAAACGCCTGTATGATCAGGGCGATATTTACAAAGGCTCTTATGAGGGCATGTACTGCACGCCCTGCGAATCCTTCTGGACCCAGTCCCAGTTAAAGGACGGCAAGTGCCCCGACTGCGGCAGGGAGGTAAAGCCCGCGAAGGAAGAGGCGTACTTTTTCAGAATGAGCAAATATGCGCAGAAGCTGATCGACCATATCAACAGCCATCCGGAATTTATTCAGCCCGTTTCCCGCAAAAACGAGATGATGAACAATTTCCTTCTGCCCGGCCTGCAGGATCTGTGCGTATCCAGAACGTCCTTTAAATGGGGAATTCCCGTCGATTTTGACGACAGACATGTGGTTTATGTGTGGCTGGACGCGCTCAACAACTATATCACGGGCATCGGCTATGATGCGGACGGCAACAGCACGGAGCAGTACAAAAAGCTGTGGCCTGCGGATCTGCATCTGATCGGAAAGGACATCATCCGTTTCCATACGATTTACTGGCCGATCTTTCTGATGGCGCTGGGCGAGCCCTTGCCGAAGCAGGTATTCGGACACCCGTGGCTTTTGCAGGGCGACGGCAAAATGAGCAAATCCAAGGGAAATGTGCTCTATGCGGACGATCTGGTGGACTTTTTCGGAGTGGACGCGGTGCGCTATTTCGTGCTGCATGAGATGCCCTTTGAAAATGACGGCGTGATCAGTTGGGAGCTGATGGTGGAGCGCTTAAACTCCGATCTGGCAAATACCCTCGGAAATCTCGTAAACCGCACGATCTCCATGAGCAACAAGTATTTTGGCGGCATTGTGGCTGACAAGGGCGCGGCAGAAGCCGTGGACGAGGACTTAAAAAGCGTTGCGACAGGCACTTACGCAAAGGTAGCGGCAAAAATGGAGGACTGGAGAGTTGCGGACGCGATCACAGAGATCTTTGCGCTGTTCAAACGCTGCAACAAATATATCGACGAGACAGAGCCGTGGGTGCTGGCAAAGGATCCCGAAAAGGCAGACCGTCTTTCCACGGTGCTCTACAATCTGGTGGAGGGCATCATGATCGGCGCTTCCCTGCTGGAGCCTTATATGCCTTCCACAGCGGAAAAGATCGCAGCACAGCTCAACACAAAGCTTCGCAGCTTTGAGGAGTGCACGGTATTCGGGCTTTACGAATCCGGAAACAAGGTAACGGACAAGCCGGAGATCCTGTTTGCGCGTCTGGACGTAAAAGAGGTTGTGGAAAAAGCGGAAGCGATGTTTGCGGCGAGAAAAGCGCCGGAGGAAGCGGCAGCTGAGGACGAGGAAGTAATCGAGCTGGAAGCAAAGCCGGAGATCACCTTCGAGGATTTTGAAAAGCTGCAGTTTGCGGTAGGCGAGATCATCGAGTGCAAAGAGGTTCCGAAATCCAAAAAGCTTCTGTGCTCCCAGGTAAAGATCGGCAGTCAGGTAAAGCAGATCGTTTCCGGCATCAAGCAGCATTACAGCGCGGATGAGATGGTCGGCAAAAAGGTTATGGTTTTGGTAAACTTAAAGCCTGCAAAGCTTGCCGGCGTGCTGTCTGAAGGCATGCTGTTGTGTGCGGAGGATGCGGAAGGCAATCTGGCGCTGATGACGCCCGAAAAAAAGATGCCTGCGGGCGCTGAAATCTGCTGATGCCTGCGGACGCTGAAATTTGCTGAGCGGTTGACCGGACAAGCCGTTCATGATATAGTAAAAAAGTGAGGGCCGCAGAAGAAAAACGCTGTCAGAAAAGACGGAAGGTGTTTTCTTGCTGCGGTCTTTTCTATCGGGAGCGAGGGAGGCATGACAAATGAAAAAAGAGGAATTTTATTTTCTGTCCAGAGACAATGAGACGAGGATACACGCGGTAAAGTGGACGCCGGATACAAAGCCTGTGTGCATCGTACAGATCGTACACGGCATGGCGGAATATGTGGAGCGCTATGAGAGGCTGGCGGGGCTTTTGACGGATAACGGGATTCTGGTAACGGGGGAGAATCACTTAGGACACGGCAAAAGCCTTGGCGCAGACGGCTGCAAAGGCTATTTTTGCAGGCAGGATCCGGCAACCGTTGCAGTGCGCGACGTACACCGCCTGAAAAAAACGATCCAGCAGCAGTATCCGGGCATTCCGTACCTGATCCTCGGGCACAGCATGGGTTCCTTTATCCTGCGCAATTACCTGTGCCGCTACGGCACGGGCATCGACGGTGCGATCATTATGGGGACGGGGATGCAGCCGGAGGCGGTGGTAAAGCTTGCCAAAGCGATAGCGAAGGTACAGGGCGTCCTGTGCGGGCAAAAGCATGTGAGCCGCCTTTTGGACAGGCTGGCGTTTGGAAGCTATGAAAAGCCGTTTCGGGACGGCGTAGGGCAGATGGACTGGCTCTCGGGAGATCAGGATGAGGTACGGAAGTATCTGGACGATCCGCTCTGCGGCTTTCCGTTTACGGTAAACGGCTTTGCCACGCTGTTTGAGCTGATCGGAAGGCTTTATGACCCATCGTGTACAGAGAAGCTGCCAAAGGACCTTCCGGTACTGTTTGTGGCAGGGGATCAGGACCCGGTCGGGGACTGCGGGAAAGCGGTGCGGCGTGTGGCAGACAAATACAAAGGCTGCGGGATGGAGCATGTGGAATGTGTGCTCTATCCGGGAATGCGACACGAGATCCTGAACGAAAACGGACGGGAAAAGGTGGAGCAGGACATCCTCTCATGGATACAAAGGACGGTGGGCTGCAGCTTGGGGCAGTCAAAAATATAAGCAAGGAGGCGACAGATGAGGATTGCATTTTTTTCAACAAAACCGTATGATAGAATATGGTTTGAACCGATGGGGAAGGATTACGGCTTCGATATTCATTTTATCGAGCTGCCGTTTACGGAAGAAACCGTTTTTCTGGCAAAAGGCCACGATGCGGTGTGCATTTTTGTGAACGATCATGTGAACAAGGCGATGATCGACCAGCTCTGCGATATGGGAATAAAGGCGCTGCTGTTAAGAAGCGCGGGCTTTAACAATGTGGACATCGGCGCGGCAAAGGGACGGCTGCCGGTGCTGCGCGTGCCCAGCTACAGCCCGGAGGCGGTTGCGGAGTATGCGCTGGCGATGCTCATGACGGTGAACCGCCGCACGCACAAGGCGTACAACCGGACGCGGGACTTTAACATGAACATCAACGGACTGATGGGGACGGACCTCAATCATAAGGTGGCGGGCGTGATCGGCACGGGGAAGATCGGACAGGCAATGATCCGTATTTTCCACGGCTTTGACATGCAGGTGCTGGCGTACGACCCGTATCCGAACCCGGCGCTTGATGTAAAGTATGTGGAGCTTTCCGAACTTTTGGAAAAGTCGGACTTTATTTCCCTGCACTGTCCGCTGACAGAGGACACAAGGCATATCATCAACCGGGACGCGGTCGCGCGCATGAAGGACGGCGTATTTCTGGTAAACACCTCGAGGGGCGCGCTGGTGGATACGGAGGCGCTGATCGAGGGACTGAAAAACAACAAGTTCGGCGGCGTGGGACTGGACGTGTACGAAGAGGAAGAGGGCCTGTTTTTCGAGGATAAATCGGAAGCTGTGATGCAGGACGAGAATCTGGCGCGCCTCGTGACGTTCCCGAATGTGCTGGTCACTTCCCATATGGGATTTTTCACGGTGGAGGCAATGCAGGCGATCGCCTCCGAGACGCTGGAAAACGCCTATGCGGTAGAGCACGGACTTCCGTTAAAAAATCTGTGCGAGTAAGGCGGACACAGCTCCGTCAATTTTAAAGAGAAGAAAGGGATATACCAATGAAACTTTTTAATCTGGACAGCCCGGTCATGGTATTTCTGACAAAGGTTGCCAACCTGATGATTCTGAACCTGCTGACGATCATTTGCTGCATCCCGATCATTACGGTCGGCCCTGCGGTAACGGCGCTGTATTATGTAACGATCAAAATGGCGCGCGGAGATGAACCGTATATTGTGAAAAGCTATTTCAAATCGTTTAAGGAGAACTTCAAGCAGGCGACGATTCTTTGGATCGTGATGCTGGCGCTGATCATCGTCCTGATTCTGGACTGGGAAGTTGTTGTGCTCATGATGAGCGGCACGGGAGCGAAGATCATGAAGGTCGTTTTAGGCGTTGTGACCATTTTCTTTGTAATGACGGCGCTCTATATTTTCCCGGTGCTGTCCAGATTTGAAAATACGATTAAGCAGACGGTAAAAAATGCGTTCCTGATCAGCATTATGAGCCTTCCAAAGACGGTTGTGATCATACTGATCCACCTGCTTCCGCTGGGGCTTCTGCTTCTGACGATCCAGGCGCTGCCGTTTCTGTTTTTGCTGGGGATGCCCGCCGTGGCGTATCTGTCCAGCATGATGTTTGTCCGGGTATTTAAAAAGTTCGAGCCGGAGGAGGAAGACCTTGGAAACGGCGACGAGCTGGCGCCCCTGTCCTTTATCGTGGAAGAGCAGCAGGCAAAGCAGGCGGCTCTGGAAGCGGAGCAGGCGGCAGAGCGGGCTGCGCGTGAGAAAGCGGCGCAGGAGGCTTCTGGCAGCAAAGAGGAAAAGGGGGAAGAAACCGCGGAAGAAGGCGCCGGTGAGGACGCTTCGGAAGCGCCCGCAGAGGACGGGAAAGAGGACGCAGGGCAGGCTTAAAATGCCGTGTCTGACCGCAGTTTGAAGGGGAAAACCCTGTAGTCAAAATGCATAGATTGAGAAGTTCGAAATTGTTTAAAATGTACGATGCGATTTTAGAGAAATTTCATTTTTAGCATTTTATACATTCTTGAAAAAAAAGTTTGTGGAATACTGGTATAGCCAAAAACCAGCGCTTTCGGTATACTAGACCTAGATTCAGTCGAGAACACTCGAGATTAAATTTTCAGGGAGGCAAAACAATGGCAAGTTTATCCTTAAAGAACATCTGCAAGGTTTATCCCAACGGTTTTGAAGCGGTTAAGAACTTCAACCTGGAGATCGCAGATAAAGAGTTTATCATTTTCGTAGGCCCTTCAGGATGTGGTAAGTCCACAACCCTTCGTATGATCGCAGGTCTGGAAGATATTTCTTCCGGTGAGCTGTACATCGATGGCAAGCTGGTAAACGATGTAGAACCGAAGGACAGAGATATTGCAATGGTATTCCAGAACTATGCTCTGTATCCGCATATGAGTGTTTATGACAACATGGCATTCGGTCTGAAGCTGAGAAAGACCCCGAAGGAGGAGATTGATAAGCTGGTTCAGGAAGCAGCAAGAATCCTTGACCTGTCCCATCTGTTAGATCGTAAGCCGAAGGCTCTGTCCGGTGGTCAGAGACAGCGTGTAGCTATGGGTCGTGCAATCGTTCGTAATCCGAAGGTATTCCTGATGGATGAGCCGCTGTCCAACCTGGATGCTAAGCTGAGAGGTCAGATGCGTGTTGAGATTTCCAAGCTGCATCAGAGACTGAACGCAACCATCATCTACGTAACTCATGACCAGACCGAGGCTATGACTCTGGGTACCAGAATCGTAGTTATGAAGGACGGCGTAGTTCAGCAGGTTGACTCTCCGCAGAATCTGTATGACAAGCCCTGCAACAAGTTCGTTGCTGGATTTATCGGCGCTCCGCAGATGAACCTGATTGATGCTGTTGTTGGAAAGAGCGGTTCTGAAGTTACTCTGACCTTTGACGGTCACACCATCGCTCTGCCGGCAGAAAAAGGCAAAGTACTGGAGGAGAAGGGCTACAACGGCAAGACCGTTACCCTGGGTATCCGTCCGGAGGATCTGCATGATGACGAGGCTTATCTGGCAGCATCTCCGAAGAGCGTAATTGACGCAACCATCCGTGTATACGAGATGCTTGGTGCTGAAGTTTATCTGTACTTCGATGTAAACGAAGCAAACTGCACCGCTCGTGTAAATCCGAGAACCTCTGCAAGACCTGGCGATACTGTAAAGCTGGCTCTGGATCTGAGCAAGATTCACGTATTCGACAAGGATACCGAGCAGGTAATCGTGAACTAAGATATCTGTTGCATTGTATAAAATTAAGCAGGCGAGTATCATTACTCGCTTGCTTTTTTTTTTATTTTGCATTAAGATATAAGATAGGATCGTATTAAGTTTGACAGTTTTTACGGATCATCGAGATTATCAACAAATTCACTATAAGGAGCGTGCGTTATGATTTCAAATCAGATTCTTCAGACAACCATTGACGGCTTGAAGGGAATTACCAGAATTGATCTGTGTATCTGCGACACGGAGGGAAAGGTACTGGCCTCTACATTTCCAGATGCAGAGGAGTATGAAAGCTCCATTTTATCTTTTGTGGATTCTCCGGCGGACAGCCAGGTGATTTCTGGATATCAGTTTTTTAAGGTATTTGACGAGCATCAGCTGGAGTATATTTTGCTGGCCAAGGGCGGCAGTGACGATGTGTATATGGTAGGAAAGCTGGCAGCTTTCCAGATTCAGAATCTTCTGGTAGCATACAAGGAGAGGTTTGACAAGGACAATTTCATCAAGAACCTGCTGCTGGACAACTTGCTTCTGGTGGACATTTACAACCGTGCGAAAAAGCTTCATATCGAAACCAACGTAAAGCGCGTGGTATTCCTGATTGAAACCAAGCATGAAAAGGATGTGAATGCATTGGAGACGGTGCGCAGTCTGTTTGCATCCAAGACCAAGGACTTTATCACGGCCGTGGATGAGAAGAACATCATCGTTGTGAAAGAGCTTGCAGCTAATGAAGGTTACAAAGAGATGGAACAAGTTGCAAAGAACATTCTGGAGATGCTTCAGTCAGAGGGCGAGGAAGATGTTCACGTTGCATACGGAACTATTGTAAATGATATCAAGGAGGTATCCAAGTCCTACAAAGAGGCGAAGCTTGCACTGGATGTAGGAAAGATCTTCTTTAATGAGAAAGATATCATCGCATACAACACACTTGGTATCGGAAGACTGATCTATCAGCTGCCGATTCCACTTTGCAAGATGTTTATCCGTGAGATTTTTGAAGGAAAATCACCGGACGATTTTGATGAGGAAACATTGACGACGATCAATAAATTCTTCGAAAACAGTCTGAATGTATC